>Ga0307380_10000225_pt1 | contig 98105 bp, 106 predicted proteins | sample UN3MG_FD_202239 | JGI IMG/M metagenome (GOLD analysis project Ga0307380, IMG submission 202239) | Soil microbial communities from Risofladan, Vaasa, Finland - UN-3 | ecosystem: Environmental > Terrestrial > Soil > Coastal area > Acid sulfate soil | place: Finland: Risofladan, Vaasa | collected...
TTTGACGGGGCAGCAGTAGCTCCCCAGCCAGATTATGGCGCCTCACCGGAACCCGTCAGGTCTATTATAGCCCGGCTGTAGACTCCTGGCCCTAAGAAATAGAATACAAGCCTGCATGTATCACCTCCTTCGTAGTCATTGTATTGAGGCTAACCTATTCTACCCATGTATGTCAATATGCGGTCGTCGTGAGATAAAAAATAGGCCGTGGATTTACCCACGGCCTATTTTCACTAGAGCTTAGATGGATTAGAACTCAAATAGCGCTGGCTGTTCTACCTTCCTCTTTGTCTCTTGTTCTTCTTTCTTCTCCCTTCGCTCCGCTCTATCCTTCTCTACCTTGGCTTCAATGCGCTGTCCGTAGAGCCAGAGCTTAAGCCTATTCAGCTCGCCCATCTGGTAGTCGCTAATTGAGTCTACGCCAATATCAGCCGGCATTTCACCCTTGCCCCATCGTTTGTAAGTCTGACTGGCAACGTACAAGTAAATCTGGGTCCAGTCGCTATCCATCGGCTGAGTTAGGGAAACCGTCATCAGGTAGGCACATGCTTCAGCATCAGTACCGGTCGGTTCTTCTCCTTTCAGCGCTTTCATATCCCCTATCATCCTCTCCAGGATAATGGCCGTCTTAAGCCACTCGGGGATGGTATCTCCCCAGCCGCCCGGAAAGACAATAATGGGGTCGGTAAGGCATCCCACGATATCGGAGATACCTTTCTCCATTGTCTTATTCAATTATGGTCAACCTCCTTTCTTTAGTCCTTAAATCTGGTTATGTCCAGGCAGGCATAATGAGACCTGAAGTTATCTATTGGGCTTTGCCAGAAGCCGTTACGGAAGTCCAGCAGGTAGTGTTGGTAACCCTGGTACTCCTGCTCTCGAACGGCCACCAGGTAATCGGTAAATATCCTGACCTGACCTACTCCCCCAAAGGACTACGACGCTGGGGATGTAATCTTTGGCGAGCTTACCTGGGGGTAAAAGCCCATCCTTCTGCCTCTAGTAGTCTGCTCATCTGTGCTCACCAATCCATCTACTGATGAGCACAGTCAACAGATTACTGCATTGCATGACTCTTCCTGCTCGCTCCATTCAACCTTCTCAACACGATGAGATTGTTCACTGGTACCAACCAGTACGTGAACGCTACAGCAGTCTGAATACCCTCTGTGGCTGGTAACCATCTGAACACGATGAAGCATGTCCATATACCCGCCATCAACCCAAATGTTTCCAACACTCCCATCTTCTTGAGCAGGAATGCTATCACTGGATTTCCTTCCTTACCTCTTTTCTTAAGGCATGCAAGAGTAGTGAGGAAGTCTGATGCAACTGCGAGCACTAATACCATGAGTGCTATGACAGTTGGCAATGTAAACCCAGAGATAAGTATCATGCACGCAGTGCCAAGCATGAGCACCACGAACATGATGTACTTCAATTGTCTGCCTCCTTTCATTAGTCTTAGTCGTTCTGCCACCGATTATCCTAGCATCCACCTCTGTTAACGACGAGCAGCAGGACAATCAAGGCAATCAGGATAAACAAGTCTCGCTTGAACCCCTTGTAGATGTGGAATCTCATCTTCTGCCTCCTTTCATTAGTCGTTCTGCCTCTGCGTTAGGAAGAGTGCAGGCCAGCATCATACGAGCCGGTGTAGATATCCTTACCCTCTAGCTCCTTGAGGATATCCATTAGCTTGTTGTGCAATAGGTAAGAAAGAGGCTCTCCCGGCTCATTACCAGGAGAGCCTCTAAAATGAAAATCTGGCCTCTTCGTCGGGCTTGTTAATGGGGAAAATGGTCAACCTGTTCCTTGATGAGGTGCTTTGCCAATTTCACCGAGTCTTGTTAGAGAATAAGAAAAGTTTACATTAAATCTTAAAGTAAACTACATCAGGCTTGCGTCGAAGCCCTGTATTTCACCGAGACGAGCTGAGCCGCACTTGGTACATCTCAGGTCCCGCCCTGTCCCCTTACCATCAGTCCTGGAGTCTACCACCCTATGTGGAGTCTGCTTCCGGCAATAGGGGCAGTATTTGAGTTCCGTGCTTTCCGTTTGTTTCATAGTGCTCCTTTCTGTTCAATAGTGGTTACTTCTGTTCGCTTTGGTTTACAAAAGTCACCTAGAAGAAGGATGGCTGCACCGGCCTGGTTGCGAGCTCCTCGGCCTGGGCTTCCTGTTTTGCCTGGCGCTCCTCGCGACGACCAGCTCGCTCTTTCTCCTTGCGATGTTTTATCCTTTGCTGGTATATCCAATCCTTCAGCTGCTTCAAGTCACGCCACTGGCTCTCGGTCAAGGATTCTACTTTTATGTCCTCCGGCATTTCGAGCTTCTTTTCGCCTTTCATTTCCCCGCCGGCAACGTACAGGTATATTTCGGTCCAGTCATGGTCCATCGGGGCCGTAAGCGAAGCTGTAAACAGGTAGCAGGCAGCCTCGGCATCGGTAGCGGTCAGCTCTCTCCCCTCTCGCAGTGCCACAATGTTTTCGCCAAGGCGCTCAAGAGTAACCCTAGTTCTCAGCCACTCGGGCAGGTCATCTCCCCAGCCCCCGGGCATTACTATGATGGGGTCAAAGAGAGCGCCAACTATGTCGTCTATCCAGCCGTCAACTTTTCTTTCTGTTGTCATTCAGCACCTCCAGGTAAAGATAATCCATGCTTTTTCAATAACACCGCAGCATGGGCGAGGTCGGCATGCCGCTGGTCGTTCTTGGCTTTCAGCTCTAGCACCGGTATGTATCTCCAAGCAATCCGGCACATTTCACTATTGATGTCGTAGTATTCCTCATCGGTAATCCAGTAGGTCATGCCGTACTCGATGCTCCGAGGGAGCCCACATCGGGTGTCGAACTGGGAGAGAAAGTGCCGGGTATCATCTCCACTCTCAAAGTAGGTTGCATAGAAGCCGTGAATATCGTAGTGAGCGATGAAGGAGCAATGGTTGATGAGGTGCTCATAAAGCGCCTTAGTGAATTTATCCTTCTCCAGGCCGCTTCTCAAAAACATCTCCCAGTGCTTCAGGACTTTACTTTTCTCGGCTGCCGACATAAACTTAGAGTCATGGAGCTGCCCGGGCCCTCTTGATTGAGCCAAATCGTTCAACGTCAGCTCTGTCATAAAGCCTCCTTTCATGGTATATTACTAACTAATAAAGTGGGGTGCTGGAGCTCACCCGCCCCAGCACCCCCTGGTTGACACAGGATTGCGTGGTTAGCGTTTCCGCTTCCGCTTTGCCGGTGTCTCGGTCGGTGCTGCCGCTACTGGCTCGGGCTCCTCCGCTGCCTCAGCAGTTTCCTCCTCAGCATCGGGAGAGGATTCCATTTCTTCCTCTGGCTCGACTTCCGGATTTTCCTCAATCGTCTCGGGTTCCGGCTCTGCCTTTTCCGCAGCTGTCGGCTTCTCATCGCCCCATTCTACAGACATGGGCATGATGAGGACACGAGGCGAATTCTGGTACTGGAAGACTACAGGGCCCATCTTATCGTATTGTGATACGATGACGATACCCTGCTTGCCGGACAGGAAGCCGAGAAGGTAGCTGTGGTTAAGTGCCGTCCTGCCGGGCTCGCCCTGAGTATTCAGGGTGTCCATGGTGGCACTGATTTCCTGGTCTTCTCCTGTGGCGGAAACGGTAAGGTTGCCATCAGCGAAAACCAGGCGGACAATGCCCTTGCCGTCTTTGGCGATGCTCCCGACCCGTCTCACTGCTGCTTCCAGTTGCGGGGCGAAGACCTGGCTCTGTAGTATAGGATCACCTTTCGGAATGAGCATGAGCCATTCCGGTGGGGTGCCTTGAACCAGGTTGATGACGACAGATGCCGCCTGGCCGAAGTCCACTCTGACCTTGTTTTCACCGGCGAGAGCCATGTGGAGCTGCCGTTTGGCGAGAATTATCGGTATCAGGGAATCGGCAGATGAGGGGGGCGTCCGGGGTGTCTTGGCGAAGACGTGCCCCAGGATGGCCACGGCATGGGCTGGTACTATGATTTTCACCTCAAGCGGGAAGGAAAGCCCTAGCACCTGGTGGCTCATTCTGAAACCGTCTCCGGCAGCCACCTCAATGGGACTCCCCAACACCAGGGTTATACCGCTAAGCACGGGCCGGGTCTGGTCAGCAGCAACATAGGGTAAGGCAGCCAGCATCGCCGCTATCAGGGTGTCGCCATCAATCATCCCCTCGGCCTTGGTTGGTATTTCCGGCAGTACCGGGAAGTCCTGGATAGCCTCGGTGGGGTAGCTGGCGGTGCCGCCGGACCATACCAGGGAAACCTTCTTGTTCTGAACCTCAATCTTGATCGTCCCATTACCGGGTACGTATTTCAGCATTTCGGCAAGCGAGGCGAAAGGGAGTAGCATAGGCTCTTCGGCTTCGGGTAGGTCTGCTATGACCATGGTTTCAAGGTCCGTGGCTGTCGCTTTACCTTCACCAAGCCTGATGTAGGCCGTAATCGGGATTGCCGATTTCTTCGGGACCACCGGCTTAAACAGCTCCATCAGCTCTCTCAGTTTGTTAACTTGAATTTCCATCTTTATCACCTCCTTTTTGGCCACTTATTCAGCCTTTGGAGGCCAGCCCAAAGGCTTGCGTTTAACCTACCTTATTGCTTCACTGACTTCTTGAGTTCATTAGGGTAGGAGCCCAATTCTTTCGGCCAGTCCCGACCGCTATAGGCTCTTACCCTAATTAGGCGAATAATCTCGTGTTGGACTCTCTCGTGAAACTCAAAGAGGTCCTGATCGCCCTCCATTTCCTCTTTAACTTTTAGATAAGCTCGTTTTACAATGTCCATACCCGCCTTCCTTTCTTAGAAGAATTTCGTTTGAGCTGGTTGGCTGGGCTTTGCGGCAGCCGTTTTACTTGCTACTGTCGCCGTTCTAACTGGTGCTACTGGTTCTGGAATTGTGGACTTGGGATTGCGGGGAGCTACATCCCACTGCTGGTTCGCTTCCTCGACGAATGAGGGTATGCGCTCGAGAGCCGTCTGCAGGTTGCCCTGCAGTGTGGTCATCTTCGGATCGCAGTCGGTCGCCTGAGCTCCCAGAAAGATGCGGTCCCCCTTGATGATAATGTTTACCTTTAGCTCTTCCCTAGACATGTCTCACCTCCTTTATTGTTTCGATTAGTCTACTAGGCCTTATTCCTGTTAGCCGGTACACTACTTCCGGTGTGGCCATAGTTGGAGTTAGTGTGCCGGCATCTAAATCAAGATACAGCTGCATCCAGGGGCAGGTCCCTTCAAGGATGCGTCTCACCACCTCGAGCACCAGGGCTCCCATAGCTTGGTTGATTGTTGGGCTCTGGTCATCTGAGGCAACCGCCTCGGCGCAGCTCTGCTGTCTGGGTACCTGGGCGAGAATAGCTGGCTGCTGGATGGTGGGGAGCGGCAGCCTGAAGCATAGGCCGGCTAGGAAAGACGGCCGCAGCTTTTCGGTTTTTGAGTTGCCGATGAGCACCTGGCCAAAGTTGCTCCCATTCCCCGAATCTACCCACCATTGACCATCATTGATCTGGTTGGCGATTGCCTGGCGAGCTGGGCCGTTATCAACACACCCGACAACTATTCCTCTGGGTAAATCGCCGGCTCCGACCGGTAAAACACTGTATTGTATCGGGCGCTGGTATTTACCAGCCAGGCGCTTTGCCAGGGCCTCACTCTTAAAGAGCCCCACGTCGGCGGCAGTAAAGCTCTGCCGGTTCAGATTGCGTTCCTCTACCGTATCCATGTCAATAAGTACGAGGTCTATATCTTGAGGCAGCAATCTTGCCAGCCCATCGGCCACAAATCCACCGGTACCACCACAGCCTATGACAATAATCGCGGCTACTCGGGAGTTATCTACCTCAAGTGCTTTACTGGTCCAGCTCAAGGCTATCCTATACAAAGACATCCTCCTTATCGAGAGGTATAAAGTAGCCATATACGCCTAAGCGTAGCTCAACTGTGGGACAAAGGTTGCGGAGATCCCCTACCACCGCATAGAGACAAAACCCCTGCTCGTCATGGTCGTCTATACCGCTAAAGTGCGGGGGCACACCACCGACGTGGCTATGGATATCCAGCACTGTGCCGGGCAAGGTTTCATAGGTAACCGAGGCGGCAGTCTGCGATTGAGAAGGTATGCCCCAGCTGTAGTTACCCTGCCAGGTAAGCGCCAAGTATTGTTCGATATCCGGCTTAATGCATAATACTGACAGTGCCAGGTTAAGGAAATACATGGGGACCTTCCCATGGAGCAGTTGGATGTTCTCCTCTAGGGGCGCCAGCCCTCTAACAACTTGGGGAGCAATACAGACGGTAGCCGCAAGGTGAGCGTTCTTTGCCTGTATGAATAGTCCGTCGGCAGTAAGGATGTAATTATAGAAGACCCCTGGCTCTCCCTCGAGACCGGCCAGAGTATTAATCAAATAGCCTACTGGCTTCACCATAAAATTCCTCTACTTCAAAAGATTTGCGACCTTACCGCATAGCACCAGGTCCCGCAGCGGAAACCGCCTCTTCCCATCGATGCTCTCCCACAATTTGAGCAGGTCGTGGCCATATTTACGGGAGACCTCACCGCCCAGAGATTGCGTGAAGAAGGCTGTAAAAAACTCCTCTGGTATTTTGGAGATATCATCCGAATACTTGTGGCTGCCAGGGCAAGTATCGCCGCCGTGAAACACGTTGTAGAGGGGGGCGCAGTAAATTGGGTCCTCAGACGTGGTAGGTCGTTTCTTCATAGCAACGACTCTGGGTGGAGATCCTGGCCGGCATACGAAGATAAGCCCGGGCATGGGCAGCTTAAAGCGCCGCGGCGGTTTGAAGGGCTCGAGCTGCAAGGCAACTGGCCAGACCTGCGGTGGGCGCCATAAAGCTACTACCGGAGCTCCGTCTTGCCTATGCTGCCACCAGAGAGTATTTTCGGGGAGCACTCCTGACCCGAGCGGTATATCTCGGAGTAATGCCAGGGCAACATCCTCGGCGCTAACCATCTTGGTGGTAATAATACCCTCGGCCATGACGTACATCACCACGCTTTGTCCGTAGAAGTCGAGGCGCACCTTCAGCTCGTCGGCCGGGACCTCAACATTCTCCGGCAGCGCCCACTGGTAGCCTACCGGTTGTTTAGTTAGTTCCTGTACCATTTACACCTCCTTTCGGTTTCGGTCTATCCCACAAACCTATTTGACCATCCAAGCGTGGATACCAAGTCACATGACAACTTTGGCATTTAAGCAGATCAGTAGATGGGCTTTTATGAAGCACCCCCCACACTCTGGACAATAGCCGTTATTTTTATACCCTTTGTCCATCTAAGTTTCCCCCTCACTGTTATTTCGTGCCGGGGGAGCGCGAAGCAGCCCCCTACTGCATGCCACTGGCGCGACCTCAACCGGCTCTTTGACATCGCCTGCTTCCAAATGAGCTAAAATAAAATCTACCGTCTGTTTGAAGCGAGATAGTCCTTCTTTCTCATCCTCAAGCCATCCGGCGAACTCCATCATTTTGTCGTAAAAAGCCTGGGCTTGGGGCCATTCCTTGCTCATCGCCTCGATGGTTTCTTTATCCCAGTCCATCGTCTGCATGTTGGACCGCGTCTCATCGTCGGTATCAAGGAACCAGTTACCAGTGTCTTGGTATACATAACAAGCCCAATTTCGTAAACCTACCCACTTCTTTCCCTTGAGTATTCGTTTGGCAGCGTCAAGAGTGATGCCGTTTGCGGGGACTCGCTGTGCCTCGCGCTGGTATTCAGGTGTGAACCCGTCAACCAGGGAAACTCTCTCGCCTTCGTCGTAACCTTCTAAGGGCGACTCGAAAAGGTAGCTCATGAGCTGAGCTCCCAGCCTGGCATTGTTCAACTCGTGGTAATCATCCCAGCCGAAACCCATGACCATAACGGGGATATCGCGCAGGAGCTCATCGTAGTCGTCTTCGCACATCTCATCCCTAAAGCTAGGATGCAGCGGAAGGTAGCGATCCTCGAAGTGCGAGGCGAAGCATGCCATCTGCTCGTGGGGAGTAGGCTTCTCCAGTATTTCCTTCTCCCTTTCCGGAAAGTATTCCCTGACCAGTTTCACAAAGTCATTGTAAGTCTCGACATTTTGGAAGACACCCAGGAGTATGGATATAGAGGGAGGGCGAGCATTGTGCAGCTTCTCTCTCAATCCTTCCAGCGTGGTAGTAGGCTGTTTCCGTTTGTATTCCTCGTATGCACGGTCATTTATGTAGTGCAGAGTATCTAGGTCCCACATTCGTTCTACCTCTGTTATCGAAGAAGATTCTTCAGATGAGAGACAGCACTCTCCGTTGTCTGAGCATAGCTCTCCGCTTCCTCTAAGGCGGCATCGACCTCTTTGCTATTGTAGGATGCCTTTTTGATGTCAATGCGGCCCTTCTCATCAAGCAGCTCCCAGGTGAGGGGTATAATCTTTAATTTGACCTCAGGGACGCTCTTTAGAATCTCAACAATATCAGCCATGCGAGTTTACCTTCCTTGGCGTCATAGCCCACAAGATTTTACGGGTCTCGATATCACCCGGGTCCAATAGCTTGTACTCGAAGGCCAGCCCTTTATCTGGCATCTCCCAGACAAGAACCTCACGGGTCTTTAGGGCCACCTTGAAAGGCACGCTGCACGACTGTAAATGGCGCAGCACCATTACTGCTGCCTTTTGCCGGTTGCTCAGGTTAGTCAGGTCTACATCTTCGCCTCGGTGCATTAGAGTACTAAGGTGCTCGAGATCCTTGAAGTCGGCGGTATTACACTGTCCAATGATTCTGCGGCTCATAGTCTTATCCTTTCACACCGACGCGCTTGTTAAAGCGGTAGACAGTGTCTTCGCCCTGCTTGGACTCGGTCATCTCGGCGGTGGCCAGCTCGGGTAAAAAGCCAGCCATCATCTGCTTGAACTGGTCCGGGGTTACCTCAGGGCCCGGGTCTGGGTAAGTAATTCCATCGACAATGAATACTCTTGCCACGTTACACCTCCTTTCTTGTTAGTTCTTCCTTAACCTCTGAATAGTGCCGGGGACTGTTTTATTTAGCTTTCCTGTGTTTCTGTGTCTAGTCCTAGTCCTTGATAGCTGGTTTCTTCAGGGTAGATAGCTTTGGCGTTCTTTAGGGCTTGACTGTCTAGGTCTAGTTGCTGAAGTTCGGGGATTAGGTTTTTTAGCCTTGTGGCTAGGCTTGAAGCTTCACCAGCAAGCCGGGCAACCTTGCGAGCCGTCGGGGACATTCTACGGAGTGTCCGTTTGCGATATGCCATAAACTAGCTCCTTTCTCCCCGGCACTATTCAATTGTTAAGGTGCTTTCATTCCCTCTTTACTTTCCGGTTAGTCTGTCTGCGGCATAGACTAGGTTGGCCAGGTCAAGGGCATCTATTCCATAGCTGGCGGCTATACGGTTCAGACGCATTACAAAGAAGTCTGCCGCCCCTCTTTGTCCCTTGCCGCAAAAGTTATGAATGGAAGAGCTAAGCCTTCCACTCCCTCTCTCGGCTCACTTAACTTATGGTCTTGGGGTTGAGGCAAATCCTTCATTCCCTCAATTCCGTAGTCGTGGGAGCCAAGATGGACTGAGAAATCCTTCAGTTCTACTTGCATACTCTTACCTCCTTAAACCTTTTTCCCAAACGCCGGTGCACAGAGAGCGCCTGGCGCTATCGGTGCAGTTCATCCCAGACCGCCACTGGCAGAATAAGACCAGCTCCCGTTTCGGACAACGAACTGGTGGGGGAGCTGGTGGAGCTGGTGGGGGTGGCGGTGTCCTTCGGTTGAACCTAAGCCTCAACTTGAACATAGCTATCACTTCCCTTCCTTCCCCCTCTCCCTTTGAGGGAGAGGGGGAGTGTAAGTAAGAGAGGGGCGAAGCCGCCCCTCTTATAAGACATAAGAAAAGGGGGCTACTAGCACAGTAGCCCCCTTAATAGACCGATTGAAAAGCAGAAAACGCCCCTAGTAAACTAGAAGCGTTTTCTGCTTTTAGTGGTTTAGATAATCCTTAACCGCAAGCGTTACCAGCTTTTTTACTCTAACTTCAACCTCTTGGGGTAGTGGCTTTCCGTATCTTATAGCTTTACGCCTCTTGTTTTTGCTGATGGCTTTCAAGCTATCACCCAAGTCAATGTATAGGTGAAAGTAGCTGGAAGCTATTTTGACTTTAGCAAAAGGTTGTAGCTTTAGCCCGCTCATTCCTAGAGCCTCAAGGTAGTATAGCGGTTGCTTATCAAAGAATATGTCTTTGGCGATATTGCTAAACCTACCTCTTATCGGTAGCCTACGCTCACCTAGACTGTGTAAAGACTTTTGTTCGGCTTTCCAGTCTAGGCTTGCTTGCGCTCTATCTTCTGCTTTCCAGTCGTCAATAAGCCCTTCAATATAGACTTCGTAATGATGCTCTGGAATAGGGCAATTCGTATGTCCGAAGATACAAAAACCGCCACTATCAACGAATAGCTTGACTAGCAACACTTGACGGCTAGGGGTTGACCACTTTGGATAAGTAGCCATATTTTACCCCCTTCTGGCTCAACCGTAGTGTTAGTGTGGCTATGCCCTGTTTAGTGCTATGCGGGGACTAACTCCCGCTTGCGACCTTTGGACTTGACCGCTTCCGCTTCCGCTTCCGCTTTGGCTACCGCTTCCGCTTTGGCTACCGCTTCCGCTTGTGCTACCGCTTCCGCTTTGGCTTTGGCTTCCAAAGCAAGGTGAAGCTGTAGTCTATCGTGCTGGTTAATAGGCTCGCCAGCTTTTTTGGCTAGTGCGACTTGTGCCTTATAGCCTTCGGCATTATCCCTGATAACGCTTCCCGCATAGTTTAAGAGGTTGGCGGTGAAGTTATCACGAACTAATCGGACACTATCGCCTATCTCTTTGGCTACTCTAACAACTGGTCTACCAGCTTGTGTGAAGCGGACAGCACCAGCTTTGTCGTAACCTAGACGCAACGGACAGCCTAGAGCGTCAGAAGGGATTGCGGTATCCCCCATTGTGTTTGTGGCTGTAAAGAATGGAAGCCACACTTGCTCAAGGTCAATTGACCACACCCTGCGACCCTGTGGTCGTTTTGTGGTCGGAATGAGTAGACTTTTGATGTAGCTAGGACTTTCCATTATGCTCAATACCTCTCTTATTTTATTGAGCATAGCCACACTAACACTACGGTTGAACTATTCTGTATGACCACTAAATCAACAGCTTTCGGCTTTGTAGAGTTACCCCTACATTATCTATTCACTTTTGACCATCACCCGCTTTTTTGCGGTAAGTGGTTTTTGTTAAGGTGCTTTTTGTGTTTTCTAGCTTCATTATGTAACAAAAAGTCATTTTATTCCCTCAGAAGAACTAGCACGTTTATCATCCCCTTCCCTCAGCTTTGCTTTTGTTTTTATTGAGTATTAAAATTGGCATTGGTTAGCCGTAGCACTCAAGCCCGTAGGGCGCGCCAGTAAAGCTCTGCCTTGCAAGATGTATGCATTTAACAAACGATGCTTCGCTTTCTGTCTCAGTTAAGGTAAAAGCCTCGCCTATCCAGCACCATCTATGGAGTCTGCCGCTTAATCCCATTGTGCGTTTATCTTAGTCACTGGCGGTCTAGTCCTCTGCTAATTCCGCAATAGACGTTAGGGTTAGCACGTATTATCTATCGGGTTGCTGTTGCGGACTCTGGTGTTTTCTGGGGCGTGGTGAAACAATATTGCTGGATGGAGTGGAATGGCAAAAATGTTGGCAATTATGTCCTAAGTATAATCATGAGAACAATTATTTATAAATATTTAATGGAATTGTAATTAAATGCAGTTGACAAATCGAGTATTGAAGAGTATGGTTACTACTGCATTAATATTCTTTAACAATTGAATACCATGAAATTCCGATAATTCCTGGGTACCAGTAAAAATAGGGAAGCTTTGAAGCATTACCTTAACTTGGTCACTGGGATAATGTGGAGCAAATAGTGAAACCGGCCCTGACAGGTCGGTTTCACTATTTTCTGTATAATGCCCTGAGCTGAGGGCTGGGCTTAATTATAATAAAGCAAAATGGTAAGGAGATGAAAAGACATGAAAAAGATAGGACTAATAAGCATGGTACTGGTTCTGGCTATGGGCATGATGGGCGTGGGATCAGCATGGGCTGATACCGTGGTCGCTGGGGAGATGGACACAGACTTCGTCGGCATCCGCAACGTAAGCACGGACGACCCCATCGGCAGCTGGGACCCGGTTTGGACTGGGACCGAGATTGTTACCTCCGAAGAGAACGTGGCGAGTTGCATCTCAACGAATGGAGACCCGAAGTGCTTGAACGGCGAAACTCAGTTCTACGACAGCGTAACGGAGACCATCAACAATGCCTATCCCGGCTACGCCCCCACTATGACCATTGAGGTTGCCAACTGCGGCTCCACCACGGTCACCGTCACCGGCCTTGAAAAGGCTTTCATTGCTGGCAATGAGGACTTGATGGAATATTTCGTATGGCTGCACTACTGGTCGCTCGAGAGGAGCGACGGTTATTTTTTGGACGGCACCGGTGAAGATTGGCTGTATTATTATCTCACTATTTACGATGACGGATACAAGCTCGACCCCGGCGATGTAGTCACTCTCACATTGAACTTGATCATCTTGGACGTAAGTTCCACGGGGCAGGAGTTTCCCCAGGGAGAAACAGTTACGTTAGAAGATACGTTCACCTATACGGACAACGACGGTAACACCGACACCACTATGGTCACCATCACCCTCAACAACCTGCCGGTAGCCAATAGTGACAGCTATTCAACCAACGAGGATACGCCACTTACTGTAACCGCTCCCGGCGTGCTGGGTAATGACGATGATGAGGACAGTGACCCATTGACCGCAGTCAAGGTGACTGACCCTGCCAATGGGACCCTCATCCTTAATGATGACGGCTCTTTCACCTACAACCCCGCTGCTAACTTCAACGGTACTGACTCCTTTACCTACAAGGCTAACGATGGGACGGCAGATTCCAACATTGCCACTGTTTCCATTACTGTTAATGCCGTCAATGACCCGCCCACCATCTCCGACATTACAGATCAGAGTACTAATGAAAATACCTCTACCTCGGCTATCGCATTTACAGTGGAAGACCTAGAAACACCCGCGGGTAGTCTCGTGGTAAGTGGCAGCTCTTCCAACCAATTGTTAGTGCCCGATGCCAACATCGTCTTTGGCGGCAGCGGAGCGAGCCGCACCCTCACCATCACACCCGCCCCTAATCAAAACGGAACGGCCACTATCACGGTAACCGTTAATGACGGCTCATTAAGTTCTTCTGACACCTTCGTCCTGACGGTAAACGCGGGCAACGTCGGAATGGGCTTCAGCATTGACAAGATGGTTATTGACTTCAGCCGCCAGGATGACCGCGATTCGATCAACATGAAAGCAAGTTTTGCACTGCCTGATGGAGTTAACTTCGACCCAGCATTGGATACCGTCAAATTCAACATTGATGGAGTCAGTATCGATATCCCAGCCGACTCTTTCAAAGCAAACAAGAAGGAATCGAGGTTTACCTATGACAGTGCTAAGGGTGTCGATCCCAAGGTCAGCGTGAATCTGGACTTTAAAAAGGGTGAGGTGACCCTCGTTGTTAAGAAGGCTAGTGTTGATGTCATTGACAATAGCGATGGCGTCGCAGTTACCTTCAGCATCGGCTCTGTCGATGGCGTGCAGACTATCAACATGTTTATTAGTGCTTTGACCTATCCTAAACAGCGCTAGGGTACGCTTACCTGAGGTTAGGGGAGGCGGTGCGACCGAAGCGCCGCTTCTACAATTTGGGCTTGAGATTTACACAAGGCTGGATATTCAACGCAATGAGTATCCAGCCTTTCTTATTAGTCACAAAAACTCATTTTGTTGAGCCTGAGAAAGTAAGTAAGAAGGTAGAGATGAACCGGTGCTTATGACCTATCTTCTTAGTCTCGCCTGAGCCAAAGATGCCTAAGCGTGATAGCCGGTGCCTGCTGCTCGGTTTCAACGTAGCTGAAGGTTCGCGAGTGCTGACTGATATGGACGACTTCATTATTTTTACCGGGCTTGGATTGTTGGCAGGGACAGGGGAGTGCAATGGTGGGAATTTCTTTTTCACGCTCTTCAAGGGCCTTAGTCAGCTTGGGTGAGATGCTGTAGCCATCACGGACGTAGCCGATCATGAGCGCGCTCGTCATCGCCCAGGCGTATTCGCCGCGCACGAATCGGATAATGCCCTTGTTGCAGTAGTGGACGCCGGCAGAGTGGTCGGGGTCCACCGGTTTGCATTCGATGAAAAGCCAATCTTGCGAAAGCTTGAACACGTTCAGCCGATCAGCGAGGCCGATGAGCAGGTCGGGCATTTTGTCGAGCTTGGCCCCGTCGTAGTTCCTCACTTTCGACTCGCGCGTGACGACCGTGAACAATTGACGGTCAAAGCCATCGACGATACCCTTGTTGAATACCTCATCATAGAGCCGTTCGTAGAGCTCTTGAGTGACAACATCTTCAGTTGCGCTGAGCAGGTTGAATCCCGACCTTGGACGCGTCCGCAAGTAGTCCCAAGCAACGCACAGGGCTTCTTCCACCACGAGGAATATCGGTAACGAAATCGGAGGATGCGGCAATTCGGCACCTCCCACCCACTCTTCATAAAACGCTAACTCCATACCTTATACCTTACTCCTCAAAGACACCCATGTGCTGGCGGACGATTTCAGCGCCGAGAAGCCGGGCGCGGCTCGGTGTCCAGTAGCGATACTGCCTTAGAATGCCGACAAGCAAACCGCCTTCTAGATGCTGTAAGATACGTGTCGTGCCGGTGTCGTCTGCCAACCGTAGAATAACGTCACGGAAAAGCGCGTCTGGCTCTGCGGTGGCACGGCCTCGCTCGCCGACAAGCACGATGCCGAATGGTGCCTCTTTTTGTAGAAACATATCACCCGGTTTCCACACGATGACCTGCGGATCCTTGCCAAGCACCTTGAAGAACGGTCGAAGCACTGACTCCAACCGCTGCCTGAATGTCTCAATTTCCGCAACTGTCGGTGCACCACACGCACGCACGCGCGATTCGCCATATGGCAGGCAAACATCAAGCGTGTCGCGGATCACTTCGAGGTCGAAATCATCCAAGCCGTAAAGGCTACCGAAGAAGGCGTCGATTTCTGGCATTACGCTCATGTCACAGCGCAGGAGTCGCTGCGACAACACGGTCACTACATGCCGCTGCTCTCCATTAAGACTTTCAAGTGGAACAAGCGGACAATCGTCCAAGTCTGTTTTATAGACCACTCGCCGCTCTGCCCCAAACACAGGTGCAGTCATCAGGATGTAGTAAATCCATATCAGTGAATGACAGAACAGGATTAGATATTGAGCTAAGAGTTCTCTATCTGGATGGTCGGCGGATGAATAGCCGTAGAAGTCCTGTGAGAAAGCCACATCATCGAAACTCAGAAACGCCCAGCAATTCTCACGGTGGAAGCCGGGAGACTGTTTCACCAAAACCAGCGGTGCTCGATAATATTCACGTTTCCGCGGCCAGCACACTGTTGAGAGCGTAAATGGTTCAAGTTTACCCCTGTCCACTGAAAATCGCCCTGAGTAACTAGCAGTGAAGTTAGGTAAGTCGCGGAGAAAGCTTGCATCACGTTGCGGCTGCTTCGGTTTTATCATGTAGCCAGTGCAGCTTGTGAGACCTAAGTCGGTTTCCCAATAATCGCTAACTCGCCTCCCTTCCACAGACTTTACGCGTCGAACTACCTCAGTGTCTAACGGTGTTCCAATGGTGAGTGCCTTCCAAAGCCACGGCTCATCGAAGGTAGCCGCGATTTCGACTGACTGAGCCGATTTAGAATCGATTCGAACCTCACCCTTGCGGTTCAGCACCTTGTCATACTGCGGAGTGATGAAGTGGATGACATGACTATCCTTGGGTCGATTGTTTCGCGCAAAAAAGAGCAGGAACGGTTGGCTCATCTCCGGCCAAACTTCCGTATCGGACAGGTTCGAACCGTTTATGATGCCTGTAACTTCTATCAGGCGAAACATCGTCTCACGGGCGCGGCTCGGGATATCTTCCTGCTTGAAGAGAATTCGGGCGGGTAGCGCTATTGCGATGCGCCCCCCGGGCTTGCACCACTCAGTGGATTTCCAAAGGATCGGCAGGTCCGGCGCGAAGTCGGGATTCTGGTAGTCGTGCGCCATCACGGCCTCGCCCTTACGCCGGATGATTGCTTGGCTGACGCTGGTATATTCGGCTGCTAGTAAATGGTGCTCCTTCGATAGACTTGTCCATGGCGGATTACTGAGCACAAGGTCGAATTGCCCATCAAATCGGCTACCAACGTGTTCACCAAGACTGCCAATGGCCGGTCCATCGGCCGGGTCACCATCTTGGCGGCGGTGGTTGAATAGGACATTACCGTTCAATTCACTAAATCGCAATTTCTCAGGCGGGATCGGTTTTGGGTCAAGTTCAATCGCCGTTAAGTACAGAGCGAGTGCGGTAAGCTTCAATGCAGAGCTGCTGATGTCGAAACCAGCAAGTTGGTTGTCTAAAATCTCCCGGATAGCCTTGGTATCAGGCCGCTCAGTGGCTTTCCACCTTTCACGATAGAGACGGCGAAAAGCCAACACCAGGAATACCCCAGCTCCGCAGGCGGGGTCGAGCACGCGCGCCTCATGCGGTTTGGGGAGACCATCGAAAGCTTCGTCCACTAGGATCTGGGCGATTCTCCGTGGCGTGTAATAAACACTGGTTTCCTTCGCGCTGCGGTGTTCCCATTTCCAGCAAAATGCCTCGTAAACCTGACTCAGTAAGCCGACAGGCACATGCGCAAAATCGAAGTCGCCCCAATTCAACTTCATTTGATAAGCCTCCGTCCCGATAGGCTTAAGACCCCGGACGATTGCTTTTAAATTGAAAAAGACCGAATCGGAAGAATTTTTTGCTATCTTGTCGAAGAAGGCGCGACTACCTCCGTCTTCTAGTGGCAGGAAGTCACCGTTGAATGTTCGGTCGAGCCATTGGCTAGTAGCATGCGCGTTTTCCGCGTTGTCAAAGCAGGCCAGCAAGCTGCTCGCTTGCGGGGCAATACGTTTCGTATCCCGCTCCGTAACTATGTTCCGATCACGGAGAAAACGAAAGAATAGAGCACGACCAAGGAGCGAGAGGACGTTTGTCGGTCCGATCAATTTGGCAAGTCGATCAGCACCTTCTCTTAGAAGACCAAACATCTCCTTGAACACGAAATCCGCCTTGTCGGGCTCGCCTTTTCCTTCATAGCGGCCCTGAGCCAGCCGAGAGAAGAACGTTATTGCTTCACCAGAACTTGCGTGGTAGAGTTTCCACTCCGGCGTTATATCGGAGAGACTGACAGGTATGACCGACAGTTCGCCGGGGCGTACCCGGGCGAGATAAGCACGGTCGCCACGGCAGGCAAGGATACGGCGGAGCTGCCCAAATTCAGCTTCCTTTTCTTCGGGAGATAGCAAGAGCTGGCTTTCGTTCACGAAGAAGAGCAACGGACGCCCCTGGCTTTCCGCCACACCGTCTGGAAGCAACCCATTCTGTTTATCCTGCCCCCGTGGTTTGATTAAATCCAGATAATCCAGAAGTTCGGGTTTGGGATCATTGAATAGATGAATGTTGCTCTCGGTCAAGCCATATTTGGGGAGTTCGGTTTTCAGATCCAATGTTCCACTGTATTGCATGGTCATATCTCAGCATGCCGGACAGTAGCAGGATTCGTACGCACTATTTTCACCTTGTCTTTGTTAGCTTGGAAGCTTACCAGCGGGCGGTTAAAGGTCACGATTAACCTGAAGTCCATCTCTATATTGAGTATGGAGCCGCTCATCGGCCTCTCCAATTTGGTTTAGAATATGCTCACTCATGATTTCTCGTCTCCGATGATGATTTATTGTGACCAATGCGGTCTAGTAAATCCTGTAGTTGTCGACGGTCATATAGCCTGTAGTTATTCATTGGGTGACGAACTGCCTTCAATTTACCCGTGCGATCCCAATTCCTTATCGTTGAAGCAGACACTCCAAGGAAAGATGCGGCTTTGCTTACTGACAGAAAATTATTCATGTTCGGCATATCCACCCGCCCTCACAACATTACCAAAGATTATCATACATTAGCAAGATTGTCAATAGGGGTGTTAGTGTTAGCTATGGCAGTACGCTGTACACGTATACTAATTAACCCTCACTCGGATCGGTTATCTTGCAAAACGCTAAGAGGTGCAATACGAAAAACTGTATACTCGGTGATAAGAATCCTGTGAAAGCGTAGGCAACAAAAAAGTATTTTGTTACCCATTACACGATTTAGCGAAAAGTTCAACCCTGCATTTGATGATATAGTCTCAAACTCTCCTTAAAATAAATCCTCAAATTCAAAACCAAGCTAGCCAAATTCCCCCACTTATATTTGTGCCCGACTGTGCGTCAATGTGTGTAGGTTCTTGACAAGGGTAGATTTGCGGATTAGAGTTTCCGCTAGGGCAAGTTATGACATAATTGCTGACGACGCACACGTGAGAAGCTACGGTGCTACTTACATTAAGTAGAAAGGGAAATCAGACAAATGTTGGGGGTTAAGCGCAGAGGCGCTAGCCAATGGCGGAAGATTGGTGGTTGGGACTGGCACGATGAGGCTAACAAACCTGAGTATACGGGCTCAATACCAAAAACCATACGGAAAAAGATACCTACGCTTCTAGGACAGATTCGCAAGAAGCACCCCATCTTCAATTATACGACAAGGACTGTAAGATTGGACCCGTGGCTATACAAAATCACTTTTCGGCAAGGGGATTCGAGTAATTATGGCGATGTTTATAGAAGATATTCTTCATGGGCTAGATTCCTATGGTTCATAAGAAGCCTCGTTTATAAGAAAAACATCTATCTAATATCAGATACACATTTCGATCATGCAAACATAATTAAATACTGTAATAGACCTTATGGTAATGTAAGGGAAATGAACAGAGCTTTAACTATAAACTGGAATAGTGTGGTAAGACCGAGGGATACAGTCTACTTCCTCGGTGATTGGTCCTTCGGAAGAGGAAGTAGACCTCCAAAATATTGGATTAGAAGACTTAACGGACATATTATTTCTATAAAAGGAAGTCACGATAGGTTAATAAGAGGCATGAGGCTACACGAAAGAAAAGTAATCTGCTATGGTAAACATAGATTCCTTCTTCTTCACGATCCAAGTCAAGCACCTTCGAGCTGGAACGACTGGATAATACATGGGCATAAACATAACAGCAATATGCGAAACTACCCCTTTATAAATGGTAAGAAGAAGACGATAAATATCAGTGTTGAGTTAATAAAATATAAACCCATCAGTATCGACTATTTGTTGTCTCTAAACATAGATAAAATAAAAAGGATGGAAACGATAGCCAGCAAGCCAGAGAGATAGTAAATTGACCTGCTCCCCAAAAGCTAGTCCAGTTGTAATGTTAGTCGATGGACAAGAAGGGGAAACATGATCAGAAGAACCTATACGCCGGAACAGAAGTTATACCATTACAGAGGTAGGAAATGTGAGTAAGGTACACGACCTCGTAAATTACGAGAGGAAGAGGAGGGGTGTACGCACGGTATACTGGAGCAGAGAGATGGCTCGATTAGCCCAGTCCCAGGCAAACTACTGTGCCAAGGTAGGTCGTCTTATTCACTCTAATAGGTATGCATTTCGGGGAGGTGAAAATCTTGCAGAGGGTGGAAGTAACTTCACCCCTAGAGCCATAGTAAACTGTTGGTTAGGTAGTAAAGCCGGCCACAGAGAGTATCTACTAAGTCCACGTGCGCGAAAGGCTGGTGTAGGTATAGCCAAGTCTAGAGGGAAAACCTACGTGGCTTGGGCTTTTAGTGACCAACCTCCAACTTACCCTGACTGCCCCTACTATAAGCCAAGCTATGGGCAACGGGCCAAAAAACGTGTAGAGCACGGAGTTACTCAGTTGAAGGCTAAATACAAGATGGGGAATTGGAAAATCCCTAGAGGGCTTATTAAGCTGTGCCTCAATCTTGCAATTCTTGCCGGTCTTGGTTTTTTGATTAGATACGGCTATTTGTTATTCGTCAAGCATTCAGAAGAGTCTCTTAAGGGTTCTATTATTCTGATTTTGGGAATCGCCGCCTGGGTAACTGTGATTAAGTTGTCATGGAACAGAAAATATAGGTGGACAAAGCCAGGCTTTAAATTAACGACCTTCTCGGTGATCGTCATTTTGCTTATCCTCGCCTTTGCTGGTGTTCAACCGGTGTCAATGTATAAGGATAATCTGGTTACTCAATGGGAGTCTTATCGAGCAGCACAAGAGGCTAAAGAAGCGGAAAAAGTAGCAGAAGCAATTGCGATGACTCCGATATTTGTTACGGAGGCTCCTTCGAAAACTGAAATTGAAACCGGCCCCACTGTTACCCAAGCCTTGAAGGTAGAAGAAGCTGAGCACGAAGCTTTTGAATTAATAAATGCGGTTCGTGAAGATGCAGGTGTTCCTCCTACAGAATGGAACGATGAACTATATGAGCTATCTAAAAAGCATACCCAGGAGATGGCTGATAGAGGAGACCTTTTTCATACCCCGATGGGAGCAGCACATGGAGAGAATGCATGGGGCGGAAAAGGTTATTACCATTATCGATACGATGAACTTGCAAAGGTCATTGTTGGGTCTTGGATGTCGAGCCCCTTACATGAAGCTTGGTTATTACACGCTCCGATTAAGGAGTCAGTTGTTAGTATTGTTGTTACTTCAGATGGTCAGTACGCAAGCTGGTCATTTTGGACTACGAATTTAGGAGGAGGTCCGGCACTGGTAGAAAAGGTAGCAAGGGAATGGAGGAACTCAGGAAGTAACAAGCCTTGGATAGACTGGTTGATATCGGAAGGTTACCTTAAGCCTTAAGTAAACGGGAAGTGAACGTACTGATTGTGCATCCGTTGGTTAAAAGCAGAACCAAAGGGAGTTCGGACTTTCCCAAGCTCCGGGGAACCTATCTTGACTCGCCAGAGTGAATAAACAATCGGACATCCTGTCGTATAATATATGACAGAAGGGGAACCAAATGCCTAAGAGAAAGCTGATGGGTGCTGGCAAGAAAGACTATAGAGTCACCGTGCGGCTAGATCCTGAGACATATCGAAGTCTGAGCGAGGCCGTAGAGCAAGGGACAATAAGCAACCTCTCCGAGGCTCTCCGAAGCATGATCCGTCAGAAGCTCTGGGAACAAAGGTTCTCTAAGGAAATTCCATTGGACGTCCAATGGAACGAGGTTAGTGAAAAAGAGTTGCGAAGCATAGCGAACAGGATGTTCGGTAACCTCGGTGTTTCGGAGTACAGAAAGTTCCTGACTGCAGATGGCTTTATCGAGGGTATCTTCTCAGCGGTGGGAGGGGTTATAAAGAAAGGACTCATTGAGTTAGAGAGAAGAGAGCAAAAAGGCAAGGTTACTCGAGCCAACCGAGCAGGTACGAACAAGGGAGCCGGCGAGACGATATGAGGGTCAAGAGTATTGTGAGAAAAATGAAACATGGAGCTGGGTGGGCCCCGTTCGCTACTTAGGTCGAGGAATAACCAATGCTCCCGTGTTTTAGTCCACTGCACGTTCTAACAAATTGTTAAATAAATTAAAAGATTGGGACTGAATATTAGCGACAAACTTATGGCAATTGTTCTAGCCTGCATCGAGCGGCTTGGGTTTGGTGAATACACGATGCCAAATGGGCGTTTCGTTTTGTAAATATAAGTGAATAGGGTAGTCGTACAGTGCATGAAAGAGAGCAGGAAGAGAATCCGGTAATGAGAGCCGATGAGGTCCAGCAATTGTTAAAAATCGGCAGGAATACACTTTACGAGTGGTGTGAGCGCGGCATCATCCCGTGCAAACGTGCTGGGCGACTAATCTTTTTTTCTCGTAAATGCATCTACGCATGGCTTGAAAATAACGAAACCAAAGGAGGCAATTAATATGAGAGGACATATCGCAGTAAAGAACGGTCGATATTATCCAGTTATATCAACAAAAGATCTGGCCACCGGCAAATGGAAAAGGAAATGGCTTTCAGGGTTTAGGACCAAGCGAGAGGCAGAGAAGGCACGAGCCGAGGCTGTAACACAGACCAACAATGGGTGGTTCACTTCTCCAAGTAGGGAAACCGTTGCGGGACTCTTCCGAAATTACTTTGACAATGTCGGGGCCAACCGGGTCAGGCCAATAACGCTGCAAAGCTATAGATCAATGATCGAAAACCATCTCATCTCCAGACTTGGTGCCAAACCGGCTACTGCCCTTACCCCAGACGATCTCGATTGCATGATAACTGCTATGGGTAAAGAAGGGGTATCAAATACTACCATCAGATATGTTCTAAGAATAATACACCGCGTGTTGTGGGACGCTGTTAGAAAAGGCAAGCTTTCTCGAAATGTAGCTGACCTTATTGACCCACCACCGGAAAGGAAGCCCGAGGGTAAGTTTTGGGATGAGGTCGAATTTGACTGTTTTCTTACAGCGGCTGCCGGTTCTGAATACTACGAATATTTCTCGACCCTGGCGTTGACTGGGGCTCGTCGGGGCGAGGCATTGGGTCTCACCTGGCGCGACATGGACCTTGACATCATTTCACCAAAGATCAGTATCCGCCGAACCGTATACAAACTGGACAACGGTCAGTGGAGATACGAGGAGCCCAAGACTGACCGTTCCCGTAGAGATATACCCCTTCCTGTATCATTGGCATTGTTACTACAGCGGTTGCGGGAGCAGAAGGAAGCCTATGCAAAGTGGTGTGGCCGGGAGTTCTCTGAGGACGATTTTGTGTTCGCCCGATCGGATGGTTCTTTGCCTGACCCACGCTATCTATCGAAGGTCTTCCGGCGTATTCTAGAAAAGGCAGGCCTGAAGGTCATTCGTTTGCATGATACACGTCACACCTATGCAACACTGCAGCGTAACGCTGGGCAGCCCATCGAGGCTATCAGTAGGGTTCTTGGTCATGCCAGTGCACTCGTGACTCTCAAGATATATGACCACTGGGAAGGTGACTTTCGAGCGCCTGCTGATACCATGGATCAGATGCTGGGAAAGGCATCGCAAAACCAGAACAAAGGAGCATTCGTTAGAAATTCGTTAGAAGAGGGGGAGGGAGTTGAGTGTAGGCCGTACAGGTCTCGAACCTGTGACACCCTGATTAAAAGTCAGGTGCTCTACCAACTGAGCTAACGGCCCCTGGAGCGGGAGACGAGGCTCGAACTCGCGACCCTCTGCTTGGGAAGCAGATGCTCTACCACTGAGCTACTCCCGCAAAATTATATCTATTTTAGCCCAAAAATCGATAGCTGTAAAGAACTGGTATTTAGAGTTATTTTATGAGATGATATAGTAGTTTAACCAAATTTACTAACAAGCAAGATGTACAGAAGTTACCGAAGTTTCAATCTGACCCCGATATGGTTACTAATAGGAATAAACCTCCTACTATTTATAGCTACTAGCATAAAACCCGAAATTATCCTCATCCTCGGATTGCAGCCAATAGCCCTTCTACATAAGCCATGGACCATAGTGACTAATCTCTTTATCCACGGCGGTATCGGTCATATTATAGCCAATATGCTGACCCTCTACTTTTTCGGAAGCTTCTTATCCCGATTGATTGGAACGAGAAGATTCCTCTTCATTTATTTCGCGGGAGGAATACTGGGAAACATCTTTTACCTATTTCTGGCACCATCGCCTTTCTCCATAGCCATCGGTGCCTCAGGAGCCATTTTTGCCCTAGGCGGAGTGCTAACAGTGCTGACCCCGAGGCTGAGAGTTTTTGTCTTCCCCATACCAGCCCCCCTTCCCCTATGGGCAGCGGTCATCGGCGGCTTCATCATCATTTCTTTCATTCCCGGAGTAGCCTGGCAAGCCCACCTTGGCGGACTGATTTTAGGTCTGGGTGTCGGCTATTTTTTCAGGAAGAGAAGATACTTTTGATTCTAGCCTGTTAGACTTTTTTACTACTCATTTATCTGCTACTGCTATTGACAAACACTATATATTGTGGTATTTTAACTCTGCTACACCATATAATGTAGGGTTTGTTATGAATTGTCCTTATTGTGGTTATTACGACTCCAAGGTTATAGATTCCCGTGATGTCAATGATGGCATACGCCGTCGGCGCCAGTGCTTATCCTGCAGCTCCCGCTTCACCACCTACGAGCGATTACAACCAATCAGTCTTTTTATCATCAAAAAAGACCAGAGGCGCGAGGAGTTTGACCGGGATAAGCTGCTAACCGGTATCCGCAAAGCCTGTGAAAAGCGTCCACTACCTACCGGCACTATTGATAAGCTCATTGATGACATTGAAGCCGAGCTCTACCAGCTGGGTAAAGCCGAGATACCCACCAGCGTTCTTGGCGATATAGTAATGGAGAAGCTAAAGAGCCTGGACTATATTGCCTACATTCGTTTTGCCAGCGTCTATCGGGAGTTTGCTGATATTACAGCACTGAAACAAGAAGTAGATACTCTGCTTGATAATGAGACTAAGCCGTCCCCACCAACGAGTCAACTACCCCTAATCCCTGCTGAACAGACGGTGAGATTAGCCAAGGGTTATCGGAGGCACCAGAGATGAACGCAGGCAATCAATCAGAAAAGAAACGACTAACCCCGCTCAACCGCACCCAGATTGCCCGGGCGGTCTTTGCTGCGGCTGAGTCTATGGGTATGGCTGATAGAAAGCTGGTTGAGCAGCTCACCGGTCAAGTAATTGAGCGCATGGAACAGTCACCACCCCTGCCCGGAGCGGAACAGCCCCTGCCCGGAATGGAACACCTCGTGCCAAAAACTCGTCTGAAGAAAGAATATCTACCCACCAGCTCTGAAATCGAAGCTATAGTTAAAGAAATCCTGGCTACTAAAGAGCAAACGGAACGGGAGGAGATTAAACCTAAAATGCAAACTACTATGGTCACACCAAAGGTTCAGCCCACCGGCAGTATTAATCTCACCGAAAACGCCCTGCATGTTCTGCAAAAAAGGTATCTGAAAAAGGACAAGCAGGGAAAGGTGATTGAGACACCTGAGGAGCTGTTCCACCGTGTGGCTCAGGCTATCGCCGCTGCCGAGCTTACATACGACCCCAAGACAGATGTCAAGACCTGGGAAGAACAGTTCTACCAGTTGATGGCTAATCTGGAGTTTCTGCCCAACTCCCCGACCCTGATGAATGCCGGCAGAGAGCTGGGACAGCTGTCAGCCTGCTTTGTCCTCCCTGTTGACGACTCTATGGAGTCCATTTTTGATGCTGTCAAAAATACCGCTCTCATTCACAAAAGCGGCGGCGGGACAGGATTTTCCTTCTCCAGACTGAGACCGGAAAAAGACCGGGTCGGTTCCACCGGCGGAGTCGCCAGCGGTCCGGTCTCTTTTATGCGAGCCTTTGATATCGCCACTGACGTTATTAAACAGGGAGGAATGCGCCGTGGGGCCAATATGGCTATCCTTAATGTTGACCACCCCGATATTATGAAGTTCATAGAGGCTAAGGGTGACCCCACTGCTTTTACTAACTTCAACCTTTCCGTAGCCATAAGTAACAACTTCATAGAAAAAGTTGAGTCCAATGCCCAATACGACCTGGTAAACCCACACACCAAACAAGCCGAGGGCAAGCTTAATGCCAAAGAGGTATTTGACAAGATAGTAGATATGGCGTGGCAAACCGGCGACCCGGGCATCGTCTTTCTTGACCGCATAAACCAGGATAACCCCACCCCCAAACTGGGCGATATTGAAAGCACTAACCCCTGCGGTGAACAGCCCCTGCTCCCCTACGAGTCGTGTAATTTAGGCTCTATCAATCTGGCTAAGATGCTGCACAGCACCAACGGAACTGCGGAGATTGACTACCCCAGACTGGCGGAAGTGGTAAAAATCACCGTCAGGTTTCTGGATAATGTCATTGAAGTGAACAAGTTCCCCCTGCCCCAGATAGAGGAAATGACCAAAAAATCGAGAAAAATAGGGCTGGGGGTGATGGGCTTTGCCGATATGTTAATCCAGTTGGGTATCCCTTACGACTCAGAGGAGGCGCTGCAGATTGCCTCCAAAATAATGCAGTTTGTCAGCGAAGAGGCAATCAACGCCTCACAAGAACTGGCTGAGGAGCGCGGGGTTTTCCCTGCCTTCAAGGAGAGTATCTATGATATTCCCGGTGGTCCCAGGGTAAGAAATGCATCCTGTACCACCATCGCTCCCACCGGCACCCTGAGCCTGATTGCCGGTTGCTCCAGCGGTATTGAGCCGCTTTTTGCCCTGAGCTATACCAGAAATATTCTGGACGGCGCCCATCTTATTGAGGTAAACCCCTACTTTGAGAAAGTAGCCAACAGGGAAGGCTTCTACTCTGAGGAACTCATGCAGAAGCTGTCTCAAGGGGCTCATCTCAGCGAAGTTGATGAAGTGCCCGACAAGGTCAGGCGGATATTTGTTACCGCCCACGAGATAAGCCCGGAATGGCATGTCAGGATGCAGGCTGCTTTCCAGAGGTCTACCGACAACGCTGTCTCCAAAACAGTCAACTTTCCCCAGGAGGCTACCCGGGAAGACATTGCTAAGGTATATATGCTGGCTTATCAAGAAGGGTTGAAAGGGATAACCATTTACCGGGATAGGAGCCGTGAATCACAGGTTTTAATCACCGGCAAGGAGACAAAAGCCGAAGGCGCCACCCTTACCCCCCGGAAGAGGCCAGAGGAGACAGAAGGGCGCACCAAGCGAGTAAATACAGGTTGCGGCTATATGTATGTAACCGTGAACTCAGACGACTACGGAATATGTGAGGTGTTCTCCCATTTAGGCAAGAGCGGGGGCTGCGCTTCGGCCCAGCTTGAAGCTACCTGCCGGCTTATCTCCCTGGCGCTGAGGTCTGGGGTAGATGTGGCTTCAGTAGTGAGACAGCTCCGCGGTATCCGCTGTCCATCCATTGCCTGGGAAGAAGGCAAGTCTATACTCTCCTGTGCTGATGCCATTGCCAGCGTGCTGGAAAAACACACCACCGGTTACGCAGGTAAGCCCAAAGCGGAGGATTATGGGTTATCCGGTAATCTTGCCGGGCAGTGTCCCGACTGCGGCAATTTGTTAATTTATCAGGAAGGCTGCTTCATCTGCCCTACCTGCGGGTATACGAAGTGCTAAAATGTTTAATAAAGACTCTTGACAAAATACACGGAAGCGTGTAGAATTAATGTGGACAGATGAATATAGATACTTTTGTTAACATTGGAATAGAGCCGTATTATGAAAATAAAGAGCATTCTATAAAGCTCTTCCGTGGAGATTGTTTGCAAATCCTGCCGTGTTTTCCACGAAACTCCGTTGACACGATCTTCGCTGACCCACCTTATTTCTTGTCTAATGGGGGCATAACCTGCCATGCTGGAAAAATGGTTTCGGTGAATAAGGGCACATGGGATGTATCTCGAGGAATAGAGGAAAATCACAAATTTAATCTTGCTTGGCTAAGCGAATGCCAGCAGATGTTGGCAAAGAACGGTACCATCTGGGTATCCGGTACGGCTCATGTAATATTTTCTGTTGGCTTTGCCATGCAACAGCTAGGGTTTAAGATTCTAAATGACATTGTTTGGTTTAAGCCTAATGCCTCTCCTAATCTTAGCTGTAGGTATTTTACACACTCTACAGAGACAGTAATTTGGGCTGCCAAAAATGATAGAAGCAAGCATATCTTTAATTACGAATTAATGAAGGAACTGGGAAACGGAAAGCAAATGCGTAACCTGTGGGAGATCTCGCCTCCACAACCAAGAGAAAAGATTCATGGTAAGCATCCCACTCAAAAACCTATGAAGTTATTAGATAGAATCCTGCTGGCTTCAACTAATGAGAACGATATTGTTCTAGATCCTTTTAATGGGAGTGGTACCACCGCCGTAGCCGCTGTCAAATTAAATAGGAAGTATATCGGTATCGAGACATCTAAAGAATATCTTGACCTCACCATAAATCGCTTAGAAGATGAGCTTAGAACCCCGAAATTTCAATTAGCAGTACAGACCAAGTCTTAGGCTTCTATTTAAGCAAGATTCCGTCTACCCCATCCTTAAACATTTGGCGACCCGAATAGTTCCAGTCCCTAATGTCCTGCTCTATTAAGAGCCACTTGATAACCTTCAGTATAAGGTCAACCGGATGCCCCACACTGAATTCAATATCCGTGCATTCAGGCAATACATCCTCTGGGTCTTCACAATTATAAATCCGTTCTATAGCCTCATGTAATCTTTTGCACATAACCGGGTCCCCTTGCTTTTTTAGCCTTAAATCATCAAAGATATCATCATGCTTAGGATATTCATGGCCTGTTTGAAATGTGGTTCCTTCCACGTTTATGCGAAAGTCAAACCCTTTCTTCAGATAGGCTGGGCGTGTAAGATAAATTCTTCTGCTATCACTCAAGGTCTCTACATTATAGCGGTAATGTGATGCATCACTACTTCTACCCAAACCAGGCTCTTCTTCAAGGAACTGTGCCACTACTATCCTGCGCAATTCCATCCTTGAAGCATAGTTGCGAACTGTAAAATCCATCTCGTGGTACATAGTTATCCTCCTTTCTAGTTGTATTTTACCACACCCCCCATTCGCAATTTACCCCGATAGGCTATATAATGAGAAAACATAATATGGGGGAGGTTATTTATGGCAGAGAGGACAATGATATTTATTGATGGCAGTAATCTCTACCATTCTCTCAAGGGTTTTTTCGGTAGAGCCGATATAGACATGGGTAAGTTTTGTAATAAGCTCCTCGGCAGGCACCAGCTAATTAGAATCTACTACTATAACGCTAGAGTGGGACGCAAAGAGGAACCGGAGCGATATAAAGACCAGCAAGCCTTCTTTAACAGCGTAAACGCTATACCTTACACTGAGCTTCGCTTGGGGCGTCTGGTTTACACCAGCAACTGGCCTAACACTCCCCCTTACGAAAAGGGAGTTGATGTGCAGCTGGCTACCGATATGATAACCCACAGTTATAAAAACAATTATGATGTGGCTATTCTTGTTGCCGGTGATAATGACTATGTCGGCGCCATACAGGCAGTAAAGGACATCGGGAAACACTTCGAGGTTGCCCTATTCGGCAAAGAGCGGACTTCCCGACAGCTAAGGTCGGTAGCCGATAAGGTAATAACCATTAACCGGCGTCTACTTAATGGCTGCTGGAAACAAAGAAGTAGTTAAAAAAACTCATGGGCTGGGAGGAAGTTAAACAAGCCAGGCATCAGCTTTCCCGAGAACAGGGCGCCGTTATCAAAGATTGGGGCGGTAGAATCCCCATCGCCCTTACTTACCCCAATACTTATTATGTCGGTATGTCCAACCTCGGGGTTCATGCCATCTACCGCCTGCTAAACAGCTACAACGAGGTCGTTTGTGAGCGAGCCTTCTGGGAAAGGAATAATAAAGCTCAGCAACTATCCCCTTTTTCTTTAGAGTCCCAGCGACCCCTCTCTGAATTTGCTATTCTCGCCTTTTCCATCACCTATGAGCTTGATTACTTCAATGTGGTCAATATTCTTAAAGCCAGTGGTATCCCCCTGTATGCTGCCGACCGAGATGAGAGACACCCGCTAGTTATCGCCGGCGGTCCCTGCATTATAGCCAACCCAATGCCCCTGGTCCCCTTCTTTGACTGCATGTGTATTGGCGAGGCGGAGTCAATACTCCCGACCATGCTTCCGGTACTATCTGAAGGTATTAACGGCAGGCGTGACGAACTACTTAAGACACTAGCCTCACTACCCGGCATCTATGCCCCCAAATACCACCCGGGAACTCCGGTGGTTCGGCAGTGGCTAACCAATCTGGATGACTTTCCCACGGCTTCAGTCGTGCTTACCCCGGATACCGAGCTGGGCAACCTATATCTCATTGAGGTGGAGCGGGGCTGTAACTGGGGATGCCGATTTTGCCTGGTCAACAATGCCTTCTCCCCCATGCGTTTTCGCTCCATAAATAAGCTCTTAGAACAAGCCAAACTGGGACTTAAATACCGAAAGCGTGTCGGATTAGTCGGTCCGGCGGTTACTGCTCACCCTCAAATAGAGGAGCTACTAACCAGACTAAGGCAGATGGGAGCGGGACTCTCCATCAGCTCACTTCGGATTCGACCCCTTTCCGGCGCGTTGTTGAAAGAACTGGCTGAGGGAGGAATCAAGACCATTACCCTTGCCCCTGAAGCCGGCTCTCAGCGACTGCGCCAGGTTATCAAAAAGGGCATCTCCGAAGATGATATTCTGGAGTCAATAGATAAAGTTGCCGGGCAAGGCATAAAACAGCTCAAGCTCTACTTCATAATCGGTTTGCCCTCGGAGACTGACGAGGATGTAGAGGAAATCGTAAACCTCACCCTCACCGGCAAAAATATCATTGACAAAAGGCACAGCGGCACCCGCATCACCCTCAACATTGCCCCCTTCGTGCCCAAGGCAGGCACCCCCTTCCAGTGGCTACCCATGGCACCCCTCCCTACCCTGAATCACCGTCTATCTCTGCTCAAAAGCAAACTGCCTCCAAAAGGGATTAAGCTGAAATGTGAAAGCCCGGCGTGGAGCCAGGTTCAGGGGGTTTTAGCCCGGGGTGACATTAAATTAGCTGAGGTACTGGCTAATACAGAGGAGGTCTCACTATCCGGCTGGCGCAGAGCAGTAGAAAAATGCCATTTAGATACTGATTTCTACATCCTTCAGAAATGGGATGCCGCTCAAAAACTGCCCTGGGCAATACTGGATTCAGGAAATAAACCAGAAAAACTGGAACTTGAGCTAGATAGGGCTCTGTCTCAACATTAACCCAGCATTTTCTCCAGGCTCTCCCGCCATACCGAATCCATCTGCTCTAAAGGTAAGTTTATACAGTTCTCAATAGTAAACCGCTTACCTCCCACCACCCCCAACCGGGTTAGAGGCACTCTACTAGCAGCAGATAGCTCCTCCAGCTGTTTAACCTTCTCCGGCTTTACCGAGACCACAATCCGAGACTGTGCTTCCCCAAACAGGGTGGCATCCAGCCTACTGCTAAACTTCCACCCCTCTCCCTTAAAGCCAAGACCGTTCCTCAAGCAGCACTCTGCCAGAGTAATCGCCAGACCACCATAAGAGCAGTCGTGAGCCGAAACAATAACTCCCTGCCTGATAGCCTTCAGACAGCAGGCTTGCACCCTCTTTTCCAGGTCTAGGTCAATAAAGGGTCTACCTTTAACCAGATTGCGAACCAGCTCGAGGTACTCACTCCCCCCCAACCCATCATTATCAAGACCGTTGCCTAACAGAAACACCTGGTCACCGTCACCGGCAAAGCCCATGTCACAGTGCCGGTCTATAATATCAATCAGACCCACCATGCCACATATTGGCGTGGGATAGATTGCCCCATTTTCTGATTCGTTATACAGGCTAACGTTCCCGCTAATAACCGGTACCCCCAGCTTCCGGCAGGCGCTACCGATGCCACGAATGCACTCTTTGAGCTGGTAATAAATGTCCTTCTTCTCCGGGTTGCCCAGGTTAAGGCAATCAGTAACCGCCAGGGGTTTGGCACCGGTGCACACCAGATTTCGTGCTGCCTCAGCCACGGCTATAGCCCCACCGGCATAAGGGTCAAGGTAGCAATAGCGCCCATTTCCGTCAGCGGTAACAGAAAGAGCCTTATTGCTCCCTTTTACTCGCAGCATGCCACCATCACCCCCGGGAGGCATAACATTACCCTGGCTACTAGTGTCAGAGTGTCGAAATATCCATTCCCGACTACAGATATTAGGCGACGCCAGCAAACGGAGAAAGACTGCTTGAGCCTCATTCTGGGCAAGGTCAGGGATATCTTTTAGCTCCAACGACTGAATCTTAGTTAACCATCGCGGCTTACCGACCTTGTACTGATACATTGGCGGGTCGGTGAGTATCTTTACCGGGGCTTCCGCCACCACCGTATCACCCTCTTTAATCCTGGCCAACCCATCATCAGTAACCTGCCCGATAATACGGCAGTCCAGCCCCCAACGGCGGAACAGGTCTGATACCTTGTCCTCACACTCTTTCTTAACCACTACCAGCATTCGCTCCTGTGTTTCGGAAAGCATAACCTCATAGGGGGTCATCCCCGCTTCTCGACGAGGTACCTTGAGCACATCAAGCTCTATACCGTTACCGGCTCTGGCTGCTGTTTCTACCGCCGAAGAGGTCAAGCCAGCAGCGCCTAAATCCTGCATCCCCACCAGCCAGTCGGTGTCAGCCAGCTCCAGGAAAGCCTCAATAAGCAGCTTCTCCAGAGCCGGGTCACTGGCTTGAACAGCGGTACTTGGTTCAGGCTCAGCTTCAAGTGCTCTTGATGCCAGCCCTGACGCTCCATGAACCCCATCCCTACCGGTTTCAGCGCCAACTATCATTACCGGATTACCCACACCACTGGCTCTAGCCCTGACCAGTTTTTTAACCCCAACAATGCCGACACACATAGCATTAACCAGCGGATTGCCCGAATACGATTTAGAAAAATAGACCTCACCGGCAACGGTAGGAATACCCAGCTTATTGGCATAGTCAGTAAAGCCAACCACTGCTTTACTGAGCAGGTAACGATTACGGGGTTTATCCAAAGGACCCAAACGTAGAGAATCAATAGCAGCCACGGGACGAGCTCCCATTGTCAGAATGTCTCTAGCCACACCACCAAATCCACTGGCTGCCCCATGATAAGGTTCAATGGCTGAGGGATGGTTATGAGACTCCATCTTCATCACTACCGCCAGCCCGTCACCAATATCCACTGCACCAGCATTCTCGGCTCCAATGTCAACCAGCACCCTCTTACTTATAGCCGGGAAAAACCTGAACAGAGGTTTAGAATGCTTATAGCCACAATGCTCACTCCACAGGGAGCCAAACATGCCTATCTCAGTAATGGTCGGCTCCCGACCCAGCCTGCGGACTATCAAATCATACTCTGCTTCGCTTAAAGCAACTTCCTCTAATACTCGCTTATCGACTGGCATAAGTCACCTCCATTCAGCCTTATAAAAACAAATTCCTCCCCTACTGAAATAGAACATATAGAAGAGGAAAAAAGAGGAACGAGTTTACTGACTAAGTAACTCGGTAACAACGGCATTTATCTCTCGTCCATCCGCTTTCCCCTTGAGCTTAGCAATAAGCTGGGGCATAACTTTTCCTTTGTCACCGGGTCCCTGTGCCCCCACCTGCTCAATAACCTGACGAGCTTCAACCACAATTTCTTCCCGCGTCATCTGCTGAGGCAGATATTTGTTTAGGATAGCCATCTCCACTTCTTCTTGAGCCACCAGGTCCTGGCGGTTTCCCTGCTTAAAGGCTTCAATGCTCTCCTGACGCTGCCTTACCTCCTTAGCGATAACACCAAGGACATCACCATCATTTAGCTCAGCCTGACGGGCAATTTCAGCATTTTTAATAGCCGCCATCACCAACCGGATAACCGAACACTTTACCCTGTCCCCACCCCTCATCGCCTCCTTGAGGTCATCCGTTAGCTTCTGTTTTAAGTCTGCTTCCACTGTAACCTCAACTTTATGTAAAAAACCTGGGACTATGAAAGTTCACCCATCACACTTAACTATCGTCCCGGTGCCCTGACACTCCTGCGCTTCTTAGCTGCTTCCTTCCGCTTACGCTTACTACTGGGCTTCTCGAAATGTTCTCAACGACGGAACTCAGCTAAAACACCATCCTGCTGCACCCGCCTGTTGAATCGCTTGAGTAAACTCTCAAAGCCCTCGTCCCCTCTAGTTTCTGCATAAGTCACAGAACATCACCAACCAAATCTTTGTCTTTTAGTATCACATTTTAGCTAGTATTAAACACCCTGTCAAGAAAGAGGGGGAATTGTTATATAAGAGAGGCAAAGCCTCTCTTTGACTTTTATACTCTAGAGTAGCCAGGAAGTTTTAAAGGGGTGTTGCCCTCTTTATTTAGCTTTCTTCCTCCAAGGGGATAGGGTAGATAAACAAAGCTAATACTCGCTTCTTTTTAATATCTCACGGGCGGCTACTACTCCGGAAGCCGAAGCCTGGATTAAACCACGGCTGACACCAGCCCCATCACCGGCGGTAAACAGATTGCCAACCTCGGTCTCCAGACAAGGGGTAAGTTGAGGTCGCCAGGAGTAAAACTTGACCTCAACCCCATAAAGCAGAGTATGACGCGAGGCTACACCCGGAACCAGTCTATCCATTGCCTGAAGCATCTCCACCAGTCCGGTGAGGTAACGGTAGGGAAGGACAAAGCTAAGGTCACCGGGAGTAGCACTGGGTAGGGTAGGCTGTACCAAACCCCGCTCAATACGGGCTGGGGTGGAACGCCGACCCTCCATCAGGTCGCCGAAGCGCTGTAACAGCACCCCGCCACTAAGAATATTAGCCAGCCGTGCCAGATACTTGCCGTAGGCAATCGGCTCCCGGAATGGCTTGGTGAAGGTGGTGCTCACCAGTAGAGCGAAGTTAGTATTACCGCTGTTATGATTGGCATAACTATGCCCGTTAACCGTGATTACCGGGTCGCTGCCCCCACTAGACTCCGTAATAACCTCACCGCCGGGGCACATACAGAAGGTCCTAATCCGGTCGTCAAAACTCCGGGACAGGAACTCCAGCTTTGCCTCATAGAGCACACTGGTCAGCGGTTCCATCACTGCTTCAGGCACCTCTACCCTGACCCCAACATCAACCGGGTTACAATGCATGGTCAGGTTAAGCCGGTTAGCCTGTGTCGCCAGCCACTCCGCCCCCTCCCTGCCCGGGGCGAGAATAAGATAACGGCAGTCAAACCTGTCCCCAGCCTCAGTTTCAACTCCGCTGACCTTACCGTCACCAATAATAACATTAGCCGCCGCAACCTCAAGCTTTAACTCTATGCGTGAAAAAAGGTAATCCCGCACACACTTGAGTACAGAACGGCAACACTCCGTACCTAGATGCCGAAGAGGCACCGGTATCAGACGCAACTCGGCTAAAGAAGCCTGACGACGCACCACATCAACCTCATCCCCAACCCCATAAAGCTTATCTGGAGCACCAAACTTGAGATATACATCATCCACATATTTAATCAGGGCTCCAGCCTGTCTCTTGCCGAGATAATCCTCCAGCCTGCCGCCCACCTGTGACGATAATGTTAATTTACCGTCACTGTAAGCACCAGCCCCACCCAAGCCACTAACCAGATTGTGCCGCTTATCAATATCCTTGCCCTTCTCTATAAGCAGAATCTTGAGCCCGGGCGCCTTTGACAGCTCTAAAGCGGCAAAAATACCCGCCGGACCGCCACCCACAATGATGACATCGTATTGCTTAACCATCTCGCCAAGTCAACCCTCCAACCTATCTCACTGTGCCATTCTATAACCCACAGCTTTGACCGTCAAGCAATCGCAAGCCTAGAGATTATTTTTTTAAAACCTCACCCCCTTCTAAAAGTAAATTCTAATTTCTAATTTCTAAATCCTGAATTCAAAGCCGGAAGATTTGGTTTCTTGGGTTTTGGTAATTAGTGTTTTGAATTTGTTTAGAGTTTCGTGCCTGGAATTTTGGCTGTTCGTGTAGAACCTATCCCTCTTGGATAATTTGCCAGCAACCTACCCCCTTTATCCCCCTCCCTTACAAGGGAGGGGGAAATAATTTTAAAAGAGGGACTAGCGTCCCTCTTAAACACCCCACATAGTTGCTCATTCAAAAGGGGTGAGATAAATAGATGGGGGTTAGCACCCCTCCTGAACATCCCTGCTTAAATAAGCCCCTACCCTCAACGGGGATAGAGATTGTTGAGAGGGGGCAAAGCCCCCCTCTCAACCCAACTCCCCCTTCCCCTTGATAAGGGGAAGGGGGAGAAAGGGGGATAGGGTTTGATAAGCTCATTTTCTAAGCCCTGAATTCAGAACCTGATGGTTTGGGTTTTGGTAATTAGTGTTTTGAATTTGTTTAGAGTTTCGTTGACACATAGAAGACTCCGCTGTAACATAATCAACAGGAGAGTTATGCTAGCCAAGGTAATAAGTGGTGCTATCGTGGGGCTGAATGGGGCTATTGTTGAGGTTGAGGTTGATATTTCGCCTGGCTTGCCCCAATTTACCATTGTTGGCTTGCCCGATACTGCCGTACAGGAAGCCAGAGAGCGAGTCCGCGCGGCTATCCGTAACTCCGGGTGCAACTTCCCCATGAGGCGCATCGTGGTTAATCTTGCTCCAGCCAATCTCAAGAAAGCCGGGCCAGCCTATGACTTGCCCATTGCCGTTGGCATCCTCCTCAGCTCAGAGCAGGTAAGTGCCGATGTTTCCCAGGTCATGTTACTGGGAGAATTATCTCTGGATGGCAGCCTGCGTCACACCAACGGCATCCTGCCCATGGTTGCCCTGGCACAACAGGAGGAGTTAACCAATGTTATTGTCCCTGAGGCTGATGCCAAAGAAGCATCCTTGATAGAAGGTGTTAAAATAATTCCCATCGCTTCGTTGTCTCAGTTAGTCCGCCATCTTCGTGGGGAAATACCAGCTCCGGAATATAAGACCGAAAAGGTCGAGGAAGACACTCCAGCCATCGTACCAACTATGAACCTGGCTGATATCAAAGGGCAGGAGCATGTCAAGCGAGCCTTAGAGGTAGCTGCTGCCGGAGGGCATAATGTGGTAATGATGGGACCCCCGGGCAGTGGTAAAACAATACTAGCCCGTGCCCTGCCCTCCATACTACCGCCAATGACCACCGATGAAGCCCTGGAGGTTACCAAGGTTTACAGCGTCAGCGGTCTGTTACCATCAGACATCTCTCTTATCAGGCAGCGCCCCTTCCGCTCTCCCCACTACACTATCTCCAACGCCGGTTTGGTCGGTGGCGGGCACTGGCCCAGACCGGGCGAAATAAGCCTCAGCCACCGGGGGGTTCTCTTCCTTGATGAACTCCCCGAATTCGGGCATGCTGTGCTTGAGGTACTGCGCCAGCCCCTGGAAGACAGGGTAATCACCATCAGCCGGGCTCAGGGGAGCATAACCTTCCCTGCCAACTTTATGCTAGTCGGGGCGATGAACCCCTGCCCTTGCGGCTACTATGGTGACCCCTTCCGACAATGCACCTGCTCACCCGGCCTGGTTTCCCGATACCAAAAGCGTATCAGCGGACCGTTCATTGACCGGGTTGATATATTTATTGAGGTGCCTCATGTTGACTACGAAAAGCTAACCGATGACCGATTAGGGGAAAAATCAGAGAAGGTTCAAGCCAGGGTCAAAGCTGCCCGTTCCCGACAGCGAGAGCGCCTCCAGGGAACCAGACTAGCCTGTAATGCTGAAATGACGCCAGCCGAAGTAAGGGGGTTTTGCCAGGTGGAGGAATCAGCCCAGAGCCTGCTTAAGGCGGCGATGAAACAGCTTTACCTTTCTGCCCGAGCCTTCCACCGCATACTCAAACTAGCCCGAACTATCGCCGACCTGGAGGGCACGGATATAATTAAAGCACACCATCTGGCGGAAGCTATCCAGTATCGGCCGAGGAGAATGGAATAACCGGAACCAAAGGCAGAGATAAAAATATGGAAGGTGAGAGATGACCAAGGTTAAGATTCTGGGCAAGCGTGTTGCCGAAATTGTTAAAATCGGTAAAGCCAAGACCCATACTGACACGGTAACCCTTTATACCACTGTCTTTCTGGACGACAACAAGGTGGTTGATAACGGAAACATACTGGTGTGATTTTAAAGGTGGTAACAATGGAATTAGCTAAACGTATCGCCGAAGAAGTAAATAAGAACAAGGACGAAATAATCAGATTAACCCAGGAATTAGTAAGAGTCCCCAGTTTTTCCGGTGACGCCCAAAATCTCTCACGAATCGCCGAGATTATCTCAGGGGAAATGAGTAGAGACGGCTTCACCATCCAGCTACTTGAGGCAGAAGAGGGATTAACCAATGTGGTCGGCACATTTCAGGGTTCGGATACTGCCCCCTGGATTCTGTTCAACGGGCATACTGATGTTGTTCCCGTAGCAAGTGATAAAGAGTGGATTGTCGAGCCGTTCAGCGCCGAGATAAGAGACGAACGGATATACGGTCGTGGTGCCTGTGATATGAAGGGTGGACTGGCAGCGATGCTCGCTGCTCCCAAGATTGTTTTTAACCTTTTCCCCGAGTATAAAGGCAACATAATCCTCACCGCCACCGTAGATGAAGAAATTGGTAGCGACAAAGGGATGAAGTATGTTGTGGAACAAGGAATTAAAGCCGATATGGGGATTGTGTGCGAGCCTACCGAGCTGAAGATAGTTAATGTCAGTAAAGGGCTGCTGTGGCTAAAATTAATGACCAAGGGCAAAAGTGCCCACGGAGCTATGCCGGAACAAGGCGTCAATGCTATATTTAAAATGTCAAAAATACTAAAGCGACTGGAGGGTTACGATTTTAAGCAAGGTCGCCATAAGGTTCTGGGAAAACCTACAGTAAACGTCGGCCGCATCAGCGGCGGAGAAAGACCGAATGTGGTTCCTGATTCCTGTGAGGCTGAGATTGATATCAGATACCTGCCCAACCAAAGTCATTCAAAGGTCATTAACGACTTGAAGAAATTAATCGAAAATTTAAAGAAAAAAGACCACCAGATAGACGCAGAAATTGATATAATAAGATATCGCTCCCCGGTGGAAATCTCCAAAGAGGAAGCGGTAATAAAAACTATCATGAAAGGAGCTAAACGGATTCTGGGCAAATATCCTAAATTTCAGGGGATGCTATCACCGGGAGATAGTGCCCACCTGGTCAATGCCGGTATCCCCAGCGTTATGTTTGGTCCCGGGCAGGAGCAACTCGCCCACTCCACAAATGAGTGGATTGCTATTGATGATATCTTAACTGCGGTTAAGATTTACGCTGCTATTATGATAAGAAATGGAGTAAATTAATATGGTAAGATTCACAACTATGCTCCCTAATTTAAGTAAGCGGTGTGTGCAAACTATCGTTATCATTACCCTGCTTGCTACATTGGCTGGGATAACTACGGGGTGTACTGATTTTCAGCAGTATCCTCCTCCTCCCGAGCCTCCCGTGGAGACAACGCCACCGAAAGCACCCACAACTATCACAACTGCCGACAGTGCCATTATGGTAGTCTATGAACACCTGCTGGCTCAGGCAGAGGGCTATAAGGCTAAGACATACCTTGCCGACTTCTATGCCACCTGTGATAACTGGACGGCTACCTCAGAGCTACTCAAAGATGGAACCTCCGTGTGGCATGTTGTGGTTGATATGACACAGACCAGACACTGGCGGGAGAGACTCTACTGGCAGCAAGCCGGCTGGCTGGTGCTCCGGGATGGCAAAGTGATACCTTCTAATCGCTTTAAAGCTAATGCCCTGAGAATTGAGGCTGACCTGCAGGAATTGAGCCTACCACCCCTAGCCCCACCAGGCAAACTTGAAGAGGAATAAGAAACGCCAATAATGGATTATTCTCCGTAAAGGTGGCTTATCTTCCAAAAAGCTCAGCTTCCCCAGAACCAGAAACCCACGCCCATAGCCACCATAATCAAGCCAACACCAATAGCTATCCAGCCACCTACCTTCAGCGCCCCCGGTCCGCTTTGCTCCGGGGAGCGCTCCATAAACTCCCTCATGTCAGTGCGGCTGGACAGAGCATCGTAGTAGCCCTCCTCTTCCCGCTTACCCCCTATAAGTACAGCCAAGCCGAGGAGGACAAACAAACCGCCCATACCCATTAATATAAGGTAATCTCCCTGCGGCACGGTCAAACTCCCATCTACAGGAGTGCCACCCAATAAGCACTATTATATGAGTTCTTGAAGCACGGTTCAACAAATATTATGTAATCTCGGCTGTAGCCCCGGCGGCTTCCAGCTTTTGTTTGGCGGCAGTGGCTTCGTCCTTATTAACCCCTTCTTTTACTGGCTTGGGGGCACCCTCCACCAGGTCCTTAGACTCCTTCAAACCTAGAGTGGTCAACTCGCGCACGGCTCTAATCACACTAATCTTATTTTCGCCTATCGTTTTGAGAATCACATTAAACTCTGTTTTCTCTTCCTCAGCAGCTGCAGCTGGTGCTGCTGCAGGTGCCGCCGCGGCAACTACCGGAGCCGCAGCGCTAACCCCAAACTCATTCTCCAGGGCTTTTACCAGCTCCGCTAGCTCCAGCACCGTCATATTCTTTACAGTGGCTATTATTTCGGCAACAGCAGTTGACTTAGCTTTCTTTACCGCTGCCTCCGCTGCCTTCGGTTTCTCCTCCGCTGCTTTGGCTGGAGCTGTCTCCTCACCAGCAGTAGCCTTAGGAGCCTTGGTCTTTTTTACTGCCTTTTCTTCAGCCGCTTGTGGTTTGGCTTCTACTTTTTCTTCACCCGTATCCTGGGTAACCTCTGCCTCAGTTTCCGACATTTTATTCTCCCTCCAATTGTTGAATTCTAGCCTGTAACACCCCCATAATTCCTCTCATAGGAGCGGTAAGACAATTAACTAAGCCTGAGATGGGGGCTTGCATCCCACCCAGAACCATTGCTACCAATATCTCCTTTGACGGCAAAGAAGATAAGGTCATCACATCCGCCGCAGTAAGGACTCTATCACCTATAAAGCCTCCCTTAATATTCAGGCTGGTTTTTGAATCACGAATATACTCATCCAGAATCTTGGCTGGCTCAGCTATATCACCATAGCCAAAAGCAAGCGCTACCGGACCCTCAAAGAAGCTGACCAGCTCATCTTTGGCCGCCCTTTCCGCAGCAAATCGAGCTAAAGTATTTTTTACCACCCGGTAACCAATTCCCGAGTCCCCTAATTTACGACGTAATGCTGTTATCTCAGCAGCTGATAGCCCCCGATAGTCAGTTAAAATAGCAACGCTGCACTTAGCAAAAGCGTCCTGTAACTGGTCAATAATCTCTGCTTTCTTTTCTTTAGAAGACACCGTCTTTACCCCCTAAAACCGTGCTGACATCCCTTAAAAAATAAATCCTTGTGCCTGCCGCACAAGGATTTTACCAGTGTAAATCCCTTTTCCTCGGCAGGCATACTAATTAAGCCTTAACGGCACCCGCTATCTCAGGATAACTCACTATTAATATAAACTTATTAAGTTAACTAATCAAGCCCTTTTAGCCTGACCTGCTAATACTATTAACCGGAACTCAAGTCAAGGGTGGGTTTAAGGTCAAGCTCTATACTGGGCCCCATCGTTGTCGTTAGGAAAGCAGTTTTGACATACTGCCCCTTAACCCCGCTAGGTTTAGCTCTGAGCACCGCATCAATTATTGCGGTCAGGTTATCCATTAGCTTTTCATCTTCAAAACTGACTTTACCCAGAGGTAGATGAATAATAGCCGTTCTGTCCAGTTTGAACTCTACTCGACCTTTACTGGCATCACCTATTACTCGGGGCAGGTCATCAGCGGCAACCACTGTTCCTGATTTAGGGTTAGGCATCAATCCCCGCCTCCCCAGAATTTTCCCCAGCTTACCTACCCTGCTCATCATATCAGGAGTGGCAATAGCGGTATCAAACTCCAACCAACCAGCCTCAATCTTCTTAACCAGTTCATCACCACCGACAAAGTCAGCACCGGCAGTCTCGGCAATTTTTTCCGCCTCACCCTGGGTAAAGACTAAAATGCGCACTTTCTTGCCCAGCCCGTGAGGCAAAAGGGCTACACCACGCACCTGTTGGCTGGCATTACGAACATCAACGCCCATGCGAAGATGAAGCTCCACAGTCTCGTCAAATTTAGCATGAGCCGCCTGCTTAGCCAGCTTAATAGCCTCATCAGGAGCATAAGCCTTCGTCCTGTCTACCAGCTTGACTGCCTCCTGCTGATTCTTACCATGTTTTGCCATCTTATTGCTCTACCTCAATTCCCATACTTCGGGCAGTGCCCTCAATAATTCGCTCGGCTGCCTCAATAGTAGTTGCATTCAGGTCCTTAGCCTTAAACTCAGCTATCTCACGAAGTTGAGCTCGAGATAACTTGCCCGCCTTTTCCCGACCGGAGGCACTGGACCCCTTCTCCATACCTAAGGCCTTCTTCAATAAATCAGTTGTTGGTGGTGTTTTGGTAATAAAAGTGAATGACCTATCCTCAAAAACAGTTATTTCCACAGGGACAATAGAGCCAGCCTGTGATGAAGTACGTTCATTATAATCTTTACAAAAAGCCATAATATTAATCCCGTGCTGTCCCAAAGCCGGACCTACCGGGGGCGCCGGGTTTGCCTGTCCTGCTTGAATCTGTAACTTAATTATTGCTTTTACCTTTTTTGCCACTCGTGTCTCCTAAAATAATCTAAAGCTTCTCCACCTGCAAAAAGTCAAGCTCAACAGGTGTATCACGCCCGAAAAGGGAAAGAAGCACGGTAACTTTCCCTCTATCTGGCTTGATGTCATCGACTACTCCGACAAAGTCAATAAAGGGACCATCGGTAACCCGCACGCCTTGTCCCTTGCGTAAGCCAACCTTAACCTTTGGTGCCTCAGCTGCCATTTGCTTTAGAATCCGGTCAACTTCATCATCTCGCAATGGAACCGGCTTATTGCTGCTGCCAACAAAACCGGTAACCCCCGGGGTATTACGCACTATACTCCAGCTCTGGTCACTCATCTCCATCTGAATGACGAGATACCCGGGTAATATCTTCTTGGTTACGGTTCGCCTCTGCCCGCCTCTAACCTCAATCTCATCCTCAGTCGGGACAATTATCTGAAAGATTTCGTCCCCGGAATCCATAAACTTGATACGCTGTTCCAGATTCTTCTTAACCCGATCTTCATACCCAGAGTAGGTATGAACCACAAACCACTGCTTCTCGTTCTTTACCACGAATAACCCCACCTAAACAAAGATTTTGGGGGAAGTACCCTCAAGCCTCTATCCACCCAGAAAGAGCTTATTGACGAGTCCACTAAAACCATAGTCAATTGCCCCCAAGGCTAGACCTACAGCACCGGCAACAATTAGCACCAGGGCTGTCAGATAAGCAGCCTCCCGTTTGGTAAGCCACACTACCTTTCTCAACTCAGCGATAATGTCCCTGATAAATCTGAACCTTGAGCTAGCTCGCTTGGTAGTAGCAGTATGCTGCATAGTGGGAGAACCTCTACCTAATCTCAACCGTCTTTACCTATTTAATCTCCCTGTGGAGCCGATAAGTGCGGCAACGGGGGCAATACTTCCTAAGCTCTAACCGCTGGGGGTCATTCCTCCTGTTCTTAGTAGTCGTATATGTCCGTTCCTTACACTCGCTACAGGCAAGATGAATAATAATCCGTGCTTCTGATTTTGTCGCCATATCTACTCTATTATCTTGCTGAAGGTCCCAGCACCTACTGTCTTACCCCCCTCTCGGATAGCAAAACGCAAACCCTTTTCCAGAGCTACGGGATAAATCAGCTTTATCTTCATCGTTATACTATCACCGGGCATAACCATCTCTACCCCTTGCGGCAGCTCAGTCTCACCGGTAACATCAGTAGTCCTGATATAAAACTGGGGTTTATACCCGTTAAAGAAGGGGGTGTGCCTCCCTCCTTCCTCCTTACTCAATACATACACCTCAGCCTCAGCATAGGTATGTGGTTTAATGGAACCAGGAGCAGCTAATACCTGACCTCTTTCGACTTCGTCTCGCTCTATACCTCTTAACAAGCACCCCACAGCGTCGCCCGGCTCAGCATAATCTAGAGTCTTATGAAACATTTCCAGGCTGGTAACCACTGTCTTGCGAGGTTCATGGTGCAAGCCAACTATCTCAATCTCGTCCCCGGATTTAACCACACCACGCTCAACTCTTCCCGTTGGTACCGTGCCACGACCCTTAATGCTAAACACATCCTCCACCGGCATCAAGAAAGGTTGGTCTTTAGGTCGTGCCGGGATGGGAATATAGCTATCTATAGCATCCAGCAACTTCCAGACACCACCACACCACTGACACTCCCTTTTACCACAACCACATTCAAGAACCTTGAGCGCACTCACCCTGATTATAGGCACCTCATCACCAGGGAAACCATACTTGGTAAGTAGTTCCCTCATTTCCATCTCTACCAGTTCCAGAAGCTCTTCATCCTCCATGGCGTCTATCTTATTAAGGCAGACCACCATGGAAGGAACTTCTACCTGGCGGGCTAACAGGAGATGTTCTCTGGTTTGAGGCATAGGACCATCAGGAGCGCTTACCACCAGTATCGCTCCGTCCATCTGAGCAGCTCCGGTTATCATATTCTTAATGTAGTCAGCATGCCCGGGGCAATCAATGTGAGCATAGTGTCGCTTTTCCGTCTCATATTCAACATGGGCAATAGCGATGGTTAATCCCCGTGCCTTCTCCTCAGGCGCATTATCAATGCTATAGAAGTCACGAAACTCAGTAGAACTTGTCTTAGACAGCACCGAAGTTATTGCCGAGGTCAGGGTTGTTTTGCCATGGTCAACATGACCAATGGTACCCACGTTACAATGTGGCTTGGTCCGCTCAAACTTCTTTTTAGCCATTTAATCCCCCTTTATTTTACAGCCCACAACCAGAGTCGAACTGGTGACCCCTATCTTACCAAGATAGTGCTCTTCCTACTGAGCTATGTGGGCACTAATCTCATCTATAATTTTTCATATTTAAACTATGGTGGAGGGGGCAGGATTCGAACCTGCGTAGCCCTTAGGGCGGCAGTTTTACAGACTGCTCCGATTAACCACTCCGGCACCCCTCCCTCAGGCTCTAGTCCCTGCCTTGTTGCACTTCACAATACTGGCTATCGCCGATATCACCAGTGCCTACCTGTAAGCCTATAACTATATCCTGGAGCCCGAGAGGGGATTCGAACCCACCAACCTACCGATTACAAGTCGGTTGCGCTACCATTGTGCTACTCGGGCAGCATCACTAAAGGGTAGTATAGCAAAGGGAGAAATAACTGTCAACAACCTACGGTCAATCTGACACTCTAAGCCCTATCCAAGCCGGGGTTAGTAATTACACCGTATAGCTCGGGGCGACGGTCTTTTATCTGGTCTAATTCCCACTCGCCGGGGATAAAGGTGATATGCTTCTGTCGTGACAAGTCCAGACTAACCTCACCGTATATGATTTCTTCCTTATCCCGGCTGGCAAGACCTAGAATGTCCCCCGAGGCATCAACAATTTTACTCATACCGGAGAACGAATAGCCCCTCTCACTGCCAACGCGGTCGGCTGACACCACATGAACTCTATTCTCTATAGCCCTGGCACTAACGAGCAAATTGAGCTTTTCCCCCCGACTGTGGGGAAAGTTGGTGGGTAAAACCAGTATATCGGCACCCAGCAAGGTCATCACCCTTGAGCTCTCAGGGAAGGCAATATCATAGCAGATCTCAAGACCTATATTACCTATCGGAGTCTGATGTACCCCAAAAGGTTTATCGCCAGCATCCACGAAGCGGTCGACTCCCAGAAAGGGAAGGTGGTTCTTTCTATACCCGGCGATAAGCCCTTCGGGTCCGAGAAACGCCGCCGCGTTGAATAATCTATCGTTTTCCTTCTCCAGAAGACCAAAGATAACATAGACCCCAAGTTCCCGGCAGATGGAAGCCAGTTTTTCAGTGCTGGGACCAGGTATGGTCTCGGCAAAAGGTAATGCCTCGTGGCGACTGGAAAAGATATAACCCGTCAGGCTACACTCGGGAAATACTATCAGGTTAGCCTGGTTATTCGCCGCCTGTTTAGTTGCCTCCGCCATACCGTCCAGATTCTCTTCGATTTTCATCAGCTTGGGCTCCATCTGGACAGCAGCAATCTTTATTTTATCTGCCATAACGCCTCCTTAACTAACACCAGAGTCTGCCCATCGACGGGCCAGTCTTTTGCCAAAAAGGCACAGACGATAGCTGTGCCATCTAAGTCTTATTGGTAGCGCATACCGGATTCGAACCGGTGATCTCCTCCTTGAGAGGGAGGTGTCCTAAACCCCTAGACGAATGCGCCACTGAACATTACCTGGCTGAGCAAACAAGAACCATATCGAACTTTGCTATTATATCAGCATAGGCACAAAGCAACAACACGGAGTTTCTATCGCAGTTCGGGAAATCCCTGTTTAGTCTCTAGCGGGCTCTGTTCTTCGGTAATCATGGAGCGAGGTTGGTGAGCGTGACCTTAATTGCTGACTCTATATCTTAACCGCACCAATGCTGAACGGCTGATTTAATACCTTCTCTGTCTCCCTCCTCCACCCCGCTCTCTATCGTCATAAGACCCGCGGTCTCTATTATCGGAACGGGGGCGAGCTGCACTAACCTTAAGCGTACGGTCCTTTAGCGCTTTTCCGTCAAGTCCATCAATTGCGGCTTGACCTTCAGCCTCTGTCGGCATTTCGGCAAACGCAAATCCCTTAGACCGTCCGGTATACTTGTCTGTTATAACCCTTACCGATGTGACTTCTCCAAAAGCCTTGAACTCCTGCTGTAACTCTTCTTCAGTCACCTCATACGACAAGTTACCCACATAGATATTCATATTAGTCTCCTTCTTGTTGAATTCTGTAGCCCCAGCCATGCACCTGGCTAGATACTACCCAACTCAATCTAGTTTACCTTTCTAGTCGCCTTCGCCTTGCACTCTTTCTCACTTTTATACGGGCAGCATCCCTTTTAGATACAAAATGACGACGGGCTTTGGCCTCACGCAAAACCCCATCCATCTGTATCATCCTTTGAAAACGTCTTAACAGGGAATCCTGACTTTCACCTGCCCGTATGAAAACTCCTAATGCCATAACGCACCAACACATTCTAGAACATGCCGGAAGTATCCAGCCGGCATGTATTTTTGAAGTCAAATTAGCATTATTTGCTCAAGTTTATCTTGTTGTAGCAATCTCTGCAGTACACCGGTCTATCATCGCGGGGCTGGAATGGTACTTCAGTCTCTTTGCCACATTCAGCACATATCGCAGGAAACATTTGGCGTCTGGAGCCGTAGCTACTGTTTCCGTAACGCTCTGCTTTCCTTGCCTGGCGGCATGCTGGGCAGCGCTTGGGCTCGTTAGTGTAGCCTTTGGATTCGAAGAACTCTTGTTCCTCAGCGCTGAAGGTGAAGGTAGCACCACAATCAGAGCACTGCAGTGACTTGTCCTGAAAACTCATGGATGACCTCCTCTCTTATATTGGCCGGTTAGAGTCTCAGTCATCCAACACCCGAGTAACTATGAGATAACTTACAGTAGAGTAAATTTAGGGCAACCCGGAAATAAGTATTAAATAACCTAATCTAAAACCACCACTAAAAGAATACACTAAGGGACTCTCTTTGTAAAGGGCAGTACAGAATGTATTCCTGCCGGCTAAGTAATAACAGTGTGACGAATTATATTATGTAGAGTAATATCGATGTTGATTTTGGCTGGGTAATGCAACTGCCAAATTAGTGGACATGGAGGAATATTTCGGATAACCGGAGCAACTGTGTAAGTGGCTATTTTAGGGTAATACGCTTATCATTGGCTGGGGAAGAAGGATTCGAACCTTCCCTGCCGGATCCAGAGTCCGGTGTCCTACCGCTAGACGATTCCCCAGCACTGCCAAAAATTATAGCACTAAGCTTATGTTTATGACAATGACAGCATAGAATAGAGATTATTTATTAACCTCACCCCCTTAATCCCCCTCTCCTTCTTGAAGGAGAGGGGGAAATGATTTTGTAAGAGGGGCTAACGCCCCTCTTAAACACCCCTGATTAACAGAACTCCCGTTATTAAAGAGGAGGGGGAATTGGCTAGGGAAGATAAGCTTCGCTTCTCTTAAACACTCGTTAGTCTAATCCCCTCCAAAGGATAGGGAAAGAAAAGTAAGAGAGAGGGTTCGCCCCTCTCTTATTCTACACTCCCCCTTCCCTTATTAAGGGAAGGGGGACAGGGGGATAGGTTGTTAAACAATCCCGTAGCCTTATTTGACAGAGCAGGCTTGACCATCTATGCTAAAAACTACCAGTTAGTCAAGAAAGGAATTATCGCTTTGGCTGACTTAGCTGCCTTACAACAAACTCTGGGCATCTGTTTTAGCGACCCGTCCCTACTGGAGCAGGCTCTGGTGCACAGTTCCTATGTTAACGAGAACCCCGGCTTGGCTTTAGCTTCTAACGAACGGCTCGAATTTCTGGGTGACGCCGTTTTAGGTCTGGTGGTCGCTGAAAAGCTGTATCAGGACTCCCCCCATCTTAATGAAGGAGAAATGACCAAACTCCGGGCTGCCCTGATTCGCCAAACTACCTTATTCCATATAGCCAGAGACATCAGTCTTGGCGATTACCTCTACCTGGGAAAAGGAGAAGAGGCAAGCGGTGGACAGCTTAGGCCGGTTAACCTGGCTGGAGCTTTAGAAGCCGTGATTGCCGCTGTTTTCCTTGACCAGGGGTCAGACATCACCAGAGACTTCATCCTGAGGTTACTGGGTAAAGAATTACAGAAAGTGGTTAACCGGGGTGCTGAGCCTGATTATAAATCCCAACTGCAGCATCTTACCCAAGCCAGACAACAGCAGGCACCCACCTACCAGGTGATAGAAGCAGAGGGACCAGACCACAACCGGCGGTTCACCATTGAGGTAAGGGTAGGTGATACCGTGCTGGGCAAAGGGACGGGTAAAAGCAAAAAACTGGCTGAAACTGAAGCTGCCCGCTCAGCGCTGGAACAACTTTCCCCCGACTTTACACCGTAGCCACTCTTTGCTAAACTTCAATTAACAGCACCTGTAATCCAACGCCCAAACAGAGGTGTTATCATGGGAAAACGAGACTACAGACATAGAGAACCGAAGAAATCCAAAAAGGATGCCAGGAAAGTATCGGCGACTACTATCCTACTACCTCCGACGACTGTAGAAGTAATTAAGAAGAAACGAAAAGAAGAGGAGGAGTAAGGTAGATAGCAGCCTACCGGCAGCTTTACAGTAGTGGTGAGTTAAAGACCCGGGTTGAGACAGCCAGAGCAATTCTGGAAGAATGTCACCTATGTCCTCGTCACTGTGGTGTTAATCGTTTGGCTGGTGAAAGCGGAAAGTGCCAGGTTACCCAACAGGTTGTAATCTCCAGCTACGGTCCTCACTTCGGGGAAGAAGCACCTTTAGTCGGTAGGCATGGCTCAGGAACTATCTTTTTCACCTGAAGGTAAATCTTAGGGTGAATGATGAGCGATTTAGCTTCAGTGCAGATAACAGTATACGGTCAGGTTCAGGGGGTCTTCTTCCGCGCTTTTACCGCTCAACGAGCCAGGGAGCTAGGTCTAACCGGATATGTGCGCAATCTACCAGACTGGCACTCAGTTGAGGTAAATGCTGAGGGAGAGAGAAAACAATTGGAAAAGATGATTGATTACCTCAAGGTGGGACCGCCAGCAGCAAAAGTAACCAGAGTAGTAACTAACTGGTCAGAATATACCGGAAGTTACTCCGGGTTCAATGTAAGGTATTAGTCTGGAGCCTGCCTCAATCCATAGCACTGGTCGCTGTTAAGAAGACACGATAAAACCTCAGCAGAAGTGCGATAGGTATCCCCGCTACGCCACTCTCTTAGCTGCTCCCCCAGTTCCTCCAAACCAAGAGGTTGATTGCCGTTAGCCAGAAAAAGGCGGAATATGCTCTCCAATATAGGCAGCCTATCGGTGATAAAAGCCGGATTTTTGGAACAGCAATCTCTAATTGTAGCCAAAATGTCATCAGCCGAAATCTCTCCCTCTTTCAGTTGCTTACGACACTTAGCGCACAAGCTAGTCTGAGCTAAGGCAAAAAATGAGCGACTATTCTCCTGATACCAATTAAAATCAATGAACCAGCGTGGGCTAACTTGTTCCGTAGTTATGTCCTCTTCAATCATAAAACCTACTTTCCGCAAAAATGCTAAGTCTCAAACCCTACTTTAGCTATCTCAATCAAGTTAAGGTAATCTGTTTTCAGCTTCAGCGCTGCTGAAGCTTCACAATCTACTTCATAAGGCTCACCAACAAATACCTTGCCATATTCCTCAACCTCACCCTGGGTGGGGTCACCCTGGGCGACAAACTTCTGGCGAGCCTCTATAATTCCCAGGTCAAAGGGTAAGGTGAAATAGAGGTCAGTTATCACCCTTTCTATTCCCAGGCTATACAAATCCCTCCATCCCCCCTGCGCTCCACCTCCATATTTGCTGCTCGGCAACAGACTGAGCAGATTCATAAGGCTAAGGCTACCCATATTATTAACTACCTTCAGTGGCGCCACCGTTATCAGGTAGTCGCTGGACAGGACAACATTAGGTATCCAGAAGGTAGGTACCACCAGAGCTTTGGGCAGAGGATTATCCACCTCCACCCAGATACAATCCTTTACATCCAGCGTTAATACTCGTGGGAAATTATAGCCTAGCGCCTGATATATCGGGTTCACCGGACCACCATCAGGGGTGCCCTCGAGTAGAAGAATATCAGCATCACTTATTTGCCTGATACCCTCTATTATCGCCGACAGCATATCCCGACTGGTTGACACCGGATATGATACCGGATAACAGGCACTGGGTTTAATCAAAACCCGCCGTGCCCTGGATATTGCTGTCGGTGCCTCAAAAACAAACTGCGAAGCCTCAAATATCAACTTGTTCCTCACTCCAATCCAGCATTATTACCTTAACCAAGTCTCCCTTTTCCACCCTCGTCTTATCCTCAGGAACAATCACCAGTCCGTTGGCTAGACTCATAGAGGTCAGAATCCCCGAACCCTGAGGACCGGTTAGTTGAGCAAAGTACCGACCATTACGCTTCCTGACGATAGCCCGGGCAAAGATGCAGCGTCCGTCAGTATTCACAATAGAATTTTCTATCACTGCCTCTATAACAGGTTTAGCCCAGTTTTTCTTACCCATCATCTTAAAAATAGCCGGGCAAACGAATAGCTCAAAGGTGACCATAGAGCTGACCGGATTACCCGGCAGACCAAGATGAGGTATGTTTTTAGTTTTGCCATCCTTAGCAAGTCCCCTGAGCGTGCCAAAGGCTAGGGGTTTACCCGGCTTCATCCGAACTGTCCAGAAGGCAATTTCACCCTGTTTAGCCAGAACATCCTTAACCACATCATAGTCCCCGAGGGAGACGCCGCCACTGGTTATCATTATATCAGCATCCAGACCCTGGCGAAGCCGGGACACCAGAGAATCTTCCCTATCTTGAGCTATTCCCAACATTTTGGGTATGGCGCCATAGCGCTGAACCAGGGCAGCCAGACTATAACTATTACTGTTATATATCTTACCGATGGGAAGAGGTTGACTAAGGTCAACCAGCTCTTCCCCGGTTGCCAGAACAGCCACTACCGGACGGCGAATAACCCTGACCGTACTACGCCCCAACGAGGCTAAAACACCAACCTCGGCAGGTCTGATTACCGTTCCCTTACTTAATACCAGTGAACCGGTAGCAATATCCTCACCCGCTCGGCGAATATTCAAGCCAACCCCTGCCTCTTTTAAAATGCCTATCTCGCCGGAGTCCCCCGGTCGTGAAGTCTCATCGGTATCCTCGAACTGCACTACACTATCAGCACCCTTCGGCACCGGTGCCCCGGTCATAATGCGAACCGCCGTCCCCGACTCTACTTCACACCTGGCAATGGAACCAGCCGGAACAGTTTCAATAACCCGCAGAAATCGTGGCGACTTTTTACTTGCCCCACCAGTATCCCTGGACTGAACCGCATAGCCATCCATAGCCGAATTATCCAGAGGAGGAATGCTTAAGCTGGAATACACATCCTCAGTCAGAACCTGCCCCAGGCAGTCCAGAATAGGACATTCTTCCTCCTCCAGGACACTCACATAACTGAGAATCTTCTCCAGAGCCTGCTCAACACTTATCATCGTCATTCCTGATTAGTTCCTTTGCCTTCAGTAAATCAGCCTTGTTATTGATATTGAAAAAACTCAAATGCTCCGGGTCAAACCGGTCAATCTCCTCAGCCTCTACATACCTCGCCTTAATCAGAGCGAAAAGCTCACTAACACTCAGCGTATCCTGTTTAATCAGCCGTTCAATAGAAGCCAGGCAGCCCCTGGAATAGACGGCATGAAGCGGTTCCACCAGTCTCCCCAGCCGGGGAATTACCAGGTCAAAGCCAGCCGAAATTTGCACCATATAACGCAGCAGGGCTTGGTTCAAGAAGGGCATATCACAGGCGACAACAAGGTTGTAGATTGAACTGGATGCTGTCAGACCGGCGAAAATACCGCCCAATGGACCTTTGCCGGGGTAGGTATCAGTTACTATCCTCAACTTTGGGTAGCCAGTAGAGCGAGGGAAAGCTTGCTTTCCCGCAGCCGTAACTATGATAATGTCACTATCAAAAAAACTGATAAGCGACACTACCCGCTGTAATAAATTTTTATTACCAATAGTCTCTAATGCCTTGTCCCGTCCCAATCGCAAACCCCTCCCGCCAGCAAGAACGATACAACTTATATCCAAGGTATACTTCTCAACCCTGTAACCTCACCCCTATACTATTCTACCACCACAGTCAATAGCCCCTAGCTAAAAGCTAGAGCTAGTAAGGGTATTCACGACCCTGTAACAAATTGTCTCGGCATTTAACTCAATAAATGAAGGGAAAGGTTGATAAATAACCTCAACCACGTCTATAGGGCTGGTTTCAAAACGATAATCTGAGTCTTAGCCGGTAGCTCCCCTTGCTTAAACTCCGCCTCATTAGCAGTTGATAGGACTATATTCCCCTTCCCCTGTAGAAATTCGTCTACACCGGCTATAGACAAAAAACATTTATTGGTTTTATAGTGCATGGGGATAACTACCCCGGGCGCTAATCTATCACAAATCTGACTGGCAACCTCAGCATCAATAGTAAAATAGCCACCCACTGGAACAAGCAATATATCTACCTCACCCAACTCAGCCAACTGCTTATCACTAAGCGAGTGCCCCAAATCACCAAGATGACAGATTCTTATCCCGTCCACCTCAAAGCAAAAGATAGTATTTTTACCCCTCTGCTGTCCCTGAACACTATCATGGTAGGTAGGAATACCCCTAAACTCTACTCCTTTGACTTTTGCTGTTTCCCTAACTACCTCAGGGTTACCCTTAACTGCCGTTACATTATTATGGTCACTGTGCTCATGACTCACCGTAACAATATCAGCCGACTCATCTATTTCACCATATCTAATCTTCTCATCAGTTTTATAGGGATCAGTGATTATTTTTATCCCGGTATCTGAGGTAATCATAAAGGAATCATGCCCCAGCCATTTAATTCTCATAATCTAAACCCCCCTCCCACCTGTTATTTAGCCAGAGACAAGACAAGGTTTACCAAGGTGCGTACCGGCACTCCGGTAGCCCCTTTAACCAGATAATTGCGCTCCTTATCACTGAGACTGGTGCCAGCAATGTCCAGATGAACCCAGGGGGTATCAACAGCAAATTCAGCTAAAAATTGAGCTGCAGTAATCGCCCCACCGTATCTACCACCAATATTTTTAATATCGGCGACATCACTCTTGTTTTGCTCCTTATACTGCTCATACATTGGCATCTGCCATATAAGCTCCCCAGCCCCAACCCCAGCAGCAATCACCTTATCCACCAGTTCCTGATTATTGGTAAAGGCTCCAGTGCATACATCACCCAGGGCCACCCGGCAGGCTCCGGTCAGGGTGGCCACATCAACTATAGACCCGACATTGTGCTTCTTAGCATAACCCAGGGCATCAGCCAGAATAAGCCGCCCTTCAGCATCGGTAGAAATAATCTCAATAGACTTGCCATTCATTGCTGTCAGGACATCGCCCGGTTTCACAGAATTTCCACCGGGTAGATTCTCGGCACAGGGAATAAGAGCCATAACATTAATCTTCGGCTTAAGCTGGGCGATAGCGCTCATAGCTACCATAACTGCAGCGCCCCCGGCCATATCCCCTTTCATCTCTTCCATCCCCTGTGATGGCTTTATGGAAATGCCGCCGGAATCAAAGGTTATTCCCTTTCCCACCAGGGCGATATCAATTTCATCAGAACCACTTCCTTTATACTGAAGAACAATGAACTTGGGCGGTTGTCGGCTCCCCTGGGTCACCCCCAACAGCGCCCCCATTCCCAGCTCCTGCATCTGCTCCCGCTCCAGAACACTGATTTTAAGCCCGTAAGTCTTGGCTAGCCTGGTTGCCATCTCAGCCATATGGGTCGGCGTCATATAATTGGCTGGCTCATTAACCATATCACGAGCCAGGTTAGCGGCTTCAGCCAATATCCTGCCTTTATTACAGCCCTGCTCTAAAAGAGGGAGGTTGCTTTCATTAGCATCAACTATGGTAAACTGTTCGATTTCACCATATTCCGCCTCTTTGGTTATGTGCTTGCGGAAGGAATAAACACCAAGCAAGGCACCCTCGGTGATGGCTTGTGCCGAACCCTCCGGAGTTATACCGCCTATTCCCACTCCCTGAGCCACGGTAGCGATGGTTTTCACACCCCTTTTTTGCAGTAAACGGCAGGTCTCAGCCACGGCTCCCCGAACCTTATCCGTGGATAGTTCCTGTTGTTTGCCCAAACCAACCATAGTTACCCGGGCTGCCGGAAGTTTGCCCAGACTGTGGATAACGGTAATCTCATTGAGTTTACCCTTAATCTCACCCTTACCGATAAGCTGGGAGATAGCGCCAGTTAAAGCCCTGTCAATGGTAGCAACATCACCATCAGGGCGTTCCATACCCTCAAAAAAATTGACTATGATGGCATCGGCTTCAATTTCAGTAATATCACCAGTTATAACCTTGATCTTCATCTTGAATCTCCTTTTCCCTCCTAAAACTATACATCAGCTATCCATTCAATACCTAACTCCTGGAGTTTCTCTAATGTAGGCGCTCCGCTCTTCTTGTCCCAGCCAACCATAGCGTAATAGGTACCTATAGCCTGCTCTAGCTGCTTCTCACCAATGTTAACCCCCTCTAATGGACCAGAAGGGAGTGGGGTAAAGAATCGGCGTGGCAGATAATCATCATCCCTGGTCATACCCTCCCTGAAATTAAAGATACGGGTCATATTGATACATCTCTCACCCACCTTCATTAACTCCCACAATGTAGCATTCCAGCCGGTGATTGCTCTTACCAACTCAGCTATTTGACCGGGCATTAACAGACAAAAGTGACAAAACACCAGACAATTAAGAACATGGCGCCACAGGCTGCCATAAACAAGCATTCTGATTTTTGCCGGACTCAAATCATGAAGAGGCAACGGACCGGGTATACCCAAAGCCATAAGCTCATCCAGCATACACCCCGGCTGAACATAAGCAGCATCATGCATATTGTGCATGTGGTCAGCACCGGTGGGGGATACGGTATAACCTACCCCCATACCCGGCTTAAAGCGTGGCTCATGCATCGGTAGTTCCTGCCCCTTGACATGCATAGCAAACTCCTCCGCCCCTTTACCAATCGCCGAGGCGGCACGAACAACGCCTTCGCCTAACAACTTGCCGATACCTTCTCTCCTAGCAATCATCTCCACCAACTGCAACATCGCCTGAGCATCGCCAAAGTTGAGTTTCAATCCACCGGTGTCTTTCTCAGTTAGAATACCCCGCTCAAAACACTCCATGGCAAAGGCTATACTAGCCCCCGTGGATATACTGTCTAACCCGTAGGCGCTGCACAGCTCGTTACCTTTAGCAATCGCCTCCAGATTATCAATATCGCAGTTTGACCCCAACGAAGCCAAGGTTTCATACTCCGGACCGCCATAGGTAGGGTCAACATTGTATGGTTTTCCTGTAGCCACCTCAGGCTTACACCGAACCGGGCAAGCATAGCAGCCCTTCCGCTTCACCAGAATACTGTTCTTTATCGTTTCGCTGGAGAGTTTACCGGCTCCTTCAAATACGCTCTGCTGGAAGTTACGCGTGGGCAGTCCCCCAGCCGCATTCAAGCCCATAACGAGTTCAGCAGTGCCGTTCTCACTTAATCCGGCAGTGCGCTTTATTAGTTTAAAGTTATCCCTAAACCACCTGGCTAAAGAGCTAACTGTTTCGGGGTCAGCCATCTCCAATTTCTTATGCCCCCTCACCGCAATAGCCCTTAAATTCTTAGACCCCATCACCGCTCCCATACCGGTACGCCCGGCAAAATGCGACAGGTCATTAACTACACAAGCATAGCGAACCAGGTTCTCGCCAGCCAAACCGGCCTGGGCAACACGAACATGCTCGTCTCCTAACTCCTCCTGGATAAGCTTCTGACACTCAGCCGTGGTTTTACCCCAGAGATGCCTGGCATCCCTTATCTCCACCTCACCATCCTTAATCCAGAGATATACCGGTTTTTCTGATTTCCCTTCAATAATTATGGCATCATAGCCGGCATGCTTGAGTTCCGCACCCCAGTAACCACCAACCTCACTGCTGCCAAAACCATTGGTTAGCGGAGACTTCGCACCCACGCTATTTCGACCACTTCCGCCTATTGGAGCCCCGGTAACCGGACCGGTAGCAAAAATCAGTTTGTTCTCAGGTGCCAAGGCATCCGTCCCTGCAGCCACTTCTCGGAGCAGATAATAACTTGTTAAACACGTACCCCCAACATATTGCCGGTAGAACTCCGCTGAGGGTCTATCCACCGAGAAAGTACCTCGTGATAAATCAACCCGCAGTATCTCACCGTTATAACCACAGGTCATGTCTTCCCTTACGCCTCCCTTCAAACTCCGACCTTCCTCACCTCTCTCACTATTTTGTCCAACACCGGGGTAATATCCCAGGACGTATCCACCACATAGTGGTTACGACGAATCGGCTGGACCGAAGGTCTCATTCTCTGGTATACCATCCAGTCGGCATCTGATTTTGTCCCTGAACCTCGTCTGCCCTTAAGCCGTTCACGGACTACCTGAGATGGTGCTTCCACCCGCACCAGAACTAATTTGACACCGAGATGGTCAGCAATGCTATAAAAATACTCACGATGTCCTTCTGACAGATTGGTGGCATCTAGAATAAGAGGAAATCCTCGTTTCAACAGCTGTTCGGTAAGATGATGACACGCTCGAAAAAGGCGTGAACTCTCCTCGGGGCTATAGCTCGGCGACGGGCAAAGAGCCTTGCGCAAGGCATCACTTTCCAGGATAATGAACGATAATCTCTCGGCTAATTTGTTACAGAAGTAAGTTTTGCCTGTTCCAGGTAAGCCACTAACGGTAACCAAAGTAGGCTTCGCTACTGGTTCAGGAAATTGCCCCAGGCTCTCGGTCAGCCGCTGTACATCAGAAATGAGCTGAGGATTCTCCACACCCTTAATTATACAGTTTTTCTGCCTATCTAGCTAGATATTATTTAATCTCTCTTCCTCTCTCTGTCCCTATCCCTTTGCCAGCGGTCAAAGATGAAGTCTCTCTTATTTTCTGCCCTAACCCAAGCCAGTCTAGCCGTGGGCAGGAATTTGATTAGTATTATCAACCCCAAGGCGATGGTAAAGATGGTAAATGGCATTGATTTCACACCAAGCCAACCAACGAAGGGCAGCGCTATGAGCCCACAAGCCAAAGATAGAGCTACATTACGGGTAATTATATAGGGTATCAGTATGACGCCAAAGAAGAAGGTTAGTCCAAGCGAGTAATCATAGAGCGGAAACAGGACGAAAAGGGCACCGACTGCTGGTGCCATACCCTTCCCCCCACTGAACTTGAGAAAAACCATCCAGTTATGCCCGGTGACTGCCGCCAAAGCGGTGAGCAAAAGGAAAGGCTCAGTCACATCCAGCGCCCACTGAGCAATAGCCACCGCTGCTACCCCCTTACTCACATCAACCAACGCCACTATCGCAAAAGGTATAAAACCTGCCTCACGAAAGGTGTTTAAACCGCCAACATTACCCCCACCCATTCGCCGAATGTCCTTACCCATAGCTACACGAGTGGTGATATAGGCGGTTGGAATAGAACCTAACAGGTAGCCTAGAACTACAGCTATAATCCCGTTAACCATCACTTAATCTCCTTCATAAAAAGCAAGACCCAGGGTTCCTGTGCCACAGGTATAACCCATCAGGGGGCTAAACTCGGTAAGCCAGAGCTCAGCACAGTTAAACTCGGATGAAACTCGTTCCTTTAGTTTCTCGGCTTCATCCAAGGCATAAGCATGCATTACCGCAATATAAACCGGACTCTGCCCCACCTTCTTTCTCACTGCTTTAAGGAGCTGATTTATGCCGTGGTTTTTATTCCTGGTTAAACCGACCACACGAACGAGACCTGAGGAAATAGTAAACATTGGCTTGATATTAAGAACAGAGCCAGCCCGGGCAGCCAGCTTGGGTACCCGTCCTGAGCGGTAAACATAGCGGATGGTATCTAAAATAGCAACAAGGCTGACCTTACTCCTCATTGCCCCAGCTGCTTTAACCACCTCAGAGAGGCTCTTACCATCATCTGCTGCCCGAGCCGCAGCCAAGACAACAAAACCCTCGGCAGCGCTAACCGTTTGAGAGTCCAGCACCTCTATGGAGGTCCGGGGAAATTCTGACTCGGCTTGCTTCTTGGCCATTAGCGCAACATTATAGGCTGTGCTCAGTTTAGATGATAGGGTAACACAAATGATATTCTGAGTATATCGGCTCAACTCGCGGTAGGCTTTAAGATATTCCACCGGTGAGGCTGGAGACGAAAGAAAACTCTCCGGGTCTTTCAAAAATAGCTCGTAAGCCTCAGACGGGGTGATGTCCAGCCAATCCTTGTAAACTTTACCTCCAAAGTAAAAGCTATAGGGTACAATCTTAATTCGGTGCCTATCTATCAAATCACTGGGAAGGCAAGCAATACTATCAGTAATAATAGCTACCTTGTCATTCATGAGAAACTAAATCTCCTCAAATTCATAGATAAGCAGTGACTCCAACCCTGCTCAATCCTCAGAATAAAAAGCAAGAGCTAAGGTTCCGGTACCACAGGCGTAACCCATTACCGGGCTAAACTCACTCACCCAGAGTTCGACACAATTGAATTCAGATGATATTCGCTCCTTTAAATTCTCCGCCTCATCCGGGGCATAGGCATGCATCACCGCAATATGTGCCGGGCTTGACCCCATCTTATTCCTCATTCTCCCCAGGAGTCGGGCAATGCCGTTCTCTTTATTTCTGGCTATACCAATGAAACGAACTGCCCCGGAAACAGTAAGTATCGGCCTAATATTAAGTATAGAGCCAGCCTGGGCAGCCAGCTTGGGTACCCTCCCTGAGCGGTAGACATAACGCACCGTATCCAGAAGGACACCGAGACCAACCTTTCCCCTTACCTCGTCGGCTGCCCTCACTACCTCATCCAGATTTTTCCCTTCATTAACTGCTCGAGCTCCAGCTAAGGCAACAAAACCTTGAGCTGCGGTAGCCAAGCCAGAATCCAATACTTCAATAGTCACACCGGGAAGCTCAACCTCAGCCTGCTCTTTGGCTATCTGGGCACTCTGATACGTCATACTCAATTTGGAAGAGACGGTAACACAAAGGATATTCTTGGCTTGCTTACTCACAGCACGGTAAGTTTCAAGGCACTCTGCCGGTGAAGGTGCCGAGCTAGCAAAATACCTGGGGTCTTTCAGAAACAGCTCATAGGCTTCAGAGGGGGTTATGTCCACCCAATCTTTATAGACCTTATCTTCAAAGTAAAGATTGATGGGTACTATATGTATCTGGTATTGTCTTACTAATTCTGGGGGTAAACAAGCTATACTATCAGTAACAATAGCTACCTTCTGCATCAGAATTTCCTAGTCAGAAAGCACTCTAAGCTGCCGGTTGTTGCTTCCCGTGTTTTATCCTCCGTTCCAATAATGCCGGGGTCAGGAAAAGAGCTAAAACTATCAAAACCAGAATCAAAAATGCGGTCAGGCTAAGCCTGCCCTCAGCGTAATAGGCAACCATTGTTAAGGTTAGCACCCCAGATATAAATAGCGCTGCCTGTTTCAACCAGCGCTGTCTCAGACGAATGAATGTAGCCACAGCCACCGCTAATGCGGAAAAGCTAAGCCCAATCCAAGGAGCAAATTCGTAGATATGCTGGACACTATAGAAAGGAAACCTGCCTTCCGGCTCAACCACCAAAATCCAGGCAATAATCGTGGGCACAGGGAGCAACATTAGTGTACTATAGAGCCAGTCCTTCTTTATGGTTTGAACGGTGATAGCATAAAGCAACCATAAAGCCAGCGGGATATAAAGAAATACTGTCAACCATGACCAACCCTTTGGTAAGCAAAGCAACAGGAGACCGGAAACCACCACCGGCAACAAAGAGTAACCGAGCCAGGAGAACAACCAGGTTGGCTTGTCATGAAACCAGCCATAGATTGCCACGCTAACAATCATGAGAAGCATAATCAGCAACCAGCCAATCCCCTGCCACCAGTTCAAGACAAACAGTAACGCAAAAAGAAAGTGTGGCATGGAAGCTAACAGCGTTTGTTTCCAGGTGCCCTGACTGTAGGCTTCGTATATCTGGCGAGCTACTTGCTTGGCTGAACCTAAGAGCTTGATGCAGGTATCGGCTGCCTCTTCTTCGGATAGCCCATCCTTCTTCAGCTCGTCAAGTCTGTCTTCAATATGGGTCTCTAGCTCTCTGATGACTTCCCCTTTGGCTGAAGGGTCAAGCCTCAGACTCTCATTAACCATATCCAAGTAATGGCTTACTGCGGTTACCATTTCCTCACTCCGACTAAGCACGTAGAGGCTTAAGAATCAGATTGACAGCAGTCAGAAAATCAAGCCACTGTGCCCTTTTCTCCACCAAAACCGAGTAACCCTTGTCAGTGAGGTGATAATATTTTCTTTGCCGACCGCTGGGCAGCATCTGCCATTCACTCTGAATTAAGTCGGCAACCTCCAAGCGTCGAAGAGCAGGATAAAGGGTGCCTTCTTTAAATTTGAAGTAACCCTCACTTCTCTGCTCCAGCTCCTTAATAATCTGATAACCATACATTCGCCGCTGGACTAGCAGACAAAGAAGCAGGGAAGCAATACTGCCTTTCATTAATTCACGCCGCTGCGCCATGTTATTTCGCCTTACCTATGATAATACATAGAAGTACTATGCATTATCATAATAACAAACCATCATTAACTTTGCAAACCATCTAAGCTTTAGTTTAGGGTAAATTCAGCCAAGGCAGTAGTTTCTCTCCTGGTTCCGGTAAGTTCGTGTTAAGTTTTATCAGGGTGTAACCGCTATTAGTAAGGCTATGTTTTTATGGTAAGTGCCGCCCAAATAGCAAGAACAGCAGCTATTGCTCCAAAAACTATATCTTCCCAGATGGATTGAGGACCAAGAAACGAATTTAGAATCACCCAAACACCCAGAGAAGCGATTGCCCAACTTAGTAATCTCATTCTATTTGCCTCCTTCAAACTATTTACTAATAAGAACCACTGCCTTGGCTGTTGCCATTAATCCATTACCGTTCCCTCTTCAACTTTACCCAGTTAATCTATATGCCTAGAATCACTATGCATAATACTACCACAGATTTATTGACTTGACAAGGGGTTTCTACCGGATTCGTTCCAAAACTATTGACAAATAATCCCTATTAGATTATACTTATTTCTAATTAAATAAAGCAAAAGCTGTGAACCAGATTAGTAAGCTTCTAAGCGAGGCACAGAGAGTCGGGTAAGGTGTGAGCCGACGCTGCGCAGAGGTTGAATGGGCTGGGGAGCTGCAAACCGAAAGTTAATTAACTAATAGGCTTTGCCGCCAGGGAAGCGTTATCAAACCCCAGGGTATTGAAGTGCAGTTGTTGCATCTTCTGTACCTGATAGAGATGGTCTAGCTCACTATTGGAGCTAACCAAAAAGGGTGGTACCGCGGAAGCAAGCCTCCTGCCCCTTTAAGGGCGGGAGGCTTTTTAATAAGGAGGTAATAATATGTTTACTATGTCTTGGCAGTGGCCCCGGTGGGGGGCAAGGAGAAATAGGATGAGACGCTAGCAATACAAATAAAAATTAAAAGAGGTTTCTAGATGAGAAGAAAAAGACTATTAAGAGCAGTTATTGGCGCCGCTTTGATGTTAATCCTAGCTGTAGTCCTACCTTTAGGGAGTGCTTGTGCCCCAAAGGAAGAGGTGTATAAAATTGGTGTAACTCAAATCGTTACCCACCCCTCTCTTGACCTTATTCGCCAGGGTTTCATGAAGTCAATGGCAGAGGAAGGCTTCGTAGAGGGTGAAAATATCGAATACGATTATCTGACTCCTGAAGGGGACATGTCTACTGCTGCAACCATTGCCCAAAAATTCAGCACCGGAAAGGTAGACCTCATCTACAGCATAGATACTCCGGTTAGCCAAGCCTGTGTCAAGTCTACTGAAAACACAGGTATTCCGGTTGTTTTTGGTGCTGTTACTGACCCGGTAGCTGCCGGTTTGGTATCAACCTGGGAGGCTCCACGCCCTGAAAATGTAACCGGCGTTAGTGATATGATAACGCTGGATGACATGAATAGGCAACTGGACATGATTCTGGCTATCGTTCCTCAAGCACAAAAGTTGGGCAATATTTATAATGCCGGCGAAGTTAACTCAGTGGTGACCGCTGCCAAGTTGAAGGAAGTATGTCTATCGAGAAACGTTGACGTCGTGGAGGTTACAGTATCCACCACCGCTGAGATTCAAACAGCAGCACGTTCCCTGACAAATAGGGGTATAGATGCCATTTTTGTTGGTAATGACAATACGGTAATAGCCGGATTATCAGGTCTATTGGCAGTCTGTGAGGAAAATAAAACTCCTGTGTTTCCCAGCGATATAGAATCGGTAGAAAGGGGAGCAGTAGCCGCTTTTGCCTACGACTCTGAGGGGTGCGGAAAAATCGGTGGCAGGCTTGCCGCCAGAATATTGCAAGGGCAAAAGGCTAGTGAGATCCCCGTCGAACAAGTAGAGAGATACATTAGTGTAAACCTTTCAGCAGCTCAAAGGATAGGAATAACCATCCCACCATCCATATTGGATAAGGCAGTAAAGATATATGAATAACCCATAAACCCATACTAGCAAATAAACTTAAAAAACAAAAGGAGGGAAAAGTGGAAAGAACAAAGTTCACTCTTGATGAAAATGAAATGCCAACTTCCTGGTATAACATCCAGGCAGATTTGCCTGAGCCATTGCCACCGGTTTTGCACCCGGCTACGGGAAAGCCAGTAGGTCCTGACGACCTGGCGCCTCTATTTCCTATGGAGTTAATCAAACAGGAGGTGAGCACTGAGCGCTGGATTGAAATCCCGGAAGAGGTGCAGAATATCTACCGACTATGGAGACCCACAACCCTATTCCGGGCACACAGGTTGGAAAAAGCCCTGGATACACCAGCCAAGATTTTCTATAAATATGAGGGGAGCAGTCCGCCCGGTAGTCACAAACCAAACACTGCGGTCGCTCAGGCTTACTACAACAAGATGGAGGGAATTAAACGCATCATTACCGAGACCGGAGCCGGACAGTGGGGAAGCGCTCTAGCCTTCGGCGGTGCCTGCTTTGGTCTTGAAATTAAGGTATATATGGTCAGGATTAGCTATAACCAGAAGCCTTATCGTCGGGTTATGATGGAAACCTGGGGAGCAAAATGCGTTCCCAGCCCCAGCCCGGATACCAAGGCAGGACGGGATATGCTGGCTAAAGACCCAGATTGTCCCGGTAGCCTGGGACTGGCCATTAGCGAGGCGGTGGAAGAGGCGGTATCCCGTGATGATACTCACTATGCCCTGGGCAGTGTGCTCAACCATGTCCTGCTGCACCAAACGATAAATGGGCTAGAGGCAAGGCAACTAATGATGGAGAGGGCAGACGCCTATCCCGATATCATCGTTGGCTGTATCGGTGGTGGCTCCAACTTCGCCGGTCTGTATTTGCCCTTTGTTAAGGACAAAATTGATGGGACAAAACCAGACCTGCACATCATCAATGTAGAACCGGCAAGCTGCCCCACACTAACCAAAGGACCCTATGCCTATGACTTCGGCGATGTAGCCGGTCTTACCCCCTTACTCAAGATGTATACCCTGGGACACGAATTCATCCCACCACCAGTCCACGCCGGTGGTCTTCGCTACCACGGTATGGCACCTATCATATGCCATCTGTATAAATTAGGACTGGTCGAAGCCAGAGCCGAACACCAGCTCGCCACCTTTGAAGCCGGTATAACCTTTGCTCGTGCTGAGGGTATCATCAGCGCCCCGGAGACCAATCACGCCATCAGAGTAACCATTGACGAAGCCCTCAAATGCAGGGAGTCCGGTGAGTCCAAGACCATCCTGCTGGCTCACAGCGGGCACGGACATGTTGATATGGCTGCCTATGACGCTTATCTCTCTGGCAAACTACAAGACTATGAGTACCCTGAGGAGAAGGTAAAAGAAGCACTGGCTCACCTGCCCCAGGTGCCGGCATAAATGTTCCGGATAAAGGGCTGGGGGTAATAATCCCCAGCCCTTTATCTTTACCTATTTTTTATCAGATGCTATAATTTAAGTACCATGAAAAGGATAAAGATAAGATATATATTAGTCTTTCTAGCTATAATCCTAACCCTGTTTCTATCTGTGGGCTGCTCTTTAAGTTGCACTTTAGCACCCAGCGTAGAACCACCGTCACCACCACCGAGCTCACCCCCACCAACAGCCCCCGCTAACCCTAGCTGGACAATGCCTCCCGCTGAAATTGCTGCCACACCACTACCCGATATTGCCACGGTAGTGGCTGAAGTTAGACCTTCGGTTACCGCCATCAATACCGAGGTCGTAACCTATGATATTTTTAACCGACCGTCCACTCAGCAGGGTGCTGGTTCAGGGTGGATTATAGATGACAACGGACTTATAGTAACTAACAATCATGTAATTAAAGGGGCGAGAAGTATCACGGTAACCCTGGCTGACAGCAGAACATTCCCGGCAAAGATAGTTGGCACCGATGCCCTCACCGATTTGGCGGTACTCAAAATTGACGCTGATAACCTAACCAAGGCTAAAATTGGAAGTTCCTCTCAGCTAGTGGTAGGAGATTGGCTGGTCGCCATCGGTAATGCGTTAGGACAGGGTATAAGTGCCAAAGAGGGAATAGTTAGTCGCCTCGGAGTCTCCATACCAGTATCGCCGGGACAAACGCTGGAGGACCTCATTGAAACCAGCGCTGCCATTAACCCCGGTAATAGCGGCGGTCCATTAGTCAATATGGCAGGGGAAGTAATCGGCATCACCAGCGTCAAGATTGTTACTATCGAGGTGGAGGGCATCGGCTATGCCATAAGTATTGATTCAGCTGCCCCAATTATTGAAAAACTTGTCCAAAACGGCTATGTCATCCGCCCCTGGCTCGGGGTAGTACTTGCTGATATAGACCAATGGCTCGCCGCAAGATACAATCTAGCGGTAAACCAAGGAACATTTATTACCGAAGTCGCCCCGGGCAGTCCCGCTGACCAAGCCGGGCTTACGCCGCAGGATGTTATTGTCGGCTTTGGTGACAAGGAAATAACCAACACTGGAGAGTTAATCCAGGTAATACACGATAGTCAAATCGGGCAACAGGTGGAGATAACCTTCTGGCGTGGCGAGGAGCGGATGAGCACGCTGGTAACATTGGCGGAAAGTCCGGCACCAGGCTAAATCAATCCAGCCGCTTCACTCCCAATAGTATGTCGCAGCCACTTAGTTTGTAGCTCTCAGCAAACGCACCCTCTGGGGGAACCCCTTCCACAAGCTCCCGGGATAGTGTTTCCTGCTTAATATAGTCGGCAAACCCCTCCGCCACCTGCTTCATGTAAGCGTCACCCTGATAGTAGGTAGTAATATAGTCGGCAATGTCAAATCCTGCCGAGCGGCGCATAGTCTGCAACCGGTGCACAATCTCCCGAGCCATTCCCTCCGCTTTAAGCTCCGGGGATATCTCAGTAGGAACAGCCACGGCATAATCACCCTCTGAACTGACCACATAACTTTCTTTTTCCAGCTTACCCACATCATCCATAAATTGCAGGTCTTTTACATTTAGCTCTTCCAACACCTGTGGCTTAACTCTTTCCAGGGCAGCACGTTCCCGCGTTGAGCCAAGACTGGCAAAGCTGGTCGCCAAAGGTTGGCGCACCTTAATACCAGCCTGACTCCGGGCTGCACGACCCAGACTGGATATTTTCATCGCCAAGCGAGTATCGGCAGCTAGCCGCTTATCAATTTTAGTAGCATCAGCCGCAGGAAAATCGGCGAGATGCACACTCTGGGGAGCCTCAGGAAATACAGAACGGACCAGGTTCTGATACATCTCTTCCGCCAGGAACGGAGTAAACGGAGCCAGTAGCTTTGATAGCGTAACCAGACATTGATAAAGCGTATTATATGCCGCCAGTTTATCGGCATCATTCTCACTTTTCCAGAAACGGCGACGGCTCCGGCGCACATACCAGTTAGACAGGTCATTAACAAAGTCCTCTATCCTCCTGCCGGCTTCGGTGGGATTGTAAGTGTCCATTGCTGTCTCAACATCCGTTTTAAGCTGATTAAGCTCAGAGATAATCCAGTTATCCAGCTCCGACTGGTGAGATGCAGCCCCTTCAGAATCGGGAGTGAAGCGGTCTATGTTGGCATAGGTGACAAAAAAGGAATAGACATTCCACAGCGTCAATAAAAAGCGGCGGGTTACCTCGGAGACCAGTTTCTCTGAGAAACACCGCACATTACCCGGTGGTGAAGCAGTAAAACAATACCAGCGCAGAGCATCAGCTCCATATTTATTAATCACTGCCCAGGGCTCAACCACATTCCCCTTGGCCTTGCTCATCTTCTCTCCTCTGTCATCAAGGATGTGCCCCAGGCAGATAACATTCCTGAAACAGGGGCGATTAAATAACAGAGTAGAGATAGCGTGCAGGCTATAAAACCAGCCCCGGGTCTGGTCAACTGCCTCACTGATGTAGTCAGCGGGAAATCGCCCGTCCTCAAGCAGGGTACCATTCTCAAACGGGTAATGCCATTGAGCTATGGGCATGGCTCCGGAATCAAACCAGCAGTCAATCACCTCAGGTACCCGCTTCATCCTGGCGCCACATTTGGGACAATCAAAGGTTACTTCGTCAACAAAGGGGCGATGTAAATCCAGGGGCTCTTTAAATCCATTAACACCTGGCCTACTTTTTAGCTCGTCCACACCACCCACACACTCACAATCCCCACAAGCCTCACAACGCCATATGGGCAGCGGTGTTCCCCAATAGCGTTCCCGGGAGAAAGCCCAGTCCACATTATTTTCCAGCCAATCACCAAAACGTCCGTACTTAATATGCTCCGGATACCAGTTTATCTCGTCATTGCCAGCAGTAAGAGCCTCCTTGACAGCAGTCGTCCTGATATACCAGGTCTGCTTGGCATAATAAAGGAGAGGCGTTTCACAGCGCCAGCAGAAGGGATAGGTATGCCTAATCTTCTCACTGCGGAAGAGCAGTCCCTTTTTCCTTAGTTCCTCAAGCACCAGAGAGTCGGCATCCTTAACAAACTTACCGGCAAAAGGATAGTTACCGGTAATATTCCCCTGTAAATCTACCATGTGGACAAAGTCCACCCCCTGCTGTTTACCCGCTTCAAAGTCGACGTCACCGTAAGCCGGTGCCTCGTGGACAATTCCAGTACCATCCTCTAAGGAAACAAAGTCAGTGGCGATGACACGGTAGGTCAGATTCTCGTCCGGTTCTTGATGCTGAAGCTCAACATACTCTGTTCCTGTAGCCTCGTCATGAACGGTAACAAACCGCTGGCGCTCTACTCCGAACTGGTGAGGGTTCATCAGCGGTTCATATCTCAGCCCGACCAGTTCACTGCCGTCAAAGCGCAGGGCAGCACTAAATTCACCGAGCCCCACCGCATCCGCCCTTGCCTCTGCCAGAATAAGGTAATCTTCTCCCCTGTCCACAGCAACATAGCCGGCATTAGCATCTACTGCCAGGGCAGTATTACCTGGCAGTGTCCACGGGGTAGTTGTCCACGCCAGGAAATAGACCGGCTTCCCTGAAGATTTGACCAGCTCCGCAAGTCGGTCACGAACCTCAGAACCCTGCAGCGATGATAGGTCTATCCTAAACTTTATGTAAACTGAGGGGTCTTCGGTATTATCCTGATAACCCAGCGCTACCTCATGGGAACTCAAAGAGGTGCCGCAACGGGGACAATGGGGCGTCACCTTATATCCCTGATATATCAATCCCCTGTCCCACATCTGCTTTAATGCCCACCACACGGTTTCAACATAGGTGTTGTCCATGGTGATATAGGCATGCTCCAGGTCAACCCAGAAGCCAATACGCTCAGTTATCGCCTCCCACTCCTTAAGGTAACCATAAACGCTCTCCCGACAGCGAGCATTAAATTTATCAATGCCATACTCTTCAATCTGAGCTTTACCGGAAAGCCCCAGTGCCCTCTCCACTTCCAGTTCCACCGGCAGCCCATGGGTATCCCAACCTGCCTGGCGCGGGGCGTAATAGCCCTTCATAGCCTTATAGCGCGGCATAACATCTTTGAACACGCGAGCCAGCACATGATGTATCCCCGGACTACCGTTAGCGGTTGGCGGTCCCTCATACAATGTAAAACGGGAGGCACCCCGGCGAGCATCTATACTCCGCTCAAAGGTATTATTATTCTTCCAAAAGCTGAGAACGTTTTCCTCAACCTGAGGAAAGTTCACCCTGTTACTCACCGGAAGAAACATAATCCAAATTCCTCCTATTAAAAATCCCGCCCCTAGGGACGGGATGTATTAAACCCGCGGTACCACCCTACTTCCCCTGCCATAAGCAGGGGCACTCTTCTAAGGCACTTCTATAATGCCCTCGTCTTTGATAACGGCTGACATTACCGACCAAGCCTACTGGATGGTATTAACACCACCATTCGGTTGGTAGCTCAGGAGTGATTTTCAGAGAGCGGATGCATCTGCTTTCACCCTACCAGACTCGCTAAGTACCCGTTACCTCCCTTACTCTTCTCCGTCATTGCTTTCCCTGCTAAAGGTTAGCAAACTATAGAATATAAATCAAGCTCGGTTAATATGTCATTACTTCTTGGGCAGAATAACTACCTTACGCTCTTCGCCCTCACCGGTACTCTCGGTGGTAACATCGGAATTATTAGCCAAAGCAAGATGGATAATGCGTCTCTCGTAAGCTGACATCGGCTCCAGGGTAAACGGCGTCCCCCTTGTCTTCACCTGCTCCGCCATACGCCAAGCTAAAGTCTGTAATGCGGTATAACGGCGTTGCTTGTAGCCCTCAACATCAATAATTATTGGCGCCCAGGTCTTTGTCTGAGAGGCTACAATAAGCCTGACCACATACTGTAAGCAAGCAAGGGTCTGTCCCCGCCGCCCAATCAGGATGCCTAAATCCTCACCCTCTATATTGAACGTGATGGGCATAGGTGCTTCTTTCTCCTGCTCAACAAAAGGCTCAGCACACGGCTCAACAGAAGCAGCTATCCCCAACCTGCCAAGCAATGTCTCCAGGATATCCTTAGCCACCTCACCAACATCGTTATCATCTTCAACCATATGCGCTAATACCTCTACTTTTAACTTTATCTTCCTGAGCACCCAACCCCCACATACCCGCTTTACCTTCCCTTATAACGGTAGCCTTTATCTCTTCTCGGCAGCGGTTTAATCTGCTCCAGGCGAGTTGGATAGCTTTCTCCAGCGTCCGGGCGTTCTTCTTCAGACTTTTCAGCGTCTGACACTTCCTCCGACGAAGAAGCAGGCTCACCGACATCAGCCTTAACCGGAACCTCCTTTTTACTCACTCCCTCTAATACGATACGCCTTTTCAACCTCTTATCGCGACCTGATAGCTTTGTAGTTGCTGCTGGCGCCAAAGCCCCCCATCCGGTAACAAGATACTGTATAGCAATTCTAATAATACTTGAAGTCACCCAGTAGAGAGCCAGACCACTGGGGAAGGACAAACAAATGAACGCAAACATCATGGGCATCATCCACAACATCAACCGGCTCTGTGCCTGCTGTCGGGAGTCAGCACTGGTCGGGGTTACCATCTTTTGCTGGAGCCACATTGTCGCCCCAACCAGAATTGCCAGGAATAAATCACCTTCAGCCAAGTCCAGCCAGAGGAACTTATTCTGTAACGGCAGTGTGGTATATATTATCGACCAGGAATAAAGATACTTGGATAGACCCAGCAGATTCTCGGGAATCACGGCAACCAGTCGCATTATTGCCTGAAACAGAGCTATCCATACGGGCATCTGGACTAGCATCGGTAGCAGGCAGCCGGCAGGACTTAACCCCGACTCCTTGTACATCCGCATCTGCTCCTGGGCCAGCCTCTGCTTGTCCTTACCATACTTTTTCTGAAGCTCAGCCATCTGTGGTTGAAGCCCCTGCATCCCTTTGCTAGCTTTAACCTGCTTCATGGTAAGGCGATACATCAAAGCATTAACCACAATGGTCAGCGCAATGATAGCCAGCCCAAAACTACCAAACAGATAACTAGACAGCCCAATCAAGCAATTGATTACCGGCTGTAAAATAATTAAGTCCCATATTTCCCCAATCACGAAGCCTACCTCACTTACTGGTTAAGGGGAGACTCCACAGTCTCGCCCCTGACTCTGCATCCAGAGCATAAAGATTTTGAGCCTCACTATAAATATAAACAACTCCATTACTGGCACAAAGAGGAGTATATATCTTCTCCTCCAGATTAGCTATCTGTTTCACCTGATTGGCGGCAGTATCCAGAGAATATACCTTGCCCTCCTCAGAAGCGAAAATAACGGAGCTATCCACTATAACCGGCCAGGCAGCAACAGGACTGCCCAGGTCAAACTCAGCTACCTTGCTCCCGCTTTTGGCATTGAGGGCATAAACTTTGCCGTCAAAACACCCGGCATAGATAGTATTATTATAAGCTACCGGTTTAGTCCAGAACCATCTCTCCGCCGAGAATTCCCATTTCAGGCTACCATCTGAAGCACTTACGGCGTAGAGATGCCGGTCAAACGAGCCAATATAAACCGTGTCATCATAAACAAGGGGAGCAGCAGCAATAGCTCCCTCAGCCTCAAATTCCCATTTCATACTGCCATCGGTAGCACTTAGAGCATACAGTTTCTTATCAAAGGAACCGATAAATAGCCGGTCACCATCAATAACCGGGGTGGACCAGATCTTATCCCCGGTTTGAAACTCCCACTCCTTATCACCCGTTTCGGCATCAAGGGCGTAGACCTTTCCATCAGAGCAACCAAAATAGAGCTTACCTCGAACCACTGTAGTGCCACCGATAATAGGCTCCAGCTTATCTTGGCGGGGATATACCCACCTCAATGCTCCCAAACTGGAATTGATGGCATAAATCTTACCATTATAGCTACCAATGTAAACCAATCCTCCCGCCACTGTCGGCGTGCCATAGATAGCCACCGGTTTGGGCGCTGGCGTACAACCGAACATACCACCGGTCGCTCCTGAGGTCTCCAGGGGAACTTCCCACAAACGAGCACCCGAAGTAGCCAGGGCAACAAGCTTACCTCCGCCTGATGGCGCAGTACAACCGAAGCCGCCACCCTGCGTCGTTATGGCAGGACACAAAAACAGAGTCCCATTAGCTATGGTTACCCCGGAACCACCCTCAGGTACACTCTTTATTCCAGCGCATCCAAAAACAGCCAGTCCGCTCATAACCACGAGCAGCATAACCAGCAGGAGCAATATCTTGCCTAATAATTTTCGATTACGTTTAAACCGCACTTACTACCCCCCAAAATTTTAGTTATCGGGCACAGGGTCATAACCTCCCGGGTGGAAAGGATGACAGTGGATTATCCGCCTTACTCCCAGCCATACCCCTTTAATCAAACCAAACCTGCCAATAGCTTCATAGGTGTATTGAGAGCAGGTTGGCAGAAAACGGCAGGAGGGAGATGTAACTTGCGATATAGTTAACTGGTAAAATCTAATTAGTTTTAAGGCAAACTTTTTCATCGTTCCTCATCAGTAGTTGAGCCTGGTCCAGCAAGGCTTCGACCGATTCCCTGAGCTGGGCGTAATTAGAGGCAGACGCAGGAGAACGAGCAATAAATATAATATCCCACCCCGGTCTGAGTGACACCTGCCGTATGATTTCACGAAGCAAACGCTTCACCCTATTTCTAGTTACCGCCTTACCTACCCGCTGGCTCACCGAAAAGCCACACCGGGATAAAGTAAGTCTGTTAGGCAAAGCCTTCATCACCAGCAAACTATTCACCCAGGAACTACCTTTATTATAGACTGCCGCATACTGTTCCGATTTAGTAAGATATTCTCCCGACTTCACTGCTCACACTCGTAACCACGGCGGGGAGAGATTAAAAAGAAGAGGATGGCAGAATAACCCCACTAAATAATCCTTGTAAATCATACTACGGTCAGTCGCTTCCGCCCCTTGAGCCGTCTTGCTTTCAAGACAGCCTGTCCACCCCGGGTACTCATTCTCGCCCGAAAGCCATGCTCACGCTTCCTTGGAATCTTCTTTGGTTGATATGTTCTCTTCGGCACTCTAACTCACTAATTGGTAATTATACTTCAGACATCTTTTACGTGTCAATGTGAAGGAAAACTAACAGGGGGATAAACTCTACAAATAAACTGTCTCTGCTCTATTAAAGGAAACAAAAGGGGAAACCCAGCCTGCCAAGTTAACCGCCTATGCCAACACCCCCCGTCTTATGGACATGGGTCGGCACAAACGGTAATAATGCTAAATGCCGTGCCCTCTTTATTGCCACTGCCAAGGTACGCTGATGCCTGGCACAAACGCCTGTTCTACGGCGGGGTTCAATCTTTCCTCTATCGGATATATAAGAGCGCAACTTAGAGGGGTCTTTATACCCTATCTCATCTACCTTGTCAACACAAAAAGCACAAACCTTACGCTTTGGAATATATCCTGCCCTATTCCACCTTCTACCACTCAAGCTTCCGCCACGCAAGCTTCCGCCACGCGAGCTCTTAACCTTTTTTCTAGCCACTGATTATAACTTACTACCTCCTGTTAAATCTGCTAAGTCCACTTCTATCTAAAAGGGGATGTCCTCTGGCACCACTTCCCCAGTCTCAATTCCCCCAATCTCAATTCCCCCAGTCTCAATTCCCCCAGTCTCAACTTCCCCAGTCTCCTCAGGGAGGGGGGCTGCTGTTCGTCTATCAAGAAACGAAACCCGGTTAGCTACTATTTCCGTCCGATAACGCTTTTGCCCGTCCTGACCTTCCCAGGTACGGGTATGCAGCCTACCTTCGGCATAAACCAGTCGACCCTTAGACAGAAACTGGTTGCATTGTTCCGCCAGCTTATTCCAAGCAACCACAGTAAACCACTCTGTCTCTTGCTTCCGTTCACCCTCAGCAGTAGTATACATTCGATTGGTGGCAACACGGAATGAGGTCACCGGATTACCATTAGGAGTAAAACGCATTTCAGGTTCACTACCAACATTACCAATAATCATTACCTTATTTAAACTTGCCATTTTCGTAAAACTCCTCCTCCAAGCTTACGCAATAAGCACCCGCCATCAACTATTCAATCTTATCAATAGATGCCGTAACACCTCTTCAGAAATCTGCAAGTTCGTTTTGAGTTCTCTACCTAATGCCGGCTTTAACTTGAACCGAATTAACACATAACTACCCTCCATAAAACGGCTTATAGGATAGGCTAACTTCCTCTTGCCCCATCGTTCAATGTCAGAAATAGTACCACCCTTACCCGTAACAAACTGGCTTATATTATCTATTAGGGCATCCAATGCCTCATCCACAATCTCTGGACTAATAATTACTACTAGTTCGTAGTCACGCAACTGTGTATCTTCTGCTATTACTGTTTTCCTTGGTGTCCTCTTAGTTGCTATTTGTTTTTCTCCTCATAATTTTACTGGCTATTATACCACACTATAAGGGGCATAAACAACACACTCTGAGGAACAAGAGAATTAGTCCTGCCGGACTCCGAATACTGCATCTAAGGGAGTTTAGCCTGAGGCTATCCCCCGCCGCGGTGCCTTCCCCTGCTGCCTCTCTGCCAACCCAACCCTAGCGGCTGAAGAGGCATAATGCTGGTGGTGTGACAGATAGGGCAAATCCGAGGCAGAGCGGTTATCATAGTCTCAAAAGACACAGTCCATTCATGACCATTGAGACATCTAAAACGGCGCAACGCCATCTCAAAGTTGCCACCCTCAATCCTTATTGCCTTACCATTGAGCAAAGCATCAGTCGTTTTCTGCCGAGCTGAGCCCAGCACACGAGAAAAGGTTGTCCGGGAGACATTCATCTTTTGGGCGCACTCTTCCTGCTCCAACCCCTCTAAGTCCTTGAGGCGCAGTGCTTCCACCTCCTCAACAGAGAGGCGTACTTCCTTTAGATGAGATAAGGGTACACCGGGTGGCTTAAAATAGGTTACTGGTGGGATGAAGTCCACCCGCCGCCACATCGGTTGTCTGCCCATATTAACCTAAATCTCCTCACCGCTCACTGTCAGCTTATGCCTAGAAGACATTATGCACATATGACCACAATCAGTTTAACCGCTCTACCTTGAGCTGTCAAGCTTCCCCAGTACAGCGATTCGTCCGTTTAGCCAAGGGTTGACACCAGGGGATTTCAGTGGTAGTATCAGTGCCAAAATTATACATTGAGGGACATTAATTCAGTGAAAGTCGTTAAAGGCCTGGCTCTTAGTCTGTTAAGCTTCCTGCTTTTCTTGTCTTTATCTGTCTTCGGCTTACTCTTTACGCTAAATAATACTGCCCTTAACCCGGATTTTATCGTTTCTGAGCTGGATAAGCTGGATGTAACCTCGCTGGCTGGAGAGTTTGTCCAAGAGCAAGTTTCCGAGCAACTACCTAAGGAACTTGGATTTGTAACACCCGAAACAATAGATAGTATTCTGGCTGATGTTGAACCTTGGATAAGAGAGCAGACAAGCATTGCTATTCATAATGGCTACGACTACCTCCTGGGAAGGAGCGAAAGCCTGAGTCTGGTAATTTCCACCGAGCCGTTAAAGGCTAGCTTAAAAGATAATCTATGGCAGGCTTTATTAGCATCACCACCCCCGGAGGTTGCCGGATTACCTCCAGCCGAACTGGAGAAGCAGTTTAACCAGTTCTTCCAGGAGTTTTCTCAGGGAATGCCATCAACCATTGAAGTTGATGAGAGCTTAATCCCCGCTGAGGTTCTAACACAGCTTGAGCAGGCAAGAGAATATATTAACCTTCTCCAGACTGTCTATAAAGCGCTGATTGGTTTCATTTTACTATTAATCGTCGGCATTATCCTTATCTACCGTGAGGTAAGAGGAGCTGCACGAGGGCTGGGCATCACCTTCCTGACATACGGAGCCCTTGAATATGGAGGCATCCTGGCTGCCAAACACTTTGCCCTGCCTCAATTACCTCTCTCGGAAATACCGCCGTCACTCCAGGCATGGCTACCCCAGGTAATTAGCGACTTTCTACATCCGCTGGAAATGTTCAGCCTTGGTCTTCTGATAGGGGGTATAGTCCTGCTCGTGGTCTCTTTTGTCTATAAACCCCGCCAACCCTCACTGTGAACCGCTAACGGTGTTACTATCCACCCTTAATGATTTTAGCTATACCCTGGGTTACCGGTCTGACAAGGCCGGAGAATGCCGGATGACCATCGGTCATAAGTTTCGGATTACTAAAACCCAAAGCGAGTTCATCCAACAATAATGTCAGTAGAACTTCCGTGGGTCCAAAAATCCTGAAATCCTTGTCCTTGAAATGCAGTAACCCTGAACCACCGGAGATTTTCCCCTGACTTATGGTGAAGTGACCACTCAGGGGACTATCATCCGCTTCGATGTTGACATTTATCTGATTAGTCCTCGTTAACACTGACATCAATCTCTCGGATTTCAGCTCTGCCATTAATTCCTTTGATTTCGGGGTGAGTGCACCTATGCCTTCCCAGAAAAGGTCCATGAACTTGTCCGAAACTTCAGGTACCTCGCTGACAAATTTCGCCGCATCAACTTCTATCAGCTTTTTTATTATCCTTGTTAGTAAATCGGGGGCTTCCCCCAGCGCCTTTTCAATGCCGTACCTACCTATCTCATCAAGAGTGAGAGGTAAAGCCCTTTTTAACTCTGCAGCAGACATCTGCAGCATTGCATCTATCTTCTTATCTATCAATTCTCCTGACATTTTCCTCTCCTTATTGAGATTCGGCCTTCCACACCCGGCAAAGCAGTGCTCTACATTGCATAACCCCTATGGCAGGGTCGTAAGGGGGGTCAAGGGTCAGCACAGCATTTATATTGGAATCAAAGCAACCGTGTTCGGGTCCTGGCTTCTCAGGGAACCACCAACCATGGGGTCCGGCAACAACATCGGGATGTATTTCCGGGACAAGCCGTGCTTTATACTTGACATGCCATTCACCTTTAGTCTTAGGCATTTCAAGGCAAACCCAGTCCCCTTCCTTGATACCGAGTTTTGCCGCCTTCTCCGGATGAATCTCCAGATAGGGGTCTGGTGTAAGTCGTCGCTGGCGCTCGATTTGCCTGCCCTCGCTGTGCATGTAGCTCAGGATTCTGTAGTGTACGTAAATCAGGGGGAATTCCTTAAAGAGTTCGGGGGTGCTTACCGGACCATCGGGAGGCTCCTGGTAAACAGGCAATGGGTCATAACCTACCGCCTCAAAAACCGACGAATATAATTCAACCTTGCCACTAGCCGTGCCGAAAGGAGGTGTGCTCTTTTCATATCTCCTAAATTCCCGGGGTAGTGTTATCCTGGAACCAGGTTTCTGGCAGAGCTCATCATAGGTGATGCCCATGTACTTTAACCTCCAGTTGAGCCAGTCCTTAACGCTCTCCCAGGGAGTAACATCCGCTCCCAGCCTTTTAGATATCTCAATGGCTACCTCTCTGTCGTCCTTGCATTCACCCGGAGGTTCCACCAATTTTGGCGCTGCGTATATGACATTGGACGGATACTGAAAACGCCCCACCAGCAAATCAATCTCCTGATAGAAAGCCGCCGGGAGCACAATATCCGCCAGCTCAGCGGTCGGTGTCATGAAGAAATCGGAGACAAAGATGAAGTCAAGCTTGTTCTTCATAATATCCCATATCTCCCGGTTTCCTATCTCGGCCACGATTAGATTATCGCACACACACCACAATCCTCTAACCTCACCCCTTCCCATGGCGCGGATAGTACCGGGAATGTCACAGACCCTGCCCTTATGCATAAATGGATATTCTTTGGCGCCTATCCGCTTTGCCTCTACGGCAGCCGGACCCATGATACCCTTATCCATATCATAGATATGCCAGAACAGCGCGTCACGATAAGTCCGGTAGTATAACAGGTTTCCTCCGGGGACATCTATATTGCCACATAGACCTATTAAAAGTGATATAGACCTGGATGTTTGAGTGGCAGTAACCTGCTGTTGGGTACCCAGTCGCACGTAAACACATGCCGGTTTAGTGGTGGCATACATCCTGGCGGCGTTGATTATATCCTCTTCGGCTAACCCGGTTACCTTAGCCGCCCAATCGGGTGGATATTTTTGAACATGCTCTTTCAGTTTATCAAACCCCACGCACCATTTCTCAACGAACTCCTTATCATAGAGCTTTTCATTGATAATCACGTTGGCCATGGCTAAAGCCAAAGCCATATCGGTTCCTGGTCTAATTCTTAACCATATATCAGCCCGCTTTGCCATAGGTATAGGTCTGGGGTCGATGACTATTAGTTTAGCACCGGCACGCAGAGCCTTAAGAGCTACCTGTGTTTGAGATGGAGTAGCTACATCCGGATTTGAACCCCAATATACGATGCATTTAGAGTGCTCGTAGTCTGGACCAAACTCATAGGTAGGCGAGTCTCCCCAGGTTACCCAGTTCTGAAATTCATCCGGAGTTTGACAGGTATATCGCCCCCAGTGAGTATTGGGGCAGGGCCATAGCCTGGCAGCTATGGATATAACCTGCAGTCCTATGTGCTTTTGACCAGAACCATCCGAGATGTGTATCGCTTCGGGACCGTATTTATCCTTTATTTCCCCCAGTTTCCCGGCAATGGTATTTAGTGCCTCATCCCAGGATATTCGCTCCCATTTGCCCTCACCTCTTTTCCCTACCCTCTTTAACGGATAAAGCAATCGGTCGGGATGGTACATGACATCAGGAATAGTCGCTCCCTTAATACATGGCGTATGCGTCATCTTTACTATTTTTCTGTCTTTAACCTCCGCAGTTACAATGCACTTTTGATGACAACGGAGACAAACTGTATCAGCCTTCATCTTACCATACTCCCTTTCTTAAACTTTGTTGGAATATGTTAGTTTACCTGCTAGCGCTTACTTAATCAGCCTACTGGCTTCTTAATCATCGTGCCGGGAAGCCACATACCTATCTGGGGAAATACTATGCATAAGGTCAAACCAATTAGTTGCATTACGGTGTAAGGCCAGATAGAACGGTAAATATCCCCCATGGTAACCCCTGGAGGCACGATACCCTTCAGCCAGAACAGGACGAAACCGAACGGAGGTGACAGGTAAGCAATCTGTATATTGACGATGAAGATAATGCCAAACCACAGCTTGCTGAAGCCCAGAGCCACGATTATAGGTACATACAGAGGGGTAACCAGCATTATTATCGCCCAGTCATCCATAACGCAACCGAGTATCAGGATGACGACCATCATCATAGCCAGGATACCCCACTTGCCACCGGGCATTGCCAGAACAGTTGAAGTCACCAGGTCCTGGCAACCTAAAGCGCTAAAGACGTTAACAAAGAGGTTAGCTCCAATAAGAATCCACACACCCATAGTGGCTAGCTGAACGGTGGTAGCCAGAGAGTCCTTTAAGACCTGCCAGGTGAGTTTGCGGTATATGGCATTGATGATAAGAGCGCCAGCAGCACCAAAACAGGCAGCCTCTGTGGGGGTAGCCACTCCCAGCCAGATGACACCGAGAACAAGAAATATAAGAATCAGGAACGGCCAAATGGCATAAATGGACTTAAGTCTCTCTATCCAAGAGGCTCTCTCCTCTAGTGGTACCGGCGGACCCATATGTGGCTGCAGCTTGCACCTTATGCCAATGTAACTGATATACAAAGTAGACAGCAGCAGTCCGGGCATGACCCCACCCATAAATAGAGCCCCTATTGATTCCTTAGCGATGACACCGTAGAAAATAAAGGGGACACTGGGAGGAATAAGCGCCCCCAGTGCTCCTCCTGCCCCCACCGAGCCAATAGCCATTGTCTTGTGGTATTTACGCTTTAACATAGAGGGGATAGCTATCAGTCCCATGGTAATGGTGGCTGGGGGTGTTATCCCGGTGATAGCGGCAAAAAAGGTGCAGATGACCACCGTTCCCATTGCCAGCCCGCCTCCGAGACCACCGATTAACTTGTACCCCATATCATAGGCATCATCGGCAATACCCGAATAACGGACCAGGTTCCCCATAAAAATGAACATGGGGACGGTTACCAGGACAGCCTGCCACGGAGTGTAAAAAAAGGTCATAGCCGCCGCTAAAAGAGTCCGGGGACTCATCAGGACGGCAAATAGAATCGCAGTACCACCCAAGCCGAGAGCAACAGGTAATCCCAAAAACAGGGAGCCAAACAGGCATACAAACATTAATACAGTAATAAGCTCAACACTCAATGTCCCGTATCTCCAATAAACTTAAAATTTATAATTATTATTTTTCCTTTAAGCCCTTGCCTTAACAAGGCAAGGGCTTAAAAATCCTACATTAATCTCTGGCTACCTCTGACTTTATGACCCGCCTTGGTTAAAGAAACCGCCGGGTTTTCCACCAGCTTGCGCTACTCCTTTATGAAGCACTATTCTTATATCCAAGACAAATTTCTTCACTGCCACCAGCAGGAGCAATAACCCCCCCAGGGGTATCAGTGACTTTAGGTGGTAGAGAGGTAGCCGAATCGCTGTTGAAGTCACCTGATGAATAGTCCAGGCCGTTTGTGCCGCCTCTATCCCCTTCCATATCAATACGTAACAATATAGTAATGTGAAGGCAAAGGTAAATACATCAAGAATTGCCCTGGTACGAGGAGAAAGGCGGCCATAAAGAAGGTCTAACTTGACAAAAGCGCCTTTTTGGAGGGCGTATCCCCCGGCAAGACAAGCCAGTATAACCATACCAAATTGAAGCGTTAGCCAAATCCACAGGGAGGGACTGTTAAACAGGTACCTCATTGCTACATCATACACACCAATGGTCATCAGATAGATAATGATGAACCAGGTTACCCTCCCCCCCCATTCGTTGGTATTATCAATTGCTAGCCCTATCTTGCTCCAAATCTTCACTTAGATACGCCCTCCATTTCCACTTGGGTTACAGCCGCCCTACGTCCCTAAGGAACTCTTTCTGCAGCTCAATTCCCCGAGCAGCCTCTGGCGATAGGTCAGCGACCTTGGGGTACACTTTTTCCACGCACCGCAGAGTCATTCTGTTTATTTCGGCATCAGACAGGTATATAACCTCGCCGCCATAGTCCTCCAAGATGCTTAGTGCCTCTAATACCCCATTATAGTGCAATCGACTGCTCTCAAAGTAGTTGGGCATGAAGACCTCGTCAACGCGGTCCCTCTGCCACTGCGTCAGAGCGTTATAGGCATCTAGGTTGATATAGATCTCCTGGCACTGATTTGGACACCATCCTGGCTGAATGGCATAGTTTACAACCTCTGGGTACTTCATATCATCTATGCCGCCAGTATCCCAGAAGGTACCTTCAATGGTACCCAGCTTTATTGCCATGTAGATCTCACCGCCAGGCATAGCCACGGGTACACCACCCATAGCTGAAAGGAATATAGCTTGAGGACCACCAGCTCGCATCTTGTGTCCCTTGAAATCCTCCCATTTATCTACTCGATAGTTGGGGAATGCGGCGTTAGGTCCCTGGGAACACCAACCGCCCCAGTGCATATTGACCTTGTTAGCTGCTGTCTCGACAAGGTCATATACCCGATACTTGGGGTCTCCACACATCCAGGCCCATCCTTCAAAGGCGTCAGCGCAACCAAAGGCGTTGCCATAGGCATGCATACCCTCGGGCAGGTCTCCACTATAGACCGTGGCCCAACCAGCATAGACATCTGTCATCCCCCCGGCAGTAGCACCGAACGCCTCGTCCGAGCTGGTTATGGAACCAACCGGGAGTAGCTCGATTTTCACCGTGCCTTGGGTTGCCTCTTCGATATCCTCAATCCAGGGCACTATACCGAGCGGCCAGCCAGCATCAGAAGAATCAAAGCACGGCTGGAATACCCACTCGGTCACCTCTGATGGAGGACCGTATTCCGGTGCTGGTGTTGGAGTAGGTGCCGGTGCTGGAGCCGGTGCCGGGGCAGGTGCCGGGGCCGGAGCCGGTGCCGGGGCTGGGGCAGGAGCCGGTGCCGGTGCAGCACAGCCAGCGAAAACCAGGCTTACCACCGCCACCATTAGTAACGCAATAAAAACCCTCTTCATCTTCAACCTCCTTTAAAAATTTCCCCCCAGGTTTAGGTTCTGTTTTTTTCAATTAATATCTTCTTTATTGCTACCTCCTCTCTCCATACTTTGGGCTATATTCTACCACACTTTGGCAAGCTGTCAAGTTACATCTAACTCGGTTTAACCGCCGACAGCACTGATAACAGGATGTCAAGCATCTTATCTGCCTCTTCCACAGTCATTATACAGGGTGGGCAAATAAACAGTCGGTTTCCGGCATAGCCGGCAAGAGGTCTAGCGAGAACACCTGCTGCAATCGTCTTGCGCCACAAATTCTCCTTCTCAGCTGCAGGGAATGGCGCCTTGGTTTTCTTGTCAGTAACTATGTCCAGCCCGATCATCAGACCCAGCGCGGTGAAACTGCCCACACAAGGGAGGGACATAAACTCAGCCTCAATACGCTCCGCCATATGCTTGCCTACCTTGGCGGCATTGTCGGCTACTTTCTCGTTAATAAATGCATTCAAAGTTGGTATCGAGGCAGCGGCACCTACCGGATGTCCGCTGTAGGTGTAACCGTGCCACAACGGGTGATCTTTCAAAACCTGGTAAACCGTATCATTGATGGCTACTCCGCCAAAGGGAACGAAGCCGTTACTAATCGCCTTAGCCATAGTCATTAAATCGGGAGTAACACCCCAGTTTTCCAGGGCGAACATCTTGCCGGTTTTCACAAAACCACTCTGAACTTCGTCACCGATTAGTAATATATTATGCTCGTCACATATCTTTTTTACCATCGGCCAGTATTCCGGCGGGGGCGCAATCATGCCACCAGCACCCATCACCGGCTCAGCCATAAAGGCAGCTACGGTTTGTACTCCCTCGCCCTCGATAACTTCAGCGAGGTATCGAGCACACTGCATATTGCAGCCAGGATACTTCAACCCAAACATACAACGATAACAATAGTAAGAAGGAATAAAGACGAAACCAGGTGTTGGCGGGCCAATACCCTGCCATACATTGCCTTTGCCTACAGATGTAGCCCAGGTGCCACCACCAAAGCCGTGATAGGCACCATAGAAGCAGATGACCTTCCATTTATTCATGCCTTGAAGAGCCCAGTACAACCGTGCCAGTTTAAGGGCAGAGTCAACAGATTCCGAACCACCTGAGGTGAAGTGAAAATGGTCCAGCCCCTTGGGGGTAACTTCAGCTAGCTTCTGAGCACACTCAATAGTCTTGGCGTTAGACCATCCAAACCATATATGAGTAGCACCAAGGTTAATGAGCTGTTCCTGTACGGCATCAGCGATGTCCTTTCGGCCATAGCCCAAAAGAGCATATCCTAACTGAGCTCCAATATCTATATACTCTTTGCCCTCTGTATCCTGTAGCCATACTCCGTGACCCTTTTCAAGCACAAAACCGACGTTTCGTCCCATAACGTAATATGGATGTAGAATGTGTTCCGCATCCCATTTAATGAGGTCTTCTGTCCGTTTACTAACCATCTTTCTTCTCCCCTTGCTTTATTTAATTATCTCCTCAAAAGGAGCGTATTGCAACCCCAGTGACTCAGCCACGAACTTATTGGTAACTTTACCCTTGAACACGTTCAGTCCTTTACTCAAGGCACAATCAGATTTCAGGGCTTCCAAATAACCCAGATTGGCTATCTTTAACGCATAAGGTAAGGTAGCGTTGGATAACGCCATGGTAGAAGTCCGTGGAACAATTCCCGGCATATTGGTAACACAATAGTGAATGACACCATCAACAACATAGATAGGGTCACTATGGGTGGTGGGATGTGTGGTCTCAATACAGCCCCCCTGGTCTACGGCAACATCAACGATGACCGAGCCGGGTTTCATACTCTTGACCATCTCTTTGGTAACCATAATGGGCGCCCTGCCTCCTTTAACCAGAACCGCTCCAATGACCACATCAGCTTCCTTAACTGCATTAGCAATGTTATACGGGTTTGACGCCAATGTCTCAAAACGTCCATGTAACACTTCACTCAAGTAACACAAACGATTAACATTCCTGGTCACCACAATAACCCGAGCCCCCATGCCCAGAGCCATCTCGGCAGCATTAGTTCCTACAGTGCCACCGCCAATAACAACCACGGTAGCCGGTAGCACCCCGGGGACACCACCCAGCAACTTGCCACTACCTTTATACATTTTCCCCAGATAATGAGCCGCTACCTGAGTGGCTAATCTTCCAGCGACCTCACTCATCGGGTTGAGCAAGGGAGTACTGCCATCAGACAGCTCTACCGTCTCATAGGCAATAGAAACTACCTCCCTATCCATAAGCACACGGGTTAGTTCCTCAACAGCAGCCAGGTGAAGATAGGTAAAGAGAATCTGGTCTTTCCTCAGTAACGGGTATTCAGGAGCGATAGGCTCTTTAACATGGTAAATCATGTCCGCCCGACCATAGACCTCTTCAGCTGTGCCTACTATAGTAGCTCCAGCCTTGATATACTCTTCGTCAGGAAAACCACTCCCTTCGCCAGCTCTCGTCTGCACCAGCACCTCATGACCTGCCTGAGTAAGCACTCCTGCCGCCATTGGTGGAGCACCAACCCGGTACTCCTCAGTCTTTATTTCCTTGGGAACACCGATAATCAATCCTTTTCCCCTCCTTTTTTAATAAAACAATAACGAGCCTCAGAGCATATTACCATGCTCATCAGCTCGTTTCCGTGCTTACAATTATTTGTTTACTTACTCTAGCCACAATGTTTAACCACGGGACAGAGGCACCACAAAATATAGACCCTGTTATTAAACTTATAGCACTAAATACGGTGAAAAACTAGCTACCAGCTTCGTTATTAATTTTCTAATGGTATAATTTTCATAATTTTACACACCCTAAAGTAACTCGTCAATCCAAGGTCAGCAATTTTTACATATAAATATAAACAGGAGATGTGCTTTTTAAGTGAAAATTATTCCAAAAAAAGTAAATATTCGGTCACTTCACAAAATTATTTTACGAGAAACGTAAAAATTATTTCTATTTTTCGGTGAGGAAGTGCTATAATTAGTGTCAAATTATACCTGGGAGGCTGCTATGGACGATGAGCTTGATAAAGAACTAATACAAGAGCTACAAAAAGATGGCAGGAAGGGCTATGTGGACTTAGCCAGCAAGCTAAACGTGACCGAGGGTACTGTGCGCAGAAGGATTAAGCATCTTTTGCAAAGAGACATCATAAAGATAGTTGCCGTGCCCGATGTGCGTCTGCTAGGTTTTGGCTTTGTCTGCATTATGGCACTACAAGTTTCGATAACAGACCTGAGAAAGGTGGCAACGAATCTGGCTCAAAATGAACACGTATGCTACCTGGCATTTGTTACCGGCAGGTATGACCTCATCGCCATCGTTGTCGCCAAGTCGCCTGAGGAGTATCGCCGCTTTTTGGAAAGCGAACTGTATACCATCCCCGGGGTATTAAGAACTGAAGCCTTTGTCAACCTAGATGTCATCAAAGGGTCAACAAGTTTACCAGACACTACCCAGCTTATCAGTAAGTTCGATATTTCCTCACTGGGTAAAACCAGGAAATCAGTTAACCAGGCATCCACCAACACACCCAAGACGAAATAGCATGTGAGCGACGTCCCGTAACTATTGCCAATAATCTGACAGGGAGCCACCATCAAAGCAAACAGCAGAAAGACTAAAAGCATTGAACAATGCCAATAGAAAGCATAGAATAAAAAAGTAAATGATATTACGTCCGGCTAATATCGCTGGACTAAATAGGAGAAATATCATGCCAGAGCAAATCGACGAACTAAAGAAACTAACCGCTATCGCCACTGACCTGGGGCTTTCTGCTGAATTGAGGACTAAAGCTATTCAACTGATTGGCGGATCCGGTACCCATGATGCACTCCTTGTCTTACTGGAACTAGCAGCTAATGAAAAATTAATTACTGAGGAAAGAGACCTCGCCCTCAAGCACGCCAGGGAAATAATAAGGTCGGGCCATTAACTACCCCCTGCTTAATAACAAAGCCCGCGGTTAGACCAATGAGTATTGATATTGGCATCATAGGACTAGCCAAGAGCGGCAGGACAACCATCTTTAATGCCTTAACCAAGGGTAAAGCCGATACCGGAAGTCCAGCCTCGCATATTGGAATAGCTAAGGTTGCTGAGCCCCGCCTCAATACCCTGGCTGATATGCTTCACCCCAAGCGAGTGGTGCCAGCCGAGGTAAGGTATATTGATATCGGTGCTTCAGTTAAGAGTTTAGCTGAAGAAAAGATGCCAAGCGACCAGTTCCTGGGTCAAATTAGCAATGTAGACACCCTCATCAATGTCGTTCGAGCCTTCACCGATGAGAGCATACCACATCCTGAAGGCAGCCTTGATGTTAAGCGAGACATTGCCGCCATGAATCTGGAGCTTGCTTTCTACGACTTGGCTATTATCGAGAGAAGACTGAAGAGAATAGAGGATTCCCTGAAAGGAGCTAAACCACCTGAGCACCAGGTCCTTCTTCGGGAACAAGAGCTGCTAGCCAGAATCAGGGGTAGTTTGGAAAAAGATACCCCCGTCCGGGAACTGAGCCTGACCAAAGATGAGCTCAAAACCATTGCCGGCTATCAGTTTCTCACTGCCAGGCCGCTGTTAATACTGGTTAATACTGGAGAGGAACAGCTACCTCAGTCGACATCTTTAGAAGCGGAGCTAAACTCACACTTTTCCCGACCAAAATGCCGCCTAATTACCGTCTGCGGTAAGCTGGAAATGGAACTGGGGCAATTAGAGAATAGTGCTGCTGATGAACTCCGCGCTGATTTCGGCATAAGCGAATCCGGGCTTGACCGCATTATCAAAATATCCTACGAGCTGCTGGGGCTAATTTCATTCTTCACCACAGTCTCAGGCGAGGTTAAAGCCTGGTCTATTAAACATGGTACCGAAGCGGTTAAAGCCGCCGGTAAAATTCACTCCGATATGGAAAGGGGCTTCATCCGGGCCGAAGTAACCAGTTACGATGACTTTGTGAAGTGTGGCAGTCTGGGCGAAACCCGCAAGAAAGGTCTTTTACGCTTAGAGGGTAAGAACTATATCGTCCAGGATGGCGATGTCATTACCTTCCTGTTCAATATATAGCCATAAAGCCTGAAGGAGCTGGGGTGACCAGTAGTCTGGTAACTGAACAATTGAGGCAATTGCCAAACAGCCCCGGTGTCTACCTTCTCAAAGACGCTGAGGGGAATATATTGTATGTCGGCAAGGCAGCTAACCTTCGCCACCGGGTAAGGTCATATTTTGGCGCCTGGCAAAGGCTATCACCGAAACTGCAGCGAATGGTATCCCGGGTTAATGAGCTTGACTTCTTTATTACCGGTTCGGAGCAGGAGGCTCTTATCCTTGAGTTAAACCTGATAAAGAGGCATCACCCCCGGTACAATGTCCGACTCAAAGACGATAAGACCTTCCCCTACCTCAATATAAAACTCAATGAAGATTGGCCCAGAGTCCATATCACCCGCTATCTGGAAGAGAACGGGGGGCGTTATTTTGGTCCGTTTGCCAGTGCCAAGTCAATACGCCAGACCCTGAAGGTGATAAAGGAGATTTTTCCCTTCCGCTCCTGCTCCAAGCCCATCACCGGCACCAACTCCCGACCCTGCCTTGAGTATCATATAAAACATTGTCTGGGTCCGTGCATTGGCGCCGTGAGCCAAGAGGACTATGCCGAGGTAATCAAGCAGGTAATCCTTTTTCTTGAGGGAAAGCAGGAAAAGATAGCCCAAGAGCTGGAAGGCAAGATGAAAAAGGCGGCTAAAGCTTTAGACTTTGAAAAGGCGGCTTTGTTCCGAGACCAGATTCAGGCGATAGACAGAGTTGTTGAAGGACAGAGGATTGCTACCACGGTAAGGGGAGAGCAAGATGTTATCGCCTTCGCCGAGGATAAAGACCAGTCTTACGTCCAGGTCTTCTTTGTTCGCAATAACAAACTGACCGGTCGGGAGAGCTTTGTCCTGCAGGGCACCCGCTATGAAGAGCCACGACAAATAATGACCAGCTTTATCAAGCAGTTTTATAGCTCCAATCCTTATATCCCTCCATTAATACTGCTTCAATATCCGGTAGAAGACATGGCGGTTATTAAGGGCTGGCTGCAAAGCAAAAAGGGAGCTAAGGTTAATATTCAGGTGCCCCGCCGCGGTAACAAATACCAACTGGTCAACATTGTCGCTGAAAACGCCCAGCAGGGTCTGGAGCAACTCAAGATTAAACAGCTAGCCACCCCCACATCACTGGCGGCTGCTTTAGCCGAGATACAGGAAAAGCTCCACCTGTCCCACCTCCCCTCCCGAATGGAAGGCTACGATATCTCCAACATACAGGGGAAAGATGCCGTGGGCAGCATGGTTGTCTTTGACAAAGGAAAACCGAAGCCATCTCACTATAGACGTTTCAGAATCAAAACGGTTGCCGGTGCCGATGATTATGCCATGCTCCAGGAAGTGCTGTCACGGCGCTTCAAGCACATTGGTGAGGCTACCGATGCCTGGGCAATCCTTCCCGACCTTGTCCTCATTGATGGCGGTAAGGGACAGCTTAGCGCCGTCCGAACCGTAATGAAGGAAGTTGGGGCTGAGTCCATCCCCACCGCCAGCTTAGCCAAAGAGAATGAGGAAATCTTTATTCCACAGCAGACAGAACCGATTATTTTACCCCGCAGTTCTCCCGGACTGCAGCTATTACAGCGTCTCCGGGACGAGGCACACCGCTTTGCCATAGGTTACTACCAGAAGGTACATAAGAAGGAAACCTTTACCTCATCGCTGGATGCTATTCCCGGCATCGGACCCGGGCGCAAACGTGCCCTGCTGAGGAAATTCGGTTCCGTCCAGGCTATCAGGGAAGCATCTGAAGAGGACCTAGCTGCGGTAAGCGGTATGACTCGGAGTGCAGTCAAGAAAATAAAGGAGTGCCTGTAGCAAATGCCGGCTAATTTACCACCCCAATACTTTGAGGCTGAGAAACGATTCCGTGAGGCTAAAACCCCGGCCGATAAGATAGACGCCCTGGAAGATATGCTGGCGATTATGCCCAAACACAAGGGGACTGACCACCTCAAGGCAGAACTGAGAGGCAGAATTGCCAAGCTAGCCCAGATGGCGGGGAGAAAGCTAGCTACCCAGCGGGCGTCAATGATGATAGATAAGGAGGGAGCCGCCCAGGTAGCGGTCGTCGGTATGCCCAATGCCGGCAAGTCCCAGCTGGTTGCCACCGTTACCAACGCCTCCCCCACCGTCGCCGACTACCCCTTCACCACCCACCAGGCTACCCCGGGAATGATGGAGTTTGAAAATATAAAAATACAGCTGATTGATACCCCACCCCTGGCCGAGCAGGCTATGGAGTGGTGGCTGCCTCATATGATTCGGCGGGCTGATGGTATCTTGATAATGGTGGATTTAAGCAACGCCCCCCTCGACCAGCTGAAAACCATCCTCACCGAGCTGGAGAGTAAGAAGGTGCAAATTTGGGGAAACGAGGCTAAGACGCTAATCGTGGGTAACAAGATAGACTTAGAGAATGCCAGCCGGAACTACCAGGCGTTACTAAATAAATATGAAGGACAATTGCCGGTTATAGCTATCTCCGCCAGAGACGGCACCGGGTTAGAAGAGCTAAAGCATAAAACCTACCAGGTGCTCAATATCCTCCGGGTATACACCAAGACACCGGGGCAGAAACCCGACCTCACCGACCCCCTAATCCTGGAGAGGGGAAGCACCCTGGAGGATGCGGCGGCTGCCGTCCACAAAGACTTTGCCGCCCAGTTAAAGTATGCCCGCATCTGGGGCTCGGGCAAGCACGACGGCATCATGGCCAAAAGAAACCACATCCTTGAGGACGGGGATATTATAGAACTGCACATGTAAAGGAGGTGGCTCCAGTGGCAAAAGTAATCGTGGTTTACGAGTCAAAGTATGGCAATACCAGGCTCGTGGCGGAAAAGATTGCTGAGGGGATGAGGGAGGTCTCAGGCATAGAAACAGCCCTTAATGAACTGAAGGAGGTTGACAGGAACCGACTTGCCGAGTTTGATGCTATTCTGATAGGCTCTCCGAACCATATCGGCAGGCATACCGGCGGTATCAAAAAGTTCATCAACGAGCTTGGCAAGCTCAATTTAGCCGGAAAAGCGGCGGCTGTTTTTGATACCTACCTGAGCAAGGACTTTGAAAAAGCGGCCAAGAAAATGGAGAAGCAGATAGGTGAGAAGGCTCCGGGACTGAAACTGATAGCTCCCGGCTTATCCGTAAGAGTTGACGGGATGAAAGGTCCCATTACTGAAGGCGAGCTCCCCAAATGCAAAGACTTCGGGGTCAAAATCGCCAACCAGTTAAAAGGCTGAGTGTAGCATTAAACAGAACCCTTGAGGACGGGGATATAACTGCATCTGTAGTACTTCAAAATGATGATGCACCCTTAACTTAAAGGGTTTGAGTGGGTGCTTTCCATTCGCCGAATGCTTGAAATAAACAGTCAGCTAAAGACTGTAATATAACTTTTGGATTTTCAAATAACCTAGCGCTATCCTCGACCAAATCTGCTTTAAACATGCCCCCAGGAAGCTGCGCCACCTTCGATTTATCTGCCTCGCTTGGTTTAAATTCTACCCGGTCAAGGTTGGAGATACTAAATCTAAAACGGAAAGGCCCATAGTAGCAAATCTTTGTATAAAGATTCTTAGTAAAACTTATGAAATCTGAAAGTACCCCTACTTCGTTTACCCAAAAAAGAAGGTGAGGATTGTTGTTTCGTTCACGGACATGAGTTTGCCACAGAGCATTGACTGTTCCGTTTCGGTGCAGTTCTACCCAATAGATTACTGCTTCTGGTCTCGCCGTAGTTGGATATGGAACCTCCTGTTTCATAACAATTTGTGCACCATGTAGGGATGGATACCAAAAAAATGTTGCCCCACCGGTTAGTCTGCTCTGCGGATATGAGTTGCTTCTTAGCCATTCTCGCATATCCGCACTCGAATAATTTACTCTGTCTCCCACTAGCAACTGTGGGCAAATTACAGCTTGGCTTACGCTTATATTAGGTGGAAAGAACTTCCGTATGTAGTTAATCTCTGAGGAATCCAGAAACTGCTCTGCTATTTCAATTCCCCTTTGCACCCTAGTATAGGCATCTCTCACCTCAGGTTCACTCATCTTTATTGTTCTACGTAAGCCTCGTTTATAATAGCGCTGTTCGTTATATCCCTGGACCATATGTGGACCCAGCCAGCTCTCAGGATGCCATACAACATAAACCACATGCCCAGGTTTTTGTGATATTGGAACTTCCCTAATCCATAAATCAGGCAGGTGAGGTGAAATAGTTTCAGTCAGAATATCTTCCAATCTACTTTCAAAATTCGGAACTGGCTCAGTGCCGTAGTCACTACAAGGAATCGCCTTTTTTTCTGTCCCATCAGAGACATGTCTTTCTGGTATTCCGTAAATAATGACCCCTCCCTTAGTATTAGCAAAAGATGATATATCTTTTGCTATCTCTAACTTAAGCGTTTTGCTGAATGGTGCTTCGGATTTGTATTCAAGAGTCATGCTCTCAGCAACCTCATCATCAACTAAATGTTGTATCCACGCCTCTAATTCTTCATCAGTATACTGAGAAATGTGCTTTTGGAGCATCGGCTTCTCCTTTTCAACTTAATGAAAATATCTATGATAATATAGCCCATCTAGTAAACATACTCTGATTATATCTCCTACGGAGAGCTAGCGCCACTTGTTAACACAGTAAAGAACCAAAACACACCATCAAACAACTTAACCCCAACTACACAATGAAGTAATTTATCAAAACCCTAACCCCTGTATCCCCTTCCCCTTAGTAAGGGGAAGGGGAAGATTTGTTTAAGTGGGGCTAACGCCCCTCTAACACCTTCCCTATCACCAACCCAGAAAGGAGCATCAAAGAGAGGCTTCGCCTCTCTTATTTAATTATTTCCCCCTCTCCTTTCAAGGAGAGGGGGATTAAGGGGGAGAGGTTGACAGGTAGTGTGTCTGTAAAATAGGGAACGGTTCGTCAAATTGTTATCGTGTCTGGGCTGGTGTTATACTGGAGAAGCTACCGAGTAGGTGCGGAATGTTTTGATAGGAAAGTGACTTAACAGGTGACGAAAGAAGGATGAAAGCGATAACAACGAAAGACCTGACCAAGTGCTTTGGTAACTTGGTTGCGGTGAATAGGGTTAGCCTGGACATAGAAGCGGCGGAGGTATTTGGTATGCTCGGACCCAACGGCGCCGGGAAAACGACTTTTACCAAAATACTGTCCACCCTGCTTAGACCAACATCAGGCTATGCTGAGGTATGGGGAAACGATGTCGTGCTGAAACCGGACGAGGTGAGACGGTGCATCGGAATTGTTTTTCAGGACCCGGCTATAGATGAGAAACTAACAGCCAGAGAGAATCTTGAGTTCCATGCCCGGATGTATGGCATCAGCCGTAACCAGCGAGAAAAGAGAATAGCTGAGGTGTTAGACCTGGTTGAACTGACAGACAAAGCTGATATTCAACTGGAGGCCTATTCCAGTGGGATGCAGCGACGACTGGAAATCGCCCGGGGGCTCATGCATCACCCGAAGGTCTTATTCCTGGATGAGCCGACCCTGGGACTGGATGTGCAAACGAGGCGGCATATTTGGGAGTATATAAAATCATTGAACCGCAGAGAAGGTGTCACCGTATTCTTGATGACCCACTATATGGAGGAGGCGGATTACCTCTGCGGAAGAATAGCCATTATAGATGAAGGCGAGATAATTGCACTGGACACGCCGGCGAATCTAAAGCGGTTAATCGGTAGCGATGTCATTACCATCCAAACCGATGCTAAATCAGGTCTGGGAAATCTTCTCCGCAACTTCGCCTGGGTAGACTGGGTGACTGAAAACAATACAGCCGTAAATATCGGGGTAAGGCGTGGGGAGACAAAGATTCCGCAGATTGTAATTGCTGCTCACCAGGCCGGGATAAGCATAAAATCAATAAGTATCCGCGAGCCAGACCTAGAAGATGTGTTCTTAAAGTTTACCGGGAGGAAAATGCGTGACGATGAGGGAGATGCCAGGCAACATTTTAGAAGAGTGGTCAGAGCCTTTAGGCGGAAGAGGTAAGCAGTGGAACTTTCGTTAATCTATACCCTGTGGCTGAGGGAGATGAAGAGATTTTTCCGCATGAAAAGCCGTCTGCTCGGTTCCCTTGGTGTGCCGGTATTCTTTCTCATCTTCCTCGGAATGGCGCCAATCCGACTGCCTGCTGATTCACCGGGCGGTTACATAAGTTTTCTAACCCCGGGAATCATCGGCATGATACTCCTGTTCGCATCAATGGGTGCCGGAATGTCTGTCTTGTGGGACAAGCAATTCGGCTTTCTTAAGGAAATAATGGTCGCCCCGGTTCGGAGGTACACTATTGTCCTGGGAAAGACGGCAGGTGGAGTGACAACGGCGCTTGTTCAGGGACTGCTGATATTACTACTGGCACTGCCACTCGGTCTGCAACTGATGGGGACCAGCCATCAATTCAGCCTTGGCGGGCTAACTCTGGGCTTTTTGTTGGCAATAGGTTTCATGATTCTTATTGGTCTTACTTTTACCGGTCTTGGAGTCTCCTTTGCTTCCAGGATGAAAGACTTTCATGGTTTTCAACTCATATGGAATTTTATAGTCTTTCCTGTCTTTCTTCTTTCCGGTGCCCTATTCCCGATAGACGTTTTCCCACAGTGGCTTCAGTATCTAGCCTACCTCAATCCGCTAACTTACGGAGTTGACGGCTTACGGGGCAGCCTCATCGGAGCCAGCCAATTTCCTATCTTTTTAGACCTTGCTATCCTGCTCGCAACCAGCGTAGCTATTATTTTCATCGCAGCATATCTGTTTACTAAAACCGAGGTTGACTGAGGGATGAAGTAATCTATTAACCCTATCCCCTTTATCCCCTTCCCCTTAGCAAGGGGAAGATTCGTTTAAGAGGGGCTAACGCCCCGCTAACATTCCCCTTATCACTGCTCTAAAACAAGGAGTCTCAAAGAGAGGCGAAGCCTTTCTTATTTAATTAATTCCCCTCTCCTTGGAAGGAGAGGGGAATACAGGGGGAGAGGTTGATAACCCTTCTTAATGGCTATTGATGTTTGCCAAACTATGCTATACTCTTAGGCAAAACATTGAGGCAAGGAGGATAATCAAGTGGCAAAGACCTCTACGGGATTAGAAGAAAATGTTGCCGGGCTATTATGTTATGTCCTGGGTTGGATAAGCGGTATTATTTTTATCCTGCTAGAGAAGGAAAACAAGTTTGTCCGCTTCCATGCTGTGCAATCAATTTATGTCTTTGGTGCCCTTACCATCGTCAGCATTATCCTCGGCTGGATACCGATTATCGGCGCTATCATCGGCTGGATTATCTCCATAACCGGGTTCATACTGTGGATAGTATTGATGGTCAAAGCTTACCAGGGAACAATGTATAAGCTGCCGTGGTTTGGCAACCTCGCCGAGAAACATATTTAGCCGCTGAAAACTCGCGGGTAACCACCCTGAGCAGCCTCCAATAGAGGCTTTGCCGCTTCTTTTTTATCAATTACTATTCTAAAATTTGTATTGACTTTTGCAAATAGCGCCTATTCAGTGTATAATATATTTGTTAGTTTTAGTTTAGGGCATTACATACTTTTTCATGATACCTCTAATAACTCAGTTTAACCCAAGTGTTGGATGACCCAGACTCTAACAATAATTTAAAAGAGAGGAGGTCATCTAATGAGTTTTGAGGACAAGTCACTCCAGTGCTCCGATTGTGGGGCTACCTTCACCTTCAGCGCTGAGGAACAAGAGCTTTTCCAATCCAGGGGCTATACTAATGAGCCCAAGCGCTGCCCGGCATGCCGTCAGGCAAGGAAGTCAGAACGTTACGGAAACGACAGCTACGGATCCAGACGCCAGATGTTTCCCGCGAAATGCGCCGAGTGCGGCAAAGATACCGAAGTACCCTTTGAACCTCGCGGTGATAGACCAGTTTACTGCAGCGATTGCTACCGCAAAGTAAGACCGAATAGATAAGGCAGGTTAAACCTTAAGACATACATGGGCCGGGGATACCTGGCTCGTGTATGTCTTTAGAAAGTAGTGATGTATCATGCCAATAGAAGTTGCGATACGTGAAGGCGAATCACAAGACTCGCTATTACGGCGCTTTCAAAGGATGGTACAGGTGAGTGGAATCATGCGCGACGCAAGAGCTCATCGTTATTTTCTGTCTAAACAAGAAGCGGCACGACTCAAAGCAAGAAAGAACGCAAGAAGAAGACAAAGCAGTTGACCGGCAACTGAACAGTAATAGCCATAACCTGATTAAAGGAGGTATTAAGATGAAGATATATGTGGGGAACTTATCTTACGATGTCACTGAGGAGGAGTTACGCCAAGAATTTACAGCTTTTGGAGAGGTTGAATCTGTAAGTATCATAACGGACAAGTATACTGGACGGCCGAAAGGATTCGGGTTTGTTGAAATGCCAACAGTGTCTGAAGGTCAAGCTGCAATTACTGGTCTGAACGGGAAAACTTTAAAGGAACGGACGCTAAATGTTAATGCGGCTCGACCCCGCTCTGATAACAGAGGCGGCGGGTCGTATGGTGACAGGAGAGGTGGAGGTGGAGGTGGAGGTTCTTACGGAGAAAGACGGCGAAGATATTAGACTGCTCAGGCATGGTTTGAACATTACACCAAAATCTGCCATCAAATAAGTCGAACCAACTATGCAGTGAAGTAATTTATTTAACCCTATCCCCTTCCCCCTAATAAGGGGAAGGGGAAGCTTTTTTTAAGAGGGGCTAACGCCCCGCTAACACTCCCCTATCACTGCTCTAAAACAAGGAACATCAAAGAGAGGCTGTGCCTCTCTTTTTAATTAATTACCCCTCTCCTTGGGGGAGGAGAGGGGTAATACAGGGGGATACATTTAAGAAATAGTCTAAATTGTCTAGTTGATATTATAGGTTAGAATCTGTAGTTCATCACCGCCGAGCAGGTCAGAGCCCTCGGTATCTACAGGATAAGTAATGGTGCAGTTTTCCACCACACCCATACTCGTCGTAAATATAGAGCCGTATATCTCCGTGTTTTCTTCAACCTTGATACCGAAACTGATTTCAGGAGCATATAGTAAACCCTTTATATAATCGCAATTCTCACATTTGATACTTCCAGCGATAGCCGCAATAAGAGGCATGTTATCCGGCTCAAGTCTAGACACCTCTATTTTTATATCGCCCTCTTCGGCAATAAAGTTCCCCGCTCCCATAATACTGGAACCACCTTCCAGGTGAATGGTTATGTTATCTTCCATCTTTTCAGAACCCTCAACATAAACAGTGCCGCCAAGTGTCACCTCAGCCCCTTCTTGAATTTTCAGGTACCCGGTGATATAGACTGGTCCCAAAGTGTGGGTGCCGGCACCGAGTATCAGATTCCCCTCAATAATACCCCCGTTCTGTGCCTCTGTCTTGTACGGTTCCGTATCTAACAAGTCGAACTCATAGGTGGCGTTCTCGGTAATATCCCCGGTAACCACGCTATCCTCGACTGTAACCTCCCCACCGGCATAAACATCGCCATCAATAGTCGAGCCTTCAAGTACCAGGTCGCCACTAGTAACCGTGATGGCTTTGCCGAAGAGATTGAGCTTTATATGGAGATATGACTCGATTGTGGTACTGGAGCCGTCAGCACTGGTGGCTGTGGAAGTTATCTTATAGGTGTTCCCGCCCATATCCTCCGCAGTAACAGTTACATTTCTATCATTCACCTGTGAAGATAAGGATTCTGGGCCAAATGCCCCTGAACCGTTACCCAATTCACAGGCGGTGTATTGTATGCCAGAACTCGCCGCGTAAAGCTCCATCGTGTTACTATCAATGTTTCGATGATAGTTGAGGCTGGTGCTGGCCAGACCCGCACCCGGAATTACCAGCAGGCTACCCAGTGCCAGCATGATTAGAGCCATTATCAGGGCTTGCCCCGACTCCCTGTTCTTTAGAAACCTCATTTTTTACCCTCGTTATTCTGAGCCTATCCTTTGGGCAATTTCATAGCTTCTTTCTACCACAACTTCGCCCTTGGTAACCTTCGCAGTAAGGTTATATGTGCTAGAGTCTGCGGTGCTAAACACAATATCCAGGACATCAACCTGCCCGATAATCATGGTCTCGGCAGTCAAATTGTCTGAAGAGTCATAAACCTGGCGCTTCAGCTTATTGCTATCAACGGAATAAACAACTTTATTGTCATTGATCTCGTCCATATCAATCGGGATGTCAAGAGTTAACGGAAAACCGCTGGGAGCATCAAAAATCAAATTCCTCGCCATCTGAACATCGCACGAAACCCAGCGACCTGCATTCTGCACCTGGCACAAGGCAATATTATGGTCATTAGCCTTTTGATGATTATTCAAAAAGGTCGCTGTAGTCATCGTCAACGCTGGCATAATAATACCCAATATAGCTACCCCGATTGCCAATTCAATCAGGGTAAATCCTCTTTCCCCTCTTTTCATCAGACTGCACCGCCCACCTTATAGTCTGAAAGCATCATTATTTGCTCATTATTACGCTTAATCACGACTGTTATACTTTGAAGTTCAAAATCTCCCCCATCCGGGCTACCAATAGTTTCGGGAGCGCTTATTCCAACTCCATAGCCCTCCTCAACCAGGTCCTCAGAAATATCAATTAGCTGGTAACATTTCTCGGGATTAACGGGGTCGTACTCTACTACCGGTATATAATCCTGAGCTTTAATATATTCCAGCTGCGATTTACCCAAGCTCTCGGCAACCACCCTCTCCTGACCCACTGCTATCGCCTTAAATGTGGTTCCCAGCCCACTCAGGAAAGCAACAGCAGTAATGCCCAAAAGAGCTAGAGCTATCAGTGTTTCAATCAGTGAAAATCCCTTTTCGCTCCTCATTCCCCTACCATAAACAAGCCCCAAATAACTCTCTCATTCTCATTATTGCTTACCCAAGAGTCACTTTCAATAGCAAATACAGCCCTTGTCGTACTCATACTTTGGTACTAGTTCCGATTATATATATCACTCATACTTTGGTACTAGTTCCGATTATATATTAAGCGCGTTGCCCAGCCGTTTGGATAACAAAAAGATTTCCTAATTGATGTCAAGCCCTTAATTGGCTATTGATTGTAATTCCTCACCGCAGTACACTGTTTTCTGGGGAGGAATGAGTGGTCCAGACTGAGGAGCTTTAGCTGCCTCGCGCG
>Ga0307380_10000229_pt1 | contig 97897 bp, 93 predicted proteins | sample UN3MG_FD_202239 | JGI IMG/M metagenome (GOLD analysis project Ga0307380, IMG submission 202239) | Soil microbial communities from Risofladan, Vaasa, Finland - UN-3 | ecosystem: Environmental > Terrestrial > Soil > Coastal area > Acid sulfate soil | place: Finland: Risofladan, Vaasa | collected...
TAACGGCGGTCGACTATGGGGCAGGATATTCTCCGGTCTCTGTCTTCTCGATCGATCTTGACGGAGATGGTGACAATGACCTGGCGGTAGCTAACAGTGAGTCTGACAATGTTTCCATTCTGAAGAACAACGGTGACGGGACGTTTCAAACGGCGGTCGACTATGGCGCAGGAGATGGTCCGTTCTCTGTCTTCTCGATTGATCTTGACGGTGATGGTGACAATGACCTGGCGGTAGCTAACAGTGAGTCTGGCAATGTTTCCATTCTATTCAACCGGCTGCTGACGTCCTGCTGCCAGGGTATCACCGGCAACGTGGACGGTGATCCGGGTGAGATTGTGGATATCGGTGACCTCACATATCTCATCCGCTACCTTTTCATCCCGCCCAACGAACCGCCCGATTGCCTGTCGGAAGCGAATGTCGACGGCGACCAGGGAGGTATTGTCGACATAGGCGATCTGACGGGGTTGATCGACTACCTGTTTATCAGCAACACGCCCCCGGCGGCCTGTCCATAGGGGGCGAGATTTCGGGCAAGCCCGGCGACCCTGCTGCGGAATTCCGCCCGCTCGCGAACCGGCGCCGGCCGTGCTCGCGATCAGCAGTCTTCTGAATCTGCCCGGGGCGGCCCTCCCGGAAACCTGCCGGATTCCGGGTTTCGGAACCGGCCGAGGAGGGGCGTGTATAATGTAACAAGGTTGTGAAGAGTTGCGGCAAAGTGGTGTTCCGTGGTCGATTATTTTTTCTTGACCACGGGCGGCTTTGTCGGTATATTTGGAAACAGATTGAATGCTAACCTACTTGGGCACCAAAGGAAGGGTACACTTATGAGACAATTACTTACCGCCGGTCTGGTCGTTTTGGCCGCCCTGGCCGTTGCCGCCGCGCCGGTTTTTGCCGGCAATTGCGCTTCTTCTGACAAGGGTTCAGCCGGAAATACCTGTTGCGCCGGCCAGGCCAAGTCGGCGTCGGGTCGCGTCTGCACGCCTGACGAGCAGGCTGCCTGCGCCGTTAAGCTGGGCGTGCCCCTTGAAAAATGTGCGGAGCTGTGCAAGTCCGGCAAGGTCCAGAAAGTTGACATGTTGATCAAGGGGATGGAGGGCGGCACGTGTGAGCCCGTCATTACGGCCGGCCTGGAGAAGGTTGATGGCGTGATCAGGGTTTGCAGCATCTCGTCCGAGAACGGCTGCGTCTCAATGTGCGTCGATCCGTCAAAGGTCCAAACCGCCACCCTGGTCGAGGCGGTAGCGAAACAGGGCTATCAAGCCCAAATCGTTCCGGCCGTGGCTACATCGACGACCGTCGAGGCCGTCAAGACGGCGGGCGCAGGCGACAAGGCCGTCTGCCCAATGAGCAAGGCGGCGTGCCCTTCCACCTGCTCGGCAAAGGCCAAGGACGCCAAAGAGGTCAAGAAGGACAAAGGCGACGACAGCCGGTAGGTTGCAGACTGCAAGTACAAAGCGGGAGGCTTGCCTCCCGCTTTTTTTATGGGGGGACGTTCTGGTTGGAGATTGGACATCTGCCGAATAAGGGTTATAGTATGACCGGCACCCGGGTTCCGTCCGACGGCCCGTGCATAACCTGAAACGCCAGTGCGCCACGGTCGGTCAGGAATAGCTGACGTGCATCGCAGAATATATATCTTCGTGACTCTTCTCGGATTGGCGGCCGGCGGCACGCAAGCCGCCAAGTACGCCGGTGAAGCGTTCTCGCTCGGTGTCGGAGGCCGGGGTCTGGCCCTGGGCGGGGCAGTCGTGGCCGGGCCGTTTGACGGCACTGCGGCCTACTGGAACCCGGCCGGAATGAACCGCCTTGACGGAAGGCTGCTGACCGCCATGCACGCCGAGACGTTCGGCTCCCTGCTCAACCACGACTACGTTTCGTACATCGATGCCCGCGGCTCGGACAATTCGCTTGTTCAGGCCTTTGGATTCTACGTCTACTATCTAGGTGGGGGAGGCATTAAGATCACGCGCCTGAACGAGTTCAGCCGACCGGTGGTAGAGCGTGAGGAGTCGCACGGCGACTGGCTTTTTTCGGCCGCCGTCTCGGGCAGGATCAAGTCGCGCGTCGATTTCGGTCTGGCCGCCAAAGTGATCTATCGCGACATAGGCACCGAATCCGGATACGGCCTGACGATGGACGCCGGGGCCTTGTACCGGGTAAACGATTACGCCCAACTGGGGCTGGCCGTCGCCGATATTACCACCGGGTTCATCCGCTATTCGGGCGCTACGTTCGGCACCGACGGGAACACCGAGTCCATCTACCCGACCGTCAAGCCCGCCCTGATGGTCGAGTATACGTACAGTGATTTCACTGGCCGGGCATTGGCCGGCGGCGATATCAAGTTCGAAGGTATCAGGGCGGCGGCCCAGTTCTGGAGCCGTGACATCTCGCTGGATACGCACTGGGGCTGGGAAGTCAGCTATCGCGAGATGGTCTTCGGCCGGGCCGGGTTCGATATCGGCCGGTTCACGGCCGGAGGGGGGGTGGACGTCAGCAATGTCACGGTTGATTTCGCCTACCTGCACCACGACGATCTTGACGAAACGTACCGCGTGAGCGCGGGCTACCGCTTCTGATCAGAGCCGGGCCCGGCCCGGGGGCGGTGGCGCAATCCGTTAATCTCAAGATCAAGACCTCCTGTCTGTAAACCCGATCACAGCGACATCATCCTGACGAGTTCCGACCTCGTCTCGCGCTTGCGCTGGGCCGCCGGTGTGCTTTATTGGCACTGTCACAACATTTGGCGGCTGATGCGGAGGCGAGCAAATGAACCTGTACGTGGTGCAGCATGCCGTGGCCCGGCCGGAGGAAGAAGACCCGAGCCGAGGCCTCTCCGAGGAGGGCCGGGCCGATATCGAGAAGGTGGCATCGTTTGCGTCCCGGTACGCGGGCATCACCGCCGGCACGATCGTGCACAGCGGTAAACCTCGAGCCGAACAGACGGCGGCGGTGCTGGCCGATCACCTTCGACCGGCCGGCGGGATGACGGCGGCCGACGGTCTGGCGCCCATGGACAACCCGTCGGTCTGGGCCGCCCGGCTGGCGGATACGCACGAGGATACGATACTGGTCGGGCACCTGCCGCACCTCGCCCGCCTGGCGGGCCTGCTCCTGTGCGGGAACGAGAGCAGGCTTCCGGTGGCCTTCGAGAACGCCGGTATAGTGTGCCTGTGCAGGGATGATCTCGGAGTGTGGTCAGTCGGTTGGATGCTTACCCCCGCCATCCTGCCGTAATACCGAGCGCGTCACTGTGTGTCGGGAAGCAAGAATTCCAGGCTGTCGGTCAGGATTTGTTCGGCAAACGCCCTGCCGTCCGGCCACGTAGCTTGAACAACAAACATGCCGCGCAATTCGTCCGACCTGTAGCCGGTTGCCTTGTCCAGAGGGTACTGCCTCTTGAGCGCCTCAAAGACGCCCGGCGCAAGAGTCTGCACGTCGCCGTGGCACTTCAGGCACAACGGCACGGTGCGGATGGGCTTGTAAAAGCGGTAGATCGAGACGCTGTCCGCAATGGTCCACGATTCCATGTACGGCGCCGCCGACGTATCGGCAAACCTGCTCAGGATGACTGCCTGCATCGTATCCGCCCGGTTGTTCGGGTTGCGGTTCCGATCGCTCACCCGTCTGATCGACCAGTTGCCGGTCGCGTACCGGGAGGCGATTTCCGGTGCCATGTTTCGGCAGACCGCGATGGCATCGACCGCGTCACCGCTTGACAGGGCTGCCATCAGTTCACCTTTGAGTTCGCGCGAGAAGTCGGCGATGAGTTTCTCGGCGGCGTCATGGTACAGGATCGTATCCTGGCTGAACTGGGCCCCGGCCGTTGCCGGTTCCGTTTCGCCGGCCTGTTTATCGGACTCAGCCGTACATCCTGCCAGCAGCCCCGCGAAGAAGCACAGTAACGCATATCTCAGCATAGGATCCTCCGTGTGAGACCACAGTATAGGCCGGACACTTCGCAGGCGGCAAGCGGAAAAAGGAGGCTGCGGCGTCACCGGGGGGCAGGGACGGTCGGGCGTGATCAGGTGTAGCGGTTGCGACCGGCGGGCGAGGATAATTTATTCTGAGGCATGGTGTTGGCGGCGCGACGCCGAAGGTAAAAAACGGTTGACATGCCTGCCTTCGAGGCCATACTTGCGGTCTTGAATCGCTGTGGAAAGGGGCCGTTGTGAGCCCTCTGCTGGGGCCGCGTAAAGGAAAGAAGGACAGGAGCTTAGCCCAGGCCAGCCTTCTTGCTGCGGTTCCCGCGATCCTGGCCGCCGCGCCGCTTATCGGCTTTTTCGCGGGACGGTGGGCGGACAAACATTTTGGAACCGAACCCTACCTGACGGTTGTTGGCATCGCGTTGGGTTTCAGCGCTGCCGCCAGAGAAATTTATAACCTGGTGAAGAAAGCTCAAGCTCTCGACAACGACAAGGACAATGACTGACATGGGCCTGGAATTCCTCGATCGCACCGTTAAGACGTCCGTTGTCGTTCTTTTGATATTCTTCCCGTTCGGCCTGTATTATTTCGGCGTGTTCCCGGCGATCGCCGTGCTTTCCGGGGGCGCCTGGGGGGTGCTGAACCTGATCTTTACGTCGGCGCTGGTGAGGGCGACGGTTCGGCCGGGCAGGATAGACAAGCGCCGGGCATACGGTCTGGCGTTCATCAAGTTTCCGCTTCTGTACGGATCGGGTTACCTGCTGTTGAAGATCCCGCGATTCGAGCCGTTGTTGCTGCTGGCAGGATTTTCGATTCTGATGGCCGTCATGATCCTCAAGACCCTGGCGCGGCTGGTTGTCAGAGTGCCCGATCACCCCGGGAAAGAAAATGACGCTCAAGGGGTCGTGTGATTACGCTGATTGTCAATAAGCTTGCGCTGGGCTTTCCGGTCTGGTTCGGTCAGGTTTTGGCCGTGGTCACCGGTGATGCCGGTTCTGCGGAGCAGCAGGCGGACCATGGCGCCGCCGCCGGCGCCCCGCCGCACCTTCCGAGCGCCGTGTGGTTGCTAGAGGAGATAACCGGCTGGGATCTCGGGTGGGCTGAGCACTGGATAAACGTCATTTTTGCCGTTGTCGTAGCCCTCGCGTTATCATCCGTCTGCATGTGGGTGTACGCGAGGCGCCGGTTGATCCCGGGCCGTCTGCAGAACTTTCTCGAGATACTGGTGGAAGGCATGTACAATTTCGTCTACTCGATTCTTGGTGACGAAACGCGGAAGTACATTCCTTTCCTGGGGTCGCTCTTTTTCTACATACTGGCCATGAACTGGATCGGGCTGGTGCCGCTGGGCCACTCGCCGTCGACCAGCCTGACCATTACCGGTTCGCTGGCCATCCTGGTTTTTCTGTACGTGCAATATACGGGGCTGCGGCGTCTGGGTGTCCCGGGGTACCTGCACCACATGGCCGGCAGCCCGCGCGACGCCATAAGCTGGGTGATGGTTCCGCTGCTGTTCCCCATACACGTCATTGGCGAGTTGGCCAAACCGTTCAGCCTGGCTCTTCGTCTTTTCGGGAACATCACGGGCGAGGATACGCTTATTGCGGTATTTGTGATGCTGGGTGTGGCAGCCATGTCGGTGTTCAGCCTTCCGCAATCGCCGATCGGGATTCCTTTGCAGGTACCGTTTTATTTCCTGGGCCTGCTGCTGTCCACCATTCAGGCGCTGGTGTTTACTCTGCTTTCCACCATATACATACTGCTGATGCTGCCGCACGAGGAGCCGGCGCATTGAGCGCGGAACGGCGGAGACATGGTACGTGAAGACGGATTAACAGACATACTGAGGAGAACGTAATGGACTATCAAGCTATGTTGGGCCTGGCCGCTCCGCTGGCGGTGGGTCTTGCGGCCATAGGCTCCGGTCTCGGCATCGGTCGGGCCGTCGGTTCCGCGATGGAGGCGATTGGTCGCCAGCCGGAGGCGGCGGGCAAGATACAGACGACCATGATTATCGGCGCCGCCTTTATCGAGGCGCTGACCATTTATGTGTTCATCGTCTACATTCTGGCCAGCGGCAAGATCGGTGTCTGATAGACAGGGCGTAAGCTCACGGCAGCCGCTGTCAAACGCGTCATTAACCTGGTAGAGCTATGAGTATAGAATGGCAACAGGTCCTGACCCACGCCGTCGGGTTTCTAATCACCGTCTGGATCCTCAAGCGGTTCGCCTGGCGGCCCCTGATGGACCTTATCGAGGAACGTCGAGAAAAGATCGCCGGTGAGTTCCGGAAGATTGAGGATGAGAAGGCCGGAGCCGCGAAACTCACCGCCGAGTACGAAGGCAAGCTTCGCGACATCGACCGCGAACGTCGCCAGAAGCTGGTCGAAGCGGTGACTGAGGGCAAGAAGCTTGCCGCCGAGATAAAGTCCGCGGCGCAGGAGGAGGTCAGGCAGATCAACGCGAAGGCCAAGGCCGACCTCGAGCGCGAAATCGCCAAGGCCAGGGTTCAGCTTCGTGACGAAATCGTCGGCATGACCATAACGGCCACCGAGAAGATGCTTCACGAGGAACTGGACCAGGCCAAGCAGCGCGAGTTGGTCGGTCGTTTCATTGACGATCTGGAGAAGGCGTAGGCTCCATGCTGTCACCGGAGGTATCGCGCAGATACGCCAGGGCGCTGTTCCTCTCGCTTAAAGAGCGGCGACTGATTGAGGAGGCGCACCGGCAGCTCGAAGCGCTGAAAGAAGTGGTCGAGCGCGACCGGAGTCTGCTCAGCCTGCTGAGCGGGCCGCGGATCTCCGTTGACGAAAAGACGACGCTGGTGCGAAGCGTCTTCACGAAGCGGCTCCCGGAGCTTCTGGTGGAGTTTCTGGTCGTCCTGATACGGAAGCGGCGAATCAATTACCTGCCGGGGATTATCGATGAACTGACCCGGCTGGTCGAATGGGAGAAAGGGATTTCCCGGGCGGTTGTCATCGCCGCCTCGCCGGTTGCGCCGGCTGACGCCGAAGCGCTGGTCAGGAAACTGGAGGCCAGGACGGGTAACACGATTCTGGTGGAGAGCAAGGTGGATCCGTCCATCCTGGGCGGCATGATCGTCATGCTCGACCACGAAGTGATCGACGGCTCGGTGCGGCGCAGTCTTAATGACCTGAAGGAGCAACTGACCAGACTGAGAGTTCATTGAGGCAGTGTGTGTCCGGCCGGTCACGCGGCCGCGTGTCCGGCGTACAAGATTTTTATGACGTTTACTGATGCAGGAGTGCGAGAATGGCACTAAACCCCGAAGAAGTATCATCGGTCCTGAAAAAAGAACTCGAGAAATACGATACCAAGCTGGAGACGGAATCGGTCGGCACGGTCCTGCAGGTGGGTGACGGCATCGCCCGCGTCTGGGGTCTTGACGACGTGCAGATGTCCGAACTGGTTGATTTCCCCGGGGACATCACCGGCATGGTGCTGAACCTCGAAGAAGACAACGTGGGAGTCGTAATTCTCGGTTCCGACACGCACATCAGCGAGGGTGACACGGTTCGCCGGACGGGCCGGGTGGCCCAGGTTCCGGTGGGCGAGGCGCTGGTCGGTCGCGTCGTCAACCCGCTGGGGCAGCCGTTGGATGGCAAGGGGCCGGTGGTGACAGAGACGTATCGGGTGCTTGAAGGCCGGGCGCCCGGCGTGGTGGAACGCCAGCCGGTCAGGGAGCCGTTGCAGACGGGGCTCAAAGCTATTGATTCGATGATTCCCATCGGCCGCGGTCAGCGCGAACTGATCATCGGCGACCGGCAGACCGGCAAGACGGCGCTGGCCATTGATACTATCATAAATCAGAAGAACACGGACGTGTTCTGTATCTACGTGGCCATCGGTCAGAAGCAGTCAACAGTGGCTCGGGTCGTTGAAATCCTTCAACAGTACGGCGCGATGGAGTATACCACGGTCGTTTCGGCAACCGCAACCGACCCGGCGCCCGTGCAGTATATCGCCCCCTACGCCGGCGCGGCCATGGGCGAAGAGTTCATGTACACCGGCCGCCACGTTGTCTGCATCTATGACGATTTGTCCAAACAGGCCCAGGCGTACCGTCAGCTCTCGCTCCTGTTGCGTCGTCCCCCGGGACGTGAAGCCTATCCGGGCGACATTTTCTACTGCCATTCGAGACTGCTGGAGCGGGCGGCCAAGCTGTCGGACGAGAAAGGCGGTGGTTCGCTCACGGCCCTGCCGATTATCGAGACGCAGGCAGGGGACATCTCCACCTACATCCCGACGAACGTCATCTCCATTACCGACGGTCAGATCTTTCTGGAATCGGATCTGTTTTTCGCCGGGGTGCGGCCGGCCATTAACGTCGGCATCTCGGTCTCGCGGGTCGGGGGCAACGCTCAGGTGAAGGCGATGAGGCAGGTGGCCGGGTCGCTCAAGCTGGACCTGGCCCAGTACCGGGAACTGGCGGCCTTTACGCAGTTCGGCTCGGACCTCGATGAGGCCACGCGAAACCAGCTCAATCGCGGCGAGAAGATGGTCGAGCTGCTCAAGCAGGGACAGTACCAGCCCATGCCGGTGGCGCGCCAGGTCATGGAAATCTGGGTCGGCACCAAGGGCTATCTCGACGATTTACCAACGGAAGCCGTGGGGAAGTTTGAGTCGGCATTCCATGTGTTTTGTGAGAAACACTACCCGGACATCGAGCACACGCTGGAGAGAGAGTTGATAATCAGTGAAGCCACGGAGGAGAAACTCAGAGAGGCCGTCGAGGAGTTCAAAGCCGGGTTCAAGGCAGAGTGACGGTATTTCCGGCCGGGGCGGCGTCAGAAAGCCGGCGCTGCAGGCGGAAGCCTTCGGGCACGGACGGTGTGCGGCGCAGTTGACGGTCGGAAGATGAACCTCGACGGGCAGGAGTTTGCTGAACGTACATGGCAACGCTACGTGTAGTAAGAAAACGGATTCGGACGGTGCGGTCCACCGAGCGCATCACCAAGGCGATGGAGATGGTGGCTGCGGCCAAACTTCGCCGGGCCATGCAGCGCGTGGAGCAGGCCAAGCCGTACGCCAGGAAAATGGACGAGATGCTTTCTCATCTGGCGGCGGCCGCGACCACCGAGATTGTCCATCCGTTCTTCGAGGTGCGGGAGCCGAAGAAGAAGACCCTTGTGGTTGTCTCCTCCGATCGCGGTTTGTGCGGTTCGTTCAACGCCAACGTCCACCGGAAAGCTGACCGGTGGCTGCGAGAGACCACCGGCGTCGAGGTGGAGCTTGTGGTAATAGGAAAGCGCGCTCGTGACTACTACCGGCGGCGCTGGCAGCCGGTCGTGAAGTACTACGGCGACTGGGGCGGCCAGCCCGATTACGAACTGGCCAGGCAGGCGGTATCCCTTCTGACGGACCGATTTATGTCGGGCCAGACGGATGAAATCAGCATTGTCTTCACGCGGTTTCTGTCAACCGTGCGGTACCGTGTCGAGGTCGAGCGGTATCTGCCGGTTCCCCGGCCCCGCGTGGGTGAGGGCGGAGGCACTCTCGACTATATCTTCGAGCCGTCGGCCGAAGAGATCTACGCAGCCCTGATGCCCGGCTATGCGCAGACGAAGCTGATGACGGTGCTTGCGGAGTCGTTTGCCAGCGAGCACAGCAGCCGCATGATGGCTATGGGTAACGCGACGAGAAACGCTGGCGAACTGGTCGATTCGTTGACTCTGGACTACAACAAGGCGCGCCAGACACAGATCACCAAGGAGCTGCTGGAGATTGTCAGTGGAGCCGAGGCGCTGAAGGGCTGATGCATATGATAATCACGTTTTTGCGATACGGGAGTAGCTAATGGCAGAGAACGTCGGCAAGGTTGTTCAGGTGATCGGGGCTACGGTGGACTGCGAGTTTCCGTCGGAGTCGCTGCCGGACCTCCTGAACGCCGTAAAGATCACGGATAAGGACGGGGACATTGACCTGACGGTGGAGGTCGCCTTGCACATCGGCGACAACACCGTTCGCTGCGTGGCCCTTGCTTCAACCGACGGGCTGGTGCGCGGCATGGAGGCGGTCGATACGGGCGGTCCCATAAGCGTGCCCGTGGGCAAAGTAACACTCGGGCGTGTTTTCAACCTGTTGGGAGAGACCATCGACGAAAAAGGGCCGATCCCGCCCGATACCATGCGCCTGCCGATCCACCGGGCGGCGCCGTCGTTCGAGGACCAGGTGACGACCGTGGAGATGTTCGAAACCGGGATCAAGGTGATCGACCTGCTGGAGCCTTACTCCAAGGGTGGAAAGGTCGGCCTGTTCGGCGGCGCCGGCGTCGGCAAGACGGTCATTATCCAGGAACTGATTCACAACATTGCCACCGAGCACGGCGGCTACTCGATCTTTTGCGGCGTGGGCGAGCGCACCCGTGAGGGTAACGACCTGTGGCTGGAGATGACGGAATCGGGCGTGATCAAGAAGACGGCCATGGTGTTCGGACAGATGAACGAGCCTCCGGGTGCACGCCTTCGGGTCGGCCTGGCCGGCCTGACGATGGCCGAGTACTTTCGCGATGAAGAGAATCAGGACATGCTGGTGTTTATCGATAACATCTTCCGGTTTGTCCAGGCCGGCTCGGAGGTATCGGCGTTGCTTGGCCGCATGCCGTCGGCGGTCGGCTACCAGCCCACGCTGGGTACGGAGATGGGGGCGTTGCAGGAGCGGATTACGTCGACCCGCGCGGGTTCCATAACCTCCGTCCAGGCGATCTACGTGCCCGCCGACGACCTGACCGACCCGGCCCCGGCTACGACCTTCTCCCATCTTGACGCCACGACGGTACTGTCGCGCCCGATTTTCGAGCTCGGCCTGTACCCGGCCGTCGACCCACTGGATTCCACTTCGCGTATTCTTGACCCGAACATCGTGGGCGAGAATCACTACCGGGTGGCTCGCGAAGTGCAGGTGATCCTCCAGCGGTATAAAGACCTGCAGGATATTATCGCGATCCTGGGTATAGACGAGCTGTCCGAGGAGGACAGGCTGACAGTCCAGCGGGCGCGAAAGGTCCAGCGGTTCCTCTCCCAGCCGATGTTCGTGGCCGAGCAGTTCACCGGCAAACCGGGCACGTACGTCAGGGTTGAGGAGACCGTGAAGGGCTTCGATGAACTGATCTCCGGCAAACTCGACGATATCCCCGAGCAGTGCTTCTACATGGTCGGCGGGGTCGAAGAGGTCCTGGCCAACTACGACAAGACCAAGAGTTGAGCGCGATGTTTCACCTGACGATCGTCACACCGGAAAAGGTGATTTGTGAGCTTGACATCCGGTCGCTCACGGTGCCCGGAGCCGAGGGGTATCTGGGCGTCCTTTCGCAGCACGCCCCCCTGATAACGTCCCTCAAACCGGGGAGGATCCGCTTTCGCGATACCGACGAACGGCTGCACATCATGGCGGTGACGAACGGGTTTCTCGAAGTTTCGAACAACGTGGCGACACTTCTGGCTGACGCCGTCGAGCGGGCGCAGGATATCGACATTGAACGCGCCCGTACGGCTCGTGAGCGAGCCAGACAAAGCCTGTCAGCTGCTCGCCGGGGGGAGTCCGACGTGGACATCGCCGTGACTCTGGCTGCTCTGGCACGTGCGACCAATCGCATCAGGATATTCGAGGAAGCAAGCCGGAAGGGCTCGACTTAATCTCTGCACCCGCCCGGGAACATCTGCACGATTTTAGTGGTATCAACCTAACACGGCGGTGTTAAACCTATGGCCGGGAAGGTCGCGTGCAGTCCGGTTTCCCGTGGCTGCTTGTCGGGGCGGCCTGGATTCGCGTAACGCCAAGACAGCGTTGGGGTTTGACGTTCAGTTTAGGCCTTGACTTTCGGGTGCATTTTAGGTAGGTTCGGACGCTATGATATTGGACTTGCGGGAGTTTAAAGAATTCCCCGTATGCACTACGTTGACAGTCGGGCCCGGCCGGTTCAAACCGTTTGCCGACGGCGTGACAGCGGTCGGCGAGGTCAGGCTCGAGTTGGCTATACAGCAGTCGGGTGACGAGTTTTTCTGCCAGGGCGAGACTACGGCCACTTACATGGTTACGTGTTCGCGCTGCCTGGTCGAATTTGAGCAATCGGTCGCCCAGTCGACCGATTTCGTCGTGTGTGGCGTCGATCAGGTAACATCCCGCGGCAGGGACGGATCTGATTACGAGATGTACGTGTATCTTCAGGGAAGCGAACTGCTGGCGGATGTCTCGGAACCGGTGAGGCAGGCGCTGCTGCTCTCGTTGTCGATGAAGCCTCTTTGCAGGGAAGACTGCCGCGGCATCTGCCCTACGTGCGGCGTCAACCTGAACGAACAAACGTGCGACTGCAAAGCCGAGACTGCTGACCCTCGCTGGGACGGCCTTAAGAAACTCTCCGACCAGCGACGCTAACTTCAGAATAGGAGCCGCAGATGCCTTTACCCAAACGCAGACATTCGAGAACGCGCGGACGTAAGCGCCGCACCAATTGGAAGGTGTCGGCTCCCAACGTGGGCGAGTGTCCCAACTGTCATCAATCCCGCCTGCCGCATCACATATGCCCGCATTGCGGCTTTTACCGCGGCCGGCAGGTGATCTCGATCAAGGAAGTCTGATCCCCGATCGGCGTTACGGCGAAAGTAACCACATGGCACCGGACCTGAAACAAACGATCGCGCTTGACGTCATGGGATCGGATTGCGGCCCGGATATGGTCGTGCGCGGCGGCGTGGAAGCCGCCCGCAAGATCGGCGAGCCTCTCCACGTCATACTGGTCGGGCAGGAGGACGGTATTCGCGGCGTGCTGGGCCGGATTCCCGGCGTGCCCGGAAATGTTTCCGTGCGCCATGCCGAGAAGATCATTCCAATGCACATGTCGGCCACCGACGGGGTGCGGGAGCGGGGCAGTTCCGTGGCCATCGGACTTCGTCTCGTCAAGGACGGGAAGGCGGTGGCGTTTGTGTCGCCGGGGAACACGGGTGCGGTCATGGCCACGGCTCTGGTGACCCTGGGTCGCATCGAAGGCGTCAGCCGGCCGGCGATCACGACCGTATTCCCGACCAGCACCGGCCGTCCCACCGTCGTTCTCGACGTCGGCGCCAACGCCGACTGCAGGCCGAATCACCTTTCACAGTTCGCGGTGATGGGATCGGTTTACTCTTCGGTGGTCTTTGATCACGAGGCCCCCCGGGTGGGCCTGATATCGATCGGCGAGGAACGGAGCAAGGGCAACGAGCTCATATTCAGCGCGCAGAAGTTACTCAAGAGTTCCAAGATCAATTTCGTCGGCAATATAGAGGGACGTGACATACTCTCCGGCACGGTTGACGTTGCGGTCACGGATGGGTTCACCGGCAACATTCTCCTGAAGTTCGCCGAGTCGGTGCAGCCGCTGCTTGTCAAGGCGTTGAACCGGCAGATTCAGACCAACGTCTTTTCCCGCGTTGCCGTGATGCTGATGCTGCCGTTCATGCGCCGCATGCGCAGCACCTTTGACTACGCTGAATACGGCGGGGCTCCCCTCCTCGGGGTCAACGGAATCGTCATCATTTGCCACGGGTCTTCCAACGTTAAAGCGATAACACGGGCGATCGTGGTGGCGCACGAGATGGCGACCAAGAAGATCACTGAGCGCATCCATGATGAGTTGATAACCAACCACTTTGGGAAGAATGATGGGGCGAAAAGTAAGGGCCAGAATCTCGGAAACCGGATCATATGTTCCGCCGGATCGGATCACTAACATCGACCTCGAGAAAATAGTGAATACCTCCGACAAGTGGATAATCAGTCGCACGGGTACCAGAGGGCATAGAGTGGCAAGCGCAAAAATCATGAACTCCGACATGGCCGTGCAGGCGTGCAAGGGGGCCCTGGCGATGGCCAGATGTAACGGCGAGGAAGTGCAGATGCTCATCTGCGGGACCGTTACTCCCGGCTACCGGTTGCCCTCCAACACCTGCGCCATGCAGGGGAAAAGGCGGTAGCGGCGTGAGTAAGACAACACTCTTGTTTCCCGGCCAGGCCTCCCAATATGTAGGGATGGGCAAGGAACTTTACGATGCCTCCGCCGAGGTGCGAACGCTGTACGACCTGGCAAGCGATGAACTCGGCGAGGATATAGCCAGGCTGTCGTTTGAGGGACCGTCCGACCGCCTCAGGCGCACGCGTTTCACGCAACCGGCCATCCTTCTGCATTCGCTGGCGGTATTAACCCTGATAAGGGACGACCTGGCGGACTTTGATTACGCGGCCGGGCACTCCCTCGGGGAGTATGCGGCCCTGGCCGTCAGCGGGTCGCTGACGTTTCCGGACGCGATCAAGGCCGTTGTCCGGCGGGCGGCGCTGATGGAGGAGGCATGTGTCCTCAACCCCGGTACCATGGCTGCGACCATGGGGCTGAGCACTGAGGCGGTGGAAGACATCTGCCGGCAGGCGTCGGTTACGGGGGTGGTGGTTCCCGCCAACTTCAACTCGACCACGCAGGTGGTCGTGTCGGGGTCGGTAGCGGCGGTCGAACACGCCGTGGAACTGGCGCGGCAGGCCGGGGCCAAGCGTGCCATCATGCTCGAGGTCGGCGGGGCCTTTCATTCACCACTAATGGAACCGGCAAGGTCCGGTTTGCGTGAGTATCTGGCTTCGGTGTCGATCGAGGCTCCCGAAACTCCGGTGGTGGCCAACGTGACCGCCCGCGCTGTTGTCAACGGCCGGACCGTTCGAGAATTGCTGGTCGAGCAGGTGACGGCCCCCGTGAAGTGGGCCCAGACGATGGCGTTTCTGAAGGCGCAGGGCGTCACACACGTCATCGAGATCGGTCCCGGCAAGGTGCTCAGCGGGCTGGCCAGGAGAGAAATGCGTCCCGAACAAGTGCTTAATCTCGATACCCTGCAGGACATTAAGGCGTTCGCGTCCGTTGCGGTGTGAGGGGAGCAGGATGGGGACTTTTCAGGATAAGGTCGTTGTCGTCACGGGATCCGCGCGTGGGATAGGCCGGCGGATCGCCGAGCGGTTTGCCGAAGCGGGGGCCAGGGTCGTAATCAGCGACCTTGACCAGGACCAGGTTGACAGCGTAGCGGCCGGGCTGGGCGGCCGCGCGGTGGGCGTCACGGTGGACGTGGCCAGCGCCGGGACCGTGGCCGACCTGTTCGAGCGGACCCTGCGCGAGTTCGGGCGGGTGGACATAGTCGTCAATAACGCCGGGATCACGCGCGACAACCTGATAGTCCGTATGGACGAAAAAGACTGGGACGCGGTGCTTGACATCAATCTGAAGGGAGCCTTTCTTGTCACCAAGGCAGCCGGGAAGATAATGATGAAACAACGCTCCGGGCGTATTGTTAATATAAGTTCCGTAATAGGTTTCAGCGGCAATGTGGGGCAGGCCAATTATTCGGCGTCCAAAGCCGGGTTGATCGGCCTGACCAGATCGGCTGCCAAGGAACTGGCCCCTCGCGGAATCACCGTCAACGCCGTGGCTCCGGGTTTTATTGAGACCGAGATGACCAAGAGTCTTCCGGAGTCAGCCCGGCAGGCGTTTCTCAGCAGGGCGCTGGTCAGTCGTGCCGGGGTGCCGGACGACGTTGCGTCCGCGGTGCTGTTTCTCGCGTCCGATGACGCTTCGTACGTCACCGGCCAGGTTCTGACGGTGGACGGCGGCCTTACGGTGTAAGAAGTAAACAAGAGAATCATTTATAAGGAGTCAGCAATGTCAGTTGAAGAGCGTGTCAAAGAGATCATTGTAGAGCAACTTGGTGTGGACGCCGGCCAGGTCAAGGAAGACGCCAAATTCGTTGAGGACCTTGGCGCTGATTCGCTTGACACGGTAGAATTGGTAATGGCCCTGGAGGAGGAATTCTCCCTGGAGATTCCGGACGAAGACGCAGAGAAAATCACATCCGTCGGTGACGCTATCAAGTACATCAATCAAGCTACATCCAAGACTACCTAAGGGCGCTCGCCCGAAGCGCAGCAGGAGAAGCTGACCAACGTTATGAACCAGAGAGCCGTTGTCACCGGTATGGGCGTTGTTACGCCTCTCGGTTGCACCGTCGACGAGTGCTGGAACGCGCTGTTGGAGGGCAGGTCCGGAGTCGGGGCTGTGACCAGGTTTGATGTTTCGGAGTACTCGACCCGGATCGCAGGCGAGGTAAGGGGGTTTGAAGCCACTCGTTACATCGACCGAAAAGAGCTTCGGCACATGGACCCGGCGGAGCAGTATGCCATCGCCGCGAGTGTGCAGGCGGTCGAAGATGCCGGGCTGGACCTCAGCACGCTTGACCTCGATCGTTGCGGCGTGGTGATCGGCTCCGGGATCGGCGGGATTTCGACCTTCGAAGCCCAGCATACCCGGCTGGTCAAGTCCGGTCCGAGTCGCGTCTCACCGTTTTTCATCCCCATGATGATAATCGACATGTGCGCAGGCATGGTGTCGATGCGTTACGGTTTTCGCGGTCCCAATTACGCCACCGTATCTGCCTGCGCCTCGTCGGCCCACGCCATTATGGACGCCTACCGCATCATTCAGCGGGGCGAGGCCGACGTCATGATCGCCGGCGGTTCGGAGGCGACGATCACACCGACCTCGATGGCCGGGTTCTGCCAGGCGAAGGCGATGTCGACGCGCAACGATGAACCGGAGAAGGCATCGCGGCCGTTTGACCGGGGGCGCGACGGGTTCGTTATGGGCGAGGGTTCGGCTATCGTGGTCGTGGAATCGCTTGCGCACGCGACCAGGCGGGGGGCCGGCAGGATTTACGGCGAGATTCTCGGCGCCGGCATGACGGCTGATGCCTACCACCTGACGGCGCCGCATCCGGAAGGGCATGGTTCCCGGCTCTCCATGCAGATTGCTCTGGCCGACGCGGGCCTCAAACCGGAACAGATCGACTACGTGAACACTCACGGCACCAGCACTATTCTGGGCGATATCGTTGAGATCAAGGCCATAAAAGCGGTTCTTGGCGAGCATGCCGCACGGGTACCGTGCAATTCCACCAAGTCAATGACCGGCCATCTGCTCGGTGCAGCGGGCGCTGTTGAACTCGTGACGACGTTTAAGTCGATCGAGCACAATATGCTTCATCCGACCATAAACCTCGACGACCCGGACCCGGAGTGCGATCTGGATATCGTTCCCAACATCAAGCGTCAGTGGACGGTCAACTATGCGCTGTCCAATTCCTTCGGATTCGGGGGGCACAATGTCACCCTGGCGGTCGGGAGGCTCGATGGCAGCAGGTAGATGAGCTTCTGGAGCAAATTCACAGGCCTGTTCTCTTCACCAACTACCCGCCCGGAGATGAACCCGGGTGAGGTTGAGGAGTTGATCGACTACCGGTTTCGGGATCGACGGCTACTCGAACTCAGTCTTACTCACCGCTCATACGTGGGGGCAAGCACTTACTATTTGCCTTCGAACGAACGTCTGGAGTTTCTCGGTGATTCCGTGCTCGGACTTATCATCGCGCATCAACTGTACTGCGACCAGCCCAGGAAGCGCGAGGGAGACCTGACCAAGACAAAGGCCATGCTCGTCAACGAGACGACGTTGTCCCAGGTGGGTTCGGAGATCGGGCTGAACCGGTACATCCGGCTGTCGCAGGAAGAAGAAAAGACCGGCGGCCGCGAGCGCGCTTCGATTATTTCCGACGCTTTTGAGTCGGTTATCGGCGCCGTGTTTCTGGACGGCGGCCTCGAGGTGGCGCGGGAACTGGTGCTGAGGCTGATCTACTCTCGCCGCGAGTCTATTCTCTCCGATACGTCGCAGTGGAACTTCAAGGGAGACCTGCTCGAGCTCATCCAATCCCGGGGAGAGGGCATGCCGCGCTACGACGTGATCGCCGAGCGCGGCCCCGACCACGAAAAGGTTTTTCATGTCGTGGTGACGGTCGGCCAGCGTAAAGTCGGTGAGGGTCGAGGGCTGTCCAAGAAGGAGGCCGAACAGAAAGCCGCTCGCCAGGCTCTGAAGTATTACGAAAACCATGACGCCTGACCACACACGGGTCTCCGGGCGCGTGCCTGTTGCACGCCGGTTCGACCGCCGCGACCCATTCTTGACAATGCGGTCGGGATTAGCCATATTTGGAGTCAAAACCAAGTGACTTCGCGACGCGAGATGAGGTTTGCATGAATATCGTTGTGCTTGTTAAGCAGGTCCCCGAGATAGCGTTGATAAAAGTTGACGAAGCGGCTAACACGGTGGTTCTGCCGCAGGGGCCGGGTGTGGTAAACCCGCACGATGAGTTTGCCGTTGAGGAGGGGTTGCGGCTCAAGGAAAAGACCGGCGGTCAGTGCGTCGTCATGTCCGTCGGCAGTGATCGGACCGAGTCGGCTTTGCGTGCCTGCATGGCCCTCGGAGTCGACGACGCTTACCTGCTGACCGACGAGCGGTTTGCCGACTCAGACCCTCAGGCGATCGGCAAAATCCTGGCCGCGGGCCTTAAGAAACTAGGGGATTTCGACCTCGTGCTGGCAGGCAAGCAGGCGGTCGACTCCGATTCCGCGCAGGTACCCGGGGCGGTGGCCGGCTGTCTCGATCTCGCTCAGGTGATGTTCGTCAAGAAGTTCGAGAGTATCGGCGATGGCAAAGCGACGGTCTTTCGCATGACCGAAGAGGGCTATGACGTCGTCGAGGTCAGGCTGCCGGCCGTCGTGTCCGTTGTCAAAGAAATCAACGAGCCTCGGCTGCCGTCGCTAAAAGGTAAGATGGCGGCGAAGAAGAAGGTCATTACAAAATGGTCGGCGGCTGATCTCGATCTGGACGGTTCCGGCATCGGTGCCGACTCCAGAACCGAGACGGTCAAGATTTCGGCGCCTGCCCCGCGACCCAAGGGGGAGATCATCGAAGGTGAAACGCCGGAGGAGATCGCCGACAAGCTGTTCAGCAAGCTGCGGGACAACCAGGTTATATGAGAAAGAAGGCCGCCACCCGGCGGCTTTTTTCTTTGGGGTAGTACGTACTGCCGATATACGGTCTGAGGAAAGGCGCGCTGTGCTGATCCGAAAACTGCACGACTGCGAGGAGATCATTGCCGGTGACGGTACCCGCCTGCGGGAGCTTTTCCATCCGGGCCGCGACTACCGGTTCTCGGGGCGTTACTCTCTGGCCCGGGCCGTCGTGGCGCCCGGGCAGGCGTCGATAAAGCACCGCCTGGCCGCCAGCGAGGTGTACTACATCGTGGCCGGTAAGGGCCGAATGCGCGTCGACGATGAGCAGGTCGACGTCGCGGCGGGGGATGCCGTCGACATTCCGCCCGGCTGCGTGCAGTGGATTGAGAACACGGGAGAGTCGGATCTGATGTTTCTGTGCATTGTCGACCCGGCCTGGCGCGCCGATGACGAAGAGGTCCTCGGATGATGCGGTCCGTGCAGCCCGGTCGGAATTTCAACTTTGACAACGGTTCTCGCGGTCGGATATATTTCGGCATGAGCAAGTTGGTAAGCAAAGGCATGGTGCGCGCAGCGGCATTCTCGTTTTGCCTGCTGATCGCGTTCAATCTCTCCAGCTTCAGCGGCGGCAGTGCCCGTGCCGCCGATCCGGCCGCTTACGCCCTGTGCGACATCCGCGTCATGTACCTGTTCGACGAGCCGGAGAGCGTAGACTGGGGCACCCTCTACTATCTTAACGACAGTTACGGTTGCCGGTTGGACCTGGTGACGTTCGGCGTGGGCTCCGGTTTCGGGGTGGCCACCCGGGAGGTCGAGGGCCGGGGACTGTACCTGCACACGTTCTTCGCCGATGCGAACGATTCTACGGCCGTCGATTCCGTGCTGGCGAGCCTTCTGGCTGAGCGACGGCCTGATATCGTCATCCTCGGAGAGAGCGGCGGCCGCGCCCAGTGCCGGCAGCTTGCGCTGCGGCTGGCGGAGTTGCCGCAGGACACCGCCGCCATTTTTAACATCATGAAGATCTACCGGCGGTCCGGTGACGATACGTACCCGTACGAGCCGTTGACAACGGTCACGCTCAACGCTCACGAACTGTACGCGCGGTACCGGCAGCGCATGTTAACCGAGGTGACGTCGTTATACTCATGGCTTCGGCCTGCCGATTTGCCCTCGGAGCGCCTGGTCCGGTACGAATTGATCAAGCATGCCCTGCCGTCGGTGCGGCAGGACCCCGACTTCCTCTCCGGGCTGCGTACGATCCGGCTCCCGGCGGTCATCGATTCCGTTCTCGCCGAAGGAGCTGCGAGGCAGGCCTTCCAGAAGCGGGTTCGTAATTTCCTGTCGTTTTTCGGCCTGACGCAGAACAGCGTCGGCCGGAAGCGGGTGGAGAACATCATGGCCGGTTTCAGAGATCTCGTGACCCTGCTCGAGCAGGTCGAATCAGAGCGAGATCTTTCCGACGTTCCGGGTTTCCCCGCGTACCTGCGCCGGTTGCGCGACAGAGCGCAGCGCGCGGTACTGCACGAAGTCGGCATGAACTGGCAGGGGGAGATTGTCCTCCGCGATTCTCCGCACGGACCGAAGTTGAAGTTTCGAGCCTCTCTCTCGGTGGACGGTCCGCAGGAGATTGTGCTTTCGCAGGTCCGCTTTCACCCGTATTGGGACACGGTGCCGGAAGTGCTTGATTCCGCCCAGCATACGGTTGAGCCGCATCAATCGTTCGTGCGCGAATACCTGATAGACGTTGACCGGGCTCGCCTCGAGGCGCAGATGCCCGAATCGCTGCTGTTTACGGCGGAACTCGCGTACGGGCGACTTCCGCTGGCCGTGTCGTCGACCGTACCCATATGGGAGGCACCCGACCTGGACGTTCGTTTCCAACCGGACTTTCACCTCATTCAGCCGTTTGCCCGCCTGAACGTGGACAAGGTAGTGGCCTCCATGAACTGGAAAGTGGTAATCACCAAGCCCAGGCACTACTACGGGATAGTGAAGCTTGACCTGGTTACGCCGCGGGGGGTGTTCGCCGGAGCCTACCGCCAGGAGTTGCAGCTCGATAAGGGGCACACGCAGCAGACGGTGCGCATACCCTTTTCCGTTTCGAACCTGTTTGAGCTGGGCATCCACGAACAGATCGTTTCGCTTTCAGTTGACGGCCGGCAGGTAGCCGTCGATACAGGCCGCATTCGCATCGCATCCTGTCGCATCGATGATAAGGTGAAGGTCGGATTCCTGCCGGACACCACTGGCCTTCTGGAAGACATTCTGCGCATGACCGATGCCGCCTTCCAGCCGCTGACCGACCGTTCACTGCTGACCGCCGACCTTGACGCCTACAACGTCATCATCATCGGTTCGGGTGCGCTCCGTGACTACCCGTCGTTTCGCCGGATCAAAGGTCGGGTCGAGGACTACCTTCGGTACGGCGGGTCACTGGTGGTGTTCGGACAGCCGGGTGACTGGCCGGAGGGTGTTCTCCCGGTATCACTGGTTCCCGCCCAGGAGTCGGTGGACGGGTCGGAATTGCTCAACCGCATCAGCCAGGCACGGATTCTCATCCAGCCACACGCCATCAACGAAAGTGACCTGCTGGCTGCGTTTGCCCGCCGGCGACACGTTTCCGCTGCGATTGTAGCGCCTGCCGAATGCGTGTACGTTACCCCTACCGGGGCTACGCTGCTATCCGTCTCCCGGCTGGGGGATGGCCAGATAATTTACTGCGGTCTGCCCCTGATCGAGATGATCTCGGAACTGAACCTCGAGGCCATCCACCTGTTTTCCAACATGCTGAACTATTGACCGTCACAGTTGTTTAAGACTCTGCTACCATTGAGATTGTGCAGTGACTGAGGACAGTACCAGGCCGGAACGCAGCCGTTTCAGTACCCTTGTCAAATACCTTCGCCGCTACAGGGGGTATCTTGTCGCGGGCGGCATTGTGCTGGTTCTGACGAACGGCCTGATGCTGCTGACACCGTATATCAGCAAAATCGTCGTTGACCTGCTCGAGGCCGGCGCCCCGCTGCAGCAGATCGGCCTGTGGGTGCTGATCATGGTAGGGCTTTCCCTTGGCGCCGCGGTGTTCCGTTTCCTTACCCGCCGGACGATCATCTGGATGTCGCGGCGGCTGGAGTACGACCTCAGGGGAGAGCTGGCAGCCCACCTGCAGACCCTCTCGCCGTCGTTCTATGACCAGAACCGTACCGGCGACATTATGGTGCGGGTCACCAGCGATATCGAAGCGGTGCGCATGATGGCCGGTCCCGGCATCATGCATATGTCCAATACGCTCATCACGGTGCTCATATCGGTGCCCATGATGCTTTTCCTCTCGCCCAAGCTTACGATGTACGCGCTGGCGCCGGCCGTGTTGTTGCCGTTCGCCGTGAACCGGCTGGGCAATCTCGTGCACAGGAAATCGGTCCAGATTCAGGAGCACTTCGCCCGGCTGACCGCGACCGCCCAGGAAAACCTCGCCGGTATTCGCGTGGTCAAGGCCTATCGCCAGGAGGACGCCGAGGCTGCCAACTTCGGCCGCCTGTCCCGTGTCTACCAGGACCTGAACGTCGACATGGGAAAGCTCCAGGCGACGTTTTTCCCGCTCATCCAGACTATCGGCCTCAGTCTGACCCTGGCCGTCCTGTACGTCGGAGGCCGGCTGGTGATAGACGGAAGCATACCGCTGGGGACCATTGTAGCTTTCCTGGGTTACCTGGGCATGCTGCTCTGGCCGCTCATGGCCGTCGGGTGGGTCGTATCGCTCTACCAGAGAGGAACGGCGTCGCTGGATCGGATCAACAAGATCCTTTTTACCCGCCCCGGGATAAGGGACGTCGGCGGCAATCTCAACAGGGGACAGATCAGGGGCAAGATAGCGTTGCACCATCTCCGGTTCAGTTACAACGGCGAGCCCGTCTTAAAAGACGTCAGCATTACAATTGAGCCGGGCCAGACGGTGGGCCTGCTGGGACTGACCGGCTCCGGCAAAACCACGCTCGTGTCGCTGCTGGTCAGGCTCTACCCGGTTGAACGCGGACGGATAGCTATTGACGACGTTGACATCAACGACTGGAGCCTGGAGGCGCTGCGGCGGCAGATCGGTTTTGCCACCCAGGAGCCCTTTCTCTTTTCCAATACCATACGGGCCAATATAGCGTTCGGACGCGAAGGGGTGAGCGACGACGAGGTTGCGCGTATGGCCCGGGTGGCGGCGCTGGCGGCCGACATCGACAAGTTTCCCGGCGGGTACGGAACGGTCGTGGGCGAACGCGGGATCACGCTTTCGGGCGGGCAGAAACAGCGTACGGCCATCGCCCGGGCACTGCTGGTCCGACCGGCCATCCTGATCCTCGATGACGCCACCTCCTCGGTTGACACCGAGACCGAACAGGAGATCAATCAGCGGATTCATGAGCACGTGCGGAACCTCACAACCCTGATAATCTCCCACCGCGTTTCGTCGGTCAAGGATGCGGACGTGATTCTTTTCCTCGAAGACGGCCGGATAGCGGAGCAGGGGACGCACGAGCAGTTGATGCCTCTCGACGGCCGGTATGCACGTCTGTATCGTTCGCAACTTCTGGCCATGGAACTGGAGCGGCTCTAATGGCGGCTGGATCATTCCACGAAGAAGAAGCGCTGGGCAAAGCGTACGACGCGCGGCTGATGAAACGGCTGCTGGCCTACCTGCGGCCGCACCGACCGATTGTCACGCTTGCCATTCTCCTTCTTCTGGTTGGTTCCGTGCTGCAGATCTCGTTCGTCAAGCTGACCCAGCTGGCGATTGACGACGCCATCAAGAACGTTCAACTGTCGGCCGAAGGCCGCGTGGACCGGCTCGGTCTGTACGCTCTTGCCTTCCTGGGTGCGGTGCTGCTGGCCTTCGCCACTCGCTATGCGCAGACGTTCATTACTATCTGGCTCGGACAGAAGGTGCTGCACGACATTCGCACGCAGGTGATCCGTCATATACAGAGGCTGCACGTATCCTACTTTGACAGGAATCCCGTCGGGCGCCTGCTGACGAGAGTCACCAGTGACGTGAACGTTCTCAACGAGCTGTTCTCATCGGGCGTGGTGACGATCATTGGTGACGTTTTCTCGCTGGCCCTTATTATCGGGGCCATGCTGTATTTCAACTGGCAACTCGCCCTGATCACGTTTGCGGTCGTGCCGCTGCTGGCCGCGGTGTCGTTCATATTTCGTCTCAAGGTGCGCAACGTCTACCGTGAGGTGCGCGGGCGCGTGGCCCGGTTGAACGCCTTTCTCCAGGAGCATATCACGGGGATACGGGTGGTGCAGCTCTTTACGCGCGAAAAGCAAACGTTCGAGCAGTTTGACGCCATCAACACCGACCTGAGGGCGGCTCATTTCCGCTCGATTTATTACTATGCAGTCTATTTCCCCGTCGTGGAGGTCATCGGCACGCTGGCTGTTGCCCTGGTTCTGTATTTCGGCGGCATGCGCATTCAGGGCGGACTGCTGACCTTCGGGCAACTGGTCGCTTTCATCACGCTCACCGAGATGTTCTACCGCCCTATTCGTGACCTCTCGGAAAAGTACAACGTTCTGCAGGCTTCGATGGCCTCATCCGAGCGGATTTTCGGACTTCTCGACACCCAGCCGGCCGTTGAACCGCCGGCGGAGCGTAAGGAGGACGGTCCGTTCAGGGGAAGGATATCGGTGGAGGGGCTGTGGTTTGCCTATCATGACGAGGACTGGGTGCTCAGGGATGTATCCTTTGAGGTCGAACCGGGCCAGAAGGTGGCCATCGTGGGAGCCACCGGGGCAGGCAAGAGTTCGCTCATCTCCCTGCTGTACCGCTTTTACGATTACCAGAAAGGCTCCATAAAGTTTGACGGCACGGACATCAGGGAGCTTCCACTGGCCCGGTTGCGGGGCCACCTCGGGCTGGTGCTGCAGGACGTGTTTCTTTTCAGCGGCGACCTGGCGGGAAACGTGCGGCTCCGCGACACCGGTATCAGCGACGAGCAGGTCCGCCGGGCGCTCGACCGGGTCGGCTTTACCCGTTTCCTGGATCGTTTTCCCGACGGCATTCACACCGAGGTCCGGGAACGGGGGGCGACGCTTTCGACGGGCCAGAAGCAGCTGCTTTCGTTCGCGCGTGCTCTGGCCTTTGACCCCGACGTCCTGATACTCGATGAGGCGACAAGCTCCGTCGACACCGAAACGGAACAACTGATTCAAAAAGCCCTTGACGAACTTCTCAGAGGCAGAACGTCCATAGTGATCGCGCACCGCCTTTCCACCATCGAGAAAGCTGACAAGATTATAGTCCTTCATCACGGCCGGTTGCGTGAGTCGGGCCGGCATCACGAGCTGCTGGCCCGCAAGGGGATTTACCATAAACTGTATCTCATGCAGTACAAGAATGAGACCGTCGCGACTTCACTGGAAACGGGAGCAGCCGGACGATGAAGGAAAAGCCGTCGAAGGCCGAGTTGAGAAGGCTGCTGGCGTTTGCCGGGCAAACGGCCACCGAGGCCGGCGATATCCTGAGGCGGGGCTTTGCCCGGTCTGTCCGGGTCTCCTTTAAGGGCCGGATAGACCCCGTGACGGAGTACGACCTGAAATCCGAGAGGTACATTATCGGCCGGATTGAAAAGACCTGGCCCGGCCATGCCATCCTGAGCGAGGAAGGCTGTGCGGTATCAAGGGAGGCCGCCTATCGGTGGCTCGTGGACCCGCTGGACGGGACCGTCAACTACTCACATGGTTTCCCGGTCTACTGCGTCTCGCTGGGGCTTCAATACGAGGGCCGGCCGGTGCTTGGCTGCGTGTACGATCCTGAGCGGCGAGAGCTGTTTTCGGCAGGCCGGGGTCTCGGGGCTTATCTGAACGGCCGCAGGATTCGGGTCTCGACACAGCGGAATCTGGAGCGCGCCCTGCTTGCGACCGGCTTTGCGTACAACATCGGCAGCGCGCGACGAAACAACCTCGGCCTGTTCGCCCGCATGTCCAAGAAAGCCCAGGGCCTCAGGCGACCGGGGTCGGCCGCCATCGATCTTTGCTGGCTGGCGGCGGGAAGAATCGACGGTTTCTGGGAGCTGTATCTTCACCCTTGGGATACGGCCGCGGCCGTGGTCATTGTGGCGGAGGCAGGCGGCAGGGTGACGCGCCTGGACGGGCGAACTTACTCCGTTTTTGACGAGGACCTTCTGGCTTCCAACGGCCACCTGCACCGGTCCATGAAGGCGATCCTGCACGGCCGGTAGGCTGCCGCCCTGTGCCCGGTCGGACCGCCACGCGGCGCGGTTTCTCTGGTGAATGCCTGATTACTGATCCGAAAGTAGTTTGCCAACAGCGGTCCGAATTCGTTTCTTGCTCTCAAACCGGGACGGGATAGTACGATACAAGTAGGTATGAAGAAGCGGCAACTCATAGCGTCAACGTCGGGCATTCGCGGCATTGTTGGCAGCGGGCTTGACCCTGAACTCGTGGCCGCGTACGGAGCTGCGTTCGGCACCTTGCTGAAAAACGGCACCGTGGTGGTAGGCTGCGACACCAGGCCGTCCGGCGATATGGTCCGTCGGGCCGTGACGGCCGGGCTGGTCTCCGTCGGCGTAAACGTGGTCGATATCGGTGTGGTCCCGACACCGACCGTCGGGATCGCGGTCCGCGAGCTTGGGGCGTCGGGCGGTGTCTGCGTGACGGCGTCGCACAACCCGGCTCAATGGAATGCCCTGAAGTTCTTTAACGGCACGGGCCGGTTCATAACGCCCCGGCAGTTCGAGTCGCTACAGGGCATTCTCACGCATCGCCGCTTTGCCTACCGTCCGGCCGACCGGCTGGGTAAGTTCACGTGCTGGCAGGGGTGGATCGACCGTCACATCAAGAGAATACTGAGTCTGTCAATACTTGACCGGCCGGCCATAAAGAGGCGGAAATTCCGAGTTGTCGTCGACGCCGTCAACGGTGCCGGGTCGGTTGCCCTGCCGAAACTTCTGGAAAAGCTCGGCGTCGAGGTGTTCGCAATCAATTGTGACGCCGACGGCAACTTTGTGCGTGGTCCGGAGCCGGTGCCGCAAAACCTCCGGCAGCTGGCGCAGGCGGTGCAGCGGCACCAGGCCGATCTCGGGATGGCGTGCGATCCGGATGCCGACCGGCTGGCCTTGGTGGACGAGCGCGGCAGACCCATAGGGGAGGAACTCACCCTTACCATTGCCGTGCTCGAAGTGCTCAAGCGGGTGCACGGACCGACCGTGATAAACCTTTCCACGTCGCGCGCTACGGCGGACGTGGCCAAGGCGCTCGGGTCACGGGTGTCTTACTCCAAAGTAGGTGAGTCGAACGTGGTGGAGGCGATGCGCCGGAAAAAGGCGGTGATCGGCGGTGAGGGCAACGGCGGCGTGATATTTCCCGCTTTCCATGCGGGTCGCGATGCACTGATCGCCTCGGCCCTGGTGCTGCAGGCCCTGGCGAGAGGAACCGGCAGCCTTTCGGAGCTTGCAAAAACATTTCCCAGGTATTATAGTATAAAGTCCAAAGCGTCTCTTCCGGGTGATTTCGCCATCAGACTCAAACGCTTCGAAACAAAAGCACACCGGCTGCTCGGAAAGGTGAAAGTCGACCGTCGTGACGGGTTGCGCTTTGACTTTGCGGATGGCTGGTTGCAGTTGCGGGCATCGAATACGGAGCCGATTTTCAGGTTGATAGTCGAGACCAGCGAAAGGCAACTGACGCGTGCCCTGCACGCGAAGGTCATGAGCTACTTCATATAATCAAGAGAACGTCAAATGTGTGGAATTGTCGGATATGTTGGGGGCAAGCAGGCGCAGCCGATCCTGCTCAAGGGCCTTAAGCGTCTGGAATACCGCGGGTATGACTCCGCCGGGCTGGCCCTGCTGACCCGTGACGGGCTGATGATCTCCAAGTCGGTCGGCAAAATCAGCCAACTCGAGGCCGTCCTGGGTGACCAGAAGTATGACAGCACACACGGCATTGCGCACACGCGATGGGCAACCCACGGGGAGCCCAGCGAATTGAACGCCCATCCCCATACCGATGCCAACTGCGAGATTGCCCTGGTTCACAACGGCATCATCGAAAACTACCGCACCCTCAGGGCGTACCTGGCACGCCAGGGGTACGTTATTCGAACCGAAACCGATACGGAAATCCTGGTTCACCTGATTCACTACCACTACAACGGCGATCTTACCGAGGCGGTGCGCGTGGCCCTCACGGAGGTTGAGGGCACCTACGGCATTGCCGTCGTCTCGTCGCGTCATCCGGGACTGATTGTCGCCGCTCGCATGGGATCACCGCTTGTGATCGGTGACGGCGACGGTGAGAACTTCGTGGCCTCGGACATCTCACCGATGCTGGAGCACACGAAGCGGGTGGTATATCTCGAAGACGGCGAAATCGCGGCAGTCACGGCGAAGGATTACAAGATTACCACCATCCAGAGGGTCGGTATCACCCCGCGCGTCCAGGAGATAAGCTGGTCGCTGGATATGATCGAGAAGGGCGGCTATGATCATTTCATGCTCAAGGAGATCCACGAGCAGCCGGCCACGTTGCGCAACGCCATCCGCGGCCGCCTTGACCGCGAAAAGGGGATTGCCCGCCTGAACGGCCTTAACCTTCAGTACGACCAGCTCCACAGCATCAAGCGGGTTATCATAACGGCCTGCGGTACCTCGTGGCACGCGGCTTTGATCGGCGAGTACATGATCGAAGAGACGGCACGCATACCGGTTGAGGTGGAGTATGCATCCGAGTTCCGGTACCGGTCACCGATAGTCGACGAAGCCACGGTGCTTCTTGCGGTCAGCCAGTCCGGCGAGACGGCCGACACCCTGGCGGCCATGCGTGAGGCCAAGCAGCGCGGCTGCACCGTGCTCGGTGTGGTCAACGTAGTCGGCTCAACCATCGCCCGTGAATCCGATGGCGGCGTGTACATCCACGCCGGGCCGGAAATCGGCGTTGCCTCCACCAAGGCCTTTACCTCGCAGGTCATGGTGCTGACCCTGATCGGCAACCTGCTCGGTCGCATGCGCCAACTCTCGGTCACGCAGGGTCGGGAGATGATCGCGGCCATCGAGAAGATTCCCGAGCAGATCGAGCGTATACTCGAGACGGAGAAGGCCATCAAGGACATCGCCAAGGAGTACTACAAGAAGAACAATTTCCTGTATCTCGGCCGCGGGATCAACTTCCCGGTGGCCCTCGAGGGCGCTCTCAAGCTCAAGGAGATTTCATATATCCACGCTGAAGGGTATCCCGCCGCCGAAATGAAACACGGCCCGATTGCGCTCATCGATGAGAACATGCCCGTCGTCGTGATTGCGTTAAAGGACACCGTGTACGACAAGGTGATGTCGAATATCGCCGAAGTCCAGGCCAGAAGAGGACGGGTGATTGCCATTGCCACCGAGGGTGACGAAGAAATAGCCGAGCGGGTCGACCACGTCATCTACGTGCCGCACACCAACCGGCGGCTGACGCCGCTACTTTCGGTCATCCCGCTTCAGCTGCTTGCATACCACATGGCCGTTCTGCGAGGGTGCCACGTCGATCAGCCCCGCAACCTGGCCAAGTCCGTGACGGTGGAGTAGGGCTGAACCGCTTCCTTTCACTGCTCAACCACCGGCAGGTCGCGCTCGAGTTCCTTGTCTTGGCGTATCCCCAGGGCGTACTCGGCCTGCATGAGGGTGTGAATCTCCCGCGTTCCCTCGTACATTGAGGCTCCCTTGGCGTTGCGGTAGAAGCGTTCGACCGGGTACTCGTCCGAGAACCCGTAGGCCCCAAACACCTGCACGGCGTTGGCGGCGGCGGCTTCGGCCTCCCGGCAGGCGACCCACTTGGCCAGCGAGGTGGCCCTGGTCGAGCGTTTTCCCCGGTTCTTCAGCCACCCGGCCTTGAGCCAGAGGCCCGAAGAAAGCTCATAGCCTGCCTCCATGTTGGCAATCATCTGCTTGACGAGCTGATGTTCGCCGATGGGTTTTTCAAAGGTCTTCCGTTCGCCCGAGTACTTCACACAGGCGTCGCGGCAGGCCCGGATAAGGCCGCAGGAACCGGCCGCCACGGTGTAGCGCCCCTGGTCCAGGCAGAACATCGCGATTTTGAACCCCTGCCCTTCGCGATAGACAAGGTTGCCGGCCGGCACCCTGACGTCCTGAAACGAGATGTACCCGGTGTTGCCGGCGCGCACGCCCAGTTTGCCGTGAATGGCGCCCGTGGTCACACCATCGAAATCACGCTCGACAATAAAGGCCGAGATGCCGGAATGATCCCGCCGTCTTTTTTTCTCTTGGTCGGTCCAGGCGAATATCAGGAAGTAGTCGGCTACGTCGGCCAGCGAAATCCACATCTTCTCGCCGTTGAGCACCCAGTGGTCGGCATCCCGGACGGCCGTCGTCTGGATGCCGACGGCGTCGGAACCGGCCGCCGGTTCGGTCAGGCCGAACGTGGCCACCTTTTCACCCTTTGCCGCCGGAACCAGGTATTTCCGCTTTTGCTCCTCATCGGCCCAGGTCAGTACCGGCAGGGAGAACAGGCCGATGTGAACGGAAAGGATGACGCGGGCGGAGGTGTCGCTGTATTCCAGTTCTTCGCAGGCCAGGCCGAGGGAAATATAGTCCATGCCGAGGCCGCCGTATTCTTCCGGGATGCAGAAACCCAGCAGGTTAGCCTGGGCCATGGCCGGCAGCAGGTCCGGGTTCATCTTCTGCTCCCTGTCGTACTCCTGGATAGTGGGCGATACCACCCTTGACGCCAGTTCGCGGGCCATGTCTTTGACGGCCAACTGGTTTTCCGTAAAGCTGAAATCTATCATATACTCTTTTGCTCCTTTTTCGGGGTGTGAGGCCGTGTCTGTATATAGGCAATCGCCCCGACGGTGTCAATTGCGGTCAAAGTTCGGTTCCCCGACGTGCCCGGGGTGGACGGCATGAAACCTTCCGGGCTCGGCCGGCTTGCTCGCGGGGGCAATTTTTGCTATACTGCAGATTCTCAAGATGGGACGGTGACAGACCCAGTGAGCGATTCGACACGCGTTAAGGCCGATATTGTTCCGTACACCGCCGAGTATTCCACGGCGGTTCGTTCCTGGATTGATTCCGCCGAGACGTATGCCAGTGTCTGTCGGGGGACGGTGTACCCGCCGCCGGACGATGTTGTCGATTCCTGGCAGCGGCCGGGGGTGACTGCTTATCTTCTTTTCAGCGAAGGCAAGCCCGTGGCTTACGGTGAGCTGTGGGACCGCAAGATCGAGCGCGCCGTCGAGATCGTTCACCTGATTGTCGACCAGTACAAGCGCGGCCGGGGTTACGGCAGCAAGATGCTGGAGTTGCTTTACAGCCGGGCGGCCTCGAGGCGGGGCGTTACAAAGGTGCTGCTCAACCTCAACCCGGGCAGTGAAGAGGTCCTGGGCTGCTGTCTCAAGGCGAAGTTCGAGCTGATCGGCGCCGGAGCGATTTCCGAGGGCCTGCAAATGATGCGCAGTGTGGGAATACGAGAATAGTCGTGCAATCGCCAATACACAGATGAAGGACCCAATCATGACCGAGTACAAGAACCTTGTGGTGGAACAAAAGGACGATGTTCTCGTCGTTACCGTCAATCGGCCGCGCGCGCTCAACGCGCTGAACAAAGAAACCGTAGCCGAGCTTCAACAGCTTTTCAGCTACCACTGGTCTGATGACGCCGTGAAGTGTGTGATCCTGACCGGGGCCGGTGAGAAGGCGTTTGTGGCCGGGGCAGACATACCGGAACTGGCCGAACTGGACGCCCGCTCGGGAACGGAACTGGCCGCTCGCGGACAGTACCTGATGAAGACCATCCAGAACTTTCCCAAGCCCGTTATTGCCGCCGTCAACGGCTTCGCCCTCGGCGGCGGTTGCGAGCTGGCCATGGCCTGTGATTTTCGTCTGGCCTCCGAAAACGCCAGATTCGGCCAGCCGGAGGTCAACCTGGGCATCATTCCCGGTTATGGTGGTACCCAGCGTCTGCCGCGCCTGGTCGGGCGGGGTAAGGCCATGCAGTTGATCTTCACGGGGGAAATAATCTCTGCCGCGGAAGCCCACCGGATCGGCCTGGCCGACGAGGTCTACCCGCTGGATCAACTGATGGATAAGGCGATGGAGATGGCCAAACTGATCTGCGGCAAGGCGCCCGTTGCCGTGGCTATCGCCAAGGAGTGCATCAACCGTGGTCTTGATGTCAACCTGACGGCGGGTTGCGATCTCGAAAAGGTGAACTTTGGGCAGACGTGCGGCACCGGCGACAAGAACGAGGGCATGGAAGCTTTCCAGGAGAAGCGCAAGCCCAAGTTTACCGGGCACTGATACAGACTGTCCCGGTGATGATCCTGGGAGTGTCAAAGTCTGTCCTTGCGCCGTCGGCGTCATCGTGGGGGCGGGGTTGCCCCGACCCAGCTGACGTTGCCACGTGTCTGAACGGAGATGGTTGTGAAAACCAACAGGATGTACGATGAGTTTGCCCACCTGTGGCCGTTGATCAGCGCCCCTGAAGACTACGCCCACGAGGCCTCGTTCTGGCGGAATGCGATCCGTGAAAAGCTCGGGCAGGGGAGGCACGAAATCCTTGAGCTCGGCGTCGGCGGGGGGAACAACCTGTCGCATCTGACTTCGGATTTCAGCGCCGTGGCGGTCGATATTTCTGAGAAAATGCTGGCCAACTCGATAAAGCTCAACCCCGGCGTGGAGCATCACGTGGGCGACATGCGCACGGTTCGGCTTGGCAGGCTCTTTGACGCCGTCCTGATCCACGATGCTATCAACTATATGCTGACCGAAGACGACCTGCGGGCGGTGCTCGGCACGGCCTGGATGCACCTCAGACCGGGCGGTATCCTTGTCATGTCGCCGGATAATTTCAAAGAGACGTTTGCCGACGGGTTCATGAGGCACGGCACCCATAGCGACGGAACCACCGAACTGACGTACGTCCAATACGAGTATGATCCTGACCCCGACGACACCACCACGGAGACGCTTTTTATATTCTTTATCCGCGAAGGGGGAAAAGTGCGGGTGGAGCAGGATCTGCACGTAACCGGCCTGTTTCCACGGCAGCGCTGGCTGGACCTGATGGAGGCCGCCGGGTTTGCCGCCGAGGAATATGATTACCCCGTGCACGAGCATACCGATCAGGGGAGCCTTCTTGTTGGACTGAAGCCGTAGCAAATCGGCAGGGCGGGATCGCTGGTTGAACCCCCGACACCGGCCCGGCGGACCGCAATTTGATATGGAACTGGCCGTACTGTTTTTCAATTCCTTCGTTATCGGGTTTTCGGGTGCCCTGATGCCGGGGCCGCTGCTGGCCGTGGGGATCGCGGAGACTCCCCGGCACGGCTGGCAGACCGGTCCGGTGATTTCGGCGGGTCATGCGCTGGCCGAGATCGCGGTCGTGATCCTGCTGGCCGTCGGCGTGGCAACGCTGACCGGGAATGAGAACGTCACCAGACTGATCGGCGTGGTCGGCGGCGCCGCGCTGCTGCTCATGGGCGGTATGATGGGTTACGACGCCGTGACCGGGCGAGTGGCGTATGCTTCCGACGACGGGCCGGGCCGCTCACGGCACCGGCTGGCCGGTAAGGGCATCACGGCCACGCTGTCGAATCCCTATTGGTTCATCTGGTGGGCCACGGTAGGTCTGGCTCTGCTCGTCAAGGCCAGGCACTTCGGCATTGTCGGGCCGGTGGTGTTCTATTTCGGCCACATCCTGTCGGACTTCGTCTGGTATACATTCGTGTCCGTTCTTCTTTGGAAGGGCCGTCGGCTCATTATGGGTCGGGGTCTCAGGATTTTGATCCTGGCGTGCGCCGCTTTCCTGCTGTACCTTGGTGGCAGCTTCATTTACGACGGCCTGACGGGAGCGCTGTAGTTGTTCATACGAATAGTCGCCTTCCTCGGCACCCTTGCATCGTCTCTCACTCCGACGATTTCGTCCGCCGCCAGCGACGTATACTGGCAGCAGGAGGTTAATTACGTTCTGGACGTCACCCTTCAGGATGATCTCCGCACTATTACGGGTGAAGTCGACATAGAGTACATCAACAACTCTCCCGACGCGCTCGACGTCATTTACCTCAAGGCATTCCCCAACGCGATACAGAGAGGGTCGTACGCCGACCTGAAGCGGCGATATGTCAATGACTTCGAGTACGCGGATCTGAAGCCGAAGGAGGAAGGAAGTCTCCGGTTGTACGAGCGATCCGGGGCGGCCCGCGCGTACCGGTCGTTTGAAACCGACAATACGATAATCACGGTGACCCTCTCGACGCCGCTTTCACCCGGCGACACGGCGCACCTGGCCTTTTCCTTCACCACGGTCCTGCCGGAGCCGGCGAGTATGCGGATGGGCGTAGATAGCGGCACGACCAAGGCGGCGTATTGGTACCCGCAGGCGTGCGTATATGATCACAAGGTCGGCTGGGTGAACTCCCAGTACCTCGGGTGGGGCGAATGCTACGGCGACTATGGGCGCTTCGATGTGAGAATCACGGCCCCGGCGGACCAGATTGTGGCAGCCACCGGCGTGCTTGTCAACGAGGACGAGGTGTTGCCCGACTCACTGCGGGCGCTGCTGGACATACGCAACTACCAGAGGCCTCGATCCGAATGGCCGAAGCTTGAGCCCGACACGACGAGCACCAGGACCTGGCACTACGTAGCGGAGAACGTCAATGACTTCGCATGGACCGCCTCGAACAACTTCTGCCTGGACACCGACACGACGAACGGTGTCGAAGTGATCGTATATGCGCTTCGGCACCGAGCCGAAGACTGGACCCGTGCAGTCATGATCGGCCGGCAGGCCATCGAGACGTTTTCTGAGCTGTACTGTCCCTACCGCTGGCCGGTGATTCGTATCTGCGACGCGTTCAGCGGGATGGAATACCCGATGCTGACCAACTGTTCCGGCGAGGATGACTCACCCTGGTTTGACCTGCTTTTGTACCACGAGATCGGTCACCAGTGGTTCATGGGGCAGGTCGGCTCCAACCAGGTGGACCGGCCGTTTCTCGATGAGAGCTTCACGACCCATCTCGAGCACAACGCCATGGAGAAGTACCTCGGCCGGCACGGGAATCTTGACGACTTCACCAACTGGTACCAGCGGTGGCTCGCCCCTTCTGAGCAGGATCGCGAAGTGCGCGGGTTCCTGCCGCTGCTGCTTCTCATGAAGGAGGGCATGGATCGGCCCATGGTCGGAACTTCGTACGACCGAGGCAGGGAATACTGGCCGAACCGTGTCTCGGCATACTACAAGGGTGCGGCCATGCACTATTCACTTCGGTCGGTGCTTGGCGATTCGCTCTACTACGCGGCCATGCGCCGGTATTGTGCCGACTGGCTGTTCAGGCACCCCTACGAGGACGATTATACGCGTTCCATGGAGAATGCAACCGGGATCGAACTTGATAACTTCCTTGACCAATGGTACTACGGCCGGGATCGTCTGGACTATGCCTTCACCGGCAAGGAGTCGCGTGAGACCGGCCGCGGTATGGAACACACCGTCAAACTGGAACGCAAGGCGGACTTCGTCAGCCCGGTCGACGTGGCCGTCATCTGGGAACAGGGGGATACCACGTTCTACACGGTTGCCCCCGAAGGCATGGCTTACGCCAAACCGGGCTATGTCCTGCTGCCCACGTGGCACCAGTTCCGCCGCGTCGAACCCGCATACCGGTTTACCGTCAAGGCCAATCGCAAAATCCGCAAGGTGGTGGTCGACCCGTACAACCTCCTCATGGACATCGACCGGAGAAACAACCAGTCGGGGCTGTTCTGGCCGACAGAAGTGCGTTTTGACAACCTTCTCTATGACCGAACCCCGGCGAACAGGTACGCCCTGCGGCTGCGGCCGGATATCTGGTATGATGAGCCCAACGGGGTGCAGGCAGGGTTTCACGCCCACGGCTCGTATTTGGAAACAGAATCGAGATTCTCGCTTGACCTGGGTGTCGGCACCGAATCCGCTCGGCCCTTTGTTGACTTTTCCTGGTCCGATCTGCTGGGCCGGTTCGGTCCTCGTGCGACCACCGGCGCGCGAGTGCTGCGCAGCGACCGGCGGATGTTCTTCTCGTGGGGGTTGGAAAAGAGGTTCCGCGAGTGGTACTCCCGGCCCGATCAGGAACTTCTCTTCGTGCAACTTGACTACCTGCGCGTCGGGGGCGGCCGGGAGCCTTGGTCTGACGCACCCTCAGACGAGATAAGCCGCTACCTGCCCGATCCGACGTGGGATGTTGCCAGGGTCGCGCGCCTGCACCTGGGAGGCGGATTTCTAAGGACGTTTCGGTACGGAAGCTACTACTTTTACAACCGCAACGAGGTGAGCGCCTGTGTGCAGGAGCATCGACGCCGGTCCATCCTGGAGCGTCGATTCCTGGCCGGCGTCAGTCTGATCGGCCAGAGCCGGACATACCTGTCGGTTGTCCTGGAGGGGCTGGTCACCAACGGCGAACCGCCGTCCCAGTACCTTCGGCATATCAGTCGGATACGTTCGATCGATCGTTTTGTCCACTCCCGGCTGTTCAGGTCCCCGGGCACGGTTCCGGCCGACTGGGAGAACCACCTCTACGCGGCTGACCCGCGCGTGCGCGGTTACCAGGACAGGAACCTGTACCTGATAGACTACTTCGGTGCCTCCATCGAATGCACGCCGCCGGACCTCCTGCCCTTCCGCTGGTTTAAGATTCTGCCGCTGGTGGGCGGTTTCCTTTCGCAGGCCGACCAGACCGTCTTTGCCGAGGGCGGCTGGCTGTCGTTTGATGACAGGGAGAGCTCGTACCGCGAGCCGGTAGCGTCAAACGAAACACTTTCGTTTGAAGGCAAGAGGACGTTCATCATGTCGGCGGGGGTTTCGATCGCGCTGCCGGCCGTCTGGAGACAGCACCGGGTCAGGGTTGATTTCCCGTTATATCTGAACAAGCCGGCGGCCGGCGAGGATGAGGCGGATTTCCGTGTGTCCGTCGCCTGGCTGCTGCCGTTACACCAGCGGGACCGTCTGCCATGAATGCTGACAAGATGACCGGACGCGCGCGTGCGGGTGCCGGGGGCGGATTCACGACATGAACCGGCATCGGCGCATCCGACTGAAGGCGCGGGAGACAAAGGCATGGATTTCAAGATTCGGCCCGTAACGAAAGACGACCGGCCCTGGGTGCTCGAGGTCGTTCGGGGCTGGGGAGCCGATTTCATCGTTACGCGGGGGCGGATTGTCTACCCGTCGGAGATACCGGGGTTTATTGCCGAATCGTCCGATGGCCGTAAATCTGGCCTGGTCACGTATGAGATTTTCGATGACCAGTGGGAGATAGTGACCCTTGATGCTCTCACCAGGCGTTCCGGGATCGGCACGGCGTTGACGACCCGCGTGCGCGAGGCGGCGGTTGCCGCGGGCTGCAAACGGCTGTGGCTGATTACGACGAACGACAATCTCGATGCGATTCGTTTCTATCAGCGGCGCGGCTTCACGATTGCGGCGGTCCACCTCAATGCCCTGGCGCACTCGCGCGAGCTCAAGCCGGCCATCGCCGAAATCGGCTTGTACGGCATACCGTTGCGCGACGAGATAGAGTTCGAGATGCTGCTTTGAGCCGACAGTCAGGCTGATCCAGGACCAGCGACGGGCACGTGGTGCGTCCGGCCGGGTTCGCTGGACGCCTGAAAAACAAAAAAGCCATTGACCGTCCCCCGCCCGAAACGTATCTACTGTAGCAATGGTACTCACAGCCCGCGAACTCTGCCGTATATGAAATACGCCGAATTCGTTCATCTGCACACGCACAGCCAGTACTCGTTGCTCGACGGGGCGTGCCGCCTTGATTCGGTGATCAAGCTGGCCAGGGAGTACAAGATGCCGGCCCTGGCTATCACCGACCACGGCAACATGTTCGGGGCAATCGAGTTCTACACGAAAGCCACCGAGGCCGGCCTGAAGCCGATTATCGGGACCGAAGCATACGTGGCCGGAGGCAGCCGCTTCGACAAATCCCATTCCGGCAAGTATCCCGACGGAGGCTTTCATCTCATCCTGCTGGCAGCCAACCGGGAGGGTTACCAGAACCTGATGAAGCTCTCGTCGGCCGGCTTCCTTGAGGGTTTTTACCACCGCCCCCGCATCGACAAGGAGTTGCTCCGCCGGCATGCCGAGGGACTGATTGCCACCTCGGCCTGCCTCAAGGGGGAAGTCAACTGGTATCTGCACCGCGGCGAAGTGGAAGCGGCGGTGGCTGCCGCCCGGGAACTTGAAGAGATTTTCGGCAAGGGGAATTTCTACCTCGAGATTCAGAACCACGGCCTCGAAGTCGAGGAGCAGAACATTGCCCGGGTGGCGGCTATCTCCCGTGAAACGGGTATTCCCATGGTGGCGACCAACGATTGCCACTACCTGAAGCAGCAGGATGCCGAGGCGCACGATGCCCTGCTGTGCATTCAAACGGGCAAGAATCTGGACGACCAGGACCGCATGCGGTACAATTCCGATCAGATCTATTTCAAGAGCCCCGAGGAAATGGAAGCCGCTCTGGGCGACTTCAAGGATGCCCTGCGCAACACGGTCGAGATCGCGGAGCGCTGTAACCTGGAACTGGAACTTGGCAAGCTGAAGTTGCCGGTGTTCCCGCTTCCGGCCGGGTTCAACGATCCGGATGATTACCTTCAGCACCTGTGCGAGAAGGGGCTTGAGGACCGGTACGACAAGATTACCGAGGAAATCCGCGCCCGCCTTGGCTACGAACTGGGCATCATCAGGCAGATGGGCTACGCCGGGTATTTTCTGATCGTCAAGGACTTCTGCGATTACGCGCACACTCAGAAGATTCCGGTCGGGCCGGGTCGCGGCTCCGCGGCCGGGTCGCTGGTGTCATACGCGCTGAGGATCACGAACATGGATCCGATAGGGTTCGAATTGATGTTCGAGCGGTTTCTCAACCCGGACCGGGTGTCCATGCCGGATATCGACATCGACTTTGCGGATCGCGGGCGCGACCAGATAATCAAGTACGTCATCGAGAAGTACAAGGAAGAGAACGTCTGCCAGATCATCACGTTCGGGACCATGGCGGCCCGTGCGGCGGTGCGCGATGTCGGCCGGGTGCTCGGCATGCCGTACGGGGAGGTCGATAAGATTGCCAAGATGATCCCGGCCATGCCGGGCATGACGCTTGAGGCGGCCCTGAGACAATCGTCCGAGCTTGCCGAGTTGAGGGACAGGGACGCCCGGGTGGCCAAACTGCTTCGCTATGCCATAACGCTGGAAGGACTGGCCCGTCACTGCTCCACGCATGCCGCCGGGGTGGTGATCGCGCCTTCCGCCCTGACCAACTACGTCCCGCTGTTCAGGGGGAGCAGGAACGAAACCACCACCCAGTATGACATGAAAATGGTCGAGGAGATCGGCCTGCTCAAGATGGATTTCCTCGGTCTGAAAACGCTCACGGTGATCGACGACGCCGTCAGGATGGCCGAGGTCAGTCATCCCGGCGCCAGTATCGATATCGACAACGTACCTCTGGAGGATGCCGCCGTTTACGAGATCTTCGCGCGCGGCGATACGGTCGGCGTTTTCCAGTTTGAATCGAGCGGTATGCGGGATTATCTGCGGCGGCTGGAACCGGAGAACTTCACCGACCTGACGGTCATGAACGCGCTGTACCGTCCGGGGCCGCTTGATTCCGGCATGGTCGACAGTTATATCGCGCGCAAGAGTGGAACCGAGCCGGTCGAGTTTCTGCATCCGGTGCTCGAGAAGATCCTGGGGGCGACCTACGGGGTGATCGTTTTCCAGGAGCAGGTGTTGCAGATCGCCAATCGCATGGCCGGTTACGCCCTCGGCAAAGCTGACCTGCTGCGCAAAGCCATGGGCAAGAAGGACGCCTCGCTGATGGCGGCGCAGAAGGAAGAGTTTCTCAACGGGACCGACCGGAACAAGATCGAGCGGCGCGTATCCGAAGAGGTGTTTCACCAGATCGAGACGTTTGCCCGGTACGGGTTCGGCAAGTCGCACTCGACGTGCTACGCGTATATCGCCTATCAGACGGCCTGGCTGAAGCAATATTACCCGCGCGAGTTCATGGCGGCGCTCATGACCTCGGATATCAACGACAGTGACCGGATATACATATACCTCGAAGAATGTCGCCGTATGGGCATTGAGGTGTTGCCGCCGGATGTAAACGAGTCGGACATCGACTTTACCGTCGTTCAGGGTGCTATCCGGTTCGGATTGAAGGCGGTCAAGAACGTGGGCGAGGGACCGGCGGAGGCGATTGTCCAGGCGCGCCGGAGCGGTGGCAGGTTGAGCACCCTGGCCGACCTGGCCAGTCGGGTAGAGCCACGCACGCTCAACCGGCGCACGCTGGAATCGCTGATCGCAGCCGGTGCCTGCGACAGCCTCGAAGGCAGCCGGGCACAGAAGTCCAAGGGGGTCCCGGCCGCGCTGGAATTCGGCCACACCGTTTTCCGGCAGTCAGGGGCCAGCGATCTGTTCGAAGCCACCGGCATCACCCTTGAACGGGTGGCACCCAGACTTCCCGAAGTAGAGGAGTGGTCGTCGTCAATGCAGCTGGCCGAGGAGAAAGCCATGCTGGGATTTTACATCTCCGGTCATCCCCTGGACAAGTATCGCGAGACGCTGTCGGGTTTTACCACCTGTACCGCCGCAGGCATGGAGACGGCTCCCGACGGTCGTGAGGTCACGCTGGCCGGGATTATCGCCCAGGTCAAGACGATGACGGACAAGAAGGGGAATCTGATGGCGTTTGTGACGCTGGAGGATTTCTCCGGCACGGTGGAACTGGTTCTGTTTTCGGACTGTTACGACAAGAGTCGTGAATACGTGCGGACGGATCGGATTGTCCTGGTGACCGGCCGGGTTTCGACGCGCGAGGGGGAAGCGGCAAAGCTGATTGCCGGCGAGGTCCTGCCGCTCGAGCAGCTCACGGAACGATTTGACTGCCAACTGGTTATAAAGCTCAGAGCCGACCACTCCGAAAAACGGATTAAAGAAGCACTGGCAACACTGGATAAATCCCGCGGCAAGGTTCCAGTCCTTCTGGCCGCTCAGGAGGACGGATCGGAAGTGTATATCAGGTCGAAGAAATACGCGGTCGATCTCAATTTCGGCCTGCTGAACCGTTTAAAGGAGCTTTTGGGGGATTCCGGGGCGTACCTTCGCCCGCTCGGCCTGAAAGAACACTGAGACCGACCGGCCCGAGGCGATTATAGTGCACCGGCTGACGCTGACAACAGACACGATGAGAGACAGGTTGGATTGACACATGAAGATTCTTGCAGCAGCGGCGCTGGCGGCGACGTTTCTTGCGCTGAGTCTGTCCCCGAGGGCCGAGGATAGGGACACTACCAGGCAGAAAGATCCACCATTAACGGACAGCATGGCGGCCATTCACTGGCTGTCGTACACGGAGGCAGCGCAGAAATCACAGGCCGAAGACAAGCACATGCTCATTCATTTCACTACCAAGACTTGTGGCTGGTGCCGGAAAATGGAAAGAGAAACCTATACCGATCCGGAGGTGGTCAGGATCGTCAACGAGTCCTTCGCCCCGGTGCAGGTGTGGAGCGATTCGTACGACGAGATCGACATCGAGGGCTACAAGATCTCCCAGCGGGCGCTGTCACGCGAGGAGTTCGGTGTCTCCTCGTACCCCCAGTTCTGGTTTGTCACTCCTTCTCGGACGAAGGTCGGTCCGTTGAAGGGATATTTACCGCCCGACCGGTTCATACGGGCGCTGGAGTTTGTCAGAAATTACAGATACGATACCACTCGTACGGCCGACAGAGTTCCGGATACGAGTTCCCGGAAGTAGGTGTTTTGCGATTATTCGGCAGTGCGCGCACGTCAAGAAGCTTGCCAGGCTGCCGGTCAGTTTTGTATGTTTGCCGCTGACCGCTTTGTTGCGGCATGAGGAAAGGCACACAATGACGAGAGTTCTGTTACCGATTATTATTTTTGGGGCGTTGTTGGCGCTGGCCGCCTGCAGTTCCGACGAGACGGGTGCACGGACGGAAAGTCAGGCCCCCGCGCAGACTCCGGTTGCGAAGCTTGAGGCTCCGGAGGCGAGTGCCGATCCTGGCAATCCCGAGGTGGTAAACCTTGACGCGAACGCCGTAAGCTGGACCGCCGCGGATCTCGATGGGAATCTGCACCATTCGGGTAAGTGGATTGGAAAGCAGCCGGTAGTGATTAACTTCTGGGGGACCTGGTGTCCGCCCTGCCGCAGGGAAATTCCCGATCTCGTCAGGCTGTACAGCGAATATAAACCCCAGGGAGTCGAGATTGTCAGCTTCGCCGTTCGCGACCGGCCGGAGGCAGTCCGCCGGTACGCCGAGAAAGCCAGGATGGAATGGGTCATGTTGATGATGGACGAGCAGGTGTACAAGGATTACCAGCTTACGGGCGGCGTGCCCACGACCATCTTTCTGGATGTCACCGGAAAGGAAGTGGGGCGGTTTGTCGGCATGAGGGATTATACCACGCTCAAGCGCGGCTTTGACGCCATTCTGTGACGTATGCCGATATGCAGTAGAAAGCCGACCGGTGACTCGCCGGTCGGCTCTTTCTTTTTCACCAATGCCGTCACATGGTCGCCTTGTTCCCGGTGCCGAAAAAGGCGCGTAGCATGTACCAGATAAGTCCGGCGGCCAGGACAAGGCAGATGACAAAGACGGCAAAGATCGACCATTGCGGTGCGATGCGCAGGGTCGACGGCTGGAAGTGGTCCGCCAGCCGCAGGAGTCGGACGTAGTGGCGGCTGATGACCATGGCCAGCAGGGAAAGAAACACCAGCGCCCCGGACCAGGCGAACCGTCTCGTGTACAGAAAGTGCACCGACAGGGCTGAAAATACGATGCCGACCGTCAGAATCCAGACGGCCGGGGTTCGCATGAAGGGCACCAAATACTCTCCGAGTGTCACGAAGTAGATAAGGCCGACAATCGCCGCCGCCACCGTGCCCCAGAGGAAGAATCGTCGGCCGGTCAGGTATGAGTCCTCGTGGTTTCTGCCCAGAAGTCCGACAAAGAAGCCGCCCACCGTGACGGCTCCGAGCAACATGTGCAGCCACCGAAACAGGTACTCGCCGACGTAAGGGTTGAGCGTCAGCCCCGACTGTCTCTGCGCGTAGATGGCGCGGTAGTAATCGGGCCGCTCCGCCAGTGAAAAGACGGAACTGTAGACGTACGATACGTACAACAGAGCCAGCAGGGCCAGGCCGAGGTACCACCTCTTCAGGCCCCCGCCGGCCCTGGAGAAGGCCGTGCCGTACAGGAAGTAGTACGCGAAAATCACCGCCGCGACAATCATCAACCAGAACCAGCCGCTGACGATTGATGCGGCGTAGACCTGGCGAAAGTAGACGAGCTGTAAAAACAGCAGCGGGGCGACGCCGAACGAAACCGTAGCGGCCATGGCGGTCGGGAACCCCCCGAGGAACATCCTGACGGTCGGATGGTTCCACCTGTCGGTAAAGCGTCCCCAGAGGGTTATGATGACGCCGCCGACAACAAAGTTCATGGCCGCAAAGTGCAGGGTCAGGGTGAGCACGTGCAGTGACGTAACCACCCACAACGGCGCCGAGATGAAATCATAATCCGGCAGATTCATGACTTCCTCCGTCTTCCTTGCCGAGTGTCAGAAGATACTGAATCAGCGCCCGGCGCTCCTGGTCGTCACCGGTGTAATCCGGCATCTCTTCGCCGAACTCGCCGGCTATATCCAGTAAATCGTTGTAATCTTCCTCGCTCAGGTCGACCAGCGACTCGTACTTGTCATTGTAACCGCCCATAACGTGGCATTTGCCGCAACGAATGTCGTACACCTTGCGGCCGAGTTCGACGCCTTCCAGCCTGTAGATCTCGGCGATCGACCGTCCGTCCATTTGCCCGTAAAGATGCGCGGCGATCAGCCCGGCTTCGCTTTCGGACGCGTGGAAGGGCGGCATGTTTCCCCGTATGACGCCGATTCCCTTCACGATGGCCGCCGTGAACGCCTCGTCGGTGCCGTCGAAGGCCGGTTTGAGCGGCTTGTAGCCCGCGATGGTATGACAGTTCCGACACACGCGGCGAAACAGGTCGGCCCCGTCGTCGCCGGTGCGAAACCTGATCTGCTCGAGATACCCTGTCTCGCTGTAACTGTCCGCCCGGGCTGCCTCGAGCGCGTTACCGTACATGTAGTCGTAGACAATCCACGGTTTGCGCACTGATTCGCGGAACCATTCGAACGCCCCGAAGGTGAGCAGGCCGAAGGCCATGAGCACGATTGCGGCGGCCATGCTCTGCCGCTTCGGGATGATCAGACCGAAGAAGACGAGAAGGACGGCCGTGACAATCGCGAAAACAACCAGGTCGCTCAGTGACGTCATCACCGTCGGCATCATCTCGCGGGCTTTAGAGGTGACCTCACCTGGTATCGCTGTCCAATACCAGTAAAACGAGGGAAGCATCACCACCAGCCCGGTCAGCCCCCAGGCGGCGTTGGTCCTGACCAGCCTGGCCTTGAAAGCATCAGCCGGACGGCGGGCGGCCAGGAGCATGGTGAAGGCGCCGGCGAGCATGACCGAGATGCCGGTTCTGAAGGCCAGCGAGGGCCAGAACGTCGGGTTGAAGAAACCGTCCCAGAAATCGCCCGTGGCCAGCCATTCCCCGGGGGTCAGCATGAACGTAATGATGCCGTTGATGACGAACAGCGACATCCACGCGGCGCCGAAGTAAATCCAGCCGAGGGCCAAGTGGCTCCGGGCCGACATGCGTTTCCAGCCGTAGTAGTAAAGGATGGCTGCTGTGATCTCGATGATGAAGAACGTCCATTCGGTCGCCCAGCCCCAGATGAAACTATGGATCAGCACCTCGGTAGCGGCAGGGCTTAACAAGCCGATGACAAACCAGATCCCGACGCCGGTCAAGGCCCCCGCTACGAGCGTCACGAGCACAAAGAACCTGCTGAGCCGCTCGAGGTAGCCAAGCACCGGCGCGTCGTTTCGTTTTCGCGCCCGCCATTCGGTAACGACCAGGTACAGGCCGCCACCGATGGCGAAGTGTGAGATAAAGACGTGCAGGATGCTCACGAAGGCGATCAGCAATCCGTAGCTGACGCTCGTATCCCAGAACGGGTAGTTCATAGATATTCCTCCGTGGATGGACTGACGTGTGTTTGCCCTGCAACTAACAGCCGGGCGTTGGCGGGGTCAAGCTCCTTTCGGGCCGGTACTCAGGCGTCGGCCGAGGGCCGTTTGGTCCAGTAGGTGATCTCTCTCTCACAGGAGTAGCCTGCTTTGACCAGACAGGCCATGGACGGCGTGTTCGTGTCCTCCACCAGGGTGCAGATAACGACCGCCCCGACGCTGCGAAGGAACTCCTCGCACCTGGCGATTATCCGACCGGCGGCCCCGGTGCCTCGGTAATCCGGATCAATTGCGATCCGGTTCAGCCAGCCGCGGCGGCCGTCGTAATTGGCGATGCCGACCCCGATCATGCGGCTGTCGTCGAAAAGCCCGAAGAACGCGGTCGCAGGGTGCTGCATCTCTTTTTCCAAGGCGGGGCGGCTGTCGCGACCGAGCGGCTTGTACGGCAAGCCGGCATCGGACCAGGTCTTTATGATTGAATCGTAGTCGTCAATCGTCAGTCGCGTGATTTGCAGGGCCATACTTTTCCTCCAGAACGGCTTTGAGTCTCTTCAACTGGAACTGGGAGGCGAACGGCCTGTCGTTCCAGTGCTCGCAGCCGGTGAAGTTCAGCAGAACTCCGCGCGCCGGCACACCGACGTCGGCCGCAGTGCGCATCCCGGTGGCGAGCATCATCAGACACGCTATTCCCACCACGGCCAGGTCCCTGTTTTTGTGCCGGTAGTGCTCTATCTGTTCGCTGAGCTTGCGCTTGGAATAGACAGTTCTAACGCCGAAGCGCTCGCCCAGGAGGCTCACCTGATGGGCCTGACAACCCTTGACGCACCGGCGGCATTCATCGCCCCATTTGCCGTCGGTTTTCCGGCAATCCGGGTTGTGCAGCGACAGGCAGTCCGGCAGAACGATCAGGGTGTCCCTGGCTCGGTTGAAGGCCTCTCGGTTGAGTTCGTCGTAGATCTTGAACGCCACGGCTTCGAGCAGATACAGTTCCCTTGCCGAGCGGCGAAGTGAATGGTCGTCCCGGTCGCGCCGATCGGCACAGGCCCCGGCAATGAATTCATCAAGGCGCGAGAACTCGTCGGCGAACCGCACGAAACCGTCCGTGACAAAATCCTGTACGAAGGCGGTGAGTTTGTCATAGAATTCCGGCCCGAGGCGGTACGTGGGCGGGTGTATTTTCATGGCGGGAATATACGCCGGGGCCTGCCGGGATGAAACCGGCAAGTGGTACCGGCCCGAAGCTTCAAGCCCGCGCCTGCTCCGCCAGGCCGGCGGCCCCGCTTCACCAGGGCTACCCCGTAGCCGACCGATACGCATTCCGGTCACGCAATCCACGGCCGTCGATTGACATTCCAGCGCGCCGACGTATATTCCGGCCATGCTGATGGCCATAGATGTCGGCAACACCAACGTGGTCGTGGGGGTCTACAGCGGGGAGATCCTCAGGGACAGCGTCCGCATGTCATCGTCGAATCCAATGACGGTTGATGAGGCCGGGTTCTATATCTCGGGGCTGCTGGAGCGCATGCGGGTCGCCATCGCGGAGATAGACACGGTCGTGGTCGGCTCGGTAGTGCCGCCGCTGACCCCGGTTTTTGAATCGATGGCACGCAAGTACTTCGGCTGCGTGCCCCTGGTGGTTTCGGCGCGAAGCCGGTTGCCCGTCACAATCGCGGTCGACCAGCCGGATCAGGTCGGGGCCGACCGTATAGCCAACAGCGTGGCGGCGTTTCACCGGTACGGGGGACCGGTACTCGTGGTCGACTTTGGCACCGCCGTAACCTTCGACGTCGTCAGCGCCGACGGCGCGTATCTGGGGGGTGTCATCATTCCCGGACCCGAGTCCTCGCTGTCGGAACTGGCCCGCCGGGCGGCACGCCTGTTCGAAGTGCGCATCGAACAGCCGGATTGTGTCGTGGGCAAATCAACCTCGGGGGCGATGAAATCGGGGCTGTTCTACGGTACGATCGGCCAGGTCGACTACATCATAGAAATGATCCTCAAAGAGACCGGCTTTGACAGGGCGACAATCGTGGCCACCGGGGGGCTGGCCTCAGGCATCGAGAATCACTCACGTCACATCAAACTGTTCGAGCCTCATCTCACCCTGGACGGCCTGCGCCTGATCGGCGAAATGAACGCGGCCGGCTGACCCCGGCAGCGGCTTCTGCCTTGCCTTCACACAACATATCTACCGGTGACGGACCGGCTGACCCGGGGATGTCGGAAGGTCCTGCCAAAATGGCAGAGTTGGTCAAAAAAAACGCGCCAAGAGTGGCAAAAGTACAGGGAACCTCTTGACAAGATCGGTGGTTAAATTGTATTATCTGTTAGCACTCTCTTCAGGCGAGTGCTAACAACGTGAAGAATGAGCGTAAGTTTCACAGTTAAGTCTAAACAGGTTAACGAGGAGGACTGGAATGCAGTTCAAACCACTTGCTGATCGAGTGATCATTAAGCCGCTCGAGGAAGCCGAGGTCAAGAAGGGCGGTATCATAATCCCCGATACAGCCAAGGAAAAGCCGATGCAGGGCGAGGTTGTTGAGATTGGTCCGGGTCGCGTTACCGATGAGGGCAAGACCATCAGCATGCAGTTGAAGAAAGGCGACCGCGTGCTCTATGGCAAGTACTCGGGGACCGAGTTTTCGGTTGACGCTGAAGAGTACCTCATCATGCGTGAGTCCGACATCTTCGCCATCGTTATCAGTAGCTAACGGTCAGTAGACGGATAAAAAGGAGAACCCTATTATGCCAAAGCAGATAGAATATGGAGCCCAGGCGCGCGCCAAGCTCAAGAAGGGCGTGGACAAACTGGCCGACACCGTAAAGGTGACGCTTGGACCGCGTGGCCGCAACGTGGCGATCGACAAGAAATTCGGATCGCCGACCGTCACCAAGGACGGCGTTACGGCAGCCAAGGAGATCGAGCTGGAGGATCATTTCGAGAACATCGGCGCCCAGATGGTCAAGGAGGTTGCCTCGAAGACTTCCGATGTGGCGGGCGACGGCACGACCACGGCCACGATTATTGCCCAGGCCATCTACCGTGAGGGCCTGAAGAACGTGACGGCGGGTTATAACCCGATGTCGATCAAGCGGGGTATCGACAAGGCGGTTGCGGCCGTGACCAAAGAGATCACCAGGATGTCCAAGCCGGTCAGCAACAAGGAAGAGATCTCACAGGTCGGTGCCATCTCGGCCAACAACGATAAGCAGATCGGCGATCTTATTGCCGATGCCATGGAGAAGGTCGGCAAGGACGGCGTTATCACGACCGAAGAGGCCAAGACTGCCGAAACGACGCTTGAGTTCGTAGAAGGAATGCAGTTTGACCGCGGCTACGTGTCACCGTACTTCGTCACCGACCCGGAAGGCATGGAAGCGGTGCTCGAGGATCCGCTGATTCTTATCCACGACAAGAAGATCTCCGGCATGAAGGACCTTCTGCCAGTGCTGGAGAAGGTGGCCCAGCAGGGCAAGCCGATGCTGATCGTCGCCGAGGATGTCGAGGGTGAAGCGCTGGCTACGCTGGTAGTCAACAAGCTTCGCGGCACACTCAAGGTCGCGGCGGTCAAGGCTCCCGGCTTCGGGGATCGCCGTAAGGCCATGCTTGAGGACATCGCGGTCCTCACGGGCGGTCGCGTCATTTCCGAGGAACTCGGTTTCAAGCTGGAGAACACCGTGCTGACGGACCTCGGTGCGGCCAAGAAGGTGACGATCGACAAGGACAACACGACCGTTGTCGAGGGCGCTGGTGAGAAAGAGAGTATCAAGGCACGTATTAGTCAGATCCGCAAGCAGATCGACGACACGACCTCAGATTACGACCGGGAGAAGCTGCAGGAGCGACTGGCCAAGCTCGTCGGCGGTGTGGCCGTCATCAACGTCGGTGCCGCCACCGAGACGGAGATGAAGGAGAAGAAGGCCCGGGTGGAAGATGCCCTGCATGCTACTCGTGCCGCGGTCGAGGAAGGCATCGTGCCCGGCGGCGGGGTCGCTCTGCTGCGCACCATTAAGACGCTTGACTCCATCGATGTGGACGAGGAGGAGATGGTCGGTGTCAACATCGTCCGTAAGGCACTGGAGGAGCCGATCCGGCAGATTGCCATCAACTCCGGCGCCGAGGGTTCAATCGTGGTCAACAGGGTGGCCGGTGAAACCGGCGCCTTCGGCTTTAACGCCATGACGGGCCAGTACGAGGACCTGATCAAAGCGGGCATTAGCGATCCGACGAAGGTTACCCGGACGGCGCTTGAGAACGCGGCGTCAATCGCCGGTTTGCTTCTGACCACCGAGGCTGTCATTTGCGACCAGCCCGAGGATAAGAAGGCCGGACCGGGGATGTCCGAGGCCGGTATGGGCGGTATGGGCGGCATGTACTAAGCCGTACCTCGTACCCGGCATGAGAAGAAAAAAGCCCGGCCGCATCGGCCGGGCTTTTCTTGTGGCTGCATCGCGCCGGACGGTTCCGTCCCGGCAGTTGACACCGTGTCTGAAATGTCTATCTTTGGCGCATGAGTACGCTTGAAGAATTCGCCTCCGTTGTTGCCTCTGAATTTCCCGAAGACCGACTCACATACCAAAAATCCGTCCCGACCTTTCATCCGGAGTGTGCCGCCGAGGCCGCCGCGCTCCTGAAACTGGCCAACGAACACGGGCGGCAACTGTATGTCACGGGGTTCGGCAATAACATTGATCCCGCGGGTGATCCGTTTGTCCGCATGCTCAGTATTCGAACAGACCGGCTGAACGACCTTCAGGAGATCTCCCCGGACCGCCTGAAGGTCCGGACAGGTTCGGGGTATCCGCTGCGGGAGATAAACGAGCACTTGGCGAGACATGGTTTGTTCCTGCCGCACGCGGCTCTGCCGTATGTGGGATCGGCCGGCGGGGCTGTCGCAGTCGACCTTTCGGCAAGGCTCGGCGGTCGAGACCTGTCGATCAGGGACTACGTGACCGAAATCGAACTGGTTACGGCCCGGGGCGACGTCGTCACGCTGACGTCGGAACCGTCTGAACCCGCCTCGGACTACGGGTCGGTGCAGATGCTTGCGCCCAGTTGGGGTCTGATCGGTCTGATTGTCGCTGTCACGTTTCACGTCGTGTCGATGGACAGGGCCGCCGATTACGGTGACATGAAAATGGAGGCGGTTTTGCGGGGGGAATTCCTCTCGTCGCTGGACAGCCGCTCCAAAGTCGGCGACGGGCTGTCTTTCAGAGAATTCAAGAACAAACTCGACCCGAGAAACGTTCTACCAGTAGTATGAACGGGACGTGCAATCGAGGCGAGAAATATGGCAAAAGCTCCTGAACACTCCAGGGTCGCCGTGCTGGGAGCGACGCCCAAGGAGGACCGCTACTCGTACAAGGCCGTCAAGTTGCTTGTCGAGCACGGCCATACTCCGGTGCCGGTGCACCCGGCGGGTCACGAGGTGCTCGGTATCACGGCGCTCAAGTCGCTCGACGACATTATTGAGCCGGTGGACACGCTCACGATATACGTCAACCCGGGCGTCTCGAGCGACGAACTGGACCGTATTCTCCGACTGACCCCCCGCCGCGTGATATTCAATCCGGGCGCCGAAAATCCGCAGCTTCAGGAGAAACTGCGGGCGGCCGGAATCGAGGTCGTCGAGGCCTGCACGCTCGTGCTGCTCAACACCGACCAGTTCTGAAATTCAGCCGGCCGCGCCGCGGACGGCCGTATATAAACGCGCAAGGCCGGGACCTGAGAGGTTCCGGCCTTTTCTGCAGCCTCCTGGAGCCGCCGGGCGTTTCAGAACTCGTCGTGTTCGAGATGTGTCAGCTTGTCCATCTTGGCGTGCATTGCCGTTACGGCCATGTCCACCATTTCCTCGACGTCGATCATGGCCGAGTTCATGACAACGTCGTAGTTAAGGGGACAGTCGATATCCTTGCCGAAGACCTTCCGGATGAAGTTGCGCCGCTGTTCGTCAAGGGTGTCCACCTGCCGGGCGGCGTCCTTTTCTGAAAGCTGGACGTACTTGATCAGGTTCTCGATCCGTTTCTCGCGGGGGCAGACCACGCGGATATGGAAACCGCGCCCGGGGCCGAGAATGAAACTGGCGCCGCGGCCCATGACCACCACCCCGCCCAGACGCGACATCGACAGCACCACGTTGCTCAGGTGGCGCAGGTAATCCGAGTGGTTCACGGCGTGGCCGGTGAAGAGCGACTCCACCAGCACCCGCAGGTCGCTGCGGGAGCGTTCGTCCAGCGCCTCGATAATCCGCTTGCGGTGGCCGGACGACTTGCAGATGGCGTCGATAGCCTCCCGATGAAGGCGCTGGTAGTTCAGCCTCCCGGCCAGACGCGAGGCGAAATAGGAGCCACGGCTGCCGGTCTGGCGGCTGGTCGTCACTATCGGCTGCGGCCTGGGGCGCTCCCGTTTGCTTTCTTCGGCAGCCTTGCGCTGCAACTCCCAGCGGAGCAGTTGACGATTGATAATACTGTCAATTGAAGGCACCGCGATCACCTCCGGCGTAGTATAGTCCAGCCGTTCAGGAGGCGCAATATTGAAAAATGGGTGCGCGCGCAGGCCGCCCGGGGCGCTGATCACCCTCGTGCTGGCGGCTCTCACGGGAATCATGCAGCGGGAGAAGTAGCCGCCGCCGTACGGCCCCTCAAAAGACCTTGACAATAACGCCTTCGCCGTTAGTTTGAAGGTAGAACGCCTTTACCAGCCCGGAGATCGACCATGCACCGATACACCGCGACCCTGCTTACCGTACTCCTGATCTGTGCCATCCTTCTGCCTGTCGCCGTCGGTGCAGCCGACGATCCGCCCGCGTCTCGTGAAGAAAGGGCGGCGGTTCTGCGGCAGTTCTACGAGGCCGAGCAGCAGAGCTGGCGGGAGTACATCGAACGATTCCGCTTTCACGTCCCGGACACGAGTTTCGACGTGACCTTCTACCATATCCGGGTCGACATATCGATCGGCACGCAGTATATCGAGGGTAACGTGTCCTGCCGTTTTGCGGCCGCGGACGACGGTCTGGACCTGCTCAGACTGAATCTTCATCACCAGCTTGCCGTTGACAGCGTGACGGGCGATGCCAGCAGTTTCAGCACCGCCAATGACACCGTGTACATCGACCTGGATCATGCCTTCACTTCCGGGGAGACGGGGGAGGTTCGTGTTTACTACCAGGGAGTGCCGCCGCTGGCCGAGGGCATCAAGGGGCTTCGGTACAGCAGTCACGTTTCCGGCCCGGTGATTGCGTCGTTGTCGACGCCGTTTCTGGCCCACTACTGGTGGCCCTGCAAGGACGGCCCGGGCGACAAGCCGGACTCCGTGTATGTTGACATCACCATTCCGGACACGACCTTCGCCGGCATGCCGGTGACGGCCGTTTCCAACGGGACCCTTGATTCCGTGACAACGGCGTCCGGCCGCAAGACCTTTCACTGGCGGGAGCGGTATCCGATCGTGCCGTACTACGTCATGGTGGCTATATCCAACTACTCGCACATTGAGGATGAGTATTCCGGTTCAGGCGGGGTGAACTTCCCGCTTCACTACTACGTGTTCAACGAGGACCTGGCCGACGCTGTGGCCGGGACGGCTCAGCTTCCCGAAGTAATGGACCTGTTTTCCGATCTTTATGGTCTCTATCCGTTTCGGAACGAGAAGTACGGTATAACACAGCTCGGGTTTTACGGGGGGATCGAGAACCAGACGAACACTGTCCAGGGCGAATTGTCGACGGCCTGGTTCGGCGTATCAGTGCACGAGTTGTCCCATATGTGGTTTGGCGACATGATTACGTGCCGGGACTGGCACCACGGCTGGCTCAACGAGGGGTTTGCCACGTACTCGGCCGCCCTGTGGACCGAGCACAGCCAGGGGTTCGCGGCCTACCAGGCGGACATGGAGGATAATGCCTACTACTCGCCGGGGACACTGTACCTCGACGACATCTCGGACCCGTTCGGTATCTTCGTAAGCATCATCTACAGCAAGGGCGCCTTTGTTCTGCACATGCTGCGCGGCGTGCTGGGTAACGCGACGTTTTTCACCTGTCTGAGCGAGTATGCCTCGACGCCTGAGTTCATGTACAATCACGCCACGACCGAGGATTTTCGGGACGTGTGCGAGACGGTCAGCGGCACGGACCTGGATTTCTTCTTCGACCAGTGGATATATGATGAATGGTACCCCAGGTACTTCTACGGGTACGTGCAGGCTCCCGGCACGCACCGGATGGAGGTGTACCTCAGCCAGTACCAGGACGAGTACGGACACCGGCCGCTGTTCGAGATGCCTGTCCAGCTTCACCTTTCTTATGCCGCAGGCGGAGATACTCTTGTGACGGTCTGGAATGACCGGATCGACCAGGCTTTCGTTCTCGATCTGCCGGATCAGGTGAACGGGGTACAGTTCGACCCCGACGGCTGGATTCTCAAAAACGCGTTCCCGAGCGCGGACGTTGACAGGGACGGAGTCCCCAACGAAGAGGACAACTGCCCGCTGGTCCGCAACTCCGATCAGAAGGACAGCAACGGCAACGGGGTGGGTGACGCCTGCTGCTGCGTGGGCATGACGGGAAACCTGGATGACGATGTTGACGATCTTGTTGACATTTCGGACCTCACCGAACTGATCGATCATCTGTTCATCACGGCCCGGCCTCCGGCATGCATGCCGGAGGCAAACGTCGACGGGGACGAGGTGGGAGTAGTTGACATCGGTGATCTGACCCGGCTGATTGATTACCTGTTTATCAGCCACGAAGAGTTGGCGCCATGTCAGTGACGCGGGGCTGATTTCGAGCGAAGACAATACTGGGTCGCCTCCGGTCCGCCGGGAGCGACCTTTCTGTTTGTAGTTCCGGGAGCCGTTCCCGAAGGCGATCAACCTGACCGGTCGGGTCGGCGCCGCAGGGCATCCTGTAGGATGCCGGCGTAGCGGGCGGCCAGCGGGCCCGAGGCATACGTGTTACCCGCGTAACCCTGACCGGCCCGGGCGAGACGGTGGCGCAGGCCGTCATCGGAGAGCAGGCGTTCGATAGTCCGTGACAACTCCTGCACATCATCCGGCTGGACCAGCAGGCCCGTCTGCTCATGACTGATGATGTCGACAATCCCTCCCGAACGTGTCCCGATGACCGGTGCGCCGCACAGCATGGCCTCGGAGAGCGTCAGGCCGAATCCTTCCCGAAACGAATTCAGCACCACGATCGCGGCCCGGTTGTAGACCTCTCGCAGCTTCTCCTGGGGCACCGGGGGCATGATTTTCGTGCAGTCGTCCAGGTGCAGGTTTCTGATCAGGGATTCAAGGTCAGTCTGCAGGGGGCCGGAACCGTACAGTTCGAGACGGGCCGACGGCGTTTTCTCGCGCACGGTCGCAAACGCGCGCAGGAGGTGGCCGACGCGCTTCTGTTCAGTGAAGCGCGTCACCGACACCACCAGCCCTTTCTCCCGTTCAATCCCTTCGTCTCGGTAGAACAGTTTTTCGTCGTGCGGCAGCGGCAGGAGATCGATTCTGTCCGCAAGGTTCGGATCGATCTCCAGAACGGCGTCTTTGAGAAAGCTCGACACGACGGTCCAGCGGTCAAGCGAATACAGCAGGTTTCTGAAGTATGGGTAGGCCAGGCGACGGTACCTGCTGAGCATGCGAATATCAGTGCCGTGCGATGAAAGCACCATCGGGAGATTCAACTGCGGCCGCATCTGGCTCATCACGATGCCGGCCGGAACCAGCCAGTGACCGGCCAGTAACTCAACCTGTTCCTCGCGGACGGTTTCGGTCGCGGCTTTGCGAAAGGCGCGAAGGAATCGCAGGAAGCGCAACGGTCCGAGGACTGATCCCCAGACCTGGTCGTGCATATTACCCCGGTAAGCCAGTGTTTCCCTTCCTTCGTTCGGGGCGTAGGGGAAGCGGCGTACCAGAACACCTTCGGATTCTTCGCGCCGCGCCGCGCCGGCGTCGTGGGGTGCCAGCACCACGGGCGCCATGCCGTGCTGGACGAGCCGGCGCGCCAGGAGCTCTACAAAGACCCCGGAGAAATCTCCCCTGAAACGCGGGAAATTGTGGGTCAAAATCAGAATCTTCGGTCCCTGCGCCATACCCCTTCATGGTAAAAAAAACGATACCCTGGAGAAATAGAAATTTTGGCGGCCGACGCCGCGTGTTATATTCGGTCACGTCGTCTATGAAAGCCAATGACAAAACCCGGCTCGATTTCGCGGCCGACGTCGATTTCGACCAGATTCTGACCAACCCGATACTCGATATCGCCGCCCGGTTCTGGGATAGCGACCGCTACCGGGCTTTCACGATCTGCTACCGATCCATGCGGGCAATCGATGACCTGGTTGATGATCGCAAAACGTCGGGCGCGAAAATCTCCGCTGGGGAGGCTGCGGACATTGCCCGGATGATCGATGACTGGCTGGAGTCGATGTGCGGCGGCCGGCCCCGGGATTCCTTCGATCGCGAGTTTCTGGACGTCCGCGACCGTTTCGCCATTCCCCTGTGGCCCTGGAAACGGCTCCGCAATGCCATGGTTTACGACATACAGCATGACGGTTACAGGAACTTCCTGACGTTCCTCCGCTACACGGAGGGTGCGGCCGTGGCCCCGGCGGCGATCTTTACCCATCTGTGCGGCGTCAGGCAGGGCCGGGGCGGTTATGAACGTCCGGTCTACGATATCCGGTGGTCGGCCAGACCGCTGGCCGTATTCTCCTACCTGGTGCACATCATCCGGGATTTTCAGAAAGACGCCAGGCGTGACCTGAACTACTTTGCCCTTGATATGCTTGGGCACTATTCACTGACGGTCGAGGATCTCAGCCGGATAGCCCGGGGCGGTCAGATAAGCCCCTCGTTTCGCGGCCTGATCGGCCGTTACCGGTCGATAGCAGAGTATTACCGGCAGTCGGCGCGCAAACGTATTGACTCCGTGATTCCCTGCATGCTGCCTCGTTACCAGTTGAGCATGGAGATAATTTACGCGCTGTATCACCAGATATTCGAGCGTATCGACCCGGATAACGGGACGTTCAGCGGTCCGGAGTTGATGCCGTCGGCGGGCGAAGTCAAAGCCCGGCTGGAGCTTACGCTGGAACGTTTCTCCCCGGTGGAAAATTAACTGGCTTTAGTTGGAAGGCTGGTCCACTTTTGCTGTATTGGGTATGAGTACCCGCGATATCTGCATTCGTGAAATGCACGCAGCGAGGGTGCCCAACGTGTATAACCAAGTGAGGTGAAGTTATGAAACGGATTGGACTTCTGGCAGTTGCCGCGCTGATTCTGGCCCCGTGTCTGGCCGCCGCTGACGAGATCGCGGTGACCGTGTACAACAGCAACCTGGGCGTAGTTAGTGAAACCCGTACCCTGCAATTCGAGAAGGGTGTCAATCGGCTGACCTTTCGCGATGTTCCGGCACTGATCGACGCCAGTTCGGTCACTTTTGACATCACCGGCCAGCCGAGGGACGTCACCCTGCTGGAGCAGAATTACGCCTTTGACCTTGTCAGTCCGGAGCAGATGTACCAGCGATACATCGACCAGCAGATTGACCTGATCGACAAGAAAGGCGGGCTGTATACCGGCAAGCTCCTGGCCTTCAGCGACAAGGCGGTCACGCTTCAGGATGAGTCCGGGCGGGTGAAGGTGCTTTCGCTGGAGAATATCGCCGAGGTCAATTTCCCGGTCCTGCCCGAGGGATTGATTACCCGGCCGACGCTTTTCTGGCTATACCGTTCCGACCTTTCCGGACCCCTGCCCTGTCGGGTCGGGTACCAGACATCGGGTATGAACTGGTCGGCGGAGTATGTCGGAGTCCTCGATACGGACGAGAGCGGGCTGGACCTGTCCGGCTGGGCATCGATCAATAACAGTTCCGGCAAGACGTACAAGGATGCTACGCTTAAGCTCGTCGCGGGGGAAATCAGCCGGGTGACACCGAAAAGACAGGTGATGAGATCGTACGAAGCTCCGTCGGCGGCCCTGGGGGCGGAGGGTTTTGCGGAAAAAGAGTTCTTCGAGTATCACCTGTATACGCTGCCCCGGCCGGCGACCGTGGCCGACAAGGAGATAAAGCAAATCTCCCTGTTTGAGCCGGCGACAGCCGCCGTGCAGAAGGTGTACGAGTACCGCCCTGAACAGAATCCTACCCAGGTCGCAGTCGCCGTGAAGTTCCAGAACTCGAAGGCGGCCGGCCTGGGCATGCCGCTTCCCGCCGGGCGCGCGCGCCTGTTCAAAGCCGACGAGGACGGGTCACTGATTCTCCTGGGTGAAGACCGAATCAAGCATACGCCCAAAGACGAGGAAGTCTCCCTTCGTGTCGGCTATGCCTTTGACATCGCCGCAGAGGAGAAGATGGTGCAACAGACGCGTATATCGAGCAACGTGGAAGAGCGTGCCTGGGAAATTGAACTGAGGAATCACAAAGACGAGGACATCACCGTCACCATCGAGAAAAGGCTGTACGGGTACTGGGAGGTCATGGAATCGAATTTCGCGTACGAGAAGAAAGACGCGTACACGCTCACATTCGACATGCCGGTGCGGGCCAATCAGTCGGCGATCCTGAGGTTGAAAGCGAGATTTACGACGAGATAGACCGGTCGGGCGGTTGACAACTGCCGATGTGGTCCGTAAATTCGTCACATGAGGTGACAGGAATAGCTTGTAAGAGGAGGTTCGTCTTGAAAAGGCTGCGAAAGCTGTTGCTGCTGGTTCTGGTGGGTGTTTTGGTCCATTCCGTGGCCATGGCCGGCAAGAAGCCGGCCGACGTGTACATTCGGACAGTCAAGATTGAGGTAATCGCAGAGCGGTACGATAACGCGATGGCGTATCTGGATACGCTCTTTCATTACTACGGCCCTCACTCTGAGGGGCTTAACTGGATGGGTGCGATCATAATCGACCTGTTCGGGAAAACGTCTGACCTTGAGCAGAAGCGGGTGTACGTTGAGAAGATGGTAGCGTATGCGGATTCTCTTCACGTGTGCTGCGCCAATAAGGAAATAAATAAGAAATACCGGAAGGACTGCGATAAGTTCATCGAGAAAACCGATTCCACCCTGGAGTTCTACTGGCGCACCCTGTATAATGACGGAGTCACCCAGGTAAACCAGATTCAGAAGGCGGCCAAGGACCTTGAAGCGGTTTCGGACTCTACGGAGCGGGAGTTTTTCCAGGAGCTTCTGGCGGCGCTCATCGATACCTGTCTGTTCAACATGTCGGCGGCTATCCTGATTGACTCGACCGATCCCAGGCCTTACACGGGGCTGGCGGCCGTTTACGAGGCCAAAGGGGACTTCCCCACGTCAAACGAGTGGCTTATCCGAGGGCTCGAAAGAGCAACGGAGCGCGGCCAGATGCTGCTCCAGATCGGCTACAACCACGTGCGGTTGAATGAGTACTGCAAGGCCATTCCGTACTTGCGGGAGTTTGCGGACGCCTCTCCGATCAGCGTGGAGAACGAAGAGCAGATGATGCTTACCATGAGCAACCTGTCTATCTGCTATAACAACTGCCAGCAGTATGATTCGGCCGCCGGTCTGTACCACCGGATACTCGGGGTGGACGCGGAGAATACGACGGCGCTTACGGGCCTGGGGCGATATCATAATGAGATGGCGCGGCGGGCGTCCGATTCGGCCAACATTTACAAAAGCCAGGCTGATGAGGCTCTGACAGAGAGCTGGCAGGCTCGGCGCGACCAGCACTTCGACTCCTCCCAGGTCTATCTGCGTCGCGTCTTCCAGTTGCGTCCCGATGACCCTGATGCGGCCGAGGAATACGGCATTGTGTCATATATTCGCGGACGGTTTGAGGACGCTGCCGAGGCATTCGCACGGGTCGGCGAACTCCGACCCGATAACGTCGAGAACTGGACCTCGCTGGGCGACTGTCATATCAGCCTCCAGCAGTTTGCAGATGCGGCCAAGGCGTATGAGAAGGTCATAGAACTGGAGCCGGATAATAAGCAGGTTCTCGAGCATCTCGTGGATCTGTATCTCGAGCTGGGCCAGTCGGAAAAGCAGGAGCAGGTCGAACAAAAATTGCGGTCGTTACAATGACGGCCCGGTCCGATCCAGGAGGCTGACGTCAGGTCAGCCTTTTTTTATATTACGGCATGAACAGCGGGCAGAGATATGTCAGGATCGCGCTCACCGGACCGCTGAGGCGGACGTTTACTTACCACTGGCCCCCCGCCCTCGGTGAGCCGTTCCCGGGACAACGAGTCCTGGTGCCTTTCGGACGCGTCCGAAGAGTCGGTTTTCATCTTGGCGATTCGGACATCCCCGCCGGTTTCAAGACCCGTGCCGTGGCGGATGCGCTGGATGCGCAAACGTACTTTCCGGCCGATCTTTTCAAGCTCTGTCTCTGGATGGCCGACTACTATTTCGCCAATCCCGCCGATTGCCTCTCGGCAGCGCTTCCTGGAGTTTTCAAGTCGCGTCGGACGATCCGGTATCGCTGGGCATCCGTCCCGGCTCCTGATCTGCCGCCATCGGTCGCCCCCCGGTTCACGCCCGGTGAGAGACTGTCCGCGTCGCAGGTGCATGCGATTCAAGCCGTGGGGTGCGATTACCTGGAACGGCTGCTTCATGACGGCATTGTTCTGGAGGAGTCCGGGGCCGGCGGGGGAGTTTCGACGGGGGCGCTCGAAGGGTATCGAGCGGCCGGTGAACAGGGATGGGTGGAGTTCTTCCAGGGGCGAAAACTGGCCCTGCAGCCTTTTGAGGGAACGCTTAGCGTTGGGCAACTCAAAGCCGAAGGCTGGACCGACCACTATATCCGTCAGGCTGCCCGTCACGGCCTGCTGGTTCCGGTCCGGGCGGAGCCGGCGGATGCCATCCTCCAGTTCATCGCGCCGCGGCCCGGCGTTGCGAACCTGACGCTCACCGAGGAACAACAGGCCGCCGTCAGTTCAGTCTCTCATGCGCTGGGCAACGGGTTTCAGCCCTTTCTGTTGCACGGCGTCACCGGGTCGGGGAAGACGCTGGTGTACTGTCACCTCGCCAGGCAGGTTCTCAAGATGGGGCTGACGGTGCTGGTGCTGACGCCGGAGATATCGCTTAGCGGATTAACGCTGGCGTACCTGCGAAGTTTCTTCGGTTCCGACGTTACAGTTCTGCATTCCGCCATGACGGAGCGAGAACGGCTCGAAAGCTGGCGCGGGATTCGCCACGGGAAGTACCGGATCGTAATCGGTCCCCGCTCGGCGGTATTTGCCCCGCTTGAGAAGCTGGGCCTGATTGTCGTGGACGAGGAGCATGACAGTTCGTACAAGCAGGACGATCCGGCGCCTCGATTTCACGGCCGCGACGCCGCGATAATGCGCGCCAAGATAAGCAACGTACCGGTGCTGCTCGGCTCCGCATCGCCGTCACTCGAATCCTACCATCACGCTGAAACGGGTCGCTACCGGCGGCTGATCCTGAGCGGCCGGCCGGGCAAGGCTACTCTCCCCGGCGTGGAGATAATTGACATGCGCGTGCATCAGGTCAGGGGTGACCTTCCGTTTCTTTCCTTGCCGCTGAAACGGAACGTGGAGCAGCGTCTGAAAAACGGGGAGCAGGTGATACTCTACCTGAACCGTCGAGGCTATTCGCCGCAGTTGAAGTGCGGAGACTGCGGTCACGTGGCCAAGTGCCCGCGCTGCTGTGTGAGTCTGACCTACCATAAGGTCGGGCGCAAGCTGTCGTGCCACTACTGCGGGCACGTGCGCCTCGGCTATGACAGTTGTGAAGCCTGCTCGAGCACGCGGTTCCTGTACCTAGGAACCGGCACCCAGAAGGTCGAGGAAAGTATCCCCCGTGTGTTCGAGGGGGCCTCGGCGGTGAGGTTCGATTCGGACACGGCATCGGGCAGGAAGAATGCCTACCGTATTCTGGAGGCGTTTGCCGCCGGTGAGCATAACCTTCTTCTGGGAACCCAGATGGTCACCAAGGGGCTTGATCTAACCGGTGTTTCGCTGGTGGGCGTCCTTTCCGCCGATCACGGACTGGATCTTCCGGATTTCCGAGCCTCCGAGAAGACGTTTGCCCGGCTCCTGCAGGTAGCCGGGCGTTCCGGCCGTGCGGCCAGACCCGGCGAAGTGCTCATTCAGACGTTCTACCCGGATGAGGAAACGATCAGCGACGCTGCCCGGCAGGATTACCGTGCGTTCTATAGCCGGGAGATCGAAGCCCGCCGGCGCAGTGTCTTCCCGCCCTTCTGCCGCCTGGTGAATTTCTCGCTGTCCGGCAGCGACGAGCGAAAGGTGGAAACAAGCTGCCATGATTTAAGAGGCGAGCTGGAGCGCCGGACCTCCGAACTCGGCGTCAAGGCGCAGTTTCTGGGACCGGCCCCGTGCCCTCTGTATCGTCTGCGCGGTCAGTACCGACGGCACCTGCTGGTCAAGACGGGACAACTGGTCAGGTTTGTCCGCATGCTCGGTGACTGGGAGGCGCGGCAGCCACGTTTTGGCCTGCCTTCGACAGTAAAGGTCACTGTCGATGTAGACCCCGACGACATGATGTGATCCCCCCGGTTTTGCGTTCGGCGGCAGCCGCCGGCAAGAAAAAGCCGCCCCGGAAGGGGCGGCGTGTGTATCCAGGGCGTGATGAAACCGGTCACTTTCTCTTTTTGCCGCCCTCGGCCTCGGCTTCCTTAGCTTCCTTACCGGTTTCCTCGGCTGCAGCCTCAGCTTCGGGCGCTTCGCCCTCAGCCGCTTCGGCCACCTCGGCCTCCTCTGCGGCGGCCTTCACTTCTTCCTTAACCACCGTCGGCGCCGCTATGACCGCCACCGTCCGCTGTGAATCGGAGAGCACGCGGACGTTGGGGATAGACAGGTTGCCGACGTGGACGGAATCGCCGATATGCAGTTCGGTAACGTCGATGTCGACACGCTCGGGGATATCAGACGGCAGGCACGAGATTTCCAGTTCACGCATGGTGACCTGCATGATGCCGCCGTCGGTTTTCACGCCGATCGGCGTGCCGGTCAAATGAATCGGCACGGCGACGTGGATCGGCTTGTTCATGGATATAGCGTGGAAGTCGACGTGTATTACACGGCTGGTGATGGGGTCTCTTTGAATGTCCCGCAGAACAACCTTATTCCGGGTGCCGTCAACGTCCAGGTCGATAATGGACGTGCCGGCAGCTCCCTTCATGGCGGAGCGGAACTGACGTTCCTCGACGGCAACGCCGAACGGTACAGTTTCCGGGCCATAGACGGTCGCCGGAATATATCCGTCCCGCCGGATCCTGCGAGCGGCGCCCTTACCGGACTCGGGACGCCTTCTGGCGACCATGACAATCTCTTTCATGTCTGTGTTATATCCTCCTGAAATGCATTGCCTGTGCGTTTACGGTCAATCGACCGGCATCTTCTCCTCGAAGAGTGATGATACCGACTGTTCGTCGAAAATCCTCTTGATGGCTTCGCCGATCAGGCTGGCGCATGAAAGCACCTTGAACTTGTCCGGCAGTTTCCGCGACGACTGGTCGATGGAGTCCGAGATGATCATTCTTTTTATGGGTGAATTCTGGATTCGGTCGACAGCCTGTCCCGAGAGCACGCCGTGGGTGCAGGCGCCGTAAATGTTGAGCGCCCCCCGCTCCTTAAGATGTTCGGCCGCCTGACACAGGGAGCCCCCGGTGTCGACCATGTCATCACGGATCAGGACGTTCTTCCCAGCGACTTCGCCGATCAGGCTCATAACTTCCGAGTAGTTGGCCTTGGGTCGGCGCTTGTCGACGATGGCAAGTTCGGCGTCGAGCGATTCCGCCGTGGTGCGGGCGAGCTTGAGGGAACCGACGTCGGGCGAGACGACGACCAGATTCCCGATCTTCATGGCCCGGAAATACTCGTTAAACAGCGGCGCCGAGTACAGGTGGTCGTGAGGCAGGTCAAAGAAGCCCTGGATCTGGCTGGCGTGCAGGTCCATGGTCATAATGCGGTCAGCCCCGGCGGTGGTGATGAGGTTGGCCACGAGTTTCGCCGTGATGGGCACGCGGGGGCGGTCCTTGCGATCCTGCCGGGCGTAACCGTAGTAGGGGATAACGGCCGTGATCCGCATGGCCGAGGCGCGGCGGGCCGCCTCAATCAGCATCAACAGTTCCAGGAGATTCTCGGCGGGGGCGTTGGTGGGCTGAATGATAAACAAATCGGCCCCGCGGACATTTTCGTTAATCTGCACGAACACCTCACCGTCGGAGAAGCGCGTCACGGCGCAGTCGGTCAGTTCGGTGCCGACGTAGGCGGCGATGCTCCGGGCCAGCGGAGTATTGGAGTTGCCGGTCACGAGCTTGATGACGTTTCGTGAATCCATCATGACGTCCGTCGTCCTGTGAAATCAAAACCTGTTTCATGACGGTGAGATCGCCGTCACGAAGCAGGTCTCGACAATTCCTCAATTCATGTGTCTGGGGCGCCAGGATTCGAACCTGGGTATGCCAGCTCCAAAGGCTGGTGTCTTACCACTTGACGACGCCCCAATAGACTTTTTTCTCGTCACTGGGAGTCGTGGGCTTTGCGCTCGCGTTCGTACGCCTCCAGCACTCGCGACTCCAACAACTCGCGCATTTCCTTGTTAACCGGGTGAGCGATATCCTGGTGTGTTCCGTCCGGTCGTCTGCGGCTGGGCATCGAAACGAAGTACCCGTTGTTTCCCTTGATGATTTTCATCCCACGCACCACGAATGCGTTGTCAAAAGTCACATTGGCAAAACCGCGAAGTTTTTCTTCGTCCCGTAACGTGACCCGTATCTCAGTGATCTCCACGGGTGCCTCCCCATATAATTCCTATTGCCTGCCGAGAAAAACCGGCCGGACCGTATACACCTGCCACCCCTCCCGGCGTAAAGAACGAACCTGCTCCCTGCTGGGCTCCTCAGCAAATATGCCGAAAACTGTAGATCCGGAGCCGCTCATCCGGGCAAGCATTGCCCCACCCTCCGAAAGCCCCTCTTTGATCCTGCCCAATTCCGGGTAGGACGAAATCTGGACCTTCTCGAAATCGTTTCCAGTCAGCCGCAACGCGGTGACTAGCTCTTTCACGGTCTGGCAACCATCCAAGCTAAAGGCTTTCCGGCCTGTTGTCAAGCCCAAATTAAGGCGCGCGTAGCTATCTCTCGTTGAAATAGCCACTTGCGGCACAACCATTGCAAGCCAATAGTCTGTCGGCAGATCAGTCTCTTCGAGCAATTCGCCTCTGCCCCGGACCAGCGCCTGCCCGCCCGAAAAGAAAAAGGGCAGGTCCGAACCGAGTTCCAGGCCGAGAGCGGCCATTTCTGAGACCTCGAGGCCCAGACCGAACAAAACGTTGCAGGCGAGAATCGCCGCCGCACCGTCGGAAGACCCTCCGGCCAGCCCGGCTGCGATCGGGATGTTCTTCTCCAAACGGACACGCAGTCCCGAGGCTACCGAAAATCTGTCGCGCACGAGCCGCAGGGCCCCGGTGACGAGGTTCTGTTCATCAGTCGGGAGAACGCCCGGCGGTGTCAGATCGATTTGTATACCGGGCTTCTCGGTGATTTCGAGTTCCAGCAGGTCGGCCAGCGATACGGCCTGAAAGAGCGAGTTGATATTGTGGTAGCCGTCCTCCCGCTTGTTCAGTACCTCCAGGAAGAGATTGACCTTGGCTGGAGCCTCGATCCTGACCTGTTTTTTCGAGATTTTCGTGACACGCATACGGCCGTCTCCAAGCCTTCCGGCGAGCGCCTCTTTCAGTTACAAGATAGCCGATTGAGTGTCCACGCGAAAGGACTACCGGGTTTTCAGAATTTCCGATCTCCCGGCTCTTGATATACCGGGAGTTCCCCCGTATACTGCCAGCCGAAGATCTTATGTGGTCGCTAAAATATTGCCGGAGGTCACTCATGGACCCATTTGGAGCCAGAGCCAAGCTGAAAACCAGAGAAGCAACATATGACTTTTACAGACTGGACGCGCTCAGCAAGCACGGGCGGATAGAGCGCCTGCCTTACTCCATACGCGTGCTGTTGGAGTCGGTGCTTCGCAATTTCGACGACAAGATCATAACAGAAGCGGACATCATTGCGGCAGCCGGGTATGATCCCGGGAACGTCGCTGAGCTGGAGATTCCGTTTAAACCGGCTCGCGTCCTGCTTCAGGATTTTACCGGTGTTCCGGCGGTGGTGGATCTGGCCGCCCTCCGCTCAGCGATGGAACGCATGGGCGGCGATCCGAAGAGAATCAACCCCATGATCCCGGTCGACCTGGTTATTGACCATTCGGTGCAGGTCGATGCGTTTGGTTCGCACGACGCGTTGGCGATCAACATGGAGCGTGAGTTCGAGCGCAACCGCGAACGATACGAGTTCTTGCACTGGGGAGAGAGCGCCCTGGACAACTTCCGGGTTGTGCCCCCGGCGACCGGCATCTGCCATCAGGTCAACCTGGAGTACCTGGCCAAAGTAGTCGCGACCGACGGCAAGACGGCTTTTCCGGACACCCTGGTCGGCACCGACAGCCACACCGTCATGATAAACGGCCTGAGCGTCCTCGGCTGGGGGGTGGGCGGCATTGAAGCTGAAGCGGTCATGCTCGGCCAGCCCATCTACATGCTGATGCCCGAAGTTATCGGGTTCAAACTCACCGGGAAGCTGGCCGAGGGAGCCACCGGGACGGACATAGTGCTCACCGTCACGCAGATGCTTCGCCGGAAGGGCGTGGTCGGGAAGTTTGTGGAGTACTACGGTGACGCCCTGGACGAGTTGACGCTGCCGGTGAAAGCGATGATCGCCAACATGGCCCCCGAGTACGGCGCCACGATGGGGTATTTCCCGACCGACAACTCCACCCTGGACTACCTTCGCATGACGGGTCGCACGGGCGACCACGTCGACCTGGTCGAACGGTACGCCAAGGAGCAGAATCTTTTCCGCGAAAAGGAATCCGCTCCGCCGGAGTACACCGACATTCTGGAGCTTGATATTTCAACCGTGGAGCCGTCGCTGGCCGGGCCGAAACGCCCGCAGGACAGGGTGGCCCTTTCCGCGATGAAGACGGACTTTGACCGGAAGCTGACGGCCCCCGTTAAGGAACTGGGGTTTGAACTGTCACCGGCCCAACGAGCGGCAAAGGTGTCCTTGGGCGACGGGTTCCAGGCCGAGATCGGCCAGGGAGCGCTTGTCATTGCCGCCATCACGTCCTGCACCAACACCTCCGATCCGTACGTTCTCATGGCGGCTGGCCTGCTGGCCCGCAAAGCGGTGGAACGGGGCCTGAGCGTCAAACCGTACGTGAAGACCTCGCTGGCCCCCGGTTCGCGGGTGGTGATTGAGTACCTCGAGCGTTCCGGGCTGATGGGCGACCTCGAGAAGCTCGGTTTTCACAACGTCGGTTTTGGATGCACAACGTGTATCGGAAATTCCGGCCCGTTGCCGGACGCCGTAGTCAACGCTATAAACGAAGGCAATCTGGTGGCGGCGGCGGTGCTTTCCGGTAACAGGAATTTCGAGGGCCGGGTCAACCCGCATACGCGGGCCAATTACCTTGCATCGCCTCCGCTGGTGGTGGCGTACGCGCTGGCCGGGACGGTCGATGTCGACCTGACCACTGAGCCGCTCGGTGTCGACCCCGGAGGACGTCCCGTCTATCTGAAGGACATCTGGCCGTCAGCACGGGAAGTGGTCGATGTCGTTCGGCAGCACGTAACACCGGAGATGTTTCGCGAGCAGTACGCGTCGGTATTCGATGGAAACCCGACCTGGAACGCCATCTCGGGTGCCGGCGGGGATCTGTACGAATGGGACAAGGCGTCGGCGTATATCCAGGAGCCGCCGTTCTTTATCGACATGATGGCGGAGCCGGGCAACGTGGAGCGGATTCGTGACGCCCGCGTGCTGGTCATGGTGGGCGATTCAATCACTACCGATCATATCTCCCCGGCCGGCGCAATCAAGGCTGAGTCGCCGGCGGGCCGCTATCTTCTGGAGCGTGGAGTGCAGTTCGCCGATTTCAACAGTTACGGCTCTCGGCGGGGCAACGACCGGGTCATGACTCGCGGCACGTTTGCCAACATACGCCTTCGGAACCAGCTCGTCCCGGGCAGTGAAGGCGGTGTGACTATCCATCACCCCAGCCAGGAGAGGATGTCGATCTACGATGCGGCGATGAAGTACCGGGCGGACAGAACGCCGCTGCTGGTGCTTGCGGGCAAAGACTACGGCATGGGCTCCTCGCGTGACTGGGCCGCCAAGGGGACGCTGTTGCTCGGTATCAAGGCCGTGCTGGCGCAGTCGTTTGAGCGCATCCACCGCTCAAACCTCATCGGTATGGGCATCCTGCCCCTTCAGTTCCTCGAGGGTGAATCCAGGGAATCGTTGGCGTTGAAAGGGGATGAGCTGTACACCATTGAAGGTCTCACGAACAACCTGAAACCGCGCCGGAAGGTGCGGGTCAGGGCGCTCTCCAGTGGCGGGGAGAAGGACTTTCAGGTTATTGTGCGCATCGACACCCACGTCGAAGCTGAATACTATCGCCACGGCGGTGTCTTGCCCATGGTTCTTCGGCAGTTGCTGAAGAGCAGACAATAAGGACGGCCACGCGGAGACAGAGGTGCCGAACGCTGCGGCCGTATCCTGCTTCGGCTGCAAACGCACGCTCTCTGGTAATTCGATCCCCTGCCGACCTTTTAAGCTGTTGACATTTCGGGGCAAGTATCTTTATTAACTCACTGTACACAAACCAGATACTACGGTGGTGTGAGACATGAGCGATGCAGATACAGTTTCCCGCAAGACCCCGTTTTACCGTTTTCACGTCGAAGCCAAGGCCAAGATAGTAGATTTCGCGGGCTTTCTGATGCCGGTTCAATACTCCGGCATGACCGCTGAACACCTGGCGGTCAGAAACAATGTCGGGCTGTTTGACCTTTCTCACATGGGCGAATTTGAGGTCTCAGGCGGTGACGCGCTGGCGTTTCTTCAAAAGATGACTACCAATAACGTCGCGGTGCTCTCACCCGGGCAAATACAGTACTCGTGCATGACCTATCCCGACGGCGGCATTGTCGATGATCTGCTGATCTATCGGCTGGAAGACCGATATTTTCTGGTGGTCAATGCGTCCAATGCAAAGAAGGATTTTGACTGGCTGTCGTCGCACGTGCAAGGGGACATGGAACTTGTGGATCGTTCGCCGGAGTTGGGCCTGCTGGCGATTCAGGGACCCAAGGCTCGGCAGGTGACGGCTGAATTGACTGATTACGACCTTGAATCCATGGGGTACTATACGGCGGCCACGGCTGTCATAGCGGGAGAGAGGCTCCTGTTCTCACGCACCGGTTACACGGGTGAGGACGGCTTCGAGTTGTATATTCCCAACTCCGTTTGTGAAAAGGTCTGGCTCGCGGTTGTTCAGGCGGGTCAAAAGTATGACATGCAACTGGTGGGACTCGGGGCCAGGGATTCGCTTCGCCTGGAAATGAAAATGGCGTTGTACGGTAACGACATCGACCACACGACAAGCCCTATCGAGGCGGGTCTTGGATGGATCGTCGACCTGGACAAGGAGTTCATCGGCAAAGAAGTCGTCGCTCGCCAGAAAGCCGCCAAGCCGAACCGTCGGCTGGTGTGCCTGGAGCTTGAGGGCCGCGCGTTCCCGCGACACGGGTACGACATCTGCGAGGGGGACGAGGTGATAGGCAACGTGACGTCCGGCACCTTCTCGCCGTCGCTGCAAAAACCGATCGCCATGGGGTACGTTGCGCGGCCGAAAGCCAAGATCGGCTCCAGCGTCGAAGTCGCCATCCGCGGCCGCCGGTACCCGGCCATGGTCGTCAAGCCGCCGTTTTACAAGGACGGCTCCCACCGGTAGGCGAAAACGCATGCGCATTGACCTGCTTCTGACCCCGCTTCCGCTGGATCGGGCCGGCCTGGAAGACAAAGCCGTCGTCGTGATAGACGTACTGCGCTCAACCACGTGCATATGTGCGATGCTTCAGGGGGGTGCCCGGGGCGTTATTCCCACCGCCGGGCCCGGCCAAGCCGTGGATATGTGGGGCAAGCTGGGCAGTGACATGGCGGTACTGGCGGGAGAACGCAACGGCGTGAAGGTAGAGAACTTCGCCTTCGGTAACTCGCCGGCCGAGTTTACGGACCTGACGGTGCGCGGAAAATACGTAGTTACGACGACGACCAACGGCACACCGGTGTTCGGGCAGGCCGCCGGGGCCGCCGTAGTGCTGACCGGGGCGCTCGTAAACATGTCCGCCCTGGCCCGGCGCGTGGCCGGGGAGAATCGGGACACGATGATTGTCTGCTCCGGTCGCGAAGGAGGATTTTCCATAGAGGACACGCTTTGCGGCGGCATGCTGATTGACAGATTGAAGCAGGAGGCGGGCGGGCCGGTGGTTCTCAACGACGCGGCTTCCCTTGCCCTGCTGCTTTTCGAAACCAACCGCGCTTCAATCCGGGAATCGATTGAGACAGGAGAGCACGCGCGCTTTCTTAAATCAATCGGATTCGGCGGTGACGTCGAACTGGCCACGCGGGTCGATTCCATGCCGGTCGTACCGGTGCTGCGCGACGGTCGGTTGGTGCTGGACCAGGGTTGAGGCGCCACCGGGGAGATATCAGCCGGCGGCCGGATTTGCCGGTATAAGAAGATTATGAGAAACATTCTGATTACGCTTGTTGCGGGCAGCCTGCTGCTCGCCGCTCACGGGCGGGCGGCCGAGGGTGTGCAGTGCCGCCTGGCCGTTCATCAGTATGACGCGGCAAACAGTCGCTCGGTGCTGCTGTATGAGGATACCGTCAGTTTTCTCAAGGACGTTGCGACGATTGGCTTTCTGGCGGCGTTCTCGGTCGAGATTCAGTTTACGGCCGTTGACACCGGCCAGACGTCGTTTATGGTGCACGCCGTTACACTCGGTCAACCGGCGGCAACCTATTCCAGGAGCTTTCAGGTAGAGTACGGCCTGCCGGCACGGATCAGAGAAATAGAAGGCAAGGGTGAGGCGAGGTACGACCTGGAGATTAAGCCGCTGGGGGCTGTAGACATCGATACCGGTCGCTGCGAATACGTGCACACCAGGGACGACGTTTTTTCCGTTGACCCGTCGGCGCACTTCAACATCTACTACGTGCCGTACACTTACGGCGACTTCTACTGGAACGCCGTCAAGGGCCTGATGGAGACGGAGTACCGCCGATTCAAGGAACTCAACGGTTTCACGCTGCCCGGCAAGTACTCGTTGTACCTGTGCCCCTGCCCGATCCGCTCGGTCATCTGGGATCGGCGGTTCACGATGATGGTTGACCCGACGCGCAGTATCATGTTCTCCGTATACCACAAGGCGATGAACTCCACCCACCCCTTTCTGGCTTTGCAGGCGTCGATTCTCAAAAACTACGGCTACAGCCCGCCCTTCCTCTCGGAGGGGTACGCCGGTTACCTATCCGACGCCCCGTACGCGATGAAAAAGATCCTTGCGGCCGGCCGGCACCTGCCGCTTGACAGCCTGCTTGACACGTACCGGTTTTTTCATGCCGATCCGGTAGTGGCGGACAAGACGGCAGCCACGTTCGTCCGCTACCTGATCGAGCAGTACACGAGCGACGTTTTTCTTGAGCTGTACCGGATGGCTGATGACCTTACCCAGCGGGAGTCGCTGGAGAGGGTCTATGGCAAACCGGTTTCGACACTGGAGCGGGAGTGGTTGCAGTACGTGGACACGGTAACGATAAAGCCCGGACAGCTTCAGTACTATGCGGAGCAGGCCGAGGTGTTGTTCGACTATGATCTCATGGTCGACTACGGACGGGACATGCTGGCCGTGGCGGAGAACCGGAACGATTCCACGGCGGCTTTGTCGTTGCTGGTGCGGGCCATGTTCTTCACGGGCGACTACTACGCCGCGACTTCCTACCAGGAACAGGCGCTGGCGTATGATGCCGCCTCGGCCATGGCCTGGATGAAGCTGGGCAGCTATCGCATGATGAACGGATACTACGACGAGGCGCTGGAGGATTTCCGGAAAGCCAAATCGCTCGATTCGGCCAATCAGTTGATCGACTTCAACCTGGCCATCAATCACCTTTGTCGCGGAGACGAGCAGGCGGCTCGCGAGATCCTTAACGGCATAATAGATTCTCCGACGGCCGGCAGCCCCCATGCGGAGAGCCGTATAACGCTGGCCAACCTGATGATTCAGTCCGGCGACGAGGCTGAGCGGGCCGTGGCGGTCGACCACTACCACCAGGCCGTCGCGGTTCTGGGCAAGACAGTCCGTACCAACGCGCCTTCGCCCCAGCAGCAACTGTGGAACGGCATCGCGCACGTCGGCCTGGAGGATCTCGGTGCCGCCCACGACTATTTGCAGACGGCCCTGTACCTTGAAACCCGGCCGTTTTACATCGGGCTGATCAACCTCTGGCTGGGCAAGCTGGCGGACGTTCGCGGCGAGCGCGACGTCGCCAGGCAGCATTACGGCGCCGTGCTTTCGCTACCCTCGGCGCAATACCACCAGGCGGAGGCACGGAAGTATCTTGAGGCGCCTTTCACACTGTAGACCATGCTCAGTTTTCTCAATTCGACCGTGCTGTTAGCCGCCGTGGCGGCGCTGATCCCCCTTATTATCCATCTGTTCTCACGACGGCGCAGGAAGATAATCCAGTTCTCGTCGTTGCGACATTTGAAAGAGATGCAGAGGCGGCAGGTGCGCCGACTCCAGATTCGCCAGTTGCTGCTGCTGCTGATTCGCATGCTGATTATCCTCATGGTCGTACTTGCCTTTGCGCGTCCCACCATCAGGCAGGGCGGTGTCGGAGCCCACGCCTCGGTCTCGGCGGTGATTCTGCTGGACAATTCGGCCTCGATGAACCGGTACGTGAAGGACGGCTCGCTGTATGAGATCGCGCGCCAGCGTACGATGCAGTTGCTTGAGACCTTCGGCCAGTCGGACAGAGTATGCCTGATCCCACTGTGCCCGGCCACGGACACCGAGCCGCAAGCCTTTTCGTCGTCGGCCGTGGCACGCGAACGGCTGGCCGCCCTGGACGTGACTTCCCGGGCCGCCGACCTTCAGACGGCCCTGGAACGGGCCGTCGATCTCCTGGCCGGAGCCGCCGACATCAATCGCGAGCTGTACGTCGTGACGGACCGCCAGCGGCGTTCGCTGCCGGAGCAGCAGTTGCTCGACGGTGACAACGTCGGGCTGTACCTTGTCGATCTGCCACTCGAGGCGGCAGAGAATCTCGGGATTGTCTCGGTCGATTTCGGCGGTCAGCTCATCCAGCCGGGACACGATTTCGACGTTGTGGCCACCGTCAAGAACTACGGCCGGGAACCGGGCGCGGATCTCATCGCCTCGTGCTTTCTTGACGGCCGGCGCGTGGCTCAGAGGGACTTCGAGATTCCTGCCGGAGGCGAGGCGACGGTCAGGTTCACGCGGACGGTCGCTCGTACCGGTTTCCATTCCGGGTACGTGGAAATCTCGGACGACGGGTTCCTGGTGGACAACCGGTACTACTTCACCTTCCGCATCCCCGACCATTTCAATCTCCTGATTGTCACCGGAGACGAGACCGCCCGGTTTGTCTCACTGGCTCTGGTGCCCGCCTCCGAGGGCAGCCGGTACTGGTCGGTGAAAGAGGCGGCCCCCGAGGAACTGGTGGGCGTGGGCCTGGACGACTACGACGTGGTCATGCTGGCGGGCGCTCCATCACTGACGGACTCGCACGTTGATCGGATTCGGAACTTCGTCAAACGCGGCAAGTCACTTTTCATCAGCTATGGCGGCGCGACGAACGTCGACGAGTTCAACCGAGTCTGGTCGGAGGTATCGGGGGTGGCGATTGAAGAGTCGGTCAGGCAGACGTTTACACGGGCCGGGTACTACGGCCTGCAGTCGGTCGATCTTACGCATCCGATTTTCAGCGTGTTCGAGTTCGAGGATGATCAGCCGCCGGCCATCAAGTTCTTCACGCTGCCGCGCGTCCGCGTGGACGACAGCGCCCGCGTGGTGATGCGTTTTACCGGCGACCGCCCCGCCCTGGTCGAATCCCGCTACGGCTCGGGGAAGGTGCTCACCTTTGCGGCACCGCTGTCACCATATTACGGTGATCTGGTCTCACACGGGTTCTTCGTTCCCTTCATCTCGCGCATCGCCGAGTACCTTGCTTTTGATCTGTCCAGTCTCGAGGTACACGTTTTTGCCGGTGAGAACATTACGCGTTCTCTGTCGCTGGCCGGTTCAGTTGCCGGTCCGGTCGAACTTCTGACGCCCGACAGCCTGACGTATTCCATCCCCCCGGAGGAGTACCAGGGAGCCCTGGTGGTGAAGGCCCGGCCGGCCGACCGGGCGGGGGTCTACCGCGTGAATTACCGGGGTCGCGAGATTGACCGCTTTGCCGTCAACGTCGATCCGGCCGAATGTGATCTGAGCCATGTGGATCTCGGCCAGCTTGCTTCGGCGCTCGGCGCCTCCGAGCACCGGCCGCTCGGGACCGATGTATCGCTGGCCTCGGCGATCTCCACCTACCGGCTGGGCCGGGAACTCTGGCAGATTTTTCTCTGGATTGCAGCCGCACTGCTGGCGCTCGAAATGGTCCTGGGACGCGGTTCCCCTCCTGAGGAGTAGGCCGTGACGCTCCTGGCCGTACAGAAGATCTCCAAGAAATTTAAGGACCAGGTGATCCTGAATGAGGTGTCGTTCACGATCACGGACACGGACCGCGTGGCGCTGGTAGGCCGGAACGGAGAGGGGAAAACGACGCTGCTGGAGATTCTCGCCGGCAAATGTCAGGTTGACTCGGGCGAGGTTACCTGCTCGCGCAGCTGCGCCGTCGATTACGTTGAGCAGGAGAAATCCGGATACCTGGATCTCACCCTGTTCGAGTTTGTCGCCGAGGCGCGCCGTGACCTGCTCGCGATGCGCCAGGAGATCCGCAGACTCGAGGAAGAGCTGGCGGTGGATCCCCATGATGACGGCCGCCTGCGGCGTCTCGGCGAACTCCAGCAGGACTTTGAACGGGGTGGGGGGTTCGACCTTGAAACCGAGGTGGGCATTATCCTGCAGGGGCTGGGCTTTGAGTCGGAACGCTATGGCGAGCGTATGAGCAACTTCTCCGGGGGCGAGAAGAATCGTGCCGGGCTGGCCCGTATCCTGGCCGGAAAAGGGAACCTGCTGCTTCTGGACGAACCGACCAACCATCTGGACATCGAATCCACCGTCTGGCTCGAAGAATATCTGAGCAAGCTGAACAAAGCCTACGTGATAGTTTCTCACGATCGCGCCTTTCTCACGGCCACCGTAGATCAGGTCTGGGAACTGGCCGGCGGGCAGCTGGACGTGTACAGCGGAGGATTCGAACGCTATCTTGGGCGGCGGGTTGACCGGCGGCGTCTGGCCGAGCACCACTACAGGCATCAGCAGGAGCAGATTAAACGAATCGAGGAGTTCATCCGGCGCAACATGGCTGGCCAGAAGACAAAGCAGGCTCAGTCGAGATTGAAGTACCTCACTCGTATCAAGCGCCTTCCACCGCCCCGTGCCGACCTGCAGGGTCCGGCTATATCCGTGCAGTCTTCCGGACGTTCCTGGGCGCACGTGCTGGCGATGGAGGACGTGTCGCTCGGGTACGGCAGCAGGATCGTCCTGGAAGAAGTCGGCTTCGATATTTACCGCGGTGACAAAGTGGGTCTGATCGGGCGCAACGGGTCCGGTAAGTCGACCCTCCTGCGGGCACTCATAGGCGAGTTGGAGCCGATACAGGGCCGGCTGGCTTTGGGCAACAACGTCGATGTCGCGTATTTCGACCAGGAACTGTCAGACCTTGCCGACGATGCCACGGTTCTCGACAATATGTGGCGCGTCGATCCGGGCGCGGAGGCCAAGACCGTGCGCTCCTTTCTGGCGCGGTTCGGGCTGTCCGGCGACGAGGTGTTCAAGCCGGTCCTGGCGCTCTCGGGCGGGGAAAAGACCAAACTCTGCCTGGCGCGTCTTCTTTACCATCCGTCCAACCTGCTGCTTCTCGATGAGCCGACCAACCACCTGGATGTTTACGCCCGGGAGGCTCTCGAATCCGCGCTGAAAGAGTATGACGGCAGTTGCCTGGTGGTGAGTCATGATCGCTATTTTCTCGAGCAGGTGGCGGACCGAATCATATACCTGGATCGCGGACGCGCTGTCGTCTTCAACGGCAAGTACAGCGAATTTCGTGACAGGATGCAGACGTCGCAGGTTTCGGTGAAGGTCAAGGACGATGGTCAGAAGCGGGCCTGGGAGGACTTCAAGGCCCGGTCCAGGGAGCGTTCGAGGCGGCGCAAGGCAATTGAATCGACCCGGGCAAAGATCGCTACGCTGGAGCGTGAACTGGAACGCCTGGAGCAAGCGATGTCGCACGACATCCCGCGACACGACTGGGAGGAGCTTCAGCGTGCCGCAAATCGCAGGAAACAGGTGGAGAATGACATCCTCGACCTCTATGCAGGGCTCGAAAGTCTGGAGGGCGGGGAGGATGATTAAGCTGCTCTCGTTCTCGGGCTCGCCCGTGCAGGGCGGTTGCACCGAGATTCTGCTGCGCCGGGTGGCCGATGCCGTGGCTGAACACGCCGGGGGCGGAGGCCGCGTGGAGCACACCCTGGTGCGTCTGAACGACCTGAAGTTCATCCCCTGCCAGGCATGCGGAAAAGCCCCGACGCCGGATTACTGTTTCTACGAGGATGACCTCACGGGTCTTTACGAGAGCGTGGCCGCGTGCGACTGCATGTTGTTCGGCTCCCCGATCTACTTTGATTCCGTCTCGGCCCAGGCCAAGGCCTTTATCGACCGCTGCAACTGTTTTCGTCCGCCTGATTTTGGCGGTGTCGACCCGGACCATCGTTTTATCAGGCTTCTCGGCCGCAAGCGTCCGGGAGGGATTATCCTGGTCGGCAGCGAGGAGGGGTGGCTGGAGGGAGCGCGGCGCTGTATCGCGGGCTTGTTCAAGTGGATTGAGGTTGTCAACGAAGGCGTGATTACATATAGATCGTCCGACTACACCGAGGTCGGGTCGGTGGTATCCGACGGCCCGACTCTCGAGAAGGCCGTCCAACTCGGCCGGCATTTGGCAGACGTGTTGGCTGGTGACTATGCGCAGCGATGAACTTGAGCCGTACTACCGGGCTCGGGCACCGGAGTACGAGCAGATCTACTATCGTGATATCCCCGACCAGCGAGCGGAACTGGAAGCGGAAGCCGGCCGTCTGCAAGGTCTGGTGACCGGGAAGCGCGTTCTCGATCTGGCTTGCGGCACGGGCTACTGGACCGAAGTTATGGCGGGCTCAGCCGCCGGGATAACCGCCGTGGATATTTCCGCTGAAATGCTGTGTGAGGCCGCGAAGAAAACCTACGCCTGCCCGGTACGGTTCGTTCAGGGCAGCCTGCTGGACGTCCCGGAAGATGGAGGCAGGTACGACGTGGTCACCCTCGGTTTCTGGTTTTCTCATCAGCCCCGGCAGGAGTACGATCATCTGTATGACGTGATCACGGCGAGTCTCCAGCCGGACGGCCTGGCCTGGCTGCTTGACAACAGCCCGCCCGCTGAAAAATCGGAGGCGGACGTGGTGCGTGTCGATGAGCACGGCAACAGCTATAAGAGGCGGTGGCTGCGAGACGGCAGGGAGTTCGTCATTATCAAAAACTACTTCACCCGGGTACAGCTTGAGGCCGCGTTCAGCGACCGCTTTGACATCCGGAGGCTGGTATACGGGCGGTACTACTGGTCGGCCGTAGTCGGCCCCCGGGAGAAAGGGCCGGCAGGGTCGGCGGGCAGACCAGAGACAGTTCCGGACGGCGCGAGGTGACCGGGGTGGCCGCTGCTCGCCCGACCATCCGGAGTGGATAATGGACTTGCCATTGCGCCGATAAGTAGTATATTAATAGGCTTCGGGTTAAAAATGCACCAGGGGAACCCGATTTTGTTATATGAGAGTGGTAGACAATCCGATGGACTTGAGGTGACAGCAGTGAAATCCGGGATTCATCCTGAGTATCATGACGTAACGGTTACGTGCGCCTGCGGAGCGACCTACACGACGCGGTCGACCAAAAAGAGCATCAGCGTCGAGATTTGTTCCAATTGCCATCCCTACTATACGGGGAAGCAGAAACTGATCGATACGGCCGGGCGCGTCGAGCGGTACCGTCGGAAGTACGGATTGACGGCAAAGAAGTAGATCAGTCGCTTTGGCAGCCGAAAAAAACGGCCATCTGATTTCACGGGCGGAGCGTAGATTCTGTGCCTCGCTCGTCGTTTTGTGTGGGCGGGCGGCGCCGCCACTTTGGCTGAAGGACAATTCGCTGCAACGAACAGGTAGCCATGCCCGATCCTAACGTTGGTGGACAGGCGGTAATCGAAGGCGTCATGATGCGGTCGAAGGATCGTGTCGCGACGGCCGTTCGCATACCCAGCGGAGAGATACTGGTCAAGACCGAGGAGTACCGGTCGATGACCTCGCGTCGTCGCATCCTGAACTTCCCGATTCTCCGCGGCGCCATCGCATTCGTCGAGATGCTGGTGCTCGGGATCAAGACCCTGAACTTCTCGGCCGACATAGCTGTCCGCGAGCTCGAGAAGGAGGAGGCGGCAAGAAAGGGCGAGGCGTTTGTCGATCGGCCCAAGAGGAGCAACACCGTGGCCCTGGCGGCAACGGCCGTAGTGGCCCTTGCCCTCGGCGTGGGCCTGTTCTTTTTTCTTCCGCTGGCCCTCGCGAGCTATTTCAGCATCGACAGGGAGGCCGTCCCGTTCAACCTGCTGGCCGGTGCCATCCGGCTGACGCTGTTTATCCTGTACGTCTGGGCAATCTCACTGTTCAAGGACTTGAAGAGGATTTTCCAGTACCACGGGGCGGAGCACAAGTCCATATATGCGTATGAGTTGGGCGACGATCTGACGCCCGAGCGGGCTGCCGTGCACACTCGGCTTCATCCCCGTTGCGGGACGTCCTTTATCCTGATCGTGGTGTTGCTGGCCATTGCCGTTTACGCGGCTGCGGACAGCGTGTACACGCTGTGGGCCGGCCATCCGCCGGCTTTGCTGACCCGTTTTGCCGTGCATTTCGCGCTGCTGCCGCTGGTAGCCGGCGGGTCGTACGAACTGCTGAAGATCTCCGGCAAAACTCGTGACAATGCCATCACCCGGCTTCTGATTGTGCCGGGGCTGTGGTTGCAGCGGATCACCACGAAAGAACCTTCGATGGACCAGCTTGAGGTAGGCATAGTGGCGCTCGAGGCGGCGCTGGGCGTCACGGAATCCAAGCTGTCATGTAAGCGGACCGCCGTCACGTAGGCATACAGGTGACCGCTTGCCCAGGCGGGCTTTTTCTGGTAACATTGATAAGAAAGTAACGCTGTGTGATGCCATATGCTTGAGATGGTTGAAAAACTCGAACGCAAACTCCAGGAACTCGACGAGGCCCTGTCCGATCCCTCCAATCAGGTCGACCGCAACAAACTGATCGGGCTTAACCGGGAACGCCGCCGGGTTGAGGAGATGCTCCTGCTCGGGCGCCGCTATCGCCGTATCAAGGCTGAGATGGAGGAGGCACGGCAGATAATCAGGGAAGACCAGGACGACGAACTTGTCGCGGTGGCCCGCGAGGAACTGCCGGGCTTGGAGCCGCAGTTTGACGAGGCCGAAGAAGCCTTCAAACTGGCCCTGTTGCCGCGAGATCCGGACGATGAAAAGGCGGCTATTATAGAAATCCGGGCCGGGACCGGCGGCGACGAGGCCGGGCTCTTTGCCGGAGATATCTTCCGCATGTACCAGCGGTATGCCGATCACAAGGGCTGGAAAATGGAGATCCTCAACTCAAACGCCGCCGGTGCCGGCGGCTTCAAGGAAATAGTGTTCTCGCTCAGTGGCAACGGCACCTACGGAAACATGAAGTATGAATCCGGCGTGCACCGGGTGCAGCGGGTCCCGGCCACCGAGACCCAGGGGCGTATCCACACGTCCGCCGTGACCGTAGCGGTGTTTCGCGAGGCTGAAGAAGTCGACATCGACATCAAGGAGGCCGATCTGAAGGTCGACGTCTACCGGTCTTCCGGCCCGGGCGGCCAGTCGGTCAATACCACCGACTCGGCCGTGCGCATCACCCACCGGCCCACCGGGCTTGTCGTTACCTGTCAGGACGAGAAATCACAGTTGAAAAACAAGGTCCGGGCGATGAAGGTGCTTCGCGCCCGGCTGTATGATCGGATGATGGAGGAGCAAAGAGCAAAGATGGCCGAAGAACGGCGGTCGATGGTTTCGACCGGCGACCGGTCGGCCAAGATCCGAACCTACAATTACCCGCAGTCACGCGTCACGGATCACCGGATCAACCTGACGCTTTACCGGCTTGACGAAATCCTGGCCGGTGATCTCGACTGTCTCATAGACTCGCTGTCCCGTCATGATCAGGAGCAGCGACTTCACCTGCAAACCAGCTAGACATCCCTGAACAAGGTATGAAGTATTTCAAAATCGCCCTGGCTCTTATTCTAACCGTTATCATGCTGTACGTTGCGCGCACGAATTCGCGCGGGAGACCGGAAATTGTCAGTCATGTCGAGGCCGGGTATACTTTCCAGATGACCACCGTGCCCAAGATTGTTGAGCATCAATCGGATCGGATAACCCTGGCTGTGACCGGCCCGGCGGCCCCCGGCACCCGGGTGTGGTTTCGGACCTCACAGCCGGCCGACGTCCCGGCGGACAATGCCGATGCTTTCGCCCGCGTGCAGATGCAGCCGGACCCCGGATCTCGGGGCGAGTATTTCACGGAGGTGACGGCGGGACGGCTGGGCGGGCGATTTTACTACTATTTTGAGCTTACCGACAGCACCGGCTCCAGGCTGGCGACATTTACGGTGGAGGGCGGGGCGCCCTTTGTTCTGAAGTACTTTGGTGAAGTCCCCAAGGTAGTCACGCTGGCGCATATTGCGACTATCTTCGCTACCGTCTTCTTCATTGCGCTGGCCGCGGTGAGCGCGCTGTCGGTGCTCAGGGGGAGCGGCGAGGTCAGACTCTTGACAATCCATCTATTCCTGGCCGCCGTTTTCGCCTTTCTCGGCGGGTACGTGTTCGGTATCCCCATGAATTACTTTGCGTTCGACGTTCTGTGGGAGGGAGTTCCGTTCGGCACCGACGCCACCGACAACAAAACACAGCTTCTGTTTGTCTACCTGCTGTTCGCCGTCCTGAGCAGCCTCGGCACGCTGACCCGGGGGAAGCTGGGCCGAGACATATACTCAGGCAAGGCGCTCGGCTGGGTCGGTCTGGGCGCGTTTGCGGTGATGTTGTTCATATACCTTATCCCGCACTCAATCCAGTTTTCCTCGACGCTCACGTACGCGTTCTGTTATTCGTGGATCGGGGTGACGGCACTGCTTTACGTGGTCGGCTATTTGAGGTCGGGACGAATTGCCGGGCGAATGGCGTGATTGAACACCTCCCACGGTACATCGCTGAGAAAGCCCGTGTGCTGGAGCAGGCCGGAATCCCGTCCGGGCGGGCGGAGGTGGAACTGATTCTCTGCCACGTGCTCGACGTTGACCGGCTGGCCCTTTACCTTCACGGCGCCGGCATGCTCGACCGGCCCAGGCGTGAGCGTGTCGACGAAATCCTCAGCCGGCGCGCGACACGATATCCGCTTCAGTATATCCTCGGCGAGGCCTGGTTTTACGGGCGTCGGTTTGTCGTGTCGCCGGCCGTGATGGTTCCCGTACCCGAGACGGAACTTCTGTGCCAGCGGGCGGTGGCATGGACACGGGCCGGCCGGGTCCCGCAGCCACGAATTCTTGATCTGGGCGCGGGTTCGGGCGTTATTGCGGTCACCATGGCCTGCGAAGTCGAACATTCCTCGGTCACCGCCCTGGACGTCTCCCCGGAAGCTCTCAGCGTTGCCAGGCGTAACGCCGGGGACCACGGAGTGCTGGAGCGAATTGATTTTCGCCGGTCCGACTTCTTCTCGGCCCTGGAACCCGACGAACGATTCGACTTGATCCTGTCCAACCCGCCGTATATACGTTACGGTGACTACAAGGGCCTTCCTCCCGAAGTCAAGGCCGATCCCAGGATTGCCCTGACGGCCGGGGAGGATGGGATGGACGCGATCAGAGTGATCGTTCAGGACGCTCCGGGCCACCTGGCTGCCAACGGAATGATTGCGTTTGAGGTCGGCTACGATCAGGCCGGGGCCGTTGCCGCCCTGACCGAAAACGACGGCCGCTACAAATCGATAGACATCATGAAAGATCTGAACGACATCGACCGGGTCGTAATCCTCTCCTGTGACGGGTGACGCACGTGCCGCGCGAAACCGGCAGAGCCAGACGAGAACGGGCGGGGAAGGTTATCCGGCTCCTGCGGAAAGCGTATCCCGGGGCGAAGTGTACGCTCGACTACGAGACGGTGCACCAGCTTATGGTGGCGACGATTCTCTCGGCTCAGTGCACCGATGAGCGGGTTAACATGGTGACGCCGGGATTGTTCGAAGAGTATCGATCCGTTCAGGCATTTGCCGAGGCCGAACTCGACGATCTCAGGCAGGCGATATACACGACCGGGTTCTATGCCAACAAGGCAAGGGCTATCCGGGAGTCGGCGCGGGAACTGCTGGAGAGGCACAAGGGAGAGGTCCCCCGTACGCTGGAGCAGTTGGTGAAGCTGACCGGTGTGGGGCGGAAGACGGCCTCCGTCGTTCTTGGCGCCGGGTACGGCCTCGCCGAAGGCATAGTCGTCGACACCCACGTCGCGCGGGTCAGCCGGCTGCTCCGTTTTACGTCGGAACGCACTCCGGACAAGATCGAGCGCGACCTGATGAAGATCATACCGGAGAGTGACTGGATCGGTTACTCGCATCTTATGATTCAGCACGGCCGCTCGGTTTGCAAAGCGCGCCGCCCGGAGTGCTCCGGGTGTGTCCTGAGCACGCTGTGCCCCTCGGCCGGCCATGAGCGGCCGGGGAGCAGTCAGCCCGGGCCGCAGGCAACCTGAGCGGGTGCCGATAGTATACATAGATAGACAATGTGGTACTGGGTTCTCATATTGCTGGCGGCGGTTGCCGTAGTCATGATGCTTCGAGTGCGGGTGCGTTTTGAGCTGGCCGCGGGTCGCCGTCGACTGTTTCTCGGGCTGGGCCGGTCCGGCGCCGACCTGGACCTGGCACGTAAATCCGGCAGAGTGCGGTTATTCGGCCTTGGGGTGAGGTCGTTCAGTCTGGCCCGAAGGGAGCCGGAGGTTCGAGAAGAACCTCGCGTGGAGAAGCGCAAGCCGAAGAAGCGTGGACGCGAGCGTTCGCTTCGAGACGCCGTGAGACTCTTTCCACGAGTGGCGGGAGCATTCTGGTCGTACGTGGTCGGCCTCCTGCGAGCCGTGACCGTCGAGGAAGCTGACGGTGAGATTCGAGCCGGGTTTGACGCTCCTGATCTGACGGGGATGACATTCGGTTGGTACGAGGCCGCGCTGGCCGCCGTGCCCTCGGTGATGTCCCGAATGCGATTCGTGCCTGACTGGACCGGCCCCTCCCTGTCCGGCGCCCTGCGCCTGTCAGTCGCAATTCCCCTGTATAGTCTGTTGTGGCATTCGCTTGTCTTGATACTCAGCCTCCCTCTAAGAAAAGTGATCAAATTGGCGATAGGAGAAAAGAAAGGAGTCCAGGATGGCTAACAATGTGGTGGAGGTTCTCCGGGGGGTCGTAGGGGAACTCAAGGACATGGCCCGTTCGGAAACGATTATCGGCGAGCCGATAACCGTTGGCGACAAGACGGTCATTCCGGTGGTGAAGATCTCCGTTGGTTTCGGCGCCGGCGGAGGCCAGAGCGAGCCGTCAAAGGGCGACACGGGCTTCGGGGGCGGTGGCGGCGGCGGGGCGAAGATCGAGCCGGCCGCGTTTATCATAATGGACAAAGACGGTATCCGCCTGCTGCCGGCACAGAAAGGCAAGTGGGAAGGTGTCATTGAATCTATTCCAGGGATAGCCAAGAAGATCGCCAAGTGGAAAGACAAGCTGAAATCAGAAAAAGGTGAAGGCGAGGCCGGTCAGGAGGATGAATCGGAGCGGGACGAGCCTGAGAAAGCAGACGATTAGCGGTTGAATCTAGCCGCAGGCAGAGCAACGAAGAAGCCGACCCGGGTCGGCTTTTTTCGCTTATATAGCCGGCGTCGCCGGAAGGCAAGCCCTTCACTTACAGTCACATACGGGAGTTCTGTTCAGGTCCTTGCGTGTCGGGACCGGGCTGCAGCCCGGCTTCGCAGGTGGTCGGCTGGGTTCTCGGCGGATGCTAATAGTAATGTCGGCAAGTGCTTAGGCGGCGGAACAAACCGGGTCGCCGGTTGTTCTTGAGAGGTAAAGATTTGCTTGGAAAGCTCTCCAGGCCCGTGTATATTCGGCTGTGGGGACAGTCTTTGGCTGTTCAGTTTTTGAACCATTAGTCGATAAAGCGAGGAGCAAGAAGGATTTGAATCTGAGTTGGTACGTTCTGATGGCCGGCAGCCCCGAAGGCGGGGGCGGTCAGTATATGCTGATCTGGTTCGGGCTGATCTTTGTGCTGATCTACATGACCATGATCCGGCCTCAGCGAAAACGGCAGAAGGAGCACCGTATGCTCCTGGGAGAGCTGAAAAAAGGAGATAAAGTAGTAACCAACAGCGGCATGTTTGGGACGATCTTCGCCATTGATGAAGATCGTGGTCGCGTGGTTTTGAAAATCGGCGACGATGTCAAGCTGGAGTTTCTCAAGAACTCCATAGCCGCGAAAGTAGACAAGTAGGTTTACACCTGAGGAGTTATCGTGGCTGAGCGACGGATCGTCTTGTATGGCGACCCGGTGTTGCGGGAAAAGGCTGTACCGGTTGATGAAATCAACCAGGATGTAAAAGATTTGGTGTCCGACTTAGTGGACACCCTCAAGAGACAAAGAGGTCTCGGTCTGGCGGCGCCCCAGGTTGGCGTATCGAAACGGATCTTTGCAGTCGACCTTTCGACAGTCGACATTTCGGAATCCGTAAGGGTTTTTATTAATCCGGAAATACTGGAGACGACGGGGCAGGTGGAGATGGAAGAAGGCTGTTTGTCGTTTCCCGGTATTTACCAGCGAATTGTGCGGCCCGCCACGGTGCGGGTTCGCGCCACCGACCTCGACGGCAAACAGTTTGAGATCACACTGGATGGTCTGACTGCTCGCGCAGTCCTTCACGAGTATGACCATCTCGATGGCGTCCTGTTCATCGACCTCATGTCACCATTCGCGAGAACGCTGCTCAAAGGCAAGCTCAGGAAGCTTGCAGTTGCTTTGTAGTGGCTCTTCCCGCTCGCCAGCGGCCGGTCTTCGTCATTCCGCCCGGTCGTCGCCCGCTCGCAGGATGACCTAACGTTCGGTCACGGTTCGATCCAAGGATGAGAATTGTGTTTATGGGTACGCCCGAGTTCGCTCGAGTGGCACTGGCGTCCCTGTGCGAGTCAAAGCATGAGGTCCTGGCGGTGGTAACCGGCCGGGATCAGCGGACCGGACGTGGGCGGAAACTTCGTCCCACCGTCTGTCGGCTCGAGGCCGAAAGGCGCGGTCTGCCGGTGCTTATGCCGGACTCGCTCAGGGATGAGGAGCTGTACGAGTCTCTTGAGGCCCTGCAAGCGGACGTGTTCGTGGTGTGTGCGTTCCGAATCCTGCCCCGATGCCTGTTCTCGCTGCCCGCGCATGGGTCAGTCAATATCCATGCCTCGCTGCTTCCCAGGTACCGTGGAGCGGCCCCGATTAACTGGGCCCTCGTCAACGGCGAGAAGGAGACCGGTCTGACCGCGTTTTTCCTGAGGGAAGCGGTCGACGCCGGGGATGCCATCGTGCAGCAGACGGTGGCCATCGATGAGAACGACACCTATGACACGCTGTCGGCGCGGTTGAGCGAACTGGCCGGACCGTTCCTTCTCAAGACCCTGGACATGATCGAATCCGGCAACTTCACGCCGCAGCCACAGGACGAATCGCAGGCCAGTCGGGCGCCGAAAATCGGCCCGGTCGACGCCATGATCGACTTCGGTTTTCCAGCCCGCAACGTGCGCAACTTCGTCCGCGGCATGGCCACCAAACCCGGTGCCTATACCTTCTTCCGCGGGAAGAAGTTGAAAGTGCACGCGTGCGCCGCGAGAGATGCGTCGAGCAGCCCCGAGGCTCGTCCCGGCACCATTCTTACGGTTGACAGGCATTTGGTGGTGCAGTGCGACCGCTCGGCGGTGGAGCTTCTCCGGATCGTGCCCGAGGGCGGGAAAGAAATGGACGGCCTGGCGTTTGTCAACGGCTACAGGCCGCGACCGGGAGAAATCCTTGGTGAAATTCCTCACGGGGTGAAGGAGTGACCGTGAAAAAAGAAATCATCATCAATTCCACGGAATACGAAACCCGCGTGGCCATCCTGGAGGATGGCAAGCTGGTGGAGTTGCAGGTGGAGAGGCCCGATTCCGACCGCATGGTCGGCGACATCTACAAGGGAAAAATCCAGACTGTCCTGCCGGGTATGCAGGCCGCGTTTGTAGATATCGGTATGGAACGAGCAGCCTACCTGCACTCCTCCGATATCGGCAAAGCGGACCGGGGTCGGTACGAGTCGGAATCGATGGAAGAAGAGGAATCGCCCGCGGAAATCATCCGCAAACGTCGTCGCGAAGGCATCGAGAAGGTGCTTCGGCGCAACCAGGAGGTTCTGGTCCAGGTGATCAAGGAACCTATATCCACCAAGGGCCCGCGCCTGTCGACGGAGATCACTATCGCCGGCCGCTTCCTGGTGCTGGTGCCCGACGACGACCAGATCCGGATATCCAAGCGGATAAGCGACTGGGGTGAACGGCGGCGGCTAAGGAAGATTGTAGCCCCGCTGCGCCCCGAGGGCTTCGGTCTTATCATCAGGACCGAGGCGGAGGGCAAGCAGGACCACCATTATCGTGCCGATGTCAAGAGGCTTCTGAAGCTGTGGGCCAAGCTCAAGAGAAAGGCGGATACGCTGCCGGCCCCGACTTCGATACACAAAGAAGCGGAAATGCTCATCTCGATGATCCGGGACGTCTTTAACGATGACGTCGAGCGCGTGGTAGTGGACGACCGCTCGGACTATAAGAAGATCGTCAGTTTTGCCCGCCAGGTCGCGCCTGATTTGAAGCGACGGGTTCAGCTTTACAAGGGACAACTCCCGCTGTTCGACCAGTACCGCCTGGAGCCGGAAATCGATAAGATGCTCAACCGGAAGGTCTGGATTCGCAAGGGCGCCTACATCGTGATCGACCAGACCGAGGCGATGGTGACGATCGACGTCAATACCGGTCGGTTTGTCGGCGGCAAGGATCAGGAGCAGACGATTTTTGAAACCAACCTGCTGGCGGCTCGGGAGATTGCACAGCAGATCCAGCTGAGGGATATCGGCGGCCTTATCATCTGCGATTTCATCGACATGTACAGCCGCGAGAACCGTCGCAAGCTGTTCGAGGTGTTCAAGAGCTACTTGAAGCACGACCGGGCCAAATGGGGAATGAATCCCGTGACCGAATTCGGCCTGATTGAAATGACCCGAGAGCGGGTGCGTCCTTCGCACATGCAGACACTGTCCGAACCGTGCCCGCACTGCGAGGGCCTTGGACGGATCATGTCGCGAGGGAACATCGCCACCAAGATTGAACGCTGGTTTGTTCGCGCTCGGGCGGCGCACAAGTACGCAAACTATCATCTGGTCGTCAGCCCCCAGGTGGCCGCAACGCTAACCGAGAACGGCACCAACCGGGTCCAGAGAATCATGAGGGGGTGCCAGCTCCGCATCAACGTGATCCGGGACACCGCGATCCCGCAGGAGGAATACAAGGTTTACAACGCTGACGATAACACCGACATCACCGATAAGTACAGTGTATAGGCCGGTACGGTGTTGAGGTCCCGCCTCGGCGGGCGGTAAATGGGCGCGGCCCGGCGGGCCGCGCTTTTTTTTGCCAAACCAGTTGCTCCCGGCTCCGAATTTGTGTATTAAGTGCTCTATGGCCGACCGCGGATTAAATCTTGAGGTCGAGATCAAACTCCAACTCGGTTCGTTCCCGGACTACTTGAAACTGATTGGTTTTCTCGGCGCCGTTGAGTCTGAAGAGCGGCATATCAACGGGTTTTTCGACACCGAGGACCGCCGCCTGGCCGAATCCGGCTGGGTGCTGCGCGTGCGCGCCGAGGATGACCGCGGCCTCGTGACGCTCAAGAGTCTGGGGGCACCGCGTGGGGCAGCCGTAGTGCGGGAGGAGATGGAAGCTGAGATCGGTCGGGCCGTTGCCATGGAGGTGCTCAACCTCCGCATGGACGTGCTCGGGCTGGCCGTGGAACCGGTCGAGTATGTCAAAAAGGAGTTTCCCGAACTCAGCCTGGCCCGCCTGATACAGTTCCATAACACCCGTCAGAAGAAGCGCTTCAAGATCGGCGACTACCACTACACGCTCGAGATAGACCGCACCGAGTTCGCCGACGGCTCCATTGACTACGAGCTCGAGGTGGAGCTGAAGGATGCCGATCGCGTGGAAGTCATTCAGGACTGCCTGCGCCACCTTTTCACCTCGCTGGGCATCGCGTTTGTGCCCCAGGAAAAGAGCAAGTACGAGCGGGCCTTACGACGGGCCGGCCTGATCTGAGTCCGGGCGTCTGCAGAGTGTTCTCTTTCATCGGGGAGTCGGAATCATACCGGCAGCATCATCCTTGGTGCCTCGCGGCGGGGATGTGACCGTACTTTCTTCTCCGGCGACCCGGCCTAGCCGGCTGCATTGGGCGTGAGAAACGGGAGACGTATATGTCTAAGCCTGTAAACGAGTTCGAAAAAGAGCGGGCAGCAGCCAACGAGAGGGTGCTGGCCCGGGGCGATGTCAATATCAACCGGTTCTTCGCCCTGGACAATGCCGTCTACCGTGACGGCGCTCTTGACGCCAAGACCAAGGAGCTGCTCGGGCTGGTCGCGTCGCTGGTGCTGCGTTGCGATGACTGCATTGCCTACCACGTCATTCGGGCCAGGGAGGCGGGGACGACCGACAGGGAGTTTGACGAGGTCATGTCAATCGGGCTGGTTGTCGGCGGGTCGATAACCATTCCCCACATTCGGCGGGCTACCCTGCTCTGGGAGGAAGCCGCGGGGTAAGTCACCCGGCCATCTTGTTTTAACTTGCCAAAAAGGCCACGCCTTGCGATTGTCCAGTATGCTTCGGCGCATATTCACCACGCTGCCTCTTGTCCTGATTGCGCTTCCAGGCTGCGTGTCGGCCGCCAGCCTGACGGTTGAACACGGTTCGGATCTCCAGTCAGTGATCGATTTTGCGGGCGACGGCGACACCCTGATCCTGGGGGCCAAGACGTTTGAGGCTGCAGCGATGGCGTTTAACGACCCTTTGTGCGGAAACTGCCTGGACCCGCGGACGGGGGCTGCCGCCAGCTACGGGTTTGTCATCAGGGACAAAGCGCTGATCATCGTGGGTACGGACCGGACGGGAACGAAGCTCGTGACCAATGCCGGCTACGGCGTGTATTTCGAAAACTCGTACGGGTCGGTCCTGCGCAATCTCACCGTGACGGGCGGCGTCAGGGACGACGACGGTAACGCCACCGACGCGGGGATTGTCGTGCGCAGGTCCGAGGTCAAGATCGACTATGTTGACATCCGGGACAACACTGATCGTTCCGCCGACTCGAGCGTGGTGGTCGGCATTGGGGGCGTGTTCGGACGCGAGGGCGCCGAGATGGTCGTTTCTCACTGTAGCATTATCAACAACGGCTGGGACGGCCTGGCGCTGTATCGCGGGGCAACGGCCATTGTTGCCGACTGCGTGATCAAGGAGGGCCGGGGGGCCGGCATCGGCGTGACCTGGGACGCCTCCTGCGTCGCTTACCGCAACGAGATCGCCGGCTACTGGAAGGGTATCGGCTCGTTCGGGAGCTCCACGGTGGTTGCGCGCAACAATCTCGTGCATGAGAACCTCGGCTGGGGGATCGTCGGCACCGGCCAGTCGACCATGGAGGCCACCAACAACGTCGTGCATCACAACGGCAACTGCGGCGTGGCGCCCTGGTCCACCGAGAGCCGGGGGCGCTTCATCAATAACATTATCACCGAGAACGGCTGGCGGGACCAGTGGGTCTGCCCGTGCGTGGGCGTTTGGAACTACGGCGACTGGGCCAAGTGGGTCTTTCGAAACAACATCGTGTTCGGTAACAAGGCGCGTGACTATGAAGACATCTGGGACCAGACGGACATCAACGGCAACCTGAACGTCGACCCCCGGTTTGTCGGCGACGGGTCGTTCCGGCTTCAGGGTGACTCGCCGGCCCGGCACGCCGGCGACACGACTATTTACAACACTGACGGCACGGTTTCGCATATCGGTCTGTACGGCGGCGCCCAGGCCTGGCGGTAGGCGTCCGACCGGCGCATCCATAAGCTGAAGATAGTGAAACGCATAACCGCAGAAACACAACTGTAACAGGCAAAGGGAGAAATCCAATGAAACGCATTCTTGCCTTAGGAGGTATCCTCGTTGTCATGTTCGCCCTGGGCGCATTCTTGGGCTGCGGCGACGACGAAGACAAGGGTACCGGCTCCGGGCTCGACATCGGCGACACCACGAGCCTGGAGTTTCAGGCCGCGAGAGACATGTTCGAACAAAATGAGGGCCTCACCGAGATGACGCTTGACTACCTGTTCGACATCGTGGACTCGGTTTACAACCATCCCGATTTCCCGGGCAGCGCCGGCTCTCGCCGCAACGGGTATGATGCTGCCCTTCAGGTCGACTCGTTCCTGCTCGTCTACCACGCCGGGTCCCAGTACTGGTACGCTTACATAATGGACGCGGAAGGCGCGGACACGATGATTCTTCAAGACTCGGTTCAGTTCCTTCACGGCGTCCTGCCCGTGCAGTGGCCGGATTCGGCTCTGCTGACCGGTATCAAGACCGGGCTGGTATACACTTTTGACCGCCAATCGCTTAATGCCAGCGTCGTCGCTCATCAGCTTCTGTCAATCGTGGGTAACATTGCCGGGTATGGTGACGTGGTGATAAACGGCAGCCAGTCGGTGGCGCTGTCCGTTGTTACCGGCGAAGGTACGGTCTGCAACAACAGCCTGACGATGAACGCAACGTTTAGCAATATCGCGCTGAATATCGAGGACATGCAAATGAATGACGCCTGCCCGACGGCGGGCAAGATCACCCATACCGGCAATATCAGTATCGATTGCGAGGGTGACTACACGTACTCGTACAGCGGTAGCTGGGCGATTAGCCAGACGTTCGACGGCAACGAGATCCACTACGTCTTCGAGAACTCCACCACGCGCTGGACGTACACTGACTACTGCCACGAGGGGCTCACCAGGCACGGACTGCTCGACCACCCGGTCTTCGGTGGCAAACGGTAGTATCCGGTCAGGAGATTCAGTCGGTCGGGACAGACCTGACAGCAAGGAGGCCGCTTGCGGCCTCCTTTTTCTTTGGCCCCGGCGGCGGGCGGCCGGGGTAAAGCGGCGGTCCGCGCCCGGGGTCGCGGTGCGGCTCTCAAAAAGGGTTTGACTTGCCCGGGGCGGGGCGTAGTTTGGGAAGTGGCAAGGGGGTCTATGTGCGACGGAGGAGTGGCTGAGCGGTCGAAAGCGGCGGTCTTGAAAACCGTTGTACCGCAAGGTACCGTGGGTTCGAATCCTACCTCCTCCGCTTTTAGAACCAGTTCGAGCGTAGCGAGCTACTGGTTCTTAAACCCTGAGCGAATGCGAAGGGTCGTCTGACTTTCAGGAAGAAATCAATTATGTGGTATCTATACATGCTCGAGTGTAATGACGGCTCCCTTTTTAGAACCAGTTCGAGCGCAGCGAGTTACCGGGCCTTAAACCCTGAGCGAATGCGAAGGGTCGTCTGACTTTCAGGAAGAAATCAATTATGTGGTATCTATACATGCTCGAGTGTAATGACGGCTCTCTTTACACCGGAGTGACTAATAACCCTGCAAACAGGTTAAAGAGACACAATGCCGGCAAAGGTGCAAAATATACCAGATCACGCCGGCCGGTCAGGCTGGTCTATTTCGAGAAGTGCGGCACGGCCTTGGAAGCGCGCAGGCGAGAGGGAGAATTAAAAGGTTGGCGGCGCGAAAAAAAGCAGGCTTTGATAGGTGGGTTCCCTTCGGAACCTCTTTCGGACGTCCTCAGGATCTCCGGGCAATAGCCCTCCGACGAATCCTGCCTCCTCCGGTCTTAGAACCAGCGCCGGGGTGGCCCGTGCGCCAGGGCCGGGTTTCTCGGGATCATTATCGTTGATTGACCGCCGCCGGTCGGGTTCACACGTGCCGGATCAGAGACAAAGCCGACACGCCCGGGGCGCTGAGAACGCAGGAACGTCCGACGGGATGATCGGAAGTCGATACCCCGGCCGGAATCGATCTGTTATTACACTTGTCGCTTCGTAAGCAAGGCACTATATTCCCCCGCTCATAAGATCCACTTAGCAGTAACGATCTTCAGGGGAACGAGATTCATGACCGAGTTCACGTTAGACAAGTTGCCCAGGAGAGTTCTCGCGAAAATAGACCTCCAGACGGCTTTCATGATATCCCGGTGCGTTGTAGCGGCGGAGCGTTTTCAGGTCTTCCGCAAGCTTCATAATAAGGAGCTGTCCGCCGCTGTCATCGGCAGGAGGATCGGAGTCCGCGGGTGGCGAGTCGAAGCGTTCATGGCCGCGCTGGTTTCAATCGGGCTGTTGAAAAAAACAGGCAAACTGTACCGGAATACGGCGCTGGCTGACAGGTACTTCGTGCGCGAACGATCCATCTTCTGGACAAGCTACTTCTCAAAGGCGTGTTGCCGGGAATACCAGGCTTTCTCGGTTCTGGAAGAAATGCTGACTACCGGACAGAGTTACGCATCTCTTCTCGGCGTCAAAAGCTGGGACTACGTAAAAGAGATGCAAAACAACCCCCGGTGGGCGCACGATTTCACGCATATGCTTTATTATGATCATCTTCCCCACGCGGACGCCCTGGCCAAGAACCTGGACTTATCGGGCTACCATTCTGTACTGGATGTCGGCGGCGGTTCCGGGGTCATGTCGATAGCTCTGGTACGCCGGTATAAGCACTTGAAGGCGTGTGTAATGGATATAAAGACGGTCATTGACGTGGCTAAGAGAATCATCAAAAGAGAAAAGCTGTCCCGGCGAATCGATACCTGTGTCGGTGACATGAACAAGCATATCCCGGGTGGTTATGACGTTGTCATGTTCTGTGATTCCGAGCTTGGCGAAACCAATACGCTGAAGATGGTGTATGACAGCTTGCCCGATGGCGGTTTGGTAGCTCTGGTCGAGACCCTCAGTTCCGATGACTGGACCGAGCCGATGTACCTGCTAATGTGGCAGTTGAGGTCAAGATCAGTCTGGCTGACCACCAAGGGTCAGAAGATCAGCATGCTTCGCGAGAGCGGTTTCACGAAAATCAGGAGCAGACTTATCTATAAGGACACCTGGATGATAACGGGTCGCAAGCCTGCGGCAGGCAGGGGCCTGCGGGCCTGACGGCGCGCCGAACCCGGCGCCGACCATGAACCCAGCCCAGGCACCGCCGGCCGGGCCGACCGGGCGTCGGGGGCGTGGTCCGGGGTGGCCGGTGCGCCAGGGCCGGGTTTCTCGGGATCATTATCGTTGAGTGACCGCCGGGCGGGGCGACCGGGCGCCCAGAGCGGGCCGAACGGGGGGCTGTGGCAAGCCCGAAAATAAATTTGGCGCGCGGTGGAAACCTCTTGACTTCAACTGTGTTAAGGCATATATAGCTATACGAATATGGTGTCCCCCGTTAATCATTCTCAAGATCTGTTCCGTAAAGTCAGCTCTTGCCAAATCATTAATCTGGAGACGCAAGCGCAATAGTGCGCAAGAACCGGTTTATCTTGCTGTACGGGATTTCCCTGAGAAAGCGTCCGTGAGTGGATAAACGAAACCGGAGAGTAGAATGAATATCTACGTCGGTAACCTGTCGTTTGAGACGGCAGAAAGCAACCTTCGCCAGGCTTTTGAAAGCTACGGCGAGGTAACACGTGCAACCATCATCACGGACAAGTTCAGCGGCAAGTCGAGGGGCTTCGGATTCGTGGAAATGCCTTCCAAGGACGAAGCTCTGGCCGCGATCGGCGGCCTGAACGGACGGGACCTGGACGGGCAGACGCTCAGCGTCAATGAAGCCCGGCCCCGTGCCGAGAAGGGCGGCGGCGGCGGCAACCGCGGCGGACGCCGTTACAATAACTGGTAAGAGGTTATTGTCCTGTCGCCGGTAACGACGGCGGCATGATGAGCATGGAGGGGATCGACCCAGAGTCGGTCCCCTCTTTTTTTATGCCTGCTTATATGCCTGCGTGCGCGGCCGTTGTATGTAGGCGGACGCGCCCGCACCCGGCGGTCCGGCTCTCAAAAAGGGTTTGACTTGTGCGGGGGGCGGTGTAGTTTGGTGGGTAGATTCGGGGCCCGGGGCAAGACTTCTTTGAATGGACAGCCGGGGATAGGGATTTATGGGGAGGCAATATGTCAGAAGACTATGTTGAGAATAACAAGTTCTTCTTCGATTACTTCCGCGAAAGGCTTCGTTTTGTAAAGGAACATTGTCGTGAGCGCATGGAGGGTCTCATCCTCTTGTGCTGCGCCATCGACGCTCTGGCTGGGAGTTGCTATCCCGAACTCAAGGGTCGAAAACGGTTCAGAGAGTTCATCCTGGAGCACTCATCATCAACAGCCCAGCAGTGGAAGAAGATAAGCCTATGGGAACTCAAGTGCTTTCTTGAAAAAGTCGACCAACAACGCGCTCGCGACCTTGCCAGTGTGTTTAGAGGACTGGGGGTTGCATTTGAGCGATTCGGGATGTTGAGGCATAACCCCGACGTTGATATTGATACATTTGAACAGAGAGCTAAGGAGAAATGCTCGACGCCTTTTCCTGATGATTTCAAGAAAACAACGGTTGAGCGTTTTCAATACGTTTCAATTCTGTGGCAGCGGCACCGAAACCTGGCGATCCACGAGGTGCGGAAATCGCTTGATACGGCGCCGGGATTTGGGGATGAGACCGAACCATTCTACCGTCGCGTCCCCAATCAACGAAAAGTTCTGTTCGATATCCCGAATATCTTCATCTGGCGCACTGTCGGTGAATGTATTAAGTCCTTTCATAGCTCGGCAGACAGCGAGAGGTTGGACGTTGTCAGGCGGAAGTTGGAGTTAGTCAAGGACAAATACACTGGTATCTAATTGATTGTCGAGTTAGACGTAGGCCTGTTACCGACACGCCGGAGGCGGGGAGAAACCCGACATCTGCGGGTCGTTAGGCGGCATTTCCCGGGTGATATTTTAGAATTGTCGGGTTTCTCGTGACCTCGGGCCACTCGGAACCCGACCTACAAAGACCGGTGGCCGGGCTGCGGGGGGGCTTGCCGCATTCTTGAGTGAGGTTCTCAACATTCCCCCCACTCTAATCGTACCCGTACCGAGCTGTTTTTGACGATAAGCCATTCAGCTTCATAGCTGCCGGCTCCGTCAGAGAAATAGCCCCAAATTACGAAGCCACTCCGGCGCACGATCTTGAAAAACCTCGGATCAGGTTCACCGAAGAAAGGATTATACATGCATGAGACATCGAGACTGATCGTATCAACCTCGATTATAACTGTTGCTTTGATAAGTTGATTTGACGGCAGTTCCCCATCAGTCCCGAAAACAGGTTTGCCATCTATGAGCGACGCGTAGGACCGGCCGGGTTCTTGATATCCAGTGAGCTTGTGCTCGCCGGCTTTGAACTTGGCGACGGTCATTTCCAGCGTTATTCCCTCACCAAGCGGTACGGTATACGAATTCGTATCCGGTGATTGCGCTTCCTCGGCACCTGTCGGCAGGGCCGTCGTAAGAAGGACAATCGCAAAAAGAACAAGAAACGTGCGCATAATCCCTCCCCTTGTTTACTTTCAAACATAGTGCCGGAATATCTGTCCGTCAAGTTCAAGCATGTCTGGTCCCGACGCGCCGCAGGCGGGGAGAAACCCGACACCCGCCGGTTGGCAGGCGGCATTTTCCGCGTGACAGTTGAGAAGTGTCGGGTTTCTCGTGACCCGGCGATTACTCGGAACCCGACCCCCGTGACCTCATCCGCCAGAGGACCTGGGCGTTGAGAAGGCCGCCCAATAACGGAACGGGGCTGAAGACCTGCCGCTCAATGACGAAACGTTCCCGCAACATCGACCGCAACTGACAGTAGTCGAACCCCTTGTGCGGGATGAAGTCGTGCTCGGTGTCGCGCGGCACGCTCCCGTAAAACGAAGCCTTCAGCACCTCGGACCAGCTCATGTGCCGGGTGGAACCTTTCTGTATCCGTGAGGCGAGGTACTTGAGAAGGACGGTCGGTCCCACCTCGACGGGTACGCTGATGACTATGGCGCCGCCGGGGGCGAGGATGGTTTCCAGCGTGTCGAGCGTCCGCGTGACGATATCCGGCTGCAAATGTTCCAGCACCTCCAGGCAGGCGATGCGGTCAAAACGCCTCGATGCCAGGTCGCTCAGGTTCGTCACCAGTGCCACCGGCTGTCCGGCGAAGCGTCCCTTGATCTGCTCCTGAAGGTAGTCCAGCGGTTCGTAGGCGGTCAGGTGTCCAGCCGGTACGACCGGCAGGAGGCGCTCCAGCAGGTAGCCGTCGCCGGAACCGTAGTCGAGCACGCGGCTGTCCGGGTGAGGGTCGAGTAGTTTGGCGGCGTGATCGAACCGCCGCCGATGCGAAAAGCGCAGCAGCCTGCTGCGGTGTGAATGGGTGCCGGAGGCGTAGCTGTCGTCTCCGGCGGGTTTGTCATTCCTGGCTTTCAAAGCGGATTCTGCACGGGCAGGCCCGTGTTCGTGCCCTCGCGTGGGAGGGGCGTTGACGGGCGGCCGGATCTCAGCTTTCGGGCGGTTCTTCCTCTTGGAGATCGGCAAGCGCCTCGACGGCTTCCGAGACGTCGTCGGCCCTGACCTGAATCTCGCCGGGATCGCTGCCCGAGACGAAAGATATGGACCTTGTGCCCAGGAGTTCCATAGGCCCGTGGCCTTTCAGGAAGCAACTGATGCCGGCCTCTTCCAGCAGGGACCTGGCCAGCAGCGCGGTGGAGACGTCGCTGGTGGTAAGCACCGTCACCAGCTCGGCAAACTCCGGCTCCGTCTCGGCGGGCAACTCGGGCACCAGCGGCACCTCGCAGTCCGGGCACGTGGTCACGCCGGGTTTATACTCGTAGCGACATTTGGGGCAGAACACAGGGACTCCTCGCGTATGATTTTGGCCAAATATACCGACGCCGGTGATAATCGGCAACCGGGAAGATGCACCGGGGGTACCCTCGCGGCGGCCGGATAATGACCTTGACAGAACATGGATAGGCCGGTAGATTGAACTGCACCTTCGACCTGTCCCATCGTGAGAGAAAACCGGGGCCGGTCTGATCAGGGGCCGCCTTATGGTCGCGAGCGGCACGGATTAAATGCGGGGTGAGTTATGTTAAGACGGTTTCTCGTACCGGCAGTCGCCGGGCTGCTTTTCGTTTCCCTGACAGTCATTCCCTTGCCCGGCCTGGCCACGGAAGAGGGCACGACGTTACTGTGCGGCGACGTCAACGACGACGGATGGGGTCCGGATATGGCCGATATCGTGACCCTGATATCGCATCTTTTCCGTGATCCGACGATCTCGGTCAATTACGATCTTGCGGACGTCGACGGCGATGGCGGGGTCAACATTGGGGACATAATCGTCCTGGTCCAATACGTTTACGAGAACGGCCCGCCTCTGAACTGCATCGAATAAGTGTATCTCGCCGGGCGGCAAGCCGGCGGGGCAGGCAGTTTCAGGATAGGACAGACTAAACGGCGACCGGGGTGCGGGCAACCACCGGCCGCACTTAAAGAGGACCACCGCTGTGCGCTGACAGGGGTGGTTTTTACGTATCGGCCGGATCGGTGTTCGGAACCCGGCAGGACCGGCCGGGCAACGCTTTGAAACGGAGAATTCTGCTACAGAAAGTCGACCTGTTCGACACTCAGCAGGGCGCCCTGACACGCGGTGTAGACGTGCTGGTCGAGGGGGCCGATATCGTGGAAGTCGGCTGCCATGTCGACATCGGCGACGCCGGGACAGAGCGGATAGACGGCCGGGGTAAGTTTGCCCTGCCGGGCCTCTTTGAGTGCCACGGACACCTGGCCGGATTGACGGTTCGGGACGAGCCGACCAGGGCGGAGGTTGCCGAGGAGTTTCCTGATCTTGCCTTGAAGGCCGGGGACGACATGGCGAAAGCAGTCCTCAGCCAGTTCGTGAACAGAGGCATTACCCAGGTGCGAGACGCCGGCGGGCCGGTAGATACCTTGCGGCAGTTGAAAGATGACATTTCCAGCGGTAAGTACACCGGTCCTGATATTTTCTACGCCGGGCCCATGCTCGAGAAGAGCCCGCTGACGTGGGAAAATCACAACGAGTGCATGCCGGGTTTTTCGGTGGCGGTCAATACCGTCAAGGACGCCGGGGACATCGTGGAGCAGCTTGCCGCCGCCGGCGTGTCGTGCATCAAGACGTTCAACAACTTCGATACGGACGTTTTCACACACGTTGTCGAACGGGCCGCAGCGCACGGCCTGCGCGTCCTGCACGATCCCGGGGCAGTGCTGTTTCAGTCGGTGCCGATGGATCTGGGTATCGAGATCGGGATACGCTGCTTTGAACACGGCAAATCGCCGTGGCCGGTGGTATTGACGGATGGTCTGAAGCGGGAACTGATGGCGCTGAGAGAGACATCCGCTGACGAGCAGGGCAGAATGGCCTTCGCCGGCAAGCTCTTCGCGCTCGGCGTGAAGTCGGTGTCATCGGCAAGGCTGACCAGGCTGGTGGAGCGGATGGTCGAAAAGGAGGTCTGCTTCTGCCCCACCCTGAACGTTTTCACGCTTTTCCTTGAAG
>Ga0307380_10000235_pt1 | contig 96374 bp, 75 predicted proteins | sample UN3MG_FD_202239 | JGI IMG/M metagenome (GOLD analysis project Ga0307380, IMG submission 202239) | Soil microbial communities from Risofladan, Vaasa, Finland - UN-3 | ecosystem: Environmental > Terrestrial > Soil > Coastal area > Acid sulfate soil | place: Finland: Risofladan, Vaasa | collected...
TTGTCGTACACTAGGCATGCGGGATGAGGACACCTCCTTGGATGCTTTGTTTGATGATATAACTGATACCAAAGAGCGTCCCTCTCCCGCAACCCCAATGTGTAACACATGTATGGTAAGCGAAGAAGCCGCCTGGCTCGGCTGCTTGTCAAATCAAGCGCCTCGTGGTAGAATATGCGTTACCCGGCGCGGCATCCTCTCGCTTGCCGCATGTGGTAGCCGGGAAGCGTAGTTGGTCGAGGGTGCTATGGACTTCCGAGGGGCATGGACGGCGCTTGCCACGCCGATGACATCAGACGGGGCGGTTGATTGGACGGGGCTTGAAAAGAACCTCCAGTTCCAGATCGAGCAAGGGATCACGGGATTGGTCCCCACCGGGACCACAGGCGAGTCCCCGACACTTTCCTGGGAAGAGCATAACAAGATTATCGAGCGCACGCTGAAGCTGGCTTCGGGGAAATGCCAGGTCATCGCCGGCACCGGCAGCAACTCCACCCAGGAGGCCGTGGAGAGCACGGAGCACGCGGTGGCGCACGGGGCCGGGGCGGCGCTGCTCGTTGACTGCTACTACAACGGGCCGTCCTCCCTGGAGCTGCGAAACGAGTACTACGGCGTCCTGGCCGAGCTGTTTCCGGATGTGTTCTTCGTCCCGTACATAATTCCCGGCCGCTCCGGAACCGCGCTGTCAGTAGAGGACCTGGCGATTCTCTTTGCCGAATTTCCGAATATCTGCGCGGTGAAGGAGGCGACCGGCGATCTCGACCGGATGGCGCGCACGCGCCGGCTGCTCGGCCCGGACTTCTTCATCGTCTCGGGCGACGATGATATTACCTACAGGATGATGACATCGCCGGACATCAGGGCGGACGGCGTGATATCCGTCGCATCTAACGTCGCTCCGGGCGCCATCGAGCAGATGGTCCGAAGCACGCTCTCCGGCAACATGGCGACGGCATCGGCTCTGCAGGAGGCATTGTCTCCCCTATTCGGCATCGTCACCGTGAAGGCCGAGAGCGAGCGCATACTTCCGGACGGCAGCAAAGTGACGGTGCAGGACAGATTCCGAAACCCGGTGGGGATCAAGACGTTGATGGCCGGGCTGGGCATGCCATCGGGTCCCGGGCGCCAGCCGTTGGGGAAGATGACCCCCGAGGGCGTGAAGGTCGTCCGCGACGCGGCCCGCACGGTGTGGGACAGGAATCCCGAAATCTTCGCCCCGATAGGCAGCTTCTACGGCGTGGATGTCGAGGCGCGCATAGCCGGGGATGCATTCTGGGCGGACTTGAGCTATCCCTAGCGCGAACCGACGGTAATTCTGAGCACTGCCACATCCTCTGCGGGGATGCTGATGCTGTACGTGGTCGCACCGTTCCGCTCTTTGACCTGAACCTTACCGCTCGCAACGTCGAGATCGCCCTTGACTGACGCGCCGCGCCAGATTACGTTCGCGCGCCTCCCGGACTTGTAGTGATTAGCGACGGCCACGACGACCGAGTTTGCGCCCTGACAGGACGCGACCCAGGATAGATCACCATCCGATTCCACCCAGACCGGAGACTTCGGGATCAGCATCGGAAGCAGCGCCTTGAAGAAGTTCAGAGCGTTCTTCTGATCGCCGTAGCCTTCCATCATGTACTCCGGGGTGGAGAGATAGACTACGCCCTCGCCGTAGGTGTTGCGCAGAAGCACCGGATGCCCATCGCCATCCACCGCGAGGACTTTTGCACCAGCCGGTTCCACCCCTACCGTGCAGAACCAGGATTCCTGAAACTCCCTGCGGGCCATGGCTTGTAGCTTGTCGGTGCAGACAATCCTGCTAGAGGCATTCATCTGAGTCAGTATCCCGCTGCCGAGCTTGACGCCCAGAAACTCCTCGTCTTGAATAAACGCCTCGCGCTCGCGCATCTGGAGAACGTTGACAAGAAGAGTGCCGCCGTTCTTCACATAAGCCCGCAGCGCTGCCCTGAGTTCGGGAGTCATTTCGACGTCGCCAAGTAGGATCACCAGTGAGTACCGACAAAGCTTCTCCGCGCTTATGTCGGAGGCGGCTATGTCGAACGGGCCGAGAGGCGTGGCTGCGAAGAATCCCGGATAGATGTCCTCTCCCTCCATGACGCTTTCCCTAGTCCGTTCGAATCCGGGCAGAAACTCATTAAGGAAGGCTGGAAGCATGTAGTCGCCCCGGTCTGGCGGCAGCTTTCCCCAAACGAGCGAGCGCTGGTTCCAATCGTAGTTCAAATGCGCGGGCACCCATCCGTTATCCTTATCTATGAGGACAGCGGTGGGCACCATCGGAGTGAACCTCGCATCATGCTTCCGGGCATACTCCCAGAAGCTCTTCAACTCTCTGCCCCAGGCGGCGAACTTGTATCCGCCTTTTCCATCCCGCGAGAACAGGGGTTCGGTTTCCTGAGCGGTGAGAAGCCTGGCGCCAGAAACAAAGGATAGATAAAGGCACCGCCTGAAGGAGGACGCGGAGTGTCCACCTCCCGGCTGGGCCACCCTGTGCGGCCAAAGCTCCTTATCCTCACAAGGGATCCGTCCGCCAAAATAGGGAGATACCCAAACGCCCCAATCTACGCCGAACTGCTGTGCTCCGCCGCGCAGGTAAGCAAGCTGCAGCTCCGTAGTGGGGAGAGATTCGAGGAGCTCGGCCAGAACCATGTCGGGCCCGATTCGGAAGCCGCTCAGGTGGCTCGTCGTGCACAGGTTGGGGATATACCTGGCGCCCCAGAAGTGATACAGGTTCTTCTGGCGAAGCAGCTCGTCCTCGAACCTCTTTCTGCCGCCGGCCCGGTCGGTGAAGTCAAACAGATCGGGGCATCGCGTTCTGTAGCTCGGCCGGTAGCCGCTCTGCCACATATCGGCATCGAGCTCCTCAGCATGCAGCCCAACGAAGTACTTGCCGCCGACCCTCAGGAACTCCTTGACCGCTGCTTCATCGTGCGCATCCCCGGAGCAGTGGCCGCCGAACGGGTAACCGCCGGGCCGTGGCTCAGTTCCAAGGCCTCGCCGCTCGCTGACCATGCAGTACAAATGGTTCTGGGCGCAGGCCTCGACATCTTTCAGGAAGGTATGCTCTTCGTTCCAAGGCGTATTCCCAGTACCGTAGCAGGACATCGGAATCCACATGAAGTTGCCGAGGCCGAGATCCGACATGATCTTGATGTTATATGCACCGTGAGCCATCCCGCCGACGAGCAGTGGCAGATCGCCCGCGATGCAGGTTGTCCCAAGTGCGAGAAGGCAGGCGGCAACCAAGACCATCTTCTTCATCTGTGAACCCCCTGTGGATCTGCGCCGCGACGCTCAAGTGTCGGTAGGCAGCTTTCTCCTCACAATCCCTGCTCCGCCAGGAATTCTTCTGCTCTATCCGCCCAATGATGGACTTTCTTCCAATCGATCCCCCCGGGAGGCCAGCCCATCCCCTCCGGGGTTCCCACGCGCCATGTTTGGCCCAGGTGCTCGATCTCCCGCGCCGGCGGGTAGTCCCTGTCGGCGACCGCGCGGATTTGCTCTAGTTCTTTGCGGATCTCCCGCGCCTGACGCCGCTTCTCTGCTTCGTCGTTGGTGTTCAGGATGCGGTGGTAGCGAACGTTAGCCAGCATCATCGGCGCGCGAAACTCGATATTCACCTTGTTGGTCGTGAGCTTCGTCTTGAGTATCTCGTAGTCCGCCTGATCGAGCGAGCCCTTCGCCAGCTCGAGGTCGTCGAGGCACTGCTGTGCCAGGCGAATGGCGCTGCTCTTCTGCACCTGAAGCTGCCTAAGGAAGCGCAGGTCGCCAGCGAGTATGCGGTCGCGCAGCGGCACGAAGGAAGGATCCCACCGCCAGTTCTGCCAGTTGCAGTTGAAGGGATCCTCCTCCATTCCCGGCGGGGGAAAGCCCCTCGTGTCTCCGTATGTGAACGGGCCGATGCACAGGCACTCAGTGATAACCTTCTGGGTCGGCTTAAGCGCCCGGATCACGCCGGGGGCGGCCTTCTCTCCATATCGGGCCGTCGCCCATGCCTGCCAGACGTCCTCCACCGAATCGGTCTTCCCGGATGCAAACATGCCGAGCGCCCACAGGTTGAGCTCGTTCGGCTGGTACAGAACCTCGCTGTCGCCGCGGTCAACGCGGACGCATACCCCGTCCACTCCGTGCTTAAGCCCGTAATCGAAATGCTGCTTCAGCAGGCTGGGCATGCAGTTGGCGACCGAGGTATTGAGAAAATACTCGCCCCCGATATCGTACTCCACAATCTGGTCATGCGCGCCTACGCCGCCGACAGCCTTGTCGTAGATGCCGCGCATCTGCCAGTCCTGCGGGACGCATTTGGACATGATGACGACGTCCGAAGGCAGTTGCCTGACGCACGCCATGACGGTCTCGAACTGCCCCGGCGTATGGACGAAGGTCCGCACGATGAGCTGCTTGTTGTACTTGTCGCATTTGTCCCGGAGGATGCCGACTATCCGGCGCATGATGTCCGTATCGGTCGCCCAAAACTGCGTTTCGGCGACAGTAAGCACGATGCCGTCCACGTCCGGAAGAAGCTCGCCGAAGAGCCACTCGTAACGATCCTCCAGGTGCGACCACAGCCTCTCATTGCCCGCTTCGATGGGGCCGAGGTAGTCGGGGTCGTTCTTCTCGGGGATATCCGAAAGCTCGTGAACCCAGAGCGTGACCTTCATTCCCAGGCTGTGGCACAAGGCGATGTAGCCTTCCTGCTTATCCCGCTCGCCGAACTCCTTCAGCGGGCCGACGTTTCCCCCTTCGAGCTGGAACATGACGCCGTTGAATCCGAGGTCCGCCGCACGCCGAATGACTTCCTTGTCCGCACGCCCCCGATGAAACGACACGATGCGATACGGCAGCGGCGTCCGCACGGGTGCGCATGTCTCCGCCCCTGCCGTGGATACGATGTTAAATGCAAGAAACGCGAACAGCATGGCCTTAACGGGGTCAACGCAGGAATGGCTCACAGTGCAACCTCCAGGAAGATGGTTCAGTTATTGGCCGGCAAAGCTAGACTACCAGAGGGGCCCCACGGGTGTCAAGGCGATGGGACACCAGGCAGGACATCCACGCGCTCCGCGGGAATCTACTCGTATGGAGCGACAGACGATGCCGGGCTTCCTTGCATCCGTTTAACGGGAGCCCGACGCCGGGAATCCTCCGGCATAGAAAGGAGCTGGGGATGAAATGAGCGCTGAACGGACAGTCCGCATACCATCGGGGCGGGCACAGATGGAGGGCATGCTGGAGATTCCAGAGGGCGCGCGGGGAGTTGTGCTCTTCGCGCACGGGAGCGGGAGCGGCCGCTTCAGCCCGCGAAACCAGTTCGTCGCCCGTGTCCTGAGGGAAGGCGGCCTTGGGACCCTGCTGCTCGACCTACTCGAAGAGCGGGAATCGCAGGATCGGAGCAAGGTATTCGACATCGGCCTCCTCGCCGAGCGGCTCCTGAGCGCAACTGCCTGGCTGCAGGCGGATCCTGAGACGAAGGACCTCGCGATCGGGTACTTCGGTGCAAGCACCGGCGCTGCTGCAGCGCTCGAAGCAGCGGCAAGGGGAGGCTATGAGATCAAGGCGATAGTCTCACGCGGCGGACGCCCCGACTTGGCGACTGAATACCTGCCCCGCGTGACGGCCCCGACACTCCTAATCGTGGGGGGAAACGACCGGCCGGTAATCCCGTTGAATGAAGAGGCGTTCGAGCGCCTGCCCGGCGTCAAGGAAATGGTGATCGTACCCGGCGCGAGCCATCTCTTCGAGGAGCCCGGCACCCTCGAGGAAGTCGCCCGCCTGGCCAGGGAGTGGTTCTCAAAGTACCTCGCCATGAATGCAGGCGAATAATAAGGAAAGCACACCGGCGCCGGGCCAAGGTCGTTCTCTTAACCGCCGATGCTGCACAGGCTTCCGAAAAACCGCCTGTTCCTGGACGCCACATCTCAGTACGTCGCTCTGAGCCTAACGATAACTGGGAATATGATGGCTGCCAACACAGCTATGACGGCAACAATCAGTAATCCCACTCCCCAGTAGGCCCAGGTTCTCTGAACCGTCTTGAACTGCTCGACGCTCTCGAATCGCCTGTTCTGCCACGCCCACTCGCTTCCCTTCACGCCTAGAACAATGGCCATAACCAATCCGACGTAGGGGATGAGAGCAAGCAATCCTATCCACACGTTGTGCGCGATGGCCCAGATCCAGTTCATGAGGAAAGCTCCCCAGTTCCATCGCTTGATCTCGTCGGGCACCGCTGCCTGTGCCCCTTGGCCGGATGTGTTCTCCACAGCCGCCATAACGCACCTCCGTCTGCCGATTGTTTGAAATCTTGCCTGAGTACAGATGAGCGACTCACCTACCCAAGGCATATGCGCCTGATTCCCTAAACTACAATGGAATAGGCCCACCAGCTTCATTCTACGCGCCTTCCACTATTCCTGTTTTTGCATGTGAAGGGAATCGCCTCATGCGCGGCGAACTCAAGAGGAAGATACTCTTCACCTAAAAGGACAGGCTGAGAGAATGAGGGCGAATTTGGGGTAACGTCCAGCGTCGAACTTCCAACTTGGAACCTGAAACCTGGAACTTGAAACCCATCCTCCCTTACGCAATACGCATCACGTATCACTCATCACTCATCATGTCCAACGAATCGCCATCCAAAAAGAGAGTAAAGGATGCCCTCGCGCTGAGGGTCCCGGACAAGATTCCGTTCGGCGAATTCGCCATTGATTTCGACACCGTCGAGCGGATCATCGGGCACGAGACCTATCACCGCGCGAAGGCGAAGTCGCAGATCGCGCTCTGGGAGGGCCGCCGCGACGAGGTCGTCCAAAGCTGGAAAGAGGACGCCGTCGAGCTTTACCGGAAGCTGGACATCCTCGATATTGTGACTGTCGGTCTTGCTCCTCCTTCGGACTACGAGCCTGACCCGCCCAGGAAGATCGGCGACGGCGTCTGGGAGGACAGGCACGGCCGCATCTACCGGTACTCGGACGTGACCCAGGATATCACCTGCGTCCACGATCCCGTTGCGGAGGCGTATGTCCCTCGGATGGAGGAGTTCACCGGCGAGGCCGAGGCCTCCGCGCCGGATCCGTCCATATTCGAGGTTGTGGATGCGGTAATCGCGGCGCTGGGAGACGAGAAGTACATCGCCGGCCCGAGCGGCGGAGAGATCGGCATCGTGTACCTCGGCGGCCAGGAAAACGGCATGGTGGCGATGATCCAGCATCCGGATATCGTCCGGGCCGCCGCGGACCGCGAGCTTGAAATTCAGAATCAAAACGATCAACGGCACATCCGGCCGGGCCAGGACGGCGTTCTCTGGGGCTTCGACTTCGCCCACAATACCGGGCCGTTCATCTCGCCGCGGATGTTCCGCGAGCTTTTCCTGGAGCAGAACAAGGCGCGCGTCGAGAACATCCACCGCGTCTACGGGCTGCCCGTCCTGAAGCACGCCTGCGGGAACAACTGGGCGTACATGGACATGTTCATCGAGATGGGGTACGACTGCTATCAGTCAATCCAGGCATCGGCGGGGATGGACCTTGCCGCGCTGAAGGCGCGGTACGGCGGGAAGATTTGTCTCTGGGGCGGCGTGCCGGTCGAGACCCTCGTGAGCGGAACGCCCGACGAAATCCGGCGGGACGTCCGGCATGCGGTCGAGAGCGCGAAGGAAGGCGGCGGATACATCTTCGGCAGCACCCACTCCATCGCGGTAGGCACGCGCTACGACAACTTCATGGCAATGCTGGATGAGTTTGCCGGATTCAGGGACTACTGAAGGACCGCATGCCGGTCTAGTCGACAGCGACAGACCAGACAAACGCCGGTGACCAAGCTTAGAAGTGAGTAGCCCTGGGGTTATTGCTATTCCCTGAGCACAATAGCCGCCGGATTGCTGTCTCGATTGTGCCCTTATCGTTGGTACTCAGGATATGTGATCTCTATCCCAATGGAAAAGCTGTCTTTAACTCCGTTCTGTTTCAGCAGCTTCACTAGGGCGTCGAACCTTACGTGAAGCTCGGGTTTACCGCCTACTACGGTGCAGCTAAAGTTGGGAAACTCTACAAAAGATGTTATACCCATTACTCTCTTGCCCCTCGCTATGACAGGAAATGACACGCGCACCTTGATCTGATCTTTATCTGCGGGCTTTGTAGGTAGGTCGTAGACAAACACGTCACCTACATCCCTCATCTTCCTGAGCGTCATATTGTCGGTTACTGTGGTCCACTTAGCGTCTGCGATTGGATGCTTGGCGGCTGTTGGTATTTGTGTGTACTTCTTGGTGTAGTATACATCCACTGGCTCCCGCTCAGCGATGCCCTTGATGTATATACTCTCCCTCGCGAACTGCCCTATTATACCCTCCGGCAGTAGTTCTATGCAGAGATTGGCATCGAATACGATTCCGCTTGGCCTAGCGAAATCCATGAGTCTAGAGGCGAGATTCAGGATTCTTCCAGAGTAGTCCAGTATTCTGTCACCAGAGGACAGGCAACACGCCGTTCCGCGCGCCATGCCAATCCCGACTTTTCCCGGGACTTGGAAATTAACCATGGCGTCGCTGGCGCAAAGGGACGGAAAATCCACTAACACCTTGAGACAATTGCGCACCGTGGATGTTACAACTTCCGCTACGTTCCCTTCTGTATATGGTATTACGATAAGCAAACCGTCACCTGTGGGTTTCCAGTACCGGGCTCCCTGAAAATAGCCGTCTATCAATGCTTTGTAGACCCGCTTGATAAACACAGCTACGTCAGGGGACTCCACAGTTTGGCTGAAAGGCGAGAACCCGCGGATGTCCACGTTGACCACAAGCGCAAACTCCGATATTCCAGTGGCTTCATCTAACAGCGCCTTGAACTGTCTATGCACTTCGATCCTCCGTATTGTTCAGCGCAGACCATAAAGACCCGCGTGGAACTGCCCAACTAGTAGCAGCAATGCTATACACATAGCTGAAGCTCTTCCCCAGAAGATATCATACTATCTATTTGCGTGGTCCCTCTCGCCACATTGTACCATGCCGCATGAGTATCGCACGGCACGTTAAGGCTAGCAAATAGTATATCACAACACTCCGGCTTCGGCAAGCCCCGGCCGTCTGGACGAACAAGGAATCACCCGGCAGGAAAATCGTCCTTCGCCAACTCGTGCTGCGTCCCGATTCATCGGGACTTCGCAGAGCAGCGCAAGTCCGAAATGGAATGGGGGAGGTTATCGCCGGCTGGGCGGCGAACGGTAGGGGGATCGTGATTTCAGCCCTGGATGCCAGGGAACTTCAGACAGCAAGGAGTCGAAACACATGAAGCCGATTGCAATTCAATTGTACACGCTGCGCAAGGATGTTTACCCCGGCGGAGACGACCTTGTGGGGGTCCTTCGCACGGTGGCGGAGATAGGCTACAAGGGGGTCGAGCTTTTCGGGCTGCAAAGCCATCAGGCCAAGGACGCCGCAAAGGCGCTTAACGATCTCGGCCTTCAGGTCTGCAGCAGCCATGTGCCCTTCCCCACCCCGGAGAACTTCCGGAAGATCGCGGAGATGGAGCTGGCACTGGGCAACAAGAGGGTCGTCGCCGGCTTCGGGCCGGACCACGTCGAGACCGTTGACGCGTGCAAGGCCGCGGCCGCTATGGCTGTGCAGGCCGTCGAGCTGCTGAAATCCTACGGGATGACGTTCGGGATTCACAATCACTGGTGGGATTTCGAGCCGGTGGACGGGATATACCCATACGACATCCTGATGGCGGAAGCGCCGGAGATGTTCAGCGAGCTCGACATCTACTGGGTTGCCTCCGCGGGGTTAGATCCGGTGAAGATCATTTCGAAGTACAAATCGCGCATTCCGCTGCTGCACGTCAAGGACGGGATGCTCGAGCAGCGGCATCCGCACGTGGCGGTCGGCTCCGGCAAGCTGGATATACCCGCGATCATCGGCGCGGCCGACCCGAACATCGTGGACTGGCTGATCGTCGAGCTTGATATGTACGACGGCGACATGCTCGACGCGGTCAGGCAGAGCTACAAGTATCTGACCTCGACCGGCCTGGCATCCGGGAATGTGTAGGGGCGGGGTCTCCCCGCCCTCACCCCGACCCTCTCCCGCCCGCGGGAGAGGGGAAGAGTAAGCCCTGCCGGAGGTATGGCAGGTGAAGGGTGAGGGGAATCAAAGCATCAGCGTAGCTTCTCAATACGCCGTCTTGTCCGTATTGAGCACGAGCAGCAGGCCGTCCGGCTCCGGGATGCCCTTCAGGACGACGTAGCTCCCCTGCCCAGGGGCGGTGACACCATCGAGCAGCTTCACCGGCAAGCCGCCTCCGCCTGGAATACTGCCGTCATCTATGTGAAAGACGCCGCCGGCGGGCGTGTCGAGCACCCTTCCCCAGGCGCAGACCAGCAGGCCGACGTTGTTCACACCCGCACTCCAGGCACTCCCCTTCTGGCCGGATGCCGGCGGCCCTGCGCTGTAGAAGGAGTTTGCGCCGCCCACGTTGATATTGGTCAAGCTGAGTGGATCAGGCGCCTCACCCGTAGAGCCAGGCGTCACCTGGACGTCGGTTATCTCCCGAACGTCGTTCACGCTCGTCAGGCGGCCCTCGACAGTGCACGCCGTCCCCGGATCAATCGTGGGGATGCCGCCTGCGCCCGCTGTAACCTTGATGCCGGCAGTCCGGTCGGCGTCCTGAACGAACATCAGGGAAGTGCTCGGCCGTCGGCTGCATATCACCTGGCCGAGCGAGACATACCGCCCGTCCGGCAGCTTCTTCACATCCGACACCTTCGAGTAGGCAGTCACAAGGCTGAAATCCGCGCCGGCCGTCTGGCCTGAGCCGACCGTGACGCCGATCTTCGTCTGCGAGGCATAGCCGCTGTTGCTCGCGGTGACGTTGTACGTCCCGGCGGCGACGTTGGAGAGCGTGTAGCTGCCGTCGGAGCCGGTGCTGGTGGAATATCCGCCCGTATTAGTGGAAACGGTCGCCCCGGATATCGGCTCGTTGGTATTCCTGTCCGTCACGCAGCCGGTTATCGCACCCGGATTCGCGGTCAGGTTGAAGCTGCACGAGGTCGTCTCCCCCGCCGACACGACGATGCCGGTCTTGGTCTGCGACTGGTAACCGGCCTTGCTCGCGGTGACGCTGTAAGTGCCGGTGAGGAGATTCGCCAGGGTATAACCGCCGTCGCTCCCGGACATTGCGGTATATGCGCCGGTGGTCACCGACGCTCCAATGATCGGATTGTTGCCGGCGTCCCTGACGTAGCCCGAGATATTCCCGATGCCGGGAGGACTCGCCTGGAGCGCGGCGTCGTCGGCGCACGTGAGCATGACATTGCCGGCCCAATTGGCCCTGCCGCGAATGAAGACGGTGATCGTACCGGCCTGGGCAGCCGCCGAGACGCTCTGCTGCGTCCACGTCTCGTATGAGATTTGCTTGCTGCTCCATTGGACGTTCGACGAAGATGCATTCGTACCGCCGTATGGATCAATGCCGACCCAGGAGGCCTCGTTGTCGCCCCCGTTGTTCCATTCATCGTGTCTCCAGGTCCATGCGCTGAACGTATATGACACGCCCTGAGCCGCCGTGACCTGCTGGTATATGCCCGCATCGTGTGTCGTCCAGTTCGTTGACCACCTTTGGGCGTGCGAGCCGCCGTGAACGTGGGAGGTCTCATCCCCGAAAGACGGCGACCCGGAGATGACGAACTTCGTCCAGCCGTTCGCCACTCCGCTAGTGAATCCGCCCTCAAAATCGCCGTTTATCAACTGCGCGAGGCCCGGCGCGAGATTGAAATTGCAGGTGATCGTCTGCCCGGCGGCCACGCAGATATTGTTCTGAGTCTGCGAGGCATAGCCGGTCTTGCTCGCAGTGACGTTGTACGTCCCGCCGGCGACATTGGACAGCGTGTAACTGCCGTCGGCGCCGGACGTGGTGGAGTATCCGCCGGTATTCGTAGCCACCGCCGCGCCGCTGATCGCCGTGCCGCTCGTATTCTTGACGTTTCCGGAAATCGTTCCATAGGTCACCGGAGACAGGTTGAAGTTCACGGTAGTGACACCGCCCGAGCTGACGGATACATTGTTCTGAGTCTGCGACTGGTAGCCCGACTTGCTGGCCGTGACGTTGTACGTGCCCGGCAGGACCGACATCGAGTAGCTGCCGTTGGCCCCTGAAGTGGTCGAATAGCCGCCGGTGTTCGTGCTCACAGACGCGCCGCTGATCGGACTGCCGCCCGTATCCTTCACGCATCCGGAAATCGTCCCCGGAGGGATCGGCGTGAGGTTGAAGTCAACGGTGGCGGTCTGATCGGCAAACACCTCAATGCCCATGATCGTCTGCGACTGGTAACCGACTTTCGATGCCGTGACGTTGTAAACGCCTGGAAGTACCTCGCTGAGCGTGTAGCTGCCGTCCGGGTTGGAGAGGGTGCTGTATCCTCCGACGTTTGTGATTACGCTCGCCTGGCTGATCGGCTGGCCGCCGCTGTCTCTCACGAAGCCGCCGATGCTCCCGTACTGCTGCGGCGACGGGTAGGCAACCTTCAGCGTCAGGTTGTCCCAGTCCATATAGGCAATATACGGCCCGCCATCGGAGGTCAGGACGAGGCTGCAGTAATCGCCGACTCGGCCGCTCTCGTCCACGGTCTCGATGTGCCATCCCACGGCATCCTTCCAGGCATACCGGAGAGACTGACTGCCAATGTCCTTATAAGCGATCCGCGGATAGTCGGATGAATTCAGAGCCAGGGACGCACACCAGCCCGTGGCGGTCGTCGTGTCCACTGTCTCTTTCTGCCAGCCCGAACCGGTCTTGCAGGCATATCTCAGGTAGCCGTTCCCGACGTCCTGGTAGGCGATGCACGGATAGCCGGATGAATTGATCGCGATGGAGCTGAACTTGCCCATCTGCCCGTCGTCCACGATTTCGGTGTACCAAGTCCCGCCGGAGCGCCATGCGTGCTTCAAGCGGCGGAGCAGCACGTCCTCCGCGGGAGTCGAGCCGAAGTCCTGCCAGTGCTCCATGTAGCTGATATGCGGATTCCCGGAGCCGTCGAAAGCCAGGCTGGTCCAATGCCCGTCCACATGCCAGTCGGGACTCGGGTCAACGGGCGCGCTTCCCGGATCGGGGATGGCGAACTCCCAACTGCTGCCGTTCCACTGGGCGTAACGGAGGTTCTGGGCCTTATATACCATATCCGCGTAGGATATCCGCGGCTGGCCTCCCTGGATCGCCAGGGAAGTGTAGAGTCCGACATCCGATTGCACCGTTGACGGATGCCATCCGCCGGCGTCCTTGTACGCGTATTTCAAGTCGGCGCCCATGTGGTACTCCGTGTCGCTCCAGGTGAACTTGAACTTACAGTACGACATCGCCGGGTAGCCGGTCGGAAGCATCTTTATGGACGAGTACCCGCCTGTATCTCCGGCGCTGTCCACCTGCTCGGCCGACCAGGTGCTCCCTGACTTCCGGGCATAGTACAGGTTCGGAGTATCCATCGCATAGTAGCTGACGTGCGGGTTGTCCGAGGTGTCGAGAGTCAAAGAGGCATACTGGCCGATCTCCCGGCCGGCGTCTACCGTCTCCTGATCCCAACCGCTGCCATTGTAGTGCATGTAGTTCAGCGACTTCGACGCGAAGTAATGATATGCCGCACAAGGCCGGTCGGACGAATCGAGCGCCATGCTCATGCACCACTGGTCGTTGGTGGTCATGATGTGCTGAATCAACTGCTTCTGCCAGCCGCCTGCGGACTTGTAGGCATACCAGGTTTCCAGATGATAGAAATCCGAGCCGCTGACCCAGCCGGCCCGCCTGAAATAGTTGATCCTTGGATAGCCGTCCGTTCCGATGGCGATCGCCGGCAGGAAGCCCGTGCGGTCTTGGGAGTCCGCGACTTCGGTGTGCCAGCCGCTTCCATCCTTCCAGGCATGTCTGAGCCGGCTGTTGAAACCATCGCGGTAGGCAACGTGCGGATAGCCGGCGCCATCGAGGGCGAGGGAGCACATCTCGCCGCAGTACTTGGTGGAATCCGCGGTATCGTACGTCCAAGAGCCGCCGGTTCGCTTTGCATATTTCAAAACTTCGGTCGAGTCGTAGTAGGCGACATGCGCATTACCTGAGCCATCAATCGCGAGGGCGCTGTATCTGCCGCATCCGGCGGCGATCATTGAGAGATGCCAGCCGCTTCCGTCCTGATAGGCGTAAATGAGCGCATCGCTGACTTCGTCGTAGTAGACGATAGCGGGGTACCCGGAGCCGTCCACGGCGATGCAGGAGCATTTCCCCACACCCTCCGCGGAATCCACGGTCTCCGACTGCCAATCGGCGCCCTTCCAGGCATGCTTCAGGGTCTTCGTGCGGGCGTCGTAGTAGGAGATATGCGGGGTGGTCCCGGCCAGCGCCAGGGAGGTCCACTGCGGAGCCTCGCCGGAGGTAACGCCGGAGCTGTTCGCAACCTCCGTGCTCCAGGAGCTGGTCCTGGTAGCATACATGAGCTTCCCGTGGCCGACGTAAGCCACTCGCAGATTGCCCGACGGATCGCGCTTGATGGAAGCCCAGAGGCCCGCGACGCCGCCGGACGACACAGGATACTCATACTGCCACACACGGGCCTGCGCGATGCCTGATGCCAGCATGACGAATAGGACGCACAGCGATAACCTGGATATTGAACGCTCAAGCATCTTCCCGGCTACCTTCTATCCGTTCTTCTTCGAGATGACGTAGTTCGTGATCGTCTGGAGCTCCGTCGAGCCGTATACATAATCCTCCGCCCAGCTTCCGGCGGTGAAGAGCGCCGTCCCGATCACGTAGTCGTCCTCGCGCAGGCGGTCGTCAATCCAGGGCAGTCCGACTCCCCCGCCATCCATATAATGATCGCGCCACTTCCAGTCGCCGTCGTCCGCCTCGGCCAGGATGCCGTCGTAGCCGCTCTCGGTAATCACGAGCGGTATCACCTGGTTGCTCGGGATCAGGAAGTCCCTATACCACCAGCGATAGCGCCCAGTCCGGACGCCCCTATCCGGATATGCAGGATGGCCGGGGAGCGCCCTGCCCCAGTATTTGCACTGCGAGCCCCAGTTATACTCATGGAGCGAGAGGATATGCCCGCCCGCTTTTGCCATCTGGAAGACTCCGAGCTTCACCAGGGACTCGAACTGCTCCCACTCGGGCACTCCAATGGAGTAACTCAGGATCGCGAGCTTGTAGCCGTTCTTCTCGGCGATCTCCATGCACTTCATGTAGAATTCGCCGAGGCGCCGGTGCCCGGCGATGCCCGGCGGACTGGGCTCGTTCAAGACCTCCCAGTAATCAATGGTGTCGCGGTTCTTGGCCCACTGCTGCATGTGGGTCTTCATCTTGCCCTCGGCCTCCCGAAGGGGATCGCCGTAGTCGTGGAATGCTTCGGGGCCGACCCATCTGCCGACGGTGACCGTCTTCGGCGTATAGAGCTTGGCACTGTACGCCGCGCCGAAATCGCTCGCGCACTTGATCAGTTTGAAGTAGGCGCCGTTGTCGCGGAGCTGCTGAATGTAGGAGCCCATCGGGTTGCCGCTGACCACATGGAAGCCAAGCTTCGAAGGCCCATGCGGGCTGCCGACGGGGACGGTACACGTCCAGGCGGCCTCTGCCTTTTCCGCAGAACGAAGCAGTCCGCCGACGGCTCCAATGCCGGGCGCGGCAAGCATCGCGGCCGATGCACTCCGCTTGAGGAAATCCCGACGCGAAATTCTGCTGGTCATCAGCTTTCCCCCATTCGACCGACGAGAGGCTACGCCGCCACCGCTCAGGCGCGGAATGGCAAAGCAACGGGCGCCATTACTTACAGCGGCAGGTATTCAGCTATGTCCGCATCCGATCTCGGTCGAAGCACTGGGAGCGCGCCGTTCTGCTCGCACCCGCTGATGCCCGTAACCTGAACGAAGGTTTCCTGGGCGGGTGGCGTTATCCCTTCAACCGTGCCGGTGCAGATTACCTTGATGCCCGGGGGCCCGGCTCCATCGTCCACGTCCGAGCCATCGCTCACGACGAAATGGGAGTCATCGGCGGCCACGTAGGTTACGCGACCCCAGATCGTGACCAGAAGGCCCTGGGTCTTCAAGTGCGCCGGCCCGGCCGAACGTGTTATCATTCCCAACGGATCCGGAACGTCAGCCGCTTCCAAGGCTTTCATCACGGAGTCGAGCAGCGCCCTTTCGCCATCCAACTGCCCGACTTTGCCGGTCACCTCCACTCTGGTGCCTTTCTCAGGCGAGGGTCCGCTGGCTCGGACAACCAGTGAGCCGATCGCCCTGTTCTCCTGCTCGACGTAGAAGCGCGATGTAAAGCTCTCGCTCCCCGCCGTCACAATCGGCCCGGAAACCCGGACGTATGTACCAGCCGCCTCTGCGAAGGCAGCACTCAAGGACGACACAGGCTTTCCAACTACCAGGCTGGCGCCGGTGGTCGCACGGTCGTCTGCCAGCCAGTCGCCCTCTTCCTTCAGGTATACATCGTCCCACCAGTTCGTGCTGCTGTAGTTCTTGCCCCCAATCCACGAGCCAACGGAAACCTTGAGCCTGTTCGTGGAGTAAAGGCCCGGCGTCACATCGGGGTCCCCTGTTTCGTAGATCATGCAGTCGCCGGTCCACACGCTCCGATGCGCGATCGTCGAGTGGCGTCGCCCATTATAGAGCCAGGTACCGGCGTCGTAGTAGTACTCCTCGATGAAGAGCAGCATGGACACCGAGCCGGTAGTCACATCCTTGTGGTGCGCGCCGACTATGTACTTCTGGTGCGAAGAAGCGGCCGGAGCCGAAGCCACGTATGCGCTGTAGTTGCCAGCCCAGCTAAACTTATCCCCATTGGTATCGGTTACGTACCATCTCAGCGCATTCGGGGCGGAATTGAAATCCGAAGTGTCAAGCACCGGCTGCGAGGTAGATGCACCACTCCAGAAACCCCAATGGGTGAAGTCGTTGTCAAGGTCGAAGTTGCCGTTCGTGAGCAGGTTCGGCCTGTCTTCCTGGCCGAATGCATACGCGTTGACGCTGAAAATATCCCCTTCGGCCAGCGACAGCGGCGCCATCGTAAAGTTGAACTGACAGTCGGCGCTTGCAGGAATGGTTTTCGGATTCGACGGCGACGCCAGGATCGAGAACTTGCCTGTCGCGTCGTGTCCGCCCTTCTCGACGAACACCCCGACATCCGAGACTATCACCGGATACGGCTTCGAGTTCGAAACCGTCACAGCCACGTTGATTGGAGGATCGGTCGGAGTGGTTGTCTCCCGGTCACACGTCACCTCTGTTACCGTAAGGCCGGGCTTCGGCATCCGCATATTGAAACTTACGAAGGTGAGCTTCTCAGGGGCGACCGTCTGGTTCTTGACCCGGTGAGGAACGCAGCCCACTTTCCGGCAGACGAGATCGTAAGTACCGGCCGCCACGTTCTCTATCTCGTAGTAGCCTTCCGCATCCGAGATGGTCTGGTATCCGCCCGTCGTCGTTCGCACGATGGAATCGGGAACAGGAATCTGCCCCTCGTCCAGCGTGTAGCCGCGGATTGTGCCCACCAGGCTCTGGTCGGCCATGGCTATCGTCACATCGTCAAACCAGGCGGTTCCAACGCCGTCTACGTAGCAGCCGGTCTCTATCCTGCTGGCGTACAGTGGAGCGGTTGCCACTACCTCCATCTGCCGCCAGTCAGCGGTACCGGTAAGGTCGGCGGCCCAGTAGAGCGACGACTTCTGCGAGCCGTCCAAGTTCGAGAAGCGCATGCAGAAGCGAGCGCCCTGGCCCGATACGCCCTGCGTCTTGCACCAGACCCGGGCGCGGTAGGAGACTGCCGGGAGCGCCGAGCGCTTCGCGGTGAGCTGGTACGCTCCGTCACTTCCAGGCGTTGTCCTGGTCAGCTTGAGCGAGCGGCTGCCTCCGCGGAAAATAGCGTCGTCCACAGCATAGTTCGCGGTGGGCGCCGGTTCTGCAGATGTCGTCCAGAAATGAGGCAGATGCGACTTGGGCGGGCTGGACGTCAGCTCGAACCCAGGATTCATGAAGACCAGGCCGTTCCCTGGAAAGACATGAATCAGGCAGTCTTTGGAGTTGCCATACCAGTCCATCATGCCGCCGTTCCAGAACTGGGGAGCTATATCGGGGGTCATGGAGTAGCCGTCCACGATGAACCCGGTGATGTTGCCCGATTCGTCCTTTTTCGGTATAGCCCTCCTCCGCCAATTCATGGCGCCCCAGTTGTCGTTGCCGCAGAAAAACCTCATGCCGTACAGGTAGCTGAAATCCCAGTTTGTGCGCGGGGTCATCACATTATCCCAACCGACCGCCATCGCGAGCCACATATTCTCAACTTCCTCGCAGGGCGGCTCGATCGTCGGGCTGCTTCTATCAAAACCGGCAGACCTGCCGGACCCCCAGCCCTCGCCGACGTATATCTTCTTGCCGCCGTCGCCATAGTCCACCTGGATGCCGTGAATCTTGGCTAGGTCGGCCACTTCAACACCGTCTCTGATGTCGTAAGGGTAAGCATGGTATCCCAGAACGTTAGAGTAGTTCTTCAGCCCTTTGGCATACAGAGCTTCGAAACTCTGGGCCTGATGGCCTGCGAGATTCCCTGCGATAACCCTGTTCGTCCCGCCCGTCTGAGCATCGGCCCTGTGCACCGCCACATAGAAGTGCTGGAGGCAATGGATATACCAGTCCGCCCAGTCTCCAGGAAACTCAGGCGGCTTTCTGGAGTCGTTAGGCTCGTTTTCGAAGATGATGTCCACGTCGCCGTAGAGTTGATTCATGTGGACGATCATTGCCTCTATGAACTGCTCGAACTTCTCCCAGTAGCGCGGCGTGTCGAGCGTCAGCCACAAGGGCGTGTTGCCGTAAACCTGGAAGTATGCCTGCCTGGACTTGCCGGGGATACGATCCGCGTTGGTCGCGTCACCAGCGGACCAATCGTAGACATTCGGGCCGTCGCCGGGATCATCCGGCTGACACTGCGGCCAATTGTACGCGGACAGACCCGCGTAGTTGACCATCGGAGAATCAACTTGTACCATGCGCTTGACTTCGCTTGCCACCCCGATGTCGTCTCCGCCCTCCGGGAGTGAATGTCCGGTCATCGCCATGCCCAGGAACATATTCGGCGGCCCAGGCTGGTCCGGAGTCTCGAATGTCCCGTCCGGCGAGGAAGTCACCGTTATGATGTCAGCGCTGCCCGAGGACACGTGAAACTCGTATATCGTCCCGAGCGACAGGCCGGTTAGCGCGACGAGGTGGCTCGTATGCGGCGTAGAATCGGCCTCAATGACCTCGGTGTACGAGCCCGATCCAAGGGCCCGATAGAGCACCTTGTTCGTGGTCGTCGCGTAATTCGTGTCCCAACGTATAGTGCAGACAGTGCCCGTCTGATAGTCCACTGAGCTTGAGATGTCGCTTAGAATGACCTGCGGCGCGTCAAACGTCTGGTCTCTGGAGCATGCGTCAATGCCGCCGGGCGCAGTAGCAAGTGCCCGGTAATGGTAGGCCGCCGTGCCGGGGGCAACCCCTGCCAGCGAGACAACATGGTGTGTCACCAGATTCGAGTCCAGCGGAGATGTATTGCCGTAGGAGCTTGTGGGTCCCCATTCGACCTGTGTGGTCGTCGCGATGTCTGTGTCGTAGCTTATGGTGACATCGTAGGAACTCCCGTTTATGACGCGGCTGGCCTGGAAGTTGTCGAACGAAACGGCAGGCGCGGTTTCCGCCATCACGCGGAAGGCATCAAAGTGGGCGTACGATGCGCCATCCCAGTCATCGGAACGCAGGTTGGCATATATCGTCACAGTCCCGGTAGTGCACTCGACCGACCCCTGGACATATTTCCAGTTCTTGTCGCTTACGGTGGCATCCTGGCTGAATATCGCTTGGCCTGTAGGAACGGCTCCAGGCGTGTGAGGCCCGTCCTTTGCCAGGACTTGCACAATGTGCTTCTCGGGACTGGAGACGCCGTTGAAGAACCACGCGGCCCAGCCCGATACGGTATACGCCCCGGGACTCAATCCCGCAACCTCCTGATAGATGCCGCCGTAACAGCTTCGCCAACCCTCATCCATACCGACGCGGTGCGAACCATCCTTCACGAGCGGGGTCGGTGCGTTCGAAGGCTTGTCCTTCATGATGCTTATGTGGTCGGCGTTATGGAAGCCCGGCGGAGTCCACGGATAGATTTCCCATCCATGCCAGCCATCGGGCTCCTCAGTACCCCAGCCCTGCCCACTCACCGCGTGCCAAGTCTCCAGGCTGCCGTTAATCAGTTCGTTCAGCCCGGTACGAAACTGCACTACAGAGGAGTCAACGCCGGAGGACGTAACGTACACGTAGTAAACGGTATTACCCGTCAGACCGGTGACGAGGGCTTCGTGGCGGCTGCTGTCGTTCGAGTCCGTGCCGGTAAAGTCCCAGGGGCCGGATGGACTAGCGCCGACGTACGCAGTATTCGTCGAGGTCGCCGTATCCGTCCACCAGATAACCTTCACACTGGTGGGATACCCACCGCCAGGCGGGTCCTGAGGCCATGCAAGAGGCCCATACGTGATACTGACGGCCTCGGCGGCAACGGATGAGATGAAGAGGATCAATGCAAGCAGAACCACTAATCTGAAATGCGAGATGAGCACGTGCCGATCAAACATCCAGATCGCCTCCCTTGTGCAAGCCGGAGACACCACGCCCTGTCGAAACCGCCTGCAGGGCCGGCTCCGCCTCGTCGAACCGCCCTAGCATTCGGGCTGCAGCAGAACTCCTTCAGCACATTCTTCATATTACCGAGAAAACCCTAATGTAATTATGCGCCTTGTCCATCATTTAATCAAGCCAGCAATAATACCAGTAATAATTCGCCATCCCAGTAATAATTCGCCATCGTTGATAGCGGAAGGGCAAGGGTTTGTCATTCTGAGCGGAAGCGAAGAATCTTCTGCTCTGCGAAGGATCGTGAACTGCTTCATACAGTCTCCCACCACGCGCAAAACAATATATTTTCCCCACGCCGTCGGCGAACAAACACGCGCAGGAAGATTTACCTCGCCCAGCGAACTGTCCATCGAGTCAGCAGAAGAGGCACCAGCACATGAGGCATGGACGACCTACATTCGAGCAGTGCGGCGGCTTACTTAAGAGTACTACCCGCCCAGTCATAATCTGCCTGGTAGCGTGGCTCTGCGCCGTCACGTCAGCCGATGCCGGGGAAAAGCATCCATTCGATGTCCGGGGGTGGGATATCGAAAAGTCCACGCCCCAGTACGTCTTTGAGATGATGGACAAGGCCGAGAAATATGACATAAACACTATCGGCCTCTCCCATAGCATATGCATGACCGTGGAAGAAATCCTCGACGATGAGGACCGCAGCAAGCAACTAGAGACCTACTGCCGGTACGCCCACAAGCGGGGCATGAAGGTCTACCTGTGGACTCACGAGGTGAACGGGCCGGTTGACAAGTGGTTCGTAACCGATAAAGACGGGAGGACGCTGCTCAACCTCGATGATCCGGCCCTGTACGAATGCATCTCCAAGAAGTACCGTGATGCGATCGAGAAGGTGCCTACCTGCGACGGCTTCATATTGAGCCTCACCGAGAGCAGGATCCAGGCCCACCGCCCGAGCGAAGCCCTGTCGAAGATGACCCCTGCAGAGAGAATGGCGAAAGTCATAAACGCCGTCAGGGAGGGCTGCGCGGCCAAGGGGAAGCGGCTGATAGTGCGCGATTTCCTGCGCAACCCGGCGGAGATGGACGCATTCCTGGAAGCGCTGAAGAGTGTGCCGGATGACGTGTGGGTCTACACCAAGTGCGTACCGAACGACTGGGAGTTCAGGTACCCGCCGCATCCACTCATCGGCAAAGTAGCGCCGCACAAGCAGATCATGGAGATGGACCTGGCCACCGAGGTGGGCGGCATCACACATTGGCCGATGTGCTGCCCGGAGTATATACAGGAGTATGTCCGCATGGCCAGGGACAAAGGACTTGTGGGAGTCATCCCCAGGTGCGACGATCAGAACCGCACCAACGTCGGCACGCCGAACGAGATCAACGTAGTCGCCTACAGCATCCTGATCAACGACCCGGATGCGGACGTTAACAAGATATGGCGCGATTTCTGCGTCCGGCGCTATGGGGAGAAGGCGGCCCCGACAGCAGAGAAGGTCCTGCGTCGGAGCTTCGACATAACATGCGACATCGCCTACACACTCGGCTTCTGGATAACGAAGATGGGACAGGTCAGCACCGTCGGCTATGCGGACATCCACCTCATCGAGAACAGCAACGCTCTATGGGACCCCAGCCCGGAGAACGAGCGCATCGAGAAGATGCTCCTCGACAGCGGGCCGGAGGCCATCAGGGCAACGGTGAACGAGAAGATCCGGGCGGAGAGGCTTTCCCGGCAGTGCCTGAAGGAGCTGGACGAGGCAAAGGATCTGTTCAAGCCCGCGGACTACGAGCAGCTTCGCGGCTACTACGAGCGCACCCTCCGCGGTGCGCAGATCGGCCGACACTGGACGCGGGCTTACTTCGCATTGAGGTGGTACAGGAACACGAAGTCGCAGGAAGCAAAGGCAGAGCGCGATACCGCCCTCGCCGACGCCAGGCGCTACGCAAAGGAGATCGCCGATACGCCGGACGACCGGAACTCGGAGTCGCTGAATCAGTTCATCACGGCGGTCGAGGCAGAGACGGCCAAGATCCAGGCTCTATGACGCAGGGCCTACCCCAGCTTCTTCCACATCTTGCGGCTGGCGGTTTCATAGCCGAGCTTCTCGTAGAAAGCAATCGCGTCCTGGTTGAACTCCCAGACGTTCAGCTCGATTCGGGCGAGCCCTCGGCTCAAAGCCCACCGGTGGGCAGCTTCCATAAGCGCCCGGCCGACTCCGGAGCGCCGAAATCGCTCCGTCACTGCGAGATTTTCAACGAATGCAAAACGTCTCACCAGCATGATCGAAATATCGCCCGCATCCTGGGCGAGTACGCAGACGAACCCTATTGGCTCACCGTCGCGCTCGGCCGCAAGCAAAGCGGCGTCCTCGCTGGCAATCAGATCACACACGCGCTCCTTGTCTATTACGGCGCCGTCGGGTTTCCGAAACACATCCGGCAGCGCCGTGTGGTGAAGCAAGACCCCCTCGGCGAAGATCTTGCACAACGCATCGAAGTCTTGCTCTACCGCCTCGCGAATGTGAAACTGCGCGGGCTTTGTGTTCTTCCGCATCACTACGGCACCTCCTTTGCCAGCCGCTTGATAAAGGCCGGCTTCCTGCCATCACATGGAATTTCGAACTCGAACGGCTCATATCCTCCAGTTGTTTGATGGCTAACTAACCGTCGCAGCTGCGAGATTGCTCTGCCGCTATAGCTTTCTTACCCAGAAGATCGCGCGGCCCGACTCCGGTGTATAAGGGCTTCCGGTGCGCTCGCCGTGTAAACGCTCGATGACGAAGCTGTGGGCAACTGAATCGTACGAGCTTGTTGCATTGTGACTCATCGTCGCCTCCTTCGCAAGTGAGGGCGGGCCGCCGCGACAGCAGCCCCGGCGACCCGCGGGAGCATTCTTTCCGCCTCAGGCGGACCGCCCTGCTCCCGGGGCGGGTGCTAGGCTCTTGGTCAGTGCACCCACCTCCTCTCTGAGGCGTAGAGTATGTGCGCGCCTCCAAAGTCTCTCGCGTCGCGAGAGTATCTGCGGCTGATACGTATGGAGTGGTGGAGTACTGGAGTGATGGGTCATGGGACTCAATACTCCATCACTGCGCGCTATCGTGTCACAATTCGACCTCGGAAGCGGATTCAACGAGCCACTCCACAAACTGCCGGCGTATCTGGCGGACGTGATAGGCGATGTTCGCGGATGTGCAGCCGAGCGTATGCCCGGCCTCGCGCCAGGTGAGTCCATCGAGCAGGCAGTCGAGCACAGCCCTCTGCGTCGCCTTCAGCTGCGCCAGGAATTCCGAGACGCAAGCCGTGTCCACCGCCGCATCCACTTCAGAACGACAGAAGCAGTCCGCGACTGACTCCTCAAGCGGATAGCATCGGCGAATGCGGGCGCGTTTGATGGCGTCCAGCAGGCGCCAGCGCGCGCATTGGATGAGATACTGCTCCGGACTGCCGATCCTCAGATCAACTTCCGGCAGTGCCTGCAGCAGACCAACCCACGCCTCCTGAAGCAGGTCGTCCGCGTCCTCTCCGCAGCAGCGGGCGTAATAGGCGGCCATGCTAGCTATGCGGGGGCGCAGAGCTTCCACTATGGTTTCTATGGCTAACGGGTCTCCATCTATCGCCCGTTCGATACTGCGGTTCATCTCGAGCTCCTAGAAAAAGCAAATCGGGCCACAGACATTTCGCCTGCGGCCCGGGACCGTTCGTTGTATTCGGATAAGCACGTTTGCGAGGGTACGACCTCAGCGGCTACATCCGACGCCTCCCGGAACGAGGCGAGCGATATGCATCAAGCATAATGGGATTCCGTCGAGTTATCAGTCGGCTATGGGTCATCTCGCTCGCCTCCTTTCCGGTTAGATTTTTCGTACACCGTCTGCCTGTTCTTCGACCAGAAGGGAAATTCCTTCTCAGCTCAATATACTTTTTCGCCTCACATGGCGGATTTGCTAAACGCAAGCAGTCGTGGGATAGGATTCTTTTACCTGCCTGGTTGAAGACGACGGCGAAGCATCATCGCGTGCCCGGCGACCATTCGAAACCGCGCGTAGAAAGGCACAAGCTCCGGGTCGCACACCGTATCCACCATGTAGAATCCCCTGAGCCTGTCGAGCATCCTTCGGGTTAGCTCCTTGCCTATTCCCCTGCCCTGATAACCTGGAAGCACCTCAAGGAGCGGGATGTAGGCGCTCAGGACGCCGTCGGTAATAGCGGTGACGAAGCCAACGACATCGCCGGTTTCATCATCAACCGCCAGCACGATATGGTCGCTGCCTTCGAGCAGCTTCAGATGTGTCTCAGGCGACAGCGGATTCGGCCATCCTACAAAGAAACCTTGGAGGTTGTCGGCGGTTATGCCTATTAGCGAATCTGTGTACTGGATCATGGCCTGCTCCTTCCTGTTTGATGAACCTGCATGCCCGCGGAGCCCCTAAGCACCTCTTCGCAATAGTCCGCCAGCCATTTCGCCTCTACGGAGTTGACCACGGCCTGGCTGTTCGGGTCGCCGTATCGTTGGGCCAGTTTCCGTATTGTGACCGAGTAGTTCGCTCGCAAGGCAGGAATGCGGTCGCTCTCGAAGTTGTCGAAGATGGTCTGCACTGAGTCCTTCTTCAGGTTGCCCAGCTTCCACCAGGGCTGGAGTGTCCCCATATTTGAGTACACATCCCAGTTGGAGATGATGAAGAAATACAGCATGGGACTGGGATACGGGTATGCAGGGGCTAATCCCGATTCACTGTACAGGAACTCCGAGACCGACTCCGCTTCCGTGACCCATACCTTATCCTTGCCGAAGTGCTTCTTTGTGGATTCGGTAATGTCATCCGGGATCAGCTTCGTGTCCTCAAGAGTTGCGCTTAGATGGGCTATCTTCATCCCTTCGCCTTCAAGACCCGGCGGGTGCATGAACAGGACAAACTCTCCCTGCATCCTTTCTTTGATCTTCAACTGTTCGATGAGGTTGAGCAGGTCGCCCAGTTCGGGGATGATTTTCTTGGTCAGGAAGAGCTGCCAGCGAGGCTTCATGCCGACATCCAGCAGTCGCTCAGTCGCTTTGATGCAATCCTGAAACGCTCCCCTGCGCCTGTAGAACCAGTCGTTGGTCTCCTCCATCCCGAAGAAGCTGATCTGGCAGGTATCAGGGCCGACCTTCTTCGCCCACTCGGCATACTTCTCGTCCCTAGCAAGCCGCCAGATGCTCAATAGTTCATAGCGGTTCGGCTTTCCGTTGCCCAGTTCGGCTTCGAGTTCGGCAAGCCGTTCATAGTCATCCGAGAAGTCCGGCTCTCGCATCCAGGAAGAAACCTTCAAGCTCTCAATGAAAGGCTTCTCTTGTTGGATGTAATCTCGGAATTGAGCCACAGCCCAGCGCAGGTCATCCTCGGTCATATTGCCGTTCGGATGTGATCCCAGCGAGCAGTGGCGGCAGCGATTCGGGCAGCCGCGCATGTCAAGCGCGATTCCTATCTCTCGGGATTGAATAACGGGCATTCGCGGTCAGCCCCTTTTCAAGAAGTCTTCCTTCCTGATCATCAGGTCCCACGACACCTTGGACTTGGCACCATCGGGTTCGGGAACCTCCTGATATAGCCTACGAACTTCGAACACAGGGGGAAGTGGCCGCGGGCGTCACGTCCGCTGCCCTCCTGCGAGTTCCCGGCAACACGTGCGGTGAGATAGCCTGACAATCGTAGCGTACTCGACACGGCCCCCGGCTGTCAATACGAGATTGTGTCCAAATTCCGCGACGCATGGCGCACAGAAGGAACATTCCCGGCCTGAGATGAAGTATTATCAATGGTAATTCATTATCCCGCGGGGTAAATCATGGCGAAACGCAAGAAGAGCGCTCGCAGACTACCGGACATAGAAAAGCCACATCCGACTAGGGAGCCAAGGCCGACGCGCGCGGCGTTCCGGATATCTCTGTGGGTCATCATCTTGGGCCTGGTGGCACAGATCATAATGGCAATCGTCGTCTATCCGCTACTCCCTGAGCGAATCCCATCAGGCTGGGCCGGCTCAGCAGTACCGTACAATACTGTGCCATCGTGGCTCGTGTTTCTCCTGTTCCCTGGGGCGGAGATAGCCGTGCTGGTGCTTGCGATGTTCTCGCCGAAGGACGCACACGGCAGACGCCTGATGGAATCGGGCAAGGCGGTGAGTTTGATTCTCCTTGCACTCCTGTTCACGGCCCTGCAGGCTTCGGCGTTCCACATACTCAGGCGAGTCTGAGATCAAGACGCGGGCGCTAAGCGGCTTCACACAACTTTGGACCTTGTGCGCCAGACGACTGCACCCACAAGTGCGATCAGAGACACAGCGATTGACGGCAGGATAATCCGGACGGGCACTGATGAGGCCGCCCTGCCGGAGGATACCTGCTTCCGACCTGCGGAGTAGCCCTGCGCTAGAACTACAGCCGCCCCATTCGCAGCAACCTTGCTGTGGTAATCCCGATGCGCCGCCCCGTTACTGTCCCAAATGTCCACTCCCTCGGAAGCGATGAGCACGTTGAAGCAGTAGTCCAGCGTCGCTCCCTCTGGAACGCTCAGGGAAATCACGAACTCGCATCCATTCTTGCGCATCTTGGAGTAAGGATACTGCTTCTTGGCGATGGATCCAGGGGGCCAGAGCGACTTATCCGGCGCCTGCCAATTGTCAAGCGCCCAGAGGAGATAGACTTCCTCGGCTTTCGGCGACATGTAGCGGATTTCGTACTTAACGAGCTTGCCGCTGGCGAGGTAGTTCCCATGAGGCCCTGACGGAACCGCCGACTGAGAACCTGGCCTGACTAAATCGAACCGGTGTCCGTCGTCCGGAGCGGTTTCCTCTGACGGCGAAACAAGCGGACGCGCGGCATCGGCAGAGCCAGCGGCGAAAAGCTCCCATACCAGGCACACGATGGCGACGAAGAGGATGCTTCTTACTGGAGCCACGGGGGCAAACCCTCCACCTCACTCGATACCCTGCAAGCACAAATCCAAAACCGCGAGGCTCGAGTCGAGGACATCCCGTGGCTCAGCCTTGGCGCCGACGTCTCAAAGAGGTAAACAGCAGCAGACAACCGGAGGCGAGTATCGGCACACCTCCAGGCTCCGGCACGACTGCACCGCCTATGCGCACCCCAAATGGGTTCGCCTGAAACCAGGACTGTCCATCGTCCTTTGTAGCAAGCCCGGCGTACCCCTGATAGGCAAACGCTACAGCCCCCAGGAATTCCGAGTCCCCCGGAGCAAAGACCACGTAGTAGAAGCAATTGGCCTGCAGCGCCATCGGCGTCACTGGGAAGTATGCGAATGCCAGGATAGGACCTTCGACGGGCCGCACGTTCCAACTTCCCAACGTCGTCGGGCCGAGATTCAAAGGATCCCCCGCGAGCATGACCCTGAAGCCCACGTGATTCGGGTCCTGCCCCTGAGCAATCGCCACGCCAATCTCGGTAACTTCCACCTTCTGCGAGAACTGTATTGGCTGTGCGACCATATCCGTGGACTGTCCCTGGCCAAGGGCTGCGCCGTAGATCGAGATCGGGCTGCCGTCATAGAGCCAATCCGCGATCGAGATTGCTGGACTGCCGGCGATTACGAGGAGAATCGCCAGGGGAAATGCAGTCACCCGTCGAATATAACGCAGCACGTCGAACGCTCCGACCTCCTTCAGACTCGTTACTATAATGTGGAGGTGCATGATTCGTGCCAACCCCGCGTTCTCGACACGGTTCCAATCTGATCCCGCCCTGGGCACGGCAGGATCATCTCAGGTCATTCCGGGTTCGAGCATCCGGAAAACTTCGCGACCATATCTCGATACAGTTCGATCTGGACCATGAATGCGGACGGGTCAGGGAAGCGAAGATTCGCAAGCAACGCCTGTCACCCGAGCTGGCGGTAGACTAGGCGAAAAAGAGCCCCGCTGGCTGAACGGCTCGCCAGCGGGGCCATCGGGAGGTCGCTGAGGCTGCCAATTTTCGGGCACCGTCAAGACTGACAGCCCCAGCCTTCGGAATGATGCTTACGGAAAGGAGAAAAGGTTCTCGCAACCTATCCTACTTTCTATACGACTCGAATCCCAGCAATGTTCCCGGGTTTGGGGTAAATATGATAGCGCGCCATGGAGAAACCTGGAGTAACCAAGAAGCAGCAAATAATCAGGCTCTACGACCGCGGCTTCGACGTGGAGTCCATCGCCGATCCGCTGGCGACCAATCCGACTTATGTGGCGAACACGCTCATCCAGTCCGCCGCGGAAACGTCCAACTTCGAACTCCCAACCTGAAACTTGGAACTTGGAACCCTGGATCCCTTGACCCCCTTGTCCGCCATAGTCCCGTCCGCCTCAGGCGGATCGGGACGAAGGCGGATGGATCCCTTCCCTTCCGCATCACCTCGATTACTTGACATGCCAGGCGTCGGATGGTATACTGATCTCGTCGAAAACGGTTGCCGGTGCGCAGTGCGGAACAGGTGGAAACACCTGTTTTTTGCGTTGACAGCGGGATGGGTTCCTGCTATACTTCAGTCCTGCGGCGAAGCGTGCTCGGCAAAGACCTAAGGCCGAGGGCGAATAGCTCAGCTGGGAGAGCGCTTCCCTTACAAGGAAGAGGTCACAGGTTCGAGCCCTGTTTCGCCCACCAGTGGAAGTACCCGGAAGTACAAAGTACATAGCACATAGTACGAAGAGTAGAACGGTCGGTCCATCGGCGAGGGCTGGTGACTGAGAGGCGGCTGGCGTTGTCTTTGTACTTGGTGCTTGATACTTTGTACTATACGGCGGCGCGGGGGTGTAGCTCAGTTGGTTTAGAGCGCCTGCCTGTCACGCAGGAGGCCGCGGGTTCGAGTCCCGTCATCCCCGCCAGTTTGAGTATGGAGTACATAGTACAGAGATTGCCTGGCGCGGTCGGCGCGGGACCACGCAGGTAAGTGCCTTCGTACCCTGTACTTTGCGCTTTGTACTCCCTGCCGCGCCGGGATAGCTCAGTTGGTAGAGCAGTGGACTGAAAATCCACGTGTCCGCAGTTCGATTCTGCGTCCCGGCACCATTATACTACTTGCAGAGCACTGTTGCGGGTGACTGTTCGTTGTCTCTTGCGCCCGGCAATCTTGAGCCGACGTAGCTCAGCTGGTAGAGCAGGGCATTCGTAATGCCCCGGTCGTCCGTTCGAATCGGATCGTCGGCTCCAATCATTGTTTCCCCGAGGACACACATCGTGATTCAAAGCAGTACGCGCAACCGGCTTTCCTCACCTGCGCAACACGCCCATCTCTCTGCCTGCTGCAGCACCCGAAGATCAAAGACCCCAGGAGGCAGTCCGACTTGGTAACTTCCGATCGCAACCACATTCTCAAAGCAGTCATCCCAGCCGCCGGTCACGGCACCAGGTTGAGGCCGCTGACTTCTATAACCCCCAAGGAGATGCTCCCGCTAGGCCGCAAGCCAGCCGTCGAGTACATCGTGGACGAGTTGCACGCAGCCGGCATAAACGATATTATATTCGTGGTGTCGCCGCTGAAGCCCAGAATCCAGGAGTACTTCGGCGATAGCACCTGTCAGAGCCAGGTGCGCGTAAGGTACGTGATCCAGGAACCCCAGCAGGGCTTGGCTGACGCTATTCTGCAGGCAGAAGAGGCGGTGGGCGGAGAGCACTTCGCGGTTGCGCTGGGCGACTCTGTGATCGTCTCGCGGCAGAAAGTGACTCCTCTAGCAAGACTGATGGCGGCATACGGAACCAAGCTGGCATTCGCGGCCATAACCGTCGAACGCGTGCCGATCGAGGATTCTTACAGGTACGGCATGGTCAAGCCGGCAGCGGGTCGGCCAGCGGGGGATGGAGAGCCGTTTGAAATAGATGGGTTGGTCGAGAAGCCTAAGGCTGAGGCATCTCCCAGCGAGTACGCCATAGCCGGACGCTACATCTTCGCCCCTAAGATATTCGATTTCATTCGCCGAACACGGCCCGGCGCAGGCGGCGAACTACAGATAACGGACTCGATCAGACTCGGCCTGGCCGAGGGTGAGCTTGTCTGGTGCTCTCCTCTGCTGGCCAACGAACGGCGTTACGATATAGGCAACTTCCAGACTTTTTGCGAGGCGTTCACAGCCGTGTGTATGCTCGACGCGGAACTCGCGCCACTGGTTGTAAAGGCCGCGCTGGGAGACCATAGACAATAGACCGTAGACAGCAGATGGAAAAGGTCTGCAGTCATACTTCGGAGGTTAGTACGTGCGGGTACCGATTGCCGATCTGAGGGCGCAGTATCAATCCATCAAGCGCGAAATGGATGACGCCGTCCAAGCTGTGATGGCTGGCAGCGCGTTCATCCTCGGCCCGAGTGTCAAAGCGTTGGAAGAGAGGATCGCCGAATACAGCGGGGCTGCATATGGCGTCGGCGTAAACTCGGGAACCGACGCGCTCCTGCTGGCGCTCGCTGCAATCGGGATCGGCCCAGGCGACGAAGTTATCACCACTCCGTTCACCTTTGTCGCGACGACCGAGGTCATCGCCGTGCTGGGCGCAAGGCCGGTATACGCGGACATCGAGGCCGAAACCTTTAACCTCGACCCAAAACGGATTGAGGAGAAGATCACGCCGCGCACCAACGCCATATTGCCCGTGCATCTCTATGGTCAGGCGGCAGACGTCACCCGCATATCCGAGGTGGCAAAGCGTCATGGACTGCGGGTGATCTACGACGGCGCACAGGCTATCGGGGCAATGGCGCACGGCCGCCCGATCGGCGCATATGGCGACGCTGTGACTCTGAGCTTCTTCCCAACCAAGAACCTGGGAGCAGCCGGCGACGGCGGCATGGTCTTGACGAACGACGCGGAGCTCGCCGAAAAGCTCAGATTCCTCAGGTTCCACGGCAGCGGAGGAGCATACTCATATAAGCATGTCGGCTACTGCAGCAGGCTGGACGAAATCCAGGCCGCGATCTTGCTGGCCAAGCTGCCGCACCTGGATGCGTGGACTGAACTCAGACGCGCCAATGCCGAGACATACCGATGCCTGCTCTCCGACCTTGACATCGTCCTGCCGAAGGAGCAACCTTTCAACAAGCACGTGTATCATCAATACACGATAAGACACCGCGAGCGTGACCAGTTGAGGCAGTTATTGAAATCCAAAGAGATTGACACAGGTGTGTACTATCCAAACCCTTTGCATTTTGAGGAAGCATACCGATACCTTGGATACAAACCCGGAGATTTGCCGGAAGCGGAGCGCGCGTGCCGTGAGGTACTGTCGCTGCCGGTCTTTCCGGGATTGACCGAGCAGCAGCTCGCCCACGTGGCATGCTCGATCCGCTCGTTCTGCGAGCAGACATAGGGAAAGTTCCAAGTTTCAGGTTCCAAGTCTCAGGTTTCAGGTTGGTGCGGTGCGTGAACCTGGAACTTGAAACCTGGAACTTGGAACCTGAAACCCCTTCTTGTTACGAGTAGGAGAAGGGGCAATCGTGTATTAGCGAAGGCGCTGGTGTGCTATGAAAGCAATGATTCTGGCGGCGGGTGTGGGTTCGCGGCTCGATCCGCTGACTCGTAACCTGCCCAAACCGTTGGTCCCAATAGTGAATAAGCCCGTAATGGAGCACATCGTCGAGCTGCTGGCCCGCAACGGCTTCTCGAATATAATGGTGAACCTCCACTACCACAGCGAGCAGATCGAGAACTACTTCGGCGACGGCTCAAAATGGGGGGTCAGGATTCAGTACTCGCGTGAGGACCAGCTTTGGGGAGACGCAGGCAGCGTCAAGAGATGCGAGCAGTTCTTCGACAGCACGTTCCTCGTGATCGGCGGCGATGACCTTGCCGACTTAGACCTGCGCCGCCTCGTGAAACAGCATCGCGACCACAAGGCGATTTGCACCATCGCTCTCTCGCTGGTAGACGACCCCGCCGACTACGGCATCGTTCTCATAAACGAGCGCGGCAAGATCACAAGGTTCCTCGAAAAGCCGAAGGGCGAGGTCATATTCAGCAATATGGCAAACACCGGCGTATATGTGTTCGAGCCGGAAATCTTCGAGCTGATCCCCAAGGGCGTGGTATACGGCTTCGGCAACAACGTCTTTCCCCTACTGCTGGAGCAGAAAAGGCGATTTTACGGCCACCTGACATCAAGCTACTGGCGGGACGTCGGGAATCTGAAGCAGTATCAGGAAACTCACCGCGACGCCCTCGAGGGCAGAGTGAGCATCAAGTTTCCCCTCCCCGAGATCAAGAGATACGTATGGATGGGTGAAAACGTTGATATTGACCCGACAGCCGAGGTTGGGTATCCGGTTGTGATCGGAAACAACTGCCGCATAGGGAAGAACGCGCGCGTTCTCGAAAACTCAGTGCTCGGCGACAACTGCGTTGTGGAGGAGGACGCCGCCGTGCGGGACAGCATCCTCTGGGAAGGTGCCCGGGTGATGAGGCAGACCATGCTGGAGCGATGCGTCGTCGGCACGGGCTGCCAGGTGAAATCCAACGCGGCGGTATTCGATGGGCTCATAGTTGACCCTGTCCGCCGCCAGAACAACAGTCCATAGGAGGTTTCTGGATGGTATCCCACGACGTGAAAGATCTGGGGCTGGCCCCGAAGGGCAAGCTCAGGATAGAGTGGGCGGAGCAGTGGATGCCCGTTCTACGGTTGATCAGAGAGCGGTTCGAGCAGGAAAAGCCCCTGGCGGGCATCACCCTTGTCGCCTGCCTGCACGTCACTACCGAGACAGCGAACCTTATGCGCACGCTCAAGGCCGGCGGGGCTCAGGTGGCCGTCTGCGCTTCGAATCCCCTCTCCACCCAGGACGACGCTGCCGCATCACTGGTTGTGGATTTCGACGTACCCACTTTTGCAATCAAGGGCGAGGACCGGGATACCTATTACAAGCACATTCAAGCCGCGCTGGACTTCAAGCCGAACATCACGATGGACGACGGAGCGGACACAGTGTCGGTCATCCACTCCGAGCGAACCGACCTGGCGAAGAATATCATCGGCGGCACGGAGGAGACTACCACCGGCGTCATCCGACTCCGCGCTATGGAGCGGGACGGAGTGCTCCTCTATCCAATCGTCGCCGTCAACGACGCGGACACCAAGCACTTGTTCGACAACCGATATGGAACCGGCCAGAGCACCGTTGACGGGATAATCCGGGCGACCAACCTGCTGATGGCGGGAGCGGCCTTCGTCGTCGCCGGATACGGCTGGTGCGGCCGTGGAGTTGCGATGCGCGCGAAGGGAATGGGCGCCCGCGTGATCGTCACGGAAGTGAATCCGTTCAAGGCATTGGAGGCCGTCATGGACGGCTATGAGGTCATGCCGATCGCCGAGGCTGCGAAGATCGGAGATGTCTTCTGCACGCTGACCGGCGATATCAACGTGATCCGGCCCGAGCACTTCAAGGCCATGAAGGACCGCGCCATCATGTGCAACTCAGGGCACTTCAACGTGGAGCTGGACTTGGACGGCCTTGCGAAGATGTCCAAGAGCCGGCGGCAGGTCCGCGAGTTCGTGGAGGAATACACTCTCCAAGACGGCAAGCGAATCCACGTGCTCGGCGAGGGGAGGCTTGTGAACCTCGCGGCCGCGGAAGGGCATCCCGCCGTTGTGATGGATATGAGCTTCGCCGATCAGGCGCTCTCGGCGGAGTACATGGCGAAGCACGCAGAAGAGCTGGAGAGGAAGGTATACCCCGTCCCGAAGGAGATTGATACGCAGGTCGCATACCTGAAGCTGAAGTCGCTTCAAATAGAGATTGATACACTGACGGAAGAGCAGGAGAAGTACCTCAAGTCGTGGGAGCTGGGAACCTAACCGATTTCGGATTGTCCCGCAGTATGCGTGGAGATCCCGCTATGGGTGGGACGGACTTCAGATTCATGGAGAGCAGGGCTATACTGGGCATCAACATTTCCGCAGTTGATACGGCGGCCACGCTGGCGACCATCGAGGAGTTCGTCCGCAGCGGCCGACCTCACATGGTGGTGACTGCGGATTCCTCCGCCGTAGTGCTCGCCCAGAAGGATCGCGAGCTGCGGGAAATAATCAACGCGGCAGACCTCGTAACCCCGGACAGCGTAGGAATCCTCTGGGCTGCGCGGCGATTCGGGACGCCGCTTCCGGAGCGCGTTTCAGGCGTAGACATAGTTGAATTCCTGTGCGACAGGGCCGCGCGGTCGGGCTACAGAGTCTTTCTGCTCGGCGCGGCGCCGGGAACAGCCGAGGCCGCCGCGAAGACACTCCAGCAGAAGTATCCAGGGCTGATAGTCGCAGGCACGCATCACGGATTCTTCCGGCCCGAAGACTCCGCCTCTGTGATCGAAAGGATTCGGGAGGCGAAACCCGATATCCTCTTCGTTGCAATGGGCATCCCGCTGCAGGAGAAATGGATCCACCGCCATCTGGAGGAACTGCAGGTCCCGGTTTCGATGGGTGTGGGCGGAACGTTCGACGTCGTCTCAGGCAGGGTCAAGCGGGCACCGAAATGGATTCGGCAGCACGGCCTCGAATGGTTCTTCAGGCTCGCGAACAACCCCCGGAAGATTCGGAAGTGCCTGACGCTGCCCGTGTTCGTGCTCATGGTGCTCCGGGCAGGGAAGGCGTTGGGGAGCAGGCCTTAGGCGCGAGGCGGCAGGTTCCAAGTTCCAGGTTCCAAGTTCCAGGTTACAGGTTGGCCGCATGTGAGGACTTGGAACGTGAAACTTGAAACTTGAAACCAACACCCGGAGTGCCACTTGACAGGGGATGATAAGGATGATCGAGAAGTCCGCGGCCCAAACTGTCCTGATCGTTGGCAGCGTGGCCCTCGACAACGTGAAGACGCCTTTTGGCGAGGTCAAGGATGCGCTTGGCGGCGCGGCGGTCTACTCGTCCATTGCGGCCAGCTACTTCGCGCCGGTCAGGCTTGTAGCAGTCGTGGGCACGGATTTCCCAAAGAAGCATATGCAGTTCCTCGCCTCGCGCAACATTGACCTGGCGGGCATGCAGATCGTGCCGGGCCTGACGTTCCGCTGGTCGGGCTCCTACGAATTCGACCTGAACCAGGCGCACACCCTGGAAACGAAGCTGAACGTGTTCCAGCATTTCCGCCCGGATATTCCGGAAGCCTACCGGGATTCGAAATACGTCTTCCTGGCGAACATTGATCCCGAGCTTCAGCTTCGGGTCCTCGAACAGGTCAAATCCCCAAAGTTGACCGTCTGCGACACAATGAACTTCTGGATCGAGAACAAGCGGGACTCCCTGCTGGCGGTGCTCCGGAAGGTTGATGTCGCGTTTATGAACGACGCGGAGGCCCGGCAGCTCTGCGGCACCTTCTCCCTGGTCAAGGCTGCCCGTGAGATGCGGAAGCTGGGTCCCCAGATTGTAATTATCAAGAAGGGCGAACACGGCGCGGTCATGATGACGGACAGCGCCTACTTCGCCGCTCCATCCTACCCGCTGGAAGAGGTTATAGACCCCACCGGAGCCGGCGATTCATTCGCTGGAGGCTTCATCGGCTACGTCGCAGCCACGGATGACGTCAGCGAGGCGAATCTCAGGAAGGCGACGATCTACGGGAGCACGCTGGCCTCGTTCAACGTGCAGGGTTTCAGCCTGCGCCGCTTGGCCTCTCTGACCGCGGGAGATATCGCCGACCGATACTGCGAGTTCAAGCAGATCGCTCACTTCGAAGCCCTGGAATGACAGCCCAACCAATCGTAGAAGGTTTACTCGATCTGGTCTACCCGCGCAAATGCTTGGTCTGCGAGACCTTGAACCCCCACTACATCTGCCCGTCGTGCCTGTCGGCGATAGAGCGCATATCGCGGCCATCCGATGCCGCGCGCTCGCTGCTGGGACTGCTGGGGAAGGGTGCGCTCCTTCACGACAGCGAGAGCGGCCGGCGCATACAGCGGAGTCATGCGGGAGGCGATCCACGGGTTCAAGTACGGCGGACGCAGGATTCTGGCTGACCCGCTGGCGCAAACGCTCCACAATTACCTCACGACTGCGGCGGATTTTCCATGGCGCCGAGCAGACTGCATCGTCCCGGTCCCGATACATCCCGCTCGCCAGAGAATCCGGGGGTACAACCAGAGCGAGCTTCTCGCGGAGCGGCTGTGTGAGCTGACCGGGCTGCCGCTCCTACGCGACGCCGTGGTCCGCAGGCGGCACACTCGCCCGCAGGTGGAGCTGTCCGGCGACGAAAGGCGAACGAACGTCAGGGGCGCCTTCCGGGCGGCGAAGCCGTCTGAACTAAGGGGTAAGATCGTCCTGCTTGTGGACGACGTAGCCACAACCTCCAGCACGATCCACGAATGCAGCCTCGCGCTCCTCTCAGCCGGCGCGTTCAAGGTATACGTCGTCTGCCTCGCCTTCGGAGCTTGACGCTTCACCTCGCCTGGAATGACTGGCGCGGCGACACGTCTTGAGCGAATGGTTTGTTCTAAGCCGAGTTGGAAGAGGAAGCTACGGAGCTATACCAATCAGAACAAGGGGAACTGCAGGAACGCCTCGGCCCTGGCGTATCAGGTTATAGAGCTCGCCTTCATAGTAGGCTACGCCGGACGACATCCCGGCCTGAAGCTCCTTCATTGGGAGAATCTCCACACCAACATCAATAACGTCACCCACGTAGAAAGCCATGTGCTTGACGAAGAGATCGTAGGCGACAAAAGAGTACTTTCCGAACTGCACCTCGATCGCAATCCTGTCCTTCACAAAATCCGTTTGGTTATACGAGAAGATCGGCGTCTCTCCGGCACTGCTGATTGCTTGGCGCTGCTCTTCGGGGCTCAACCCTATTGTCTTGCGAATGAGCCTGTGGTCGGACGTCACCCAATATGAGGTCCGCGACTCTTTCCAACCTCGATCGGTCAGTGCTTCTCCAAAGTGCTGATTCATCTGAACAGGGCTGTACAGGAGCTTGCCGCGCATCGTCTTCTCCTTCGATACCTTTGTACGGCAGCTCTCGGCGTTTACCACAGTAATAACTTCCACAATCTGCGCCCATATCTGGGGTTGATGCACTAGAATGTGCTCGTATCCGTTGAGATGGGAGTAATAGTGGACTATTCTCACCTGTGCCCTCCGTTCGGCAAGCTGGGATCGTACACTGGCTTCCACATCGGCCGGGTCCTCAGCCGGCCTGTGCGGAGGTCGCGAATACGCTGCCTGGCAATGTCCACATACTCCTGCACAATGTCACAGCCATAGCCGACACGCCCATGTAACAAAGCCGCGATGACTGCCGATCCTACCCCCATGTAGGGATCGAGGACGCTGTCTCCTTCGTCGGTTATGGACAGTACCAGGCGCTCTATCAACTCGACCGGGAATTGACAAGGATGTATAGTCTTTTCCACATGGTTGCACTTCACGTTCGGGATAATCCAAACATCGCCGGGATTCTTGCCGAGAGGGTTGCAAGACAACTCTCCCGCCTTCGGACCCTTAAAGTGTTTCTTGTTCGGGTACTTGGGGGAAACTCGGATGGGATCGAGATTGAACGTATAGTCATTGCCCTTCGTGAACCACAGGATGGTCTCATATCGGCCTGATAGTCTCCTAGTGCAGTGAAGACCATGCTCGAAGTGCCAGATTATGCGATTTCGAAGGATCAGCCTGTGGCTCTTGAAAGTCGGATAGAGCGCAATGTCCAGAGGTACGACCTCGCCGTCCTGTGCGACATGGTTTCCAATCTGCCAGCAGATAGAACCCTTCGGATGAAGGAGCCTGACGCACTCGGAAACGACTTGCGCCTGGGATGACAGGTAGACATCGAGTGATTTGCGCCGCTCGTAAGCTTTGCCAATGTTATACGGAGGCGAGGTCACTATCAACTTCATGCTTTCATTGGGCAATCCGCGCATGAAGTCGAGGTTGTTCGCGCATTCGATGAAAACATCGGGAATTGTGAAAAGCTCGACAGCTAGCTGACTCATATGCGTTCCCCACCTCTTGTACTCTTGAAACAAGACTAGAATGAACAACCTAACACAGCCCGGCATTCGGCACTGGTCGTCCCCAGCATGGCCTCGAGCTGGGCATGTGCGAGAAGACCACCTGCAACCCCAACTTGGTCAGGGTGTTCAGCCTCGTCCCAATCGACGATGACCACACGGGCGTCCGTGATATTGGTGTACACTTCAACTACTACACCGCCCCTAACCTCGACAACAATATCGTTCATTTCCGCCACTCCCTGTTGCGCAGAGGTTTGGTAATCTGTATTGTTCCTACCTATGTTATCCCTAAGAGCTGACGATACATTATGGATAGGTTATCGCCCTAGTAGGAGCCGGTTTTCGCAATTGTATGTATTCGAGGAAAAACGAGCTTTTTCCTGCCTGGATGACCCACGAGCCACAATTAGCCGAGGAGAAACCTTGCTCTGCTCATCTCCAGCCCTGCTTGACGCCTCACAAGCCCGTCCCCTATACTTAGATGAAGTTCAGGAAGACACATGCGCGAACTGTGGTTTGCCGACTTGGGACTGATAGGCTATCCGGAATGCTTCGAGCTCCAGCGGAAGCTGGCAGCACTCCGGCTTGCAGGTGAGATCGAGGACACGCTGCTCCTCCTCGAGCACACGCCGGTCGTCACCCTGGGCGCCGCGGGCGGCGAAGGGAGCCTGCGCGTCGAGCCGGAGGCGCTGGAGCGGCAGGGCATAGCCCTGTTCCATACAGATCGCGGCGGCAACGCCACTTACCACGGGCCGGGCCAGCTCGTCGGCTACCCGATATTCGACTTGCGCTCGCACGGCAGGGACGTTCACCTGTTCATCAGAAATCTCGAGCGCGCCGTGGTGGATTGCCTTGCCGATTTCGGAGTTGCGGGCGAAGTGATGCCTGGGTATACAGGGGTCTGGGTCTCCGGGGAGAAGATTTGCTCCATCGGGATCGCCGTCCGACGCTGGATTACCTACCACGGCTTTGCTCTCAACGTCAGCCCGAACTTCGAACACTGGTCGCTGATTGATCCCTGCGGGCTGACGGGTCGGCAGGTCACTTCACTGGAGCGGCTGATCGGGCGGTGCCCGGATATGGGCGAGGTGAAAGGCTCCGTGGTGGCCAAGCTCGCGCGGGTATTCGACTTGGAGCCTGTGCGCACGGATGTTGCGGACATTCTTGCTTCTGCGCGGGTGGGCTCTTGATGAAGCGGGACAATGGGGTATAGGGGCAGCCTACTTCTCCCATACTCCCACACGCCCATACACCCATACTCTCTGTTGAGGTAGGGCGGGATTCGCAAGTACGACTAGGAGTACGAGTAGGAGTGTGGAGCGATGAACAGGCGGCTACCGGAATGGCTCACGGTTAAGGCTCCTAAGCGCGGCGCTTATGAGGAGATGGCGGGGTACTTGGAGTCATTGGGGCTTCACACAGTCTGCCAGAGCGCGAGCTGCCCGAATATTGGCGAGTGCTTCTCCAGGCGGACAGCGACCTTCATGATCCTCGGCGACACCTGCACGAGAAGCTGCGGGTTCTGCGGCGTGCGGCACGGAGAGCCGCTTGCTGTGGACCCGGACGAGCCTCGGCGCGTGGCGCAGGCGGCAGCGCAACTCGGACTGAAGTACGTGGTAGTGACCTCGGTCTCCCGCGATGACCTTTCCGACGGCGGCGCGAGCCAGTTCGCTGAGACCATCCGGCAGATAAGAGCGCACATGCCGGATGCCGGAGTGGAGGTACTCGTGCCTGATTTTGGCGGTGACGCGGATGCTCTGAAGGCCGTCCTCGATGCCGGGCCGTTCGTGCTGAACCACAACGTTGAAACCGTGCCGCGCCTGTATGGAACCGTTCGTCCGGCAGCGGATTACGGCAGGTCGCTGAGGCTCCTTGAAACCGCCAAGCAGATCGAGCCGTCTATATATACGAAATCCGGGTTCATGGTTGGGTTGGGCGAGTCGAAGGAAGAGGTAGAAGAAGTCCTGCGGGACCTGCGAAGCGCGGGCTGCGATATTGTCACCATCGGCCAGTACCTTCGGCCTTCGAAGGCAAATCTCCCCGTCGTCGAGTATGTTCTCCCCGCCCGATTTGATGAGTACAAGGTGACCGGCGATGCCCTGGGGTTTCGATATGTGGCTTCAGGCCCCTTCGTCCGAAGCTCGTATCACGCGGAAGACATCGCCGGAGTCTAAGGAATACTAATGCGCAAGGCCAGGCGTCTCACACTGCTGATCGTAGTGCTTCCACTGCTGGCAATAACGGCAGGCTCAGTCGTATTCGTCATGGGCCTCAGCAGGGCAGCCCTGCGCCGCCTCCCGGAAGTACTGAGGGCGGCTGCCGCCGAGCGCATAAACGGCGATGTGAAGATCGGCAAGATCGAGGTGCTTCCCGCCCGCGGGCTGGTGCTCACCGACGTCGCTATCTCAGGAGTGAGCCCGGATAAGCCTATCGTCCGAGTCCCAACTGTCAGGATAGCGTACAGCCTCGCCGACATCGCGCTGAGGAAAAGGGATCCGATAGCGAGCATCAGGCGAATAGAGATTCTGAAGCCGGATGTATTCCTGGAGCGCACGCCGGAAGGGCGGTGGAACATCGCCAACATCCTAAAGCCTCAGCCTCCCAGCCAGCCTCTCAAGCTTCGCGCCGAGATACGCGTGAAGTCCGGCCGGGTGACCATCTGCGACCGGGCGCCGAATCCCGCCCGTCCCGAACAGAACATCCTCAGGAGCATAAACGGCAGGGCGGACCTATCCGGCATACCGGTAGTGAGATGTTCGGTCTCCGGAAAGGGCGATCCCGGAAAGCTGGAACGATTCGCCGCCAAGGGCCGGTATAACCTCACGAATCACTCCTTCAGCGCCGATCTCGACGTGCTTGGGGCGAGCGCATCGGGTTTGTCCGCCTATTCGAAGAAGACCGGCTTGAACGTCTCGTCCGGCACGGCGCGAATCGGCCTAAGAGTATCCAGGCCCGGGGAGGACAAGCCTTTGCAGTACGCGGGCGCGATCCGACTGCGCTCGGTGGAAGCCAGAGTTCCACAACTCCGCAGCCCGGTGCGCGACCTGGATGGAGACATACGCATACGGACCGGCGTGGTCAGCGTGCGCCTCAAGGGCAAGGTCGGCTCCACGCCTTTTGTCCTCTCCGGCCAAGTCCTCGATCCCTCGCATCCTCGCCTGGCGCTGGAGGCCACATCGGACAGCGTCAACTTCCGCGAGGTAGCAAGTCTGACCGGATGGGCGAAGCAGCTTGGTCGGACGACGCTGCCGCAGAATGGCCGCTTCCGAGCGCGGGTCCTCGGCCCCGCAATGTCACCGAAAGTAGACTTCGCGCTGGAGATGCCTTCGCTCTCACATCCCGACTGCGAGTGCCACTCGATCCTCGTAAATGGCACTTATGCTGACCGACGGATCAGCATTCGGCAGGCATCGGCAGGGATGTACGGCGGGCTGATCGAGCTGAGCGGCGACATAGCAGTATCAGGAAGTCCGCGCGGCATGCTCGAGGGCCGCGTTTCGAGTATCCCGCTTGGGCGCATCCCGTTCCTGCGAGAACGCCAGTTTGCAGCAACCAGCACAGGGGAATTGGACGCATCGTGGGGACCGGGAAGCGTGCTTGTGGACTATCAGGGCACGCTGAACGAGGGCCGGATCAAGGGGGTACAGTTCGACGGCGGTAGGCTTTCCGCTGCCTATGGCGATGGCATCATCGTCCTGAAGCAGCTCAGCGTGGAGGCGCTTGGGGGCACTGTTACCGCATCCGGGCAGACGGCGCTGGATGGCGACTTGAAGTTTAAGGCCGCCGGATCGGACATCAATCTGGCATCTGTCAAGGAAATGTACTGGAGCGCCCCAACCGTTGGCCGGCTGAATTTCACCGGCGAGCTCACCGGGACTTTCCAATCGCCTGTCTTCAACGGGGACATCGAGGCTCAGCGCGTGATGGTCTCCGGCATCGGGACCGAGCGAATCGCCGGAAGCCTGTCCGCCAGCCGCGAAGCCATCGAATCGGCGAACATGGTCATCTACGAGTATCCAGGAACAGTCACGCTGACCGGCAGAATCCGAAATCCGCTTGCCGAGACACCGTCCTTAGACCTGCGCATCAGGGCAGACTCGCTCGATACAGACAAATTGACCGGAGCCCTGGGAAGGTCGGCGCTGACCGAGGGCGAGGCTTCAGCGGAATTGATCGTTTCCGGCACGCTTCGCGATCCGAAAGCAGAAGGCACGCTTCACATCGAAGGTGGGTCGTACTGCGACGTGCCGATAGACTCGCTGGACGCGCAAATCGCGTGCGGCCTAAACAGCCTCCAACTCGACGAGCTCACCGTTCGATCCGGCGCATCCTGCCTCACGGCGAGCGGCGAGATTTCCAAGAACCGCCGCATCTCCATGAGATTCAGCGGCGACCAGGTCAGCCTGGATAAATTCGCCAGCCTGTTTCAGCCCTACGCTCTCGCTTCAGGAGACATGACGCTGAGCGGCAGTATCACCGGCGAGGCGGATGCGCCGCACGTTGAGGCGATGGTTGAATGCGAGAAGCCGGTCATCAACGGCCAGGAGTTCCAGCGCCTCAGCGGGCGGATATCATGGCGGGAGCCGGCTCTGGTCTTTTCGGATTTCAGCCTCTCACAGGCAACCGGCAAATGTATGATTCCCAAGCTCACATACGACTCCGTCGCCAGGACGTACACGCTCACAGCGCAGGCACAGGACATACGGGGGAAAACGGTAGTTGCGCTGCTGGACGCCAGTCCAGCCCTGAAGCAATCGTCCGATCATCACACGGTGCTCCGGCGCCTTCTTGACAAGCTGCCGAGACCCCTGGACGGGATGGTCAACGGCAGCGTGACCGGCACTGTCCAGCTAACCAATGAAGATGTGCGGCCGGACCTGCGTGTTGAGGCGACCGGCGCCGATATGACATTCGGCTCCAGCTCGATCAAGTCCGTACGAATGGAAGGCTCGTGGCAGAACGGCATCGCGAAGCTGGAGACCCTCGAGGCCATGGATGGAGATACGAATGTCTCCGCCACAGCAAGCTTCGGACCATCAGACGAGGTGGCCCTGTCCGTTGACGCGCACAGCTTACCGGTGGAACTTCTCAAGCAATGGCTGGACATGCCCCAGAACATCTCGGGCAAAGCCGACGTAACAATAGTTGCCGGCGGCAAGATAGACGCACCGGAGCTGGATGCATCCGTGGAGGTCGTGGAGCTGAAGATCGGCAGGGCTGGATTCGATAGGCTCCGCAGCAGGCTGTCCGCGAACAAAGAGCGCTCCGACACCAATGTTGGCAAGACGCAGACACCGGGCAGAATTGATATAGACGATCTGACCCTGATACTGGGCGATCACGGACTAGGCGCAACCGGATACGTGCCGATGGACTGGCGGCGCCTCACGATCCCGACGGATGGCTCTGTACTCCTTGAGTCACATCTTGACCGCGGAAGCCTGGAGCTGCTGTCAACAGTCGGCGGCATAGATGCGGAGACCGGGCCCAACGGCGCCTTTGAGGGATTGATCAGATTAAGCGGCACCGTGCAGTCTCCGAAGCTTGACGGCGATCTTGCATGGCGTGACGGACGATTCAGGATTCCGAGAATCGCCGAGCCGCTGCAGAATATCAGTGCGCGGCTGCGACTCGCGGGTGACAAACTCTCGATCGAGGAATTCACAGGCGCCTCGGCAGAGGGCGGCAGCTTCAGCATTTCCGGCGAGGTAGCATTGGCAGACCTGAAACCGGTGCTGGACATAGGGCTCAAAACCGACGGTCTCAGGATTTCAGGCGAGAACATGAGCAGTACCTACGGTGAATCAGTGAAGGCCCGCCTGGACAGCGATCTCAAGCTGGCCGGAAAGTGGCAAAGTCCACGGGTAACAGGCAGGGTGGACGTCCCGGAGGGTTCGATTGTGCTGCCGGCCAAGGGCGGCCAGCCCTCTGAACGCGGTGCGCGCCGCGTTGACCCGACATTCGACATCGCGGCATCCCTGGGCCGGGACGTGCAGTTCAGATCCGCGCGGTTAAGAGGGCCGCTGGTAGGTCAACTGGCCGTGAAGGGCTCCATGAGCATGCCCGTGCTGGAAGGCACCTTGGACATCAGCGGGGGCGACATAGTCTTCCCGATGCGTGAGCTCAGGATACTGCCCGGAAGCACCGTCACGCTGCGCACAGGTCCATCCCAGCGTCCAATCGCCCTTCTAGACATGCGGGCACAGACACGATTGACCACGCTGTCCTTCCTAGGACAGCGGAAAAGATATACTGTGACCATGTCGGCCCAAGGCCCTCTCGACAGTCTGAACCCGACGTTCAGCTCATCACCGCCCGGGCTGACCGACCAGATGATTGTGGCTCTATTGACCGGGCAGGGGCAATTGGAGCAGATCCTCGCCCGCAACGGCAGCCGCAGCGTCGGCCAGGAGCTTTCCGGCCTATTCTCAACTGCCATGATGCCAACCGTGTTCAAGCCGATCGAGGAGGCATTGGAAAGCGCACTCGGCTTCGAGGAATTCACACTGGAAATGGGGTACAGGGAGCCCATCCAGTTGACTATTGGAGCGCACCTGTTCGGCGGTTTCTATCTGGATTACACGGCGGCACTGGGGGCGCGGCCGGATTACGCCGACAGCCTCTATGAGCTCAAGCTGTCCTATCGGTTCAAGCACGGCATCGAACTCGGCGTGACCACAGACGAGAACCAGGCGCTCATGATCGGCGTCGAGGGCAAATTGAGGTTGTAGGCGCCGGCTTCGCGCTGGACTGGCGGAGGATAGTTGCCCGGCCGCGAGAAAATGTTATACTATGTGCTCAGCGAGGGCTCCAGGATCGGATGCAGCGGCAACCGGCGGCTGCCCCAGCTTCGAAACGGTAATCGAGCTCTTTCACAAGAGGATATACAACCTTGTCTACCGGCTGCTCGGTGACTTTGATGAGGCAGCCGACCTTGCTCAGGAGACCTTTGTCAAGGCCTACAAGGCGTATTCCCGATTCCGAGGAACATCAGAAGCGGTCTATCCCTGGCTGTGCCAGATAGCGGTCAACGGCTGCAAGAACAAGTTCAAAGAGAAGGGCCGAAGGAACCGTTACGAGATAATGTCGCTGGACGAATCGGTCGAGACGGAAGATTCGAGCTTGCTGTTAGAGATAGGCGACGAGTCGGCAAGCCCGGCAGATATTTGCGAGCGGCGCGAGTTGGAGGCGAAGATTCACGAGGCGATACAAGCGCTTCCGCCGGAGTTCCGGGTAGTCCTCGTCCTTCGCGATATGCAGGGGCTGTCGTACAAGGAGATCGCTGACGCGACAGGGCTTACTATGGAAGCCGTGAAGTCACGCCTGTTCAGGGGACGCGGCGTGCTCCGCCGGCGATTGGCTGCATACGTGGGCAAGCCCGATTAAAGGGCGTCTCGGCGGACGCTATTCTCGCCGAGCGAACGCCGTTCGGCCCCGCGCTAAAGCACGGGGCTGCCCGACAACGAAAAAAGCCCCGTCAACGGGGCTCGTTGTCGCATCAGCGGCGAGCCAGTCCGGTTCTTTAGGACCGAGTGCGAATTTGAGACGTGAAACCTGAGACACCGGCCGGCCGTACTACAGTAGGAGACAACATGCCGGCTTGGCCACAAAAAACATACGGAGAGGAAGGTACATCGGTTATGCTCGCTAGCACGCATGGCGGCAAGGCGCACAAGGGACTAATTGTATTGTTGGCGGTTATTCTGCTGCTGCCGGGAATCGCATTCGCCCAGGGACAGCAGATCGCGGAGATCAAGGTAGTCGGGAATCAGCGCGTCTCGACCGAAGCGATCCTGGCGGCTATTGCTCTCAAGCCGGGGACGCAGTTCTCCGAACAGATCGTGCAGGAAGCTAAGCAGGCAATCGAAAGCATGGGCTACTTCCAACCGGGGGTCACCGTGGGCACGGAATCAGTTGACACCGGCGTCCGAGTCATTTTCAACGTGGCCGAGAACCCAGTGGTAACGGAGATCAAGATTACAGGGAACACTGTAATCAAGACCGAGAAGCTGCTGAGCCTGATGCGGACGTCGCTCGGCACTGTGTTGAATAACAACACCTTGGAAAAGGACCTGGACGCGCTGGAGGCTTACTACTCCGAGCTGCGGTATTTCGCGTCGGTTACAGAGGAGTGGGGCATCAATCCCCAGACAGGCGTCCTGACTATCCCGATCCTGGAGGCCAAAGTCGAGACCATCAAGATCACCGGCAACAAGAAAACGAAGGACTATGTCGTCCTTCGCGAGATGGAGCTGAAACCGGGTGACGTGTATAACGAGCTCGTTCTGACGCGCGACCTTCAGCGAATATATGACCTCGGGATATTCGAGCTTGAGGGCACGATCGCCAATCCGGAGCCTGGAACGACCCTTGGCAACGTGATCGTAGTGATCCCCGTGCAGGAGAAGAAGACCGGGCAGCTATCCATAGCGCTGGGGTACGACCAACGGCGGGGGCTCCTGGGCCAGGCGAAGCTGGCCGAGGGCAACTTCCGAGGACGCGCTGAAACGGTCGACCTTCTCTGGGAGCAAACCGGCTCGCACGGCTCCAGCTACGAGGCAGGCTTCTTCGAGCCGTGGCTGGACAGCAAGCACACGTCGCTGGGAGTTAATATATACAATAAGCTGCTATTCAGGTTTACCAGCAGCTTTCTCGACCGCACAGGAGCCGGGGACACGGATTACGATGAGCGGCGCAAGGGAGGAAGCCTCACGTTCAGCAGGCCTCTTGGCCGTACCAACAGGGGATTCGTAACGCTCAGAAGCGAATCGGTGGGCACCACCCTCGAGGATACCTATTTGCCTGGGACGGACCTGTCGCCGCTCATAGCTGATGGCACCGTCGCCAGCGGGACACTTCGCTTCACGAACGACACCCGTGATTCATCGTTGGATCCGTTCTACGGCGCGTATAGATCGTACGCCGTCGAAATTGGGAACGCAGACTTCAAGATTCAGAAAGAGAACCCCGAGACCACGCTATTCAGCAAGTACAGCATTGATCTGAGGCGCTATTTCAGCAAGGGCGGACCGCGTAAGGAGATCAACGAGAAGCGGCCTCGACTGGCGATGAGAGTGATGGCGGGCAGCTTGACCGGCGATCTGCCGTTCTTCGAGCAGTACTTCGTCGGGGGCGCGGAAACGCTGCGCGGCTTCAAGGAAGACAGATTCTGGGGAAAGAATATGCTCCTGGCGAGCGCCGAGTACCGGCTCCCGCTGGCGCAGAGCCTCACAGGGGTGCTATTCGTTGACTGCGGAGATGCCTGGGGAGCGCCGGAATCTTTCCGCCTGAAGCCTATACCCGAAATGGATGCAGATGGGAATGTCGTGTTTGATCCGATAACGAACGAGGTAGTCTACATGACAGACGCTCAGGGCAACATCATCAAAGGGGATCTCATAGACGACTTTTCGCAGCACGAGAAGCTCAAGCCGAACATTGGGTACGGCATTGGAATCCGTGTAACGACGCCTATCGGGCCGCTGCGCCTGGACTATGGCTTCAGCAAGGAAGGCTCTCGCGCGCATTTCAGCATTGCACACGCATTCTGATGTTTCCTTGCCCTGGAATAAGCCATCTGGTATAATCTAGCGATTGGGCGCAGCCCAAATATCTATTCGAAAAAATCACTGAAAGGGGTTATCGAATAATCATGTCGAAGCTTCCTGGAATCATCGGCGGTGTTATCTTCGCATTGCTTCTGGCCGTCCTCGCAAGCAGCCTAGCTCTCGCGGCCGATGCAAAACCCATGGCCTTCGGCTCCGTGGATGTCGAGAAGGCTTTCAACGGCTGCGAGAAGAAAGTGCAGTTGCAACAGGAGCTCGAAGTTCAGGTCGCACAAGTCCAAAAATGGTTGGAACTCAGGAGTTCCAACAAGCTGCTCACCCCTGAGGAGTTCAAACAGTTGGTGGATTTGAGGGCCAAGCCCAACCCGGAGCAGGCTGACACCAAGAAGATGGAAGAGCTTCTTGCCCTGTCGAAACAGCGCGACGAGGCGTTCCAGGCATTGCAGCAGAAGTCGGTCCTCACCGATGCAGAGAGGACGCAGTTGAATGAGATTCAGGACCGCGTAAAGAAAGTAGAAGCCTCCATGCAGGAGGAACTGAAGAAGAAGGATGGAGAACTCACCGGGAAGCGTATCGAGCTGAGCAAGCAGGTGATGCAGGACGTTGAAGCTGCAGTAGCGGCTGTGGCCAAAGAAAAAGGCTTGGCGATGGTATTTGCCAAGTCCATCGGCGACTATACGCTCGTCATCTACTCGAACGTAGATATTACGGACGACGTGCTCAAGAAGCTGAACAAGAAGTAGCCATGGGTTGACGCTCTTCCTGCGTTCGCCACCTGGCTCGCAGAGGGGAGGGCAAAGGTGTTCCGAGGCCGGATCGCGGTGAGACAGCATGTGGAAATCGCTCAGAGAACTGGCCGAACTGGTCGAGGGCGATCTAGAGGGTGATCCGGAGTTACGGATCTCCGGGGCGGCTGATATCGCAGATGCAGAAGAAGGCGATATCGTATTTGCTGAGACGCCCAGGTTTGTAGAAGAGGCACGGAAATCGCGGGCGTCAGCGATAATCGCTTACAGGGGTGCGCGCAATTCCGGAAAGCCCACCATCTCGGTTGCCAATCCCAGGTACGCGTTTGCCCAGGCGCTGAACGCGTTTTCCCCCGCCAAGACGCGGGAGAGCGGCATCCATCCGACGAGCGTCGTCGGCCCGGGCGCCTCGATCGGCGAGAATCCTTCGATCGGCTTCGACGTGTACATCGGACGGAATGCATCCATCGGCAACAATGCCTGGATTTACCCCTTCGTTTTCATCGGCGACAACGTTCGCTTGGGTGACAATTGCATAATCTACCCGTTTGTTGCGCTGTATGACGGCGTGACGATAGGAAATGACGTGATCGTGCACAGCGGCGCCGTGATCGGGGCTGACGGCTTCGGCTTTACCAAGGTCGGCGGCGAGCACTACAAGATGCCCCAGATCGGAACCGTCGTCGTAGGCGACTATGTGGAAATCGGCGCCAACGTCACCATAGACAGGGCGCGCACCGGAAAGACTGTGATCGGCCGGGGTACGAAGATTGACAATCTCGTTCACATCGCGCACAACGTGAAGATAGGCGAGAACTGCGTTGTGGTTGCTCAGGTTGGGATCTCGGGCAGCGTGGATATCGGCGACCGAGTTGTCCTGGCGGGCCAGGCGGGCTTGAAAGACCATATCACGGTGGGCGACGACGCAGTGATCTGCGCGAGGGCCGGAGTCATAGGCGATATTGGGTCCGGCGAATTCGTATCGGGATTTCCCGCCCGGTCGCACAAGGAGGAAATGAGAATTCATGCCGCCCAGCAGAGGCTGCCTGCCCTGCTGCGACTCGTAAAAGACCTAGAGCGGCGCATCAAGGAACTGGAAGGCCGCTCGAAGGAATGACTCCGACATATCAGCGTACTTTGAAGACCAGCGCAACCGTGAAGGGGCGCGGTCTGCATACAGGCGAGGAGTGTGGCATAAACCTGATCCCTGCCGCTCCTGATACCGGCGTGGTCTTCGTGACGCCCAGGGGCGAAATACGGGCCCTCGTCCAAAATGTTTTGGATACAGAAAGGGCCACGAGCCTGCGCACCGGGGATGCCGAGGTCCACACTGTCGAACACTTGCTGGCAGCACTCGCAGGCTTGGGCATAGACAACGTCCGGGTCGAGGTCTCAGGCCCGGAGATTCCGGCGGGCGACGGCAGCGCACTGCCGTTCGTCGAGCTGATGGAAAGCGCCGGCATAGAAGAGCAGATGGCGGAGGCGAGAATCGTCCGGCCGGAGGGGCCGGTCTGGACAGCCGAGGACGGAAAGTATCTCCTCGCGGTGCCGGCATCACTGTTCAGAGTGACCGCTCTGATAGCATTCCAACACCCGATGATCGGCGAACAAGCAATCAGCGTAGCCATTGATCCTACCGTCTTCAAACGGGAAATCGCACCTGCGCGGACATTCTGTACAGCCGACGAGATCGAGTCAATAGCTTCCCAGGGACTAGGGAAAGGGGGCACTGAGGATAACGTAGTCGTAGTCCACGATGACCGCTACTCAGTCGCACTCCGGTTTCGCGACGAGTTCGTGAGGCACAAAGTGCTTGATTTGATTGGCGATATATCTCTTGTCGGCGGAAGGCTGCACGCCGATGTGGTAGCTGTCAGGACAAGCCACGCGCTGAACGTCGCTCTAGCGGGCAAGATTGTACGAGAAGGCTGGCAAGGAGGGTGATGACATGCTGGATGTGAAGGAAATCCAATCCATACTTCCACATCGGTATCCGTTTCTACTTGTGGATCGGATACTGGAGCTCGAACCTGGAAGGCGTGCGGTTGGATTGAAAAATGTGACGATTAACGAGGCATTCTTTGAGGGGCATTTTCCGGGTCACGCGGTGATGCCGGGTGTTCTGGTGCTGGAAGCGATGGCTCAGGTAGGAGGCGTCCTACTGCTGAGCATGACGGGCAATGAGGGCAAGCTCGCATACTTCGGCGGGATGGACAAGGTGCGCTTCCGCAAGCCGGTCATGCCCGGAGATGTCCTGATCACCGAGGTCGAGTTACTGAAGAACCGAGGAGGAATAGGCAAGGTAAAGGCGACCGGCCGGGTGGGCAGGCAGATTGCCGCAGAGGGTGAATTCATATTCGCCCTGGTTAGCAGAGACATGGAACCCATGGAGGAGCCAGATGAGGTCCTTGCAGAGTCCGGCCGAACTCTCGTTGCAAAATGAAGCGGAGCTTGAGAAGACGGGAGAGGCAATCATCCACGAGACGGCGATTGTGCATCCGGCTGCCGAGCTTGGGGCTGGCGTGCAGATCGGCGCGTTCAGCATTATCGGCCCCGACGCGACAATCGGCGACGGCACGGTGATCGAGCCACACGTGATAATCGAGCCGTGGACGACGATAGGTAACGATTGCCGCATATGTTCGGGTGCGATACTCGGCGGCAGGCCTCAGGATAGTAAGTTCAAGGGCGAGCGCAGCTACCTGACTATCGGCGACCGCAATATCATCCGCGAGTACGTAACCATCCATCGGGCTACCGGCGAAGAGAATGTGACTGTACTAGGCAGCGAGAATATGGTTATGGCCTACTGCCACATTGGTCACAACTGCACGCTGGGCGACGGGATCATGATGGCGAACATGGTGGGCATCAGCGGCCACGTGATCATCGAGGACAAAGTTGTATTCGGCGGCATGGTAGGCGTACACCAGTTCGTGCGGATCGGCAAGCTCGCAATGGTTGGCGGCTATTCCAAGGTTGTGCAGGACATACCGCCCTTCATGATGGCGGATGGGCGGCCGACGAAAGTGTACGACCCGAACGTGATCGGGCTGCGTCGCAACGGGGTTCCACCCAAGACCAGATCGGGGCTCAGGCAGGCATATAAGCTGCTGTATCGCTCGAACCTCAACCTGTCGCAAGCCATCGAGACCATAGAGAGCGAAGTTGAGCCCAGCCCGGAGCGCGACTACCTGCTCGAGTTCGTGCGTAACATCAAGTTCGGGTTCGCCGGCAGACAGCTCGAGCATCGGAGATAAATGACCGAGAATGCGCCGAGCGTGGTCATCGTCGCCGGCGAGGCATCAGGAGACCTGCACGGGGCCTGTCTCGCCGCAAGATTGAAGCAGATGCTTCCGAACGCCGACATTCGTGGAGTCGGCGGCCTTCGGATGCGCGAAGCCGGCGTCGCGCTTCTCTGCGACAGCTCCTCCTGGAGCGCCATCGGGATAACGGAAGCATTGAGGCTGGTCCCCCGCCTGCTGCTCGAACTCCGAAAGCTTCGATCTCACCTGAAAGCCCACCCGCCAGACGCACTCGTACTGATTGATTTCGGTGCATTCAATATCAGGCTCGGCAGAAGCCTCCCTGCGGGTGACACCAAAGTGTTGTACTATTTCCCGCCGGGCTCTTGGAACAGGGGCGAAACTTACGAACGATTGAAAGGTATTCCCAACCGGGTAGTCACGCCGTTTCCGTGGTCCGCAGAGGCGCTGAACAGGCGCGGATTCCGGGCGGAGTTCTTCGGCCACCCTCTGCTCGATATTGTCAAGCCCAGCCTATCGCAAGATGCGTTCTGCAGGCGATTTGGGTTCGACAGCAGCCGACCGATCGTCGGCCTGCTTCCGGGGAGCCGGAGCCAGGAGATAGTCCATAATCTGCCGGCGCTGGCGCTCGCGGCAGCGAGGCTGGCCGAGTCAATGCCGGAGCTGCAGTTCGCGATCCCCCTGGCGCCCTCAATAAGCTCGAGCGCGATCGCGGAGGAACTGGCGCGCACACCGTGGATCGAGGTGGAGCGTCATCACGCGGAAGAAGATCCTGAGTCGAGCATGGGCAGGGCATCGCACCTGTCAATAGCGGACCGAGTGCGGAGTCTGGCTCGCAGGGAGCAATTCGCAGTCCCGGCGTCGCCCGTTGCGATCAAGCTGCTGCCGGGAATGGCATACGACTTGCTGACCAACGCGCGCGCGGCAGCCGTGACGTCGGGCACCGCAACCGTCGAGGCGATGATTCTCGGCTGCCCGATGGTAATCATCTACCGGGGCAGTCGGCTCACTACGTGGGAGTTCAGATTGCGGTGTAAGAATGTCAAATTCATCGGGATGCCGAATATCATCCTGGACAAGGAGATTTGCCCGGAGCTGATAGCCGAGGATGCTTCTCCCAGCCGGATTTCGGACCTTATGCTGACGCTGATCCAGGGCTCTCCGGAGCGCGCGGAGATGCTGCGCGGCCTAGCGGAGGCGAAAGCCGTTCTCGGCAGCCTAGGCGCCGTCGAGAAAACCGCGCGCGTCGTGTTGGAGATGCTGCATCAGCCTGGCAGCACAAGAAACAACCATGACAAGGACACAGAAAACTGAGAGGAAAGAGGCATGCTCCCGTGGGACCGCCAGGCGCGTTGTGGGATATTTTCGCCCTTATTGGAGCCTTTTCGCCCTGGGATTCGCATGCACGACCGTTGTCGCCGGCATTGAGGTATGGTTCATCAAGCTGATCAAAGACGTGGTGGGGGCCACGATCAGCGCGCAGATCAGGTCTGGCGACCCCTCGCGGTTGAACCAGGCAGCGCTTCTGATCGTCGGCGCCCACGTGGTCAAATGGTTCTTCTTATACGGCCAAACATTCTTCTTCTCGTCCGCGACCCAGAAGATCGCTGTGCGCCTCAGGAACGATCTGTACACGCACCTTCAAGCCCTGTCCTTGAGCTTCTTTGAGAGGACCAAGATAGGGCATCTCATGTCCCGCATGACGAACGATGTTTCTCTCATACAAGGCGCAGCGCCGCAGATCACGCAGGTCGTCTCCGCACCGCTGGTTGCTATGGGCAGCGTGGCCATAATCTTCTACTGGAACTGGAAACTCGCCCTGATTTCGATAACCGTTCTGCCGTTCATGTCGTACACGATCACGAGCATCGGTCGAGGCATCAGAGGGCTCTCCGATCTGCTTCAGGTCAAGCTTGCGGACGTTGCAGCTATCGTGCAGGAGACACTCTCCGCCATGCGGATAGTGAAGTCTTTCGGCACGGAGGACTACGAGGCATCGCGGTTTGCAGAGGAGAATCAGCAAACGTATAGATCCGCCATGCGCGCCGTAAGACGAAGCGCGATTATGTCCCCGACTGTAGAGCTGATAGGGGTAGCCGGCATAGCCTTCGTGCTCTGGTATGGCGGCAATCAAGTTGCCTACAACGTCCGCGAGGGCATAACGGGCTTTGGCACTGATGCGCTCATCGGCTTCCTGTTCGCGCTCGAGAGGATTGCAAACTCGGCGAAAAACGCTGCCCGCCTAAACGTCACTTATCACCAGACTATGGCCGGAGCCCAGAGGGTATTCGACGTTTTGGACGAGGTCCCCGAGGTGTGCGACGCCCCCGATGCCGCCCCGATGCCTCCTATTCAGGGCGAAGTCGAGTTCAGGAATGTGTCTTTCGCCTACGACGGCACAAAGCCCGTGCTGGAAAATGTATCTTTCACGGTCGAGCCGGGGCAGCAGGTCGCGCTCGTCGGACCCAGCGGGGCCGGCAAGTCCACGGTTGCCAATCTCATCCCCAGGTTCTACGACGTCACGACCGGCGCCGTATTCGTTGATAGGGTTGATGTGAGGACGGTCACACTGAACTCGCTTCGCTGGCAGATTGCAATCGTGCCGCAGGAGACGATCCTCTTCAGCACCAGCATCAGGGAAAACATCGCGTATGGCCGAATGGATGCCGCTGAGGAGGAGATAATCGAGGCTGCAAAGGCCGCGAACGCCCATGACTTCATTCGAAAACTGCCCGAGGGATACGCTACCCTGGTCGGCGAGCGCGGAACCAGGCTCTCCGGCGGCGAGAGACAGCGTGTCGCCATTGCCCGCGCACTGCTCAAGAACCCGAAGCTGCTGATCCTCGATGAAGCGACATCCTCTCTGGATGTGGCTTCGGAGGCTATCGTGCAGGAAGCGCTCGACCGGCTCATGCGCGGCAGGACTACGCTTGTGATAGCCCATCGTCTCTCAACAATTGTCAATGCGGACAAGATCCTCGTGATGAAACAGGGCCGCATCGTCCAGTCGGGAACGCATCAGGAGCTTCTCGCTTCGGGCGGGCTGTACGCGGAACTCTACGCCGTCCAGAGCAGAGGCGGAGCGGCGGAGTAACTGCAGGCCGAGGTCGGGTATGAAGAAGTTCCGGCAAGAGCTCGAGTACCAGCTTATCTCGTTCCTGGCATGGGCCATGATCCACCTCATCGGCCTCACGTGCCGCCTTCGCGTGACTGGATACGAGCGGGTGCAGGAACTCGTCAGATCCGGGCGCGGGTTCATCATGGCGGTCTGGCATGGGCGCACGCTCCTGCCGGTACATTACTGCCGAGGCATGGGCATCTGGGCGATAACGTCGCTGTCGAGAGACGGCGAGCTCCAGACCCGCATAGTCAGCCGATTTGGATACAGAATAATCAGGGGTTCCACAGGTAGAGGCGGCATAAAGGCCGCGCTCGCCGCCGTCAAGAAGCTGCAGGAGAGCGGGATACTTGCCATCACACCGGATGGGCCAAAGGGGCCGCCGAACAAGGTGCAGGAGGGGATAGTGTTCCTGGCCCAGCGCGCGCGCTGCCCGATCATCCCCATCGGTGTGGGCGCTCGACCCAGGAGACTCATGCGGTCCTGGGACAGCTATGCGCTGCCCATGCCTTTCGCCAGGTGTGCGCTGGCGTTCGGCGAACCCATAGACCTTGCGGAGAGCGCGGTCGGGAACCGCTCGCCTGAGGATGTCATCAAAGCCGCGCTGGACGATGTCCAGCGGCAGGCGCAGCTCGCGGTTGAGGAAGGTTGATAATCCGATTGGCAGGCTTTGTGTACAATCTGCTGCTCCTGCTTTCGCTCCCAGGGGCTTTCGTCTACTACCTATGGCGCATCTTCGTTGCCAGGAAGGCGAACGAGTCCTGGCGCGAGAATCTGGGCGCTCTGCCGCGATTCGCGGATCGAGCGCCTGGGAAGAAGCTGATCTGGCTCCATGCAGTATCGGTTGGCGAAGTTGTCGCGTCGCTGCCGATCCAGGACGAACTCCGGCTGCTGCTGCCGGACGCCATCATCCTGGCGACTACCATCACCCAAACGGGTAATTCCGTGGCACGAAAGTCCGCAAAGTCCGCCGATGCCGTCGCCTATCTGCCGCTGGACTATCCGATGTTCGTACATCGGGCGCTGAATCGCGTGAGGCCGGATATCGTCGTCGTAATGGAAGCCGAGATGTGGCCGAACTTCCTGGCGGCGGCGAAGCGCAGGGGAATACCGACGGTCCTCGCAAACGGCCACGTCTCTGACCGAACCCTGCGCCGGAGCAGGAGATGGCGCTGGCTGCTCTCGTGGGCGATCTCGAATATCGCTCACTGCTGCATGCAGAGCCAGGCGGATGCCGAGCGCATTCGCACACTCGGCGCTCGTCCTGAGTCCATACACGTACTCGGCAACACCAAGTTCGATCAGGAAGGCAACCAACTGTCGGACGATGCAGTCCGAGCGCTGAAAACCGACCTCGGCCTGCCGGATGGCGCGCCTGTATTCATAGCCGGCAGCACCAATCCGAGCGAGGAAGAGCCGGTACTGGATGCATTTCAAGCAATGCGCGCCGCCATAAGCGACCTGAGCCTGATAATCGCTCCACGGCAGATCGAGCGGGCCGACGAGATTCAGACTCTCGTGCAAGACCGCGGGCTTGTCTGCGCCAAGCGTTCGAGGAAAGACGCCGCTCCGGCGGATTACGATGTGCTGATCCTGGATACATTTGGAGAGCTGGCCGGAGCGTATGGAGTCGGCGACCTAGCATTCGTGGGAGGCACGCTGATCCCGAAGGGCGGGCACAGCCTTTTCCAACCTATCCTGCAGGGGAAGCCGGTGCTCTTCGGCCCATATACCTTCAAGACGCGCGACATGGCTCAGATGGCTGTGTCGTCTGGAGTCGGCTTTGAAATCAGGGATGCGGTGGAACTAGCCGAGCGGGGAAAGGCTTTGCTGTCGGACGCCGGGCGCCTCGCCGAAATAGATGCCGCATGCCGCAGGCTGGTCTCAGAGAACCGAGGCGCGTCCCTGCGCAGCGCGGCTCTGATCGCCGGACTGCTCGGGACACGGGCGGAGGTCTAAGGTGGAACCCAGCCCGGCTGTCATCGGCTACCTGGAGTCAATCGTCTACGGCAAGCGGCGAGGCCTGATTGCCGACACCATCAGGTTTCTGTTACTATTACTGTCGGCGGCCTACGAGGCTGCCATCTGGCTGTATGTGCGGCCTTTCGAGATCGGCCTCAGGAAGAGGCGGCGGCTTGGCCGGCCGGTAATCAGCGTGGGAAATATCACCGTCGGCGGCACTGGCAAGACCCCGACGGTGCAATATCTCTGCAGAGGGATGGCAGGCCGCGGCTGGAATCCGGCGGTGCTCAGCTATGGCTATGCGGGTTCGCTGCGCGGGAGATTCGGGATAGTCTCGGACAGGTCGGGCGTGCGATTGACACCGGAGTTTGCCGGGGACGAACCCGTGATGCTCGCAGTCAGCATGCCGGGAATCCCGGTGCTGGTCTGCAAGGACCGAGTGAGAAGCGGCCGGGCGGCGATCAGCGAGCTGGGCGCCGATGTCCTGCTGCTCGACGATGGATTCCAGGTATGGAAGCTGCATCGGGACTTTGACATCGTTCTGGTCAACGTCGCCAACCCGCTCGACAATGGACGCACGTTGCCCGCGGGTCGGCTCCGCGAGCCTCCGAGGGCGGTGAGGCGTGCGGATTGCATTATCGGGATTGGTGACCGCAAGCCGGATTTGCGGGGAAAGGCGCTGGCGAGAATTCGCGAGTATCTGCCTTCGGCGCCGATTTACTTCGGCCGGTTCAGCCCGCATAAGCTGGTTCTCCTGGCGGACGGCTCGGAGCTGCCGGTTGAAGCCATTCGGGGGAAAAAGGTGCTGGCGCTGTCCGCGATCGCCAATCCCGCCTCATTCGAAGAGACGCTGGCAGCGGCTGGCGCCATGATCGTCAGGGAGGAGCGCCTGCCGGATCATCACCTGTATTCCGAAGAAGACGTCCAGCGCATTGACCGGAGCGCGGCCAACGACCGCGCGGAGATCATCGTCACTACAGAGAAAGATGCTGTGAAGCTCGACGGCGGGCGATTTGCAGTGCCGATTGCGGCGCTCCACATACGCCTGGAGCTGGACGATGAAGCGGGCTTTTGGGAGCTCGTCAGCCGCAAGATCGGCAGCCCAAGACGGGATTGATATGTCATCCAGAATCACCGACTGCAAGCGAATACTGATTGTCAAGCTGAGCTCCATCGGGGACGTGGTGATGACCACCCCGGTGGCCAAGGCGCTCAGAAACGCATACCCGGAATCATACATAGCCTGGGTGGTGGAGGATAAGTCACAAGATATACTACACGGCAACCCGTATCTCGATGAGGTACTGGTACTGGAGCGCAGCGCGAACTCGAAGCCGGCGATAGGTTGGGCAACCGGGTTCCTGGTCGGCCTGGCGAAACTGGCGCCGAAGCTGCGTGCTCGGAAGTTCGACCTGGCGATTGACTTCCAGGGCCTGCTCCGGAGCGCGCTCGTCGCTCGGATATCTGGAGCGCGCTGTCGAGTGGGCTATGATAACGCCAGAGAGGGAGCCACACTGTTCTACGACCTTCAGCTGCCGTCGCGCTGTCTCAGGGTGCGAGGGCCTCAGCAGTACCTCAATATGCTACAAATCCTGGACATAGTCTCTGAGGATTTGGAAATGTTTGTGCCGATCGGTGACGATGACCGCGAGTTCGCGCGCGCATGTCTGGCAAGTGCATCTCCGGACTGTGAGCCAGCGAGGCTTGCCTGCCTGTGTCCCGCAACGACCTGGGAACAGAAACACTGGACAGAGGATGGATGGGCGCGATTGGCGGATGCCCTGGCATCAGAGCACGACATGCTGCCGGTTTTCCTCGGGTCCCCGGCGGATGTTCGACTTGTCGAGCGGATCACCGGCTCGATGAGTCGCAAATCGGTCAACGCGGCGGGCAGGACCACATTGAAGCAGGCTGCTGCAATACTTGAAAGCAGCCGCCTGGTAATCGCTGTGGATACGGGACTGCTGCATATAGCGGCGGCCCTGGGACGCCCGACGATTGGATTGTTCGGTCCGACGAGGTGGCGGCACTTCGCCAAGAAGGATAAGTTCATAGTAGTGGCTAAAGATTTTCCCTGTATGCCTTGCTTGCGACACCCTAGTTGCAAGCATTTCGACTGCATGAGAGCCATAGCCGCTGAGGACATACTACAGGCGGCCAACCCGTGGTTGGCCGGAAAAGTCCCGGCGAGGTCTTCCGGCGAGGACGTTTCCTCTGTTGAATAGGAAAGCCGGCTTGCCGGGCAAGGCAACGGTCTGCGCCGCCGCGGATTGGTGAGGAGCTTCGCAGTTGCAATCTATTCGAACGCTACATGTCGAAACGGGCATGCACTCGCTTGGCGGGCCTGCACAGGTCATCTACCTGATCACAGGGCTGAGAGACAGGGGCCACGACGCGCGCCTCGTATGCCCGAAGGGAAGCAGCGTCTCACGACACGCTGCAGAAGCAGGCCTGGACGTTATCACCGTTCCCCTCTGGACTGATCTGGACGCAAGTTTCGTCTTCAGGCTCTACCGGATAATAAAGCGCACGAAGCCGGACATAGTGCATCTTCACAGCAGGCGGGGAGCGGATATCATGGGCGGAGTAGCTGCCCGTCTGGCCCACGCTCCGGCAATAGTACTTTCACGACGAATTGACAACCCCATAAGGCGCGGCCTGCTCTCGAAGCTGAAATACGGCAGCCTGTGCGACCGGATCATCGCAATTTCGGACGCAGTAACAAGCGCCTTGCTTGAAGGAGGCGTAAATCCCACAAAGATCACCCGCGTGCGGAGCGCAGTGGACGCTAAGGCATATGAGCTAAACCCGAACGGCAGGTTCCGAAGAGCATTGGGAATACCGGCTGGAAAGCATGTCATCGGCATCGTCGGCCAACTGATCGAACGCAAGGGGCACAGATACCTCCTGGATGCGATGCCGGCGATACTCGAAAGGTTCCCGGACACCGTGCTAGTCGCGCTCGGCCATGGGCCGCTGCTCGCCCGTCTCAGGCACCACGCCAAGAGTCTTGGGATCGAGCAGGATGTGATGTTCGTGGGCTTCAGAAATGACATGCCGCATATACTGCGCGAACTGGATGTATTGGTGCATCCAGCAACAATGGAGGGTTTGGGCGTAGCGGTGCTTCAAGCCATGGCTGCCGAGCTGCCGGTTGTGACCACAGCCGCAGGAGGGATGCCGGAGGCGGTTCAGGACGGAGTCAGCGGCATACTCGTGCCGCCGCGCGGCGTAGAAGCCCTGAGCGATGCGGTCATCCGTCTCCTTGCCGCGCCTGAGCTTCGCCGCACGATGGGAGCTGCCGGCAGGCGCATTGTCGAAGAGCAATTCAGCGTAGACGGCATGGTGGAAGGCATACTCTCTGTGTACCGCAGTGCGCTTGGGCTTCCTCGCCCATCCGTTCGGGCAGCGCAGTGAATCCGCCAGACTCCGACCCGATGCCCGCGCTTGAATCCTGAGGTATACGCCTTTGGCCACACCGCAGCGAATAGCCTGCTTCCACATGAATCAGGTCGGAGACTTGCTCTTCTCGCTTCCGGCGCTTTACAATCTGCGGACGGCGTTTCCAGAGGCGCACATCACGAGCGTAGCCAGGCCTCACTGCAAGGAACTCCTGCTGCTCTCCGGCCTTGTGGACGAGATTATCGAGCGTCCTCGGCGTCCTATCGGCTCCGGACTTCGGGTCGCTGCTCTCCTGCGTCGGCGGAGGCTTGACCTTATGCTCCTGTTCTCCACCTCACTCGGCACGGCAATGCTGGCACTGCTCTGCAGAGGCCGTATCAGGGCCGGCTTCGCGCATTCGCCGGCAGCGCCATTTTTCACGCACCGCGTAACGTGGACGCCGCCGCCCTCTACCCAGAACAACCTGCGCCTCCTGGAGGCAATCGGCTGTCCTACGACGAAAAGGGACTATGTTGGCTTGATTAAGCCCGGCCGGCACCAGCAGCAAGAGGCCGATGAGAGACTGCGATCCACGGGCATCGCGGCGGGCGAGCAATTCGCCGTCCTCGGCCCAGGCACATCGAGCCGCCGTGACCTCAAATCCTGGCCGGACCAGGGATTTGCTCAAGTCGCAGACCGGCTGGCCGACGACTTCGGCATCAAGTCGCTCGTCGTCGGGCTGAGCGGCGGAGAGCGGATTTGCAGCCTGAGCCGGAATGCCGTGGACCTGACTGGACAGACCTCGCTCTCGGTGCTTGCGGCCGTGCTGGAAAGGGCGAAGCTGTTCGTCGGTGTGGACTCCGGGGTGATGCACCTGGCAGCGGCGGTAGGAACCCCTATTGTTGCGCTCTTTGGGCCAACCGACCCTCGGATAACCGGCCCGCAGGGAGAAGGGCACCGCGTGGTTTCCGTGGATATGCCGTGCCGTCCCTGCCTGCAAAGCGATTGCGATCTGAGCGCACGGTGCATGCTCGACATAACCCCGGATATGGTTTTCGATGCACTGGCTGCGGTTGGCGCCAACAGGAATTGCGGGGCACAAGGTTGACTTCATGGCGTAAGGCAGTTGAGAACTGGACATTTCCCATACTGCGGGGGCGCCTTGCCGGGAAACGGTGGCTGGTCAAGACCTCGACAAGCTACTTTCTCGGAAGATACGAAAGGGAGCAAACGCGCGCCTTCGTCGAGACGATGCGGGAGGGGTTGGTCGTCTTCGATGTAGGGGCGAATATCGGCTATTACACGTTGACCGCGGCGCTGGCCGTCGGTACCAGCGGCGGCGTGTTTGCTTTTGAACCTCTGGAACAGAACTTCAGGCGCCTGGAGCGTCACGTGCAGGCAAACCGCCTACACAATGTAACGATAGTGAAAGCAGCAGTTGGCGACCGCCGGGGCGTCGCGCGGCTTGAGATTCGATCCTCGCCTGGGCTTGCTCGCCTGTCGGAGAACGGCACTGTGGAAGTCCCATTGGTCAGCCTCGACAGCATGATCCAGGGCGGCGAGCTTCCACTGCCGGACGTGATAAAGATAGACGTCGAGGGCGCCGAGATGCTGGTCTTGAAAGGCGCGGTCTCTCTGTTTGCATCGGCCAAGCCTCTGGTCTTCCTCTCGACTCACGGAATCAAGGAGGAAGAGGAGTGCCTGCGTTTCCTGAGCGAGCGCGGATACACGTTCGAGACCCTGAAAGAAAGACCATCGAGCGTAAGGAAGGAGTTCATCGCGAAGCACATCGGGACTCCGTCTCGCTTGCATCGAGAGGCCGGGCATTCGATGTAGGGCGATTCGTCAACTGAGCCTTCGCTGCCCTGCGCAAGTTGCAGGCAATTCGCCGTCCGGTGGCGAACAGGGACTATGTCGGCCTGATTAAGCCCGGCCGGCAGTCCCAGGTAAGTCTCCACGCATGCGCATACTATTCATCACTGACTCAGATATAACCGGGGCAAGCTTCCGATACCGCGTACATCAGTACATAGGGATTCTGGAGGCAGAGGCCTTAGCGTGTGAGGTAGTGCGAGCGCGCGCCATGCCTATCCGCAGTCTTCGTCGCCTTCGCGAATACGACGTCGTCTTCGTGCAGAAGAAGCTCTTTTCGGTCCCCTGGATCCTGGCTGCATCGAGATGCGCCCGGAGGATGATTTTCGACTTCGACGACGCGATATGGACTTGCCCCAAGCACGATTGGAGTCTGCCCACCCGGATGAAGGTGCGTCAGCGGCTCCGCACCATGCTCTCCAAGTCCTCCTGCGTCACCGTCGGTAACGGCTATCTCGCAGATTACGCGCGGAAGTACAACTCGAACGTGGTGGTCATCCCCACATGCCTGGACACACGCTATTACCGGCCGGCGCCGCGGCCTCGCCAGTCCGAGCAGGTACGCATCGGATGGATGGGCAGCAAGCCGAACCTGGTCTACCTCGAACATCTGGAGCCCGTTTTCCGCAGGCTCAGCGCCGATGCCGGGGTCTCGCTGGTGGTCATAAGCAATCACGAGTACCGCAGCCGCAAGCTACCGACGCAATTCATTCCATGGACGCTCGACGGGGAGCTTGCAGCGCTTCACGGGCTTGATATAGGTCTCATGCCGCTCCCCGATGACGACTGGACCCGCGGAAAATGCGGATTCAAGACAATCCTGTATATGGCATGCGGGATTCCGTCGGTTTCGTCGCGCGTCGGATTCAACAACGAGCTCGTGCTAGATGGGCATAACGGCTTTCTAGCAGGAGACGAGCAGGAGTGGGTGGACAAGATTTCGCTGCTCGCGCACGATCCGGAGCTCCGGCGGCGCATCGGGCAGGAGGGGCGGCGCACTGCAGAGGAGAAGTACTCGTTGGAGGTCGGCGCAGCCCTTCTCGTGAACACATTAAGGGGAGTTTGCTCTTCCAGATGACACCAGAATGCAGTCTATGCGGGTCCGCTGATGCCCGAGTCATTCTTTCCGCGGGTGAATGGCGCGTCTTGAAATGCCCGCACTGCGAGTTGGGCTGGCTCGATCCCAGACCCGACGCCCAGCGCCTGGCGGAATTGTACGACGAGGACTACTTCACGCGCCACAGGATCATGACGTCGGACAACGACGAGCAATTGGCGCAGAAGGTAGCGGGCCAGCGGAGTTGGGTCAATTTCATCCGGCGGCAGAAGAAGGCGGGGGCGCTGCTCGACATCGGGTGCGCGTCGGGCTATTTGCTCGCGCGCGCCAGAGAAGCCGGCTACGAAGTGCGCGGTATTGAGGTATCTGAATGGGCCGTTCAGCAGGGCGGAGAGAGACTTGGGCTGGATATCCGGCAGAGCAACATTGAGTCGGCCGATTTCGCGCCTGCGAGCTTCGACGTTATCACTATGCTGCACGTGGTGGAGCATCTCGAGGAACCCGTCAACAATCTAATCAAGGTGCGGGAATGGCTCAAGCCCGACGGCGTGCTCATAGTCGCATGCCCGAACACGAATTCCTTCGACGCGGCCAAGTGTGGCGCGGAATGGACGGGCTGGAGCATACCTTATCACATCTGGCATTTCACCCCTAAGTCGCTCGGCGCGATACTGAACCAGGCCGGATACGAGGTGACCGCGGTGCAGACCTTGCCCTCGAAATGGGTGAAAGACAAGCTGAGGAGAATTCCAGTCGTCGGTCTTACGAGGAATATAGTCTGCCGTTGGTTCTCAGGGCGGGACATGCGGCTGGTAGCCAGACGGAGAGATTGAGCGCAGGCATGGGATACAGGGTTCTTCATACAGAAGCGTCTACCGGCTGGGGCGGCCAGGAAATCCGAATCATCTCCGAATCAGTGGGGATGATCCAGCGCGGCCACAAGGTAATGCTCGCTTGCCAGCCGGGGTCTGTAATCTCGAAGCGTGCGCCTGAGCAGGGCATCGAGACATTCATCATGCGGTTCGGCGGGGCGTTCGACATCGCAGGCATACGGCGTCTCAGGGCCCTGATGCGGAAGCAGAGGGTGGACATAGTCGTCACTCACAGCTCGAAGGACAGTTGGTGCGCAGGCCTTGCAGCGAGGCTCTCCAGCGGAGTAAAGGTCATCCGAACCCGCCATCTCTCCATTCCGATCAGGCAGAGCTTCGAATCAAAGTTTCTCTACGGCACGCTTCCCGATATCGCAGTCACCACCGGTGAGGCCCTTCGCGAGCATATCATCGAGCGAGTGGGCCTCAGCCCCGACAGAGCAGTTTCCATCCCGACTGGAATTGACCTGGACAGGTTCAATCCTTCGAGGGCAAACGGATCGCGCGTGAGAGCCGAGCTGGGAATTTCGCCGGATGCGCTCCTGATCGGCACGGTCGGTATGCTGAGGGGGATGAAGGGACACGGCTATTTCCTGGAGGCGGCGCCGCGCATACTGGAGAAGCATCCGCATGCTGGATTTCTTATCGTGGGCGACATCGCCTTTGCCAGCAACATTAAGGAGCGGCTAGCTGCGCAGATAGCCGAACTCGGCATCGCCGATAAGGTCATCATGGCCGGCTACCGAGAGGACATCCCGGAGATACTGGCGGCGCTGGACGTCTTTGTCCTCTCGTCGGTCAGCAATGAGGGGACCCCGCAGGTCATCACTCAGGCAATGGCGATGAAAAAGGCCGTGGTCGCCACCAACGTAGGCGCAATCCGCGAGCAGGTGATTGACGGCCGGACGGGATTCCTGGTTGAAAAGGCGAACCCGGACCAGCTAGCCGAAGCTGTGCTCGCCATCCTGGAAAACCCGGAACGTGCCAGGCAGATGGGCGCGAACGGTCGGAAGCTGGTCGAAGAAAAGTTCAGCCTCGATGCCATGCTGGACGCAACCGAAGCCGTATACCGCCGACTGCTCGAATCGAAGTGAGCCTGTGCCCCCGGAGGACAGATGAATGTCGCGATAGTGATACAGGACTTCCGCATGCGAGGAGGAGCCGAGCGGCGCACCTCCGAGCTTGTGAAGGAGCTGACGGCCGCCGGGCACGAGGTACACATCTACGCGAACCGCTGGGACCCCCAGTCGAGCGCACATGCGGTATTCCACCGCGTTCCGATGCTGAAGATCCACCGCGCCCTGAAACCGCTCAGCTTCGCCTGGAACTGCTCGCGTCTTCTCCCTCGCGGAAGGCACGACCTGGCGCATACCCAGGCCAGAATATTCAAGTGCGACGTGGTCACGTTCGGAGTCGGATGCCACAGGGCATTCCTCGACGCGTCGGGGATAGACCCAGAGAGATCGCGGGACAAATGGTTTCACCGCGCCGTTCTGCACATCGAGCGGAAGATGTTCACGCCGGGGAACTATCGGCGGATCATAACCAACTCGAACAAGTGCAAGCGCGAATTGGCCGAATACTACGGCGTCCCCGAGGCGGATGTCACGGTGATACACAACGGAGTGGACCAGGAAGCCTTCTCGCCGGGGATACGCGCCGGACTGCGCGCCGATGCCCGCGCGGAGCTCGGTTTGGAAGCCGACGAGACCGCTGTCCTGCTCGTAGGAACCGGCTTCGAGAATAAGGGAGTCGAGACGCTCATCCGGGCGGCGGGCATTATCAATTCGAGCAAACCGACCTCCCGGATACGTATTCTAATCGCCGGCAGGGGGAAAACGGACAAATACCGGGGGATAGCGGAGGATGTTGGGGTGGGAGATCGCCTGGTGTGGGCTGGCAACGTCCCGGATGTCGCCGGGTACTACGCCGCCGCCGATATATTCGCCCTGCCGACGCGGTACGATGCCTTCTCGAATTCCACGATGGAGGCGCTTGCGTGCGGCCTCCCAGTTGTCACGACCCGCACAAACGGCGTCTCCGAAATCCTCAAGGACGGGCAGGATGCGTTCATAATCGAACCGAACGATCCGGCGGGCCTTGCGGAGCGGCTTCGCGAGTTGGCTGAGGATTCCGAACTCCGCGAGCGGCTCGGCTCGGCCGGGCGCAGAGCAATCGAGCCGTATACCTGGCAGAGGACGGCTAAGGAGACCCTGGCCGTCTATCAGGCCGTCCTCGGAGGCGCTGACCAGCCATGACACGTACCTCGATCTCGGCGGTCATCATTACCTTCAACGAAGAAGCGAACATTCGCCGCTGCCTGGAAAGCGTCAAGTGGGCGGACGAAATAGTCGTGGTTGATTCTGGGAGCAGCGACGGCACGCTGAAAATATGCAAGGAATATGGCTGCCGGGTGTTCAACCATGAATGGGAAGGATACGCGCGGCAGAAGAACTTCGCCATCGGGTCCGCCGCGGCGGACGCCTGGATACTGAGCCTCGATGCCGATGAAGAAGTCACGCCGGAGCTTGCTGATGAGATCAGAGCCGCCCTGAATTCCAATGACGCGGCGCACGCCTACTCGATGCCGAGAAGGAATCTGTTCCTGGGAAAGTGGATGCGCCACGGCGGCTGGTATCCGGATCGGCAGGTTCGGCTCTTCAAGCGCGGGGCCGGCGAGTTCAAGGACGTGCCGCTGCACGAGCATATTGTGATGCACGTCGGCTCCGGGCGCACAGGATCACTCGCGAGCCCGATCCTGCATTACACGTATCCGACCGCTCGGGACTTCATCGAGCGAATGAACCTGTATACGAGCATCGAAGTGGCGGCGATGGCGAAAGAAGGCCGGCTGCCCAAACATCTCCTGCTCTCCTTGGCAATCGCCTTTCCGCTCAAATTTGCGGAGACTTACATATACAAGGGCGGCTGGCGCGACGGCTTGCATGGATTCATCGCCGCCGTTCTGATGGCAACCAGGGTGTTTCTCAGGCAAGTAAAAGTTTGGGAGGCGTCCACTTCCACGGGCGAGAGAGATATTGGAACACGGAAGGCTCAGTAGAATCCTGGACTCCATGGTCGGCCGGCGAGTGCTGGTCGTCGGCGACGTCATGTTGGACGAGTACTTGTGGGGCGATGTGAAGCGAATCTCGCCCGAAGCGCCGGTCCTGGTTGTCGAGGTCGAGAGGGACAGCAGGAACCCGGGCGGCGCGGCTAATGTGGCGAAAAACATCCGGGCGCTCGGCGGATGCCCATCCATAGTCGGCGTTGTCGGCGACGACGATGCCGGCCGTGCTCTGGCCTCGCAGCTTTCGGAGATCGGTGTGGATGTGACCGGCCTCGTCACCGACGCTTCGAGGCCGACGACCCGGAAGACGAGAATAATCGCCCACAGCCAGCAGGTAGTCCGCGTTGACCGTGAAAGCCAGGGGAAACTAGCCAGGCGGGCAGTGAGGGAAGTCATATCCCGGCTCGCGGATCTAGTGGCTCCCGCGGACATCGTGGTATTCTCAGATTACGACAAGGGAATGGCGGGGCGCGAGGTCGCGCAGGCCGTGCTCGAACTCGCCAGGGGGCACAAGAAGCGCGTAGTGGTGAACCCGAAACCCAGGAATGTGAAGAGGTTCAAGTCGGCCTCGGTCGTTTCGCTGAATCAATCGGAGGCCGAAGCAGCGACGGGCATATCCATCGCGGATGACAGATGCCTGCACCGAGCGGCGAAGCGGCTGCTCAACGCAATTCGGCCGGAAGCTCTGCTCATCACGCGCGGACCCCTCGGCATGAGCTTATACGACCCAAACGGCCAGGCGGAAACTGTGCCCGCACATCTGGTCGAGGTCTACGACGTAGCCGGCGCGGGCGACACGGTTGTCAGCGCACTCGCGCTTGCACTAGCCGCTGGCGCTACAGCCAGCGAGGCAGCAGCCTTGGCCAATTGTGCAGGCAGCGCGGTTGTGAGGAAAGTCGGCGTCGCCACAGTCAGCCGGGACGAGATCCAGGCAATGATGAGTGAAGAATGACGAGTGAAGAATGAGTCAGCCGGTCACTCATCACTCCTCACTCGTCACAAACGGAGCGTCACTTGAAAACGAAGATTGTCAGGCGGTCGGTGCTGAGAGGCATTGTCGAGGAGCTGAGGCAGAAGGGGAAGACCATTGTCTTCACCAATGGCTGCTTCGACATCCTTCACATCGGGCACCTGCGCTATCTCCAGGAGGCGAAGCGCCTTGGTGACTGCCTGGTCGTCGGGTTGAACACCGACGAATCCGTTCGCCAGCTAAAGGGGCCTGGGCGTCCGTTCGTGCCGGAATTCGAGCGTGCGGAGATGCTGGCCGCATTCGAATGTGTGGACTACGTGAGCCTGTTCTCCGAGGCGACTGCGATAAACCTCATCCGCGAACTGAGGCCGGACATCTACGTGAAAGGCGGGGATTACACCGCGTTGGATCAGATTCCGGAAGCCGAGACGGTGCACTCCTGCGGCGGCAAGATCGTGATTCTACCGAAGGTCGAGGGAAAATCAACCAGCGGGCTGGCGTCGCAGATCAAGGCGATTTCGGACGCCGAGAAGCCCCGCGCGCATCGGCAGGATAAGGCAGTCGGCATCATCCCGGCGCGCCTCGCCGCGACGAGGCTTCCAAACAAGCCGCTGCTCGACATCGCAGGAAAGCCCATGATACAGTGGGTGTACGAGCGCGCCTCCCGCGCTGCTCTACTGAATGACGTTATAGTGGCGACGCCGGATGAGGAGATCCGCCGATGCGTGGAATCGTTCGGCGGAAAGGCAATCATGACATCGCACGAGCATAGCTCCGGCACGGATCGGCTCGCCGAGGTTGCTCGGAGCCTCGACGCTGATGTCGTGCTCAACATCCAGGGTGACGAGCCGCTGGTCGAGCCGGATGCTATTGACGCCCTAGTGAGAGCGATGATTGAAGTGCCGGATGTGCCTATGGGCAGCCTGATGTGTCCGCTTGCTAACAGGCAGGAGGAAGAGGATTCCGCCGTGGTGAAGGTTGTGACGGATCGCCAGGGATTCGCGCTCTACTTCTCGAGGGCCAGGATTCCATATCCCAGGGATCCCGAGGCGGCTTCCGCGCGGAAGCATATAGGGATATACGCCTACCGGCGGCACTTCCTGATCGCGTTCTCGCGCCTGGAGCCGACGCCGCTTGAAAAGGCCGAGTCCCTGGAGCAGCTCAGAGCCCTCGAGAACGGCTATCGGATCAAGATGGTGGAGACGTCCTCCTCGCCTGTAAGCGTTGACACCCCCGAGGACCTCGAGCGGGTGAGGAAAATACTGTCGAACGTCGAACGTTGAACGTCGAAACACTTCCTTCGGGCGCTGGAAGTCTGCTGTGGGAGAGTCTGCGATGACGAAGGAAATCCAGATCGGCAGCGTGAAAATCGGCGGGCGGAACCCGCTCGGGCTGATCGCGGGCCCGTGCGTGATCGAGAGCAAGGAGCTCTGCTACCAGGTCGCCAGGGAGGCCAAATCCGTCTGCGACGAGCTGGGAATGCCGTATATCTTCAAGGGTTCCTTCGACAAGGCGAACCGGCTCTCCATCAGCTCGCCCAGGGGTCCAGGCATGGAGGAAGGGCTGGAGATTCTGGCGGAGATGCGGTCGAACCTCGGCATACCGCTGCTGACCGACGTGCATGAGGTATGCCAAGTAAGCGAAGCAGCCCAAGTTGTGGACATCCTGCAGATACCGGCATTCCTCTGCCGGCAGACGGATCTCGTCCTCGCCGCCGCGAACACCGGCAAGCCCGTGAACATCAAGAAGGGTCAGTTCCTGGCTCCTAACGACATGCTGAACATCGTTGAGAAGGCGAAATCCACGGGCAACGAGCAGATACTCCTGACCGAGCGGGGAGTCTCATTCGGCTATGGGAATCTGATCGTTGATATGCGGAGCCTTGCGATCATGCGGGAGTTTGGCTTTCCAGTGGCATTCGATGCGACGCACAGCGTCCAGCGGCCGGGAGGCCTAGGCACGGCCTCAGGCGGGGATCGCGAATACGTGCCGCATCTCGTCCGGGCAGCGTGCGCCGTCGGGATTGACGCGCTTTTCCTCGAGGTCCATCCGAACCCGGCTTCCGCCCTGTCCGATGCCGCAACCATGCTGCCGCTGGACTCGCTGAGGTCAGTCCTAGCCCAGGCACAGGCCATTGACGCCCTAGTGAGAGGTCAGTACATCAGATAAGGGTTTCAAGTTTCAGGTTGGGGGTGGCGAGGACTTGGAACTTGGAACCTGAAACCTAATCGGAAGTGAGAGGAGCAGCAAATGTCAGAGAAGATCAGGATCGGCATGATCGGGTGCGGTGGAATCGCACACCACCACGTGAAGCGGCTTATGGAGATACCAGAGGCCCATATAGTCGCGCTGAACGATACGAGCGATGCCAGCATCGCGCGCATGCACGAGAAGTTTCCCCAAACCAGCGGGCTTCCGGTGTTCACGGATTACCGCGAGATGCTCGACAGCGTGGAACTCGATGCTGTCGAGATCGCCACGCCGCACACACTCCATTTCCAGCAGGCCATGGACTCCATTGACCGCGGGCTGCACGTTCTCCTTGAGAAGCCCATGGTGTGCACCGTTGATCATGCAAAGAAGCTGATCGCCAACGCCAAGGAGAAGGACCGCATCCTCGTACTATCATATCAGAGGCACTATCAGCCCCAGTTCCGCTACATGAAGAAAGCGATCGCGGAAGGCCAGCTCGGCCGGATCACGTACATCTCCGCCCTCCAGTGCCAGGCGTGGAAGAAGATGACCGCAAATAGCTGGCGCCAAAACCCGGCTCTCAGCGGCGGCGGCCAGTTGAACGACTCCGGCAGCCACTTGCTCGATATAATCCTGTGGATCACCGGCCTGGCCGTTGACGAGGTCTATGGATACATTGACAACTGCGGGGTGCCCGTGGACATCAACTCCGCCCTCTCCCTGAAGTTCGCAAATGGGGCTCAGGGTACCGTCAGCGTCGTAGGCGATTCCGTCTGCGGCTGGTACGAAGACTTCACTATCTGGGGCGAGAAAGGCGTTCTATTCTACCGGAACGGCCAGCTAAGCCACTGCGGCCCCGACGGCCAGGTCTTCCAACCGGACGATATGCCGGAAGCCGGAAATCCCGACAAGAACTTGATTGACGCTATTCTGGGGCGCGACATCGTCTGGGCGCCGCCCGTATGCGGCCTCCGAGTTATAGAGCTGACAGAAGCCGCATGGAAGTCGGCCAAGGTCGGCAAGCCGGTGAAGGTCGAGAGCCCATAGTGCGCATTCGCGACAGGGCGACAGGGAGAATGGGGGAATGGGAGACAACGTCGAATCTCCAACCTCCAACCTGGAACTTGAAACCTGCATGCCTTCCCTATACATTCCATCGCCTCGTCACAGTGTCCATATCGTGATCTCCCGGTGAACGAGCCCGTCCTTTGGCGCCGCTCGCATGCCTCATCATCTCAGCGTCCTTGGGAGCAGACGTTAACCGCACGTGATATTTTCTTGATATTTCCTCCGAAGGGTTGACATCTCCCAGCGGTTGCGGTATCATGGCGAGCGGTGCGGCATGGTGAGACGGCGTCCGGCCAGATGGAGCTTCTCGGCATGCAGATACGGTGCATCCTGAGCAGGCCGGAGACGGTTACGAGGACGCTGTCGGCGCCATGAACACCCGGGCTCCAAGCCCGATAGGGAGATGACGTTTTGGAAACAAACGCCTATCGAACCCCGCGGATTGGCTTGGCAGCAGTTGCAGTTCTGTTGTTGTTCGCAGGAGAGTGTTTCGCTGCGCAGACCTACAAGGTCCGCAGGGGAGACACCCTACATTTGATAGCCAAGAGGTTCGGCACCACTATTACCGCCCTTCAGAAGGCGAACCGCTTACGTTCTCCCAACTTAATCCGCGCAGGCCGGATTCTCACGATACCCTCCAAAGTCAGCGTCCCAGCGTCCCGGCCGGTCACGTACGGACATGCAACGACAGACCGCCTGGAAGTCACATCCGATGGCAAGCGAATTGCGACGGTGGCGAAGGGCGAGCGGTTCGTAGTCCTGGGCAGAGACGGCCAGAAGTTCAACATCAAGCTGGCGGATGGGAGGACAGGCTGGGTCCAGGCGGACGCAGCAACTCTAGAGGACAGCGGGCAGGCCCTGCCGGCCGGCGATTCGTCGTGGTCGCGGAGACACGACCTAGTGCGCACCGCCTTGGCCTACCGAGGATCGAGGTACAGGCACGGAGGTTCCTCCGGCCGCGGCTTTGACTGCTCCGGTTTTGTGAAGTTTGTCTATGGCACCAAGGGCATAAAGCTCCCGCACGACTCGCGGGCGCTCTTCAAACACGGAAAGCTGGTCGCCGAGTCCGATCTCCAGCCCGGCGACGTCCTATTCTTCGCCAACACATACCGGCGCGGGATCTCCCACGTAGGCATCTACATTGGGAATGGGAAATTCATCCACGCCTCCACACATCGCCGGGGGGTTCGCGTTGACAATCTAAATACGGACTACTACCGGCGCCACTACGCAGGCGCCAGGCGCATCGAGTAGCTGCGTCCTACCTGACCGTCGAACCCGGAGGAACTTCCTTATCCGGCTCGAGCAGCACTGCTGTCCCGTCAACGTCTGCGGCTAGCAGCATTCCCCTCGATTCGACACCCCGGATTGTGGCCGGCGCAAGGTTCGCTATCACGACGACCTGCTTCCCGACTAGCTCCTCCGGACTGTACCACTGCGCAATCCCTGCCACCATGGGCCTCAGTTCGGCCCCGATGTCCACGGTCAGCTGAAGAAGCTTGCTCGCGCCGGGAACTCTGTCGGCAGCGACGATCTTGCCTACCCTGAGATCGAGCCTCTTGAATTCGTCGAACGATATCTGCTCCACCTGTTCCTCCTCTATCGGCGCTGGTTCGGCAGCCGCGCGCCTTGTGTCTACCCTGGGGAATATCGGCTTCGGCGACCGCGTATGCGTTCCAGGCTTCAGCCGGCCCCAGGTCTCCGCGTCAACCCACTTCTGACTGGCGAGAGGCTCCTCGATGCCCAACTGCTCCCAGATCGCCTCTGCCGCCGACGGCATGAACGGCTGAATCAGAATGGCTATGGCGCGCACTGTCTCAAGCACCGTATAGAGCACCGTGTCCAGCTTGGCGCGGCATGTCTCATCCTTCGCCAGCTTCCATGGCGCCTGCTCCTCCATGTATTTGTTCGCGCGGCCGATCACAGCCCAAATCGCCTGAAGAGCCTCGCTGAATTGCAGACGGTCTATGTGATTGGCGACCTCGTTGGCTGTGGCGGTGACCAGATCGCTGAAGGCCTGCGTCTCTCGATCATCCGGCTGTGGCACGATCCCGCCGCGGTGCTTATGCAGCAGCGGCAGCGTCCTGTTCAGCAGATTGCCCAGATCGTTGGCGAGGTCGGAGTTGAACCTTCCGATGAGGCCGCCCACAGAGAAATCGCCGTCCAGCCCGAAAGTTACCTCGCGCATGAGGTAGTATCGGACGGCATCCACAGCAACATCCACATCGGCTCCGGACATAGCGGCGAGATCCTCCGCCACCGTGACGGGGGAGACCGCATTGCCCTTGGACTTCGACATCTTCTCGCCCTCAACCGTCCAGAAACCGTGGGCGAAGATTCGCCTCGGCTGATCCACACCCAGCGCCATCAACATCGCGGGCCAAAGGGTGGAATGGAAGCGCACAAAGATGTCCTTACCGACGAGCTGCACATCAGCAGGCCACGTCTCCGAAAACTTCTTCTCGTCCGAAAGATAGCCGGCCACGGTCAGGTAGTTCAGGAGGGCGTCGAACCAGACGTAGATCACCTGCTTCAGATCGCCGGGGACGAGTATGCCCCAGCCGTATGCCTTGCGGGTCATGCACGCATCCCTCAGCCCGGCCTTGATGAAGCTGACCACTTCGTTCTTCCTGGACTCAGGGCCGAGGAAGTCGGGGTGTTCGTCTATGTATTGGAGAAGGCGGTCGGCATAGGCGGATAGGCGGAAGAAGTAGTTTTCCTCTTCCACCCAGCGAACGGGCTTCCTGCATTCGGGGTTCGGGCAAAAGCCGTCCGCAACCTCGGCCTCACGAAAGAAGGTCTCGTCCGAGACGCAGTACCAGCCCTTGTACACGTCCTTGTAGATGTCGCCCTGGGCGACCAGCTTCTGGAAGGCGGCTTCGACGACCGCACGATGCCTCGGCTCGGTCGTGCGGATGAAATCGTCGTAGGCGATGTGCATCCGGCCCCAGGCTTCCGTCCATCGCGGAACTATGTTATCCACAAACTCCTGTGTGGGCAAGCCCTGTGCGTCTGCCGCCTCCGCGACCTTAATGGCGTTCTCATCCGTGCCCGTGGCGGAGAGCACCTTATGGCCCTGAAGGCGTTTCAACCTGGCAACTACATCGGCGGCAATGGTAGTGGATGCATTTCCCACGTGCGGGACGTCGGTAAGGTAGTAGATCGGGGTGGTGATATAGAAAACCTTGTCGGACAACGCGCTAGTCCCCCTGTGAGGCAGCACAGACGATAGACCGCAGTCTTCCCTACTTACATCCGGCACAACTGGACTTGCTGCAGGCGCTGCAACCGGATGAGGACGGAGCCGATCCGCCTCCGCTGCTGCTCCTGGAGTAGAACGATGATATCAAACGCTTCACGTCGCTGCTCTGGCAACTGGGGCAGCAGACACCCGCGACACCCGCGCCCATCCCGCACAGCTTCTCAAACCTCGTTCGGCATTTGAGACATTCGAACTCGTATACGGGCATCGCTCTCTCCTACGCCTCCTCCTCTGTCGAGCCACCGTCATCAGCTTTCGGTGGAGACTCGGCCGCCTCGCGCGCATGAGAGCCGGAGACGCTGTCCTCAGCCGCAGCCTCTCGGATGATATCGCTTGCGGCGCACTGCAGAACTATGCCATCCTCAAGCTGTACGGCGGCAGTCTCCTTGATCACATTCACCTCGACAACCTTGCCGCCGCCTTTCGGAGTCATCACGATGGAGCCGACCGCAGGAAGCCTGGACTTCACTTCCTTGTATATCGGATACTCGAACTTCAGACAGCACATCAACTTCCCGCATAATCCTGAGAACTTCAGCGGGTTCAGGAACAGGCTCTGCTCCTTGGCCATCTTCATGGACACCGGATCGAAGCCGCTGAGGAAGCTCGAGCAGCAGAGAGCCCTGCCGCATGAGCCCATTCCGCCGAAGAGCTTGGCCTCGTCGCGCACGCCTACTTGGTGGAGCTGGACTCTCGTCTTGAGCGTGCCCGCTAGATCCTTCACCAGCTCCCTGAAATCCACTCTGGTCTCGGCTGAGAAATAGAAGGTCACTTGAGAGCCGTCGAAGCAGTACTCGGCGTCAATCAGTTTCATCGGAAGGCTGTGGGCCTGTATCTTATCCTGGCAAGTGCCGAACGCCTGCTTCTCCTTCCGCCTGTTCGACTCCTCCTGCTCCATGTCGCCGCCGGTGGCTTTGCGAACGACCTTCTTCAGCGGCGGAACGATCTCCTCATCCGGCACGTCCTTGGGCTCAAGCATTACCTCGCCAAACTCGATGCCCCGGGCCGTCTCCGCAATCACAAAGTCCCCCTCGCGGAGGTCGAGGCCGCCGGGGTCGAAGTAGTAGACCTTGCCAACCTTCTTGAAACTGACGCCCACTACAATAGGCATGATATCCTCATACAAGGGCCAAACGGTTTTTGCCGCCTGCGTAAGTGTCGAACGAATCGTGCCGCAGGTCCAGGGCAGGATTCGCCTGCGCCTCGCCTGACCGCACACGATAGCGTATTCTAACACAATTGCGGCGCGCCTTCAAGGTTGGGGACGGTGGCACATCGGCGCTTGGAGGTTGACAGGTCATGTGAGGCCGCACGGGGCAGGAAAAGGGTGAGGGAATTGTTCCGAATCCCTGCGGCTAATTGGTCAAAATTTCAGCGATGATGTAATTGGCACGAATCTTGCAGGTAATTATGCCTGGAACGTAACATCCTTTTTCTCCTTCCTTCCATTGGCCCGCCGAAGCCTTCGGCGGGCCGTTCTTTTGCATTCGGGACAGCGGAGAATTACGACAGTTGGTTGGCAGTTGCGGGGAATCGTTATGAAATGCTCTCGCAGAGCGACTGGGGTGCGCTCACTGGCACAAATCTTGCACCATAAGATGTCCGAGCAGTAGTTTTTTCTCCTTCCTTACTCCATGCCTGCCGTTCAGCAACGGCAGGCTCTTTTTTTGACCGCCCTTTGCACTCTGCAGCGATCAACAGCTCTGTAGAAGGATTTCTCCGCGGAGGCTGAGCGCGATCCGGTCCGCCGCGACTAGTTGGACATCTTGATGCAGACGGTTCCGCCAACGGCTTTCAGGGCGATCGTCGCCTTCCCATCGCCCAGTTGAAGTGTCATGTGGTCCAAGGCCAATACCTCCGCCGCAACGCCGGTGAGGTTCTCGATCTTTCCCGAAAGAGCTGACACGTCCAGCTTCGCAGATGCGTCTTTGGGCAGCAACACAGTCAAGTCGCCGCCTGTCACTTCCGCCTCAAGACTGCCTCCTTGGACCTGAGAGAGCGTTATCGAAACCTTAGCGCCGACCGCCTTCACGGAGTGCGTGCCGGAGACTAGCGGGAAGGATTCGAGCGTCGTGGGTGCACCGGTAGCGATAACGCTCAGCCTGGCGACCCTGTTTCCCGGCCCGGATGCCGCCTTGAGCGCGAGTGAGCCCTCGGTGATTTCGAGCACGATGGGCATTGCCCCCGAGAGGATAATCTCGTTCACGATAACTCTGGGTGTAAGCTCGAGGAACAGAAGCTCACCCGCCCTTATGAGCCTTCCGGCGTCACCGGCCAGGGGCGCAAGCCTGATTTCCGCAGTCTTCTGATCGAGTATTTGAGCTTTGATCGCGGAGCCGGTAGCCCTGAGATACAGCTTCTCCGAAGGCGGCACGGATATGGGCTGGCCGACCGGTATCTTTGACGCGCTCTGGATGGCACGCATCGCCCATGGGAAGCTGGCAGACTGCGGCTGTGCGATCTTCGAAGGATCAATCCGGCCGCTAATGCGCACCATCGTCATCTCACGATCCTTCCCCTCGGGGCGATCAACGTACATGATGAACAGGCCCAACTTGTCGTTCAGGAGAACCGCCAACATTCTATCGTTGTCGAATGACTGGACGACAGGCTTCCAATATTGCTTCGCGATGGAAGGCTCGTAGAACTTGAAGATGTCCCGAGGGTTCCTGGCCGCATCAACGGCATAGGCGAGAAGATTGACCTGCTTTATCTCCAACAGGCCAAGCCGTGTACCGAACTCCTTTACGAGGTCGTCCAGGTACACGCTCGCCGGCAGGTTGATCTCCCCAACCAGCCTAGACCCAGGGAATTCGGGCAATCCCATCTCTTTGAGTAGGCCCGTTTGGGGTGGATCAGCGCCGGCGATGACGGCGGCGAGCAGCATTCCGACCAACGCTGCAATAGCGACAAACAGCCTCGCCCTCATGGTGTACTCCCTCCGTCAGAGTCTAGGGTATCATCAGCGGGCGCGGGAAACTCCGATACGATAAGGTCCACGGTCTTCTGCAAGGTTCCTCTCACCCGCTCGATCATCTCATTCATTGCGAGCTCCGCCTCGCCCAGATTCTCGGTTAGCTGAGCTGCGACCGCACCTTGCGCAACTTCGGCCTCTGTGATCTCCGTGGCGACCACCTTCTGGGGTTCGGCCATCCCGGCAGGACGCCGGGAAGCCAATCCTTCGGGGCGATCGCTATGCAAGGATGAATGAGTCCGCGGGTAACTCTGCTTGGCATAGTGTTTCTGCGCGGATTGCGCAGCAGCGCGAACCGTCTCGGAGGATGACGCTCCCGACGCAGCCGCTTTCTCCTGCTCCGCACGGGGCGTCTGCGCAACAGTTGACTTCTCGGTTGCAGCCGGTGACTTCACAACCTTGGTGGGCACAGGCGGCATGGCAACCGGGCGCACCAGAAGACCGTGCAGCAGAAATCCGACCATCACCAATGCCGTTGCAGCGCCGGCGGCCGCCGTGCCCAAAAGCCAACGAGCGGCCAACGGCTTCGCAGCCGGCTTCTCCTGCCGAAGCTGCAGCCTGCGCGCGAAACTATCCGGCAGCCGCTCTGAAGGTTCTTCGTCGGCCCAGACCGACATAGTGTCTCGCAACGCTGAGAACCGCGCTTTCTCCTCGGCACATCCAGAGCAGGCCGACAGATGGCGCTCCAGCACAATCTGCTGGCGCCGAGATAGCTCTCCATCGAGCGACGCCGAAACGAGAATCCTAGCCTTCTTGCACCTCATACTCGATTCCCTTTACATCAACCTCAAACCGTTCCGTCCTCCGCGGCCAAATCCTTCAACTTGTCCCTCAGCCGCTGCCTTGCACGGAAGATCAGAACCTTCACGCTGCCGATAGGGCTGCCCAGGACCTCCGCGATCTCCCTGTACTCCAGGCCGTGGTACTCCCGAAGTACGATGGCCACCCGCTCCTTTTCCGGCAGAGACTCGATTGCGGATTCCAGCGCCGCCCTTACCTCCATGCGGATGAGATAGTCTTCTACCGGCGAGTCATCGGCGGCAGTCAGATCCGTGAGGTCGCCGGAATGGTTTTGCTCCAGATCAGGCAGAGGCGTCTCCGGACGCCTCGCCGTGTGACGCAGATAATCGCGGCATTGGTTTCCGGCGACGGAATAGAGCCAGGTGGTGAACTTCGCATCTGAGCCGCGGAAGCTCCTTCCGAAGCGGCACAGCTTCAGGAAGGTTTCCTGGACCAAGTCCTCCGCGGTCTCACGGCGCCCTACCATGCGGTAGAAGAAATTGAACAGTGGCTTCTGGAACCTTGCGAACAGCTCCTCCATCGCGCCGGAGTCGCCTGCTTGGAACCTGGCCATCAGTTCCTCGTTTGTCTCCCCTGCCCGATCTGCCGCCGTTTGCACCATTTGTGTATACGCCCGCGAGCACGAAAAGTTAACAAAGCGGCTTCGCGGTGCGAGCTGCCCATGCGCTCGCCTCTGGTATAGTTTACGGCATCGGGGCTGAGAAGTCCAGCACAAGGCACGTGGGCGATTCTGGATGGTGGATACTGGATGGTGGATACTGGATACTGGATGCTGGATGCTGGATGCTCGTCCCGCCCTATGCTGCCTGCGGCACAGCCCGCTCTTCCGCCAGGATAGAGAGGAAGGCTTCCGCGAGGGCAGGATCGAATTGGGTACCCGCGCAGCGGCGGAGTTCAGCCCTGGCGTCTTCCTCCGTCCGAGATGGGCAGTGCGGGCGCTCGGTCATCATAGCGTGATACGAATCTACCACCGCGATCACGCGCGCGATAAGCGGGATATCCTCGCCCTTCAGACCGCTCGGATAGCCGTGTCCATCCCACCACTCGTGATGGTAGAGAATGCCGGGCAGCATGGATTGAAACTCAGCGGACCGCTGGATGATCGCATAGCCGATCGCAGGATGGCTCCTTATGATGTCCAGCTCCTCTTCAGTGAGGGGCTCTCGCTTGTTGAGAATCGCATCCGAGATGCCGAGCTTGCCTATGTCGTGCAGCAGGCTGGCAATCCGCACGTCGTTCTGTTCCTTCTCCGACCAACCAAGTTTTTGGGTCAGAGCAAGCGCGTGTACCAGAACAGCTTTGGAGAACCCTGGGTATCTCCGCCCCTTGGCGTCCACGGCAGCGGCCATCGCCTCTATAGTACTCATATCCGTTGCCTGGAGGAGCAGATACAGTTTGTAGGGATCGGCATTCTTATCCGTCCGGCTGTCATTGTTGAACGCAGTGGCTCGGTTTCTGCCTATGGACTTCGACTGGTACATTGCGAGATCGGCAGCCACTATCAGGCCCTCTCTCTCGCTGCTGTTGATGGGATATTGTGCAACGCCGAGACTGACGGTAACGGGTATGGTTTCACCATCCTGCCCGGTAAAGCGATGCTTTTCGACAGCGGCGCGGAGGTGCTCGGCGCAGACCATCGCGTTCCGAGCTTCGGTCTCCGGAAGTATCAGCGCAAATTCTTCTCCGCCATAGCGAGCGACGATGTCAATATCCCTCCTGACTTCACTCAGCAGAACCTCGCCTATCTCAGCGAGCACCATGTCACCCACAGGGTGGCCGTGCGCGTCGTTCAACGTTTTGAAGTGATCAATATCCAGCATGATCATGGACAGGGGACGCCCATATCGCTCCGCCCGCCTGAGTTCCGAGCGCAGCCGCTCATGGAAATAGCGGTGATTGAACAGGCTGGTCAAGCTGTCGGTGTTCGCCCGCTCGATCAGCTTGTCCCGACTCTCCTTCACCGCCACAACCATCCTGTTGAACTCCTCCGCAAGATCGCGTATCTCGCCGCCGAAGGAAACCGGGACGCTGATGTCAAGGTCGCCTGTCTCGACGGACTTAGTGGCGGCAATCAGCCGCTTCAAGGGATATGAGAAAGCTCGGCCCAGACAAGCCGATAGGAGAAGGCCAACCAGCGACGCGAGGGCAAAAGCGCATATGAGCCTTGCCGCCATCTCCTTGATAGCGGCGTCTATCGAGCGCGAGCCGAACCTGATGGTGACTGTGCCGCGCTCGTCCGGCCCGACCATGGCCCGGATCCGTATCCTCTTGAACTCCTGCTCCCCCGGCAGGCTGAGCAACCGCAGGAAGGCCCGCTGCCCGGACGCCTTTACATCAATGATGCGCCGGGACTTGTTCGGCGCGGATTCGCGCGTCTTCGCGAAAAGCACGCGTCCATTCGCGTCGGAAACGATGACTTGGGATATGTCGGGGTCCGCCGCCATGAACCTGGCGGCTACTTTCTTGTAGAGTTCCTGGTCCTGCTCCGCAGCGAGAAGCGTATACGTCTGGGAAAGCGCCTTCGATAAGCTCTGATACTTATCAATTTTCGCCTCAATCAGCCCAGCTCGCTGCGCAGTCATCTGTACACGGCATACAGCCAGGAGCAATACAAAGAGCAAAGCGGAGATGAGGAAGCAAAGTCTGGATTCAAGGCTGCTGCGTCTTGTCATATATGTAAAACTCTCCTAGGTTCGATTCGGGCGGACGCGCGAAGGGCAGTGCCCGCAGAAAAATCCAATCGGTGTAATTATCGGCAGATCAGCGCGTTTCCACAAGATGCGCGACCTGCCTTACAACGGTCACCAGCAATGCCCGCCTTGCTTCCGTCCCCTCGGATGGGTATAATTGTGCCCGTTGGAGCTGGCACGTTCAAAGAGAATCTGTTGGTGGAGGACTCGAAATGAAAGAACCGATCCGCACTGAAAGGGCGCCGGCAGCGATCGGGCCTTACTCGCAGGCGGTAAAGGCCGGCGGATTTCTCTTCATCTCAGGGCAAATCCCGCTCGATCCCGCTGCGGGTGAGGTCGTGCAGGGCGAAGCGGCAGTCCAGGCAGACCGCGCGCTGCGGAACATACGCGGCATCCTGGATGACTCAGGCGCGACTCTCGAGGATGTGGTAAAGACGACGGTATTCCTCACGGATATGAACGATTTCGCCGCCGTGAACGAGGTCTACGGCCGGTATTTCGCCACAGAGCCGCCGGCCCGGACGACGATACAGGTCTCGCGCCTGCCGAAAGACGTGCGAGTCGAGATCGAGGCGATCGCCCGGCTCGAAGACTAGCGCCAGGGAGGATCTGAGCATGTCCAAGTCGCAAATCGCCGCACAGTTGTACACGCTGCGAGACTTCACCAAGACTCCGGCGGACATCGCCGGGACGATGAAGCGGGTCCGGGAGATCGGCTACGAGGCCGTCCAGCTATCCGCGCTCGGGCCGATCGAGCCGGCCGAGCTGAAAGGGATCACCGACGGCGAGGGCCTGACCATCTGCGCGACGCACACCAGCTTCGAGCGAATGCGGGATGATCCGGAGGGCGTCATCGAGGAGCACCGCGTCTACGGGTGCAGACATGTGGCAATCGGCGCGATGCCGGGCGACTACCGCAGCGCCGAGGGCTTCCACAAGCTCGCCAGGGAAGCATCCCAGGTCGCGAAGAAGCTCGCGGCGGGCGGCCTGACGTTCAGCTACCACAACCACAGCTTCGAGTTCGAGAGATTCGGCGACAAGGTCGGCCTGGAAATCCTGCGCACCGAGAGCGATCCCAGGCACTTCAACCTCGAGATTGACACCTACTGGGTTCAGCACGGCGGCGGCGACCCGGCGGACTGGATTCGGAAGTGCAAGGGCCGCATCCCCCTGCTCCATCTCAAGGACATGGCCCTCAAGGATGGGCGGCAGATCATGGCCGAGGTCGGCGAGGGCAACCTCAACTGGCCCGCGATCCTGCAGGCGGCCGAGGAATCCGGCGTCGAATGGTATCTCGTAGAGCAGGACACCTGCCGGCGCGACCCGTTCGAGAGCCTGGCGATGAGTCTGCGCAATCTGAGGGCGATGGGGATACGGTAGCAGCCGGCGGCCGGCCCATTTCCAGCCCATTTATCGCGTAGGGGCGAGGTCACCTCGCCCCTACCATCATGTATCAAACCGATTCCATTGTAGGGGCAGGTCTGAGACCTGCCCCTACCGACATCGGCCGCCGGACGCATGAAAAAAGCGGCCCGCCTGAGGCGGACCGCTTTTTGAGCGATCTACACTGATGGAAGCTTACCTGCGCCGGCGGAGCGCCAAACCGCCGAGGCCGACAAGCCCGGTGAGCAGAGCCACCATGCTGCTCGGCTCTGGGATGGCCTCGTCAGGCAGACTCATGGTCACGCTGTCTACCATGGCCCACAAAGCATTGACAGCATAGCCCTCAGTTCCGTCGATGTTCGGGTCGCTGGTGCCTTTGGTGTTCAGCTCTACCTCCTGGAACGCGATCCTCAACTCGACCCATCCGGTGTGAGTGGTGACGGTTCCGGAGACAGACGCGGCGGTCCAGGCGCCAACCGAGTTGCCAAACCAGGTGGTGTTACGAACTTTATTAGCGTTCGACTCCTCGTCATCGCCGTACCAGTCCACATGCCAGAAGGTCGGGACTGACGTCGGGTCGCCCAGGATCTCGAGATGGACGGAGCCGGCCGCTTTGTTATCGCCTGCGGTATTGGCGCCATCGGCCGCCACTTGAACAGCAGCCGACATGTCGTATGTGCCCGGTTTCACATAGACGTACTGGGTGAGCCAGCTACCGCCGTCCCACTTTACGTTCAGGCCGATATGGGTTTCGCCGCCGATGCCTCTATAGCCGGTACGCGTCCAACCGACGGATTTGTCGCCGGCGTACACATCGGGTAAGACGCTGGAGTCAAGGTCGAGCCCGGTGTTTCGGAAGAGCGGATCGGTCGTGCTGTTGTAACCCTCGATGACGTCCAGCTTCCGCGCCGCCCCGGCGTCCACTACCTGAGCCCACGGCTGCTCCGATCCAAGCCATGTCTGATTCGGATGGGTAGTGGTGTCTACCAGAGGCGTCGCCTGCGGCAGGGAGGTAATCGCTTGTCTCCCATCTCTGAGGTACCAGCCGGTGAGGCCACTCTCGAAGCCGCCGTTGACCAACGGGTCCCATACTGCCAAGGCCGGCGCAGCGATAGCCAGCATCACGACCGATACTAACAGTATCTTTTTCACTTTCCTTTTTCCCCTTTCGTTCGCTTTGGTATTGCCCGCGGTCTCCTACGAGCCGCGGGGCATTCCGTGTCCACGATCCACAAGTCTCACTCGCGCCAGGCCCGAGTTGTGGCGCAAATAGGGCCGACCGAGTGTGACAAGCTCGCCGTGGAACTTGCGGTACGGAGGCGCGAATCTTTGACAGTCCTGCCCGGTGTGCACGGGTGGAGTAACGGATATGCTTCCGTTTTCGAACTTTGTACGTCTATATCATAGCGCCATCCTTGGTGCCTGTCAAGCCCCTAGCCGAAAAACTGGTAATAATACTAGTGTCCTGTAATAATACTAGAATCCTGCCGCACCGTTCACGGGGTGTCCGAGAGCAGCCCGCGTAGTGGCCGCGGCTGTGTCCCGGCCATCCCCGCCGGAGGCGGGGCCAGGTCACCGGCACCGGCGTGCCGATGGCCGCCACGGAGGGACGGCCGCTACTACAACCTGGGCTGCGTCAGGCACACGAAAAAAGCGGATGGGCAGGAAGCCCATCCGCTGTGTTACGCGATCATACTGACCGAAGTCTATCTGCGCCGGCGGAGCGCCAAACCGCCGAGGCCGACAAGCCCGGTGAGCAGAGCCACTATGCTGCTCGGCTCTGGGATAGCCTCGTCAGGCACAAGCAGGCTCATGTCGTCTACCATCAACCAGTAGGCGTCGACAGCATATTCACCGTCCGTGATGTTCCGGTCGCCGCTGCCTTTGCTGTTGGCCTCTACCTCCTGGTACGAGAGCCTGACCTCGACCCATCCGGTGTGAGTGGTGACGCTTCCGGAGGCAGTGCTCGCGATCCAGGCGGGGGTAAGGTTCTGAAGCCACGAGCTGTCACGAATTCGACCAGGAACACCGCCGAAGCCGTCCCCCTCATCATCGCCGTACCAGTCCACATGCCAGTAGTCGGCATCGCCCGGGTCGCCAAAGATCTCGAGATGGGCGGTGGCAGCCCCTTTGACGGTGGCGCTGTCGGCGCCATCGCCACGAAGCATAGCGGAGGCCGTTAAGTTCCACGTGCCTGGTTTCAACTGGACGTACTGGCTGATATAGCTACGCCCGTCCCACATCGTAGTACTTGAGGTATGGGTCTCGCCGCCGATGCCCATATAGCCGCCACGGGCCCAACCAGCGGCTTTGGTCCCACCGTACGGGGCCGGTGTGGTGACGTCGTCCCCGCGGTCACGGAAGAGCGGATCGGTCGTGCTGTTGTAGCCCTCGATGATGTCCAGCTTCGTGGTGGTGGAGTCCACTACCTGCGCCCAGGGCTGCTCCGATCCAAGCCATGTCTGATTCGGATGCTCAGCCAATGGCAGCAGAGGCGTCGCCTGCGGCAGGGAGGTAATCGCTTGTCTCCCATCTCTCAGCCACCAGCCGGTGAGGCCGTTCTCGAAGTCGCGGTTCACCAGCACCTCGGTTGCTGCGAAGGCCGGCGCAACCATAGCCAGCATCAACGCCGATACTAACAGTATCTTTTTCACTTTCCTTTTTCCCCTTTCGTTCGCTTTGGTATTGCCCGCGGCTTCTTACGAGCCGCGGGGCCTTCCGTATCCACGATCCACAAGTCTCACTCGCGCCAGGCCCGAGTTGTGGCGCAAATAAGGCCGACCGAGTGTGACAAGCTCGCCGTGGAACTTGCAGTACGGAGGCGCGAATCTTTGACAGTCCTGCCCGGTGTGCACGGGTGGAGTAACGGATATGCTTCCGTTTTCACGCTTTTACAGCCTCATCATAGCGCCATTCCGGCCGCCTGTCAAGACCTTAGCCGAAAAACTGGTAATAATACTAGTATCCCGCCGCAGAGGTCAGGATGGCGCATGTCATCGCCCCAGGAAAAGGGATGCGAGATACTGGATGCTGGATGCTGGATACTGGATGCTGGATGCTGGATATTGGAGCTGACTGCTAACCGCCGGCTGCTCACCGCTCCTCCTCCACGCTGACGTCATCCACGTAGAGGTAATTCGCCTCGAGCGCCCACCATTGCAGGATGTGTATCCCGATGACGGCGGTATCCTTCTCCGCCGTGAAATGAAGGCTCATTTGCTTCCACTGGTTTTCCATGCCGAACCATTGGGTGGCCAATGCTTCGTCGGATTTCTCGACCGATTCCAGGAGGCCCTCGTCCTTCGTGTCAATCTCCAGCCTGAGACGGCTGTCACGCCCCCAGGCGCTTCCCCGGTCGCCGGTGAGGGCCCATGCCTTCAGGATGTACCCGTGCCCCGGCTCGACCTCGATCCTCTGGTAGATGATGTCGTGCTTCCAATCCCCGCGGGGCATAAAGGGATTGGGGTCTTCCGCCGCCAGATGGCGCCAGCCGTACATCAGCCTGCCTGAGTGCGGCCTATAGCCGTCCGCGCCGGCAGTCGCATCGCCGAACGGGCCGTTCCCTATCGGATACTCCTTCTTCGCCTCCTTATGCTTCTCCGGGTTGGCCGACGAGCATCTGCTCCAGCCCTTCAGGCCCTTTTCAAAGCTGGCGTTCACGACCGGGACGCTCCCAGGCGCCGGCTCGACTACAGGCGTCATCGGCTCGGGTCTATCGAAGGACGGCTTGTCCTCGTTCGCCGCGGCGAACAGTGTCATAAAGGTTTCCTCGTGTCCGTAGGTTCTGGCGGCGTACTCTTTGCGGGTGAATGACGTGACCCGGAAGTAGTAGGTGGTTCCCGGCTTCAGGTCGGTCAAAACGACCGAATGGTCGGTTGAGAGGTCCTCGTTGGCGACGGCGCTCCGGGCGATTGACGGATCCTCGCCGTAGTACACTATCCCGTCGGCCTTTGTGCCGGTCTCCCAACTGATCTTCGCGCTGTTCGAGGTGACACTGCCGACCTCTATATTGTAAGGATAGGTTACGCCGCCGGGCTCGACCTCGCCTATGATCTCAAAAAACTGGTCAAAACCGGCGACTTCCTCGCCGTCGCGGTATGCCTTGCCGTCGGGGTAAACATCCGCCGACAGATAGGAGTACAACGGCTTCCCGTCTATGAGCCTGTACTCCAGATAGTACTTGCCGCCGGGTTTCAGGGCCACTTCGTCCGGCAGGAAGTAGGCGGCGGAGCCCCAATTGCTCACCATTCGGACGGTCTTGCTCCCTAGAATCTTGCCGCCCGGCCCGCCTTCGCGGATCGCGTAGACGAGGTCCTTGACGCCGCCGCTGAAACCGCAGTTCACATGAGCGGAGAGAACATTTCTCACGTTCTTGGCAACGAAGGTCTGGCCGGCGACCTTGCACCAGCCCGACCCCGGCCCTTTTTCTATGTAGTGCTGGTCAATCCTTGCGGCGGCAAAGCGAACAGGCCCCGGCTTGATCTCGAAGATCATGATGCCGAGGTCGCTCTCAGGATGCGGAACACCGTCGAAATAGGCGATTCCTCGCGCATACGGGTCCGGGCTTCTCGGCATGCCTATCGCCCACGGAACGCCGTCGGCGCTCGCAAGCTCCAGGTAGTAGACCTTGCCTGGAGTCGTCGGGAACTTCTCCGGATCCGCGGTGACGGTCGTCATCCATTCGCGCTTCTCCGGGGTGGTTGTCTCGCCGACGAGCTTGCCCTGAGGCCCGTCCTCGCGCAGGGCAAGCGTCAGCCTCGTCTGGCTCTGTGCAATCCAGATGACTACACAGTCGAGCGCGTTTCCGATGGCCGTATACGTCTGTCCGAACCTCAGGCAGCGCGGCGTCCACATCTCGCGCTCAGGATTGTAGAATGGATCCTCGGCGTATCTCAGCTTGGTGGTCTCACCGTCGCGGATCTGTACATAGGGCGCCAGCCTGTGCCAGCAGCTCACCATGTATTCGCCGGGTTCGAGCGAGAACTCGAATTCGCCGTTTCCGCCCGTGATCGTCCAGCCTTCGACTCCGCTCTCCCGCGAGCACGCCGCGACCTCGCGCTCCCAGCCTCCCGCGTTGCCGGCCAATTTGCCCTTTGCCTGCGCCGGGCAGATAGTCGCAATCGCCAGTACTCCGCATATCAGTATCTTGATCTTCAACTTCTCACTCCTCCGCTATCTGCTCCAGATGGGCCCCGTCGGCATAAAGGTTGCAGACGTCCCGGTTCTGAAGTTGATCAAGCTCGAACCCGACGGTTATGACATCGGCCTGAGCTGTGAATTCGACGCTTCCCCTGCGCCACTCGCCTTCGGTTGCATACCACTGAGAGCTCGTAATCGACCCACCCGCGAAATCGGGCTTCCCTGCCGGGTTCGCCACGAGGCGGACCCTCTGGTCGCAGGATCTGCCGCCGACGTGGTCGGTATACACCGAACCTGAGAAGCAGTAACGTCTGCCCTTCGCCACCTTGGCGGTCTGGTAGACGACGGTGCGCCAGCCCTCGCCGGCGCCTTTGTTCGTCCAGCCGAACATCTTCGCGCCCCAGGCGGGAATGATCCCGCCGTCGCATTCGACCGCCCTGCCGCAATCCCTGGTCAGCGTCCAGCCCTTCAGGCCGTTCTCGAATGAGGGATTGGCCAGAGGGACTGCGGTCACTGATTTCGGATGCCTGAAGAGCCGCGTCTGCTCGGATTCGCTCAGCTCGCCGGAGATCCAAGCTGCGAGGTCATACTTCCGATCCAACACGGCGTCGTTGTACGCCCCGCCCTTGGCGTAGGCATCCGGCTCTTCGTAAGCATGGAATCTGCCGCCCTCGTAGCTCTCGATATGCAGGTAATAGGTCTTGCCCGGCGTGACGTTGACCTCTTCCGGCAGCCAGGCCACGGCCGTATCCGCTCCGATGCTGGTTCCCTTGCTGGGCCCTATCTGCCTGCCGCCGGGTCCGTTCTCGTGTATGCTGAAGCGCACGTAAGCCGCATACGGCGTCGCACGGCTCACGAACGCCGAAGCGAATAGGATGTTCTTTCCGCGTGCGACGAAGGTTTGGCCTACCGCGCGAACCAATCTGGCCCTTCGGCCCGGCGACACCGCATAGCTGGTGCCTAGATTGTCCTTCTCCTCGCAGATGGTAAAACCGAGGTCGCTCAGCGGCCTGGGCTCGCTGCCGAAATACGCCTTGCCGAGCGGATAGACGTCCCCCCGCCCTGCGACTCCGGGAATCCAGGGCTCGCCTCTCTCCGCACTCATCTTGAACGTGTACGCTTTACCCGGCACAGTGGGCAATTCCCCGCCGGACCAGAATACCGCCGCCTCCCGCTCGTCACCGAACCGAACCGTCGTTCTGCTCGGGCCGATCGGCGTCCCGGAGATGCCGTCTCCGTCGAGCATCTGCGCCTTCACGGTCCGCCATGGGCCGAAGGCCTTCAACTTCAGGCTGGTCACCCCCAGCCCGGAAGCGGTGAAGCTTTGGTAGAAGACAGGGCGCTCCTGAAGCCATGAATCGCCTTCCACCTCGATAGATCGCGCGAGGCCGAAGTGGACCTCCGCCTCGCCGTCTTCGGGCACGGCGACCCATGCCACCTGGGGCCTGGAGTCGTTCCTAACCCCGACGCATACCGCGTAACGACCAGGCGGGAGATCGCTCATGGCGAACACGCCGTCGTTGTCCGTCGAGGCGGTCTGCGCCAGGCTGCGTCCTGCGGCGTATGCACGCACTACGATTTCCGCAAGCGTCTTCCTCGTCCCGCTGTCCCGCACGGAGCCGACGATCTTGCCGCACCATGCCGGGGCTGCGAGGGTGAGCAGTAGAAGCATAAGAATTGGAAGTTTGGGAAAGCGCATGTGACCTCCAAACATTGAAATCAGCAGGCGTCACGCCTGCATCAATCCATTTCACGACTCATTACTGTTCGTCTCGGAGCAAGTGACATCCTCCCTGATCGGTCGGCTGGACGCGCACCTGCGGGCTGCATCCGAATAGCTGGAGTGTAATAGTTCACAATGATTGATGGTAAGCTCGGCTTTCCAACCTCACCCCCGTCCTTCGGACACCCCCTCTCCGAATCGGAGAGGGGGACCGGGGGAGAGGTTAACGGCCCGCGAGTCTACTATCAACAATCGTGAACTCTTTCGCTGGAGTTTATGCCTTGCAATCACGTTCCAATTTTGCTAGACTCATGCCGTATGCGGACTGTTGACGAACGATGGGCGGCGAAGAAGCCGCCGATTGAGCCAGCGAAAGCTTTCGTGCTGGGATTCGCGGCCGTCATCGCTATCGGCACGATGCTGCTGTGTCTCCCGATTGCGAGAGAAGACGGCGCCATCCACCCCCTGGATTCGCTGTTCACGGCTTCGTCCGCCGTATGCGTGACCGGGCTGGTGGTTGTGGATATCGCCAAAACCTACACCACGTTTGGCGAGATCGTCACCATGATCCTCATACAGATCGGCGGCCTGGGCTACATGACCGCGGCAACCGCCATTGCGCTCCTGATCGGAAGGCAGGTAGGCATCCGGGAGAGAGTGCTTCTTCGGGAGGCCCACGGCCAGCTCTCCCTCCGAGGCATGGTGTGGCTCACCCGGCGCACCTTATGGTTCACATTGATACTCGAATCGCTGGGAGCCGCGATTCTGGCATTACGTTTCTCAACACTGCCGCAGTTTTCCCCAGGTATGAGTATCTACTACGGAATCTACCATGCCATATCCGCTTTCTGCAACTCAGGATTTGACCTCATGGGGAAGCCGTTCGGCGCATTTGCCAGCCTGACGCGGTTCTCCGCAGACGCAGTCGTCAGCCTGACAATGACCGGTCTCATCATCGCCGGCGGATTGGGATTCGCGGTTGTAGCTGAACTATCCTCATTCAAGCAGCGCCTTCGACTGTCCTTGCACAGCAAGCTCGTGCTGGTCACCACCGCCGGGCTGATAATCCTCGGAACACTTTTGATACTGGCTCTGGAGTGGGACAATCCCATGACGCTCGCAAAGATGGGCACGGGAGAGAAGGTACTGGTCTCATATTTCCAGTCGGTCACACCCAGGACCGCCGGCTTCTCCACGGTGAATATCGGCGCGATGAAGTCCGTTACCGTCTCCACAATCGGCACGCTGATGTTTATTGGAGCATCCCCCGGCGGCACCGGCGGCGGCATAAAGACCACCACATTCATCTTGATAGTTCTGGCCATCTGGAGTATAGTGAAGGGGAAGCGAGACACGGAGGTTTTCGGCCGGCGGATCTTGACAACGGATGTGCTCCGGGCTTTGGCGATAGCCGTCCTTGCTGCGCTATTGGTGGTAACAGCAACCATAGCGCTTACGCTGACCGAACTTGGCACCGTCAAGGCCGTCGGAATACACGAAGAGCCGTTCATCGCAATAGGGTTTGAGGTTATCTCAGCTTTTGGCACTGTAGGGCTGTCCACGGGCATAACGCCGCTGCTAAGCCCGTTTGGCCGGTTGGTCATAATCTTAGTAATGTTCGTCGGGCGGGTCGGCCCGGTGACTGCGATTGCTGCGCTCACGTCTCGGGAGCGCCCGCTCAAAGGAAGGTTAGCTGAGGAACATGTTACTATTGGGTAACGATTCAAGACTGGCAAAGCCGAGAAAGAGCTTCCTCGTCGTCGGAATGGGGTATTTCGGGGCGGAGATCGCCGCCCGCCTGGCCGCACTCGGCCAAGAGGTCGTGGGGATAGACCCGGACGGGTCTATCGTCCAGCACATGGCTGACAAGTTGACGCAGGCCATCGAGATGGATGGGACAGACCATGATCTGCTGGCGACGCTGGGCGTATCGAACTTCGACATCTGCATAGTAGGCCGCGGCTCGGATCTGGAAGACAGCGTCAGCATTACGATGAGTCTGAAAGAGCTAGGCTCCAAGTACCTTATTGCAAAGGCGCAGAGCGATCGCCAGGCCAGGATACTCCAGCGCTTGGGAGTGGACCTGATCGTCTTCCCCGAGCTGGATATGGCGCGTCACGTTGCAGAACTGCTCGTGCATACAGGCGTCGTCGGTGAGATGGACCTCGGCGACGGACACATCGTCGAAGCAGTGAAGGCGCCCCCGAGATTCGTGGGGCAGCCTTTCAGCAAGGTCCAATCCATGCTGCCCAAGGACTGCGAGGTGCTTGCGCTGCACAGCAGCGACGGCATCGAGAAATCCCCGCTCCCGACCAGGCCGATTGCCGAGGGTGATGTTCTCCTCGTCTGGGCCCACCGATCGAGTCCCAGGGTTCTTGAGAAGTAGGATACGCTTGGGACTCCTTCGAGCTGGACCTCGCTAATCCGCGCCAGCGGGATGGGGTACATCGCCGTGTCCGCACCTGGGGTCGCGGATGAGTTACTCCACAGACAGCAGGCTTCCGGCGATGAACCTCGGACCGTCCCCGACGTTGAAGTAATAGGCCACCAGGACATTGCCATCGGGAAGGACGGCTGCCCAGGGGTAGCCGATGTCGCTGTTTCCGCCGTCGTCGCGTATGACGATCTCCAGAGCTTCCACGATATCCGTGCACTCCGGGTTAAGGAGCTTCGCGCGGATGCCGAACGGCGCCTGCCGGCAGCCGTAGACGAGGAAGACGCGCCCATCCTTGAGACGCACGGCCTGGAATGGATGCCCGACGAATCCTCCATCCTGCCACCGCCCGAAGCTCCTGCCGCCGTCGGTCGAGCGCGCATATGCCGCTTTGCCGCCCAAGCCCTCGGTGCGCATGAAAGCCACAAGATCGCCGTTCTTCGTCTCAATCAGCGAGGCTTCGTTGAAGGAGACTTCCTCATCGGAGGCGATGGGACAGACGTACTGCCAGGTTTCCCCGCGGTCGGAGGATGTCAGAAGGTGCACTGAGGTGCGCAGCTCCTTCAGACGGTCATGCCGCGCGACCGCCCAGTAGAGCCTGCCGTCCTTGCGCTGGAGGATGGCGCCGCGGTTATAGGCGGGTAGAGGATTTCCGAGCGCATCGAGCGACTTGTTACCCGGCACGCTTACGGGAACGAACGGGCCGCGCCACGATTTGCCGCCGTCGTCCGAGCGCATGATGTACCCGCCGAGGAATGCGAACGGAGGATACGCGAAGCACTCCTTAATCCTCTCCGCTCCCTCCGGCGGCAGCAGCGCCCAGGCGTAGCTGGTGCAGACGATCGAGCCATCCTTTAGCTGCACCATGCATGGATCCTGCGAGCCGCCGAGCGGATGGGCATAGATCAGTTCCGGTTCCTTAGTCCACGTCTTGCCGCCGTCCATCGAACGCACGAGCACGAGATGGCTGTTCGGGTCCGTGTGGCTGTCACGAGGCGCTCCCCAGAGCAGGCGGCGGTTCGGAGCGCGCCTGAAGGCGCAGAGGATCTCGCCATTCTTCCGCACGACGACCGATGGGAAGGCGCAGTAGAACTTGTCCTCCTGGTAGATCGCGAAGTCCCTGATCTTCCTCGCCCCGCGGGCCTCTGCCTCATCGTTGGATTGGGCCGCAATACTTCCCACAACGAAGATCATCAGTGAGCCCCACATCGCCAGTCTACACATGGCAAGACAGTTCCACCCCACGACCCATAATTCCTACAAGCTGGAGGAAACCCAGGGAGCGGAGTGATGGAACCCGATGCTCCATCACTCCATCGCTTTACTGCATAATCCACGTTTCACAAGGCGATTTACCGAGCAGGGGGCGGCGGGGTCGCGAGCTTCTCCTCCCAGTTCACGCGGCCGGTCATCTGCATCATCACCGCGAGTGTCACGATGGCGCCCACGGTGATGGTGAGCCCGGTATATCCTTCGAAGAAGAACGCATACGTGAAGAGCACCAGGAAGACGAATTGCCACACCCCTGCATGGAGAACGGCAAGTCTCCATCCGGTTACGAGGCGCAGATAGGTGATTACCAGGATCAGCGAAACCGCCGAAGAGACGAGGAACGCGTAGAACGGCGTGACGTGGTCCACCATGTAGGAGAACAGCAGATGGAACGAGAAGAAAGCCGCCGCCAGGAACAAGTAGTGCATCGGATGGAGGCGGATATCCTTAACGGCGCCGAGTATGAGCAGCACAGCGAAGAAGAAGAGCAGCGACACCGGCGCGAAGTAGCTCAGACGCGCAGCGAACGGGCCTGGATTGAGCTTTTGCGGCATGTTTACCCCGATATTGAATCCGGATACCAGGTTTGCGTATCTCCATTTCAGATCCCAGCCATCGTCCGTCTCCCGCTTATCCGTAGGCGAGACGCAGCCGGTAGGGAAATCAATGTCATGGCAGTTGGTGCGCACGTTGGCTTCGAAGTCCTTCACATTGGAAACGCTCGCGTCCTGGCTGAACCGATAGCTCCATGTATCCATCCCTTGCGATCCGTAGGACATATGAACCTTCGCCTGCTGACCCGGCTCCAACGTGATTCTCGATTGAACTCCCTGCGACAGGTCACCCGCAGGCTCTACGCGCTTGTCGGCAACGAGCAAGCTGACATCATCGTAGATGGCTTGCTGCGCAGGGAAGGCGAACTTGACGAAGAACCTGCGTTTGTCGGGGAACTCATTCTTGAAGCTGTAATCTCCGGCAAACCGGACCTTATACGTGCTATACCAGAGCAGGCCCTTTCGGCGAGGCTGCAGCACCAGACCAGCGCTTACGCGGTTCCTGATGGGAACGACGGCGTCCGATACCTGGACTTCCTGGACGACTTTCTTGCCTTTTTCGTTGAGCTTTGAGACCTTTTCGACGTGAGTAGTCCAGATCTTGGGGGCAGACTGAGTCTGCGGCTGGCCCCACAGCTCCTGGACGCTGGCGCGGTCTCCGCCGCCCGTCTCATCATAGCTTCCTGCCGCCAAGCGGGAGTAGGTTTGCGAGCTTCTGCCTTGGTTCACCGCGCCGAGGATCACCCACGCGATGCTGGTGGCTGCGTAGATCAAGATCACGGCTGCTAGTCTCTTTGCGTTCATTCGGCACCTCCATCGGTTATCGAGCAGCGGCTGCTGCCAAGTACGCTCGCTCCCAAATCGCTGTCCTGCCCAGGCCGGTGCATGACAAGCGCACATCCAGTTCGTATACGAAGACAGTTGGGAAAATGTTCCAGGCTGCTTCCAGCATCCGTGTTTTCTCCACAGGCGAGGCAATTGTCGCCCTGCAGATTATAGCACGAATCATTGGCGACAACGCAGGAGGAATAATTGGATGAGCTAGCGAATACAGCGGGCAGGGAGGTTGGGATTCGGCCGGTACGACCGATCCAGCTCACTTCATAACGAGTTTGGAGGTATGACACTTGAGTACAAAAGCTGGTGGTTCATCAAGGGCATCTGCGAGCAGCAGCCCGGCATCGCTGTTCGTAGCGAGTTGCTTAGCTCTGGTTGTAAGCGCAATGGCGTTCGGGATTCGCGGCGACATCCTGGGTGATCTCGCCAAGCAGTTCCACACAGACCCGAAGGCCATCGGATGGGCTATCACCGGAGCATTCTGGGGCTTTACAATCTCGATCGCTATCGGCGGCATTCTGTGCGACTGGGTTGGGATGAAGGGCCTTCTCGTGCTGGCCTTCATCGCCCACATGCTCGGCATCACCTTCACGATCTGGTCGCCGACGCTGGGCGTGCTGGCTTTCGCGACCCTAATGATCGGTCTGGGCAACGGCTTTGTGGAGGGTGCGGTCAACCCGCTGGTTGCGACCCTTTACCCTGACAAAAAGACCGTGAAGCTTAATCTGCTTCATGCCTGGTGGCCCGGCGGAATCGTCATAGGTGCTGTGCTGGCCTACATATTGACCCGATTGGGTCAAAGCTGGCAGGTGAAGCAGGCGTTGTGCTATGTTCCCGTTCTGGTTTACGGTTTCATGTTCATCGGGTTGAAGCTGCCGTCCACTGAGCGGGTGCAGTCCGGAGTCTCCACAGGTCGGATGTATAGAGCGATTTTCTCGATGTTCCTTGTCTGGTTCTTCTGCATGCTGCTGACAGCATCAACGGAACTCGGCACGAACCAGTGGATCGGTGAAATGATGAAGGGCGTGGGTATTCAGTCTGGAATCCTGATCTTGGCATGGATCAGCGGCCTGATGCTCATTGGCCGGCTCTTCGCAGGCCCTGTCATCCACAAGCTCTCGCCGACCGGCTTGCTGGTGAGCTCGGCGGCAATATCCGCTATCGGACTACTAGCGCTCAGCCAGGCAACTACCGTGACGATGGCTTACGTGACTTCCGCAGTCTTCGCAGTCGGTATTTGCTACTTCTGGCCGACGATGCTCGGTGTAACTTCCGAGCGTTTCCCCGAGGGCGGCGCACTACTGATGGGTCTCATGGGTGCGGCAGGGATGGCATCGGCCGGCTTTGCCCAGCCCACAATGGCCGCACTCGTACAGAATTTCGGGACGGACGGCGCATTGATGCGCGCAGCCATTCTGCCGGCTATCCTCGTCGTGATCTTCGGTGCGTTCTACCTGAGTGACAGGGCGAGGGGCGGCTACAAGGCTGTGAAGCTCGCTGAGGCGACGGCCGGCGCTCCGAAAAAGTCTGCGGAGGCTGTGGAAGCCTCGGAAAAAG
>Ga0307380_10000237_pt1 | contig 96029 bp, 76 predicted proteins | sample UN3MG_FD_202239 | JGI IMG/M metagenome (GOLD analysis project Ga0307380, IMG submission 202239) | Soil microbial communities from Risofladan, Vaasa, Finland - UN-3 | ecosystem: Environmental > Terrestrial > Soil > Coastal area > Acid sulfate soil | place: Finland: Risofladan, Vaasa | collected...
GACGGCCACTGGAGCCCCCCGCGGCCGCCTCCTGCCCAGCACCCGTTCGGTGGCTCCCCTGCAGCTCAGGCCGCGGCTTCCTCCGCACAGGAGCCGGGGGTGCAGTTCGCTGGACGGATACGAACAATCGTGGCTCCCCGACGAGGACTCGAATGCGCCGCACAGCGGATATTACCACACGAACGGCGTTTCGGGCATTCCGGAGGGCGTTTTTCGGCGGCGCAGAGGGTCCCCGACGAGGACTCGAATCTCATCCGCTACTCCATGCCAGTTGACTGGCGCTCTCCGAGGACTCGAATTACAACCGCCAAAACAACGGCCCGGTAACCCGGAGAGGGAACTCTCTCCAGATCACCGGGCCTGCGAATCAGACACCGAGCATCTCAGCCGTCGAGCTCGTCAGCACACGGTCACGACGAGCCCCTCACGGCTGACATCGAACTCGAAGAAGCGGGCGCGCTCGTTCGGCGGCTCGGCCTCGAGCATCCTCCGCACTGCGGCTGCATCCTGTGGCGACTTGCAGACCATGAGCAGGAAGCCTCCGCCGCCAGCGCCCAGGAGCTTCGCGCCGTGAACGTAGGGCCGCACACGCTCCAGGAGCACCTCAATCGCTTCGTTGGTCGAGCCGGGGTCGAGCTGCTTGTTCAGCCGCCAGACCTCATCAACGAGCTTGCCGAACGCGGGCAGGTCCTTGCGTGCCATTGCATCGGCCACATGTGGCACGATGTCGCGCAACTGCTTCAGGGTCGCCATCGCAACGCGATCCCGGCCAAGATAGCGCCGAACCAGATCCACATTCAACACCAAACGTGCGCGGGTGTGGCGTTCGACGACGACGCCTTCGAGCCCCTCGAAGGGGCCGGCCTTGACTCGGCATCGCTGGCCGACGGCGGCGCCGGCGTAGGGTTCGAGGTCGGCGCTGGCGGCGAGTGCCTGCTGGATGACGGCAAGCTCATTGATGAGGAGCTGCTGGTTGGCGACATTGAGGGTTTGGCAGACGCGGTTGGTGGCCAGCGCCAGGCGTCGGGCCTGGTCGTCGCCGCAGAAGAAGACGTAGGAAGTGAAGAGGGGCATCATCCCGCGTCGTTTGCGTCCGCCGGAGAAGAACACGTACTCGCGCATGGGGAGGAAGTAGCCGATGCCGTGGTGGAAGAGGTCCCAGGCGAGGGCCTTCTCGTTGCGGGCCTTGGTGTGAGCGACCCACCACTGGCCCTCCAGCGCCGCGGGCGTTTCGGCCCCTGGGGTCAGGCTGGGGGGATTGTCATCGGGTTTCAGCACGGTTGTGTCCCCACCAGGGCGCACTCCGTCCCCGTCGGTGCACCGGCGAAGTTGCGCACGCTGCACCTTCCGGTGGCGGGGCAGTCCGGCTATCGCTCGGACGCGGCGCCCGAGGAGCCCTGGTCGCTCATTGGCGCTTGCGAAATGTCCCCGCCGCCGGCACAGCAGGGCAGGAGGGCCGAACCATGCACGCCCCACCGCTGCGCGAGCCACCTGCGCAGGGTGTGCAAGAGGTGCCTTCTAACCGGTCCGGTCTCAACCCGTACCAAGCTGTGCCACTATGAGCCACTCATTGTGCGCAATTGTTCAGCCACGATCAATCAGGATTATCCCCCATTGGGTGTCTGGGAACGGGCAGACTTTCTTAGGGGATCATGCCCTTCTAGCGCCAGGGATTTCCCTAGCAGGCTTGGACGGGGGGCCTCGCGGGCGCACGCACAGCCCGTGTCCGAACGGCGACTCTGGCCATTGCGTGGTCCCGCTCGACGGCTTGAGCGACGGGGGGACCTGGCGGCAACGGCTGTGGCTGCTCGCAAGTGCTGTTTGCCAAAGGGGATACGGTTTTCCACTTGACTTCCAGCCAGCCCGAAGCCCCTATGTCAGGGCAGCCGCCGGGCGTAGAGCCGACGCCTGGGGTAAGCAACCAGCAGGAGAGCGTACATTGGGACAAGCCCTCGCGCCAGCACGCCGCCGCCGAGGAGGCCCCGCCGTCGGCCGGCATTCCCGCAACGGCGCCATCCGCTGCGCCATCTACACGCGCAGCAGCATCGGGCCGGAGTCGGGCCTGAGGCACTTCAGCGCAGACGCCCAGCGCGAGGTGGCGGAGGCCCTCATTGCCCGCCGCAGCGGCGAGGGGTGGACCGCCCTGCCGGAGCGCTATGACGACACCGGCTTGAGCGGCAGGGACATGGACCGCCCTGCGCTCAGCCGGCTCCTGGCTGATGCGGTGTGGGGCGCGATGGAGTGCGTCGTGGTGTACCGGGTGGACAGGCTGAGCCGGTCGTTCCTGGATTTCGGGCGGATCCTGGGGCTGCTGAGCGCCAGCGGGGTCGGCTTCGTCTCGGCCACGGAGCCGTTCGACACCCGGGACACCACGGGCCACCTGATGTTGAACATGCTGGAGGCCTTCGCCCAGTTCGAGCGGGAGACCCTTTCCGAGCGGCTTCGGGACAAGATTGGTGCCATGCGCCGCAAGGGGAAGCACATCGGCGGCTTGCCGCCGTTCGGCTACCGTCTAGACGTGAAGACAGGGAGGCTGGTCGCGGATGAGCGCGAGGCGGCGGTTGTGCGGGAGGTCTTCGCGCTCTACCTCGAGCACCGCTCGACGATCCGCGTCGCGGCAGAGCTCAACCGGCGGGGAGAGAGGTCGCGGGCCTGGACGACGAAGGCGGGCCGCCGCCGAGGCGGGGTCGCGTTCAGCCCGGGGAGGGTCCAGACGGTCCTGACGCAGATGACGTATGCCGGCGAGGTGGTGCACAAGGGCCGGGTGTTCCCCGGCGAGCAGGAGGCGCTCGTCCCCAGTGAGACCTTCAACGCGGCGGCGGAGCTCCTGGCCCGGAACCTGCATGGCCCCCGCTACCTCTCGCTGGACCCCGACGGTGCACTCCTGGGCGGCATTCTGCGGTGCCGCTCGTGCGGGGGTGCGATGGGGCATTTCCAGAGCGTGGGTCGGGGCCGCCGGTGCCTGTTCTACGTCTGTGGCAATGCCCGGGCCCGGAGCCGGGGACTCTGCCCGGCGACTCCGCTCCGCGCGGAACCGGTCGAGCGGGCCGTCCTCGATGCCCTGTGGGGCCTGGCGGCTGACCGCGAGCAGCTCCGTTTGGTCCTGGAGGAGGCCGCGGGTCGTGGGGTCGAGGGGGCCGCGGCGGGCGAGGAGAGCGTGCGGGACGCCCTGTCCGCGCTCCGACGGAACTGGGACGGGACAGGGCCCGCCGAGCGGCATGGGCTGCTGCGTGTTTTGATCTCGCGGGTGGATTGCGAGAGTCGGGACGGCACCCTTCGCGTCCGGCTGAGCCCCGAGGGCCTGGGGGCGCTCGTGTCCCGGAACGACGGAGAAGGAGGCATCCGATGGCCACGGTGACCGAGATCGTGTTGGGCGACGAACGAGGCTGCGAACTCGAGGACAGCGAGGCGCGACGGGTGCTTCGTTGCGCCATCTATACTCACAAGAGCGGCGAAGAGGGGCTGGACTGGGACCGGAACTCCCTGCAGGTGCAGCGCGAGGCGGCGGAAGCACTCATCGCGAGCCGCCAGGCGGAGGGTTGGACGGTGGTTCCCGAGCGGTATGACGACGGCGTCTACTCGGGTGCGGAGCGGCCCGCCTTGAAGCGCCTCCTGTCGGACATCGAGGAGGGCGGGATCGGCTGTGTGGTCGTCTACAAGCTCGACCGGCTGAGCCGCTCGATCGTCGGCTTCACGCGCATCCTGCAGACCCTGGAGGCGCACGGCGTGGGCTTCGTCTCGGTCGCCCAGCAGTTCGACACGACCCGCCCGCTGCGCGGGCCCCTGGTCAACGTGCTGCTGGGCTGTGCGCAGTTGGAGCGGGAGTTCATGACCCAGCGGGCGGCGAGGGGGAAGTGGCGTGTGCTGGAGCGAGGGGGGCACGCCGGCGGACTGTCCATGCTCGGGTATACCACCCATCCGCGCGACCGCCATCTCGTAGTCAACGATGAGGAGGCGGAACAGGTCCGGGCGATCTTCGGGCTCTACCTGGAGAGGCGAAGCGTCCGCGCCGTCGTTGAGGAACTGAACCGGCGCGGCTGGCGGGCCAAACGTCAGGTTACGAAGAAGGGCATCGAACTGGGCGGCAAGCCGTTCGAGGAGCAGGGCGTCCGCTGGGTGCTCAGACACCGCGTCTACATCGGTGAGACCAGGGTCCAGGGGAAGTTCTACCCTGGCCGGCACGAGGCGATCGTCGACGAGGAGGTCTGGAGGCGCGCCCAGCAGTTGCTCAAGCACAACGCGACGGCGGGTGGCAAGCGGGCACAGAACAAGTACGGGGCCGTGCTGAGGAGCGTGCTCTACTGTGACGCCTGCGACGCGCCGATGCGGCATTCCGCCTGCGGGCCGACTGCCGGCTACCGCTACTACGCCTGTGTCGACCAGCAGTGGCGCATCAAGCGAACCTGCCCTACCGGGTCGGTGCCGGCCGCCGAGGTCGAGAGGAGAGTCGTGAAGCACGTCCGCGGCTTGGCGGCGGACTCGCACCCTGTGGCAGAGGCCGTGAGGCAGACGAGGGAGCAGTGCGAGGCCAGGATACGCCAACTGGAGGAAGGGCGTCAGGCCGTGCTGGGGGAGTTGAAGCGCCTCGATGAGGCCATGTGCGCGCTTCTGCGGGCCGCGGCCTCGCCCGGGGACAAGAGCGCGCCGCAGCTTTCCCTGCTGGAGACGAACATTCCGGCCACCGAGGAGCGCATGCGGGCCATTCGCGGCCAGCTCGTCTCCTCGCACCGCGAACTGGTGGACGCCCGAGGCGTCCGAAGGGCACTGGCGGTCTTCGGCCCTGACTGGGATTCGCTCGACCCGCTTGTGAGATGGGACAGCGTAACACTCCTCATCGAGCGCGTCGGCTACAACGGCCGGACGCGCGAGCTCACCGTGCGGTTCCGGCCGGCGGTGATGCCGGGCGTGCCAGACACTCGGATTCGATTGGGGGCGAGCGGCAATGGCGACAGTGAATGACGCGGAAGGCCGTGACCGCCGTGCGGAGCGCGAGGCCTTACCCTCGCTTCGGCAGAGGTGGGACGGGGCGGGGCATGGCGAACGGCTCGGGATGCTGCGCGCGCGGGTCTCGCGGGTGGATTGCGGGAGCCGGGATGGCGCCCTTCGCGTTCGGCTGACGCCCGAGGGCCTGGGGGCGATCGCGCCCCGGAACGATGGAAAAGGAGAGATCCGGTGGCCACAGTGACGGAGATCGTATTGAGCGACCAGCGGGCCTCCGAGGCCGAGGGCCGCGAGGCGCGGCGGGTGCTTCGCTGCGCCATCTACACCCGCAAGAGCGGCGAAGAGGGGCTCGACCGGGAGTGCAACTCCCTGGAGGTGCAGCGCGAGGCGGCGGAGGCGTTCATCGCGAGCCGCCAGGCGGAGGGCTGGGTCGTGCTGCCCGAGCGCTATGACGACGGCGGGTACTCGGGTGCGGGTGCGGAGCGGCCCGCCCTGAAGCGCCTCCTGTCGGATATCGAGGAAGGCGGGATCGACTGCATCGTCGTGTACAAGCTCGACCGGCTGAGCCGCTCGATCGTCGACTTCGCGCGGATCCTGGAGACGCTCGATGCGCACGGCGTCGGCTTCGTCTCGATCACCCAGCAGTTCGACACCACGCGCCCGCTTCGTGGCCTCCTGGTCAACGTGCTGCTGGCCTTCGCCCAGTTCGAGCGGGAGCTGATGGCCGAGCGTGCAGCGCGGGGAAGGTGGCGGGCACTGCGACGGGGGGCGCGCATCGGCGGGCACCTCATGCTCGGCTACACCGTCCGGCCGCACGACCGCCGCCTCATCGTCAATGACGAGGAGGCGGAGCAGGTCCGCGCGATCTTCGGGCTCTACCTGGAGCGGCGGACCGTGGCCGCGGTCGTCGAGGAGCTCACGCGGCTCGGCTGGCGGACCAAGCACCAGGTGACGAAGAAGGGGAGGGAACTGGGCGGGAGGCCGTGCGACAGGCGGAGCGTCTACCGGGTGCTCAAGCGCCCCCTCTACATCGGCAAGGCCAGGGCCGAGGGACAACTCCAGCCCAGCGGGCACGAGCCGATCGTGGACGAGGAGGTCTGGAGGCGGGCGCACGAGCTGCTCGAGGAGAACAGGGCGGCGGGCGGCACGGCCCGCCGGAACAAGTACGGGGGCCTGCTGAAGTCCCTGCTCTACTGCGAGGCGTGCGACGCGCCGATGAGGCACTGCGCCGGTGGGCCGCCCGCCAGCTATCGCTACTACTCCTGCGTCGACGAGCAGGGCCACCTCAAGCGGACGTGCCCCACCGGCTCGGTGCCGGCCGCGGAGCTGGAGAGGAGGGCATTGGAGGCCATCCGCGGCCTCGGGGTGGACTCGCACCCCGCGGCCGGTGCCCTCAGGCGGGCGCGGGAGCAGTGCGAGGCCAGAGCACGCCAACTGGAGGAGAGCCGCCAGGCCGCCCTGGAGGAGCTGAAGCGCCTCGACGCGGGCCTGTGCGCGCTCCTGAAGGCCGTCGCCTCACCAGGGGACCAGAGCGCACCGCAGCTCTCCCTGCTGGCGGCCACCACCCCAACCGCTGAGGAGCGCATGCGGGCCATCCGGCGCGAGCTCGTCTCCTCGCACCGCGAGCTGGTGGACGCCCGAGGCGTCCGAAGGGCACTGGCGGTCTTCGGCCCTGAGTGGGATTCGCTCGACCCGCTTGCGAGATGGGACAGCGTAAGACTCCTCATCGAGCGGGCGGACTACAACGGCCGCACGCGCGAGCTCGCCGTGCGGTTCCGGGAGGCGGCGATGCCGGGCGTGCCCGGCATCAGGATCAGGCTGGGAGCAGAGAGGAGTGGCGGGAATGGGCGACGCGGAAGGCCGTGAGGGCCGTGCGGAGTGCGGGGCCGCCGGCAGCACGCATGGGCAGAGCGTCCGCTGCGCGATCTACACGCGCGAGAGCGGCCGCAGGGGGCCTGAGGGGCAGTTCGACTCCGTCGAGGCGCAGCGTGCCGCGGCAGAATCCTTCATCGCGCGGCGCGCGCACGAGGGATGGGCCGCGGTCGGCCATCGCTACGACGACCGGGGCATCAGCGGCGCGCGCATGGACCGCCCGGCGCTCCTGCGGCTGCTGGCCGACGCCTCCGACGGACGGCTCGATTGCGTGGTGGTCCACAAGCTCGACCGGCTGGCGCGGTCCCTCCCGCGGTTCGCGCGGCTGGCGGAGGCCCTCAGGCGGCTCGGCGTCGGCGTCGTCTCCGTCACCCAGCCGTTCGACACGGGCACGTCGGTGGGGCGGCTGTCGCTGCACGCGCTCCTGGCCTTCGCGGAGTTCGAGCGCGAGATCATCGCCGAGCGGCAGCGCGACGGCTGGCGCCGGGCGCAGCGGAACGGGAGACACGTCGTGGCGGCCCCAATGCTCGGCTACAACTTCCGACCGGGGAGCCGTGACCTCGTGGTGGACGAGCGGGAGGCCGCGGTCGTGCGGGAGATTTTCGCTCTCTACCTCGAGCACCGGTCGGCCATCCGCGTCGCCGAAGAGCTCAACCGGCGGGGCAGAAGGACGAAGGCGTGGCTCAGCAGGGAGGGGGACCAGGTCGGCGGCATCGAGTTCACGGACACCGGGGTCAGCAGGATGCTGGCCAACGTCGCCTACGCGGGCAAGACACGCTGCGGCGCCGAAATCCTCCCGGCACGGCACGAGGCGATCATCCCGGAGGAGACGTTCAACGACGCCAGAGCCATCCGAAGTGCGAACCGGTGCGCGCCCCGCACCGAGCACCCGCCCCGGCTCGCGCCGGCCCTGCTCGGGCGCCTCCGCTGCCGCGCGTGCCAGGCGCCCATGAGGCCCATCCCCAGGTGCCTCGGGAAGCGCGAGGTGCGGTTCTACGCCTGCACCGCCGCCAAGAGGCACGGGTGGCTTTCCTGCCCCACCAAGGCGGTGAGCGTGCCGGCGGCGGAACGCGCCGTGGCTGAGCTGCTGCGCCATGCCGGCTCAGGCCCGGAGGCGCTCAGGGACCTCCTGCGTCCCCCTCCTGGGACTTCCCCCAGTGCCGCCCTGGAACTGGAGCGCGCCGTTCATGGCGTGGTGTCGGTGTTACGGCGAAGCTGGGACCTCCTGGACCGCCGCGAGCGGGCCAGGGCCGTTCGCTCCCTCGTCGCCGAAGCGGACTACGACGCCCGGGACGGGACGCTCGGCGTCAACCTGAGCGCGAGGGGCCTCGAGTGGCTGGCCGGGAGGCCCGCCTGCCGCGGCGGGGAGGACCCCGCTGGACGCCTTGAACCCCCGTTCGCGGGCGCGCGCCTGGAGGCGAAGGTGGACCCCGTGGCCATGGGATGCCCCTCCTCGGCCAAGGCCTGGACGCCGCCCCAGTACATGACCCCCGCCGAGCGCCTCGCATTCGCTCACGCAATCGAGGCGCTCATCCGAGATGGCCGCGCGGCAAACTACGTCGAGGCGGCCCGGCTGCTGAACTACTCGGAGGGGCGCCTCGTGACGCTCAGCAAGCTGCGCTTCCTGGCCCCTGCCGTCCAGCAGGAACTCCTCTGGGTCGGGGAGGACGCGCTCCGCCACGTCCGAGAGATCGACCTCTGCCGGATCGCCGACGAGCTGGACTGGGACCGGCAGTGGGAGCTCTGGGCCGCGGTCCGCGCCAGGGGTCCCCATCCCGGCCCGAGTCACGAGGCGGGGCAGGGACACAGAGCGGTTCGGGACCGCCACGCGGACGCCCGCCTGCGCGGGGAACTCGAACGCCTCCCCGGGATGGCAGCGGGAGAGTTGGGGCGGAGGTACTCCGAACTCTTCGGGGGCCGGTGCCCGTGCCGGCGGAGGTGTTTTCTGCAGAGGAGCATCGCCTGGAGACTCCAGGCACTGGCCTTGGGCGGCCTGTCCGAGGCAGCCGAGGCGCGGCTGAAGGAGCTTGGCGGGCACGTCCTGGCACGGGTCCGCTCCGCCCGCCTGGCACGCCCGTGAGCGACAGGGCGGAGCGTGACGGCCCCAGCGGCAGATGCCAAGGGCCGGCCCGCGGCGGCTGAGGAGTGTGCGGGATGCCACTGACCCTGCGAAGGGGAACGCTACGACGGGCGCCTCAGGAGGTCCAGGAATTCCCTGGGGGTGAGGACCGTCACGCCCGCGCGGGCGCGGGCCGGGAAGTGCCGGATGTTGCCGGTCACGAGAACCGCGTGCGCGGTCACGGCGACCTCGAGAAACGCCCTGTCGTCCTCGTGCGGAAGGGCCGCGTTCAGCGGCAGAGCCGCCACGGGCGCTCCGCTGGCGCGGAACATCTCCAGTACCGTGCTCACCTGCTTGGCCGTGAACGGGAAGCGCGGCTCAGACAGAACCTCCTCGTACTCCGCAAGAATCCGCTCGTCCACACAGGGCTGGAGAGAGCCTTCCGTCAGCAGATCGAGGATCTGGCCACAGACGCCGGCCGGCGTCAGAAGGGCAGAGACGATCACGTTGGTATCCACGACGAGCCTCACTTCGCCGTCCGCCTCTTGCGCCGCACGTCCGCGATGATCGCGTCGATCTCGTCCATGGTCATCTTGTCCAGGCCCCGTGCCTTGGCCTGGGCGCGCATGCGGTCAATGGCGACGCGGGCGCGAGCTCGCCGCAACGCCACGAGTTCGTCCTCTACGGTGTCCGGCTCCACCGCAGACACCACGGCGATCGGCTGCCCGTTCGCGGTCAGGACGATCTCGCGGTCTGAGGCCAGCTCCTTGCGGATCGGGCGGCTCCGGAAATCACGGATCGACATGAATCTCATGGCAAGTCGCTCCACACATCAGCCGAGTACCCAAACGACTACCAACAGTATACCGATTTGCGTACCATCCGTCAAGCGTCTGAAGTGCCAGCCTCGAGCGGCGCCGGAGCGTGACGCCTCCGCCGGCGGCCAGGGCGGCCCTGAAGGGCCAGGCCCAGACACCGACGTCTGAAAGGGGTGCATGCATTGGCGAGATGCGACGAGCGGCCGGCTGTCCCCATAGTGGGCGCTCGGCAGGGGCCCGCGACGCGAAAGGCTCCCTTCCGGTGCGCGATTTACGCGCGGCGCTCCATGTCCCCAGACCCGGAACGCCAACGGAACTCCATCGAGCTCCAGCGCCAGACCGTAGAGGCATTCATCGCCAGCCGCCAGCACGAGGGATGGCTCGCGCTCCCCGAGCACTACGATGACATGGGCTTCACGGGCGGCAACATGGAACGGCCCGCCCTGGAGCGCCTCCTGGACGATGCCCAACAGGGGCGCATCGACTGCGTCGTGGTGTACAAGCTCGACCGCCTGACCCGCTCGCTCGTCGACTTCGCGCGCCTGGTGGACATCTTCGACGCGCACGGCGTCGGCTTCGCCTGTGCGACGCAGGAGCTCGACACGACGAATCCCATGGGCAGATTGGCCCTCAACGTGCTCCTGTCCTTCGCCCAGTTCGAGCGCGGGATCATCGCCGACAGGATACGGGACAAGGTCTGCGCGAGGTTCCGGCGAGGACAGTGGGGCGTCGGCGGCGCACCGCGGGGATACGAGCTCCATCGGGGCAATCCCCGCCTGGTCCCAGACGACGGCGAGGCGGAGCTGGTCCGCACCATCTTCGCCCTCTACCTCGAGCACCGCTCGACCATCCGCGTCGCCGAGGAGCTCAACCGCCTGGGGCGGCGCACCCGGCACCGCGTCTCGGCCAAGGGAAATGCTCGCGGGGGCAACCCCTTCGGGCCATGCGCCGTCGCCGGCGTGCTGCGCAACGTCGTCTACATCGGCAAGGTGAGGTGCAACGGCCAGACCTACCCAGGCGAGCACGAGCCGATCGTGGACGAGGAGCTCTGGCGCCGCGCACAGCCCGTCCTCGACCGGAACGCGGCAGGGGCCACCAGGCACCTCAAGAACATGCACCGCTTCCTGCTCAAAGACCTGCTCCACTGCCAGGCCTGCGGCAGCCCGACGGAGCCCAGGACCCTGGATGCCGCCAAGGGGCTGCTGTACTACAGGTGCGCCGCGGCAGGGCGCCCGCCTGGCACGAGGTGCCCGGCCGGCTGGGTGCGCTCCCGCCCCCTCGACGCCGCCGTGCTCAAGCATATCCGCGAACATGCGGCGGGGTCTTCGGGCGCTGCCGCAGCCATGCGCCAGGCCAGGGAACAGAGCATAAGACACGCTGCCGAACTGGAGGAGCGGCGGCACAGGCTCAACGAGGAGCTTCAGCGCCTTCGGAAGCCAATGCACCAGCTCCCAGAAGCTCCCCCCTCGCCGCGCGTGAAGAGCATCAGAGCAGAGCTCGTCTCATCGCACCGTGAGCTGCTCGATGAGAGGAACCTGGCCAAGGCCCTGTTGGTCTTCGACCCAGGGTGGGATTCGTTGGAGCCCCTGGAGCAGTGGCACGCCCTGAGCCTCCTCGTCGAGCGCGTCGTCTGGGATGCCCGAACTGAGAGGGTGACGGTGTTCTACCAGGAGCCAGGTATCCGGGCGCTATGCGGCCGGTCCTCCGAGTTCCTTGCGGGCTCACCACCGACGAATGGCACAAGGCTCAGCAGCTTGCAGAGACCTACTGGCTTTGTGTAGTATGGAATCGGCTGGGGGACACGCGTGAGGCCGTGCCCACCCAGAACCGGGCCGAAAGGCATGATCAGGCACGGAGGGACATGGCCGGGGCGCGGCTGCACGAGATACCCGCGGATGCCGTTCGAGCAGCATCCCAGATATAGGCAAGGCATTCGTGAAGTCAACTCTCTTCATCAGCAGCGTTCAGAAGGGACTTCAGGTGGAGCGGTGCGCCATCGCCGACTTCGTTCAGGGCGACCCGTTGCTGCGGCGCTACTTCGACGCCTTCCTGTTCGAAGACCTGCCAGCGACGGACCGCCGCGCCGACGAGGTGTACCTTGACGAAGTGGATCGCTCCGCCATCTACGTGGGCCTGTTTGGCGACGAGTACGGAGCGGAGGATGCCGACGGGCTGTCGGCCACAGAACGGGAGTTCGACCGCGCGACACAGCAAGGCAAGTTCCGGCTTATCTTCGTCAAGGGCGCTGACGACAAGGCGCGACACCCCAAGATGCTCAAGCTCATTCGCAAGGCGAGCCGCCAGCTCATCCGCCGCCGTTTCGCCGGCACCCACGACCTGACGGCGCAGCTTTATGCCAGCCTGGTTCAGCACCTGGAGGAGAAGGGCCTTCTGCGAACGGTTCCCTTCGACGCCGCCGCTTGTCGCGGCGCGTCGTCGCAGGACATCTCCGACGAGAAGCTGCGCTGGTTCCTGGGGGCAGCCCGTCGGGAGCGCCAGTACGTCCTGAGGGAGAACACGCCGCTCGTCAAGGCCCTTGCCCACCTGAACCTGCTCCATGACGGCCAGCCCACCCACGCCGCCATCCTGCTCTTCGGCCAGACCCCCCAGCGGTTCGTCGTCTCAGCCGAGATCAAGTGCCTCCACTTCCACGGCACCGAGGTCCGCAAGCCCATCCCCTCCTACCACATCTACAAGGGCACCGTCTTCGACCTCGTGGACCAAGCCGTGGATTTCGTCATGTCCAAGCTTGCCCGCTCGGTGGGCACCCGCGAGCTGGGCCCGCAAGCGCCGGTGGAATACGAACTGCCCCGCGAAGCCGTCATGGAGGCCATCGTCAACGCCGTCGCCCACCGCGACTACGACTCCAACGCGGCCGTGCAAGTGATGCTCTTCGCCGACCGGCTGGAGGTCTGGAACCCCGGCGAGTTGCCTCCAGGCCTCACCCCGGACCTCCTCCGCATCGAGCATCCCTCCATCCCGCGCAACCCGCTCATCTGCGAACCCATGTTCCTCGCGCACTACGCCGAGAAAGCCGGCAGCGGCACCCTCGACATGATCGCCCGTTGCCAGCAGACCGGCCTCCCCGCCCCCGACTTCGAGCAGCGCGGCAGCCAGTTCGTGACGACCATCTGGCGTGACTGGCTGACTGCCCCCGCCCTCTCGCGGCTGAGCCTGAACGACAGGCAACGTGCCGCAGTCCGGTTCGTGAGAGTCAACCGCCGAATTGGCAATCTCGACTACCAGAAACTGACGGGCGCCATCAAGAAGACCGCTTCCCGCGACCTTGATGACCTGGTGAGGAGGGGGGTCTTCGAGAAGGTGGGAACCACAGGCCGAGGCACATGCTACGTGCTCGCAAAGAAAGGGGACATAAAGGGGACAAAGGGGACATCCCGAAAGTCGATCCCCAAGGGGACAGAAAGGGGACAAAGGAGACGTGGCCGTTAGCGGGCGGCCCCTCTGAAGGATGGGGTAGTCCATGCTGCTGGGAACCATCAAGAGCCAAAGCCGCGGAATCCCCGACTCTATGAGGCGGCCAAGCGGAGCCCGTACTATCCGGAAACCCGTCCCACGAGATCGAGAGGCTGGTTGCCTTGCCGGCGGGTGGCGGCTTTGCCTCGTGGGGGGGCCGCGAAGGTCTCCGTGGACGGAGCGGGACGAGCCGAGGCGCACGGACGCTGCACGGTTCCAGCGCCGAGTGCCCCGAGGCGGGGCTCCAACTCACGGGCATCACGCGGCTCGGCGGTACGACTTCAGCAGGCCGCCCAGGCTCTCCTCGCAGTGGACCGTGCCAATGGGCCCGCGGACCGGCTCTGGGGCCGGCTCACCCATGCGGACGGCCTGTGGCACGCGTTCGAGTCCTCGTCGGGGAGCCACTTTTTCGGGCGCGAACTGATGCTCGCTCTGGTTTACAGCATGGCTGGGCCGGGGAGCGGTTCCGGGAGCGCTACGCATCCAATTGCGGGCCAATGACTTACGGTGCTGAATCTCGGGGAGCGGCTCGTTCTCGTGTGGTTCGGACGTGGCAACCGGGGGTGCGCTGGCGCGCACAACCGCCCTGAAGGGCACGTGACGGAACCTCGCATTTGTGATGAAATCTGAGGTTCTGGCGAGCGGGGGTAATGGAGCCGCAAAGTGAGAGCGCTCACGTTAGGAGGAGCGCCGTGGAGCGCGTTGGCCACGCAGTCGTGCGCGCAAACTCGCAACACACCCAGACATACGCGAGCGAGATTCAGGAACATCATGCGCGGGCGGAGAGAGGATGCTGCAAGGCGATGCGCCCCGCGGTGCGCGCGGATGAGCGAACCGGGGCCGACCAGGGCACTCGTGGCTCCTGCCGAGCCCAGTACGGGCGCCAATTGGCCGCCTGGAATCAAGCCACAACGCACGGAGCCGCAAAGAGATACGTCTTATCCGATGGGGCCGCGGCGGGCCGCGTCAATCAAATGTGAGGCCTTTTTCGCGTTTCGCCGGCGTCCGCCGCCCTGGAGGTCAGATTGTACACTCCATCTGACGTTATAGCGACCGAGCGGCCACGCTGCCGTCGCCGGCCCGTCGCCCCTGAGGCGCGCAGATGCCCTCGAGCGCGGCGGCCAGGGCCTCGTCGGCCACTTGTGCGTAGCGGGTCGTGGTCTCGACCCGTCGGTGTCCAAGGGCTCGTTGGACCAGCCGCAGGTTCCCGGTCGAGGCCAACAGCCGCGTCGCCAGGGTGTGCCGGCACATGTGCGGAGTGATGCGGCGGCTGAGGCCCGCTCTCTTCGCCCACCAGTCCAGCCGTCGGGCAAATTGGCGCGCCGTGATCCGGCGGCCCGACTGGGCCGCGAAGAGCGGCCGGTCCGACGCCTCGGCCTCGCCCATGTAGCGCCAGAGCAAGTTGGCCAACTCATGATTCAGGTAGCGGACCTCGTGGCCCCCTCCCTTGCTGTGGATCCGGAGCCAGCTATTGGCCAGGTCGACGTCACCGGTGTCGAGGGCGATCAGCTCGCCGATCCGGATGCCCGTCCCGAGAAGCACGCGGAGCATGACAAGATCCCGGAAGGCCAGCACGCCCTCGGTGCCCTCGAGGACGGCCATGAGCCGCTCCTCGTCGTCGCGAGTCAGCACCGCCGGCGGGATGGGGCGCACTGCGCGAACTCGGAGCGCCGCGGCGGGATTCGCCCCCAGTTGGCCCGTGTCGCCAAGCCAGCGGAAGAAGGACTTCAGAGCCGCGCGCACGCGGTTGACCGCCCCAGGGCTGCGTGTCCGCCCGCGTGGGCCGGCCAAGGCGTGCCTGGAGGCCATGAAGCGGGCCACGTCGCTGGGTGTGACGTCCTCGACCCGCGAACCGTTGCTCTCGTAGAAGCGATGGAGGCCGTTGAGGTCGCAGAGATAGGCTCGGATCGTGTGGCGCGAGCAACCGTTGCCGCGGAGGTGAGTCTCGAACTCGTGGATGGCTGTGTCCAGTCTCATCTTGGGCCGCCTTTCTGCCCCTGCCGTTACCCGGTGATCTTGCCAGGTTTGCCGTGCCTGTCCAGCTCGACGCTCTCGTCGTCGACCATGTGCCCCTCGGCGTCGAGAGTGTCCACCAAGTAGCCGAGGACGCTTTCGGAGTAGTAGGCTCCGCCGCCCTCGACTTTGGCGTATAGGTCCGTCTGCTCGTCGGACAGCTTGGCCGCCGCCTCGGGGCCGTCGGCCTCGACGTCCACGGGGACGCGGGCCTCGACGAAGATGTGGACGCGGTACTTGGGCACTGTTACGCCTCCTTCGGGAAGAGGAGACAGAGGAGCAAGACGGCTGCCCACAGGACGAAGCCGAGATGACTCACGTCCGGATCTCCTCGACCGGCCTGCCGTTGACGATGCCCTCGACCAGCTCAGGGAGGAACTCGACCTTGCGGAAGTCGAGGTTCACCTCGGCGCCCTCGCTGTCGACCACGCGGTTGTCGCCCAGGCCGTCGGCTGCAAGGTCGTAGTCGGCGACGGTGACGCCGACGCCCTCGAGCGCCCGAGAGCCCGTGGCGATATCCACGAGGACGCCGCCGTGGATAGTGAGCAGGATGCTGTCCTTGAGCTTGGCCCTGCCCCCCGACGCCGCCCGCCTGGCCTCGGCGAGCTGGTGCTCGAGGTCCCTGATGATCTCGGTCGCCCGTTTGAGCGCGTCCGTGCTGCCCTTGCGCTCAGCCAGGTCCCGCAGCTCGTCTACGATGCTACCCATCGCGCTCACTCCTGTCTCCTCCCTGGTTGCCCTCCGCCTTTCTCTGTGGTGCACCTCTTCTCTCACCTGGCAGAGCGGGCAGCCGGTGCTGCCCGCTCCGCCGTGGCGAGCCGCCGGGCCGGTGACGCGCTCAACTGCTTGTGCCGGCCGCATCGGCAGTGGTCTCCGCCTGCTGGGTCCCACGCTGCTTGCGGCGGCGCTTCGGCATGGCGTCCTGCGGGAACGCGACGCTCTCGACGTGGCCCTGGGCTTGCGCCCACTCGAGGAGCTGACGGAACACCCTGGTGATCTGGTCGGTCGTCGGCTTCGCCCGCTCCTTGCCATTGGGCTTCTTGAGCAAGGCGTCGGACTTCAGGAACCGGCCAACGTCGGCAGGCCGGAGCGCCTTGATGGCCTTCGTCTCGCCGAAGAAGGCGCTGGCGACTTCCAACGCCTTCCCGTACGTCCTGACCGTGTGCGCGTCCTTGCCGGCCGCCCGCAGGTACTCCAAGTACTGCGGCGCGGCGTCCTTCAGGGTCAAGGACTGGCTGGGCATGGCGACCTCCTTTCGGTTCGTGGTGCCCTGGCCTTCGTGGCGGGCCGTCCCATTGACGGCCCTCTGCCCACGTGTGTTCGCAACAGTGTGAGATAGTTCTCTGCATCAGGCGTCAGGAAGAACACTTCTCGCTGGGTGAAGTCGAGAACGTTTTCGGTCTCGAAGGTCGAGAGGCTAAACGGCGCGAGGTCCAGCATCTCGTGCCTCTGGCCGTCGAGAGCAGATCGCAGCATCCAGGCTTCACTGGCGAAGAAAATGGCTCTCAGGCCAGGCACGTGGGCCGCGTGGAGCGGCATGTCGCCCTTCAGCAACCGGAGCTTGGCTGGTTCGTTGAGCCGCACGTAGGCCGCAGAGATGCGGCCCCTGCAGTGTGCAAGGAGGGAACGGAACTCATAGTCGTCACGAGAGCGGTCGACCAGGCGGAAGAGGACCTCGGAGTCCACCTGGGCAACACGCGGCAAGCCGAGCGTCTTCGTCAGCTGGTCGGCATTGGAGAGCCAGCCGTTGTGTGCCCCGAGGACGGAGTTGCACCGTAGGGGGTGGTTGTTGAGCGGGTTCCGCTCACTCCCCACCGTCTTCTGCCGTGTGTGGCCGAGGATGACGGTGACCTTGTTGTCAAGGGCGAGCGCCCGCCAGTAGAGCTTGTCGGCGACGAGGCCCGCCGCCGGCCCGGGGCGCTTGAGGAGCCCGTAGCGCCCATTTTGGCGGACTACCGCGACCCCGGCCGCGTCGATGCCGCGCCGCTGGCTGAGGAGCAGCAGCTCGGTGAAGAGGCCGCCGATGACGCGAAGCTCGTCGCGTCGGCGGCGCTTCAACCCCAGGATAACGCCTGCCAAACCGCACATGCCACTACTCCTCGATCACCTCGAAGCCGCGGAAGATTCCCTCCGCGTACTCCTTCCTGTGGGCCTCGATCCACCGCGCTGCCTCGCCGAAGCTGAACTCGGAGGCCAGCCTGGCGACCACGGGCCGATCCAGCATGTTCGTCAAGCCCGAAGTGCGGACGGCCTCGAGGCCGTCGAACACCTTGCGTGGCACCCTAACCCTTCCCATCGGTCGCCTCCCTCACTCCCTTGGGCTTGGGGAGACCCCGTCGGCGGCGGGTCTTCCAGTGCTCGAGCTTCGCCAGCCCGAGGCGGTCGAGTTCGAGGATGAACGACTCACAGCGGTCGTCCAGCTTATCGCCGGTGAGCGCGAGCTTGATGTGCTCGACCCGGTCGAGCCGCTCCTCGACGACAGCGATGTAGTGGAGGACGTCCTTCACATCGCTGAACATCGAGGCGCCCTTCATGGCGCGCACAAGGTCGAGGGGTGTCTCGCCCTCGAAGTCCTCGCCGTCTCGCATTGAGAGTCTCAGCACCGGTTGCCTCCTTCGGTTGGGGTAGCAGGGTGTTCTTCTGCGGGTCTGTCGGGCGCTGTGCGCGCCGTCAGAGCGGCCGGCCTACCGTGCTTCCACGCGGCGCTGCCGCCGAGGTTCGCCAGCAGGTGCTTGCGGCACGACTTGAACTCGTCGCCGATCAGGCCGAGGCGAAGAAGGAAGACCCTGAAATCATACTTGTCGCTGTGGCCATTGGCTCTCCGTTGCCTGCTCGACGCCGCTCGCGTGTTGATGGCCCTCGCCGCCATCGCCAAGCAGAATTGGATGTAGCCCTTGATTCGGCCCGCGTGGAGCGTGCCATCGAAGGCGCGGATCTCTATCGTCCCGCGGTACCAGACACTATGGAGGTTCAGCAAGTGGTAGCGCGTCTGGTCGTAGCGGATAGGGTTGCTGTTGCGGTAACCGTACCAGAGAAGTCCAAGCTGGTCCCTGGTGCGCGGCTTGCGGCGTTCGATGCCCCGGATGAACTCCTCGCGCGTCGGCCTGCAATAGCGCTGGAGGCGGGTCCCCGTGAGGCCGAGCGCTCGGATGATCAGTGGCTCCTGCGCGTAGGTGGTCTTGGCCAGCCTGACCAGCGCCTGGGTGTCGAAGGGGCCGGCGCCGACATGAATATGGATGCCGCAGTGCTGGTCGACCCGGGCGCCGGCGAGGTCGCGCACGGCCCGCACCACCTCCTGGAGTTCTGGGATGTCGGCGTACCCGAGCACGGGGCTGACGACCTCGGCGCGCAGGTGGTCGGGGACCGACACGAGCGAGCCGTCGGACACCACCTTCCAGATGCGGCCGCGCTCGTCGGTCACTTCCCAAGGGTCGTGTGATGCCGGGACGCCGCTGTGGCGGACCGTTCCGCCCACGACCCCGCGGATGGCTTCGGCCACTGCTTGGCGGCTGCGCTTGATCGTTTCGATCTCGATGCCGAACTTGAGGTCGCGCATGTCCAAAGGTCGCTCCTCAGTCGAGCCCCAGGTCTGACGACGCCCACTCCGCGCCGCAGTTGAGACAGCGGCGGTGGGCGTGGTAGTCGGCGTCGAAGGGCAGAGGCGGCTGGCGCAGCTTGGCGCTGACGCACCTGGGTCCCGCCGTGCAGCCCGTCTCGCGGTCACAGAGCCAGGTCTCGATCTTCTTCCCCCCGCACTTCGGGCACCTGGTGATCATCGCCATTCTCTCGCGCCGGCCCTGGCGGGCGGCCCCTGCGCGGCCTCGGACTGCGTCCCACTTGGGCCGCTGGTCGAGGCTGCATAATGATGTAGGATGTTACCATACTACTCTCTGTCAGCCAAGACAATTCTTCCGCGCAAGTGCTGAATCTGCAACGCGTTACGTGGTCATAAGTCTTTGGGAAATGGCGCGATGTGGAGACGGCTGGATCGACGAGAAAGAATCTTCTGCGGAGGCGCGCAGGGCGTGGGGTCACGCCGGCGATGCCACAGCGCGCTCAGGGCGGGAGTGGAGGCCGGACGCTGGCTGGCGTGGGCGGGGGTAGCTTGCGCACTGCCATCAGTGGGGATGGGCGGTTACGCCCGGAGACCGGATATCGTCATCCGGACCGGTAGGTGCGGATCGCCGGTGCGGCAGGCCGCCGAGGTCGTTCACTGCTATGTGGGAGGCGACGCTCAAATCGACACGGGGTAGGTGTTGCAGGACTGCGGGCGGCTAAGACCCCTTCACGCCCTCGAACATCTCCTTGAGCGGGACGGCGAGTGCCTTGCTCAGCCGCGCGATGTTCCGCAAGGAGACGTTCCGAACGCCCCGTTCGATCCCGCTGACGTATGTCCTATCCAGTCCGGCCCTGGCCGCCAGCTCCTCCTGGGAGATGCCCTGGTGCCGGCGAAGCGCTCGCAACCTGTCCCCAAACTGCACGCGGATGTCTTCTTGCTTTGGCATTGCATTAGCATGGCCCCCTGTGGTATATATGTCTACGGACTCCGAGTCACGTGACGCGGAATCCACATGCCGACCATCTTGCGGAGCCGGTCTGAAGAGCGTGATGCCCCAGTGTTCGGAGGGGACGGCTTTGTCAGGGCCTTGCTTTCATACGATCCTCCGTTACACTGTCAGCCGCTCAGTGGGGCTGGTCTCAACACCCCTGGCTCGGCGGCTGCATACAGGCCGTTCTTTGGCTCACGACATGAAAGGAGAAGCGCCATGGCTGTGACGGCTCCGTGTCCAAAATGCGGCAAGGCATTGAAGGTCCCACCTGAGTTCTTGGGCAAACGGGTTCGCTGTCCGGCTTGCGGGCACGTGTTCCAGACTGGTCCACAGGCGGCTCCGCCCCCAGCGCCGGCACAGCCCAGCAGCCAGAACCCCCCGCCCGTTCCGCCTCGCCCGAAGGTTACAGCACCAGCATCCGGGAGGGGGGGAACTGTGGCAACGGAGGACTCGGCCGCTGGGAGAGCGCCAACAGGATTCCTTGACCGCATCCGCGCCGCCTGGCGAGAGGCGACACAGAAGACGGAGGCTGGCAGAGCGCCAGAGGGAGGCGCTGGAAGCCAGGTGACCCCACTGGTCGGCCCGGTCCAGGGACAACCAGCGCACTGCCCCAAGTGCGGGTCCACGTCCATCCAGGCGGTGACCAAGGGCTTCGGCGCGGGGAAGGGGTGTCTGGGAGTGCTCCTCACCGGGCCTTTGGGTGTGCTCTGCGGGTTCTGCGGGCACAAGAAGCTGAGCAGCGTGTGCCTCCAGTGCGGGCACAGGTGGAAGCTTGGGTAGACAGGGCGCATGCGAATGGGTCTCCGTCCGGACCGTCAACCTGCTTGGCTAGCGGCACGCCTGGGTTGCCATCAGATGCCGGACCGTTGCTTCCAAGTCCGGGGGGAGCCGATGCTGCTGTGCGCCCGCTGCCTGGGCTGCGCCATAGGGCAGATCGCGGGGGCCGTAGCGTTCCTTGCTGGGTGGGCGATTCCAGCCGGAGCGTGTCTTCTCCTCATGTGCATCTTGCTTTGCGACTGGCTGATCCAGGAGAGGTTCGGGTACCCTTCCACCAACCCGCGGCGCTTGGTGACAGGAACGCTCGGTTCGCTCGGCCTTACGAGTGTCTGGCTCACGGTGTGGTCGGACGTGGTCGAACTCGTGGCTGGGAGACTCTGAAAGGAGAAGCCTGACAACTACGGAGGGGTTTGTGGGCTGGCGATCTCCTGCCGGGGCAGCGGCACCCCTATCAGCTCTGCCCGCAGGGCGCTCTGCCCAGTTCTGCTCGACTCTCGTTGGAAGGAACAGGCGATGGCAGCAGCAAGATGTCCGAAGTGTGGTGCGGGGGTACCTATCCAGGCGGGGGCGGCACAGGCTCGGTGTCCGGGTTGCGGAGCGGTGCTGACCGTAAGAAGACCTGCTGCGCCGCCGCGGCGAGCCAGCCAGCAGGGAGCACCCGTTGCGAAGCCGCCTAGGCTGCCCCCACTACCCGACGACCTGCCGGAGGCCCTCCCGGTACCCGACGACCTGCCGGAGGGCATAGTGGTGCCCAACGCTCCCTCAGTTGAGGCTCGCAAAGTGCCACGGCACCCTTCCGTCCGCGGTGGGTCACGGCCTCGGAGCGCCAGGAAGTTCCCGGTCGGAGCCGTGCTCGGGACCCTCGTGGCGCTGGCCGGGCTGGCTGTGATAGGTGCGCTCCTCTCGCGCGGCTCAGCACTATCGAACGAAAGACTCTGGACAAGGCTCGAAGGACTGGAGGCCAAATCGCGAAATGGGAAGCTGTACCTCTGGGAAATAAGGAACCTGCTGGGGAACAGCACTCAAGAGTATAGATTCCATGACGGAACACGCCACGAGTGGCATCTGAGGGATAGGGACGTGTATGCCCAGTGTCACGCAGATTGGGACGGGCTGGTAGGGCAGGCATTCATCTGGGGTCGGTATTCGGAGGACGAGAAACGGGAACGCAACGAAAGAGCCGAGCGAGAGAAGCAGGATGCCATCCGACAACAGATGACGAAATGGCGGCAGGAGCAGTACGAGGCTTTGAAGGGCAGGTATCTTGCGAGGATTCGGGTCACCCTCGGCCTCCCGGCTGAAGTCCCCGTTGGCCGAGTGGCTAGCGACAGGATAGTTGTGGATCGCGCCTACTGCGAGCGGAACTTCTTCCGGATGGAGTACGCCCCCGATGGTGATGACTTTGCCGGGGCCAAGCCAGGGGTGAAAGACAATATCACCGACTTCACCGAGGCCTACTATGAAGTAGGGCCGAAGATCACCAAGCTCTGGGAGGCGTACACGGCTGAGTGCAAGAAGATCGATGAGGAGTGCGCAGCAAAGGCGGGGGACAATATCATGCCGTCCCCGGTTAGGTGAGCAGGCCGCTTGCAGAGCAGCCGGTACGTGCTCGGGCTCGAGGATTGGACCATGAAGATGTGGCCCTGCAGGAACCTTCTTGTGGCTCAGAATCTTGCCAGCAGTTGCGTCTTCTTCGCTTGGAACTCCTCCTCAGTGATCAGCCCTTTGTCCCTCAGGGAACCGAGCCTCTCTATAGCCGCCGTGATCTGCTTCTGACGGAACTGGACATCCGCGGCGTGTTCGTCCGTGACGAGCCAGACACGCCCCCGGTTGTCGGCCCTGTCGAGCCGGTCCCCCCACGGCTGGATGGGGAGCGCGAATGCTGCTGTTTCGCGCGGGTTCCAGGCCGGTATCCCAGCCCATTGGCACCACCTCCCTTACCTGACGCCGGAACGCTGCCCTGGGGCGGCAAAATGCCGCCTATGCGCCTCCTGGGGTGGAGGAATCGCAACCCGTCGTCCCCGAAAGGCACGGGGTAGGGGGCCGCTCGTACTGCCCCGATGACCTGTATTCTTGCCAGAACTGTCACGTGGGCGATTTTCACCTGGGGTAGACTCTTGGAAATAGTTCTCCGCCCGCCTTCGCCCTCTCCTCCTGGCTCCACGAGCCTGATCGTGGCGTCGTCACAACGCGCACTCCCGACGCCACTTGGCGGTCAGTCGGGGGAGGGGCTGCCACGCTCGACGATGGTCCGCCACACAAGGGCATGCACGCTCTGGGAAGCTGGCAAGCACACACCTTGCCTGCTCGGTCGCTCGCCCCTGTGGCAGCAATATGGCAGGGGGAGAAGCGTGTTCGCCGTCAACACTTCCAGGTCTAGCCGAATCTGTCTCACAGCGAGGTCCTCACTGATGTGGTGTTGGCTAGACGGTCTCTTGCCCTCCCGGCCCCACACCTCTGCTGTAATCACCTATCACCATCATGCACACGCGAACCGATCTTCACTTCGCTCTTAGTCCACGTGACCACGACGCTTACGTCGAAGCCTGTCACGAACGACTCTGAACCTTTTCCGGTTCACCACGGAGCACGTACTCCCCAAGAACTCTGTGCTCTGCTAGTCCTCGTCTCAGCAGACATGGCACCCAGACGTGCTCTCCTCTCCATACTTCTCACCTCAGAACTGTGACAGGCGTGCCTTGTCTTGGCGCTGAACTGTCTTCAGCAGCCAGTGGTGAAACGCGCTTGGCTCCATGAACCGCGACCCTAGTTGTGGGTAGCCCCCACCGAGGAACTTACGGAGGACTATGATCCGCCCTTGCAGAGCCAACTCCTCCCCGTCCGCCTTCACGAAGAGAAGCTCGCGAGCAATGGCCTCAAGTCGGGGTGTGTTCGCCCCCATCTTCCGGTAGAATGCTCCCTCGAAGCTCCCCCAGTTCACGTCCACGAAGGAGTAGCACGCCAGGACTCGGGAGAACCGGAACACGCTTAAGTCCCTCAGTGTGCGGATTCCCCATTTCTTCAAGACAGTCCCTCGAAGGCAGTACTCGGCCCTGACCCTGGGCGCTCCGCGGTACTCCTCCGTGTCGGGTTTCTTGGGTGCCCCTGGTGACTGTTCAAAAGGCCGAAGGTAGAGGCGCATTGCGCGGGGTGAACTACGCGTGTCGTCGAAGTAGATTGTCGGTGCGTAGCGCTGGTCGACTTTACGGGTCCGTGGCAGGTGAAGGCTGTTCACGACGAAGGAGTGCAGGGTGAGTAGGTCGTCTTCGACGGTCTCCGTATCGCGGACCAGCAGGTCTATGGCAAGTTCAGCGCTCGACAGGAAGGGCTTCAGCCCGAACACAGACCGCCATTCGTCAAGCTGGTCCTGCATCCACTCGAGCCTGGCCATGCTGAAGCCAGAGAACTGCAGCGCGCACCAGCAGCGAGCCGGGGAGGAAGCTTCTTCCGCGACCTGGGCGAGCTTGAAATCGCGCGCGCGGTACTCCACGTAGAATTCGGTGTTTCGCGCAACAGTGCAGCGCAGAACTCGGTGGAACGGACGCTTGTCTGGCTTCTTGGTCTTTGCCCTGTAAGTGGCTTTGAGGTGGTCAAGGAAACTCACGAGCTGCCGGAGGGGGACCCTTAGAGAGACTCGTGTCCGGTGAAACACGAGCCGGACCTGAGTGATCATGTCCTCGGGGCAAGCTGTCTGGGCGCTGTCAGGGAGCGGCCAGCCGTAGCTCGGTAGAAGTTCGTCGTGCATCGTGGCACTCCAGATGCGGCACAGGGTGTGATGGGGGCGGCAGGCAGTGTGCCTCTCTGCTCTTCGGGTGCTACCCTAGCCGCCCCCGTGTTCTGTCTCGACCGCGCTCCTACTCCTGCATCAACAACTCCCCGTCCGCTGGGTGGGTTCTGGCAGTGTTGCCCTACGGGTATCCTGACCCGCCGGGGGAGTGTCTCAGCGACGCGCAGAGGTCGTGCGCGTGCTCGGCTCGGTTGTCCAACCGGCGATGATGTGCGCATGGCCATGGGAACAGCGTGCCCCCACAGTGCCCTTTTCGGGGCACTCGGACGGTCTTCGTGGAGCTTCCTGACCCTTGGTGGGAACGAGAGCAGCGGAGAGGAGGTCGCCCGCAAAAGCACGAAGGGCAAAGACTTACGCCGTAAGTCCTTGCCGTTTCTGATGGTACGCCTGGAGGGACTCGAACCCACGACCCGCGGATTAAGAATCCGCTGCTCTACCGACTGAGCTACAGGCGCGAGCGTATTATACGGATTGCCGCGGCTTTTGCAAGCGCGTTCACGGGGCGGGAGGGGATGGAGGGAATGTGGCGTGGACGATCTCGACGCCCGCCTCGGCCAACAGGTCGCCCGCCAGGTCGTCAGGATACTCCCCAGCCTCCACGACGCGCCGGACGCCGGCGTTGATGATCATCTTCGCGCACAGCGAGCAGGGGAACGTGGTGCCGTAGAGGATGGAGTCCTGGGTGCTCACGCCGTGGACGGCAGCCTGGAGGAAGGCGTTCATCTCGGCGTGGAGGCCGCGGCAAAGTTCGTGGCGCTGGCCCGAGGGGACGCCTTGCTGCTCGCGGATGCAGCCGATGTCCTCGCAGTGGCGCAGGCCGCTCGGGGCGCCGTTGTAGCCGGTGGACAGGATGCGCTTGTTCTTGACCAGGATGGCTCCGACCTTGCGGCGCAGGCAGGTCGAGCGCTCCGCCACGTCGAAGGCGATTTTCAGGAAATACTCGTCCCAACTGGGGCGTGACACGATGGCGTTCTCCTTCCCCTCGTACAGGCTATTGTAGCCGCAGGGGCGCTGGCGGTCAATGTGGGAAGGCGCCGACACGCCCCCGGCTTTGGGGCTGAACTGTCTCATTTCGCCCCGTTGGGGCTTAGGATAGGCCAAAGACCAAGACTGGGGGCGTGTCGGGGGAGGTCACGGGGCCTTGGGGTGCTTGGGCTCCTTGCGCGCGCGGGCCTTCTGGACTTCGGTGCTCAGCTCGCGGAGGTCGCGGAAGCCCACGAGCGCGGGGTGGTCGCCCTTGATGGCACTGGTCTCGAGGACGTAGAGGGCCTCGGTCCTGTCGTCCACCACGTAGACGATCTGCGACTTCGTCTGGGTGCCGCGAAGGGTGCTGGCGACGAGGGCGTAGTTGCCCGTGCGGCCCTCGCCGGCGTCCTGGCTGTAGGTGGGCCTCGGGCAGGCCAGGCCCCCCACGAGGATGCCCACGGCCAGCGCGAGCATGAGCGATCCGAGCCAGAAATGCGTCCTGCCGGACATGTTCCGCCTCCTTACCCGTGTGTTGCGGGGCTTCGGCCCCGCTCTCTGCGCTGAGCATATCACGGGCACGGAGGGGAATCAAGGTGGTGGCCGGGCGTCGGTCGGGCTACTTGATCCGCTTGTCCCTCTCGGCGCGCTTCTTCTGGACGGCGGTGCTCATCTCGCGGAGGTCCAGGTAGCCGCGCGGGGAGGGTTCGTCGCCCCGGAGAGCGCTGGTTTCGATGACGTAGAGGGCCTCGTTGCGGTCGTCTATCACGTAGACGATCTGCGACTTCGGCCTGTTGCCCTGGAGGTTGCTGGCCACGAGGGCGAAGTTGCCCGTGCGGCCCTCGCCGATGTCCTGGCTGTAGGACGGTTTCGGGTCGAACAGGCCTCCGACGAGGATGCCCACCGCAAGAGCCAGCATGAGCGACCCGAGCCAGAACTGCGTCTTGCCCGACATTTCCGACCTCCTTTCAGGGTGCGCCGGGCAGGGCATGCTGTGGTCCCGCCGCGGCGTGCCAGGGATGCCCCCGGGTTTCCTGCGCGCTGGCGGGGCTTCGGCCCCGCCGTCTAAGGGCAACGATACCCCGAAGGGGCACGGATGTCAACCTCGAGGTGGTCCTGCTTTCAGAGGTTCTCGATGATCTTCTGGACGTTTACGAAGCGCTTGACGAGTCGGCGGGCCATGATGATCTTCTTGATGTCGGCGGGCTGGATCTTGATCTTGAGGGTGTGGACGGCGGCGGCGATGGAGTAGCTGTCGCCCTTGACGAGGATGACGGGGATGTTGGTGCGGCGGAGGAGTCGGACGATGTTCTCGTGGGGCCGCACGCCGCCGGTGAGGAGGATACCGGCGACGAAGTTGGCCTTGTCGTCGCCGACGGCGTAGCTGCTCATGGCGGCCAGGATCAGGTCGTCGCGGTCGCCGGGGGTGAGGAGCAGGCTGTTGTGGTAGATGTAGTCGAGGGCGCGGTGGGCGGTCATGGCGCCGACGATGACGGTTTCGATCTCGTTGGCGAGATAGCCGTCGCCGTTGAGGAGGTCGCCGCCGACCTCGTCGAGGATCTGCCGCATCGTGGGGTTGGCCAGCACGTCCTCGTGGGGGATGACGCCGAGGAGGTCCACGCCCTTGCGGGCCAGGCCCTCCTCGACGAAGGTGGCCACGGAGTCCAGCCTCTCCGGCCTCACCTTGTTCAGCACGACGCCGAGGATCGGCACGCCGTGCTCGTGGAAGACGCTGGCGTTGAGCATCACCTCGTCAATGGGCCCGCCGATGCCGCCCTCGGTGACGATGACGACCTTGGCGCCGAGGAGCTTGGCGACCTCGGCGTTGGACATGTCGAAGCAGGAGCCGACGCCGGCGTGGCCGGTGCCCTCGATGACCACCACGCTCTTGCCCGCGGCCACGCGCTCGAACGCCCCCCGCACGCGGTCCACCAGCTCCTGGCGGTTAGGGTTCGCAATGTAGTCGCGGGTGAACGAGCGCCCCACGGTCACGGGACTCATGTCCGCCAGGCCCACGTCGGACTTGAACACGGCGCGCATCAACGCCACGTCCTCGTCCACCCGCACGCCGTCCACCTCCACGTAGCGCTGGCCGACGGGCTTGATGAAGCCGACGGGCGGCGTCAACTCCTCGAAGGCGGCCAGGAGCCCGAGCGAGATGGTCGTCTTCCCCTGGTCCTGGCGGGTCGCGGCGACGAACAGCTTCTTCGGCTTCTTGCCGATGGCCATGCGGGGGTTCCTTGTCACAGCGGGTGCCGGCGGAGCGGCGTGTACGCCGGCCCCGCAGGGGAGAGGACGCTTTGGATGAGGAGCAGCTCGGCGATGGTGCAGGAGCCGAATGTGTCGGTGGCCTGGGCGGCGAGCCGCCGGCGAAGCTCGTCGGCCCCCTGGCGGCCGTTCACCCGCCCGAGCGTCAGGTGGGGGCGGAACGGGCGGTCCTCGGGCGCGAAGCCGAGGCGCCGCACGCCTTCCTCGAGTCGGCGGCTGAGCAGGGCGAGGCTCCCGTCGTCCCGGAGGCCCGCCCAGACCACGCGGGGCGCGCCACGCTCGGGAAACGTGCCCAGGCCGGCCACCGTGACCTCGACGGGGGCGATGCCTAGCGCGGCGGAGGCCATGACCTGTCCGAGGATGCCGACCAGGGCCTCGTCCGCCTCGCCGAGGAAGCGCAGCGTGAGGTGCATCAGCTCGGGCTTCACCCACTTCACGTGGCACGGGGCGGAGCGCAAGCGGTCCTGGGCCTTGCCCAGCCGCTGGCGAACCGCCTCGTCGAGCTCCACTGCGATGAACAGCCGCATATGCGTCCCCCCCCGCTACACGCGGAGCATCGTGGCGAACTGGCGGGCGCGGGCCTCCACGGCCCCCAGCGTGATGTCGCGCAGGCGCTCCACGCCGAACGCCTCGACGTCGAACGACGCCACGAGCGTGCCGCTGAGCAGCGCGCGGCGCAGCGTGGCGAGCGACGTCTTGCCCGCCCGGGCCACGTGGCCCATGAAGGCTCCCGCGAAGCAGTCGCCCGCCCCGGTGGGGTCGTGGACCTCCTCGACCGGGAACGCGGGGAGGAGGAAGAGGTCGCTGCCGACGAGGAGCATCGAGCCGTGTGCGCCCTTCTTGACGATGACGATTCGGGGGCCGAGGCGAGCGACGGCCTTCGCCGCGGCGACGAGGTTCTTGCGGCCCGAGAGCATCTGGGCCTCCTCGTCGTTGATGATCACGCCGTCCACCCGCCGCAGCACGCTCAGCACGTCGTCGCGCGCGTTCACGATCCAGTGGTTCATCGTGTCGGCCAGCACCAGCTTCGGCTTGCGGAGCTGGTCGAGCACGCGGTGCTGGATCGCGGGCGTGCCGTTGGCCAGGAAGCAGTAGCCGCAGTCGCGATACGCCGGCGGCAGCTTCGGGTCGAACTGGCCGAAGACGTTCAGCTCGAGGTGCGTGGTCTCGCGGACGTTCATGTCGTCGAGGTAGCGCCCCGCCCAGCGGAACGTGCGGCCTGCGATGCGTTGCACGCCCGCCGGGTCCATTCCCCGGCTGCGGAAGCCCGCGAGATGCGCGTCGGGGAAGTCCTCGCCCACGACGCCGACGAGGCCGACCGGCCCGAACAGGCTGGCGGCATAGCCGAAGTACGTGGCCGAGCCGCCCAGGATCTCCTCGGCCCGGGCCTCGGGCGTCTCCACCGTGTCGAAGGCGATGGAGCCGACGCAGATCAGCATTTTCGATTTTCGATTTCCGATTTCCGATTGCTCCTGGTTAGCGAATCACGATTCCTGCGTAGCCGACCACATAGTCGGCGCGGCCTGTGATGTCGGCGCTGGTGCGCTGCGCGGCCAGGTCGGCCCGCGTGGCGCCGCGGGCCTTCGCGTAGGTGATCGCCGCCGCCACGGGCGCGTAGCCACACATCGTCACCTCCTCGGTGGCCAGGGTGCGCCACAGCCCCGGCTCGTCGAGGGCGAGGACGCGCTCGATGACCTTGGCGTCCTGCTCGCGGACGTACTCGATGAGCTTCTGGCCGCGGCGGTCGCCCGTGGGCTGCTCGTGGCTGAGGTCCGAGCTGGCCACGAGGAGCACGGGCCGGCCCACGCGGTCGGCGGCGCGGGCCAGCGCGGCCGCGAACTCGCGCACCATGGCCGGCCGCGTGCTCGACAGGCAGATCGGCGCGATCCGCACCAGCGGGTTGCGGTGCTGGAGGAAGGGCACCTGGAGCTCGCCCGAGTGCTCGTTGTTGTGGACCCGGTAGTCCACCTCGACCATCGTCGCCTCGGCGACGATGGCGGCCACGAGGTCGGTGGCGATCGGCGCGTCGCCGAGCGGCGTGTGCCACGCCCCCTCGTCGAAGAGCGCGAACTCCGGCGCGTGGGGCGTGCGGTGGTTCACCGACAGCACGATCGCCTCGTCGGGCACGGTCACGCGCGCGTAGGCCTCGCCGGCGACCGGGCCGCTGAACGCGTAGCCCGCGTGGGGCGCCACCAGGGCCAGGGCCGGCCCCGCGTCGTCGCGCACGGGCACGAACTCCTCGAGCATCTGCGCCAGCGCGGCACGGCTGGACGGGTACCAGCCCTCCTCGGCGAAAAACGCTCTGCGGACCGGCATAGCAAGTCCTCCACCCGAATGCCCGGGGGCAGGGACACACCATCGCCTGTTGCTGATAGTATACCCCCCGTCCCGGTGCGGTCAAGCGGCGCATGCTCCCGCGCCGCTCTCGTCGTCACCCCGAGCGGTGCCAAGCCGCTTCGTTTGCGCCGCACGCGGCGCAGTGGCGGCCCGCGGCCCGACGCGCTATGATGTTCCTGCGTGGCGTGTGGGCCGATGGGAGAAACCTGCCGTGGACGGCGACCTGCGCGAGTTCGTCATCTACCGCTGCATCGTCGGCTCGCAGGCATTCGGCCTGGCCGAGCCCGGCTCCGACACCGACCGCCGCGGCATCTATCTGCCGCCCGCCCGGCTCCACTGGTCGCTCCAGGGCGTGCCCGAGCAACTGGAGGACGAAGCCGCCTCCGTATGCTACTGGGAGCTTCAGAAGTTCCTCACGCTGGCGCTCAAGGCGAACCCGAACGTGCTGGAGTGCCTCTACACGCCGCTCGTCGAGCTGGCCACGCCGTTGGCCGAGGAGTTGCGGGGGATGCGTGCCGCCTTCCTCTCGAAGCTCGTCTACCAGACCTACAACGGCTACGTCCTCTCGCAGTTCAGGAAGATGGACCAGGACCTTCGCACCAGGGGGGCGATCCGCTGGAAGCACGCCATGCACCTCATCCGCCTCCTGCTCTCGGGCCGGGAGCTGCTCCGGAGCGGCACGCTGCCGGTGGACGTCGGCGAGCACCGCGAGCGGCTGCTGGCCGTCCGCCGCGGCAAGGTGCCGTGGGAGGAGGTCGAGGAGTGGCACCTGGCCCTCCACAGGGAACTCGACGCCGCCTACGCCGCCACGAGCCTGCCCGACCAGCCCAACTGCGAAGCCGCGAACGAGTTCCTCATCCGGGCGCGGCGCACTATGGTCCGGGAGGAGTAGGCCCGATGGACACCGATCCGCGTCTCCTCCAGGTAGCCGCCGAGCAGCCCTATCCGCTCCTGTTCCTCACGATCAGCGGCGCGCACCTCTACGGCTTCCCGTCGGCGGACTCCGATTGCGACCTGCGCGGCGCCCATATCCTGCCCGCCGTCGAGGTTCTCGGGCTCAAGGCCGGCAGGGAGACCATCGAGTCGTGCCAGACGCGCGACGGGCTGGAGATCGAGCTGGTCACGCACGACGTGCTGAAGTTCTTCGGGCTCCTGCTGAAGAAGAACGGCTACGTCCTCGAGCAGCTCTTGTCGCCGCTCGTGGTCCAGACCACACCTGAGCACGACGAATTGAAGGCGATCGCCCGCCGATGCGTCACCCGCCATCACGCGCACCATTACCTCGGCTTCGCGGCCAACCAATGGAAGCTATTCCTCAAGGAGACGCCGCCGCGGGTCAAGCCGCTCCTCTACGTCTACCGCGTGCTGCTGACGGGGATTCACCTGATGCGGACGGGCGAGGTCGAGGCCAACCTGGTGCGGCTCAACGAGCACTTCGGCCTGGGCTTTCTCGACGACCTCATCGCCCGCAAGGTCGCCGGCCCGGAGCAAGCCACGCTCGATGGCGGCAACGTCCCGTTCCACCAACGCGAGTACGAGCGGCTGACGCACGCACTCGAAGAGGCGTACGAAGCCACCACGCTCCCCGCCAACCCGGCCGGCCGCGGCGCACTTCACGACCTGCTGGTCCGTCTCCGCCTCCGCTCGCTCGCATGAGGCGACCGGATCACCTTAGCCACTGCCACGCCAGGAACGCCGAACGCAGCCGTGGCGGGCATCGGGCTGGCGCCGAGGCGGACGTTCTCACATTCTACAGAATGTTGGACCATCACTGCCCTGCCACGCCCCGACGCGATGGTGCAGTGGCGAAGAACCCGCCGCGCCGGTATGATGTCGCCGTGGACACCCGTGTCCTTCTCATCCGCCGTTGAAGGAGGACCGATGGCATGGGCACGCCCCCCCTCGCAACGCTCCTCGTCCTCTCCGCAGTATGCCTGGCCACCGCGGGAGAAGCCAGCTCGACCGTCACGAATGCGCCTGTGACATTCGAGACCGATTTCCTGCGCTATGCCATCGAGTCCGACTATGGGCGGCTGGCCAACTTCGTGGACAAAGGCACAGGGAAGGACTACGCAGTCGCCACGCCCTTTGCGGTCGTGCGGCAGGGTGGCCAGACGCTTTCCTCTTCCCGCTGCACGTTCGCGGGGGGCAAGCTGCTCGTCATGTTCCCGGGCGGTCGGGCCCACGTGCGCCTTGCGGTGACCGCGAAGAAGCGTTACCTCGTGTTCGAGGTCGTCTCCGTCGGCGAGGAGAAGCCCGACACGCTCAGCCTCTGCCCCGCGATGGTGTCGCTGGCCAAGGTGCGGAGCCATCTGTCGGGCGTGGCGGCGGACGACGATTTCGCGGCGTGCGTGCGCGTGGTCGACCTCAAGAGCAATCTCCTCGTCCACGGCGGCCCGTCGCCCCGTTTCGAGGTGCGATGCGAAGCCAAGCACGGCATCGTGGGCGCCAGATTCGCCCTCGTCGGCTGCCCGACGAGCCAACTGCGCAGCGTGCTCCAGGAAGTCGTGCGCGACGAAGGCCTGCCCTCCTCTCCGCTGGGCGGCCCCTTCGCGCTCGACGCCGAGGAGAATCGCGGCTCCTACGTCTTCGCCTACGGCCTGTCGGAGCAGAACGCCGACGAGTGGGTCGCCCTGGCGAAGAAGGCCGGCTTCGCCCAGGTGCACCTCATCGGCTTCGAGAAGTCGCTCGGCCACTACGAGCCGCGCCCGAATCTCTTCCCCAACGGCCTCGCCGGCCTGAAGACCGTCGTGGCCAAGATTCACGCCGCCGGCCTGCGGGCCGGGATGCACACGCTCACCGCCTGCATCGCGCCCCACGACCCCTTCGCCACGCCCGTGCCCGACAAGCGCCTGGCCAAGGACGCCACGTTCACCCTCGCCGAGGCCATCGGCGAAGGCGACAAGGCAGTTCAGACCACGGCGGAGCCGAAGGGCTTCGACACCATCTGGGCCTATGCCGCGCACGGCAACGTCGTGCAGCTTGACGACGAGTTGATCCAGTTCACCGGCCTCGCGCCCACGGGCTTCACCGACTGCAAGCGCGGCGCCTTCGGCACCAAGGCCGCGCCCCACGCCAAGGGCGCACCCGTCCACCACCTCTACGTCCGCTACACCTCCTTCCAGCCCGACGAGAACTCGACGCTCGTGGACGAGGTGGCCGACTGCATCGCCAGCGTCTTCAACACGTGCGGCTTCGACATGATCTACATGGACGGTGCGGAGGGCATGGTCGGCGGCTGGCACGGGGTGTCGAAGATGCGGGCCGCCATCTTCAAGCGGCTCAAGGGCCGCGTGCTCGTCGAGGCCAGCGAGTGGGGCTACCACTCCTGGCCATTCCACTCCCGCATCGGAGCCTACGACTATCCGCACTGGGCGCTCAAGCGGTTCATTGACATCCACTGCAACCACAACGACGGGAATCGCGCGAGCAGCCTGCTGCCCACGCAGCTCGGCTGGTGGGCCATCCTCGGCCCCAGCGCCGACCACGACGCCGAGTTCCGCGACGAGATCGAGTACCTCTGCTGCAAGGCCCTCGCCACCGACGCCCCGATGTCGTTCCAGGGCGTCGGCGTCGGCAGCAAGCCGGCCAACGCCCGCCAAGACGAATACCTGCAACTCATCGGCCGCTACGAGCGCCTGCGCCTCGCCCGCACCGTGCCCGAGGCCATCCGCAAGCAGCTACGCACGCCCAAGGCCGACTTCCGCCTCGCGGACGGCGCCGACGGCAAGCCGCAATTCGTCCCCACCGACTACCTCGCTCACAAGGTCACCGGGCTCAAGGATGGCTCGGCGGCCTGGACTGTGAGGAACCGCTTCGCCGCCCAGCCGCTGCGGCTGCGCATTCAGGCCCTCTACTCCGCCGCGCCCTACGATTCGCCCGACGCCGTGGCACTGGCCGAGCCGCAGGACCTCGCCGTCAGCGGCGCGGCCAAGGGCGTCACGCTGCTCAAAACCTCGCCGGACTTCGAAGCGTCGTCCACGCTGCCAACCCGCGTCGGCTCGTGGGCGAAGGCCACCAAGACCTTCACGCCGCCGAAGGACCTCCGCAAGTGCGGCGCCTTGCGGGTCGCAGTCGAGGGCGATGGCAGCGGCTCTATCCTCAACTTCCAGCTCACCAACCCGCCCCAATTCTGGGGCACGTGGGACGAGCATTACGTCACCGTGGACTTCACGGGCCGCCGCGACTTCGAGTTGCACCTCCGCGAGCGCGACGCCGAACGCTTCGGCGACTACGTCTGGCCCTACGGCGGCATCTACGACGTCTATCGCTCGCCCCTCATCCGCAGCCACGTGAGCACGCTGAACGTCTACTGCAACAATCTGCCGTCCCGCGGCGCCCTCAAGTGCCGCATCGGCCCCGTCAAGGCCCTGCCCGTCGTCAAGGTCAAGCTCGCCAATCCGGCCATCACCGTGGGCGACCGCAAGCTCCTCTTCCCCGTCGCCCTCGAGAGCGGCCAGTACATCGAGATGGAATCAGCCGCCGACTGCAAGCTCTACGACGAGCGCGGCGCCCTCGTCCAGCAGGTGGCGCCGCAGGGCGACGTGCCCGCCCTTGCCCCCGGCGACAACGCCATCGCCTTCACCTGCGGCCAGCCCGAGGGCCACGCCGCGCGGGCGAACGTGACGATCATCACCCAAGGCGAGCCACTGAAGTGAGCGAAGGAGGAATCGCCGTGAAAGTCTACATCTCCACCGACCTCGAGGGCATCAGCGGCGTGACCGTGTGGGACCAGACGCGCGAGATGACCACCGCGCTCTACCAGCACGCCCGCCACCTGCTCACCCGCGACGTCAACGCCGCCGTGCAGGGCTGCCTCGACGGCGGGGCGAGCGAGGTGCGGGTCCTCGACGGCCACGGCGGCGGGTTCAACTTCGTGCCCGACGAGTTGCACCCCGGCGCCACCTACGTGACCGGCCCGAACCGCCCGGCCATGCTGCCCGGCCTCGATGCCTCGTTCGGCGCGGCCATGCTCGTCGGCTACCACGCAATGGCCGGCACCCCGCAGGCCGTCCTCGCCCACACCCAGTCGTCGAAGGCGGGCAGCCGCTACTGGTACAACGGCCGCGAGAGCGGCGAGATCGCCCAGACCGCCCTCGTGTGCGGCCACTACGGCGTGCCCGTCGTCATGGTCGCGGGCGACGAGGCGGCCTGTGCCGAGGCCCGCGCCTTCCTCGGCGATGGCATCGTCGCCGTCGCCGTCAAGAAGGGCATCAGCATCACCTCGTGCGAGATGATCCCGCCCCAGCGCGCCTGGGAGCTGATTCGCAAGGGCGCCGCCGAGGCCCTCGGCCGCGTCGGCCAGTGCAAGCCTTACCAGATCGACCTGCCCATCCATGCCCGCGTCAGCTACCTCACCCGCGAGATCGCCGACGGCGCCGGCGGCAGGCTCTCGAAGCGCGTGGACGCCACGACCTTCGAGCGGGTCATCGAGAGCCCGCTCGACATCGTGAAGTTCTGATGCGTGACGCGTGAGCAGACAAGCCGGGCAGGCGCCAATCCCGCTGATCTTGACCACGTGCGCAAGAAGGGGGGAGGTCGAGATTGAGGGTTGAGGGGGGCGCGCCTAGCAGAGCGAGGGAGCCTCCGTCCACACAGACGCACAAGTGTCCAACTCACAAGAGCTTACAGCCACAGCAAGGTGCCGGCGTTGGCTGCTGTCGCGCTAGGCGCGCCTGCGCGCGCAACACGGGGGGCGCGCCTAGCGTAAGGAAGGGGGCGCGCCTGGGGAGGCGCCCACTCGCGCCCATCCCGCGCAATCATGACCACCTGCGCACTACGGGGGGGGTGGTCGAGATTGGCCCCAATCGTCCTCGTCCTCGAATCCTCCTCTCATCCCACTCAAGATCCTCACGCGCCGTGGGTGGCACGGCTGGCTTGCCAGCCGTGTCCTCTCCGGAAGGCGGCCCCAGCGCACGGACACGGTTGGACAAGCCAACCGTGCCACGATTGACCACTTGCAGAACCCATGGGCCGGCGTCCCCCTCAGACCCTTCTCCCCTCGACCAACTTGCTCAAGATGATCACGCGCGCGCAAGGGGAGGTGATCATCTTGACGGCAAGCCCTTCAGCGCGGCCTCGTAGCCATAAGCATCGTCATGGCCAGCACATGCACCCTTGCCAACCCGCATCCCCACCGTTCTCTGCCCCCGTCAAGATGATCACCTGCCTCCCACGTCCCCGGGAACTGGCCGAAACGGGCGATCAGACCGCATCTGCACATCCATGCCCCGACGCATCTCTTTGCCCCCCAACGTCTTATGGGTGTCAGGCACCTTGGGCTTTGCCTTGGCTCTTGCCCCTTCGCCTTTCCCACCTTGCCCCACGCGCGTCAGGCGCTCGCTTGTGCGCAAGGGGAGGTGAGCGCCTGGAGGGGAGGGGGGCGGGGAATTCCCCTCAGCGTCCCAATGGTGGCGTGGCGATGCGGTAACACCGGTCGTAGAGTTCGACCTCGAGGTTAGAGCCGCAGACAAAAAGGCCCATCTCTCTGGCCCGCACCTCTATGGCTTCCCCCTTGCGGCGGGTTTCGAGCATGACGTGCTCGCCGCCAAGAAGCGCGGCCGCGGAGGCGGGGCGTTCGGTTAGGGCAGGCGACCAGCATTGGAGGAAAGCCGAGTGTCCTATGAGGTTCTCGAGCCGCGTCTCGGTTCCCCATACGCCCGGCGGAAAGCTCGTCCTGAGGTCCTTGCAGGTCTGGGCCCGCGGGATCCCGCCAGTCGCGAGGAAATAGGCCGTGCCTGCAAGCGCGTAGAGGTCGCTGGATAGCAGGGCGTGGCCCTCCTCCTGTTCCTCAGGTGTGAAGTTGGCGACACCGAGGGCAGTCTGAGCGGCGTCGACAAAGCAGGCCGCCTCGTAATCAATGAGCGAGACATGACACTTGGCGCCTCCTAGAGAGCTTCTGCCCGGACTGAAGGTCACGATGAGGTTCCCAGGTGTCACATCGCGATGGATCACTGGCCTCGACGCGCCATGGAGTTGCTCCAGGTGCTCGATCGTTTGCAGCACGATGTCGTCGAGTAGGGCGCCAACGATGACGTTGCCCCGCCGAACCGCTTGCGACAGGGTGACGCCCTCGATGTAAGGGAACAGCAGGTAGGACTCGCCGCTGGGGAACTCGCCCATCTCCAACAGGCGGTTGCCGAGGACCTCTCTGTAGGTGTCCGAACCGACCCAATCGCGCGACTCAGGGGGAATCTCACGCAACACTTTGAGAACCACATCGCCGTGCCTGGGGTGTTGACCCCGAAGCACCAGGCCCATCTGGCTGCTGCTGAGCGCGACAGCATTCGCCACCAGAGACGCGCACAGGTCGGCAGTCTTCGGGTCCAACGCGGCCGCCCTCTCGTCGCAGAGCGGAGGGGCCCCATGCCCTCCCGCTCCGCTGGCTCCCGGCCGCACGGGCGACGGGCCTGGCACATGCGCGCGCCGCTGTGCCCCGGGGACGGCGATGCCAGCATGCTCAAGCGCCCTGAACATGGCTCGGAGCCCTTGCTCGGTTGCCCCCTCGAAGAGCTCGATGTACTGAATGCCGGCAAGCTGGTACTCCATGCGCGCGGGCAACTCGACAGGGGTCAGGTAGATGGGCAGGATCGTCACGTTCCGCTGGGCCGCTAGGGCCAATTCCCGCATGGTGTTTGGTGATTCGACGGAGTTCTCGGACGCCATGAACATGAGCATTCTGCAACCCCGGATGGCGTTAACAATCTCCTCGGTCCAGAACGACGCGCCATCAATCCCCTCCTGGTCAATCCATATGCGAACCCCAGCCTGCCTCAACACTTCCACAATGGGCGAGACGATCGGGAGATCGCGTCGGCTATAGCACACGAACACGTAGCCCGTCTGCGCCTCAGCCGGCTCGCTGAGAGGTGTGGCCGGCGCTTCGACTGCGAACTCCGCACGGCACTTCCCACACCGCGCGCGTCCGCCTGCCAACGTCGCCGCCACCCTGTACGCCGTCCCGCAACTTGGGCAGCGCGTCTTGAGTGTTGCATCGTCCGGCACGGGAACCCCCACTCCACTCAAGGCATCCAGCACTGACGGCGGCTCTCACTCCTTGGGGATTATAGGCCGGACAGGAGTTGCTTTCAAGCCTCACTGGGCACTGGCGCACTGGGTCTGTTGCGCAGTCGTGGGGTTGCCTTCTCAGGGAGGCCAACCGTGCTGGTCGTCGTCGAATGCTCTTGTCCCGGTTCTCTCTCTTGTCACGCGGCACGCGGGACGCATCATGCATCACGGGCCGGCCTTCTTCTTCCAGCCAGCAGCCTCGACCTCGCCGTGGCGGATGGTGACGGTGACGGCACCATCCCAGCAGGTGGCGAGGACATGCGCGCCGGCGGACTCGTAGGCGGCGACGGTGGCAGGGGGGAGGTGGTCGGCCCTGTTGCTACAGATGGCATACGCGGGGCGCACCGCCTGGGCAAACTCGGGCGTGGCGGGCATCAGACGGCCGTGGTGGGGGACAACCAGGACGTCGGCCCGCAGGTCAATGCCCGCGTGGAGGAGCACGGTGGCGCCGACCTGCTGGATGTCGCCGCAGAGGAGAACCCGGCGGCCGGCGTGCGCGACGCGCACGACGAGCGAGTTCTCGTTCTGCTCGTTGGGGCGGAGGCGGAGCAACCAGTCGGTGGGGGAGAGGACTTCGACGACGTTGCCCTTGCCGACCTCGATGCGGTCGCCCGCCTTCACGGGCGACGCGGGAATCCCGCGCTTGCGCAGCATCTCCAGCAGTTGTCGCCCCGCCTTGGCCCGCGCGAGGACGGGGCTGTGGACGACGTGTCCGATCTTGAAGCGCTGGAGCAGGGACGGAATGCCGTTCACGTGGTCGGCATCTGCGTGACTCACGACCAGGAGGTCAATCGTCCGCACGCCCCAGTGCCAGAGCGCGGGTGCGGCGACCCAGCGCCCCACGTCGTTCCGCCCATAGGTGCCGCAGTCGTAGAGGGCCGTCGAGCCGTCGGGGAATCGGAGCACGGTGGCGTTGCCGCGCCGCACGTCGAGCGCCGTGACCTCCATGCCCTCGGGCGGACGCGTCGAGCCGGGGGCAACGAGGTACACGACGACGCCCGCCACCCACAGCATCGCCGCCCGCATGCCGCTGAGGCCGAGGCGGCGGCGGCCCACGACGAGGAGCCCGAGGGCGTAGTAGCCGATCACCCAGCCCAGCGCGGGCGCGGCGCAGTACTGCCAGGCAAGCGGCACAGAATCCGCAAGCCGGACCACCCCCGTCAGCGCCCAGGCGATGGCCTGCGCGGCAGCCGCGGGGACACCCGCAAGGGCTGGCAACGCCGCCGCGGTGGCCGTGTGCGCAAACCCCAGCACGGTGAGCATCGCCGCCAGTGGCGCCGCCAGCAGATTCGCCACGACGGTGATCGGGCTCACCAGGTGGAAGTAGGAAGCCGTGAGAGGGAGTACCGCCAGCCACGCCGCCAGCGACACCGCGGCGGCGCGCGACGCAACCACCCAAGTCCACCGCAGAAGCCGTCGGCTACGGCTTACCTCCTCGTCGGCGGCCAGCCGGTCGAACAGACTCACCCTCGGGCGCAGCAGTGCGGCGAAGTCCCTGTTGAGGAGGATGATCCCCAGCACCGCGACGAAGGAGAGCTGGAAGCCGACGCTGAAGAGGTCGAAGGGCCTCAGCACGAGGAGCACGAGCGCCGCCACGGCGACCGCTTGCACGGGATCGAACTGCCGCCGCCCCAGGATGGCGAGCAGGAACACGCCGGTCATCACGGCGGCGCGCACGACGGATGGCGGGGCCCCTGTGACAAGGGCGTACGCGATAACGACGCAGAGGACCAGTGCCCCCGACAGGCGCCGCCTCAACCCCAGCAGGGCAGTGATGCTCCACACGACCCAGGCGACGACGCCGACGTTGAAGCCGCTGACGGCGAGCAGGTGGATGGTGCCGGTGCGGGCGAATGCCTCCTCGAGGTCCTCGCCCACCTCGGTGCGGTCGCCGAGGACGAGGGCGCACAGGAGGGCCGCGGAATGCTTGTCCGAGGCAAGCGTGGTCTGAAGGGTTCTGCGGAGCGCTCCCCTGGCGGCGTAGACCATTGCGAAGAAGCCGCCCTGATTGCTGCCGGTCTCGACTATCGTGCCCCTCTCGCCGACGGAGAGCGTGGCGTCAATGCCCCCGCGGCGGAGGAGTGTCGCGCCGTCCATCTGGCCGGGATTGGTGGGGCCCGAGGGGAGATGGGCTGTGCCCACGAGGACGACTGTGTCCCCATGGCACAGGGTGCGTGGGGCTCCGTGGTCCACGACCCGCAAGCGCCCGCACACGGCCCGCCAGTCGCCGCCGACCTCGGCCTCGAGACAGTCGAGGTCGAACCGCGTCTGCCGGGCCTCCGCGGCGAGCCATCCGCTGTCGCCCGAGAGGGGCATCGGGGGCAGGACACGCACTTCAGGGTCGCTGGCGACGACCCCGCGGAGCCTCACAAGCGTCGGCTCGTCGCCGAGGAAACGCGAAATGTGGTGAGGCGGGTGGGTGCCGCGGGTGAGGTCGAGTCGCACCCACCCGGCTCCCGTCATGCCCACGCCCAGCAGGAGCAACGCGGTGCCGCGAAGGCCCAGCCAGCGGCAGGCTGGGGACCCGGCGGCGGCGACCACGATCGCGCTCCAGGCCAGGCGTCGAGGCAGGAGAGAGTACTCGCAGGCGAGGATTCCACACGCGAAGGCGACCGCTGCGGGGACCAGCGGCCGGTACGGCAGAAACGCCAGGGCCGTCTGGTCCTCAGGCTGGTCCATGGGTGTCACGTGCCTTTGCGGCGGTGCGCGCGCGGATGATAGCGCCGGCCCGCTGGGCGCGCAAGGGGCGACCGAGGAATATTTCGGGAGTTTTCTGTTCACAAGTGATTGTGCCCGGTGGGTGTCGCCATCGCAGGGGTCGTGCAGGAAGCCAGTTTCTATGTGGTGTATGGTGGTGTCGAAGATGCAATTTGCTTGACCTTGACCGACTGGAGTGGTATAGTGTGGTGCGCAATGATCTCGCCCGCGCCTTGGCAGTGTGGTCGGGAGCGGGCGAGAAGTGCTGAGGGGTTCGCCACGATGTTCATCGGCGAATACGAAACCTCGGTGGACGACAAGGGGCGGATCATCGTCCCTGCGCGCTTTCGGGAGGTGGCGCGGGCCCTTGAGGGGCCGGTGGGGTTCATGATGACCTTGGGGGAGGAGAACTGCATTACTATCTACACCCCGAACCAGTGGAAGGCCCTGCAAGCCCGGGTGAGCAGCGTGCCACGGAACCGCGAGTCCGGCCGCAGGCTATGCCGGCGGGTCTACACCCAGGCGGGGGAGGGGGTTTGCGACCGCCAGGGGCGGATGCGCGTGCCCGCCCCACTGCTGGCCGCGGCGGGGATCACTCGGGAGGCCGTGGTGGCCGGGGTGGGGGATTTCCTGGAATTGTGGGGTCGCGACGCATGGCGCGCGTACAAAGAGGACATGCTCAAGACGCGCGTGAGCGACGCCGAGGAGCAGCCATGGTGTCCGCCATCACCTCCAACATCATGAGGTATGGCCGGCCCTCAAGCCCAAGGGATTGTGGCTTTAGGGAATTTCGGAAAAATCCCAGGAAAACGTCTTGACGCGGCTGGCGGAGGGGGTTACAATTCGCAGCCGTAGTGGGAAATTATGGGCAGGAGTGGGAAGACGTGGGCACCCGGTTCTTCGGCCAATACCTCCAGCGGCTCGACGCCAAGCACCGCGTTGTGGTGCCGCGCCGCGTGCGCGAGGCGATTGGCGAGGAGGATCTTCGCGGTGGCCTGTTCCTCACGCGAGGCATGGACAAGTGCGTGTTCCTGTTCCCTGCCAACCAATGGGAGGCCGTGGCGGACGATTTCGCCTCGGCCGACTTTCGCGGGTTCAACGCCCGAATGCTCCAGCGGCTGTTCTTCAGCGAGGCCGTGCAGGCCGACCCGGACAAGCTTGGCCGGATCCTCCTGCCCGACCGCCTGCGAGAGCTCGCCGGGATCGAGGACGAGGTCCTCTTCGTCGGGGCGTCGAACCGCATCGAGTTGTGGAACCCGGCCCGCTGGGCGGCGCTGCGCGACGCGCACGAGGCCCAGTTCGAGGAGCTGGCCGAATCGCTCTACCAGCTCAAGCCGGGACGGGGAAACCAGTAGCCTGCGGAGAGGCGAGCTCGTTCTTTGGTACAAGGGGGATTTGAAGCGGGGAAAGCAGGGCTCCGGGCGAGACGGGGAACCGGAGCCCCGCTTTCCGACCCAGCGCCTTGCCGGCCACTGATGGGCGGGGAACCCAGGCCGGCCAGGTGCTTACCGGAAGTAGTCTACTACTTCCGAACTCCGCTGTCAAGGGTTGCCGTCGAAGCGCCCAACCAACGCTCTCCCGGCCGACTGGGAGTCACCGACCCGACGACGGCAGCCCGCCAGGATCGAGCTCGCCTCCTCCCTATTCCCCAGACGCAAATGCATACACCCGTCCTGCTTGGTGAAGTGCTCGATTCGCTTCGCCCTACACCAGGGCGGCGGTTCCTTGACGCGACGGTGGGCCTTGGGGGGCACGCGGAGGCCCTTCTGCCGGGACTGCTCCCGGGCGGCTGGCTGCTCGGCCTCGACCGGGACCCGGAGGCCCTGGGGCTCGCCCGCGAGCGCCTGGCGCCCTTCGAGGGGCACTTCGAGCTGGTTCACGGCGACTTCCGCGACCTGGCCGGGCACGCCGCCCGGCACCTGGGGCGCGGAGCAGATGGAGTGGTGATGGACCTTGGCGTGTCGAGCTACCAGCTTCGGGAACCGGCGCGGGGCTTCAGCTTCCTCGTGGACGGGGAGCTGGACATGCGCATGGACCCTACGCGGGGGCGCACGGCGGCCGAGCTGATCGCGCACACGAGTGCGGCCGGCCTCGAGCGCATCCTCTCCGAGTACGGCGAGGAGCGCTACGCCCGACGCATCGCTCGCGCCGTGTTCGAGCGCCGCAGAAGCCTGCGCACAACGGGGGAGCTGGCACGACTGGTCGAGGCGGTGGTGCCCCGGCGCGAGCCGAGGCTGCATCCCGCGACCAGGACGTTTCAGGCCCTCCGCATCGCCGTGAACGACGAGTTGGGGGCGCTGGAGGCGGCCCTGAGCACCCTGCCCCAGTGGCTGGCGCCGGGCGGACGGGTCGCCGTGATTTCCTTCCACTCGCTCGAGGACCGGATCGTCAAGCAAGCACTGCGCTTACACCGTGCGGCGGGGGTGGTGACCGTGCTCACGCGGAAGCCCATCCGCCCCACGGCGGACGAGGTGGCCGAGAACCCGCGCTCGCGCAGCGCCCGACTCCGCGTGGCGGAGCGCCGGGCCGGCTGAGGCGGCGGGAGACAGGGGACGGGACGCGATGGCGGCACAAGGCGGGCATAACACCAGGGTGTGGATCGTCGCCGTGTTCGTGCTGGGCCTCTACGGCGGCCTGGTCGGCAGACTCTACGTCATCCAGGCGCAGGACCATGGGAAGCTCAGCGAGCTTGCCAACTCGCAGCACTTCGTGCGGGTGACGCGGCCCGAACGGCGCGGCAGCATCCTCGACTGCCGGGGGCGTCCGCTGGCTGCCTCGGTTCAGGTGCCCAGCATCTATGTGGACCCGCGGCAGCTCGACGATCCCGAGGCGACGTGTCGCCGCCTGGCCGAGCTGTTCGGGCTGGACGAGACGATGCTGCTGTCGCGGGTCGAGCGCCCGATGGGCCTCGTGTGCCTGAAGCGCAACCTCAGCGGCGAGGACGAGCAGCAGTTGCGCCAGCAACAGGCGGTGCGCGACCTCGGGCGGGCCTTGGAGTTCCGGCAACGCGCCCTCTACGCGCGGCCGGCCGAGGTGAGCGACCCCCGGGCGGCGGCCGCCGCCCTGGCGCCCCTGCTCGGGCGCGAGGCCGAGGAGCTCGAGCCGGACCTCGACGGGCTTCGCCGCTTCTGCTGGGTGAAGCGGAAGGTCGGCGAGCAGGAGGCCAAGCGGGTGCTCGCCGAGGGCATCGCGGGCGTGGCCGTGTGGCCCGAATACCAGCGCACCTACCCGCACGACGACCTCGCGTGCCAGCTCATCGGCTTCACGGGGGTGGACGAGGAGGGGCTGGAGGGCCTGGAGCGGACGCTGGACGACCTGCTGGCCCCCGAGCTCGGCTCGGCGAGGCTCCAGCGCGACGCGGCGGGCCGCTACATCAGCACGGGCGATCCCGCGAAGGCCCCTCGGAGCGGCAGCGACGTCGAGCTGACCGTGGACGCGGTGATCCAGGGCTACGCGGAGGCGGCCCTGCGCGATGCCTGGGACCTCTGGGCGCCCAAGGGCGCGCTGGCCGTGGTGCTCGACCCCCGCACCGGCAGCCTGCTGGCCGCCGCCAGCCTGCCCACCTACAACCCCAACCGCTACAGCACGTACGCCCCGCTCGACCTGAAGAACCGCGCCCGGGCGCGCTACATCGTGGACTGGTTCGAGCCGGGCTCGATCATGAAGGCTCTGGTCTTCAGCGCGGCGCTCAATGAGCGCGTCGTCACCGAGCAGACGGACTTCTTCTGCGAGAACGGCTGCTGGTTCATCGGTTCGCGGCGCTTCCACGACGTGCACGGCTACGGCCATCTCACGGCGGAGATGGTGATCGTCAAGTCGTCGAACATCGGCGCGGCCAAGATGGGCGGAAAGCTCGGCCCCGAGCGCCTCTACCGCTACCTGCGAGCCTTCGGGCTCGGCCGCGCCACGGGGTTCGAGCTGCCCGGCGAGAACCCTGGGGTGCTCTACCCGCCCTCGCGCTGGACCAGTCGCTCCCTCCCCTCGGTCTGCATCGGCCACGAGGTGTGCGTGAACGCGGTGCAGATGGCCCTGGCGTATGGGGCCATCGCCAACGAGGGCGTACTGATGAGCCCGCGCGTGGTCCGCCGCATCCGCCGCGCGGACGGCACGTGGGCCGAGCGGCCGGCGAAGCCCGTGCGGCAGGTGATTCCGGCGAGCGTGGCGGCACGCGTGAAGCGGGTCCTGTGCCGCGTCGTCGAGGAAGGCACGGGCAAGGCCGCCCGCCTCGCCGCCTACACGATGGGCGGCAAGACGGGCACGGCAGATAAAGTCGTTAACGGCGTCTACGTGCGCGGCGCCTCCGTCTGCTCCTTCGCGGCCATGGCGCCGATCGAGAGGCCGCAACTCGTCGTGCTGGTGACCGTGGACGAGCCGACGAAGCGCACCGGCGGCCGCCACTTCGGCGGCACCGTGGCCGCCCCGGTCGCGAAGCAGATCATCAAGCAATCCCTGGCCTACCTGGGCGTGGCGCCCGACAAGCCGCAGGCCCTGGTGCGGCTGGGGATCGGCGCTAGTTCGCAGAGGGGAACCCCATGAAGCTCAGCAAACTCATCAAGCCCCTGGAGACCCGCGAGCTGCGGCAGTACTCCGACCGCAGCATCCAGGGGCTGGCGCTGGACTCGCGGAAGGTGAAGGCCGACTGGTTGTTCGCCGTGGTGGCCGGGCCGCACGGCGACGGCACGGCCTACGTGGCCGACGCCGTGGCGCGGGGGGCGACCGCGGTGCTGGCCTCGCAGGAGGTGGCCGTGCCGCCGCAGGTGGCGCTCGTGCTCGTGCCCCATGTGCGGCGGGCGCTGGCCGACCTGTGCAGCCAGTTCCACGGCCGGCCGGCGGACCTCGTCCGCACGGTGGGTGTGACCGGTACGAACGGGAAGACGACGACGGCGATGCTCGTCCGTTGGCTCCTCGCCAAGTGGGGGAAGCAGGCCGCCCTCATCTCCACCGTGGTCAACCAGCTCGGCTCCCTGTGCGAGCGGGCGTCGAACACCACGCCCGAGAGCCCGGAGCTTCAGGCCCTCTTCGCGCGCATGGTCGAGCGCGGCATCAGCCATGCCGTGATGGAGGTCTCGAGCCACAGCCTCGACCAGGAGCGCGTCCGAGGCGTCCGCTTCGCCGTCGCCGCGCTCACCAACGTCACGCCCCACGAGCATCTCGACTACCACTCGACCTTCGAGAACTACCTGAACGCGAAGGCGAAGCTCTTCGAGACGCTGTCGCCCGACGCGATGGCGGTGCTGAACGCCGACGATCCGCAGTGCGGCTTCTTCCGCGAGCGGCGCGGGCACGGGAACGTGATGAGCTACGGCCTCTCGGCGACGGTGGATGTGACGGCCCAGATCGAGGCGATGACCCTGGGCGGCACCACGCTGCGCCTCCACACTCCCGCGGGGCGCGTGCGGGTCCACTCGCCCCTGCTCGGCGGGTTCAACGTGCAGAACCTGCTGGCCGGCACGTGCTGCGCCCTGGCGCTCGGCATCGGCCTCGACACGATCGCCGCCGGCATCGAGCAGTTCGCGGGCGCCCCCGGCCGCCTGGAGCGGGTGGACGGGGGCCAGCCCTTCACCGTGCTGGTGGACTACGCTCACAACAACGACGGCCTGCGGTCGGTCCTGGGCACCCTCAAGCCGCTGGTGGCGCCCAACCGCCTGATCGTCGTCTTCGGCTGCGGCGGCGACCGCGACACCTCGAAGCGCCCGCTCATGGGCGCCACGGCCACCCACTATGCCGACGTGGCGGTGCTCACGGCCGACAACAGCCGCAGCGAACGCACCGAGGACATCCTGGAGGCGATCCTGGCCGGCGCGAACCGCCAGGCCATCTGCGTCGTGGAGCCCGACCGCCGCGAGGCCATTCGCAAGGCCGTGGCGATGGCGGCCCCTGGCGACCTCGTGGCCATCTGCGGAAAGGGCCACGAGAGCGTGCAGGAGATGGCAGGCGTCCGTTACCCCTTCGACGACAGGGAGGAGGCTCAGCGCGCCCTGGGCATCCTCAAGCGCAAGGCCAAGGAGCCGGCACTCGTGCCGGCCACGGTCCCGTGTGAGGAAAAGGAGACATTCAACTTTTCCGCCCCGGAAAAGTAGATTGTCCCCTTTTCCACGGAGACGACAGGAATGCTGGAGACGCGCACGCACGACCTCGGTGCCCCGCACTGCCCCTCGCCGGCCCGGGAGCTGGTCGAGGCCAACGTTCGCCTCGAGCGGCGCGTGGGCGAGCTGCTGGCCGTGCAGGAGCTGGCCCAGACGCTCGCGGGCGAGCTGCGGCTGGATGCCCTCCTCGAGATCGCACTCAGCACCGTCGCCTCGCTCACGGGAGCGCGCGCCGTCTCGATTCTTCTCCCGGAGCCCGGCAGCGGCCGCCTGGCGGTGCGCGCGCGGCGCGGCGGCGCCGGCCCCCTCGGGCCGTGCGAGGGCGTCGCGGCGGGCGAGGGGCTGGCCGGCTGGGTCGCACGGCACCAGGTGCCGCTCCTGCTGCCCGACGTCGAGACCCAGCCGCAATTCGCGGGCCTCGCCCGGGCACAGGGCTACGAGAGCGGCTCCTTTGTCGGCGTCCCGCTCCTCTTCCAGGAGCGGCTGCTGGGCGTGGTGTGCGTGGCGGAACGGGCCGGCGGCCTGCCATTCCACGAGCGGGACCTGCGGGTCCTCATCTCGCTGGCGCCGTACCTGGCCATCGGCATCCGCAACGCGACCGTCTACTCGGACATCGAGGACCGGGCACTCGCCGCCTTGCATGCCCTCGCGGAAGCCGCCCGCCAGGCCAGCACAGAGTCCGATTCGACCCGACTACTCCACTTGCCGCGCCCCGTCGCCGCCACGGACGGCGGGGGCAGCGAGGACTAGGACCGAGATCGTGAGAGCCACCATCGCCGACATCCTGAGCGCCACGGCGGGGCGCCTCGCCCAGGGCGACGCGGCCGCCGTCGTGGACGGCGTGACCACGGACTCGCGTGCGGTGCGCGCCGGCGAGCTGTTCGTCGCCCTGCGCGGCGAGAATTTCGACGGCCACGGCTTCGTGGCCGCTGCCCTGAATGCGGGGGCGGCCGCCGCGCTGGTGTCGCGCGTGCCCGACGGGCTGGCGGCCACCCGCCCGCTCGTGCTGGTGGACGACACGCTGGCGGCCTACCAGGCCCTGGGCGGCTGGTGGCGGGACCGGGTGTCGCCCACGGTCGTCGGCGTCACCGGCAGCAACGGCAAGACCACGACGAAGGAGATGCTGGCGCTGGCCCTCGCCGGCCTGGGCCCCACGATGTGCTCCGAGGCGAACCACAACAACCACGTCGGCGTGCCCCAGACGCTGCTGCGCATTCGGCCCGAGGATCGCTACGCCGTGGTGGAGATGGGCGTGAACCACTTCGGCGAGATGGCCCCCCTGGCCCGCCCGACGCGGCCCGACGTCGGCGTCATCACCAACATCACCCGCACGCACGCCGAGGGATTCGGCTCCGAGGAAGGCGTGGCGCGCGAGAAGTCGGTGATGCTGGACTACCTGGCCCCCGACGGCCTGGCGGTGCTGCACGCCGACGACCCGTGGAGCCGCGGCATCGCCGAGCGGCATCCGGGCCGCAAAGTCACCTTCGGGTTCTCGCGCGACGCCGATTGGCGGGCCACGCGGGTCCGCCAGGCCGACCGATGCGTCCGCTTCACCGTCGAGCGAACGGGCGACGGCGTGACGCTTCCCGCCATCGGCCGCTGGCAGGTGTCGAACGCGATGGCTGCGATTGCCGTGGCCGCCGAGCTGGGCCTGAGTGTGGCCGAGGCGGCGGAGCGCCTGGGCGCCTTCCGGCCGCCGAAGTGGCGGATGGACGTCCGCCGCGCGGGCAGGCTGACGCTGCTGTTGGACTGCTATAACGCCAACCCGGCCTCGATGCTGGGGGCGGTGGCCGAGCTGCGGCGCCGACGCCGCCGCGGCCGCCGCGTCGCCGTCCTCGGCGACATGCTCGAACTGGGCGAGGTGTCCGAGACGGCGCACCGCGACATCGGCCGAGCCGTCGCCGCCGCGGGCATCGAGCTGCTGTGCGCCATCGGCGAGCGGGCCGACGCCGTCGCCGACGAGGCGCTCACCCACGGAATGGAACCCACACGCGTGTTCCGAACCTGTGCCCGCGACGAGGCGGCGGGGTGGCTGCGCGGCCACCTCGAGCCCCGCGACACGGTCTTGTTCAAGGCATCGCGCGGCATCCGCCTGGAGGAAGTGGCCGATGCCGTCACCGCCTGGGCTACGGCGGGGGCAGCCCAAGGCTAGGCCGCCCGGCCGGCGCCGGGCGCTGTGCCCTCGGGGGCACGAGAGGCAGGAGGCAAATGGATCGGCGAACAAGTCCATACTGGCATCCGCCGGCGTGGCGGGGAGTCGCCTCGCCGGGCTATCTGTACGCATCGCACTGGCAGGCGCTCGTCGGGGAGCTGGGCGGCCTCCGCTGCCCCAGCCACGGCGGCGCCCCGCCCGGCGAGGGCGTGCAGGCCAATCCCTTCTCCGATGCAGGACTCGAAAACATGAGCGTGCTGACCGAGGTCCAGGAAACCGAAGAGACCGGTGAACTCCGGGAGTTCGTGGTCAAGTGCCTGGCGCGGCACGAGCGCCTGGTGCTGATGCTCGTCCACGCCGAGCGCCTGAGCTTCCGCCAGGTGGCCCAGGTGCTCGACCTGCCCGAGGCATCGGTGCGCGAGATCTACTCGAGGACCATGGCGACGCTGCGTGCCCACTTCAGCCCTTCGAGCTGATGGGCCGGGCGTGGAGGTGCACCGCTGTGGCTGCGACGACCCTGGCGCGAACCCGTAGTGCTGCGACGCGAGCATCGGCCGCGGCGGCGCGCCCGCTCCAGGACGTCACGGGCGGCATCCTGGCCACGGCCGTGGTGCTGCTGGGGATTGGCCTCGTGATGGTGGCCAGCACGGCGCCCGCCTCGAACCCCGCCCAGGCCCGCTACCTGGTGCTCAAGCACACGCTGTGGCTCGCGGCCTCGCTGGTGGCGCTCCTGCTGGCCTACTCGGTGGACTACCACAGGCTGCGCCCGTTCACCGTGCCGCTGCTTCTCGCGTCGCTGGCCAGCCTGGTGGCCGTGCTGTTCGTCGGGGCCACGGTGAACGGGGCGAAGCGCTGGTTCCGGGTGGGCGAGCTGAGCTTGCAGCCGTCGGAGTTCTGCAAGCTCGCGCTGTGCCTCTACATGGCCGACTTCCTGGCCCGGGAGCAGGAGCGGATCAAGACGTTCTTCAAGGGCTTCGTGCAGCCGATGCTGATCATGGGCGTGGCCTTCGTGCTGATCCTGAAGGAGCCGGACTTCGGCACGGCGCTGCTCATTGCGATGGTGACGTTCGGGATGCTCTACGTGGCGGGCATTCGCATGATCCACGTGGTGCCGGGCGTGATCGCCTCGGCGCCGCTGCTCGTGTACATCGCGATGCGCATGCCCCACGTGTGGCAGCGGATCGTGACCTTTCTCAACCCCTGGGCCGAGCCCCAGGGCGCCGGCTACCAGATCGTCCAGTCCCTCATCGCCCTCGGCTCCGGCGGCCTCACGGGCCTGGGCCTGGGCAACAGCCGCCAGAAGCTCCTCTACCTGCCCGAGGCCAGCTCGGACTTCGTGTTCGCCATCATCGGCGAGGAGCTGGGGCTGGTGGGGGCGGCGACGGTGGTGGCCTTGTTCGCCCTGCTGTTCTGGTGCGGACTCAAGGTGGCGCGGCGCGCCCCCGACCTCTACGGCTCGCTGCTCGCGTTCGGCATCACCTTCACGATTGGGCTCCAGGCCGTGGTGAACATCGCCGTGGTCACCTGCTCGGCGCCCACGAAGGGCATCGCCCTGCCGATGGTGAGCGCCGGCGGCTCCGCCCTCGTCGCGACGATGGCCGCCCTGGGCCTGCTGATGAACGTGGCGTCCCACATCGAGGCCGAGACCCCGCCGGCCGAGCTGGGCGCCGTGAAGCTGACAAGGAGGAAGGCGGCACGCGCGACCCGTGACGCGTGACGCATGAGAAGAGAGAAGCGCCCATGAAGATCGCACTTGCCGGTGGGGGAACCGGTGGACACCTGTTTCCCGGCCTGGCCGTGGCCGAGGAGCTGCGGCGGCGCGATCCTGCCGCCCGCCTCCTGCTCCTGTGCACCGACCGCGACGAGGCGTACGACGCGACGCAGGAGCTGGGGATCGAGCGCGTGGTGGTTCCCGCCACCCACGCCGGCTCGCTGCCGCGGCGGCTGGCCGCCCTGCTGCCCGCCCTCGTGCGGTCGCTGCGCGCCATTGCGCGCTTCAAGCCCGACGCCGTGGTGGGCCTGGGGGGCTACGGGTCGCTCGCCCCGGTCCTGTGCGCCACGCTGCGCGGCATCCCGTGCGTGCTGCTCGAGCAGAATGTGATCCCGGGCCGCTCGAACCGCCTGCTGGCGCGGCTCGTGGACGAGGTGGAGGCCCAGTGGGAGGAGTCGGTGCCCCACTTCCACAAGCGCGGCCGGGTGCGGGTGACGGGGAACCCGGTCCGCGGGTTCATCCAGCGCCGCGAGCGGGCGGCGTGTGCGGCCGAGCTGGGGCTCGACCCGGCCCTGCCCACGCTGCTCGTGATGGGCGGCAGCCAGGGGGCGAGGCCGCTGAACACCCTCGTGCTGTCGGCACTGCCCATCCTCGCCACCTCCGGCGTGCGGATGCAGGCCGTCCACCTGTCGGGCGCGGCCGACTGCGACCGCCTGCGGGCCGCCTACGAGCAGTATACCGTGCCGGCGCGCGTCTTCGGGTTCCTCGAGGACATGTCGCTGGCCTACAGCGCGTGCGACCTGGCGCTCTCGCGTGCCGGCGGCACGAGCATCGCCGAGCTCACCGCGCTGGGCATCCCGGCCATCCTCGTGCCCTATCCGCACGCGATGGACAACCATCAGCTCCACAACGCCGGCGTGCTCGAACGCCGCGGCGCCGCCCTGGTCCTCGAGCAGGCAACGCTGTCGCCGCACGGCCTGGCCCATCGCCTCGCCGAGCTGCTCGGCGACCGCGAGCGGCTGGCCGAGATGAGCCGCCAGAGCCAGGCCCTGGGCGTGCCAAGGGCCGCCGCCGCCGTGGCCGACCGCGTCGAGGCCCTGGCCAGCCGGTGCAAAGGCTGCGGCACCCGGAAACCGTGGCTCTCCCGCTTCCTGGCACGCCAGGGCGAAACGAGGTCCTTGTGAGGACGGGCAAACCATGAGCTTCGACGGGCGTCACATCCACTACATGGGCATCGCCGGCGTGGGGATGAGCGCGATCGCGCAGATGACCCTCGAGCAGGGGGCCAAGGTGTCGGGCTGCGACGCCAAGGACAGCGACATGCTCCGCCTCCTGGCCCGCCGCGGGTGCACGACCTATGTCGGCCACGACCCCGCCCACCTGGCGGGTGTTGAACTCGTCGTCCGCTCCTCGGCCGTCGCGGAGGCCGACCCCGAGGTCCTGGCGGCCCACCGGCAGCTCATCCCTGTGATCAGCCGGGCGCGCATGCTGGCCCGGTTCACGGCCGACCGTTGCCTGGTGGGTGTGGCCGGCGCCCACGGGAAGACGACCACCACGTGGGTCGTCAGCAAGCTCCTCCTCGAGGCGCACCTCGACCCCTCCGTGATGGTGGGCGGCATGGTGGAAGAACTGGGCGGCAACTATCGCCTGGGCGCGAGCCCCTTCTTCGTCACCGAGGTGGACGAGAGCGACGGCTCGCTCCTGGAGTTCGCGCCCCACTACTCGATCGTGACCAACGTGGATCACGAGCACGTGGACCAGTATCCCGACCTGGCATCGCTCCAGGACACGTTCCGGCGCTACCTTGCCCGCACCCGCCCCGGCGGCTGCGTGGTGATGTGCGCGGACAGCGCGCCCGCGATGGAGACCCTGGATGCCTGGACGGGCGACACGCTGACCTACGGCTTCGCGGAATCCGCCCGGTTCCGCGCCGAGAACGTCCGCACCAACGGCGGAAGCTCGACCTTCGACGTCCGCCGCCCCGACGGCGTACTCCGCGACCTTGTAGTGAGCCTGCCCGGCCTGCACAACGTCCAGAACGCTCTGGCCGGGGTCGCCCTGGCCTCGGCCCTGGGCATCGGCGACGACGCGTTGCGGCGGGCTCTGGGCCGCATCGCGAGCGTGGGCCGCCGCCTCGAGAAGCGCGGCGCGGCGAGGGGCGTGACGATGATGGACGACTACGGCCATCACCCGACCGAGATCCGCGCCACGCTCGGCGCCGCGCGCGGCATGGTTCCCGGGCGCCTCGTCGCCGTCTTCCAGCCGCACCGCTACACGCGGACCTTCCACCTCAGCGACCGGTTCGGCGACTGCTTCGACGGCCTCGACTACCTGGTGCTTCTGCCCATCTACAGCGCCGGCGAGCCGCCGCTCGACGGCGTGAGCACGCAGTGGATCGAGCGCGCCATTCGCCAGCGCGGCCACGTGCCCTGCGCCTGCTTCGACGACTGGGAGGCCGCGCGCCGCCACGTCCTGGGGCTCCTGCGCCCGGGCGACACGCTGCTCACCATCGGCGCGGGCGACGTCTTTCGCTTCGGCGACCAGCTCCTCCACGACCTCCAGGAGCACCCGCAGCCATGAGCGCCCCCCTGTTTGCCGACCTGAGCCCCATCGCCCGCGAGAACGAGCCCCTGGCCCGCCACACCTCGTTCGCCGTCGGCGGCCCCGCCCGGTACTTCGCCGAGCCGCGCGACTGGGAGACGTTTCACCTCGCGTTCCAGCGCGGCCGCGAGGCCGGGCTGCGCGTCCGCATCCTCGGGCGCGGCTCGAACATCCTGGTGACCGACGAGCCGCACGACTGCCTCGTGCTGTCCACCCGCCACCTCGGCGACCTGCGCCGCAGCGGCACGTGCATCGAGGCCGACGCCGGGGTCTACCTGCCCCGCCTCGTCTCCAGCGCCGAGTCGTGGGGCCTCGCCGGCCTGGAGCCCCTGGCCGGCATCCCCGGCTCCGTCGGCGGCGCCGTGGCGATGAACGCCGGCGGCCGCTACGGGCGGGTCGCCAACGCGCTCGTGGGCGCCATGGTGGCCTGTCCGGGGCAGTTGCCCCGCTGGGTGGACGCGGCGGAACTGGGCCTCGACTACCGCTACTCGATCGTGCCCACGACGGGTCTCGTCGTGCTCTCGGCCACCTTCCAGCTCGACAAGGCGCCGCCCCGCCAGCTCGAGGCCCGGCGCCTGAGCATCCTCGCCGAGAAGCATGCCACGCAGCCCGTGGACGCGCGCAGCGCGGGGTGCGTGTTCAAGAATCCCCCCAAGGGGTCACATCTTCATTTCGCACATAGCGGCCATGTGCCAAATGAAGATGTGACCCCGAGCGCCGGCTGGCTCATTGACCAGGCGGGGCTGAAAGGACTCCGCGTCGGCGGAGCCGTCGTCTCCCAGAAGCACGCCAACTTCATCGTCAACGACGGCAACGCGACGGCGCGCGACATCCTTCAACTCATCGAACTCGTCGGCCAGCGGGTCCACCAGTGCTTCGGCATCCGCCTGAAGCTCGAGATCGAGGTCTGGACCAGCGCCGACAGCGAACGGAGGTAGGCACATGGACGAGAGGCGGAAGCCACGGGTAGGCGTGCTCTATGGCGGCATCTCCGCCGAGCGCGAGGTTTCGCTGAGGTCGGGGGCCGCCGTCGCCGCCGCGCTCCGCGCGGCAGGCTACCCGGTGGAGCTCATTGACATCCTCGATGCCCCCATCGGCGGCCTCACGCTGGAGCGGATGGACGTTGCGTTCATCGCCCTCCACGGCACGTTCGGCGAGGATGGCGGCATCCAGTCGGTCCTCGAGGTCCTCGGCGTGCCCTACACGGGCTCGGGCGTCACCGCGAGCCGTCAGGCGATGGACAAGGTGGCTTCGAAGCACTGCTTCCGCAAGGCGGGCGTGCCCACGCCGGCGTTCGTGGAGATCGAGGCATCGTGGACCCAGGAGCGCAAGGCCGCGTCGGCCGCGCCCCTCGGCTTCCCCGTCGTGGTCAAGCCCGCCTCCCAGGGCTCGAGCGTCGGCGTCAGCATCGTCGAAGCCGAGGACCGGCTCCACACCGCCATCGCGCGGGCCTTGGAGTTCGACGAGCGGGCCATCGCCGAGGAGTTCATCCCCGGCCGCGAACTCACCGTGGGCATCCTGGGCGACCGGCCGCTCCCCATCATCGAGCTGCTCTTCAAGGGCCGCCTGTTCAGCTATCGCACCAAGTACACGAAGGGCGCGGCGCGGCACGTCGTCCGGCCCGTACTGCCCCAGGGCCTCGCCGACCGCGTGCAGAGCATCGCGCTCGCCGCGCACCAGGGCCTCGGCTGCCGCGGCGGCTCGCGCGTGGACCTGCGGCTCGACGCCCACGACGAGCCGTTCGTCCTCGAGGTCAACACCATTCCCGGCATGACCGAGACGAGTCTGCTGCCCGATGCCGCCGCAGCGGTCGGCATCAGCTTCACGGACCTTTGCGTGGCCACACTCGAGATCGCCCTCAAGAACGGCCACAAGAACGGCCATCGCAACGCGGTGGCCAGGCCGGCCGCGCGGCCCGCAGAGCCGGTGCTCGCGCGGGCCTGAGCGGCCGCTGGGCCGACGAATGGGTGGGGGGTTAGATGGATGCGCGGGTGAGGGGATGAGCGCCCTGGCGATCATCCAGGCACGCCGCCATCCAGTCCTGTGATTGGGAGCAACATCGTGGGTGCAAAGAACAAGAAGCTCAAGGGGGGCGGGTGGCCGGGCCTCCGCGGCGCGCTGCAATGGATTGGCCAGAAGGCCAAGGCGGGCGTGCTCTCGCTCGGGGTCCAGGGCGGCATCGTCGCCGCGCTGGTCGTCGCGGCCGCCGTGGGGCTGTTCCTCGCGCGGGGCAGGGTGGCCCGGATGCCGGAGTACAGCGTGTACCCGGCGCAGCTCCGCGCGCAGGCCCCGCCGTGGGCCGCGGCCGACCTCGAGGGGGTGACCTTTCCCCGCGAGTGCTACAGCATCTTCGACGCGAGCCTGACGCGCGACGTGGCCGAGGCCTACGTGGCCTCGCCGTGGGTGAAAGCGGTCCGCCGCGTCGAGAAGCGCTTCCCCAACCACCTCCACGTGGAGCTGGACCTCCGCGAGCCGGCGGCCTTCGTGCGCCTGCCCGACGCCTCGCACGCGGTGGACGCCGAGGCGGTGTGCCTGCCGCTGGCCTACGCGCGGTGGGACCACGAGCAGCGGCCGCTGCCGCTCATCTTCGGCGTCAAGGCCGAGCCGCCGCAGCCCGGGCAGCGCTGGACCGACCCCGGCACCCTGGCGGCCCTCGCGGTGATCCATGCCCTGGCGACCGAGCCGGCCCTGCTGCGGCAAGTCCACTTCCTCGACGTCTCGAACCTCGACGGGGTGATTGACCCGCAGCGCAGCGAGGTGCTGCTGTTCACGCGCCGCCGCGTGCGCATCGCGTGGGGGCGCGCGCCCAACACCACGCGGTTCGGCGAGCCGTCGGTGCCCTGCAAGCTGGCGCGCCTGCGGCGCCACCTGTCGCGCCCCGCCGTCCTCTCGGAAGGCGCCTCGAGCATTGACCTGCGCTTCCCCGAGGAAGACGATATGCCCACATCCTTCGGCCAGGATCGGAGCCCCACCCATGCCTCGACGCCGTGACGAGTACCTTGTGTCCGCGGACCTCGGGACCGCGATCACCCGCGCCGCGGTGGCCTGCTGGCGCGCCGACGGCGATCTCGTGCTGGAGGGCTACGCCGAGACGCCGACCCGCGGCGTGGCCAAGGGCATCATCGTGGATGCCGCCGAGGCCGCCGAGAGCCTCCGCCAGGCCGTCGAGGAGGCCGCCAACCTCGCACGAGTCCGCGTCTACACGGTCCTCGCCGCCGTCGCCACCCCCTTCGCCCGCGGCGTCAACAGCCGCGGCTGCATCGGCATCGCGCACGAGGACAAGCTGGTGCGCGGCGCCGATGCGGCGCAGGCCCTCGCCGCGGCCAGCCGCGTGTCGCTCCCGGGCGACCGCGTGGTCGCCGAGGTGTACAGCCAAGGCTTCATGGTGGACGAGGTGCGGAACGTCCGCAACCCTGTCGGCATGGCCTGCGGCCGCCTCGAGGCCGAGCTGCACGTCGTCTCCGACTCCCTCTCTGCCCACGCCAACGTGCGCCAGGCCGCCAGGAAGGCGGGGGTCCACCTCGAGCACGCCATCTTCGCGCCCCTGGCCGCCGCCGAGGCCGTCCTCTCCCCCGAGGAGAAGCGCCTGGGCAGCGCCCACGTGGACATCGGCGCCGCCAAGACCAGCGTGTCCGTGTACTTCGCCGGCTATCCCCGCTACAGCCGCGTGTTGCCCATCGGCGCCCAGCACATCACGAACGACCTGGCCATCGGGCTCAACATCCCCGTGGCCGAGGCCGAGCAGCTCAAGCGCCGGTGCGGGGCCGCCGACGTCCGCCGCCCGCGCGGCGGCGACGTGGGCGAGAAGATTGATGTCGCCCTCGCCAACGGCGGGGGCATCCAGGCCGTTCCCCTGTGGCGAATTGGCCTGATCGTCCGGGCACGGGTCGAGGAGCTGTTCGAGATGGTGGGCAAGGAGCTCGACCGCAGCGGCGTCGCCGCCGCGGCGGCGGGGTGCGGCCGCGTCGTCCTCACGGGCGGCTTCTGCCGCATGACCCGGGCTCTCGCCGCCGCGCACAGGGCGCTCAGGAGACCCGTCCGCCTGGGCAGAGTCGACATGGGCTGCCTCCTGCCGCAGTTCGAGCTGGACCCCACGCACGCCGTCGTGCTGGGCGCGCTCTTCCGCGGCATGCACCACCGCGAGCAGCGCCTGGACCACCGCTTCGAGGAGCGCGGCTTGCGCACCGTGTTCAAGCGGGTCGCCGGCTGGCTCTAGGCCGGCGGCCGCACGAGCGAAGGGCCCTGCGATCCGGCTCGTGCCCGTCGCGCGCGTGTTGGGCGTGGATGAATGGATGGGTGGATGGGTGTCAGACAATCATCCATTCATCCACCCATCCAATCATCCTCCTTGGTGGCGGCTGAAGGCCGCCTTGTCTGCGAGACTGTCCGATTCGTTCGATTGGCCCTTTTCCACGCGAGGTCACTATGGCAACAGGCGAGCTGTCCCCTCTCGGCAACACCGTGCTCCTGGTTGGCGTCGGCGGCGTCGGCTGCGAGATGGCCTCGCGCTGCTCGGGCGCGCCCATGCGGCGCCTGCTGAACTTCGATGCCGACGCCCTCGCCGCCTTCTCCGGCACCGAGGCCCTCTGCCTGGCCGGCGAGCCGGAGAACACGGGGGACATGGATGAGGACTCGATGCGGCACTCGGCCGCCGAGGCGGCCCAGGAGGTGATCGAGTCGGCCCAGGCCGCCAACTGCCTGGTCGTGCTGCTGTGCGCAGTGGGGGGGCAGACGGGGGGCACCGTCGTCCCCGCGCTCGCCAGCGAGTTCAAGAGCGCCCAGTGCACCGTGGTCGTCGTGGCGATGGAGCCGATGCCGTTCGAGGGGGCCGGCCGCGCCGAGCTGGCGGCCCGAGCCGTCGCCGACCTCGAGAACGCCGCCGACCTCGTCCTCCTGGTGCCGAACCGCCCGGTGGCCGAGGTGTGCGACCCCGAGCTGCCCGTCGCCGAAGCCGTCGCCCTGCTCAAGGACAAGGCCGTTCGGGCCGTCGAACAACTCCTGCGCGCTCTGGCCTGCGCCTCGTGCGTCGGGCTCCAGCCCCTCGACCTGCGTCGCTCGCTCACCGAGGCGGGCCGCGGCGCCCTCGCCATCGGCGTCGGGGCCGGCGACCGGCGCGTCGAGAAGGCCATCCGCGACGCCTGCGCCAACTCCTTCCTCACGCAGGAGAACTGCCAGTACGCCTCCGCCGCCATCCTCCACCTCCTCGGCGGCCACAATCTCAGCCTGCGCGACGTCCACAGCGCCACCGACCTCGTCGGCCAACTCGTCGGCCGGGTGCCCATCCAGGTCGGCCTCACCATTGACCCTGCCCTCGGCGACGCCATCCACGCCACGCTCCTGGTCACCGGCGTCCACCGCATCCAGGCCGATGGGTTGCCCGATGGGCCGGGCGCCCCTCTCGCCCACTCGCAGGACCTCAGCTACTACGACGGGGTGAACCTGGACGTTCCCGCCTTCATCCGCCGCCGCGCCATCCCGCAGTTCCGCTATTAGCCTGCGGAGAGAATGGGACCTATGGGACCGATGGGACCCATGGGACGAGGGTGTTCGAGAGCTCCGATAGGTCCCATATGTCCCATTGGTCCCATCGCGCCTTGCGGCCCGCCGGCAAATCGGCTACACTCCCCTCATCGCCTCGTTCCCCGCGTCGAGAGGCCACGGCCCGCATGAGCGCCGAGTCGCACGCACCCATCCCGCTCCTGCCCACGCGCGTCCTCGTGTCCTGGGCGGCGCTGCTGGCGGCGGCCCTCGCCATCGCCATCGGCCTCGGAGCAGAGGGTGTGGACTACCCGACGCCCTTCGCCGTCGCCCACGCCTTCCGGCTCCTCGTCGGCGCCGAGCTGTTCTTCCTGCTGGTCCTCGCGCCCTTACTGGCCCCCAGTGACCACGCGCAGCCAGGGCTGCTGAACATGCTCCTCCTCCTGTGCCTTGGGGCGCCCGCCATCGTCGTGGCCGCATGGGTCTCGGACTGCGACCTGTCGCAGGTCGTGGCCAGCCAGGCCTATCTGGCGGCCGCAGCGCTCTTCGTGGCGGGGTTCCTTCGCGTGGACCGCGACAGGCGCCTTCTCGGCTGGTACTGGCTCGCCCTCGGGGCGCTCGGCGCGGGAGCCCCCTTCGTGGCCTTTATCGCGGAGGACCTGCTCCGAGCGCGGGTCGAGTGGCTCTGCGCCGCCTCGCCCTTCTGGGTGGCCGACCGCCTGTGCCGCGTCGAGCAGTTCGCCTGGGAGTGGGCCGCCCCTGCCGCCGCTCTGCTCCTCCTCGCCGCGGCCCTCCTCGCTTTTCCTTTCCGCGCGCGCCTTCGCACTGACGCGCTCCGGGGCCGTTAGAGCCTCGATCCTTATTTCACAAGCGGCCGGAGCCTGTAAGCGTAAGGGTCTGCCAACATTATGCTTGGGGCGATTGCCGCCCTCCCAGGGGTGGCCAAAGGTCTCACTGGTCATAGGGGACGCCGATCGGGGCTGTACGGGCTTCCTAGAGCGTTTCGCGCGCGGCGCGTAAGTGCCCGTTGCTGCGATCGTTACGGCGGCGCCCAGGGGCTCTGCCACAGAATGCCAACCCCACGGGGGCGGGTTGGCATTCTGTGGTGGCATTCTGTGAAAGCAGGGGCGGTCACCCCTTGATGGCGAGGTCCTTGTAGCTGTAGCCGGCCTTCTTGAGCAGGGCCGCGCAGTCCGCCGCCTTGCGGGTCCTGCCCGCCGCGAGCATGGCGTCGGTGAGAAGGGCGACCTGGGCGCCGAAGAGGGCGGGGACATAGTTCTCCTTGCACCGCCCGGTCAGCAGCTTGACGAAGTTGTCGGACGGGTTGGCGGGATAGCCCCTGGGGACCTTCGCCTCGATCTTGACGGGTTGCTTGCCCGGCTTCGTGACGAAGAGGTCGGGGCCTTGGAAGGTGATCCAGCCCTTCTCGCCGAGGATGCGGACGTCGTCGGCGAAGCCGCGAATGTAGTCGCCGATGATGATGAGGCGGCCGGCGGCGCCGTTGGACAGCTCGACGCTGAACGAGCCGTTGATCTCGATGGGGCGCTTCTGCCCGCGGTAGACGAAGTCGTAGCTGCCGACCACGCTCTTGGGCAGCAGGGCGGTCATGTAGAGCAGAATGTCCTGGTAGTGCGAGCCGGAGTCGTTGAGCTGGCCGCCGCCGGAGAACTTCGGGTCGCCGCGCCAGCCGTTGCCGCGCCAGTCCTGGGCCATGTAGACGTAGAAGCTCTGGACCTCGCCGATGGCGCCTTTGGCGATGAGCTTGCGGGCGGTGACGTATTTCGCCTCGAAGTGGCGCTGGTAGGTGATCAGGTAGGCCAGGCCCTTCCTGGCGGCGAGTTTCGCGCTGCGGATGGCGTTGCCCACGCCGCAGACCATGGGCTTCTCGATCATCACGTGGAGGCCGTTCTCCAGGGCGTACATGGTGTGGGCATAGTGCAGGGTGTGGGGCGAGAAGACGCCCACGGCGTCGAGGCCGCCCGCGTCAATCATCTTCTTGTAGCCGTCGGGGCCGAGGAAGCGCTGCACGGGGTGGGCGACGTCGGCCTCGAGCTTGTCGAGGCACTCGGGGTTCGTGTCGGCGGCGGCCACGATTTGCGCGGCGGGGTCCTGGATGAGGGCGCGGACGCGCGAGCGCCCGGCCCCGCCTGGGCCGATGATGCCGAACCGCACGGTCTTGAGCTTCGCCACGGTTTGCTCCCTGGCTGCAAGAGTGAGACCGGTTCCGGCCGGGTCCAATACCCGGCCCGGATGGTGCAAGGATAGCGAAATGTCAGAGCGAGTCAAGGCCGAGTGCTGCGTCAAGGTGTCGAGGTGACCGGCTCGCCCAGAGCCAGGGCGCGGCCGGCCTGGTAGGCGTCGGCGAGGGCGGATGGGTGGTTGAGGATGTCGCCCTGGGCGTCAATGTGCTTGTAGCACAGCTCGCCGCCCCAGGCGAGCTCCAGGACGTTGAAGAGGGCCTTCATGGTGCGGCGAGGGCCGTCGAACATCCAGCGGCGGTCGAAGCCGCAGCAGGCGAGCCAGAGGCCCTTGCGGTGGGGGCGGGGCGGGTCGAACAGGGGCTTCTTCATGATGTACTTGAGCGACCAGAAGCACTGGCAGCGGTCAATGAGGATCTTGGCCTGCGCGGAGACCGCGGCGAAGAAGATGGGTGTGGCGAAGACCAGGTGGTCGGCGGCGAGGAGCTTGTCGTGGACGGCGAGCGCGTCGTCCCGCACGACGCAGCGCCCGGTCGTCTGGCAGCGGTCGCACTCGATGCAGGGGTGCATCTTGAGGCCGCGGAGGGCGAGGAACTCGACGCCCGCGCCGGCCTCCTGGGCGCCGCGGAGCACCTCGTGAAGCAGCGCGTCGGTGTTCCCGTCCTTCCGGGGGCTTCCTGCGATGCCGAGGACGGTGGCGGGCATGGGCGAGGGGCTCCTGGCGGGATTGCGGGTTGTCGCGGGAAAGAACTTCTGGTATTATACGCGGGCCGGACCGGCGCGCAACCGACGCCGGCGGCGTGAGCAGTCGAGGAGAACGGAATGGCAGAGGCGAGTGCGCTTCAGTACGCAATTCAGCTCGAGCGCGACGGTCAGGCCTTCTACGCCCAGGTTGCCGCCACGACCAGGAATCCCCTGGGCGGGAAGATGTTCGAGTCGCTGGCCGCGGACGAGCGGCGTCACGAGCAGGTGCTCGTGGGCATTGCCGGGAAGATGAACGTGGCGCTGGACGGGGACATGCCGAAGGAGCGCCTCGTCACCCTCTTTGCGGCGGTGGGGGAGCAGTGGCGGGCCGACCTGGGCGCCGAGGCGAGCGACACGGCAGCCGTCGAGAAGGCCCTGGAGATGGAGGCGGCGAGCATCGCCCACTACCGCACCGAGGCCGCCCGGGCCGCGGGCGAGCGCGAGCGCGCGCTCTACGCCCGCCTCGTTGAGGAGGAGGAGCAGCACGCCGACATCCTGCGGAACTGCCTGACGTATCTGAATCGGACAGGGCAGTGGTTCCTGTGGGATGAGAAGGGGTTGCTGGACGGCGGATGAGGTTGCGCGGGCGGCCCGGCGGCACCGTACAGCCGCGCAGAAGTGCCAGAGAGAACATCCGGCCACGGCCTCCGCGAGCGCTGTGCAATTTGCGCTTGACAGGCCGGAGGAGCAATGTATAATTGCTAGTGGCTAGGCCATTTATGTGCTTGACGGAGGTGGTGCCGAGCGGCCCCATGGCGGGGGGGTGCGCATTGCCGAGGAGTGCCCGATTTGGCCTATAAGTCGGCTTGGGGCATAGACATCGGGGAGTCCGCCGTCAAGGCGGTGAAGGTGCGCCGCTCGGGCGACACCGTCACCATCGAGGAGTACCACACCGTAGCGTGCGAGGCGCGCGCCGACAGCGCTCAGGGCGGCGACAGAGAGTACCGCGTGCGCTCGGCGCTCTCGGAGTTGCAGTATCAGGCCGACCTGGGGGGGGCGGCAGTGGTCGTGTCGCTGCCCGGCCGCGACGTGTTCCCCCGATTCATCCCGCTGCCACCGGTCGAGAAGAAGCGCATCCCGGAGATCGTGCGCTACGAGGCGCGCACCCAGATGCCCTTCCCGATTGACGAGGTGGTGTGGGACTACCAGCCGGTGAGCGGGATGGACGTGCCGGGGGAGGAAGTGGAGGTGGCCTTCTTCGCGGTGAAGAAGGCCACGGTGTACAGCTTCCTCACGAACCTGCGGCTGGCACACGTGACGCCGAACCTCGTGGAGGTCACGCCCCTCGCGCTCTACAACTTTCTCACCTACGATCGCACCTTCAGCACGGGCACCGTGGTCATCGACGTCGGTGCGGCGAACACCGACCTGGTGATCATCGACGGGGAGCGCTTCTGGACGCGCAGCGTGGCGATCTCGGGCAACGACATCACGCGCGCGCTCCAGGAGAAGTACCAGATTTCGTTCGAGGAGGCGGAGAGCCTCAAGCGCAAGGCGACCGGCTCGAAGCAGGGGGAGAAGATCTTCGGCGCCATGAAGCCGATCGTGGACGACCTGATCGGCGAGCTCCAACGCTCGATCGGCTACTACAAGGCCCAGCAGTCGCGCACCGCGCGCATCGAGCGCGTCATCCTCCTGGGAAACTCCTTCAAGCTCCCGCAACTGGTCGAATACTTCCGAAAGGGCCTGGACTATCAGGTCTCGCTCCTCGACCGCGTGAGCCGGGTGCGCGTGGCGAGCGGGATGGACGCCGAGAAGTTCGAGGCGGAGCTGCCCAGCTACGCCGTGGCCCTGGGGCTGGCGATCCAGGGCGTGGGCGCCGGGCGGGTGAACATTGACCTCATGCCGCGCGAGCTCGTGCGCGAGCGCCTCCTGCGTCAGAAGCTCCCCTACGCCGCCGCCGTCCTGCTGCTGCTCGCCATGCCGCTCCTCGTCGGATACCAGGCGGCCTCCAGCGAGATCGCTCGCTGCGAGGTCGAGAAAGGCCCCATCGAGAAGGAGACGGCCAAGTACCGCGACCTGCTCAAGAAGGAGGCGGATACGGCGGCCTGGGGCAAACTGGCGACCGATCTCAAGGCCATGGGAGAGTTCGGGGAGGGGCGCTCGGAGTGGGCGCTGTTCGTCCACGACCTCAACTGCGGCGTGAACACCCTGGACCGCGAGCCGTTCCGCCTCAACCAGATTCGAGAGATCACACCCGCCGAGGTGGCGGGCCTGACGGGCGACAGCCTCGGACGGGTGGGCGGCCCCTCGCTCGACGCCATCCGCGCCGAGGGCCTGCGGGTCGAGGTGAAGTTCGAGAAGGACACCGAGTTCAGCGCCGAGGACGTTCGGCGCCTGCGCGACTGCCTGGAGACGCAGCGGACCCTGGACCCGCAGCACCCCCGCGTGGTCAAGGTGGAAGGACGCGAGCCGACCCCGATCCCACGCTCCGAGCTGGTCGAGCGGCGGCGCGGAGCCGACGCGGTCGCTGCCGCCGACAAGGGCGTCGGCGGGTGGGCCTACGCGTTCTGGGTCACGTACCGGGCCACGCCTGGCAAGGCGCACGAGGCCAAGGGCCCCGCCGTCAGCGCGAAGGCCCCTGCGGGCAAGCCGAAGACGACCCCCAAGCCGAAGCCCCGGCCGAAGCCGAGGCCCAAGGACGACTTGGGGAAGATTGAGTGACTGCGGCGCGGCGGCGCGCGGAGCCCCGTGGCTCCTCGCGAGCCCCCGGCGACCGATTGGCGAGGAAGATTGCGGAATGGGCGTCCTGCGCAAGCACTTGGCGTGGGTGATTGTGGGCGTGGTCCTCCTGGCCGAGGTCGCGGCGCTCTTCTTCGTCACGGGCAAGAAGAGCGAGGCCGAGGCGGCCCGCGAGAGCCTCGAGAAGCTGCGCGAGCAGCGCGACCGGCTCAAGCGCGAAGTCTTCGACATCGAGAAGCGGATCGAGATTCACCAGGAACGCAAGGCCCTCGGGCGGCGCGAGCTCGGCGACTGCGCGCTCTTCCTGTGGCACCAGGGCCAGGCGATCGAGGGGCTCTTCGAGGCCAAGGAGCTTGGCGCCTACGAGGTCTATCCCTGGCAACCCCCCCGCAGCTTCGACGTCTTCAAGGTCGAATACCAGGGCGTCTACAACCGCGAGGTGGAGAAGCTCGAACCCCTGATGCAGAAGGTGGGCGCCGACGCGGCCATGCTCGGCTTCGCCGACCCCGCGGGCCTGGCCCAGGCCAACGTGCTGATCGGCGACGTGTACGCCATGCAGAAGGAGTTCTGGATCAAGAAGGAGCTGGTGCGAATCCTGGCCGAGGCGGACGCGCAGCTCCTCGCGATCACGCTCGGGGCCGGCGCCGCGGCGCCGGCGCGGCGGCACCTCCCCGCCGGCAAGGCGGTGGTGGCGCCAGGGAAGCTCGCCGAGGGAATCCCCATCCAGCTCACGTTTGCCTGCGACTACATGCTGCTCAACGACCTGTTGGGGGCCCTCCTCAGGTCGCGCCTGTGCCTCCGTATCGAGTCGGTCAACAGTGTGGCCCGCGCCAAGCTCGGCGAGGCCCAGCCCGCGGCGAAGGCCAAGGCCGGCGTGGTGGCACCCGAGGAGAGCCCTGCCGCCGCGGTCGGCCAGTTGGAGCGCCGCGAGTACGTCGCCGTGGACCTCAGGGGCGAGATCTCCAACCTCGCCGTCGAGGTCCAGGAAGTCCTGTTCCCCAGGCCAGCGTTCGGGGACAAGGCGAAGGCCGCGGAGTTTGTGGAACTCCAGCTTCGGCGCGCCGAGGCGCGGCTGAAGCGCGTCGAGGTGCCCGATGCGGCCAAGCGCCCCGAGGAGAGCGTGCCCTGGATCGCCCGGGAGCTCGACCAGGTCCAGAAGGCGGCCTCCGGCGCCGCGGGCAAGGCCCTGCCGCCGGTGGCCGACGAGTTGTTCGAGCGGCGGGAATACGTGTTCGGCGACATGCGGGCGGCGCGCGAATGGCTCGCGCGGCGCTATGACTTCGAGCAGGCGAAGCTGGAAGCCCACGTGGACCTGTGGCAACGCGCGCGCGCGGCCGTGCAGTCCGGCCGGGCCGACGACAGGAACAAGGTGGGCGTGTTCGTGACCGACGAGGGGGTCGTCGTGGCCTTCCGCCCCGCGAACCACTTCGACCCCAATGAGTGGTACGAGGTGGAGTTCGATCCCGGCGTGCGGGTGAAACTCGGCCTCGTCGTGTACAGTCCGCAGGAGAGCCGCGAGGGGGTGAAGCGCGCGCCCAAGGGGACCGGACGATAGCGCGGGCCGTGCGGCTCGCGCGCCGGGCTCCGGCGGCGTAGCGTCCCCTTTCGAAGAGGGAGCCGATGGACGTTTCGCGGATGAAGGACATGGCTTTCCGGCACGTCGAGAAGATCGTGCTCGGCGCCGTCATCTTGTTCGTCAGCTACCAGGTCTACCTCAACCTCTTTGGCAGCGACGTGGTGCAGCCGGGGCGCACGGGCGGCGCGCCCGTGCCGGCTCCCGAGCCGAGCAAGGCACTCGACGCCTCGTTCTGGCGGACGACATCGCCCTTCCTGTGCGTGCCCTCGATCGAGCGCGCGCGCTACAACTGGTTCTACCCTCCCTACACCCACTGGGGGCGCAGGGTCGAGCTGATCGAGGGGAAGGCAGGCAAGGACGTCGACCGCCGCCCCGTGCGGCGCAAAGTCGTCGGCACCCCGCAGGTGACTGCGCTCACGGAGGACGAGAGGAAGTACCTGAGCCTTCCCGAGGCGGACGCGGACCTGACCGAGATGTGCCAGATCACCGTCACCATCGAGCCCGCTGCCGAGAAGGAGCCGCCAGGGCACGTCCTGGTCATCCAGGCCGTGAAGGCCGGCTACTGGGCCAGGGTGATGGTGATGCTCGAGAACCGGGACCGCTTCTGTGTGCCCGTGCGCGTGCTCAAGCCCGGCACCGACTACGAATCGAGGCTCGCGATCGGCAAGATCGACGAGGACATCAAGGAGCACAGCCTTGGCACGGTGACGATTCGGTTCAACGCCCCGCAGGGTTCCGTGAAGACCGGCGACAAGGTCATGACGTACATCGAGCCCACGTACTTCGAGATTCGCCGCAAGGGCGAGCGCGACAAGGAGGAGGTCGCCATCGGCCGCGTGCCGGGGCGCACGGCGAAGGCGCCCGAGGCGGGGCCAGGCCCTGCGCCGCTGCCGACGCCGAGGGGGCCCGACACCACGGGCTTCCCCGGCGCCAAGAGCGCACCGCCCCCGAAGAAGAAGGGGCCCGCCGCCCCGCCCAAAGGCGCGCCGCCCGTAGACCCCGGCGAGATGGTCTTCGAGGACCAGGAGGTCGAGGCCGAAGTCCGGTACGAGTACCGCATCCGCAGCGTCCTCATCCCCAGAGAGGAGGGCGAGGCCCCCGAGGTGAGGGACAGCGATCCCCCTGTGGGGTACCGGACGCTTGCGCGGTTCAGCTTCGCCTATCTCGGGGGGGACGGCCAGCACGCCAATATCCGCGTCTACATCGGGCCGCGGGACAAGCCGCAGGGGAGCCGGGACTTCGAGCGCATCCCCATCGGCGGCTGGGTGGGCGAAGTGCCCAAGGAGTTCCGCGTGGCCCCGGCGGGCGCCGAGGAGACCGAGCCCCCGGCGCCGAAGGCGGCCCCCGCCGCGGCGAAGGGCGCGCAGCCCCCGGCCGGCGGGGCCGCCGAGGCCGGCGAGGGGGGCTCCACGCGCTTCGTCACCCGCTATATCCTCGTGGACATCGAGCAGAATGTCTTCCGCCCCGTCCCGCAAGTCGTCAAGAAATACGACGGGGGGGGGCCGTTGGGCAAGATGAAGATCCGAGAGGTCATGACCTATCGTGAAACCCAGGACCGGCGGATCATCCTTCGGGACCAGAAGAACCGCCTGCACCACCTCTGGAAGGAGTAGAGCCGGGGCGTCGCTCCGGGCGTCGGGAAGCAGGCAGCTTGGCTCACCCCGCGTGGCGTCGGCGCGTGCCGCGGCGGCCGTGAGTTCCAAAGCAAGAGTTCACTTGACGTTCTGAGTTTCACGGGTTACAATAGCACAGCCTTGCGGGCGGCATGCCGCCCGATGCAGGTAACGCGGGGGCGACCTGCGGCCGAGTAAACGCAGAGCCACGAAAGGAGCATGGGCGTGGTGACGCCAAGACCTTTGCGCGCGAGACCCGTCCGGGTCTTGCGGAGTCGGATGCCGGGGCTGGCGGTGCTGGCCTTGGTATTTGTTCTCCCCCTGCTGCTCCCTGTGGCGCCGCCGGCTCGCGGTGAAGGCGCAGCCGACCCCGCCAGCGTGCTCGAAAGCCTCCGCGAGAAGCGCAAGCTCCAGGCCCAGGAGGAGGAGCGCCAGTTCCGCCGCCTGGTGGAGGAAGGGCGCGGCCTCCTCGCGCAACACGCCTACGACCAGGCGAAGCGCGTGTTGGCTCAGGCCGCGAAGATGCGGCCCGCCGACGACGAGTGCGCCCGGCTCCTCGCCCAGGCAGGAGCCGTCAACCCCGCCACGGCCACCTCCGAGAAGCTCATCGAGCGGCTCAAGGACGAGCAGCACAGCAAGAACGCCTTGCTCCACGTGCAACTGGGCGGCAGCCTCTTCGAGGCCGAGAAGGCCCTGAAGGCCGGCGACCACGCGCGCGCCCTCGAGTGCGCCCAGCGGGTGCTCGACAGCGTGGCCTACGTCACCGAGGCCGACCGCGCGGCCAGGCTCCGGGCCGACGCCGAGGCCGTCCTCGCCGCCGCCCGCGCCGCCAGCGACAAGGCCAAGGCCGACAACGTCCAGGCCGTCCTCGCCCAGCACAAGGCACGCGCCGCGCAGGACAAGTCGGCCTCCCTCCTCGCCCTCAACCGCCAGGGCTGGGACCACATCGAGGGGGGCGACGGCGAGAAGGCGCTGGCCGACGCCGACGAGATGCTCCGCATCGAGCCGGGCAACCGCCAGGCCATCTACCTCCGCCAGAAGGCCGGCCGCATCGCGGGGAAGGACAAGGACGTCGTCGCACTCAAGGCCGAGCGCGAGGAGACGACGAGGAAGCTGCTCGTGGACCAGTTGAACGACGAGATGATCGTGCCCAAGGACGCCAAGGCCAAGATCGTCCTGTCCGGCAAGCGGCATCCCAAGGACTTCGTGGCACGCGACGAGCATCCCATCGAGGCCTGGGAGCAGCAGTACCGCGCCAAGCTGCGCACGGACGTCGAGGTCGAGCTGCGCGACGCCACGATTGCCGACGCCTGCCGCTACCTGTCGGCGGCGGCCGACTGCACGATGGTGCTCGACCCGTCGGTGGCCAGGGACACGCGGCGCCTCACCCTTCCGAAGATGACGATGAGCCTCGAGCACGCGCTCCGCTGGGTCTGCCGCTTCACCAAGGCCACCTACACCCTGCGCGACCACGCCATCCTCGTCACCACGCGCGGGGGCCTGCTGGATGAGCCGGTGACGAAGAACTACGACCTCAGCAGCCTGCTGATTCCCACCCGATGCATCCGCACGGCCTTCAACGGCGGCTCGCAGGCCGACGACCAGAGCGGCGGCGCCCGCGAGATCGTCGCGTCCAGCCGCCCCGCCTTCCGCGAGGAAGAGACCAGCGTGGTGGCCGAGGACGCCGTGGGCGAGACCTGGGTCCGCTTCATCCGCAGCACCGTCGCCCCCGAGACCTGGGAGGAGGCGAACCGCGACGCGGTGGCGCAGGCGCGCCAGCCCTACACCATCAACTACCGCAACGGCCGCATCGTCGTCGTCCACACCCCCGAGGTCCACGAGCAGGTCGAGCGGCTCCTCAACGACTTTCGCAGGGCCAGAAACCTCCAGGTCCACATCTTCGCCCGCTTCCTGGTCATCCAAACCGACTTCCTGGAGAGGTACGACCTGGACCTGGTGGGCCAGGGCTTCGACCTCGCGAACGATGACGTCACGCTGGCCACGGGGACATCCGGCCCCGGCGTCTACGGCTTCGTGAGCGAGCCGGCCGACCTGTGGCAGACCGGCGCGACCCCGCCCCGCCACTCGATCATCGGCTACCTCTTCAACGACTCGGGCGTGAGCCTCGGCGGCGAAGGGGAACTGGGCCTCGGCGCCGGCGACGCACTCAGCATCCGCTGCTCGAGGATGGGCAGCCGCGCCTGCAACGCCCTCCTCCAGGCCGCCGTCAAGCGGCGCAAGGGCACGGTGCTCACGGCCCCGCGGCTGACCTGCTTCAACACCCAGCGGGCCAACTTCCAGGCCGTGACCAACTACAACTACATCCGGTCGCTGAACTCCGATGGCGAGCCGGAGATCGGCAACGTGCCCGATGGCATCATCTTCGACGTGCAGCCCTTCGTCAGCTCCGACCGCCGCTACATCACCCTCGTCCTGCAACCGCAGATGCGCACGCTGCGGAACAGCTCCACGCTCCAGACCGCCGGGTTCACCTACGCCAGCACGGGCCTCCTCGCCTATCGCCGCGTGAACCTGCCCGACACCGAGCTGCGCAGCATCGCGACCACCGTGACGATCCCCGACGGCGGCACCATGCTCGTCGGCGGGCTCTCCACCGTCCGGGAGCGCAGCGGCGAAGCCGGCGTCCCCATCCTTCACGACATCCCACTCCTGCGGTACCTGTTCCGCGAGTGGACGCAGTTCGACAGCCGCCAGAGCCTCATCGTGCTGGTCACGGCTGAGATCGTGCCCGACATCTTCGAGGAGTAGCGACCCCCAGTGTGTCCGAGCGGGCGGCCCCGCCCGCGCGGACGCGGCCCGCTGCCTCGTATCCTCTAAGGAGGCGCCCCGTGAGAACGCCCGTGACTGCGACCCCTGTAACGTCGGCCCTGCTCGGGCCTGGGCGGCGGCACGCCGCCCTGGGTGTGGCTCTACTCGTCGCCGCGGCGACGATGGCGGCTTTCGTGGCCTTCCCCGCTCCGCTCCTGGCGGGAGAGGTCGCGCTCTCGACGGACTCCGATGCGGACCGGGCGGCGCGGGAGGCCGAGGTGGCCCGCCAGCTCCGCCTCCAGGAGGCCCGGGTCCTTGCCGAGCGAGGCAAGAAGCTCGTCGCTGCCCGCGCCTATGCCGAGGCACGCGAGAGCCTTCGCCAAGCCCTCCGCCTCGACCCCGACGACGCCGCGTCGCGCAAGCTCCTTGCCCAGGCTGAGGCCGCGCTCGGCGTGGCCAACGGAGACGACGTGCTTGCCCACACCCGCGAGCGCCACGCCTTCAAGGCCCAGGTGCTGCGCCAGCAGATCCAACTGGACCTCTTCGAGGCCCAGAAGGCGCTGAAGGCGAAGGCATACGACAAGGCGATCCAGCAGGCCGGGCGCGCCCTGGCTGCCGTCGCCCAGGTGGATGATGCCCAGAGCGCCGCCGAACTGCGCGAGCGCGCTCAGGCACTCGTCGCCGAGGCCCGCGCCGCCAACACCGCGGCTGCCGCGCTCCGCCGCCAGAGCGAGCTCGAGCAGGCCAAGGCCCGCGCCGCGGCCGACAAGCTCCTGCGGACCCGCGACCAGGCCGAGGGCCTCGGCGCGCTGCGCGAGCAGGGCTTGAGGCTCCTCGAGGCCAAGGAATACGACAAGGCCGACGCCATCGCGGGCGAAATCCTCCGCGCCGACCCCGGGAACCGCGACGGCCAGCTCCTGCGCGACAAGGTGCGCGAGGCCACGCGGGCCACCCTCGGCTCCCGCGGCAGGAGCCGCGAGCGCCGCGAGGCCGAGAGCGCTCTCCTCGCCGACATCGAGCGCGAGATGCAGCCGCTGAAGCCCAACGTCGTGCTGTCCGCCAACCCCAACCGGCGCGGGGCGCGGACCCTCAGCGGCCCCGTCGAGCGCTGGGAGATCGAGCTCCGCTCCAAGCTCGCCAACCCGGTCACCATGGAATTCCGCGAAACCCCGGTTGCCCAGGCCCTCGATCAGCTCGCCAACGTGGGGGGCGTGAACATCATCCTGGACCCTGCGGCCACTGTCGGCGAGGCCGCCGTGACCATTCCCCGCGCCCGCATGCCCCTCGGGAGCATGCTCCGCTGGGTCGCACGCTTCGGCAAGCTCGACTACTGCCTGCGCGACGGCGCCATCTTCCTCACGGCGAGCGGCGGCACCCTGGATACCCCGGTGACGAAGATGTACGACGTGGCGACCCTGCTCAGCCCGCCGACTACGGCGGAGCCGGTGCGCACCCTCGGCCCCATCGAGCCCGGGGCACGACCCTGGCAGATCGTGGAAGCCACAAACCCCGACCCCGAGCCCATCGGCAGGGGATGGGTCGAGTTCATTCGTTCCACCATCGCTCCCCAGACGTGGGACCAAACCCTCCAGCAGCAGCCCCAGTACACCATCCAGTACCGCAACGGCCGCATCGTCGTCGTGCACGTCCCCGAGGTCCAGCAGCAGGTGGAGGCCCTGCTGAACGACTTCCGCAGGGCCCGGACCCTCCAGGTGCACATGATCGGGCGCTTCGTCACTATCGAAAAGAAATTCCTGGAGTCCCTGAACCTCACCTTCTCCTACGATAACGACGTCACGCTGACGCCGCCGCTGACCCCCGGGGTGGACGCGCACGACGTGACGGCGACCATGAGCGCGACAACGCAGGTGTCGAGCCTGACCCAGTTCGACGCCTACGGCGCGAGCGGTGGGCTGGGGATTCGCTACTCGCTCCTCGACGACAACTCGCTCGTCCTGCTGCTCAAGGCGGTGATGAACGAGGGGAAGGGCACCGTGCTCGAGGCTCCGCGGCTGACCTGCTACAACACCCAGCGAGCCAACATCCAGGTGTTGCGCAACCGCAACTACGTGCGGAGGATCAGCAGCGACTTCACGCCCGAGATCGGCAACATCCCGGAGGGCACGATCTTCGACATCCAGCCCTTCGTCAGCGCCGACCGCCGCTACATCACCCTCGTGTGCCAGCCCCAGATGCGCACGTTCGTCAGCTTCACCACCTTCACCTACGGCGTCCAGACCGTGCAGGTGAGCGACGACGATACGCTCGACCTCATCATGATCGTGCAGCTCCCGACCACCACCCTGCGGTCCATCGGCACCACGGTGACCGTGCCGAACGGCGGCACGATCGTCATGGGCGGGTTCACGGTCGTCGAGGAGGGGTCGGGCATCGCCACGGCGCCCTTCATCGAGGGAATTCCCCTGCTGCGCTACCTCTTCCGCGGCCGCGACCGCATCGAGGGGCGCAGAAGCCTGATCATGATGATCACCGCGGAGACCGTGGACGACATCTTCGAGGAAGAGGGGTAGCCCTGGAACGCTGCGGCGACCGCCCCCGCGTGTGCGGCGGGCATGCTGCCCCGAGGACGACTGTCCGGCCCGCTGACGCCCCGCGGCTGCCCTGGATTCTCTCCCGCGGGGCGTTCTGTTTGCCCGTGTGCAAGACCTGAAGCGTCTGGAGATCGGACTCCCGCCCATGAGGATGATGCGAGCCGTCGTCGCCGCTCTCGTCGCTGCCGCTGCCGGCGCGTCGTGGGCCGGCGCACCCGCCTGGGGGCGGCAGATGGAGTTCGCCAAGCGCCTCCTGCGAAACCACGGCTACGCCGACCTCTCCCAACTCGTCGTGGACAAGGTTGTCGCCGACCCGGAGGTCAAGGGCGCCGAGAAGGCGGACCTCTTCCGCGCCGTGGGGGAGTACCACGTCGAGGCCATCGAGAGCATCCGCGGCAAGAATGCCCTCCAACAGTGCACGGCGCACCTGGGCGAGGCCCGGACCTACTTCAACAAGTACGCGGCGGAGCCGTCGGTCACGGGTGCGGGACGCTTCGAGGCGCGCAAGCGCCTCGCCTGGTTGTCGGTGAACCTCGCCCGCGTGTACGTGCGCATGCTGGATGAGCCCGACGCGCCGAAGGCCGACCAGGCCAAGCAGAGGGCCGAGGCCATCAGCGTCTACAGGGCCGCCATCAAGGAGTTCGAGGCCCTCGCCGCCGAGAAGAAGATCGAAGAAGCAAAGGCCAAGGGACTCGCCAAGCTCAAGGAGGACGAGGCGTACCTCCGCGCCCGCAACGACCACGTGAGCGTGCGCATCTATCTCAACGACACCCGCGTCGAGCTCGGCAGATTCCTGAAGACCACGGGGGCCAATGTCAAGGAGTGGCAGCCGCTCATCCAGGCGGCGACGAAAGACTACAAGCAGATGCTCTACGACTTCTCGGGCGCCGCCGGCCTCGCCCAGATCAACGTCAAGTTCGCCGAGGCCATCGTCGAGCTGGGCCCCGAGAACGACAAGGAGGCCCTCGAGCGCCTCGACGAGGTGTGGGAGGGCCGCCAGGGCTTCCTCAACCACAAGGCCGTCCCGTGCAAGGCCATGCACATCAAGGCGGCCATCCTCTCGCGCCAGAAGAAGTACAGCGAAGCCGTGGACGCCTTGGACGAGATGATCGGCAAGCGCACGGGCGGGGGATGGGACCCTGCCCAGCTCAAGATCGATCTCGTCGGCGCGAGGGTCACGGATATCTTGAGAAACCTCGACGAGGGCGACAGCCCGCAGCAGTACGACACCAGGGCCCTCGCCGAGTCGTTCGTCCTCATGGCCGACGGCTACGCGGCGCTGGGCAAGGCCGCCGAGGATGCCAAGAAGCCCGGCAAGGAGATCGAGCGCTTCTACGGAATGGCCTACGAGATCGCCGTCGGCGTCTGGGACGCCAAGATCCCCATGGACCCCAAGTATGCGCGCCTCATCCAGCTCTGGCGCGTCAAGGGCCGACGCCCCCTTTCGCTCACCGACCTGAACATCCAGATCCGGGATGCCCTGGCAAACGGGGATAGGCTCAGGGACAAGGATCTCGAGAAGTCCAGGGCCGAGTACCTCAAGGCGGCGCGCCTCTACACCGAGGTGGTCGGCCGCACCAAGCCCGAGCCCGAGCAGTTGCGGAAGATCTGGGACAGCGTGGGCAAGTGCTACTACGCCGCCGGCGACTACTATGCCTCCTACCTCGTCTTCGCCGCGATGGCTCGCTGGTTCCTGAAGCCTGAGCCTCCGCAGATCGTGGCCTACGGCTACGCGCAAGCCGCCGTCTCGGCCATCCGCACCCAGTGCGACCTCAGCGTCAAGGCCAAGGCCAGCGCCTCCCAGGTGAACTTCGAGAAGGACCTCCTGGGCGAGGCGAACCTCCTCGCAGAATCCCTCAGCCCGCTGGGGCCCGAGGCCCATACCATCGCCCGCGCCCGCGAGCTCAGGGGCGAGAAGGACTTCGGCCAGGCGCTCAAGCTCCTCGCGGGAGTGCGTCCCGAGTCGCGTGTCTACGCCCACTCGCTGCACGAGAGGGCGGTCACCTACAGAGAGATGTTCCTCGCCCTGCCCAAGGACGAGCAGAAGGGCATCGCGGGCCAGCGTCTCCTCAAGAGCTGCCTCGACGCCTTCCAGGCCTGCCTCGACTTCGGCAGGAAGAAGCTCCCCGAGCTGAAGGGAGACGAGGAGGCCGAGGAGCGCAGGCGTCTGCTCGACGCTTTGGCCACCTCCCTCGCCATCTACTGCGACACGCTGCTCAAGGACTTCGTGAACCAGCCCGCAAAGATCCTGGAGCTGACCAGCAACCTGAGCGCCGCGTACGCCGGGATCGACGACAGCGCGTACTATGGCCTCATCCTCTACAGCCGCATGCACGCCGCCTACGCGGTGGCGACGGGCAAGGACGTGGCGCGGGCCGCTCAGGCGCTGCCCGTGCTGGAGGAGACGTGGAAGCAGATCAAGGAGTTGCCCGAGTTCAAATACCTCGCCAACGCCTGCAAGATGGGCGCCATGGCGTACAACGAGCTGGCCCGGCGCCTCGAGGAGGAGGCCAAGACCGCCCAGGCCGCCGCGAAGGCCGACCTCGAGAAGCGCGCGGGCGACGCGCGTGGCCGCGGCCTGGAGTTCTACCTCGAGCTCCTCGTCCTCGCGCCGCACCAGTCGCTGACCACCTACCGCTACGTGCTCTACCAGCTCGACAAGCGGGTCCACGAGCCCAAGAGCGCCGACTGGCGCCGCATCGTCGAAATCGCCCCCAAGGCCCTCGGACTCTTCCGCAAAGACGAGGCAAGCGTGGACGAGTTGGCCCAGGTGAGAATCCTCCTCGGCTCCGCCTACTGCGGCCTCAGGAACTGGCGCGAGGGGATAGCCGTCCTCGAACAGGTGGACGGCACCTACGAGCCCGACTACCGGAAGCGCATGGCCGACTACGACAAGAGGAAGGCTGCGTACGACCAGAACCCGGACCCCCGGAAGCCGGCGCCCAGGCTGCCATTTCGTCACCCCATACAGGTGCAGGGGCGCGAGTTCCTCGGACGGGCTTACATCGAGACCAATGCTCGGGCGAAGCTCAGGGACGCCAAGCTCATCTACGCCGAGCAGGTGAAGAGCCACCCCAAGCGCGAGTCGCCCAAGTACTGGGAAGGCATGTACTTCCTGTGCGAGGCGACCCGCATGGAGGGAGACCTCGAGGAGGTGACCAAGTACCTCTACCGAGTTACCATGGTCATAGGCGAGAACACCGTCGCGACGGGCAAGGGCACCGTGAAGGACTTCCTCGACCTGGCCACGAAGGTGAACCAGGACGTGCAGGCGCTCACCGACGCCGCGCGCAAGAAGTCGCTTCTGCCCACGCTCGACGCCGTCCTCAAGAAGCTGGGCAAGCCGTAAGCAAGGGAGACCTGCGTTGGACCGCACCACCACGAGAGGCACCCTGGCGCGGGGGGCGAGCGGCCTGTTGCTGCTCCTCCTCCTCGCCGCGCCAGCAGCCCGTGCGGGAACTGTCACGGGCACCGATGCCATCCACAGGAAGACGGGCGACCCCATCCGGGGCATCATCACCGCCGAGTCCATAGACGGCATCGAGATCGGAAACCAGGTGACCATCCCGATCATCGCCGCGGTCCAGATTGACTATTACGACGCCCCCGACGCCTACAAGCGCGGCCACGACCGCCGGGCGCAGGGCATCTATCCCGAAGCCGTCCGGTACTTCGAAACCGCGCCCAAGCTCGCAAACGTCCGCAAGTTCTGGATCGAGCCGGCCTGCCTCTACTACGCCGGCTTGTGCCTCCTGGAGGAGGGGACGGATCTGGCCGCCGGCGAGGCGAAGTTCCGCGAGCTGCTGCAGGCGCACCCCAAGTCGCGCTTCGTGCCCGATGGGTTGGTCGGGCTTGGCCGCGTCCACTTCACCGCCAGGAGGTGGGATCCGGCCCTCGCGCAGTTCAAGAAGCTCGCCGAGCTGGCCGCCCAGAGGAATGGCTGGGAGGAATGGCTCGCCATCGCTTCGCTGTGGATTGCCCGCACCTATCTGGAGGCCGACAGGCCCGACGAGGCGATGCGGAGCGCGAGGAAGGTGCTCGACCTGTTGCCCGACCCCAAGCACGACCTGGTGATCCAGGCCAAGACCGTTCAGGGCATGGTCCTGCTGCGCCAGGGCGAGCCCGAGAAGGCGGTCGCCCTCCTGCGCGACCTGATCAAGGCCATCGCGCCGCGCGTGGCGGAGGAGATTGACCGCGGCGACCCCGTGGCCCGCATGCAGCGCACGGAATCCCAGTGCTACAACGCCCTGGGCCAGGCCTACCTGAAGCTCTACGCCAAGAGCAAGAAGGACGAGGATCTCCGCCAGGCGCTCCTGGCCTTCCTGTGGACCGTCGTGCTCTACCCGAGGGCGCAGTTCGTGACCGAGCACATGGAGGCCCTTCACTTCGCCTCGCAGTGCTTCCTCAAGCTGAACCAGAAGGCCCGCGCGATGGAGTTGCAGAGCGAGCTCATGGAGAAGTACCCGGACAACCCCTACAATCGTGTGCCCGGCGCCGGCAAGGCAGGTGCCCCGAGAAAGGAGACCGAGAAGTGAACAGAATGGGCTGGGTGGTGATTGCGATGCTGGTGGCGACGGTGGTGGCCGTGGGTGTGACGGTGGGACTGTCGTCCGCGATCGCCGCCGAGACGGCGCCCGGCGCCGACGACAAGGCTGGGGCAGCGCCGGCCACGCCGGCCCCCGAGCCAGCCGCCGAGCCTGCTGTCGGCTCGCGCGAGGACTACGAGAAGACCAAAGCCCCGCGCGAGACCCTCATGGACCAGCTCAACAAGGGCGGCGTCATCGGCTGGATCATTATGGCGCTCTCGCCCGTCGCCCTCGCGCTCATCATCGAGCACAGCGTCACCCTGCGCCGCGAGAAGATGTGCCCGCCCGAGCTGGTGCAGGAGTTGAACGACTACTTCAACGAGGAGCAGTACGAGGAGGCGCTCGAGCTGTGCAACGTCGAGCGCAACTTCCTCACGAACACGGTGCGGGCCGGCCTCTCGCGGCTCGACGCCGGCTACGAGGCCATGCAGCAGGGCATGGCGTCCGCCGCCGAGGAGGAGTTCACCAACTACCAGCTCCGCATCAGTTGGCTGTCGCTCATCGGCAACGTCGCCCCGATGATGGGCCTGCTGGGCACCGTGCAAGGCATGATCGGCGCGTTCGGCAAGATCGCCTGGATGACCGTCGTCAAGCCCTCGGTCCTCGCAGGGAACATCAACGTCGCCCTCGTCACCACGTTCCAGGGCCTCAGCGTCGCCATCCCCGTCATGTGCGCCTACCAGTACATCGCCAACCGCGTCGTGGCGAACGTCCTGGCCTCGGGCAACACGGTATCCGAGCTGATGGACCGCTTCCGCGGCAAGAAGTAGACTCCGCGCCCGGCCGCGCGGGGGCGGCGCGTGCGCCCCAGCGGCGAGGGCCCCAGTTGCGGGAGACCCGACAAGATGCTCAAGAATTCCAGCCGGCGAGTCATGCTCACGAAGCTGAACATGACCCCCATGATTGACTGCGTGTTTCTGCTGAACCTGTTCTTCATGACCGTCACCGAGCTCACGCGGCAGGATGAGATCGAGGACCTGCTGCTGCCCGATATCAGGCAGGCCAAGGCCGACGACAATCCGGACCCTGAGCGGCTCGTGATCAACATCCAGAAGGACGGCACGATGATCATCAGCGGCCGGGAACGCACGGACGATGAGGTCACGGACGCCCTGCTCGTGGAGTCCCGCATGACGCGGAACCAGGAGGGGATCAGCGAGCGCACGGTGCTCGTGAAGGCCGACAAACGCACCGCGTTCCGGCACATCAAGAAGCTGATGATGATGTGCGTCCAGCGGAACATCAAGATCTGGCGGCTCTCCTTCGGCATCCAGCCCGAGGAGCTGACGGGCGGCTGACGAGTCGAAGGCCCCGGGCCAGACCCATAGATCCAGGAGCTTCCCCCCATGAGTATCGTCGGGCAAGGCGCGAAGAGGAAGATCACGCTCACCGAGCTGAACATGACCCCCATGATCGACTGCGTGTTCCTGCTCCTGCTGTTCTTCATGGTGGGCATGAAGTTCAAGGAACTCGACCGGAGGCTCGACACCGACCTGCCGAAGGCCGGCAAGCCGAGGCCGGAGGACCCGACGGAGCTCAAGACCGAGCTGTGGATCCGCATCACCGTCAAGCGAGGCACCCACGGCTACGCCGCGCTCCCGCAGTACACCGTGGACCAGGTGGCCATGCGCGACGCGGAGCACCTCCGCAACACCCTCCGGCGCTGCGCCGCCGTGCCCGGCGCGGTGAACGACCCCGTGATCATGGATCCCTCGGACGACGCGCACCACGGCTGGGTCATGACCGCGCTGGACTACTTGCACGAGATGAGGTTCAGGAGCATCAACTTCAAGCAGTGACGCTCGGACGGGACGGTTCAGCCCATGCTCCGGCCATCCCCCTGACCTCTCGCAGATGCCTGACGCTGCGGGAGGTCAGACCGCCTTAGAGGCCAGGCACAACGGCCTGGCCAGGGAGAACTAGACGGAGACCCCTCGATGCCGCGCTTGCTCCTCGTTGCCGCGCTCGCCCTGGTTGCCCATTCGTGGACCCCTGCCGGTGAGGGCCAGAAGCCCGAACTCCCCGGCCTGCGCCTGGACCTGAAGGCGAAGACCATCGAGGTGGACGGCGCATTCTGCGTGGGCCCATACCCCCTCGAGCTCCTGGCATGCCAGGGCACGATGAAGGACTACGAGTCCATGATCTCCTCCCCATGCAAGCCGAGCGTGCTCCACACGGCGCTGCTGGCGCTCGGCCTCAAGCCGCGCGTCCGCGACGACAAGGAGCCCGGGCGCGTGCTGCGCGAGGGCGACCCCGTGGACATCTTTCTGCGGTTCACCCGCGAGGGCAAGGAGGTCACCGTCGAGCCGCGCGACCTCATCGTCCACATCGAGTCCAAGAAGCACATCCCAGGCACCCCCTTCGTCTTCTTCGGCTCGTTCCTGTTTCCAGACCCGGAGGACAAGACGAGGATGATCTACCTGGGCGACGCCGAGAGCTGGCTCATCGGCCTGCTGGGCGACACGGCGAGCGTGATTGACCTGCCGCCCGACGCCGCCGGCAAGTACGGCGCGCTGGCCATAGACGCCAAGGCCGCCCCGGCCAAAGGCTCCAAGGTCACCCTCATCATCCGCCCGGCTGCGGGTCGCAAGCCCCCAGGGCACGCCAAAGAGCAGTAACCCGCACCCCGTCGAGGAGCGCACGTGGCCAAACTCGATGCCAACGTCTACGTCACCCGCGCAATCCCCAAGCCGGGCATTGACCTGGTGGTGGATGCCTGCACGCACGTCGAGGTGAACCCCGAGGACCGGGTGCTGGCCCGCGACGAGCTGCTCGAGGCCGTGCGGGGCCGCGACGGCGTGCTGTGCCTGCTCACCGACACGATTGACGCCGCCGTGCTCGACGCGGCGAAGGGCGCCCGGGTCTTCGCCAACTACGCGGTCGGCTACAACAACATTGACGTCGCGGCTGCCACCGCCCGCCGCATCGCCGTCACCAACACGCCGGGCGTGCTCACCGACGCCACGGCGGACCTCACGTGGGCGCTGCTCTTCGCCACCGCCCGTCGCATTCCCGAGGGCGACCGCTACACGCGGGCGGGCCGCTTCACCGGCTGGTCGCCCATGCTGCTGCTCGGCGGCGACATCAGCGGCCGCACCCTCGGCATCGTCGGGGCCGGGCGCATCGGCACCGCCGTCGCCCTGCGCTCGCGCGGCTTCCGCATGCGAGTCCTCTACTCCGACAAGGTGCAGAACGAGGCGCTCGAGCAAGCCGTCGGCGCCGAGCGGGTGGACCTCGACACGCTGCTGCGCGAATCGGACTTCGTGTGCGTGCACGTGAGCCTCGACGCGACGACGCGGCACCTCATCGGCGCCCGCGAGCTGGCGCTCATGAAGCCCACCGCCTACCTGGTGAACACCTCGCGCGGCCCCGTGGTGGACGAAGCGGCCCTCGTCGAGGCCCTCCGCCGGCAACGCATCGCCGGCGCGGGGCTGGACGTGTTCGAGGACGAGCCGGCCCTGGCGGCCGGCCTGGCCGAGCTCGACAACGCGGTGATCCCGCCGCACTTGGGCAGCGCCACCATCGGCACCCGCACCCGCATGGCCACCCTGGCCGCCACCAACCTGCTGGCCGCGCTCCGCGGCGAGCGGCCGCCGAACATCGTGAACCCGGAGGTGCTGGGGTGAGCGACATGCCGCGCCGCATCGCAATCTACGACACCACCCTGCGCGACGGCGCCCAGGCCGGGGGCGTCACCTTCTCGCTCGTGGACAAGCTGGCTATCGCCCATCGCCTCGACGAGTTTGGCGTGGACTACATCGAGGGGGGCTACCCGCTGTCGAACCCGAAGGACGCCGCCTTCTTCGTCGAGATGGGCAAGCGGCCCCTCCGCCGGGCACGCATGGTGGCCTTCGGCAACACGCGGCGAGCCAAGACCTCGGCCGACCGCGACCAGGGTATCCGCACGCTCCTCGAGGCCGCGACGGACTCCGTGGCCATCGTCGGCAAGAGCTGGGACTTCCACGTCGCCGAGGTGTTGCGCGTGCCCCTGGACGAGAATCTGGCGATGATCGGCGATTCGGTCGCCTGCCTGAAGGGGCGGGGCCGCCGGGTGTTCTTCGACGCCGAGCACTTCTTCGACGGCTTCCGCCACAACCCCGACTACGCCCTGGCCTGCCTCCGCGCCGCCGACGAGGCGGGCGCCGATGCCATCGTGCTGTGCGACACCAACGGCGGCACGCTGACCGACAAGGTGCGCGAAGCCGTTCGCGCCGCCCGCTCCGCCGTGAAGGCGGAACTGGCCATCCACGTCCACGACGACGCCGGCCTCGCCGTCGCCAACACCCTGGCCGCCGTCGAGGAGGGCGCCACGCAGGTGCAGGGGACGATCAACGGGATCGGCGAGCGCTGCGGGAACGTGGACCTCTGCGTCGTGATCCCCGACCTCGCCCTCAAGATGGGCTACGACCTGCTCGTGCCGGGCGCCATCCAGCAGCTCACCCACATGTCGCGCTACGTGTACCAGGTGGCGAACCTGAACCCGCCGCTGCGGCAGCCCTACGTGGCGGCCAACGCCTTCGCCCACAAGGGCGGCCTGCACGTGGACGGCGTGCAGAAGAACGTGCGGACCTACGAGCACGTGGACCCAGCCCAGGTGGGGAACGAACGGCGGATCCTCATCTCCGAGCTCTCCGGCACCGCGGCCATCATGACCAAGGCCCGCAAGCTCGACGAGCGGATCGACCGCGCCACCAGCCGCCGCATCCTCGACGCCGTCCAGGAGATGGAGAACCAGGGCTACGAGTTCGAGGCCGCCGAGGCGTCGTTCCAGCTCCTCGTCCGAAAGCTCCTGGGCACCCATCGCACGTTCTTCGACCTCCAGGGCTTCCGCGTCATCGTCGAACGGCGCGGCGGCGACAAGGCGCCCATCAGCGAAGCCACCGTCAAGCTCAAGGTCAGAGGCGAGTCCCGCCTCACCGTGGGGGAGGGCGACGGCCCGGTGCACGCGCTCGACGTGGCCCTCCGCGCGGCCCTCGAGGACTTCTACCCCGGCCTCCAGCAGATCCGCCTGGTGGACTACAAGGTGCGCATCGTGAACCCGAAGGCGGCCACCGCCGCCCGCATCTGCGTCGTCATCGAGTCCACGGATGGCGAGGACGTGTGGGGCACCGTCGGCGTCAGCGACAACATCATCGAGGCAAGCTGGCAGGCCCTGGTGGACAGCATCGAGTACGCGCTGCTGAGAGGGGAGGCGGGGGCGGCCGGGGGCCAGGGCGAGGCGCAGGCCCCGTAGGGCCTGTAGAAGCTACGGTCTGCTCTCGCTGGCCGGGGGCTCCAGCGCGCTGCCAACCTCCAGGATGCGATAGGTTGCTGCCTCGCCCGCGTGCGAGAAGGCCACCTCGTCGCCCGCGCGGTGGCGGAGCAGCGCCTGCGCCAGCGGGGCCACGTAGGCGATGGTCCCGTGCTCGGCATCGGAGTCCCACGGGCCCAGGATGGAGTAGACGCGCCGCTCGCCTGTGGCGGCGTTCTCGACGGTGACGCGGGAGCCGATGGAGACGTGCTCGGTGTGGACCATCGCGGGCTCGATGGGCCTGGCCCGCAGGAGCTCCTCGCCCATCTCGATGGCCCTGGCGTTGAGGACGTGTTGCTCCTGGATCGCGGCGCGGAAGTCCGCGTTGTCGGTCAGGTCGCCCGACTCCTTCGCCCTGGCGATGTCCTCGCTGTTCCTGGGGATGAGGACGTTGACGATGTGGTCGTGGTCCTTGCGTCGGCGCGCGATGGCCTGGGCGGTGCTGTAGAGGTATTCGACGGCGGCAGCCTCGGCCCTGTGCTCCTCCTCGACGAGGAGCTTGGGGAACCTGCGGACCATCTTCTGCTCGAGCACGTGCGCGAAGTGGGCGGGGAGCACGCTGCTCTGGTGGACGCGGAAGTAGAGCCTGGCGGCCTCCGTCTCGCTCATCTCCTTGAGCATCCCGTCGAAGTAGCGCAGGTCGCCGGCGCGCAGGCTCTGGCGAATCTCGGCCAGCTCGTCCGCCTGGTGAAACGGGGTCCACTCGCCGCGCTGGTGGGTCTTGCGGCGGGCCAACACGTCGCCCTCCGTGAGCAGGCGCTCGAAGACGTCGCTGGGGGGCACCTCGGTCTTCCAGCGGCCGAGGAGCAGGTTTCGGCACACCCAGGCGAACAGCTCCAGCCGCCGCTTCGGGTCCGCGAGGACCTCGTGGACGAACGTGCGGATGGTCGGCGGGTCCCCCTCCTCGGGCAACTCGTCGGCCGCGGCGTCCCACAGGCTGGGGGGTCCGACGAGGAGCACCTGGTAGCACATGCCCCGCCGGTCCGCCACCTTGTCCCGGAGCATGCGGAACACGTGGGCGCGGGTGTTGTTGGCGGCGAGGCCGTTGAGGAGCGGGATGGGGTCGTGCGCGTGCTGCTCGGCGATCTGCTCCGGCGTGGGGAAGGGGCCGGGGTCGAGCTTGAGCCGGGTGAGGAGCAGGGCGGCCTCGAGGGCGGCCCCGCGACTCGGCTCGGCGGCGATGCGGGCCGCGATGGCGCGGGCGGCCGGGAGCAGGAATGCCTCGGGGTCCGCCTCCTTGTCCATGTTCTGTGTGTATTCGGCCAGCGCCCCGGTGAGGTGCTCGAGGTCCTTGAGGGCGGCGAAGCGGCGCGACATCTCCTCCTCGTAGCTCAGCGGCTGCGCGCGCAGGGTGAGGACGGGGTTGCTGCCGCCGCCGAGGGTGACGTAGGGGTCGCGCCGGAGCGCGGCGCGGGCCGTGGTCCACCACTTGCCCCAGCCCTCGGCGGGGACCACCTGGCCCTCGACGAGGTCGCGGAGGCCGCGGCTCGACAGCCGCCCGTCCATGGCCTCGATGGCCATGCGCACGAGGCGGGCGGGGTCTTCCGTGGCCACCTGGCGGAGCCGTTCGGGGTCCGTCTTGCGCAGCACGAGGAAGCCTTCGGGCCGCAGGCGCACGAACACGCCCTCGATGTTCTCCAGGGGCACCTGGTGGCCGGGCTTGCGCTCGAAGTCCACCGTCGCCCGGGCGGTGAGGGAGTCGAAGGCCGCGATGCGCCCCATGCCCCAGCCCGCCGCGTGGTAGAAGTAGTCGCCCTTGCGGTAGGAGAGGAGCCTGTCGAGGATTGCCGTCGCTGCCCCGAGGTCCTCCTGGGTGAGGAGCCCGGAGCGGTCCACGCAGGCGCCCAGGTGCGGCACGTCGTCGTGGACCCTGCGGTAGCAGGTGAGGAGCACGGTGCGCAGCTCCTCGTTGCCGCGGGCGGCCTCGGCCACGGCGCGCGCCAGGGGCAGCGCCTCGGCGTAGCGCTCGGCCCGCAGCAACTCGGGGGCCAGGGCCAGCACGAGGTCGAGCGCCCGCGCCCCCTGGCCGGCGTCCACGAGGCGCCGGAGCACGCGCGCGAGATCCTCGGCCGGCAGCGCCTCCGCCTCCAGCAGCTCGAGCCACAGGCTCTCAACCGCCCCGTAGTCCGCTCGGGCCACCGCCGCCGCCAGTTGCTCGACGATTCCGCTCACGTTGGGCTCCACCGCTATGGCCACTCCTCAGTGTCAGGGTACGATGAACCGCAGCTTCCGGTCCAGAAGCTCCACCGTGGCCGGCAGCAGGCCGCCCGGGTCGCCGTCCACCTGGTAGCGGACGGCCTCGGTGCTGGTGAGGCGGACCGATCGGCCGCGAAGATACCTGGTGCCGCTCAGCCCGGGGCAGCGGAGCAGGAGCGCCAGCATCGCTCGCACGTAGCGCCCGAGGCCGCCGCGGGGCAGCACGCACACGTCCAGCCAGCCGTCGTGGGGTGTCGCGTGGGGGGTGATGCAGAAGGGGCCGCCGTAGCTGCGCACGTTGCTCACCAGCGCGAAGCCCTGGGCCTCGACCGGCGGCGCGCCGTCCACGCTCACCGCGATGCGCGGGGTCCCATAGCGGGCCAGGCATCGCAGGATCAGGCCCGCGTAGCGCCGCATGCGGATGCCGCCCGTGCGCTCCGAGGCCAGGCGCGCGGCCACCTCGGCGTCGAATCCCGCTCCCACCATCGAGACGAACCGCCGCCCCTCCACCGCCCCGAGGTCGAGCAACCGCTCGCGTCCCCGCGCCAGCATGTCGCAGAAACGGCCCACGCGTCGTGGCAGGCGAAGCTCCTTAGCCAACACGTTGCCCGTCCCCAGCGGCAGGAGCGCCACGGGGCGGTCCGCATCGAGTCCGTTCAGGACCTCGTTGAGCGTGCCGTCGCCGCCGATCACGGCCACAAGGTCGTGGGCTTGCGCCTTGGCGGCGGCCCCTCGCGCGTCGCCCGGCTGCGAGGTCACGACCGTCTCGGCCGCGATCCCCACGCGCCGCAGCTCTTGCTCCACCCTGCCGAGGCGGTCACTGCCTTTGCCCCGCCCGGCAATGGGATTCACAATCACCAGCGCGCGCCGCATCCGCTCCTGCCTCGGAGTGTCGAAAATCTCATTATACCAACTTCCCGCACAACGCTCAAACGAGCTTCCGCAGCGCGTCTACCAGGCCGGGGATCGTGTGGGCCTCCGCCTCGGCCGCGATGGTGAGGCCCAGCTCGCGCGCGGCCTGAGTCGTCACCGGGCCAATGGACACGAGGCGAATGCAGGAGGGCAGGGCGGCCAGGCGGTCCGCCCCGAGGGCCGCGGCGAAGCCGCGGACCGTGGACGAGCTGGTGAACGTCACGAAATCCACGTCGCCCGCGGCCACGCGGGCCACCGTCGCCTCGTCGGCCTCGCCGCCCGCCACCGTGCGGTACGCATCCACCTCGTGCACCACGGCGCCCGCCTGCTCCAGGCCCTTGCGAACCGTGTCGGGCACGTCGGCCGCGCGGGGCAGGAGCACGCGCCTGCCGTCCAGCGGCTCGCGCGCGGCGAGGGCGGCCACCAGCTCGGCTCCCGTGAACCGCTCGGGCTGGCAATCGGGGCGGATGCCGTGGCCGGTCAGGCGCTCGCTCGTGGCGGGGCCGATGGCGGCCACGCGCGGCAGCGCCCGCGCGTCCCGCCCCGCCAGGGCCAGTCGCGCGAAGAAGCTGTCCACGCCGTTCACGCTGGTGAAGAGCACCCAGTCGAAGGTGGGCAGCTCAGCAATGGCCTGGTCGAGCGGCTCCCAGTCGTCGGGCGGCTCGATGCGGATCGCCGGCATCTCCACCACCTCGGCTCCGAGGGCCTCGAGCTGCTCGGACAGCTCGCTGGCCTGCGCTCGAGCCCGTGTGACGACGATGCGGCGGCCGAAGAGCGGCCCCGCCTCGAACCACGCCAGCCGCTCCCGCAGCCCTGCCACCTGGCCCACGACGAGCACGGCCGGCGCCTCGAGGCCCGCCGCACGCTCCTCGATGTCGGCCAGCGTGCCCGAAGCGGTCCGCTGCCGCGGCGTCGTGCCCCATTGCACCACGGCCGCCGGCGTCGCGGCGGGCAGGCCGTTTGCGACGAGTTGCTCGACGATGTGGGGCAGGTTCTTCACGCCCATGTAGACGACCAGCGTTCCGAACGCCGTGGCCAGCTTGTCCCACGCGAGATCGCTCGCCTCCTTCGTCGGGTCCTCGTGTCCCGTGATGAAGGCGACCGAGGCGGTGAGGCCGCGATGCGTCACGGGAATGCCCGCGTAGGCGGGCGCCGCGATGCCCGCGGTGACGCCGGGCACGACCTCGAAGGCCACGCCTGCCTCGGCGAGCGCCAGGGCCTCCTCGCCGCCGCGCCCGAACACGAACGGGTCGCCCCCTTTCAGGCGGCAGACGCGTTTGCCCTCCTTGCCCTTGGCCACGAGGAGCGCGTTGATCTCCTCCTGCCGCATCGTATGGCAGCCGCCCCGTTTGCCCACGCAGACCAGCTCGGCGTCGGCCCGTGCCTCGCGCAACAGCCTTGGATTCGCCAGCGCGTCGTACACCACCACATCGGCCTTGCGCAGCGCCTCCACGCCCTTGACCGTGATCAGCCCGGGGTCCCCCGGCCCCGCGCCGACGAGAAGCACGACACCTCTGGACATGCGGCTCCCTTGCTGAATGGGCGACTCGCGCCAATCGAGATGCGACAGCCTTTCGGACTGCGGCGGCTTGGCGCCGCCTGCCATGTCGCTTGAGGACATCATGCCGCGGAACGCCGGAGCGGCTCGCGCCACTTGCAGCGACAGATGGACCGGCTTTCCACGGGCGGGTGCGTGAGCACCGCGGCGCCTCGGACGCATTCGGCGGCCTATGGAAAGCGGCGTCAAGCCGCCGCACTCCAACGGGCTGCCGCGCGTGCCGGAGGCGGCGCAAGGGCGCACGTTAATCCCCTGCATGGGTCCCGCGCCGAAGATGCCCCCAGCATGCCCGAAAACGGCCGCCGGGTCAAGAGCGACGGCGGGCCAGGCGGTCCGCATTAGCCATTAGCGGCGAAGACGGGGGGACGGGCGCGCGGCGACGGGGGAAGATGGCCTCTTCTCGCCCCGACGGCCCTCCGTCGGGACGCCATGGCTGGGACGCTCCAGCGTCCCCTTTCCCGGCCCCTGCCCTTCTCCCAGTGCATCGAAGAAGGACGCGGGAGCGTCCGGACCGCGCCATCTCTACGCGGGGGGGGGCGTGTTGCCCAAGCCGCCTAGCGCGCCGAGCGCTGCCGGAGCGGCCCCGATGCTCCGAGGCCAGCCCCTCCCGGGGTCATGCTGAGCGACCCGAGCGAAGCCGAAGGGCTCAGAATGACCGGCGGCTGAGGCGGACTCCCTGGGAAGTACCGTCGCAGTGCCGGGCACGGATGGCGTGCACGCAGAACGGGGCGCGATGGTGAGGCGGGATTTCCCCGACTTCGCTACGCACCCCTCCGAGCGACAGCGCCTCGCCCGCGTCGCCTCCTCGAGCGCCGGCGGGCCAGGGCGGCCAGGCCGAGGCCCAGGAGCGCCACGCTGCCCGGCTCGGGAATGACAAAGGCCGGGCCCACGATCAGCTCGAAGCTGTCGAACCGCAGGTTGCCGAGCCGCGTCTCGCTGAAGAGGCCGAAGCTGGTGAGGAAGCTGCCCCCAGGCAACCCGAACGGGTTGCCCGAGCCGACGAACTGGAGAAGGCTGCCGGGCGTGAAGTTGAGGAGACGCCACTCCGCGTCCTCGAAGTCGAACGTCTTCAGTTGGGCCGCCGTGTCGAAGTCCGAACCGGCGATCCCGGGGTTCGTGAAGCTCAACGCCGAGGCGTACCACTGCCCGTCGTCGAGCTGCACCGCCACGCGGAGGGCGTCCCGGGCATCGGCGTTGCCCTGGTACCACTGCGCCTGGACGAGGCCGAACACCGAGAGGTCAATCGGCACCTCGTTGGTCCACATGATGCGCGCACTGTTCCCGGGGCTGCCGTTGTAGTCGGAGAACAGCCCATTGACCTGCTCCGCGCTCGCCGGGAACGAGTTGATCGCGGGGAGGTTGTCTGGGCAGCCGTCGAGGCCGGACACGCCGACCGAGGTCGTGAGCACCGTGGCCCCCGAGCCGTAGTGCTCGCTCCAGCCCGCGTAGGAGGGGGCCTGATTGTCGCCCGTGTTGTTCCCGAACACCTCGCGGTAGATGACCTCCGGCCCGGCCGGCGGCTCCGGGACCAACTGGTTGGTCAGGCCGTAGAGATGCAAGCTTCCGCTCCGCTTATCAGGGTCCGTGAAGGGGTCGGCGACGACCGCGTCAATCACCAGGCTGCTCGTCAGAGCGGTATAGCGGTAGTTGAGGTAGTAGGCCGCGTGGTCGGTCGTGTAGCCGTGGTTAGTGGGCCGGTCCTCCCACAGGAGCTGGGTGTCCGACTCGGCGCCATTGGTGAAGGTGAGATCAATGGGCCGCCCCCAGTCTGCCGCGTCGCCCGAATTGTTCCACAGGCGAATGTAGAGCCGCAGGTCGTAGGTCTTCTCCGGCGTCAGGCCGGTCAGCGTGAAGGTCTGGTATCTTGGCGGGTAGTCGCCGTTCCCCGAGTACGTGAAATCCCGCAGTAGTTGGATCAGGTCCGGCCCGGTCACCCCGCCGGTGCCTGGGTTCCAACTGGGTCCCGGGTTGTTTGTCACGACGTTCTTGGTCCAGCTATGCGTGTTCCAGTTGAAATTGGGCGGCGTCACACTGGTCGTGAGGGGGGCAAGGCTCACGCCGTTAACGGCCTGCGCCTCGCCGCCGGCGATCTTGTGCGTGTAGAAGACCAGCGGGCCGATCCCCGTGCTCGCGTCGGTGCTCAGCGCCGGCCCGAAGGTGATCACGCCCGCGCCGGCAATGCCCGCGGCCAGCAGGAGCCCGAGGGCCAGCAGGCAGGCCCCGCGCATGCCACACCTCCCCGCCCTGCCGCTCGCGAACGGCCACCCGCTCCTCGACTCAGCCCCTGTCAAGCGCCCCACAGCCATCGCTCACCTCCTGCGCACGTATCAGCGCGCGGTGCTAGGCCAGCCCTCCGCATGCTCCATCTTATTTGGCAAGCAAACCGCGTGCCGGAGCACCCGTCATCTCGCGGTTGCCCTGTTCGCCTTATGTTCTTGATTGCCAGCGACTTGTGGCGGACGACGCAGCCTGTTGAGGGGCACAGCGCGCGCGTGGCGTCCCTGGCATGTTGCCGTTCGGCAACATGCTTTCCAGCCGATAGACCTAACTATCGGTCTGGTCAATACTTGGGCATGTGGCTATTCGGCAACATAGGGTGGGGCAAAATCAACATGGAAACCGGCTCTGCGGGCGCCCGGGAGGCAAGGAGCAGGGGACGGCCTATGCCGCCGGTCCACACCGTTCGGCCGCCCCCCCTGGCTCGGGGCTCGCGCCGTGGTCAGGGCCCTGGTCGTGGCTCGCCTATGCTTTTCTCCGGCGAGCCCGGGCGCGCCGCAGTCGGCACACGAGAAGGCCCAACAGGCCGACGGCGAGGGTGGAAGGCTCGGGAATGACAAAGGCCGGCCCCACGATCAGCTCGAAGCTGTCGAACCGCAGGGTGCCGAGCCGCGTCTCGCTGAACAGCCCGAAGCTGGTGAGGAAGCTGCCCTCGGGCAGGCCGAACGGGCTGCCCGAGCCGACGAACTCCAGAAGGCTGCCGGGCGTGAAGTTGAGGAGATACCACTCCGCGCCTTCGAAGCCGAACGTCTTGAGCTCGGCGTCCGTGTCGAAGTCCGCACCGGCGATCCCGGGGTTCGTGAAGCTCATGTCCGAGGCGTACCACTGCGCGCCGTCGAGCTGCACGGCCACGCGGAACGCGTCGCGGACATCGGCGTTGCCCTGGTACCACTGGGCCTGTTCGAGGGCGTAGACCGACAGGTCAATCGGGAACTCGCTGGCCCAGAACATGCGCGCGCTGTTCCCGATGCTGCCGTTGTAGTCGGAGAACAGACCGTTCACCTGCTCCGCGCTCGCCGGGAACGAGTTGATTGCGGGGAGGTCGTTCGGCCTGCCGTCAAGGCCGGACACGCCGACCGAGGTCGTGAACGCCACGGCGCCGGAGCCGTAGTGCGCGTTCCAGCCAGCGTGGGAGGGGGCCTGGTTGGCGCCCGTGCCGTTCGGGAAGACCTCGCGGTAGAGGACCTCGGAGGCCGTGGGCGCCGCGCTCGGGGTGAAGGCGGCGACGTAGTGGGCCAGGATGCGCGAGTCGCTGCTGCTCCCGTTCCCGTCGGGGTCGTCGAGCAGGTAGCTGTAGACGGCGCCCTCGTCAATCGAGCCATCGAGGTAGTAGGCCGCATTGGAGCTGTCGAACTGGCAGCCCAGCCAGAGGGGCGCGGCCGTGTTCTCGATGCTGCCCATGACGCCCGTGGTCGTGGCGCTCTGGAGCTTGCCGTCCACGTAGATCCGCATGTAGGTGGACGGGTCGTAGGTGGCGACGACGTGGTGCCACAGGCCGTCGTTGAGGTTGGTGGTGCCAAGGACGCTGGAGGTGTGGCCGGTGAAGGTGCCGTCGTCGGAGACGACCATGGCGGCGGAGCCCTGGCCGGCGGGGGCGGTCTGGTTGTCAATGAAGAGCTGGTAGGCCCGCTGGTTGGTGGAGCCGGTCTGGCTGCGGTATTTTGCGATGATCCCCTGGTTGATGGTGGTGGTCGGGCCGTCGAGCCGCACCCAGGCCTCGAGCGAGAGCGCGCCCGTGATGTCGAGTGCGGCGTTGTCGCCCACCTCGACGCGTTCGCTGCTGCCGTTGTAGTTGAAGCGTGGGGCCAGGTTGGTCGCCTCGAAGCCCAGGTAGCCGGCGGGCCGGGGGCCGGGCTGGCCGAGGTCGGAGCCGACGAAGCCCATCAGCGTGCCGTTGAGGGCCGCGCCCCCCGTGCCACTGTTGGCCACGGGGCTCGCCGTCTCCCCCAGCCGGTAGTACGCCACCGGGCTGTCGCCGAGGATCACATCCATGTAGCCCGCCGAGGCCCGCCCCGCGAGTGCCAGGGCCGCCACCACGCACAGAGCGCCACACAGCAGCCGCTTTGCGCTGCCCATTCCGATCTCCTTCCTGTGTACATGGGTGCCCTTCGAGCTGCCCGTCCTCCCGGCGAAGCTCGAGGGCACGGACCTCCGCGCCGAACCGGGCAGTATGCTAACACGGCGCCCCCGGACGTGTCAACCCGCGCCCCGCTCGCGAGTATGGCCCCAGTCTTGGCGCTTGGCCTCGGGCCTCCCAGCTCCGAAGGAGCGTGCTATACCGGCCCAGAGCCTGCCCTGAGCGAAGCCCTGGGAACGGGCGGCCGGTCCGCACCGTCCGTCCGCCCCGCTCGCTTGGGGCTCGCACTGTGCTCCAAACACGCAGACTCTTGTTTTCCGGCAAGAAGTCCGGGACAGGAGGAGTCGAGGACGAGGACGACCCGCCTTCGCCAAGGCTACGGCGGGCAGGCGACGAGGACGAGGACGATTCTTGGCTGTCATCTGTCGTCTGTCGTCTTCGACTGCGGCTTGCCGCGATGGGTCCAGGCCCCTGGTCGTGGCTCGCCTATGCTTTTCTCCGGCGAGCCCGGGCGCGCCGCAGTCGGCACACGACAAGGCCCAACAGCCCGACGGCGAGGGTGGACGGCTCGGGGACCACGGTGAACTGGAAGCCGATGTACGTGTAGTTCGTCAGCGGATCGTAGAGGATGTAGTCCTCGGGACTGGAGCGCCTGTAGGCGTCCGAGAGGCCGCTGTCGTTGATGACGAGCCTTTGCTGGCTCTCGTTGAGTAGGCCCTCGAGGTAGACCTCGTGGTCGCCGGCCCAGCGCAGGCCCCAGTACCAGAAGGTGCCGAAGATGTAGTCGTCCAAGTCGGGGTCATCGGCGAAGGTGATGCTGATCTTGTTGTGCTCGCGGCCCTGCGCGTCGCCGACGGGGAACTTGAAGGTGAGGGCGTTGGCGTTGCTGTTGGCGAGGTCCAGGCCGCCCCCGATGCCGTCCAGGGTGACGAAGATCCGAGCCTGGTTATACTCCCAGCCCTGCTGGCCCTGGCGTCCCCCGAAGAAGGCCCGCCCGTCTACGGTGAAGATTGAGTTGGTGAGGTAGAGGTTGCCCCATTTATAGGGGTCGTGGCTGGTCGTGCTGGAGGTTTCGCCGGCGGTGATGTAGCCCAGGTAGAGGTTGCCTGCCACGTGGGCCGTGCCGTTGGCGATCTTCAGGGTGCCGGAACGGAAGCTCCCGTACGTCAGGTCGGACGAGGCGAGATAAACGCTGCCTGAGACATCCAGGTTGACGGAGCTTGCCAGCGAGAGGTCCATGGTGCCCGCTCCCACCCCGCCGCCGCCGACGCTGCTGTGGGCGCCGATCACCAGGTCCGTCAGGTAGCCTTCGAAGCTGCCGCCGTTCACCGTCAGTGTGCCGCGCGAGAGGTGATTGCCGTTCCAGCGCTTCCTGCCGAGCCAGATGGACGCGCGGCTGGCGGGGGAGCCGACGACGAGGTCCACGTCGTTCGCCGTCAGCGAGCCGTGCACGCGCTCGTAGTTGGCCTGGGTGCCGCCGTTTGCGCCGCCCCATCCCAGCACCAGCGAATTGGCGATCGTCAGCCTCGCGTTGGGCGTGGAGCCGGTCAGGATGATGTCGGTGTAGCTGGTGCCGAACTCGTCGCGCCACACCCCGTCCTCGCGCCATCCGTAGGGCGAATTGTTCGTCTCCCACCGGGTCCATTCCACCTGGAGCTTGTTGATGGTGAACTGGCCGTCCACGGTGATGGACCTCGTGCCGCTGCCCTGCAACTGGGTAAACGTGTCCGTGGCCCCCGGCACTTGCACGCCGGGGTTCTGCACCAGCGGCACGCCGGAGCCTGAGACGGTGCCGTCGAGTTGCGTCCAGTTCGCCGCACTGCTCCAGTTGCCGTCGCCCGACCCGTTCCACTGGTAGCGGATCATCTCCGCGTGGGCCGCCGAAGCGAGTCCGACCGCCAACACCATGGCCAGCCTCCAGTGCCGCATCGCAGTCTCCTTTCTGCCGTTTGGCACAGTCACACGACTTGATATCACGCCACGCTTGCCGATGGGTCGAGAGCGTTGCTTCATCGTGTCCTCCTGAGCTTGCGTTGCTTCGCTGCGTGCAAGGGGTCCAGCCGCTGGTTCACGCGCCACGCCTGACGGGGTCCGCGCACGGCGACCCGCCGCCGCACGCGGCGTCCTCCCGCGTCATCCGTTTCTCTGGCGGGACTGCTAGCGGTCCTCCTGGCGAAACTCAATGGCGCGGCCCTCGGAGTCGGTGAGCCGGAGGTGATAGAGCCACCATTCGCGGAGGTTGAAGACCTTGATGAGGAAGCGGCTCGGCCCCTGGCGGAGCGTCACCTCGGCCTTCTGCTCGCCGGCGCCGGGGCGCTCGGTGAGCTTGACGCCGTTGAGCCACAGGATGAAGCCGTCGTCGCTCTTGACCGACACGATGGCCTTGCGCTCCTCGGGGCACGTGATGTCGGCCACGCCGTAGGCGAGCCGCCCGTCGAGGGGCAGGGGATAGATGTCGTAGAGCGAAATCTCGCCGTCAATGCGCCCGGCTTGGCAGCGCTGCCAGGCGAGGCGGGGGGGCTGTGGCACAGGGCGCTCGTTGCCGGCAACGGGCTCCCCCGCCGGCGCCGGCACAGCCGCGGGCGGCTGCGCCACGGGGGCGATGCGCGCGGGCGCGCTGTCGGCCATCTCGGCCAGGTTGGCCAGCACCTGGTCGCCGGCGAGGATGCGCGGCTCGGCCACGGCCGCCTTGTCGCCCTTCGGGTTGCCCAGCGGGTCCACGGCCAGCTCGATGGTGGCCCGCTTGCCCGCGTAGTCGGCCAGGCCCACCTCGGCGGCCTCCCAGCCCTCGGGCTTCAGGAGCTTCCGCTCGAAGAGCTTCTGGCCGTTCACCGCCACCTCGATGCCCACGCCGTCGCTGTCCGCCGCGTCGTCCTCGAGGCCGATGGCCATGGCGAGCTTGAGGTCCTTGGCCTCGGGGAGCTCGACGATGAAGGTGACGACGAGCTTGCCGCTGGCCGCCTGGCCCGAGGGGGGCTGGAGGGCCAGCCCCTTGCGCTTCTGGGCGCCGCACGTCAGCTCGCCCGCGCGGAACACCGCCGTGGGGTCGGTGGTCACGGTGGGGTAGTTCCGCGTGAGGTCAATCTCGAACTCGGGGAAGTAGGCGGGGCCGTAGCCGCGGTTGCGGCTGTCGTAGGGCAAGGGGCCGATGAGCGACCAGTCGGTCACGTAGCCCTGGGCGGCGGCGATGCGGCGGCGGGTCGCCTCGTCGCCGATGCGGCCCAGGGCCTTGGCCACGTACTCCCGCTCGTCCTTCTCCTTGCCGCCGAGCAGGGGCGCCACGAGGGCCACCACGCGCGGCAGGTCGGCCGGCGTGATCCGCTCGCACAACAGCTCGAGCGCGGCCCGATGCGTCCACTTGTCCCCCTCGCGGATCGCCTCGGCCAGGTACTCGATCATCCCCTCGGGCGGCGCGGCGTCGGCGATGTTGCGGATCGCGCGGAAGGCCGCGACCCGCACCGCCTGATCCTTGTCCCGCAGCGCCGGGCGCAGGAGCTTGAACTGGTCGGCCTTCGAGCACCGGGCCAGGCTCTCGATCGCCTTCACCCGCACGTAGTCCGTCGGATGGCTCAGGTGGGCCGCGAACACCTCGAGGTAGCGGTCGGGGTCGAGGCTGCTCAGCAGGCGGAATGCCTCGTGCAACACGTCGCGGTACAGCTGGTCGGGCTCGCGGATCAGCGCGGCCACGCCCTCGCACGCCTCGGCGGTGGGCCGCAACGCCAGCACCCGCAGCGCCGAGCCGTGCAGCTCGCGGCGTCCGTCGCGCAGCGCCGCCAGGAGCGGCAGGAACAGCGTCCTGCCGCTGAAGCCCAGCAGCGCCCTCTCGCAGGCCACGCGCACCTTCGGCTCGCCGTCGGTCGCCATCCGCCCGAGCAGGGCGGGGATGGCCTGCGGCACGAGCGCCTGGCCCAGCGTGTGCGCCGCCTCGGCCCGCACCCCCGCGTCGGCGTGGCCCAGCAGCGCCATGGCCTTCTCGTGCGCCTCGGGCCGCGGCATCCACACCAGCGCCCGCGCCGCGTGGAGCACGAGGGCGGGGTCCTTATCGTCCAGCAGCGGCGCAATCGTGTCCCACGCCTCCCCCTTGCGCACGCGGGCCAGGGCGACGACCGCCTGGTAGCGCACCTCGGGCGCGGGGTCCTTCAGGCGTGCCGTGATCGTCGCCTCGGCCTTGGCCGAGCCCAGGATGCCCAGCGCCTCGATGGCCGCCGCGCGCAGCTCGGGCGCCGCGTCGCCCGCGCGGGCCTGGGCGTCGGCCAGCATCGCGTCGCCCGCCAGTTCGGCCAGCGCCACCAGCGCCCGCCCGCGCACCCACGGATGGTCCTTGCCCCCGAGAATCGCCTTCAGCGGC